>Ga0208270_100005_pt1 | contig 314515 bp, 275 predicted proteins | sample LakWasM109_LOW13_2_FD_183925 | JGI IMG/M metagenome (GOLD analysis project Ga0208270, IMG submission 183925) | Freshwater sediment methanotrophic microbial communities from Lake Washington under simulated oxygen tension - Sediment Metagenome... | ecosystem: Environmental > Aquatic > Freshwater...
CTGCGGCAACCATAACTTTTAATATAGCTGTAGTTATAGCTCCTGTGGTTACAGGGGCATCATTGTCGGGGACAGTGGGAAGTGCTTTTACTTACACTATTTCGGCAACCAATTCGCCAACGAGCTATGCTTTGGCCAGTGGGACATTACCAACAGGATTATCCTTAAATACGACTACAGGAGTTATCTCGGGCACACCAACCGCTTCGGGTTCGTTTTCTGTAACCGTTACGGCAACCAATGCCGGCGGAACAAGCCCGGCGGCTACAATTAGTTTTACAATAATTTCGACAGCCTGTGTGACTCAAGGTTTTGCTTCGGGAACGACACCACCGTCAGGATGGATTTTTACAGGAATTACAGGAACTTATTCTTCAGCGGGGAATTATGGACTTGCTTCTCCTTCTCTAAGTATGGATTCCACCAATGATGTTATTACTACGGAAGTTTTACCAACGGGTAATGCCGCATCACAACTTTCATTTTGGTTTAAAGGACAAGGGATAAATACAGGTTCTACATCAACCTTGCAGGTAGATGGCTATGATGGTACATCATGGACAAATATTGAAGTAATTAGTAGTGCTACCCTTATTTCAAGTAGTAGTGCTGCCATTACCAGAACTTATAATTCAGGTTCAACACCTGTTTTGAATTCAGGGTATGTGCGTTTCAGACTTACTTATAAAAAAGACGTAGGGAATATCGCTATTGATGACATAGGTGTTAACTGTACCACCACCACTGTAAATCCACCCGTAGTTACTGCGGCTACAGAGACTGCTACAGTAAGTTCGGCCTATTCTTATTATGTTGTTGCTACTAATTTCCCTACCAGTTATGCTATCACCAGTGGAACATTACCAGCTGGACTTTCCTTTAATACAGCCACCGGGCAAATCTCAGGGGCGCCAACATCAACAGGTTCTTATGCTATTGATGTAACAGCCACCAATTCGGGAGGAACGAGTGCTTCGGCTACTATTTCTTTCACGATAGTGTCTTACGTTGCCGGATGTTATACGGTAAATTTTGATGATGGATCGACCAAAGCTTCTTATGTTGCAGATGATGTTTCACTTAACGGTAAACTGTGGAATTTATCAGAAACGTTGGTAGGTGGTTTATCCAATGACTTTGGTACAGGGACTTACGCATTAAGAATGAAATCAAGTTATGATGCCGCTGCAACTATGATACAAGATAAACCTAACGGAATTGGGACAATATCTTTTGATTACAAAAAATACGGAACGGATACATATATTGACCAAGTTTTCAATGTTGAATATAGTAAAGACTCCGGGAATACTTGGATATATATAGGAAATGTAGTGCCATCATCGTCAACTATAAATACATTTAGTGCTACGGTAAATCAATCAGGCCCTATAAGAGTTAGAATCGTTTTTGCCTCTGGAACAGAAAGTGGACTTTCATTTAGATTTAATGTTGATAATTTGAGTATTTGCGATTATTTAAATACAAAAGAAATTGAAGTTTTTGGTAATGCAACAACTATTGCCAATAATTCTGTAGCTGTTTCAGTAACCAACAATACATATTTTAGCCCCAATTATTTTGTGGGAGATACTCCGATTGTAAAAACTTTTGTGGTGACAAATAATGGAACCGGGACTTTGAATTTATCAAGTTTGTCAATATCAGCGAGTACTTTTTACACCATTACTAGTGGATTGTCTAGTTCAACATTAACAGCCGGGCAAAGTGCTACTTTTACCATTACGTTCTCCTCAAATTTTACGGGTCTTAAAAATGCTACCGTAACGATTAATAGTGATGATGCGGATGAGGGAGCGTTTAATTTTTTAATTAGTACGCTGGTCTTCAATTACACAAAATGCACTTTGTTACCTCCAAGTTACATTGCCCAACAAGATTTTGATAGTAATGTTTCATATACCTATACAACAGGTACTTCAAATTTGAACACTAGTATTGCAGGAGGTACTAATTATGGCGATAATAGGAGTTCAAAAACTAGTATGTTCTTAGGGTCTAATAGCCTCCAGTCTTTTAACAATTTAAACACTTTTACATTTGCTACCTTAAATACTCAAAGTTATCAAAATATTGAATTTAGTTTCAACATGGGTGCATATGGAACAACTACAAGCGATGGGATGGAAACATCGGATTATGTTTTGATTTCTACTAGTATAGATGGAGGTGTTACCTATTACCCGCAACTTAAAATTACCGGGAATGCTAATTCAATTTTTGATATTAATAATGCATTGTCGACTAATATAGCGGTTTATAAAGTTAATTCAACTAATCCGACACGCTTTGGAACGTTAACAAGTTCAACTAACACAACGGCGAGTACTTTTAAAATAACTGGTCTCCCTAATGTGGCTGATTTAAGAATTAAAGTAAGTATTTTATCTAATAAAGCTCTGGAGATATGGGCGATTGATAATATAGCTGTCAAAGGACAGTTACCGTTAACTACAACTTGGGATGGAACGACTTGGAATCCGAGTGCGCCAACAAGCAGTACTAAGGCAATCATTGATGGTTATTATGATACAACCACAAATGGAGGAAGCGTACAGGCGTGTGAATGTACAATTAATGGAGGTAATACCTTTAATGTTTCCGCAGGGGATTATTTAGAGGTACAAAGCAATTTAACAACAAACGGTACGCTAAATGTGGCTAATAATGGAAGTCTTGTTCAGTTAAATGATGAAGCTGTGAATACTAATAACGGAGTGACCAGCATTGCCAGAAGAACATCGCCATTTAAAAAATATGATTATACTTATTGGTCATCTCCTGTTGAGAATGCTACCATTAGCTCAACATTTATAGGATGGAGAACGGATTATTCATTCCAGTTTACAACCGCTAATTTTTCGGATACCCTTACTATTAATAATGCAGGGGCTGTAACGGCAAGTTCACCTGATGGTTTTGATGATTATTCGCCTTGGGCATGGCAAAATTACACCGGAGCTATGACGGTAGGAAAAGGATATGCCATTATGGGGCCAACAACCTTAACGTTTTCTCCAACAGCCACCACATCTGTTACTTTTTCCGGAAAACAAAATAACGGAATTATCTCATTGCCATTGACTTTGAGCGGCAATTCGGGGAATGCTAATGACGATTTTAATTTGATAGGGAATCCATATCCGTCTTCCATTTTTGGAGATACTTTTATTAATTTGAATCCGGATATTTCAGGGACATTGTATTTTTGGACGCATAACGTAGCCATATCTACTTCAAATCCTGGCCCGGATGTTTATAACTTCATAACCAGTGATTATGCGATGTATAATTTGTCCGGAGGAGTAGCTAGTGCAACTGGTAGTTCACAACCAACGGGTTACATTGCTTCAGGAGAAGGCTTTTTTATAGAAGCAATAAATGCCAACAGTGCTTTGTTCAATAATTCTATGAGAGGGAAAACATATAATAATTCTAATTTTTATAAGCATACCTCCAACCAAGGACAAACAAATGAAATTGCCAGAAGCAGAATTTGGCTGAATTTGCAAAACCCGGATGGGATGTTTAGCCAACAGTTAATTGCCTATAATAACAATGCTACATTGGGGTTTGATAAAGGCTATGATGGAGCGGTTAATGTTTCCAGAAATTACGTGAGTTTCTATTCCTTTATTGATATGGATAAATATAGAATTCAAACACGATCGGGTTTCAGTCTGGATGATATGGTTCCGCTGGGATTCTTTACGGCTTCCACCGGGAATTATAGTATTAGCCTGGCTGACTTTGATGGTGTTTTTCAAAATGAAAACATTTATCTGCAAGATAACGAGTTGAATATTATACACGATTTGAAACAAGCACCTTATACATTTACTTCTAATTACGGAACATTTGATACTAGGTTTGTGCTGCGATACACGAATGAAGCATTAAGTAATCCTAGTTTTGACAGTATTGCTAATAGTGTTGTGGCTTCGGCCAATCATGGTCAATTAACAGTGAAATCGTATGTCGAAAAAATGAAAGACATAACGGTTTTTGATTTGTTGGGCAGACAACTTTTTGAAGCTAAAAATTTAGATAGTAATGACTATAGCAGTGCTACCATCTCAGCTGTTCAGCAGGCTTTGATTGTGAAAATAACTTTAGATAACGGTACAGTAGTTACAAAGAAGATAATCCTTTAACCGGTAGGGACTCCAATAAAAAAGGGCTGATAGTATCAGTCCTTTTTTATTGGTGCTTATTGGTGTTTTCTATGGCTTTATGGTTTTTGTATTCTATCCATTTTTGCCCTTTCCATTTGCGCATTATAGTGTCAAAATTCCGCATGATAAAAACATTATAAGCAGCTTTTGACAAATTGGTGATGCTGGTTGGGAAAGCTCTCAAACTCATGGAAAATCCCGGAGTAACATATTTCATATAATGCCAATATCCTTCAGGCATGTAGAGCATTTCGCCATGTTTGAGTTCAGTTACCAACCCTTTTGCTTTTTTTAACGCTGGCCATTTGTTGAAGTCGGGATTGTCAAAATCTATATCTTCTCTGGATATCAAGGCGTGCGGGACTTTGTATAGATAAGGGGTTTGGTCTGGAGCGAATAACATGCATCTCTTTTTGCCATGGAAATGAAAATGCAAAATATTCGAATAATCAATATCGTAATGCATAAACACTCTTGAACTTTCTCCACCAAAAAACAGCATAGGGAGTTGTTTTACTAGTTTTAGTCCAATGTCTGGCCATTTAAAATCTTTCTTTAAAGAAGGAACTTCTTTGATTAGATTGTACAGAAAAATGCGATAGTTGGTTGGTTTTGATTGAAGCAAATCAATATAGTCAGACATTTTCATTTGGGCATGAGCTTCGTTAAAACCGTCTTTGTGCGAAACCGGTCTGTCGTCATAAAGCGGTACCGTTTTATCACCAGCTACAGCTTTGATGTAATTTAAATTCCACTTTTCATAGGCTGGCCAATCAGCGGTGAGTTGTTCAATAACAACCGGTTTTTGTTTCCTGACATAGTTGTTATAAAAATCTTCTTTGCTAATCGTTTTTACGCGTTCAATTTCTGACAGTGCTAACGCCATAGATAGTGGTTAAAGGGAATTACAAAAAAAATGCTCTCAGCTTGTGGCTAAGAGCAAATTTAAAAAAGGTTTCCCAAAAAGTAAACAAGTTGTGTTAAAATCTTATTTGCCTTTAGTGGATGCTTCTAAGTTTCTTTCTATGGTGTGGCCCGGTCGAGTCCATTTTGGTTTTTCGCCCAGAGATTGGTATTCCGAATCTACAGCTTCTACCGTTTTAGGTTGCATTATTTTGATGAAAGGTTTTTGTGCCACTAGTCCCAGTGTTTCAAACATTTTCATGTCTTCATTTACATCCGGATTAGGAGTTGTCAACAATTTATCTCCTGCAAAAATTGAATTGGCGCCGGCAAAGAAACACATAGCTTGACCTTCGCGAGACATTTCGGTTCTTCCGGCTGAAAGGCGTACTTGGGTTTCGGGCATTACAATACGTGTAGTGGCCACCATTCTAATCATTTCCCAGATTTCCACCGGTTTTTCATCTGCCATTGGAGTTCCTTCTACGGCAACTAGCGCATTGATTGGCACTGATTCCGGTTGTGGGTTTAAAGTGGATAAAGCGACCAGCATTCCAGCTCTGTCTTCGATGCTTTCTCCCATTCCGATAATGCCACCACTACAAACTGTTACGTTGGTTTTACGAACGTTCTCAATGGTATTTAATCGGTCTTCAAAACCACGGGTAGAAATAACCTCTTTGTAATAATCTTCCGAAGTGTCTAAGTTGTGATTGTAAGCGTACAATCCGGCTTCGGCTAATCTTTTAGCTTGATTCTCGGTTAACATTCCCAAAGTACAACATACTTCCATATCCAGTTTGTTGATGGTTCTCACCATTTCCAATACTTGGTCAAATTCTTCTCCGTCTTTTACATTTCGCCAGGCAGCACCCATACAAACTCGGGAAGAGCCGTTAGATTTAGCACGAAGTGCTTGCGCTTTCACCTGACTTACGGTCATTAAATCATTGCCTTCCACGTTAGTGTGATAACGGGCAGCTTGTGGGCAATAGCCACAATCTTCTGGGCAACCGCCTGTTTTTATGGATAATAAAGTGGATACTTGAACTACGTTTGGATCGTGTTGCTCCCTATGAATTGTAGCAGCTTCGTAAAGCAAATCCATCAAGGGTTTGTTGTATATCGCGATGATTTCTTCTTTAGTCCAATTGTGTTTGGTAATACTCATAGGTGCCATTTTATATTGCACCAAAAGTAGTTAATTTGTTATTAAGTTACAATTTTGTGGACTATTAAAGGGGGAAAGTTTTAATCTTCGGCTGAGGTTTTATTTCTCCATAATTGCATCGCTACAAAAACCATAATTACAGCTGAGGCCACTCCTTCAAATAAAACGCCGATACAATACTCATTGGCGGTTGGTTTGCCACCAAATAAAAATTCACCAGAAAGATTGTCGATGTATTGATTTCCGCCTCTTAAATAAATGTAAGTGAGTAAGCCCACAACACTGAGAAGTACTCCTATAATAGCGGTTATTCCGGCTGAAAGCAGGTTGGAGACATAACCTGATTTGCCTTCTTTTATGTTGGATTTCAATGTTCGGCTGACCCCATAGAATACAAAGGCGGCATTAAAGGCTCTCAGGTAAAGAATTTTTGACAAACCAAAAAATTCCATAATCAAAAAATAAATAGCGATTCCGGCGAAGATTACAATTCCGTTGGCGAGTTCTTTTGGCAGTTTCATCTTGATAGGTTTTTAAGTGAGTAATCAAAAGTTGTCTATCAAATTTAATAAAATATCTTGAAATATTTAATCATTTAACAAAAAAGAAAGGAATGTTTTATCTAAAAGTCAATAAAAATAGAATTATTATAATTGACTTATGTAATCTTGAGCTGCCATTTTATCTAACCCTAATTGTGCTTTGAGCCCATCAATGGATTCGAATTTTTGCTCTGAACGGATCCTTTTTAAAAGAGAAATAGTAATTTTTTGATTGTAAATGTCTTTGTTGAAATCAAAAAAATGAATTTCTATGGTTTGCGATGTACCGTCAACCGTTGGGCGAATGCCAATGTTCATCATACCATAAACCGTAGTTTCGTCAATGATGCTTTTCGCAATATAAACTCCATTGGATGGGATGAGTTTATAACTTTCTTCAATTTTTAGGTTAGCCGTTGGATAGCCAATGGTTCGACCCAATTGCTTTCCTTTTGATACTATTCCGGTTAGTGAGTAGTTATATCCTAAATAATTATTGGCTAATTCAATACTTCCTTCTATTAGTGCATTTCTGATTTTGGTAGAACTGATGGAAACTTCATTGATTTCTTGGGCTGAGATTTGTTCTACGTCAAAATTATAAGTTTCCCCAAAAGCAATCAGATCGTCAATATTGGCGGTTCTGTTTCGTCCAAAACGATGGTCGTGGCCTATGATTATCTTTTTTACTTTAAAAGTGTCTACCAATACTTCTTTGACAAATTCCTCAGCCGTTAATCGGGAAAACTCCTTGTCAAAGGGATGAATAACTAAATTGTCAACTCCTAAATTTTCGAGTAAAGCTATTTTCTCCTCGAGAGTGTTGAGTTGTTTCATTTCGGTATCCTCCTGTAAAATCATTCGGGGATGAGGGAAAAAGGTCAATACCAAACTTTCACAATCTAACCGATGGGCATTAGTTGTGATTTGGTCTATTATTTTTCTGTGCCCAAGGTGAACACCATCAAAAGTTCCAATAGTTACAATGGTTGGTTTTGTGGTGTTGAAAGATTTTATGGAGTTGACTATTTTCAAGGCTACACTAAGTAAAACGCAAAAATAGATTTTTGAATTGAAAAACAACAATTTTCAAGGTTATAAAATAAATGGAAAAAAGTTTCGGTGAAAAAGTAGGGTAAAAAGAGCGTTAAAGGTTAATTATAGATAATCAAACCAAAATAATCACAAAAATTGGTCAAATATATTGTGATTTGTCAGATAACGGTTTTTAATTGAAATTATAAAAAGTTAATTGGTAATTGAAAATTGTTAAAAAACATCTCAAAAAAGCACAATTAAAAAGAATATTCTTAGAGGTTTTACCCTAATGAGTTAATTTTTTTTTATTTGCGTAAATTAATAATATATTTGACTGCCAAAAAACAATTTAAATTATAAAAATGAAAAAATTATTACTTTTTTTAGCCATTGTTCTCTCTTTTGGACAAATGCTAGCACAGGCGGGAACAAGTTGGAGAAAAATCAGTTTGCAAGATGTTTCTAAATACACCAGAGTTAGAGAAAACATTACTGCTGAGGATGAGCAATATTTTTCTTTAGACCTTAACAGTTTTAAACAAACGTTAGTAAATGCTAAAGACAAATTTTCTAATCAACCGGGAGTTTTAGTGGAAATTCCTAACATGAATGGAGAAATCGAAACTTTTGAAGTTTGGGAAAATTCTAACTTTGATGCAGAATTACAAGCCAAATATCCAAGCATTAGAGCTTATGCAGGAAAAGGAGTTACCGATGCAAAAGCGACCATAAACTTTAGTCTTTCCCCTCAAGGAATTCAAACTATGATTTTCAGAGCGGATAGCGGTATGGAGTTTATTGAAGCCTATGATAAAGGAGCCAATGCCTATGTTGTCTTTAATTCAAACAACAGAAACAAAGGGAAATTACCATTCAAGTGTAGTACTATTGACAGAACTATAATTTCTGATTTGGGGAATCAGTTAAATTTGACTAACAAATCAAATAATAAAAAATACAGCACATTAAAGTTAGCTATTTCTTGTACTGCTGAGTACTCTAATTATTTTGGAGCAACCAGTGTTGCTGGAGAGTCATTAGTTATTGCGGCTTTTAATGCTACCATGACACGTGTTAATGGTGTTTATGAAAGAGATGTTGCAGCGCATTTAAATATTATTGCTTCAACCACTAGTGTAATTTATTACAATGCAGCTACAGATCCTTATGATGATGCTGATATAGGAACAGGAAATAGTGCTACTAACAACTATATTTCTACATGGAATGCTCAGTTGATGAATGCATTGCACAATACATTAACCGACACTCCTTTTGATATTGGTCATCTTTTTGGACAAAGTGGCGGAGGGGGTAATGCCGGTTGTATAGGTTGTATTTGTAGTAACGATATGTCAGTAGATACAGATGGCAGCCCAACAAACTATAAAGGAAGTGGTTTTACTTCGCCTTATGATGGTATCCCACAAGGTGATAATTATGATATCGATTATGTTGCCCACGAAATGGGTCACCAACTTGGAGCGACACACTCTTTTACTCACTCGTACGAAGGAACAACTTCTCAAGTGGAACCAGGTAGTGGGTCTACTATTATGGGATATGCTGGTGTAACAAGTCTTTACGATGTTCAAGCGCATTCGGATGCCTTATTTGCATATAAAAACATTGCTCAAATCCAATCGATTTTAAATTCAAAACCATGTCCTGTTAAAGTAACAATGACAGACGCAGTGCCAGTAGTAAGTGCAGGTGCTGATTATATAATTCCTAGAGGTACCCCATTTTTACTTACAGGTACTGCTACAGATGCTGATGGAGATGCTATGACTTATGTTTGGGAAGAAAATGATTTAGGAACCTCTGCAACGGCAGGTAACTCTAGTAAAGTATCTGCAACAAAAGCAGTAGGACCTAACTTTAGAACTTTTTCAGTAGTTAGCACACCAAAAAGATATTTGCCTCAAATGAGTAAAATTTTATTAGCTCAATTGACAACAGCTTCCAATTGGGAATCAGTTTATAATGCTACTACTGCAAACCGAGATTTTAATTTTACATTTACAGCTAGAGATAATCATGCTGGTGGTGGTCAAACTCAAACGGATGCTATGAAAGTAACTGTGGATGTGACAAAAGGGCCATTTGCTGTAACATCACAAGCTACAACCGGAATAACTTATGCAGGAAGTACAACACAAACAGTTACTTGGAATGTTTTAAGTACTGATGCTTTGGCCGGAGGCGCTACAGTTGATATCTTGTTATCAACCAATGCCAATTTGGGTAACCTCGCTACATTTGATACTGTTTTAGCAACCGGAGTAACTAATAATGGTTCTGCTACAGTAGTTATCCCTAATTTGGCTGCTACTTCTGCTAACTGTAGATTTATGGTAAGAGCAAACGGGAATATTTTCTTTGCAGTAAATTCTAAGAATTTTACAATCACTCAAAACTTAGCAACGGAAGATTTCGGATTGCAACATTTTGTATTGTATCCAAATCCAAACAAAGGAAGTTTTAACATCCAGTTTGATTCGGCTATTTCAAATGAAATAAAAGTGAATGTTTACGACATGAGAGGAAGAAAAATATTTGATAATACTTACTCTAATGAGCCATCGTTTAATCAAAATATTCAATTGAATAATGTTGAAACCGGAATTTATCTGGTAACAGTTATTGATGGTAACAGAAAAGTTGTTAAAAGAATAACTATAGAATAAAAACTATAGTGTATAACAAAAATAAAAACCTCTCAGTATTTGAGAGGTTTTTTTATTTTCCGTTAAAGCTGTTCATGGTATTGGCTAAACCAGCTAAAGCAAACGATTCTATGATTTCTTTAGCAATCACAAAGCGTTCCATAAGTTTTACCTTTTCAGCTTCATGCCATTCCCCAAGAACATAATCTATCTGTTGCCCTTTTTTAAATTCATCGCTGATACCAAATCGAAAACGCGGATATTCAGCAGTATTTAAAATAAGCTGAATATTTTTCAAACCATTATGGCCGCCGTCACTCCCTTTTGCTTTAATACGGATGGTTCCGAAAGGCAAATTCAAATCGTCAGTAATGACTAGTATATTTTCTTTGGCAATGTTTTCTTTCTCCATCCAATATTTTACCGCTTTACCGCTGAGGTTCATATAAGTATTCGGTTTCAGAAGGATTAGTTTTCTTCCTTTTACAGTATATTCGGTAACAGCACCCAGTTTGGCTGTTTCAAATGACAAGTTTTCTTCCCGAGCCACATAATCCAACACTTTGAAGCCGATGTTGTGGCGCGTATTGACATATTCGGCACCGATATTCCCAAGGCCGACGATGAGGTATTTTTTCATTCCTTCTGCGTTTTCTGAAGTTTTGTTTTTGGTAAATAATTTGGCAAACCAATTCATTTGGTAAAAGTAGCTAATTTGATTTCATAAAAAAAGCACCAGTGTGAACTGATGCTTTTAGGTATAAGGTTTTGAAAATTATTTTTTCTTTCCTTTTGCCGGAGCTTTTGCTGCTTTTGCTGCTTCCTGAGCGGCTTTCATAGCAGCACGTGAAATCTTCACTTGAGCTACCACAGTGTTGTCCGGGTGCATCAATTTGAAGTTTTTCGCTTCTAATTTGGTAACGTATAATTTGTTACCCATTTGCAATTCTGAGATGTTTGCTTCAACATAATCAGGAAGATTTTTTGGTAAAGCTTTCACTTTCAATCTTCTTTGATTTAAACGTAAATCACCACCTAACAATACACCTGGAGAGGTTCCAACAACTTTAACGGGAACTTCCATAGTGATTTCTTTGCTTTCGTTTAATTGAAAGAAATCAATGTGTAAAATTTTGTCAGACACTGGGTGAAACTGAATGTCCTGAAGAATAACATTGGTAGTTTTTCCAGCCAAATCAACTACAACGGTGTGTGCGTTTGGAGTGTAAACCAAGCCTTTGAATGCTTTTTCTTCTGCTGCAAAATGTACTGGTTGACTTCCTCCGTAAATAACGCAAGGAACCATTCCAGCATCACGTACGGCTTTCGTTGCCTTTTTGCCTACGCTTTCTCTTTCTGATCCTTTAATCGTAATCGATTTCATTGTAAAAATATATAGTTAATAAAAAATACGTAATTGAATTACATCAGGAATTTACCACTGATGGAATTGTTGTGTTGCACCATGTGCATTACTTCAGCAAAAAGAGGCGCACAACTCACCACTTTTATTTTATTGGATTCTTTCTTTAACGGAATAGAATCGGTTACGATCAGTTCCAGCAATTTAGAATTCTCCAACTTTTCATAAGCATCTCCCGAAAGGATAGCATGCGTACAAATAGCTCTCACGCTCAAAGCTCCTTTCTCTATCATCAAATCAGCGGCTTTGGCTAGCGTGCCTCCGGTATCGACCATATCGTCAACCAGAATCACGTTTCTTCCTTTTACCTCTCCAATCAACTCCATCGTGCCAATCACATTGGCTGCTTTTCGTTGTTTGTAGCAAATCACCACGTCTGATTCTAAAAACTTAGAATAAGCATAAGCTCTTTTGGAACCTCCCATATCGGGCGAAGCAATTGTTAAATTATCTAATTGCAGACTTTTAACATAGGGCAAAAAGATAGTCGATGCAAACAAGTGGTCTACCGGTTTTTCGAAAAACCCTTGTATCTGATCGGCGTGTAAATCCATCGTCATGATTCGGGTGGCACCGGCAGTTTCCAATAATTTGGCTACTAGCTTGGCTCCAATCGGAACTCTGGGTTTGTCTTTTCTGTCCTGTCTTGCCCAACCAAAGTAAGGAATCACGGGAGTTATGTGTCGGGCTGAGGCTCTTTTGGCAGCATCAATCATTAACAAAAGCTCCATTAAATTGTCTGCGCTCGGAAATGTAGAGCAGACAATAAAAACGCGTAATCCTCTTATCGATTCTTCAAACGAAGGTTGAAATTCACCATCACTATATTTTGAGAACGTAACTTTACCCAGCGGAACTCCATAATGACTGGATATCTGTTCGGCTAGATAGACGCTTTGCGAACACGCAAATATCTTTGCTTCTGGTTCTAAATGCGACATTATAATTTGTTGTTTTTATCCGCTGCTTTCGATACAATTTGGCCTTTTTATTTGTCAAAAGCTTTAGGTGTATAAATGCCTCGGGTGTAGTTAGTTAGTTGTGTGTTGCTGTAACGCGGTGCAAATTTAGAAATTAAATCCGACTCTGAAAGGATATTTTTAACTATTTTTTTGATAGTATGAAGAAAATTTATTTACATTTGCACCCACAAATTGATAAACATCAATGTCCGGATGACTATATTTTAGTCATTCAATCCTTAGCCCGGATGGCGGAATTGGTAGACGCGCACGACTCAAACTCGTGTACTTAGGTGTGTGGGTTCGATTCCCACTCCGGGTACTAAACCTCTCAGTAATGGGAGGTTTTTTTATTTGGGATTAAAACGAATAATCAAGAACATTAAAACTCACTCCTTTTAAGAATGCTGACTATTCGAGATGTTTAAAATGCTTTTCATTTTTATACACCAAACATAATAAACTAGGCAGTACAATAAGCAGTAACGGCATGGCTATAATAAATCCACCTATTACAGCTATAGCCAATGGTTGATGCAATTCTGAACCGGTTCCTATTCCAATTGCTAATGGTAAAAGTGCAATTATAGCTCCCAAAGCAGTCATTAATTTTGGCCGCAAGCGCGTGGAAATAGAATAAATGATCGATTGATTGACATTTCGGGTCACTTTGAAGGTTTCCCTAAATTGCAGGAATGTAAAAATAGCATTTTCAGCAATAATCCCCACAATCATAATGATACCGGTATAACTACCCACATTCAATGGGGTTCCTGTAATAAAGAGCAACAAATAACTGCCCGAGATTCCCAAGACCGAAATTAAAAGAATAGTTAAAGCCACTCTAAAATCCCTATACAAAAATAATATCACTCCAAAAACGAGCAATGAAGAACTTATCAGAATCATTAATAACTCCCGGAAGGATTGTTGTTGGTCTTTATAGGCACCACCATATTCGATATAATAACCATTAGGCAGATGAATATCCTGAGCTACTTTATCCTGAATTTCCTGCATGACACTTCCCAAATCACGATTGTCTAATCTTCCAGTGACCACACTCATCATTTGCAGGTTTTCGCGCTCAATTTCGGCAATACCTTTTTGAGGTGTAATAGTTACTAAGCTTGAAATGGGAACAGATTGTCCGTTGGGTAAAAACAGTTTTAGCTTTTTGATATCGTCCAGACTTCTTTTTTGTCCGTTAGCATAAATCAACCGTATAGGTGTTGCCCGTTCATTTTCTAATAAACTACCCACCACATTCCCTTCGAGGGCAGTTTGTAACTGAAACTGCAAGTCGCTTGGTGAAATGCCATACTGTGCCAGTTGGGTATAATTAGGGACAATGTTAATAGCAGGTCCTGCTAAAACAATACCATCAAAAACATCAGCAGTGCCCTTTACTTTTTCGACTATAGCCGCAATGGCTTTGGCTGTTTTTTGTAATTCTGCTTGATTATTTCCATACACTTTTACTTCTATTGGTGACACTGAACTCATTAAATCGCCCAACATATCGCCAATCACTTGGCCAAAATCAATACGTAAAGCAGGTTGTGTTGCTTCCACTTTTGCTCTTATTTCATCAATGACATCGTTACTGGTTTTATCTCTGTTCTTTTTCAATTGAATGAGATAATCTCCTCTATTAGGTTCTGTGATAAAGAAGCCCATTTGTGTTCCGGTTCTTCTGCTGTAAGCCGCTACTTCGGGAATTTTAACGATTATTTTTTCGACTTCTTTCAGCATTCGGTCGGTTTCTTCCAAGGAAGTTCCCGGCGGGCTTTCATAATCTAAAACAATGCTACCTTCATCCATTTCAGGTAAAAATCCGGTTTCCAAACGGGGTAAAATAATAAAAACCGAAAGCGCCAAAACAATACAAAATAGGATACTCATTATAGGCCTATGGATAAAATAAGCTACCCAGTTCTGTGTTTTTACTTCATGGGATTCAGTACTATTTTTAGTTATAGAGTTAGTATTTTCATTTCGCGTAAGCCACAAATATATTACCGGAAGCAATAACCAGGTTACAAAAAATGAACAGACCAAAGTAATGATCATGGTATCGGTCAGTACTTTAAAATAGGCTCCCGCTACACCACTCATCAACACAAACGGAATAAAAATCACTATTGTACTTATAGATGACCCCACCATAGCCGGAAATAAATACCCGATGGCTTTTTGCAACAGGGAAACCGTAGGCTCTTCAGGATGTTCTTCATGGGTTCTGTGAATTTGTTCCACCACTACAATGGCATCGTCAATGATTAATCCTAAAGCTGCAGCAATAGCTCCCAAGGTCATGATGTTGAACGTCTCCCCGGTGAGATACAAAACAATGAGGGTTAGCCCTAAGGTGACCGGAATAGTAATTAAAATGGTAGCACTGGCTTTGGCTGATTTTAAAAATATAACGGCTACAATTATCGCCAATAGTAATCCTATCAATAAACTATCAGTAACGCTTTTCACCGCATCATTAACAAAAGTAGCCTGCTGGTAATAAGGGGTAATTTTGATGCCTTTCGGGAGTATTTTTTTTAAGCCATCAAGTTGCGTGCTCATAGCCTCGTTAAGTGAAATCAGGTTGGCGTTAGGTTGCTTGATGACTGCTACCAGAATACTTTCGTTGCCGTTGGCATTAACTTTTATATATTCTTTAGCTTCTTTAATGTCAACCGTTGCAATATCTTTCAAAGTCACTATACCTTTGCCGTTATTGCGAATAACTAAATTTTCAAGTTCTTCTTTTTGATCCACCTGAGCATCTGTTATCGTTAAGTATAAATAACGGTAATCGGCTAAATACCCATTCGATTTGATGAAATTGGTTTCATTCATTACCTGTGTAATGGCTGCGGGTGTAATACCTAATGCTGCCATTTTATCAAAATCAAGTGATAACCAATATTCCTTTTCTTTACCTCCAATAATTCTCACTTCGGAAACTCCGTCAATTTGAGAGAGGAAAGGCTTTATGGTAAAATTGGCTATTTTCTTGAGTTCGATAGCCGATTTTCCTTTTCCTTCAATGGCATACCCAATTACTGGTAATATGGAAGGATTCATTTTTTCAATAGTAATTTGCGTATCCGGAGGAAGGTTATTTTTGATTTGATTAACCTGTTCCTCAATGCGGGTTTTACTCAAATCAATATCGGCTTTCCAGTCCATAAAGGCGGAGATTTCGCAACTTCCGCGGCTGGTGGTACTGCGCACCGTTTTGAGGTCCTGAACTTTTTTTATGGCATTCTCTAATGGCTTAGTCACCGTAATCATCATCTTGTCTATGGGCTGTTGGCCGGCATCGGCAATGATTTTTATTTTTGGAAAGGTTATTTCGGGGAATAAACTCGTCTGCATTTTAGAATAGGTAAAAATCCCTCCCAAAATGATTAGAAAAATAAGGGTACTTAATCCGTTTTTATGTTTTACAAAAAAGTTGTTCATACTTATTCGTTTTTAACCATTCTTACTGTAATGGTATCTGCCACACCATAATTTCCAGTGAGTAGGATTCTATCTTTTGGGGATAAAACCGGCGATAGAATTTCTACCTTATCATCGGTTGTTATACCTTTTTTAATCGGGATTTTGACTGCTGTAGTATCGTTCTCCAGTTTCATAATCCAAAAATCGGTTTCGGTTTCATCACTCAAAACAGCTGCTTTGGGCAGGGATATTGTTTTGACATTTGCTGATTTTGTAATTCTGACTTTTACAATTAAATTCTCTGGTAGGTCTTGCTGCCCGCTAATTTTCAACACTACATTTTGCGTTTGCGAAGCCGCATCAACAGTTGGCATAAATTTTTGAACAGTAGCTTGTCTTGTAGTAGCATCAGGTAATAAAACAGTAAACACTTTTCCAACAGTAACATATTTTTTTAAATCATAGGGCAGGCTCAACACCAAGGCGAAGCTTTTAGTATCATTAATGGTAACCAAAGCATCGCCATCCTGAACGTAATCGCCCTGTTGCACAGTAACCGACGTTATGATTCCGTTGGTATTGGAGCGTACTTTTATAGCACTGCCGAAATTTAAAGTAGGATCTATTTTATTGATGGTATTGCCTAAAACTTTGGCTTCTCTTGTTTTGATGGAAAACAATTCCTCTCCTTTACTCACTGCATCATTCACCGCTATATTTACCGAATTCAAATACCCGGTAGCATTGGCTTTAATCACGTTTTTTACCAGATAAGTTGCTGTGGCATTCAAATCAATATAACTTTCCAATCCGGTGGTATCTATAGTGGTTATTGTCACCGGAACACGGGTATCAATATTTTTTTCAGCTTCCGTTTTATCCTTGCAGGAAATCAGCAAAAACGGCAGCAGCATCAAAAAAAGAAAAAAGTTCTTCATGTCGTTATTCGTTAGTACTCCAGTAATTAAGTTCGTTAATTAGTTGCAGTTTATTGATTTTATTTTGTGCTATGGTATTGTTAATCGTAATCACGTTTCCGATGGCAAGTACAAAATCAGTGATTTGTGCATCACCGGTCAACAGTAATTTTTTGTTGGCTTCAATGAGCGCATCGGCAATTTGAAGTTGCGATTGCAGTTGGTTTTCAATAGCAATAGCTTGTCTTAATTTCTGGTTTAACATCAGAACCTGCTGTTGGTATTGTTTGTTAAAATTTGCTTTATAAGCCAAATTTGTTGCCAAAGCTGTTTCATTTTTTTGGTGTTGCAGTGCTCTTTGATTCCCGTCATAAATTGGAATTGATAAGCCCAAACCTACACTAACCCCAAAGTTTTTATGTGCTTCATACGTAAGGCTTGACATGTAGCCGGCATCTCCCAATAATGATACCGAAGGTTTATAAGCATTATCAATGAGTTTGTTTTGATTCAGAATCTTTAGACTATCCACCTCAAATTGCTTTAAGAACACGCTTTTATCTGTTGATGAAATGGATTTTAAACTGATTTCCGGTTTTTTCAAAGTAACGAAAGTAGTGTCTGTTTCTCCGGATAGGTAATTGAGAAGGCTCAAATCATTTTGATATTGTTGCTTGAACTGCAGCACTTGCAATTCCTGTTGCTTTACCGTAGAAAGGAATATTAGGTAATCGGTTTGTTTGTATACCGAGTTTTGGGTTAATTTTTTCAGGATAATGGCTTCGTCTTTTAAAAGCGCTGCCATTTTTTGATTGTATTGTATTTGCTCATCACTTCCCGAAGCAGTGATGTATTGGGCAATGATTACCTTGTTTACATCTTTAGCGGCTATTTTTTTATTAAGTACTAACGATTGCTTAATCAGTTGGAAACTTTCGGATTGTGAATTGATTTGGTTTTTCCCGATAATTCTTTGATTCACTCCTACTAAACCAGAAATCGATTGCCCGTTGCTCAAAGTCGTATCATAGCCATAGCCATTCAAAACCGGAGCATAATTGGCATTCAGATTCCCGGTAAGTTGTGGCTTGTAATTGGCTTTATTTAATAAACTGTCTAAGGTATTAGACTTCATCTGATTGGATAAATCCTTTAGTAAAGGAGAATTTGTTTGCGCTTTTTCTATAAAAAAGCGTAAGTCCTTTTCTTGCGAAAAAGACTTGACATTAAACCAAATAAGAATGAAAAAAAAGATTGATTTCATAGTACAAATTTATGCAAAATCAACATAGAGTTATTTAACGCTTTCTGCAACTAAAACTACAAATGAATTAGGGATAAGACTCGCTCTGGGTTTCGGGTTTTCAGTAGTGGGCTCGGGTTTGGTTCCGAAATCAGCGGTAGATAAATACAACTGATGTGTTGTTTTATTCAATGCTATGGTTCGAGCACCTTTTTGGGTTTTTACCGTTTCCTGAACTACAAAACTATTGGCGCTTTCTTCTTTTACAATGGTAATAGTTCCTATTCCATTAGAGCTGAACGCCAGTTTCTTTTTAGCATCAAAGGCCACTCCGTCACAGCCGTCATCAATGGGAAGGGTTTTAATAATTTTTCCGTTAGCAGCATCAACGACTATCATTAAGTTATTACCACAAACCGAAAACAAGCGGTTCGTTTCTGTATCTATGGCTAACCCCGAAGGTTCATCACCGGGAGCTATACTCCATGTTGCTATAACTTCAAGGGTTTTCGCATCAATGGTTTTGATTTGGTTTTTATCTTCAATATTCACATAAATCAAACCTTTGGTATTGGTTACCGAAAATTCAGGTTTACCGTCAAGCGGAATCGTTTTCACTACCTTATTAGTAACGGCATCAAGAACGGTAGCATCGCTGCTCTTAGCATTATAGGTAAATACTTTATGTGAAAATTGGTCATACAAAACAGCATCGGGTTTTTGGCCTGCAATAGTCACTTTTTCCAGTAACTCAAACGTGGTTAAATTGACAATCGTAACGGCATTATCTTTTCCGTCAGTAATAAAAGCCTTGTTCAAATCATTAGCTATGGCGATGCCGTGAACGCCTTTGGTATCAGGAATGGTAGCAATGGTTTTGTCGGTTTTTAAATCAACAACATTCACCACGCTGCCATGCGAAACAAATAAATGCTGGTTCACATCATCTACTGCCAGATAATCCCAGCCTTCATCACCGGAAATACTTATTTTCTTAGAAATTTTATAGGTTTGACCCAATGCATTAGTGATGCAGAAGCCAAAGAATAGTATTGAGAATAGTCTTTTCATAATGTTATTTTCTATGTAAATATCTGAATTACTTTGGTAACAATCATTTATTTTAGGTTCAAAATCATTCCTAAGCCCATTTGTTTACCGTTGTAGAACGGAGCTACCATTCCGGAACTGATATTCTTTTTCGATTTAAAAACATGTTTATTCACATACGGGAATATCCAGTAAGCAACTTTAGTGCTTAAAATTCCGATACCTGCACCCGTCGCCACATCGGTTAACCAGTGTTTATTATTATAAATCCTGAAAAAACCGGTACCGGTGGCTACAATATATCCTGAAATGCCATACCAAACGGAAACATCTTTATATTCCTGCCACATGAATTCAGCTCCGGCAAAAGCGGTAGCCGTGTGCCCTGATGGAAAAGAATTGAAATCACTACCGTCAGGCCGCTCCACTTTGGTTAATTTCTTCAAGCCGGTCACAGTGCCCGTCATCAGTAAAAGAGAGGTCCCCAGTATTATTGACCTATCTCTTAGATTATTTTTACCTTTAATTCCCGCTAAATTTAAAGCATAAACTGATAATGCCGGTGCATATTGTGAAAAATCATCAACGGTAATTTTTCCGTCAATATCATCAGTCACTTCATTTCGTATTCCTAAATTGAAGTCTTTTAAGTCATCGCTCCCAAGGCCAATAACACCATAGCCGATCAATGCTGTTGGAATGATTAATTGTTTGTAGTTAAATTTTATATTTTCAGTATTCAGCGAGTCTTTTTTTGACAACTCTTGTGCATTTAAATAACCATATGAAAGTGCTGAAATTAATAGTATCAGTAAGTGTTTAGTAGGATTCATTAAAGTAGGTATTACAGAGTTTTGAAAAAAAGATTACTAAAGATTTTTGAAAGAATTAATCTCCATCAACAATTTTTATGAATTTCCCATTGCTGTCGAGTAACACATCAAACTTTTTTCCGTCTTTTTTAATTTCGGCTTCATACGTAATCACATTTTTATCGTCTGTAATTTTGGAAGCTTCTGTAATTTTGCCGGTAGGATATTTTTTTTTCAAATATGCTAAAGCATTTGCAGGAAGTTCGTTTGTTTTAATAGCTGATTCGAGTTCTTTCCTATGCCCTTTTTTATCATAAACTGCTGAAGTTTCAGTCCCATTTATTTTAAATTCGGCTTCATATCCGCCGTCTTCTGCACTCCATTTTGCTTTTCGTTTCGGAAATTCTTGGGCAAAAGCTTCTGTAACCACTGTCGGAATTTTAGATGTCTTCGATTTTGTTTCCGTTTGTGCCGTTACCACAGCACTTAGTGCAATAGTTATGGCCAGGAATATTGTTTTCATTTTTTATCGATTTAAAATTAATTGCTTCTCAGTATAAGTACAAAGATGAAACACAATTCTATTTTAAATCTATGGGAAACCGGTGATATCCTCTTTTATCGTGTAGTTAACTTAAAATGATGCCTATCTGAAACATACTTGTAATCCAAGGTCAATCCGCTCACTTCTGCAATTTCTTTTGCGATAGACAAACCTAACCCTATAGAAAGATGGCATGTTGATTTTTTTTGAAAACGCTCAAAAAGGGTGGTGGTATCGAGTGATTCTTCTTTTCCGGTATTAGAAATAGTTACACTGTGATTTTCGATAAAAAAAACAATACTTCCACCTTCGATATTATGTCTTATAGCGTTCTGCACCAAGTTATTAATCAGAATCAAACATAAATCAGGATTGATATCAATACTAAAATCTTCTTCAATGTTTTTGCTTACCGTTAGTTTACTGGCTTTGATTTGCTCATCAAATAAAAGCAGCGAATGGTCAATTATTCCAACTATGGATACTTTTTCCGCAATTTTAAATTGCCTGTTTTCAATTTTTGTCAACAATAAAAGGGATTGATTTAGGCGCGTTAACTTAAAACAGGCATCATCAATACCGGCTATTAACTTCATTTCATACGCTTTCAAATTATCAGACTGCATCAATAAATCAATCTTTGACTTTATGACCGCTAGTGGAGTCTGAATTTCGTGCGATGCATTCTCTGTAAACCGTTTTTGGCTGTTATAATCCGCTATCATCTTTTCCATCATGGTATTGAGCGAATTATTCAGCGCAGCAAATTCTTTTATGGAAGTTTTTTCAAAACTGGGTAATTTATTAGTGCTGGCACTAAACGTCTCTAATGAAGTTACTGTAGTATTGAAAGGCTTCCACAAGGTTTTGGAAACCCAAAAATTAATCAATATTGAAATGATAAAAAGGAAAAGCAAGATGATAGCAAGTAATGATAAAATGCCTTCTATTAATTCGTCAAATTCTAAAGTGCTTCGCCAAATTTTGATTTGATAATTTTCTTTTCCGATAGGTACAACAGTGGTAATAATCCGGTTGGGAGCCATTTCATTTTCAGCTTTGTCCAGAATAAGCGTGTCTGAGAAAATAGTTTTACCTGCCAGTTGGGAATTAAATTTTGAAACCCGTTTAATCTGTGCTTCCCCGCTATTGACAATAAAGTGTAGGGCAACCGTATCATTGTTTTTAAGATACTGCACTATTTGAATTTTACGATTAAGCAATAGTTCATTATTGCTGTCTTTTACTTCTTGGGTAATAACATAATAACAAACAAATCCAGACAGTAGCAGCATCGGGATACTTAACACTAAATAATACAAACTTGTCTTAGTTAACAGTCTCATTCCTTGGTTTTAAAGTTATATCCTATTCCGTAAATGGTTTGCAGGTAATCTTCACATTTTTTTTCCAATAATTTTTTGCGCAGATTTTTCACATGGTTGTATATGAAATCAAAGTTATCCAGTTGATCCGCATTGTCTCCCCAAAGATGTTCTGCTAAGGCACTTTTACTAACGACCCTATTTTTATTGGTTATGAAATAAAGCAATAAATCATATTCTTTTGAAGTTAAAACTACAGGGTTGTTATGCACATAAACAGATCTTTCAACAGGCGAAATTCTAATTTCATTGATCACGATTTCCAAATTTCCGTCAAATTTTTTTCTCCTAATTAATGCTTTGATTCGGGAGTTGAGTTCTGACAAATGAAAAGGTTTTGGTAAATAATCGTCAGCACCTAAGTCGAGCCCTGTTATTTTATCATCCAGAGAATTTTTAGCCGAAATGATGATAATGCCAGCTTTAGATTTTTTGATTTTTATTGTCTTAATCAAATCAAGTCCTGATCCTCTGGGTAAAGTAATATCAATTAAAATACAGTCATAATCATAAAGGGCAATTTTTTCCTCAGCACTACTGAAATCATCGGCTACTTCAACCACATTACTTTCCATTTCAAAGTATTGTCTGATGCTTACCTGCAATTCCGGTTCATCTTCTATCAGTAATAGTTTCATTAATTATAAGCGATTTTAATAACAGTAAAAAAATTTAATTGTGCACTATAAAAGTAACTAAGTTAATTTACAAACACCTAAAAAATCATATTGGCTCCCACTAAAGTAAAGTTTTGATTTGAACGGAACGAATAGTGGAACTTAGGTTTAAAGCTTTTTACACCACCAATGGCTGTAGTTGTTTTCTCTGTAACCCTTGATTTCACAATGCTTTTACCAATAATGTATCCCATAAATATTGCAATGGGATAATCCGAAGCCCAATGCACTTTACTTTGCAACATCTCAAAACTCATCAGCCCCATCATACCGAAACCAACAGGTTTTATCCATTTGATTTCTTTATAATTTTCAGAGATAATCATCACGGATGTCATTAGCGTCGTAATATGACCCGATGGCATTCCGTCATAAGCAGGCGTGTTTTTTTGATAGGCACTAAATGAAGGGAATAAGTCCCAATCGCCACCATTATTTCCATTATCCTCAGCCACAAAGGGGCTTTCCCGTCCTGAAATTCTTTTAAAGGGTTGTACTAACAGCCCTGAAGCCAATAGTCCCTCCATCAATTCACTCGAGGTATGTAGCGCTCGGTAATTATGATTGATGGCGCCATAGGCCAACAATCCTCCACCAACCAATAGTGCTGTAAAACCATTGCCCAATCTAAAAATGGTAGAATTAATATTCTTAGGAAACATTTTAATAGGCCCTGAATAACTGTGTCCCGATTCAAATCCTATTTGTTGTCCAAAACTTCTGGAGCCATTGGTTATCTTTTGATCATACGGAAGTAAAGCAACTGTAGCTCCAACGGTAGCAGTAAACCCAATAAGATTCTCTTTTTGGATAAACATAGTACCCATGATGCCAAAATCGTTTGGAATTTTGGTAATAAAATCAAAGAATTTTGGTTTTTGATACTGATAGGAAAGCGTTGGTGTAATTCTAAATTCCTGAGTGCTGTCGTTTTTCAAAACTGATAAAGTGTCTAAAGCTTGTGCCTGAAACTTACTAATGGAAAAAACACAAAAAAAAACCAATATCCAATTTTTCATTTATGGCGTATCTTTTTTAAATTAAAGGGTAATGCTACTGATTAAATCTATTTAGATTCTATGGTATGAAAATTTCTATTGTAGTATAAACCGAAGTACTTTAGATTGTTTTCCGTTTGAAATTTTAGCAAAATAAACCCCTGAGTTCAATTCCGCTAAAGCTAGAGAGTTTTCATTATTAGATAATGGAATTGTTTTTATAGATCTTCCTAAAGTGTCATAAATTGCAAGTTGAGTGGGCTCATTATCTATATTTGAATATGAAAATTTCAATTCTTTATTTTGAAGAGGATTAGGAGTTATTGTAAAATCAATATTCGTTAAATTAGAAGTTTCAATACCCAATGCGCTGGGAGTAGCTAACCAAATAATAGCATTCATCAACAATTTCTGATGATTGCCATTAGCATCCGTGATATAACCATTATACAGTGTGTCACCGCTGTCCCCTGTGCCATCATCAGTTATAGAACTATCCCCTATGGCAACCACTTTGCCGCTTTGATAGGTAGCAGCAGCACATAATACATTCGTAGAACCTGTTGAACTTGTTCCTGTTTTATACACTAAACCGGTTACCGAACTGTTTTGAGCTGTATTCAAACTCATTGTCGTGCCGTTTGACCATTTAACCTGAGATACTGTTCCAGCTGTCCCGTGCAGTATAGGATTTGTTGGAAGATTGGCAATATTCGAAGATGTTTGTGAAATATCATTGTAATCAAAGGCAATACCAAAGGCATTATTCTGAACCGTATTGTTACTCAGCAAATCATTCAAAACCTGAGGCGAATCTGCTCCATCATTGTTTCTGTCTGAAATGGTATGGTCTGAAATAATACACAAACCACCGCCATGTTGGACAAAAGTGATAATGGCCGCTTTTTCAGTATCGGTAAATAAAATATTAGGCTCATCAATTACAAAAACTTTATAATTACTCAAATCCTGTAAATTCGAAGTCATGCCATAGGTGATTTGTCCGTTATAAGGCAAACTTTCAACCGTATAGCCTTGATTAACACAATCTATTCCCCAATTCGATAAACCGCCATTCCAGTAGGTCTCCGGTGTTGAGGAAGTAATGTTCGATTGTAAAGGAGATGGTGTTCTTTGCGGGTTGGCTTCATTACCTGTTCCCGTTATGGCAGGACCTGATGAAAATCCTAAATTATGAGTGTCAGCATCAATAACCCAATCTGCATTTCCGGCGGTTTCAGCTTTGGTCGCGTCAAATAAAATTTTGATTTGGGCGTTGGTATTTAATGTTAGTAGAAGAAGCGTAAAGAATCCTAGTTTTTTCATTTAAATTTTACTTTTAAAAAGCAAAATTAAAAGTCAATTCTATCGTAATTCTATGTCAAGTTTCTTTTGAATTTATTTTATAGCAGTATGTGTTAACTGCATTCAATGAATTCTTTTACTTGAATTTCCAACTATTTTTATTTGGAAAGGGGTGTATTAAAATCCAAGAATCAAACGGGCAATGGCAAAGTATAGAATAATACCAAAAACGTCATTGGTGGTAGTAATAAAAGGCCCCGTAGCGATAGCCGGATCGATTTTATTTTTGTGAAGAAATAAGGGTACTAAGGTTCCCAAAGTAGCGGCAAAAAGAATCACCACTATGATAGAAATAGAAATCGCCAATCCCACTTGATATTGCTGATACATCACAGAATGGTATATCAATAAGAATAATGAGATTATTGTTCCCGAAATCATGGCTACGGTGAGTTCCTTGCTGAAATATTTTCTACTGAATTCTTTCAAAGTGCCGTTGGCCAAACCTTGTACCACGATAGCTGATGCCTGAACGCCAATATTTCCTGCAGTTGCCGAAAGTAGCGGTACAAAAATGATTAAGGTTTCATATTTGTGAAAAGCAGACTCGTTGTTTTTTAACACAAACGAAGCTATGATTTCAATAACCATTCCTATTAAAAGCCAAGGCAAACGTGCTTTAGTGAGTTCGTAAACACTATCGCCAGCTTCTACGTCTTGCGTGATACCGGCCGCCATTTGGTAATCTTTATCGGCTTCTTCCTTGATAACGTCTAAGATGTCATCTACCGTTACACGACCTACCAATCGGCCCATTTCATCCACAACGGGAATGGCTTCCAGGTCATACTTCTGCATGATGCGCGCCACTTCGGTATTGGGAGTATCTACTTTTACGTAATCTACTTTTTTGATATAAACTTCGCTAATCGGAGTTTTGGTAGAAGTGGTCAATAAGTCTTTTAAAGACAATCTTCCTTTCAATCGGTTTTCATCATCCACCACGTAGATAGAATGTACGCGGGTAACGTGTTCTGCCTGAATCCGCATCTCTTTGACGCAGGTGAGCACATTCCAGTTTTCATTGACTTTCACCAGCTCTTTCCCCATCAAACCTCCGGCTGTGTCTTCGTTGTAACGCAACAAATCCACAATGTCTTTGGCGTGCTCTACGTCTTCGAGCTCCGAGATTACTTCTTCTTTTTTGCTTTGCGAAAGTTCAGCGATGATATCGGCAGCATCATCCGTATCCAATTCATCTAACTCTTCCGCAATTTCTTTAGCCGAAAGGCCATGAAGGATTTTTTCACGCACATCATCTTCCAGTTCAGGAAGGATTTCAGCGGTGATTTCACTATCTAATATTCTGAAAATATAAGTGGCTTCCTCAATGTTTAACTCATCAAAAATCTCGGCGATATCGGCATGGTGCATGTCATTCAACAATACTTCCAATTCCTGGTCGTTCTTGTCATGAATGAGTTGCTCGATTTGCGCTAAGAGTTCTTTGCTGATTTTAAACTGCATTGGCTTCTATTTTTTGGGTAAGTTCTATGAACTGTTCTACAGATAATTGTTCCGGACGGAGGTCAAAGATACTATCTTCTTTTAAATTATCCGAAAGGTTGAAGGATTTTAAACTATTTCGCAAGGTCTTGCGGCGTTGCTGAAAGCCCGTTTTTACAACACTAAAAAATAGCTTTTCGTTACACGATAAATGAAAATCCGCTTTTCTGCGCAAACGCAAAACACCCGATTTTATTTTTGGTGGCGGATTGAAAACGGTTTCATCAACGGTAAATAAGTACTCCGCCTCATAAAAAGCCTGCACTAAAACGGATAAAATACCATAGACTTTACTGCCTTTTTTAGAACAGATTCTCTCAGCCACTTCCTTCTGAAACATGCCCGAAAACTCCGGAACCTGTTCGCGTAAATCCAAACAGCGGAAAACGATTTGAGTCGAAATGTTATACGGGAAATTGCCAATAATCGCAAACGGTTTGCCTTCAAAAACCTCGTTGATATTGTACTTTAAAAAATCTTTGGAAATGATTTTGCCTTCCAGTTTTGGGTAATGGGTATTCAAATATTCCACTGACTCTGTATCGATTTCGATAACGTAAGTGGTGATTGGTTTTTCCAAAAGATATTTGGTCAACACGCCCATGCCCGGACCTATTTCCAATACATTGTCATAGCCTTCAAAAGCTAAAGTGTCGGCAATGTCTTTGGCGATAGTTTCGTCGGTTAAGAAATGTTGCCCGAGGTGTTTTTTGGCTTTTACTTGACTCATGATAGATTGTTAGGTTGTTAGACGTTTTAGACTCTTTTCTAAGATGTCTGAATTTTGTCTGTTAATGATCGGAGATTAATTCCAATTCCGTGCGGAAGGCCAACATTTTGTCACCGAATAATTGGGCGCTTTCAGCTCTGAGTTTTGGCGCATCTTCGTCGTAGTAGCGTTGCAGGGTTTCTTTACTGTCTGTTGTGAATTGAATGGAATAAGTGGTTCCGCCCATTTCTTCTTCCACCAATACTTTTACCATACGAGCCGAAGAAAACTTTCCAGTAGCCAGCATGTCGTTGATGTGTTTTTCCTGCATCCATTGCATCCATTGGTCGTGAACACTTTCGTGTATGTTGATGGTTACGTTGTAAAGTATCATTGTCTTGAAATTTGTAGATTATAAATTGGTGTCGCCACGCAGTTTTCGGTATTTGTTCCGCGAGTCGACATAGTAAATGCTGTCTTCATGATGAAAAATAATTTCTTCGTAAAGAGGCTTCGCTTTTTCACTGTCGTGGAGTTGGGTATTGTAAATTTCTGCCGAAAAATACAGCGCTTCATCTATGTAAATGCTCTCTTTTTGCTTGGTGACAATCTCATTGTAGTTGGCTAAAGCATTGGTGAAATCGCCCATTTTTTCATATATTTTTCCGATGCGCAACAAGGTTACTGCTTCAATCTGATCGCCTTTGTTTTCTTTTAAAATGGCTTGAAATTGGGATAAGGCTTCTGTTTTTTTATTTTGATACAAAAGAAAATCAGCACGGGCAAATTTCTTCAAAGCTACTTGCGTGGAATCCTCCACAGTGTTATCGCTAATCAACATGTACAAATCCAAAGCGTCATTGGCAATGAGCTCGGAGGTAGCTGATTTTAAGACTTTCAATTGGTGGGAAGCCCAGGCAAAATCGGTTTTGAAATAACTGGTTTTGGCGGTTTTTAAACTGGCTTCCTGACCAATGACATCCCCGTTCATTTCTTCATCAATCTGCGAATAATAAATCAGCGCCTGATTGAATTTTTCTTCGAATAAAAGAATGTCTGCCAACTCCATTTTTACTTCTGCCAATTGGTATTTGTTGATGGGCATTTCCATGGCATTTTTCAAAATCACTTTTGCTTTTTCCGGGTTTTTCAAATGAAAAGCGGTGAAATCGGCTTGTAATTTTAATAAGGAAAGCGTGTAAGGGCTTACGCCAAATTCTTTAATCAAGGCTTCCAATTCTGCTGTGATGGCCGGATAGTCTTTTTCTAAAGCGTGATCAATTTTCATTTGCACCAAATAGGAATGCGACTTGATGAGCAACTCTAAATCATTGGTATTGTCTAATACAAACGTCAGGATTTCTTTGGCCGAATCCTGGTCGTTGTCCTCAATCGCCATTTGACCTAAATTCACAATATTGGCAAACGATTCCGGATATCTTTTGTAGATGGCTTTTTGTTGAATGAACGCTTTGCCATATTCTTTAAGTTGCACGAAATACCAGCTCAGAAAATCATTCCAAAAAACATCCTGTGTTTTTTGAGCTCTGACCAACAGTGCTTTTTTCAAAGCATCATTGAAATTGGCATCTGTTTCTTCAGTCATAAATCGCGATAGCTGATTCTGAATTACAGGAAGATTTTGTGGGTTTTTGATGGATTCGTCTAAGAAAGTTTCAATCATTAAATCGGTGTGACCTTGTTGCCCATAGAGCATAGCCATTTGAAAATTAAAACTCAATTTAGGATCTTTGTCCAAAGCAGTTTTATAGGCTAATAGAGCATAATCAATCAATGATTTTTTTTCAAAAACATAAGCGATTCCGTATACTTCATTCGCATTTTTTTTGATTTTATCAATGGCTTGATCAAAATATTTAACGGCTTTCTCTTGATTTTTTTGCAGTTGGTAATTATAACCTAACTCCACCAGCAATTGGTTTTGTTTGAATCGGTCGTATTGCTCCTGAATGGCTTTTTCGGCTTTGTCGTACTGTTGCAATTGCTGATAACATTCTACCACTCTTTGGAAATAATTAAAATTCCCAACTTGACTTTTCAATAAATCCTGATAGCTGATTAAGGCTTTCTCAAATTCGCCACGGTCAAAATAATTATTGGCCAATTGCTCGTTTTGAGCAAAAGCCGAAAGCGACAAGAATAATAAAGCTACAGACAGGAGTTTTTTCATAATTTCCATTAAAACGAACAATGTACTAAAGTAACACTTTTTGTGTCGATTTAGTACATTGTTTACGAAAGATTAACGTTTTAGTTAATGATGTCAAAACCGGTGTAAGGGCGCAATACTTCTGGGATTACGATACCTTCCGGGGTTTGGTAATTTTCTATAATTCCAGCTAAAACTCTTGGCAGGGCTAAGGAACTTCCGTTCAGGGTGTGTGCCAATTGGGTTTTACCGTCTTTTCCTTTGAAACGCAATTTCAAACGATTGGCTTGGAACGTCTCAAAATTGGAAACCGATGAGATTTCCAACCAACGATCCTGAGCTGTTGAAAACACTTCAAAGTCATAGGTTAAGGCCGAAGCAAAGCTCATGTCTCCACCACAAAGTCTTAAAATACGGAACGGTAATTTCAGTTCGCGCATGATGTTTTTTACGTGTTCTACCATGCCGTCTAAAGCAGCATAAGAATTATCAGGATGTTCGATGCGAACGATTTCTACTTTGTCAAATTGGTGCAAACGATTCAAACCACGAACGTGCGCGCCATACGAACCGGCTTCTCTACGGAAACAGGGCGTGTAGCCTGTACACAAAACCGGCAATTCGGTTTCCTGTAAAATGACGTCGCGGAACAAATTGGTTACCGGTACTTCGGCAGTTGGAATTAAGTATAAATCGTCAACGCCAACGTGGTACATTTGCCCTTCTTTATCAGGTAATTGTCCGGTTCCGAAACCGGAAGCTTCGTTTACTAAATGAGGCACTTGAAATTCCTGGTACCCGGCTTCGGTATTTTTATCTAAAAAGTAGGCAATTAAAGCGCGTTGCAAACGAGCCCCTTTTCCTTTGTAAACCGGGAATCCGGCACCAGTAATTTTTACACCCAGTTCGAAATCAATGATGTCGTATTTTTTGACCAATTCCCAATGCGGTTGCGCTCCTTCGTGTAACACAGGAATGTCACCTTCTTCAAAAACATTTAAGTTTTCTTCCGGCGTTTTTCCTTCTGGCACAATGTCAGCAGGGAGGTTCGGTAATAAGTACATTTTTTGAGTAAGTTCCGTGGCAAACGTTTCCAATTTCTCAGAAAGTTCTTTGCTGGTTTCTTTGAGTTGGACTGTTTTTAGTTTTAATATTTCGGCTTTGGATTTTTCGCCGTTTTTCATCAAATCGCCGATAGCGGATGATAGTTTGTTGGCTTCTGCCAAAGTATTGTCAAGAGCCACCTGTGTGCTTCTTCTGTTTTCGTCTAATTGGATTACGTCTTCAACGATAGCCTTGGCATCCATGTGCTTTTTGGCTAAAGCGGTAATCACTTTTTCCTGATTTTCTCTGATGTAACTTATTTGTAACATGACATTTCTTTATAAGGTCGCAAATTTAAGGAAATGTTTTGTATAAAATTTGAGATATAAAAAAACTTATTTTTAGGGTAAATGATTACGAATCTGTTCATAAGGTATCATTTTACCAAAAATTTAATAACGGCTCATTATCTTTATTATTATATTCGCAAAAATTTCTCAAATACCATGAAAAAAATCTACATTTTCTGCTTGTGCCTTTCGATATCTTTTTCATTTGCCCAAAACAATCGGAAACGTTTAAATTCGATAGCAGAGGCTGAGATGAAAGCAGCAGCAAAAATTGCCAATTTTCAAGCCAATCCTCACACTCAAAATTATGATATAACGTATCATAAGTTAGAATTCACCGTTAATCCGGCGGTTTATTTTATAACCGGAAAAGTGACCACTACTTTCCGAGCATTGAGCAATATGACTACCGTTACGTTTGATTTGAACAATGTTTTAACGGTTAGTTCGGTAAAAAGCGGGACTACTAATTTGACTTTTGTACAAAATTCCAGTAAAGAACTAGTCATTACGTTGCCAAGCACTTTAACCATTGGCAATTCGGCTACCGTTGAGATTAATTATTCGGGAGCTCCGGGAACTTCGGAACAAGCGTTTACTAAAGATGTACACAATGGAACGCCAATCATTTGGACACTTTCCGAACCTTTTGGCGCCAGAGACTGGTGGCCATGCAAACAAGATTTGAATGATAAAGTGGATAGTATTGATGTTTATATTACGGCTCCATCCCAATACAAAGCCGTTGCTAACGGAATTGAAACGACTGCTCCGGTGATTTCCGGAAGTAATAAAACGACTCATTTTCATCACGGTTATCCTATTCCGGCTTATTTGATTGCTATTGCGGTTACCAATTACAGTGTTTACAATCAAACGGCGGGAACTGCTCCAAATACCTACCCAATTATCAATTACATCTATCCGGAAGATTTAGCTTCGGTGCAAACCGATTTGGATCAAACACCATTGATTTTGAATTTATATGAAAGTTTGTTCGAAGTGTATCCGTTTCACAATGAAAAATATGGCCATGCCCAATTTGGTTGGGGAGGCGGAATGGAACACACCACAGTTTCTTTCATGGTTAGTTTTGACCGACAATTGATTGCTCACGAAATGGGACACCAATGGTTTGGCGATAAAATTACTTGTGGTTCCTGGAAAGACATTTGGTTGAATGAAGGGTTTGCTACGTATTTAGCCGATTTGGTTATTGAAAACTTTGATGGTCTTGATGCTTTTGTTGCCGATAAGGCCGATATGATTAATTACATTACTTCCAATCCATCCGGAGCTGTTTATCTTACGGATGCCCAAGCGACAGATGTAAACCGAATTTTCAGCAGCCGATTGAGTTATGATAAAGGCGCTATGGTTTTGGAAATGCTGCGTTTCAAAATGGGAGATGTGATGTTTTTTCAAGCTCTGAAAAATTATTTAGCCGATACTAATTTGGCCTATAAATATGCGGTAACGTCTAATTTGCAAGCGCATTTAGAGGCGGTGTATGGACAAAGTTTAACGGAGTTTTTTAATGACTGGGTGTACAATCAAGGCTATCCGACATACAACATAACGGCTCAGAACTGGGGAGCCGGACAAGCTAAATTTACCGTAAGTCAAACCCAATCGGATGCCTCGGTAACTTATTTTGAAATGCCGGTTCCGGTTAGGGTTTATGGTGCGGGAGGACAACAAGCGGATTTGGTGTTAGACAATACTTATGATGGGGAAGAAATCATTAAGAGTGTACCGTTCCCAATTACCAGTTTGGAGTTTGATCCGGAGCGTCATATTATTTCCAATAACTCTACAGTGACTTTAGGCAATCAGAGTTTTGATTTAGAGAAAGCCATTACGGTATATCCGAATCCTAGTTCTGATGTTTTGCATGTTCAAATGCCGAGCACTATGACTTTGGAAAAAGTTACGATTTATAACAATCTGGGTCAGAAAGTTATGGAAAGTGCCACATCTGATTTCTCTGTGAGTACTTTGTCATCGGGTGTACATTATATGGATATTCAGACGGGTGAAGGTACTTATCATAAAAAATTCATAAAAAAATAATCAAAAACAAATTATCTATGCAGGAGTAAGGTGAAAACCTTACTTTTGTGCGTTTAAAAGAAACCGATACATAAGAAATGGAAATTGCAATCAAATTATCTCAATTTTTACTGAGTTTATCAATATTAATTATACTTCACGAATTAGGACATTTTATTCCTGCCAAATTATTTAAGACAAGAGTTGAAAAATTCTATTTGTTTTTTGACATCAAATATTCTTTACTGAAAAAGAAAATCGGGGAAACCGAATACGGTATTGGATGGTTGCCACTTGGAGGTTACGTTAAGATTGCCGGAATGATAGACGAGAGCATGGATACGGAACAATTGCAAGCCGAGCCACAGCCTTGGGAATTCCGTTCTAAGCCGGCCTGGCAACGTTTAATCATCATGTTGGGTGGTGTGACGGTGAATTTTATTTTGGCTTTTATTATTTACATCGGAATGACTTTTTTCTATGGCGAACAATACATTGCCAATAGTGAAGTAAAAGACGGAATCTGGATTACCAATCCGGTAGTGGAAAAAGCAGGATTAAAAACAGGTGACAAACTAGTTTCGATTGATGGCGAGAAAGTCAATCGTTTTTATGAGTCGAATGAGAAGTTGTTCTTGTCTAAAGAGATTGTGGTGCTTCGCGATGGAAAAGAAGTGAAAGTACATTTTCCGGTAAACTTTATTGATCAACTGATGCAGGGGAAAAAATCCTCGTTGGTTGAATTGCGTGTGCCGTTTGTGGTGATGGAAGTACAGGATGATTCTCAAAACAAAGGATTATTAAAACCGCGTGACATCATCACCAGTTTTAATGGGCAATCAGTTAAATACGCTGACAATGTTATTGCGGCAGTAGATACCCTAAAAGGGAAAACAGTACCGGCACTGGTTAAAAGAGACGGGAAAGAAGTTGCTGTTGCTTTAAAAGTGAATCAAAAAGGGAAGTTGGGAGTGGCTTACGCTTTCAGAACGCCTTATGACGATTTAGAAAAATTAGGCTTATACAAAATCAGCAAAGAAGAATACAGTTTTACTGAGTCTATTCCGGTGGGAATAAATAAAGGTTTTACGCAATTAAGCAATTACGGCAAACAACTGAAAGCTATTTTTAATCCAAAGACCGGAGCTTATAAAGGGGTGGGTGGTTTTGCGGCTATCTTCAATATTTTCCCGAATACTTGGAGCTGGGAAGCTTTCTGGAGCATTACGGCTTTGTTATCCATTATGCTTGGTGTTATGAATTTATTGCCGATTCCGGCATTGGATGGAGGGCATGTGATGTTTTTATTGTATGAAATCATTTCGCGTAAAAAACCTAGTGATAAATTTTTGGAAAGAGCCCAACTGGTTGGATTTGTACTACTTATTACCTTATTGCTTTTTGCTAATGGGAATGATATTTACAAGGCGATTGTAGGCAAATAATATTTTTCGAAATTTTATTCATTTTTATTTGCAAAAAATAAAATTCGTTCTATCTTTGCAACCGCTTAAAAGATATAAAATCTTCCTCCTTAGCTCAGTTGGTTAGAGCATCTGACTGTTAATCAGAGGGTCCTTGGTTCGAGCCCAAGAGGGGGAGCAAAAACAAAAAGACTATCAGAAATGATGGTCTTTTTTTATTTCCATACCTTACTGTCTTCGGAAAACCTATTTTGATTATTCCCTAAAGTATTTTGCTACCTTTGTAATCTGTTTTTAGATTATGGAGCAGCAGTATTTAGTACTTAGAAAGCATATAGAAGAGATTTGCCCGATATCCGATATGGAGTGGCAATACATTTATCCATTCTTTACCCATAAAAAACTCAAAAAACACCAATTCCTTGTGCAAAAAGGCCAACCGGTTTCTTGCGAATACTTTGTGATTAAGGGTTTGTTAAAAGCGTATGCCATTGATGGCGAAGGGAAGGAGCATATACTTCAGTTTGCTATGGAATACTATTGGACAAGCGACTTTCAGGCTTTTCAAACCCAAACCCCGGCAACCTTGTTTATCGATTGTATCGAAGATTCCGAATTTTTCTGTCTCGGGAAAGAAGGCCGGGAACAGCTGTGTCAGGAGATGCCTAAGATGGCTAATTTCTTTCGGATAAAATCGCATTACGGGTATATTGCCTTGCAACAACGTATCTTGTCAATGCTTACCGAAACGGCCGAAGTGCGTTACAATAATCTACTCAAAAAACTCCCGCATTTAGTGCAACGGGTTCCTAAGAAGTTACTGGCTTCTTATTTAGGGGTTACCCGTGAAACCTTAAGCCGATTTAAGGGATAGCGTATATGTGATCTACATCACTTCAAAATGGTGATGTTTGTCCTCGCACAGCCATTCTAGGTGGCCGAATTTTGTACTGTTAATTTTAATAGTACAACGGATGAAATCAATAACGTATGAGAATGCCCCCAAAACAACTACTGCCACCAGTATCCCGGCTGCGCTATGGGCTCTGACCATCAGTGCTTTTGGTATTGGGACGACCGAATTTGTCATTGTAGGTTTATTGCCTACCGTGGCCAATGATTTAAAAATCACCATCCCTTCCGCCGGATTGTTAGTGAGCCTTTATGCCATTGGTGTCGCCATTGGGGCACCGGTTCTGACAGCTTTAACGAGTCGCCTTCCCCGCAAAAAATTACTCATCGGTTTAATGGCCTTGTTTATTGTAGGCAATGGTTTAGCCGCTATAGCCCCAAGCTTCCTTACCCTAGTCATGGCCCGAATCATTACCGGTTTTGCCCATGGTGTTTTCTTTTCTATTGGGTCAACCATTGCTGCGGGTTTGGTGCCTGCTCATAAGAGAGCCATGGCCATATCCATCATGTTTAGCGGTTTGACCATTGCTATTGTTACCGGGGTTCCTTTAGGGACTTTTATCGGACAGCAGTTTGGCTGGCGGGCAACGTTTATAGGAGTGGCTTTGCTGGGTATTATCGGTTTGGTTTCGAGTTGGATATTGGTCCCCAATACTATTAAGAATGAAGCACAGGTATCGTTTAAGGAGCAGTTTAAAGTCATTACCAACAAACGCTTGTTATTGGCTTTCCTGATGACCGCTTTAGGATATGGAGGAACGTTTGTGACCTTTACCTATTTATCTCCCATATTGCAAAAAATCACAGGGCTTTCAGAATCTATGGTTACTCTGGTTTTGATTTTGTATGGTATTGCCATTGCTTTTGGGAACCTGATAGGAGGAAAAGTGTCTAATAAAAACCCATTAAAGGCTTTGTTGTGGATGTTTGTTTTACAGGCAATCGCACTGTTACTATTCACCTTTACAGCTAGTGATTCTGTTTGGAGTATCGTAACTTTGTTTGTTTTGGGAGCGCTTTCTTTTTCCAATGTACCCGGACTTCAATTGTACGTAGTGCAACTTGCCGAAAAACATTTACCGGGTACCGAAGATGTCGCCTCTGCTTTTAACATTGCCGCCTTCAATGTGGGTATCGCCATTGGGGCATTCGCCGGAGGATTGGTGGTAGAATCTTCCCTAGGCCTTGGAGCCACGCCATGGGTAGGAGCACTATTTGTATTGCTTGCCATAGTGGTCACTTTATTCAGTTCAAAAATTTCAAGAAAATAACAAATCAAATGAAAACAATACTACCGTATTTAAAAAGAGTCATGATGGTTATCGCAGTTGGCACCATAATGATAATCAGTTCACAAGCTACTGCCCAAACGCAAAACAATACGAAAATGAAAAAGAAAATTTTATTTGTGGTGACCAGTCATGATAAAAAAGGTTCCACCAATCAGCCTACTGGGTATTACCTGAGCGAAGTGTCCCATCCATGGGAAATACTGCATGAAGCAGGTTATGAGATTGATTTTGTAAGCCCTCAAGGGGGGAAAGCGCCGGTTGACGGATTTGATTTGAGCGACCCGGTCAACAAAAAGTTTTGGGAGGATAAAGTGTATCGCCATAAGGTTGAAAACACGCTGAAACCATCACAAGTCAATCCGGCAGACTATGTGGCCATTCACTTTGCCGGTGGACATGGTGCCGTTTGGGATTTTCCCGATAATGAAGCAATCGCCACTATTGCGGCCAAAATTTATGAAAACAATGGGATAGTAAGCGCTGTTTGTCACGGTCCGGCTGGGCTTGTCAATATCAAACTCAGCAACGGAAAGTATTTGGTGGATGGCAAAAAAGTAAATGCTTTTACCAACGAAGAGGAAATTGCTGTCGGATTGGAAAAAGTAGTTCCATTCCTCTTAGAAGACAAACTCATAGAAAGAGGAGCGAAATTTGAGAAGTCGGGGCTATGGCAATCCCATGTCGTAAGCGATCACCGACTCATTACCGGACAAAATCCACAGTCGGCCGTTGCTGTGGGAAAAGCGATTGCAGCGGAATTAGAGCAATTAAATAAGATATAAATATATTTCCATAAAAAAAGGAGCTCCATTGGAACTCCTTTTTACTTTTTATGCTGCTGTGTTTATTTGTTTAAAACTACTTTTTTGGTGGTTTTGTTTTTGCCGTTTTCAATGGAAAGCAGGTAAACGCCTTCCTGCAGGTTTTCTATGTTGATGACTTCATTGGCGGCATTGGTTTCTTTGGAAAGAATTTCTCTGCCTTGTATGTCATGCAATTTCAATAGTGTTTTATCTAACGCTGAAGGCAGGCTGATGTTGATGATTCCTTTGGTTGGATTTGGATAGACTTTTACATTGGCTAACTCATTTTCGGGAGTTGCTAAAGCCGGAGTCACATAACAAAGGTCGATGCTGAATGAGTTGACGCTTCCACCGTCGCCATTGTATGGGTCGTTTACGTGTAAGGTCCACTCGCCATCGGCTGGCAAGGTATTTAAGGAGCTTAAAGAATCATAAGGAGCAATGGTTCCTGATATAGAAGGATTGCCGGAACAAGCCGGTGCGCCTCCTGCATCATCCATAGTACAGGCAATATTGTCATTGTCACCACAAGGTTCTTTTAACAAAATAATGGTTGGGCTTCCAATAGCTGCCGGACCCACTAAGGAGATGGTCATGTCCTGAACATAGGTATGTGTAATGTTAAGACGTACTTTTAGATTTCCAATAGTGTAGCCACCGCTAACGGTTACCGGAACACTGGCTGTGGAATTGGAAACAGAGTCGATAAAGGCATTCGAGAAATCGGTAGCGGTAAATGAAGTGGAGCCACATACTACAATTCCGGTGTCAAAACTATAAACGGTAGCGTTGGCCGGAATTCCGTTGCCGCAGTGATTGCTTGGAATCACTCTCCAGTAGTATCTTGTTTGTTGGTTTAAACCGGTAGCTACGTATTCGTTTGTAGTAACGACATCATTGACGATGGTTGTGTCAAATGTGGATGAGGTAGAAGCCTGAACGGTATAACTCTCTGCATTGGCATTGGTATTCCATTTTAAATTTACCGAAGTGGAAAGTCCGGTTTGTCCATTGGTTGGCGAGCTTAAACTGATATTTTGAAAGGTGGAATTGTAAACTCTTAAGGTTTTGTATCGGGTTTCCGATTCTGTTCCGCTGGTACCTTTTATACCGATAATATACTCTCCGGGCACTATGTTGGATAAGCCCGAAAGAGTCATGGTAACTACACCATTAGCACTTAAGGAATTATTGTTGAAACTGGCCGTAGCTCCCGTTGGTAACCCAACAGCACTGAAAGTGGTGGTTCCGGTTCCGGTTTGTTTGTAATTAAAACTGAAAGCCGCTGTTTGATTAGCACAAACTACTAAATCGGAAGTGGTTGAGTTTAGCGAAAAAGAAGAAGTGATTCCGGTAACTACCAAAGAGTAATTTTGACTGCCTCCCTGTAAGTTTCCTTTGTGTGAAATGGTTATTGTATAATCACCCGCAGCGGTTGGTGCATCGATTTTGACTTGCTCTACATTGTCAACATTGTTGTCTCCGGTTCTGATAGCCGGATTGTTAGGATCAGGATCTAATCGCCAAGGGTAATAGGTGGAGTTGTTTTTGGTTATTCTGATGTCTAAATCATTTACTAATGCTGGTGTTGGATCGTTGTCTCCTAAGTCACCCAAATTGGCATTACCCGGTAAGTCGGTCCAAGTGATGGAAGCTATCAGCGGGGAAACCCCATCCGATTTTACCGTCATGCTGTAGGTTTGGTGTTGCGCTAAATTTTCTTCCGAAACCCAGGAGGTGAGTCCGTTTCCGGTAATGGTTTCTGCTGCTTTTTTGGCATTCAATAATCCCCATCCAAAAACTGCATCCGGGCCTACTTCGCCTGCATCATCGGCGGTGTGACAAGCCAGGCCTTTTAAGGTTGCCGCCTTCATGAAGCTATTGGTTATGTTTTTATAGTGTTGTTGCAGCAGTAATAAAGTTCCGGCTACGTTTGGAGAAGCCATAGAAGTTCCGGTTAGTGTAGCCGTTGCGGTATTGCTGGTACTACTGGTAGACGTAACGGCGGTACCGTTACCGGTAATGTCCGGTTTTATTCTTAAATCATCCGTTGGACCTTGGCTGCTGGAACCATTAATGGCTACACTGGTTAAGGTTCCGTTGGTGGCTACCACGGCATCCTGAGCATTGGCCACTACTAGATTGTTTTTGGCGGTTTTGTTGGTCGTTAATTTATCAAAACCATAAGCAATAGGATTAGCATTATTGTTGTCATACCCATCGTTTCCTGCCGAAGCTACCATTAAATAGTAAGGCGAAAGATAAGCAGCTTCGTCCCAATCTCTGGCTTCGGAAGAATAGGCGCCAATAAACCAGGCTGGTAAAGCATCGGTTGTCCCTGTTATAGGAGTTCCGTAGGAGTGATTGGAAATTAACATTCCTTGTTGTACTTCGTCTAATGCTTCTGAAAGATCATTGGTCCATTCAAAAGTTCGGGCGCTTGCCTGGTAGGCCATTCCTTTGGTCGCTGCCTGTGCATTGGAAGCCATGATGGTTCCGGTTACGTGGGTAGAATGTACTACATATGTATTGCTGCTTGGTTCGTCAACAACAGTGACTCTGCCTGAAAATAAAGTATGTGAAGCTCTTACGGTTCCTCCATCCCAAACCCGGGCAATCATGCCTTGTCCGTTAAGGTCTAAACCAAGGGAGCCGCCAGTATTTAAATGGTTGGCTCTGGTAGATTTTGCGGCATTGGCATTGTCGGTGGTGTAATAAATGGGATGGCCATCCGGAGTCAATCGCATCAATTCACTCATGGAGCTGTCTTTTACGATTTTGATAGGCCAATGATTGATTTTGGCTGCTGCTTCGGCTTTTGCTTTTTCTGTTGTTTCTTTCTTTTTGAAAAATTCCTGACGCTCTTTTATTTTGGCTAAGTCATAATTTTCAACAATCTTCGAAGCTTCTTTTTTGTCTTGGGCGACGCTTGTTGTGGTCACTATAAAAAAAGAAAGCAGGAAAAAATAAATAGTTTTCATGTGGTATTAGATGTGGTTTAGTTTAGTTGCGGCAAATATATAAATCATTCATTCTCTGACTGTATTATTTAACAATTATTCTAAAGACATTTAGGTCTTTGAGCGTAAATGCTGTGAAATTTTCAGAAAAGTGTTCGGTTACATCGCTTTAATCACATAAGTCACAATGCCCCAAATAATCAAATCGTTTTCTTCGGTGACTTTTATGGGTTGATAGTCCTTGTTTTCGGGAAGTAAAAACAGACCGTCTTTTTCTATTTTGATGCGCTTCACTGTGAATTCTCCATCAATGCAGCATACGGCAATTTTTCCGTTTTGTGGTTCCAAACTTCGGTCGATGACCATAATGTCGCCATCGTCTATACCGGCACCAATCATTGAGGTTCCTGAGGCTTTGGCATAAAAAGTGGCTTCGTGGTTTTTGACTAGTACTTTGTCTAAACTGATTTTGGTTTCGTCGAAATCGGCTGCCGGTGATGGAAAACCGGCTTTGATACCACCACTGAAATAAGGGAGTTCCAGATTATTGTTTGTATCTGACACAAAAAAAGAAAGCTTATTTTTTATCGGCATTGTACTTCCAGTATTTCGTTAAAATCAGTAGTGTATTTTTTAGACAGATGATTTTGTTTCATAATCCAGGTGTTTTGTAAATCCTGATTACCCAAACGGATTTTGCGTTCGCCCGTTTTTTTATGATAGGCATCCATCACCTGCATCAGTTTCCAATGTTTTGGATTTTCTTCTTCAAACAGATGGAGTTGCTTTTGGTTTTCCGCTACAAGTCCGGTTACAATGACTCCGGCTCTCAGATAGGTTTCACCAGGTTGGTGGAGTTTTTTCAAAAGACCAACAGCGACATTGCTAATCGTTAAACTGGAATTACTGGCAAAAGACAGGGTTTCCATCTGACTGAGGTAATAGCGTTTGTCGTAGGTCAGTTGTTTGTCTTTGACCAAAATAACAATCACGCTGTGGCAACAGGAATGCTGTTTGCGGAGCTTTTCGGCACAGACTGTGGCAAATGTTGAAATCCGTTCTTTAATGCCGTCAAAGTCTGAAAGTTTCTTTTTAAACATTCGGGTAATGGCAATGCTTTTTTTGTCCTCCAACGGATTGTCTAAAGTCAAAACAGATTTGCCTTCGAGTTCGCTTTTTAGGCGGAGACCGGTAACTCCCATAGTAGTTCTGATGAAGTTTTCATGCTGTGGCAATGTGAAATCGTAAGCGGTGTTGATGTTTTTGTCTTTCATCTTTTTCTTCAACCGAAAACCAATGCCCCATACGTCTTCAATTTTAGTCCATTTCAAGGCTTTGATGCGTTTCTCTTCAGAATCGATGCAATAGACCCCTTGGGTTCTTTCCGGATACTTTCGGGCAATTTTGTTGGCTACTTTTGAGAGGGCTTTCGTTTCGGCAAAACCAATCGAAACCGGAATGCTGAGCCATTTCATAATACGCCGTTTCATCTGTACGCCATAGTCATAAAAATCAGGAACCGGTACGCCATCAAAATTCAAAAAAGCTTCGTCTATACTATACGGTTCTGTATGCGGTGTGAAGCCTTCCAATATACTCATCACGCGACTGCTCAAATCACCATACAAAGGATAATTGGAAGAAAAGACATGAATGTTTTTATCCTTGAGTTCCTGCCGCACTTTAAATTCGGGAGCACCCATGGGAATGCCGAGTGCTTTGGCTTCATCACTTCGGGAAATAATGCAGCCGTCGTTATTGGATAAAATCACAATGGGTTTGCCTACCAGGTGTGGCTGGAAAACACGTTCGCAGGAAGCATAGAAATTATTGCAATCGACTAAAGCATACATGGTATAAAATTACACAATAGTCGATTATTGACAGCGGAACAAAAGTTAATTTCGAGGATTTTTTACTAACAAAAAAACCATCAAAATGGTACTTGATGGTTTAGATAGGTTTTAAGATTTTGCGTCAGGATTAAGGTTGTTTTCTTTTTTGTTTTGGAAGTAATGCCACAGTAATGAACCTGCCAGGAGTAACGTCCAGAACAGAGGTACGCCTATAGTGTAAACAGGGGTCAAGGTGTCGTAGCGCAAATACGGATTCGGATTGGTGTAATCTTCGGGGGTAACCGAGAGCCAATCCTGAACGCCTTCGTAGACATTTATTAGCATAAAAATGATAATATAAACACGTAGGTTTCTAAGGGTTTTGGTTACCGAAACTCTGTATGTGAACAGACTGCTCGAAATAGCGAAAATCAAAAACAAATAGCCTAGTCCAAACCCCCAGCCGGTATAGGGAACCAGGGTAGCTTTTAGGTTTTTATTGCTATCCAAATTCAAATAAAAACTGAATACCGAAATGGCAATAGCAAAGAGATAAAAGGCAATAATATCTAAAGGAGCTTTTTTGTAAGCAGCCGATACTTTAGTAGCGTTTTCCATGCGCAATATATTTTGTTACCCAAATATAAGATTTTATTTAAAAGAAAAAACCATCAAAATGACTCTTGATGGTTTTCGGTATAGTTATGGAGAACTCTTTTTAGTTCAATAAATTGGTCACGAATGACGGATAAATTCCCATTAGGATGTTTAGTAAAATAGCTAGTACTGCCACAGCATAATATACCAACGGAACCGGTTGTTTTGCTTCGGGAGCTTCTTTGGTATACATCGCCAAAATCAGTTTGAAATAGTAGCCCACACTGATAATTGAGTTGATAACCCCGGCAATAACTACAACTAAAAATCCGGCTTTGATGGTTTGACTGAACAACATAAACTTAGCAAAGAATCCGGCAAAAATCGGAATTCCGGCCATGGATAAAAGCGAAGCCGTTAAGATAGCGGCTAGTAATGGATTGGTTTTTCCTAAGCCGTTGAAATTGGCAATATCCTCGTTGTCTTTGTTTCGGGTAACATAAATGATTACGGCAAAAGAAGCGATACCGGCCAAGGCATAAGCAGCAGTGTAATATAAAAGCGTGCTGGCTGCTGTAGCTAAACTTAAAATAGCCATCAACATAAATCCGGCATGCGATATACCTGAGAATGCCAACATACGTTTTACATTTTCCTGACGCAAAGCCATGATATTCCCGACAGTCATGGATAGTATGGAAACGACCACAATTACCATTTCAAAAGTTGGTGTTAATGCGGTGGTCATGCCGTTTAGTAATTTGTATAAAGCGGCCATCGCTACTACTTTGGCCAACGTACTCATAGTAGCAGTTGTCATAGATGGGGAGCCTTCGTAAACATCGGGAGCCCAAAAGTGGAAAGGGGCTGCTGCAATTTTGAACAGCATACCAATAACCATCAAAGTAATCCCGATGGGGAACCAAATAGGCATTCCTAATCCTGACGATAAATCTTTGATTTCCGCAATGTCAAAATAACCGGTGGCACCATAAATCAAACAAATTCCGAATAACAGTATTCCCGAAGCGAAAGAACCCAATAAGAAATATTTCATTCCGGCTTCGTTGCTTTTCACGTCTAATCTTCGGCTGGCAGCCAAGATGTATAGGGAGATGGACAGTACTTCAATTCCTAAGAAGAACATCGATAAATTTCCGAAAGAAACCATAGCCACAGCTCCGGCCAAAAGGAATATTTTGATGGCGATAAAATCCGAGATTTTAGTGGGATGCTCTTTATAGAAATCGCCACTCAACGCCACTAAGAAAATGGTAAGGACAATAAACAAACTCGAAAACGCTACCGAAAATTTATCGACTACAATCATGTTGTTGTAATACGCATTCGGAGTGTTGAATTCAGAAACGGTAAGTCCAAGAATAGCCAATAGTCCTAGTACGGCAACCGGAACTAACAGCTTTCTTAAATTAAAGATTTCAGCGATGAGGCAAAAAACACCTAAACCTGATATGGCAATTAATGTATTCATTTCTGGACTTTTATCTATTTATAGTTTGTAAAATGACTTTTAAACTTGGCGTTACCAAATCGACAATCGGTTTTGGATACAAGCCGAAGAATAACAAAAAGGCGATGATAATGATTAGCGTTATGGCTTCATTGGTGGTTACGTCTGCAAACACTTTGGTGTTGGTTTCTCCCAACATGGTGTTTTGGAACATTTTCAACATATAGTAAGCACCCAAAATAATGGTAGTTCCACCTAAAACGGCGAACCAAATATTAGCCTGACTTAAGCTGAACAGCACTGTGAACTCTCCCACGAAGTTGAAGGTTCCCGGCAAGGCAACGGATGCCAAAACCAAAATCATAAACATCGAAGAGAACTTAGGCGTTTGTGTTCTGATGCCACCCATATCGGCAATGGTTCGGGTTTCGTATCTTCTGAAAATAATTTCTGCGGCGAAGAACAAGCCTACGATTACAAATCCGTGGGCAATCATTTGGGAAACCGCTCCACTCAATCCGTCAAGTGTCAAAGTATAGCAACCAGCTGCGATTAAACCAACGTGGGCCAAAGAAGAATAAGCCAATAATTTTTTCAAATCTTTTTGGCGCAAAGCCACGATTGAACCATAGATAACTCCGGCAATACTCAACCCAATCAGAATCGGCATGTATTGTCTGGCAGCACTGGGTGCGATTGGTAGTTGCCAACGAATAACGCTGTACAATCCCATTTTTAGCATGATACCGGATAACAGCATCGTTCCAACGGTTGGTGCTTTTTGGTATACTTTAGCTTGCCAGGTATGGAAAGGAATAATCGGAATTTTGATAGCATAAGCTAAGAAAAACGCGAAGAAAATCCAGCATTGTTCCTGGAAGGATAAATCAAGTTTGTATAAGTCTTCCAGTAAAAAGCTTCCGGCTTTTGAGTATAAATAAGCAAAAGCGATTAGCATGAAAAGGGAACCTCCTAAAGTATAGATGAAGAATTTTAAGACTGCTTTTTTGCGCTCTTCGGCATCGCCATTCCCCCAAATTAAAGCAATGAAGTAAATCGGAATCAAAGCCAATTCCCAGAAAATATAGTATAATAATCCGTCAGCAGCTAAGAACGTTCCTGTCATGGCAAAGGCCATAAACAATACTAAAGCATAGAAATTTTTGCTATTGGAGAATTGATTCCCAAAAGAAGAGAAAATAATTAGCGGTGTCAAAGCAGTAGTCAATAAAACCATGGCCATCGATAAGCCATCAGCTTTGAAAGCTAAAGCTACTTTCGGGTTGTCAATCCAGCCTGCCATGAAGCCGATGTTGGCGCCTTGATTCAATAAGTTCAATAAATACAAAGACACTCCCAACGCTCCTAAACTGAATAGCAGCGCCACTTTGGAAGCTAATTTATCTCCTGCTAAAAAGGTGGCAATCGAACCCACCAGAAGTACTAATAATATAGTAGTTACATCCATTATGTAAAATTATTGAGCGATATGAGTTATAAATAAATACGTTATGATGGCACAAACTCCAATCACAAAAGCGAAAAGGTATAAACCGATGTTTCCGTTTTGCAATTTCTTTCCTTGTGTTCCCAAGCCATTCGCGGCGGTTCCCAAACTGTAAACCACTTTGCCTAAAGCCGGTTCTAAAGTAGTTCGGAAGAAATTCGCCAAGCCGTTGATTGGTTTTACAAGTAAGAAAGTATAGAATTCATCTACATAATATTTGTTGTACACCGTTTTGTTGAAACCAACAATTTCGGCATCTTCTTTAGGAACAAAAGCTTGTTTGATGTATTTGGAATACGCCCAGGCAATCCCAACAAGAGCACCGGCTAAAGCAATCCCCATCAACATGTATTCGTTGCTGCCCAAAGCGTGTTCTTCGTGTTTGGTTGCTAAAATTGGTTCTAAGAAATGGTTTAACCAATTGCTGCCCGGTAAGTTGATGGCACCACCAATCAAAGCCAAAATCGCTAAGATTACTAAGGGAATAGTTATCAGACTTGGACTTTCATGCAAATGTTGTTTTTGTTCTTCGGTGCCTCTGAATTCTTTGAAGAAAGTCAGATACATCAATCGGAACATATAGAAAGCGGTCATGATAGAAGCGATTGAAGCTACTACCCATAAGACTTTATTGTGTTCAAAAGCTACCATTAAGATTTCGTCTTTGGACCAAAACCCTGCGAATGGGAAAATACCGGCAATCGCTAAAGTAGAAATCAACATGGTGATGTAAGTGATTGGCATGGCTTTGCGCAAACCACCCATTTTTCGCATGTCCTGTTCTCCGTGCAAACCGTGAATTACGGAACCGGAACCTAAGAACAAACAAGCTTTGAAGAAAGCATGCGTAATTACGTGGAATACTGCTACGTTGTAAGCGCCAAGCCCTAAAGCCAGGAACATTAATCCCAATTGGGAAACGGTTGAGTAAGCCAATACTTTTTTAATATCGTTTTGTAATAAACCAATCGAAGCCGCTACTAAAGCTGTAGCTGCACCAACAATGGCGATTATCGTTTGTACTTGTGGCGTTAAGTCGAATAAGAAATTCATTCGGGTTACCATAAAGATACCGGCTGTTACCATCGTTGCCGCATGGATTAAAGCCGAAACCGGTGTTGGACCAGCCATGGCATCCGGTAACCAAGTGTATAATGGCAATTGTGCTGATTTTCCGCAGGCTCCGATGAATAAACACAAAGCAGCGATTACAACTTGTGTACTTACTCCGGATACAGAACCTGAGATGAGCATTGGTTTCATGTGTACAAATTCTAAAGTCCCACAGTAATTGGCCAACAGGAATATTCCGATTAAGAAACCTAAATCCCCAATACGGTTCATGATAAAAGCTTTCTTGGCCGCATCGTTATAATCTTGGTTTTTATACCAAAATCCGATAAGCAAATAGGAGCAAAGACCAACGCCTTCCCAACCAATGAACATCACCAACAAGTTACTTCCGATAACAAGCGTTATCATGAAAAACACGAACAAATTCAAATAGGCAAAAAACTTGTGCATATTCTCGTCATCGTGCATGTAGCTGATGGAATATAAGTGAATTAACGAACCAATTCCGGTTACGAATAATAACCAAAGTAAAGACAATTGGTCTAATTGCAATCCGAAGAATAATTTGAAATTATGTACCGAAAGCCATTCAAATAATAAGATGTGAACCGGTTTTCCGTTTTGATTCAGTTGTGTAAAAAAGCAAATGCTCAGCAAAAAGGAAACCACCACCGTCAGCGTTCCAACGGCGCCGGCAAAACCTTTGCTTACTTTTTTTCCAAAGAAAATATTGAAAAGAAATCCAGCAAATGGAGCTAAGAGTAATAGTAAAGCTAATTTTGTTTCCATCCCGGGTTATCCTTTTAAATTCTTTAAATTATCAATATCAATCGAGCCTAAGTTTCGGTAAACCGAAACCAGAATCGCTAAGCCTACAGCCACTTCGGCAGCAGCCACAGCCATCGAGAAGAATACAAATACTTGTCCTTCGGCATCTTGGTGATACGTAGAAAAGGCTACGAACAATAAGTTTACCGCATTCAGCATAATCTCAATCGACATGAAAACGATGATGGCATTTCGACGGTACAACACTCCGAAAACGCCGATGCAAAAAAGCAACACCGAAAGGAAAATGTAGTTTTCTATTCCTATTTGATTTAAAATATTGTTCATTTTATTTCTCTGTTTTTTCTTTTTTAGACAATAAAACCACACCAATCATCGCTACCAATAATAAGATGGAAGCAAATTCGAAAGGCACCATGTATTCGTTCAGCAACACATTCCCAAGCTTTCTGATGGATTGGAAATCTTCGCCCAGCGGATCATAAGGACCCATGATGGTTTTGGAATGAATGAAAATTGTAATTAAAACAATGCTCAGTACTATGAAAACAACGATAGCACCCAGTCTTGTAATTCGGGGTTTATGGACTTCGTCTTCTTTATTCAAATTCATCAACATGATGGTAAAGAGGAAGAGCACCATAATGGCTCCGGAATATACGATGATGTGAACAATGGCCAGGAATTGCGCATTGAAAAGTAAATAATGACCGGCGATTGAGAAAAAGCAAATCACTAAATAAATAGCACTGTGGATTGGGTTTTTGCTGTAAATCGTTAAGAATGCCGTTGACAAAGTGATGGCAGCTAAAACGTAGAATATGATTTGAACTGGTGACATAATTAATTCAGTTTATTAGTGTTTGCCATAGCCATTTCTAATGGCATAACTAATTTATCTTTTCCGAAAATGAAATCCTCTCTGTCGTAACTCGCCGGAACTAATTCTTTGGAAAGGGTCAAGTAAATAGCGTCTTTCGGACAAGCTTCTTCACACAATCCACAGAAAATACAACGCAACATGTTGATTTCATAGATTTCGGCATATTTCTCTTCGCGGTATAAATGTTCTTCTCCCGGTTTTCTTTCGGCAGCTTTCATTGTGATAGCTTCCGCAGGGCAGGACAAGGCGCACAACCCACAAGCCGTACAGTTTTCACGGCCTTGTTCGTCGCGTTTCAACATGTGTTGTCCACGGTAAACCGGACTGAATTCCCTAACTTGTTCCGGATAATGAATGGTGGCTTTTTTTCTGAAAAAGTGTTTGATGGTAATCCATAACCCTTTAAAAATAGCCATCAGGTACATACGTTCCAAAAAGGTCATTTCCTTATTGGAAACCTGCTTTTTATGGCCTGATAATGATATATTTTGTATAGCTGTTGACATAATTTCTTTTCCTATTTAAATCCAAAAAAGGCAAAAATTTCACTTCTTAATAGAACCATTCCTACTAACATAATATTGACGATAGAAAGCGGAATTAAAATCTTCCACCCTAAATTCATCAATTGATCGTATCTAAAACGCGGTATCGTCCATCTGATCCACATAAAGAAGAAGATGAAGAAACACAATTTCATAAATAAAGCTCCGATTCCAATAACGTTGGCGATGTTAACCCCCCAATGTTCTAAGGCCCAGCCCATGCCAGGATAGTTGTAACCTCCGAAGAATAAAACCGCAATAATGGTGGAGGAGATGAACATGTTGGCGTACTCGGCAAACAAATAGAATCCCATTTTCATCGAAGAATATTCCGTGTGATAACCCCCAATTAATTCCGATTCACATTCCGCTAAATCGAATGGTGTTCTGTTGGTTTCGGCAAAAGCGCAAATTAAAAAGATTAGAAAGGATAACGGTTGGTAGAACACATTCCAATGCAAACCGTGTTGTTGTGCAGAGATTTCTTTTAAGCTCAAGGTTCCGGTCATCATTAGCAAAGCTATCATCGATAATCCCATAGCTACTTCATACGAAACCATTTGCGAAGCGGCACGAACGGCTCCCATCAAAGAGAACTTGTTGTTCGAGGCCCAACCTCCAATCATGATGCCGTAAACTCCGATAGAAACTACGGCAAAAATGTACAATAAAGCACTGTCGGTATCGGTCGCCTGTAGTTGAACGGTTCTTCCGAAGACTTCTAATTTATCACCCCACGGAATTACAGCACTCGTCATTAAGGCGGCACTCATTGCAATGGCTGGTCCTAAAAAGAATAGGAATTTATTTTTGGTATCCGGTTCAAATTCTTCTTTGGCAAATAATTTCATACCATCGGCAAGCGGTTGTAATAAGCCACCCCAACCGGCGCGGTTTGGTCCAACTCTGTCTTGCAAATAAGCTGCTACTTTACGTTCAGCCCAAGTGGAATACATCGCCATTACCATCGTCACAGCAAAAACTATGACAATCAAAACACTTTTTTCTATAATAAAGGCACTATCCATTTTTCTTTGAATTTACTGGGTTACCGTCTATTTTTTCATTGTATTCAATCTCGGCCATACTGATTTTTTTACGGTCGATGTCTCTACCTTGAAGGATGCCTTTTTCGGTATCGATTACTACTTTGTCTAATTTTCCGTAATGTTTATTTTGGTTGATAACCGAGTCTTTCTCGAATTTACGAGGCCCTTCGATTACCCAATCCGCAACGTCTTTTTTGTCGAAACGACAAGTGTTACAGATGAATTCTTCTACTTCATGGTACTCGTCTTTGCGGGCGGTTACCCTTTGAATTTCGTCACCAAACATCCAAACAGTCGTTTTCCCGCAACATTTATCACAATCTCTGTGCGCGTTGAACGGTTTGTTAAACCACACTCTCGATTTGAATCGGAACGTTTTATCAGTCAAAGCACCCACCGGACACACATCAATCATGTTTCCTGAGAATTCATTGTCGATGGCTGTAGAAATGCAAGTTGAAATTTGCGAATGATCCCCACGATTCAATACCCCGTGAACTCTTTTGTCGGTCAATTGATCCGCCACTTCCACACAACGTTGGCAAACAATGCAACGGTTCATGTGCAATTGAATTTTGTCTCCGATATCTTCCGGTTCGAAAGTTCTTTTTTCTTCTATGAAACGCTGTTGTAATTTTCCGTGTTCGAAACTTAAATTCTGCAAATCACATTCGCCTGCCTGGTCACAAACCGGACAATCCAAAGGGTGATTGATCAAAAGAAATTCGGTTACGGCTTTACGGGCTTCAAAAACTCTGTCCGAACCTTTGCTCGCTACTTCCATTCCGTCCTGACAACCGGTTACACAAGAGGCAACCAATTTTGGCATCGGTCTTGGATCGGCTTCGCTACCTTTGGTAACATCCACCAAACAACAACGGCATTTTCCTCCGGTTCCTTCTAGTTTCGAATAATAACACATGGCTGGCGGAACAGATTCTCCACCAATCATACGAGCAGCCTGCAGGATCGTTGTTCCCGGTGCTACTTCAATTTCTTGACCGTCTATGGTTACTTTCATGTTTATATTTTTAGAAAGGTCTCTTTTTAATTTTTAAAATGTTCGTTATATAGTTTTATAACTTCTTCTAATTTTTTTACTTTATAACTTTTTGGATTCATCCATTTATCATGTAATTCTGGATAATCAACAATAAATTCCCCCAATTTTTCTCTTACATCAGGGCCTTGTAATTCTACAAATTTTCCGTCCTTTAATCCAAAACCAATTCCAAATACTGGCGCTCCTGCAGCACTTAAATAATATCTGTAATACATAAGTTTCCCAACTATTACTTCGTGGTAAAAACGATTGTAATCATCATATTTAAGACTCACAAATTTTAAATCTCCAAACTTAGTTCCTTTAATTAAAAAAGATTTTAACTCTTTAGAAGTGTATTTTGCTTTTTCACCTTTACTGTATATACTAATTTCATCACGAATGGATGCGACCTCTAAAAGTGTTTTGTCAAACATATTTGTTGGAACAAAATATTTACAATTTATAGTGTCATTTGTATTGGTAACCACATATCCGTCAAATTTTTGAGAATGGACAAATAGTGGCAATAATAATATGAACAAATACAACCTCATTTTATACATTTTCCTTTGCTACTAAATGCTTTACTTTTTCAAAAGGCTCATTCACAAAGTGATCTCTATTCTTAATTTTTTCCGGGAAACGGATGTGGTATTCAAATTCATCTCTAAAGTGTCGAATAGCCGCAGCTACTGGCCATGAAGCCGCGTCACCTAAAGGACAAATCGTATTTCCTTCTATTTTGGATTGGATGCTCCATAGCAATTCGATGTCTTCTTCGCGTCCTTGTCCGTTTTCGATTCTCCACAATACTTTTTCCAACCAGCCCGTTCCCTCACGGCATGGCGTACATTGACCACAGCTTTCATGGTGATAGAATCTTGAGAAATTCCAAGTGTTGCGAACGATACAAGCGCGGTCATCGTATACGATAAATCCGCCTGAACCTAACATCGAACCCGTGGCAAAGCCACCATCAGCCAAACTTTCGTAAGTCATCAAACGGTCTTCGCCTGCAGCGGTTTTGTAGATTAAATTTGCCGGTAAAATTGGCACCGAACTTCCTCCAGGAACTAAAGCCTTTAAAGGGCGATCAGTTTGCATTCCGCCACAATATTCATCGGAATTCATAAACTCGTATACAGAAACCCCTAATTCAATTTCGAAAACGCCTTGGTTTTTGATGTTTCCGGAAGCCGAAATTAATTTGGTTCCAGTCGAGCGACCGATTCCGATTCCGGCATAATCAGCACCCGAATTGTTGACAATCCAAGGCACAGCCGCAATCGTTTCTACGTTGTTTACTACAGTAGGATTTTGCCAAAGTCCTTTCACGGCAGGGAATGGTGGTTTCAATCTAGGATTGCCACGTTTTCCTTCCAGACTTTCAATTAAGGCTGTTTCTTCTCCGCAGATGTAAGCTCCGCCACCAATTTGAACGTATAATTCCAAATCGTAACCAGAGCCTAATATATTTTTGCCTAACCAACCGGCTGCTTTCGCTTCGGCGATGGCTTTTTCTAAAATTTTATACACCCACATGTATTCCCCACGAATGTAGATGTAGGATAGGTTGGCGCCCAAAGCATAACTCGAAGTAATCATTCCTTCAATCAAAAGATGCGGAATGTATTCCATTAAGTAACGGTCTTTGAATGTTCCCGGTTCCGACTCATCGGCGTTGCACACCAAGTGTCTTGGGTTGCCCGATTTTTTGTCGATAAAACTCCATTTCATTCCGGCAGGGAAACCCGCACCACCACGACCACGTAATCCGGAAGTTTTTACTTCTTCGACTACTTCATCCGGAGTCATTTTTTTCAGGGCTTTTTCCACCGAAGCATAACCGCCTTCACGACGGTATACTTCATAGGTTTTAATACCCGGAACGTTTATTTTGTCTAATAATATTTTTCTTCCCATGATATTATTTATCGTGTAAAGTGATTTTTCCGTCTTTGCAATCAGCAATCAGCTGGTCTACTTTCTCTTTCGTCAAATGTTCTTGATAGAAATCACCCAACTGCATCATTGGAGCATATCCGCAAGCGCCTAAACATTCTACGCCACGTACTTCAAACATGCCGTCAGCAGTGGGTTCGCCAATGCCTACGCCCAATTTAGAACAAGTATAATCCATCAAATCTTCCACACCGTTTTGACAACAGGCAGCGGTTTGACAGAATTCGAACATGTATTTCCCAATTGGTCTTTGGTTGAACATGGTATAAAAAGTAACAACTTCGTATACTTCGATTGGCAATATTTCTAAGATTTCAGCAACCTTGTTTTGCAATTCAATACTCAACCAATTGTCGTGAGCATCCTGAACTTCGTGCAAAACCGGCAATAATGCTGATTTCTTTTTATCGGCAGGATAATGACTGATCAACTCATTGATGCGAGCCATCAACGTGTCAGTAATATTTATCTCTTGTTTGATATGTGATCTTTCCATACTACTTAAGCGTCTAATTCGCCAGCAATTACATTTAAACTTGATAAAATAACGATAGCATCAGACAACATGGCACCTTTTATCATCTCCGGATAGGCTTGGTAATAGATATAGCATGGTCTTCTGAATTTCAATCGGTATGGGGTGCGACTTCCGTCGGTAATTAAATAGAATCCTAATTCTCCGTTGCCACCTTCTACGGCATGATAAATTTCATCCACAGGTACCGGAACTTCGCCCATCACAATTTTGAAATGATAGATTAAGCTTTCCATGTTGGTGTACACGTCTTCTTTTGGCGGTAAATAATAATCGGGAACGTCAGCGTGGATTGGGCCTTCCGGCAATTTCGCCAAAGCTTGTCTGATGATGCTCAAACTTTCCCAAACTTCGCCATTACGAACGCAAAAACGGTCATACGTATCGCCTGATTTTCCAACAGGAACATCAAATTCGAAATCTTCGTAAGAAGAATACGGAGCGGCTTTACGCACGTCATAATCGATTCCGGCAGCGCGTAAATTGGGTCCTGTAAATCCGTAAGCCATAGCTTTTTCGGCGGTGATGCCACCAACATTTACAGTTCTGTCTATAAAAATTCTGTTTCTTTCAAATAGGTTTTCGAATTCTTTCCAGGCTACCGGAAATTCTTCGAGGAAAGTGTTTAGCAATTCAAATGCTTTTGGCGACCAGTCTCTTTCGAAACCGCCAATTCTTCCCATATTAGTGGTTAAACGGGCGCCGCAAATTTCTTCGTAAATCTCGTATACTTTTTCTCTGAATTGGAACACATACAAGAAACCAGTATAGGCTCCAGTATCCACTCCTAAAATCGAATTACAAATCAAGTGGTCTGTAATACGCGCCAATTCCATCACGATAACTCTTAAATATTGCGCACGTTTTGGTACTTCAATATTTAATAATTTCTCTACTGTCATCCACCACGCCATATTGTTGATAGGTGATGAACAATAGTTCATACGGTCGGTCAATACGTTGATTTGGTAAAACGGACGGTTTTCGGCAATTTTTTCGAAGGCACGGTGAATGTATCCTACAGTTGGCTCCGCTTCAATGATTCTTTCGCCATCCATCAATAAGATGTTTTGGAAAATTCCGTGAGTGGCCGGATGCGTTGGTCCTAAATTCAAGATAGAAAATTCACTTCCGTCTTGATTTCGGCTTTGCTCTATGATTTTAGCATAGCGATGCTCTGGTGGTAATAATAAATCTGACATTTATAATGTTGAATTATTTAATTATTAACTGGTGTTCTTCCAAAGAAACGGTCGTCTTTATCGGTTCTTCCGCTGTCTTCCATCGGGAATTCTTTGCGCATTGGGAACGACACCATTTCATCCATGTTCAAAATTCGTTTCAACTGTGGATGACCTTTGAAATTGATTCCGAAGAAATCCCACGCTTCTCTTTCCATCCAATTGGCGCAAAGGAACAAATCAGTTATGGTATCTACTTCTGCCGGATCTGACAAATAAGTTTTTACACGGATTCTCACGTTTTCAATCCAGTTGTGCAATTGATACACTACTGAAAATTGGTGTTCCTCATCATTATCCGGGAAATGAATTCCGGCCAAATCAGTAAGAAAGTGAAAATTTAGATCCTCTTGTTCTTTCAAAAAGCGAATCACCTCGTGAATGGTACTTGGCGTAGCTTCGAAAGTGAAAATATCGCGTTTCATCTCAAAATTCAGCACATTGTTGCCGAACGCCTGAGTCAATTTATCTTGTATATAAGCTGTTTCTAAAGCCATGTTATAGGTTATAAGAAGCTAATAATTCTTTATATTCTGGTGAATTTCTTCGGCGAACCGATTCGTTTTTCACCAATTCCTGCAATTGCATTACGCCCTGAACGATTTGTTCCGGTCTTGGCGGGCAACCTGGTACGTATACGTCTACCGGAATTACTTTGTCAATTCCCTGTAAAACGGAGTAGGTATCAAACACACCACCTGATGAAGCACAAGCACCAACGGCGATAACCCAACGAGGTTCTGACATTTGCTCGTACACCTGGCGTAAAATCGGCGCCATTTTTTTGGAAATCGTTCCCATGACCATCAACATATCGGCCTGACGCGGAGAGAAACTTACTCTTTCCGAACCAAAACGCGCTAAATCATAGTGAGAAGCCATAGTAGCCATAAACTCGATTCCGCAACAAGAAGTCGCGAAAGGCAACGGCCAAAGGGAATTAGCACGAGCCAATCCGACAACGTCGTTCAATTTTGTAGCGAAGAATCCTTCACCAACTACTCCTTCCGGCGGAGCGACCATATTTGGTTTTGTAGTACTCATAGCAATTGTTTTTTTATTCCCACTCTAACGCTTTCTTCTTGATAATGTAGAAGAAGCCCACTAAAAGCAACAACATAAAAATAACCATTTTAATCATGCCTGTCATTCCTAACGCTTTGAAATTGATAGCCCAAGGATAAAGGAAAATTACTTCGACATCAAAAAGCACAAAAAGGATGGCTACCAGGAAATATTTTACTGAAAATGGAATCCGGGCATTTCCGACAGATTCTATTCCGCATTCGAAATTTTTATCCTTGTTTTTAGAGTGTCTCTTTGGGCCTAAAAAGCTAGAGCCAATAATAGTTAAGACAACAAATCCGACCGCTAAACCTGCCTGCATGAGGATGGGAATATAATCTAATTGATTGGACTGCATAATGCTAAAATTTAGAAGTAATTAAAATAGCCACAAATATACATCGCATTATTTAATTCACAAAAATCAAGGGATAAACGTTTGGTAATTCTTCTGGGAAACCATTTATTTAAACTGATTTTAAATAACGAGGTTGCGGTATAAAAAAACGTCCCGAAAATTTTCGGGACGTTGAGTCATTCTAGGTAATCAAAAAATAATATATATTAGTCTTCGATAGCTACTACTTGAGCTGCTACTTTACCTTTTCTACCTTCTTCTTCTTCGTAAGATACTTTATCCCCTTCAGCTAGATTTTCAGATCTAACTCCGGTAGCATGTACGAAAATGTCTTTTCCTGTCTCGTCGTCAGTAATAAAACCGTAACCTTTTGATTCATTGAAGAATTTAACTTTACCTGTGCGCATTTTGTAATATAAAAATAATTAATAATGCCCAAAGATATACTTATTTGTGACATAGCAAACAAAAATCAAATAAAAAGTTAAAATATTTTTAAGAAATTTTAATTATAATTGAATGATTTTCAATGCGGTATTTGAATTATTCTAAAAATTAAAATAAAAAAAGCAACTATTTCTGAAAATTTAAATAGTTGCTTTCTAATAAGTTGCGAATTTGATATTTATTGCGTCAAGTCTAGTTTGATATGTAATTCCTGTAACTGACTACTGTCAATTACTGATGGTGCATCAATCATTACATCGCGTCCGGAATTGTTTTTTGGGAAAGCAATAAAGTCACGGATGGTTTCCTGTCCGCCAAGGATGGCTACTAATCGGTCCAAACCAAAAGCTAAACCTCCGTGTGGCGGAGCACCAAACTGGAACGCATTCATCAAGAAACCAAATTGATCTTGCGCTTGTTCGGGCGTAAATCCTAAAAGAGAAAACATTCGGCTTTGCAAGTCTTTATCGTGAATACGAATAGAACCCCCACCGATTTCATTTCCGTTCAATACCATATCGTAAGCATTGGCACGTACTTTCCCTGGTTCGGTTTCAATGAGTTTCATGTCTTCCGGTTTTGGTGACGTAAACGGATGGTGCATTGCGTGGTAACGACCGCTTTCTTCATCCCATTCTAATAATGGAAAATCAACCACCCATAACGGTGCAAATTCTTCCGGTTTTCTTAAACCTAATCTTGTGGCCACTTCCATACGCAAGGCAGAAAGTTGTGTTCTGGTTTTGTTGGCATTCCCGGATAATACTAAAATCAAATCGCCCGGTTTGGCATTGGTAGCTTCAGCCCATTTTTTCAAATCGTCCTGGTCGTAGAATTTATCTACCGAAGATTTGAAAGTGCCGTCTTCTTCACATTTCACATACACCATTCCTGAAGCTCCTACTTGAGGACGTTTTACCCAGTCAATTAAAGCATCAATTTCTTTACGCGTATAAGCTGCACAACCCGGAGCCGCAATTCCAACTACTAATTCAGCCGAATTGAAGACACCAAAATCCTTGTGTTGTGCCACGGCATTCAACTCACCAAATTTCATTTCAAAACGAATGTCCGGTTTGTCATTTCCGTAGGTTTTCATAGCGTAATCGTAGGTCATTCTTGGGAATTCTGCTACGTCTATGCCTTTGATTTCTTTTAGTAAATGCCTTGTCAATCCTTCAAAAACATTTAAAATATCTTCTTGCTCCACAAAAGCCATTTCGCAATCGATTTGTGTGAATTCCGGTTGTCTGTCGGCGCGCAAATCTTCGTCACGGAAACATTTCACAATTTGGAAATATTTGTCCATGCCACCCACCATCAACAATTGTTTGAACGTTTGAGGCGATTGTGGCAAAGCATAAAACTGTCCTTCGTTCATACGGCTTGGTACGACGAAATCACGAGCGCCTTCCGGAGTTGATTTGATTAAATACGGTGTTTCCACTTCGCAAAAATCTAAATCAGATAAATATTTGCGCACTTCCATAGCCACTTTGTGACGGAAAAGCAACGAGTTTTTTACCGGATTTCTACGAATATCCAGGTAACGGTATTTCATTCTAATGTCTTCACCACCGTCAGTTTCGTCTTCAATGGTGAACGGAGGAAGGATGGAAGCATTCAATAAAATCAGCTCGGAAACCAAAATTTCCACATCACCGGTTGCCATAGTAGCATTCTTGGATTCACGCTCAATGACAGTTCCTTTTACCTGAATTACGAATTCTCTTCCCAAAGATTTTGCTTTGTCAAAAACCGCTTTGTCTGTTCGTTGTTCGTCAAAAATTAACTGCGTAATTCCGTAACGGTCGCGCAAATCTACCCAAACCATGAATCCTTTATCACGTGATTTTTGAACCCATCCGGCTAAGGTTACTTCTTTGTTGATGTGTGTAGCGTTTAATTCTCCACAATTATGACTTCTGTACATTCTTCCCTAAAATTTAGGGTGCAAAAATACTATTTTGTTTCAAGTAATTAAAGCTCAAAAGAGTGTATTTTGATTTAATTTTTGACTTAAAAAAGAAATCCCAATGTTAAGTTTTCACTCAATGTTACCAAATTGTTAAGTAAAAGTTTTTTTAATGTAAAATAACTAGTAACTTTGTTATCTAATTATTAAGCAATTAAAACCTACGGCTATGAAAAAGATATTGATTTTAGGAGCATTGTTAATCTCAGGATTTAGTTTTGCTCAAACGGTAAAACCAGTTTTAGAACAAGAAGGAAACTTAGTGAAAGCTACTTATTATTACGATAACGGAAAAATCCAACAACAGGGTTATTTTAAAGACGGAAAGTTGGAAGGCAAATGGGTAGCGTTTGACGAACAAGGAAATAAAAAATCTACTGGGGAATATGCCAACGGAGAAAAAACCGGCAAATGGTTTTTCTGGAATGACAAATCACTAAGCGAAGTAGATTATTCCAATAGCAGAATTGCCGCTGTAAAAACAGTTAAACAAGAGGTGCTAGTGAATAGAAATTAAAGTTAATTATTCATCATAAATGAAAAAGGAACTCCATTGGAGTTCCTTTTTTTGTATCGCATTCGAAATTATGTTATGCTTCAACGGCATTTCTGTGATTTCTTCGGTCGCGCAACCAGTATTTAGTTCGTTTTACCAGGAAGAACATGACCGGTACCATTACTAAAGTCAATACAGTAGCATAAGTCAATCCAAAAATAATGGTCCAGGCTAACGGTGACCAGAAAATCACGTTATCACCACCCATGTATAAGTGAGGATTCAAATCGGTTACCAATCCGAAGAAGTCGAAATTCAATCCGATTGCCAATGGAATTAATCCCAATACAGCTGTCAACGCGGTTAACAATACCGGACGCAAACGCGATTTACCGCTTTCGATAATGACTTCTTTGATTTCGTCTAAAGTTAAATCGTCATGGCTTTCAACAGCTTTATCCGCTACTTTTTTGTCCAATAGTAAGACGAAGAAGTCCATCAATACGATTCCGTTCTTCACTACAATTCCCGCCAGCGAAATGATTCCCATCATCGTCATCAGAATGACAAAATCCATGTTGGCAATCACATAACCGTAGAAAACACCACTAAAACTCAGCAATACCGTAAATAAAATCACGATGGTTTTGGATACCGAATTAAACTGTAACACGATAATAATAGTAATACCAGCCATGGCTAGGAACAAAGCAAACATCAGGAAATTTTGATTTTTCCCTTGCTCTTCCTGCACACCCGAGAACGAATAGGTAATGCCTTTTGGTAACTGATAATTCTTTAATTCCGTACCAATTTGCTTAGTGATTTCGTCTCCGTTAAAACCAGTCAATACATTCGAATAAACGGTCAAAATACGTTTGTAGTTTTTTCGTTTGATTTGGTTATACGTATAAGTTTTCTCGGTTTGAGACACCGCAGAAATAGGGATTTGTACTATTTGGCCATTCCCTTGGTTTCTGAATGTCATCGATTGGTTGAACAACACGTTTTCGTTTTTGCGTTGGTCTTCCTGCATTCTGACTACAATGTTGTAATCGTCATCGCCTTCTTTAAAAGTTGAGATTTCCTGACCATAAACCGAACGACGCAAATTGAATCCTAACTGACCCGTGGTAACTCCGGCACTACCAGCATTTACCCGGTCAACCGTTACTTCCAATTCCGGACTTTCTTTATTGACATCAACGTTCAAACGTTCGATTCCCGGAATGTTTTTACTGTCAATATAGGCAATCATTTTATCGGCTTCTTTCAGCATCACATCATAATCAGCGCCCGCAGAACCGGTTAATTGAATACTGATAGGATATCCGGCTGGTGGCCCGTTGGCATCTTTTTCAACGGTAACTTTAGCTCCGGCAATTCCTTTTACCCGCGCCCGAATTTCATCTAAAACGTCCGAAGTATTGATGCCTCTTCTGAATTTGAATTCCGAAAAGTTCACAGTTACTTTTCCTTTAAAAGGGGTTTCCGAAGCAGAACCCGCATCCACATTTGGATTTCCGGCGCCAACTCCCACTTGGGAAACGATGCTTTCGGCCAAATAATTTTCACTGGTTTTTGGATCGATATATTTTTTCATGATATCGATGATTTGTTTTTCAACAAATAGAGTAGCCGTATTGGTTTTTTCAATGGAAGTTCCTTGCGGATATTCAATATAAGTGATTACCTGTCTCGGGATATTATCCGGGAAGAACAATACTTTTCTTGGGAAAGCCCCCAATAAAATTATCGATAAAAATAACATCGCAATAATTCCTCCTAAAGCCATCCAGGCATTTCTTCCTTTTAAGATTTTAGCCAAAAAGCGTTTGTATCGGTCTTCTAATCTTGGGAAGAAACTGTGTTGGAAATCCTGAGTCCATTGGTACATTTTCCATTTGTACAACCACATTAATCCTAATGAAATTAAGGATAAATGCCCAATAGCTCTGGCAAATGACGAATCGTTTACATTTCCGATGATGACAAAAATCAATCCGGTAATTCCGAAAATGATGCTGTAGGTTTTGGCCGATTTAGCGGTTACATTTCGATCTTCGATATCCATAGAACCACCGGTCATAGCGGCATTGATAACCATCGCCACAAATAAGGAAGCTCCTAAGGTTACCGAAAGCGTCATTGGGAAATAAATCATGAATTTACCCATGGTGCCCGGCCAAAGCGCGAACGGTAAGAACGCCATTAAGGTAGTAGCAGTTGAAGAAATTACCGGCCAGGCAATTTCCCCAATACCAATTTTGGAAGCCTGAACCCTTGGCATGCCCTTCTTCATGTTGGCAAATACGTTATCGACCACCACAATTCCGTCGTCAACCAGTAATCCTAGTCCCATTACCAATCCGAACAACACCATCGTGTTTAGTGTTAATCCGAAAGCGGAAAGTATCGTAAACGCCATCAGCATGGATAACGGTATCGCGGCTCCCACGAATAAGGAGTTTCGCAATCCCATCGTAAACATCAATACAATCATTACCAGCACAATTCCGAAAATGATGTGGTTGGACAATTCGTTTACTTGGTGTTCAACGCGGGAGGATTGGTCTCCGGTTAAGGCTAATTTCAAATCTTTTGGCAAATAATTTTCCTGAGCCAATTTGATTTTTTCTTTCACCTGTTCGATGGCGGAAATCATGTTTTGTCCCGAACGTTTTTTCACATTCAGCATCACTACTTCTTTGCCTTTTTCACGGGCGTAGGTCGTTTTTTCTTTTTCCTTAAACGAAACTTTGGCAATATCTTTCAGATAAACCGTTCCGCCATTGTGTTTTACAATAACGTTTTCCAGTTCAATCGGGTCTTTGATTTCACCGACAATACGGATGTTGTTGCGCGAACCTTGTGAAATTAAATTTCCACCGGAAATGGTCATGTTTTCATATTTCACGGCATTTTGAATATCGTCAAACGAAACCTGAGCCGCCGTCATTTTGAAAATATCTACGGCAATTTCTACTTCTTTGTCATCAACACCCAGGATGTCTACTTTTTTAACTTCCGGGATTTCTTCGATGTCATCCTGTAGTTTTTCGCCATAGCTTTTCAACTGTTGCGTGGTGTAGTTTCCTTTTAAATTGATGTTCAAAATCGGCACTTCTTCCGAAATGTTTAATTCGAAAACACTAGGTTCTACCTTACTGCCGTTGTCCAAATTAGGCCAATCGGTATCCGCTTTTACAATGTCAACTTTGTCTTTGATTTTGGTTTTGGCTTCTTCAATACCCACTTTGTCATCAAATTCAACGACTATCATCCCGTAATCCTGGAACGAACTAGCCGTTATTTTATCGACATGGCTGATGTTTTTGATTTCTTTTTCGAGCGGTTTGATGATTAACTTCTCGACATCTTCGGCTGAGTTTCCTGGGAAAACAGACGAAATGTATACTTTGTTTTCAATGATTTCCGGGAAATCTTCTCTAGGCATTGTGATGTAGGCCGTAAGCCCCATAACGACGATAAGCAGCGTTATGATGTATACGGTAACCCTATTGTCAACAGCCCAGCTTGATATACTGAATTCTTTACTTTGGTGACTCATTTTTTACTTTGGTTGGGTTGATTAGAAATTTAATTTCATTCCTTCCGAGATGCTATTCACACCTTCGGTTACGATAATGTCATTGGCCGCTACACCGCTTAAAATTTCGGTAACATTATCAGATGATTTTCCAACGGTTACTATTACTTTTTTAGCTTTTCCGGTTTTGCCGTTGCTACCTTCAACTGTGTACACATAGTGATTGCCATCGCCATCTTCCTGAACTACGTTCGTTGGAACAACTACCGCATTTTTATTGGTATAATCCACGATTTTTAATTTGGCCACTTGATTAGGTCTAAGTAAATTTTCCGGATTGGGAACACTTACTTCAATGCCAAAACTTCTGTTGTTCGGATTGATGAAATTACCCACCTGACGAACTTTTCCTTTATAGGTTTTGCCCAATGATGCTAAGAAAACATCTACTGTTGTACCCACTTTTAGTTTGCCGATGTACGTTTCAGGAACAGAAGTAGAGACATACATGTTGCTCAAATTCACAATTCGCATTAAACCTTGTGCACTTGGCGCCACTACTTGCCCTTTTTCTACAAAAACTTCATCGATGCTTCCGGTAAATGGAGCGCGGATAACGGTTTTAGCCAATTGGGCCTGAATTTGTGCTACGCCTTTTTGAGCCGAAACCATTTGGGTTTGCGCTTGTAAATATTGAATTTCAGAACCGATTTTTTTGTCCCAAAGATTTTTTTGTCTTTCGAAAGTCGTTTTTGCTAATGCATATTGATTTTGCGCGTTGGCCAATTGTTGGCTCATACCACCGTCATCAACGCGGCCTAAGATTTGTCCTTTAGCCACATGATCTCCGGCTTTAACGGTTAGCGAAGTTAATGTTCCGCTGAATTCCGGTTGTACCAAAATATTTTCTTTGGTATCAACACTTCCCTGAATGTCAAGATAGTGATTGAACAAAGTGTCTTTTACAGTAGCCACCGAAACCAAAGCCTCATCGGTTTTCACATCTAAAGTGGCTAAAGCTTCATCAATTTTGGTTACATCGGCCTGCAATGCAGCTTTCTTTTCCTGTAGTGCTTTTACGTTTTTGGCACTGATTAAGTCATCAATGTTTTCAGGCTTCTTCGCGTTCGAGCAAGACAGTAAAAACAGTGAAAATGCGGATAGGTATAGTATTTTTTTCATTGTTATATTGGATTAGTTTTTGTTTGTAATTTTTTCTAGAGCGGCTTTTTTGTTGATGATATTGACCATCGATTGTAAATAGTTTTGCTGAGCGGTGTACAATTGTCGTTGTGCTTCGCTGAAATCAAAACTGGAAGACAATCCTTCGGTAAATTTGATTTGTTGTTTTTTCTCAATACGCTCGGCCAAGTTCAGGTTGCTTTTGGAAGTCGCATATTCTTCGATACTGAATTCGTATTCGCTTTTGGCTTTTTCGTATTGCAATTTTAACTGTTGCTCGGTTTGCGTTAGTTGGGTTTTAGCTTGTTCGAAAGCAATTTTGGCTTGTTGTGTTTTGGCACTTCTTCCGAAACTACTAAAGATAGGCACACTCAGACTCACACCCAAGTTGGAAAATTTATTCCATTTTTGTTTGCTGTCGGCAAACGAAAAATCATTGGCAAACGAGTTGTAACCAAGGTTAACCGCCGCGGCAAGTGTTGGCAACGCTTTACTTCTTTGCAATTTTAATTCTAATGATTTTTGATCCTGAAAATTCGAAGCCATTTGATAACTGATGTTATTGGTTACTTCAAATCCGTTTTGGCCCAAAGCCATATCTAAGTTCGAAACCGTCAGATTATCCAATTTGTCAGTCAAGGTTAACTCGGAAGAAACATCAATTCCCAACGTGAATTTCAGCATCTTATTAGCCACATCTAACAATCTTTTGGTGTTGTTCAGATTACTTTCGATAGAAGCCAATGTAATTTGAAGCTGCTCCACATTTTCCTCTTCGATCAAACCGTTTTTATAGGTTTCCTGAGTGTCTGATAATGTTTTGGATAACGTGGCTTTGTTTTTTTCCAAAATGGCGATGCTTTCTTCTGCCAATAGCACATTTCCGTAGGCATTGATGACCATTTCTTTGATGTCTACATTGGTTTTTTGCTTCGCATTTTCATAGTACTTCAAATAGGTTTTAGAAGCCTGAAGAGCAACGATATAAGAACCGTCGAAAATCAGCTGGCTCAACGTCAGACTGGAAGTCATCGATTGTTTTGTGCCAAATGCTACCAAACTAATAGTATTAGGATCCGCGCTTGGATTAAATGCATTTCCGGAAATACCCTGCAAGGTAAAATCGAAATTGTTCAAATAACTGGCGCTGCCGCTAATTTGTGGTAATCCCGCTGCGGTGGTTTCCCATTTTTTCTGCTTGGCGGCATCAATATCCCGATTGGCATTGATGGCCGAGTAGTTGTTTTGCAGCGCATGATCAATGGCCTGTTGCAAACTAAACGAGTACGTTTGCTTTTGTTCCTGGGCCTGCAACATGCTTGCCATCAGGAGGAAGGTTAGTAAAATTTTGTTTTTCATAGAGTGATGATTGTTATTGATTATTGTTTTTGAGTAATTGTTCTAATACGGCAACACCTTTGGCGGTGCAAATGCCTCGCAAATGGTATTCTAGGTAGGTTTCCTGTACAACTTTGGTGCTGAATTGTATTGGGTTAAAAAGCTCGGCGTCTTTCAGGCTGGTCATTCCGGCAAAATAAAAGCGGCCGATTAATTCCAAATTCAAATCGTCTCGGAATAAACCTTGGTCAATTCCTTTTCTCAGATTGGCTATAACACAGTCGTCCATTTTGGCAAATTGCCGCGACATCAGAGTTTTGTGAATTTGAGGATAGTATTTTTGCAATTGGTAAATAGGCGAAGCGCTTTCGTTTTTTAAATTTCGCAACACAAAATCTTTGATGGTGAAAAGCTCTTCAATAGGATTTTGGTCCAAGGTCAATATTTCATCGATGCCACACGAAATGGTTTCGAATAAATTCATGGTCACGGCTTCGACCAAGTCATTTTTATTTTCAAAATGCTGGTAAATGGTTTTTTTGGAAATTCCCATTTTAGAAGCAATATCATCCATCGTAACACTCTTAAACCCGAATGTCAGATACATTTCTGTTGCTTTCGTTATAATCTTAGTATTCATTATCTGTTACATATTGCTGAATCTCAATAACTCAAGATTCTAAATTCTGGTGCAAATGTATGACGGAAACTTTTAACACAAAAATAGTTTCCAAAGTTTTTACATAAATTTAACATTTCGTTAAGACAAGACGTTTGTAATCCAAGGGGAATACCCTAAATTAGCCAAAAAATATTTTTCATGCACGCTATTGCACAGTATCAGGACCTAGTCTCGGCACATTTTAACTCCTTAACTTTTCAAAAAGAGCCAAACAATCTTTACGAGCCGATTCGGTATATTTTATCGCTTGGCGGCAAACGATTGCGACCTGTTTTGACGTTAATGGCCACGGAAGTTTTTGATGCTGATTGTCAAAAAGCATTAGCAGCAGCAACTGCTGTGGAGGTTTTTCACAATTTTTCGCTGATTCACGACGACATTATGGACGATGCGCCCTTGCGAAGAGGCAACGAAACAGTACATGAAAAATGGAACATCAATACCGGAATTCTTTCGGGCGATGCGATGCTGATTTTGGCATATCAGTTTTTTGAAAGTTATGAACCCGCAGTTTTTCAGGAATTGGCTAAATTGTTTAGCAAAACCGCTTTAGAAGTTTGCGAAGGCCAGCAATACGATGTCGATTTTGAAACGCGCGACGATGTAACCATTGCAGAATATCTGAAAATGATTGAATACAAAACGGCGGTATTAGTGGGAGCTGCCATGAAAATGGGAGCCATTGTGGCACAAACTTCCGAAGAAAATGCCAATGCTATTTATGATTTTGGTTTGAATTTAGGAATTGCGTTTCAGTTACAAGACGATTATTTAGACGCTTTTGGTGATCCGGAAACGTTTGGAAAACAAGTGGGTGGGGATATTATCGAAAACAAAAAAACCTATTTGTATCTCAAGGCGATGGAGTTTGCCAAGCCCGATGAGAAAGAACAATTACTGCATTTGTTCTCCATCCAACCCAATGACAATACAGATAAAATCGATTCGGTAAAAGAAATTTTTAACCAAACCGGAGCTAGTGAAACGACGCAAACAGCCATTCAGGACTATACTTTCAAAGCGTTTGAAACCTTAGAAAAAATGCAAATTGAGGAGGATAAAAAAACGATTTTGAAAGCTTTTGGTGAGAATTTAATGAAACGAAACGTCTAATGTTTGTTGCACCAATCAATACAGATTTGTTACTTTCGGAAGCCGAAAAGGAAAACCTGTACTCAAAACTCATTGAGCAAATCAACAAGGATTTCAACTTTGCCAACGAACCGATTGACTTTCCGCAAAGTACTTCTCCACACGAATTGAAAGTACAATTGCACGAAAAAATATACCGCTTAATTCAATACAGGTTTGCTGAATATTTAAACCTGTTATACATCATTGACGTGCCCGAAGAAACCGTGAAACAGCTTGACGGCTCTGACTTGGTAGAGCTTTCCGAACAAGTGTCTTTTTTGATTTTAAAAAGAGAATGGATGAAAGTATGGTTTAGAAATAAACTCTGATAAAAGGCATAAACGCATCGCCATAAACATCTTTATTTTTATCGAATAACAAGTTGAATCGCGCGCCAATCGTGACATTGTCAGCCCGATAACCGGCACCCACATACAAGCCAGTATTCCAAAAACTTTTCTTGAAATTGCCATCCGTAAACACATAAGTGTTGTTGACATGCATTTCTTCCAATTCCAGCGAAAGCTGAATTTCTTCAATAGGATTGAATAAACCGATAAGGCTGCCACCAATCATATTTGAATTATAGTAATTTTTTTGTTTTAAATGGCTGTATTGAAATCCGGTACCTAACGCAAATTGGTCGTTAAAATTATAAATGGCACTTGGCGCAATAGTAATATCGGTATAATCATTACCGGCGCTTACCCCAAAAACACCACCAAACTGAACATTGTCCCAAAAGGCTCCGGTTTTGGCTTTTGGTAACGGTTTTTCTTGGGATAAAACGGTTTGTGAAATCCCCAAAAGGAGCAGCAATAGTAAAAAGGGTGTAAAATCTTGAATCGTATTCTTTTTCATCTAAAGTAGAGAGTTAAATTAGCGTTATAAATGTACTAAAAACATTGAAAGATTATTACAAATATCATACTTTTGCATTTGATTTTTTAATACAAAGATTATTTACTCGTAAGATATGGATAGGTTTTCCTTTTTAAACGCAGCACACACCGAATTTTTTGCCGATTTATACGAACAGTACCTTCAAAATCCCGATAGCGTAGAGCCAAGCTGGAGAGCCTTTTTTCAAGGGTTTGACTTTGGAATGACGACCTATACTGAAGAAAATGCCGCACAACAAATGGTTGATGCTATTAACGGCAATCAGGATTGTAGTATCGTGTCGGATAAATTACAAAAAGAGTTCAACGTATTGAAACTGATTGATGGTTACAGAACCCGCGGACATCTTTTTACCGAGACCAATCCCGTTCGTACCAGAAGATCTTCAACACCAACTTTAGATTTAGAAAACTTCGGACTTTCTGCTGCCGATTTGAATACGACTTTTGATGCCGCTAAAATATTAGGACACAAACCGGAAACACTTCAGCAAATATTAAACCATCTCAAAAACGTGTATTGCCAGCACATTGGTATCGAATACATGTACATGCGAAATCCGGAAGTGATTCAATGGATTCAGGATAAATTGAATGTAAACGATAATCTTCCTAACTTCAATAACGACCAAAAGAAACATATTTTAGGAAAACTAAACGAAGCAGTTTCGTTTGAGAATTTCCTGCATACCAAATACGTGGGACAAAAGCGTTTCTCACTCGAAGGTGGCGAAAGTATCATCCCGGCGTTAGACGCTTTGATTGAAACGGCAGCCGAAAAAGGCGTAGAGCATTTCGTAATGGGAATGGCTCACCGCGGAAGATTGAACGTGTTAGCCAATATTTTTGGCAAAGCTACCCAAGATATTTTCTCCGAATTTGACGGAAAAGATTACGATAAAGAATATTTCGACGGTGACGTGAAATACCATTTGGGATTAACCGCCGAAAGAAAAACCAAATCGGGCAAAAAAATCAACATCAATTTGGCACCGAATCCCTCTCACTTAGAGACTGTAGGAGCCGTGATTGAAGGCATTACCCGTGCCAAACAAGACAAGCATTTCCCCGAAGATTTCTCGAAAGTATTGCCTATCGCCGTTCACGGGGATGCCGCAGTAGCTGGGCAAGGAATCGTATATGAAATTGTGCAAATGGCGCAATTAGACGGGTACAAAACCGGAGGAACGATTCATATCGTTATCAATAACCAAGTTGGATTTACGACCAATTATTTAGATGCCCGTTCGTCAACGTATTGTACGGATGTGGCCAAAGTGACTTTGTCGCCGGTACTTCACGTGAATTCGGATGATGCCGAAGCGGTGGTTCACGCGATGCTTTTTGCATTGGATTTCCGCATGCAATTCGGTCGCGATGTATTCATCGATTTATTGGGCTACAGAAAATACGGCCACAACGAAGGCGATGAACCGCGTTTTACACAACCGCTTTTATACAAATTGATTGCGCGTCACAAAAATCCGAGAGATATTTACTCAGAGAAATTAATCACTGCCGGAATTGTTGATGCGGCTTATCTGACCAAAATAGAAAACGATTATAAAGAAAACCTGGATGAAAACCTCCAGGCTTCCCGCAAAAAAGATTTGACCATTATCAAGCCTTTCATGCAGGACGAATGGCAAGGATTTGTACAGGTGTCGGATGATGAAATGCTGAAAAAAGTAGACACGACTTTCGATAAAAAGAAATTAGACGAAATCATCGTTTCGGTTTCGACTTTGCCATCGGATAAAAAATTCATCAGCAAGATTTCCAAAATTGTTACCGATAGAAAAACAATGTACGATAATGACGTCATCGATTGGGGAACGGCAGAAACCTTGGCGTATGGCTCATTGTTGACCGAAGGTTATGATATTCGTGTTTCCGGACAAGATGTGGAAAGAGGAACATTCTCGCACCGTCATGCCGTAGTAAAAGTAGAAGACAGCGAAGAAGAAGTAATCCTGTTAAACACCGTAAAAGGCAAAAAAGGAAAATTCAACATCTTCAATTCGTTGCTTTCTGAATATGGCGTTTTAGGATTTGATTATGGCTATGCCTTAGCCAATCCGAATGCGTTAACGATTTGGGAAGCCCAGTTTGGGGATTTCTCTAACGGTGCCCAAATCATGATTGACCAATACATTTCGTGTGGCGAAGACAAATGGAATAACCAAAACGGAATCGTTCTTTTGTTGCCTCACGGTTATGAAGGACAAGGAGCTGAGCACTCTTCGGCACGTATGGAGCGTTACTTACAACTGTGTGCCAAACACAATATGTTCGTGGCCGATTGTACAACGCCGGCGAATTTCTTCCACTTGTTGAGAAGACAAATGAAAACCAAATTCCGCAAACCATTGGTAGTATTCTCACCAAAAAGTTTGTTGCGTCACCCGTTATGCGTTTCCACTCGAGAGGACTTGTACAAAGGGCAGTTCCAGGAAGTGATTGACGATCAATCCATCGACAAGAAAAAAGTAAAAACAGTCGTTTTCTGTACCGGAAAATTCTATTACGATATCTTAGCTGAAAGAGAAATTCAAAAGAGAAATGACGTAGCTTTGGTACGCATCGAGCAGTTATTCCCGTTGCCGGTAGAGCAATTGAAAACCGTGATTGCCAGTTATCCGAATGCTGACGATTTCGTTTGGGCACAGGAAGAACCAAAAAACATGGGCGCTTACAGCTATATGTTGATGAATTTCGATTTGGTAAAATGGAGATTGGCTTCGTTAAAAGCCTACGCAGCACCAGCCGCAGGAAGTCATACACGTGACAGAAGAAGACATGCCGATGCCATCAGAATGGTATTTGACAAGAATTTGTTCCGATAATTAGGAGCTGTTTCCCGCTTTCCGCGCTACATGGTAGCCAGCTGCAATCGGGGCTAGAAAAAAAGAAGAAACAAGAACAACACTATAAAATTATAAACGATGATTTTAGAAATGAAAGTCCCTTCACCGGGCGAATCGATAAAAGAAGTAGAAATTGCAACTTGGCTGGTAAAAGACGGCGATTATGTAGAAAAAGACCAAGCCATTGCTGAGGTGGATTCTGATAAAGCTACGCTAGAGTTACCAGCAGAAGCCAGTGGTATCATTACGCTAAAAGCCGAAGAAGGCGATGCAGTAGCCGTTGGTGCTGTAGTTTGTTTAATCGATACTGATGCTGCCAAACCAAGTGGTGCTGCTCCTGCAGTTGCCGAAGTAAAAGCGGAAGCTCCAAAGGCGGAAGAGAAAAAAGTGGAAGCACCGAAAGCAGCTCCGGTTGCCGCGACTACTTATGCTGCTCAAACACCATCACCGGCAGCTAAGAAAATATTAGACGAAAAAAACATCCAACCTGTTGACGTTGTCGGAACAGGAAGAGAAGGCAGAATCACCAAAGATGATGCGGTAAATGCGGTGCCATCTATGGGAACTCCAACCGGAGGTAACCGTGGTTCGGAAAGAACCAAATTATCGATGTTGCGTCGTAAAGTAGCGGAACGTCTAGTAGCTGCGAAAAACGAAACCGCCATGTTGACTACGTTCAATGAAGTGGATATGACCAATATTTACGCGTTGCGTGACCAATACAAAGAAGAATTTAAAGCGAAACACGGTTTAGGATTAGGCTTTATGTCGTTCTTTACCAAAGCGGTAACTCGTGCGTTACAATTATATCCTGATGTAAACTCTATGATTGACGGTCAGGAGAAAATCTCTTATAATTTCTGTGATATTTCAGTAGCGGTTTCAGGACCAAAAGGGTTGATGGTACCGGTAATGCGAAGTGCAGAAACCTTGTCTTTCCGTGGTGTGGAAGCCGAAATCAAACGTTTAGCTTTGCGTGCCCGTGACGGACAAATTACCGTTGATGAAATGACTGGCGGAACGTTCACCATTTCTAACGGAGGTGTTTTCGGAAGTATGTTGAGTACGCCAATTATCAATCCACCACAATCAGGAATTTTAGGAATGCACAATGTGGTGGAAAGACCTATCGTAAGAAACGGTCAAATCGTTATCGCTCCGGTAATGTTTGTGGCTTTGTCTTATGATCACAGAATTATCGACGGTCGTGAATCCGTTGGATTCTTAGTGGCTGTGAAAGAAGCGTTGGAAAACCCAGTTGCAATTTTGATGGATAACAATCCTAAGAAAGCTTTAGAGCTCTAGGATTTCTACCTGCCTCGGATGAGGCGCCTATATATGTAATCCCGTCTTGTTGTTAACGAGACGGGATTTTTTTAAGCAAAAAGGTTTCGTTTAAATTTAAAAAGTGAAGTGCAAATAATAAAAAACTATTCTTATTAGGGATTTATTAAAATAACTATAGGTTATTATTTATTTTAGCGCCTTAAATTTTTTTAGCAGCGTTTTTCAGTTTTTTCAACATGTATAAAATCATCTATTATTTTATAATTTTATTATCCTTTTCTTCAGCTTTTGCTCAGGAATTAAACGAGGCTGAAATTAAAAGAACCCGAAGCATACAAGAAAATCTCATTTCAAATCCTGATCAAGCTTATGCTGAAGCTTTGGAAATGAGTAATGCTAAAAACGAATTGGTTCGTTTTTTCGGCAACTATTATGTCGCCAATTACTTCTATAATAAATCCGAGTTTGCTCATTCCAAGCAACTTCTTCTGGCACTTTTAAAAAATATAGAAAAAAGTGATGTTCCCAAATCAAGCCAAGTTTACCATGACTTGATGGGCATGTGTGTCAACAAACTTTTTTATATCCATAAGAATTTGGGAGAGTATGACATGGCCTTGTTTTATCTTGATAAATATAAAAACCGTTTACCAAACAATCGTTTTAACGAACAATATGGCTTAGTAAAAGTGGCTATGGGTGATTTTGTCAACGGCATTGCTTTGTTGAAGCGTGAATTAAAGACATCACCACACCGAAAATTAGGTGTAGGTGAAAAAAAAGTAATGAATAAAAAATTATTTGCAGATAAATACAACTTCATTGGCGAAGCCTACCAACAGTACTATATTCAGTCCAAAAAAGTGGTGTTTTTGGATTCTGCCAATTATTACTTTAAGGCAGCCGCAACGATGCTGTTACAAGATAATTTTTTTCCAGACTACACCCAAGCATTATTGTACATGCGTGAAGCAAAAAGTGCTGCTTTAGCAGAGGATTACAACAAATCATTGTCTTTGTACAGAAAGGGGAAAAAGTATACGGTTATTCAGGATAACATAAGAACAGTACAGTTATTTGATTTGGGGATGGCCGATTGTTTCTATCATGTAAGGCAAATTGATTCTGCCTTTTTCTATTGTAAAAAATATATAAAGAGTTATCGGATAACTAAAGTTTCCAAAGAAAATCTATTGATGGCCTATAACATAATGACCCAATGTTACAGTGCCAAAAATGACAATAAGAATGCTTATCTGTACGCCCAAAAAAGTCTAGTCTTAATTCGATCCATAGAAGGCATAAAAAATAAATCTATAAATTTTCTGCACAACTATGACTTAAATATTATAAAAGAAGAATCTAATAAAATTATAGCTTCTAAGAATTATTTTAAAATTTCCCTTTTTAGTATCTTGATTGTTTTAGGGATAGTTGTTTTTAGTTTTTATTATTATTACAAGCATCAGAAAGAAAAGCATTATCGGTTTTTAAAAATTATTCAAAACCTGAAAGAATCTAAAGCCTCAGGGATTAATAAAACACAAATCAATACCACTGAAGCACCAACAAAACAAATAATTGACGAGGAGCTTATTCAGAAATTGACCTTAGGGTTAAAAAAATTAGAGCAGAAAGAAGTTTTCTTAGATCCGAATTTCAAGTTGGCTTTTGTGGCCAAAAAATTAAATACCAATACCGCTTATTTATCGCAATACTTCAATCAGGTTATGCAAAAATCTTTTTCGGAATACACCCAAGAACTGCGCATTCATTATGTACTTCAAAAGTTAGTTGACGCACCCTATTTCCGAAAATATACGTTGCAAGCTATAGCCGAAGAAGTGGGATATAAAGATGCCAATACGCTGGTTCGCGTTTTTAAAAAGCAAACCGGCCTTTCTCCCAATTATTACATTGAAAAGTTGAAAAACACAGAGTAAGTATTTAAAAATCAAAAAAATACACCTTATTTAAGCTGCCGATTATTTATAAATAGTCCAATAGATAAATTGTTCCGGTAGCACATTCCTCCTAGTTTTGGCCAGAAATCAAATCAAAATTTAAATTTTTGGAAAACTAAAGTAAGATGAAAAAAAAAGGTATTCTTCTGGGATTAGTATTGTTCTCTTTTTTGACTACTAATGCTCAATTATTAAACAAAATTATCAAAGCCAAAAACACAGCCAATCAAGCATCTGAGGTGGTAGAGACTGTGGAGAAAGGAAAAGAAGCAGTAAAAGGAGGCAAAAAGAAAAAAGGGAGCAGTGGTTCAGCCGGTTTGAAACTTGACTGGACTATGTTCAAACAAACGCCGGCTGTAACGTTTAACTCGCTTCTTTACGGAACAGGTTCTAGTCCTGGATTAATAAATAGTTACACGGCCACTTTTATTCCCAATAAAACGGTTGACGGAAGAACAGTAAATGCCTTTGCCGATCAGTCGGAGTATTTAAGAATCAAGGTATACAAGGACGGTCAATACATGAACTATTTTGAATATTCCGGAGACCAAGTTTTTGATGACGGCAAGAAGACCAAGTTCAATGAGCCAAGTAGTCGTTACCAACGTGATGGGGAATGGGTAGGACATTCGGAATCATTTATAACCGACTGGGGTCCCGGAAATTACCGATTGGATTTTTATGCCGGCGATAAAATGTTTTATGCATTCGATTTTGAATTGGTTAAATTGACCAATAATGATCCTTATGCAACGATGAATGAAATGTATGTGGTTCGTGGCCCATGGAATAATTTTGCCTACATGCAATATGCCGATACCGGTAATTTGGTGTTTGGCTATTACATCACACACGAAGAGTTTAAGCCAAATCCGGCTAACAGCGCCAAGACCAACAAGAGCGTAAAGTGGAGTGTGAAAATGTTCAAAGACAACAAATTGTTTGCTCAAAATTATGGAAACGGACCGAGTACAGCTCAGGTAGAACAAGCCAAATGGAACGAGGTTTCGTGTGCGTTTAAAAGAGTGGACAAACCGGGCGAAATTAAATTTGCAGATCTTGCAGATGGAGCTTATAAAGTGGAACTTACTATTGAAGGGGAAGCCAAACCGAGAATCTACAAGTTTGATGTAAAGGATAAAAGAATCGTTCAAATTCCGGAACAGGACAGAACTAAAAATACCGATCCAACAAGACTCATTGAAGGATGGAATGACTTTTTTTGGATGAAATTGGAGAAGTAGTCAGTAGCATTAAACAAACCATTAGTGTTACTATGGCTAATGATTATTTCAGTTGAAAAATCATAAAGCTTGTTTACTATTCATAATAATTGTGGTTAGCGACCCGACTGAAAATGTCGGGTTTTGCTTTTTTAATAGGTTGATATGGCTTTTGAAGTTTCTACCCGTTACCTGTATATTTAAAATTCCGTTTGGTCTTCTAATCGGGATTTTTCGTTTATTTGCATACTGCGTGAGTGATGGGAGCAAGTACCGTGTACTGCGGACAGCACGACCCCGAAGGGGGCACGCCCAAAAACTACTCTATGAAAAAAAACCAAAAACAGGCGGCGATAGGATTTATTTTTATCACGATGCTTATCGATATTACGGGTTGGGGAATTATCATTCCGGTGATTCCCAAATTAATCAAAGAACTCATACATGCTGATATCAGTGAAGCGGCAAAATATGGCGGCTGGCTTACGTTTGCTTATGCCATCACGCAGTTTCTTTGTGCACCGTTGATAGGGAATTTGAGTGATAAGTACGGAAGACGTCCTATTATTTTAATTTCGCTTTTTGCTTTTGCATTGGATTATTTGTTACTGGCTTTCTCACCAACGATTGCCTGGTTGTTTTTAGGAAGAATCATAGCCGGAGTGACTGGTGCCAGTATTACAACGGCTTCAGCGTATATAGCCGATGTGAGTACACCAGAAAACAGAGCTAAAAACTTCGGAATGATTGGGGCTGCGTTTGGTTTAGGATTTATAATTGGTCCGGTTATAGGAGGATTACTGGGGCAATTTGGTTCGCGTGTGCCGTTTTATGCAGCGGCGGTTTTGTGTATGTTGAACTTTTTATATGGCTATTTCATTTTGCCCGAATCGTTGCCCAAAAAGAACCGCAGGGAATTTGAATGGAAACGCGCTAACCCCATTGGAGCCTTACTTAATTTAAAAAAATATCCATCACTGATTGGATTGATTTTAGCGGTTTTTCTTTTGTATGTAGGAGGGCACGCGGTGCAGAGTAACTGGAGTTTCTTTACCATGTACCGTTTCCATTGGGATGAAAAAATGGTGGGCATTTCATTAGGTGCTGTGGGGCTTTTGGTCGGAATTGTGCAGGGTGGCTTGATTCGTTGGACAAGTCCAAGACTGGGGAATGAAAAAAGTATTTACATCGGTTTGGCGCTATACACTATCGGAATGTTGCTCTTTGCCTTTGCTACAGAAAGTTGGATGATGTTTGTTTTTTTAATTCCGTATTGCCTGGGAGGTATTGCCGGCCCTGCATTGCAATCGGTGATTTCAGAGAAAGTACCACCCAATGAACAAGGCGAAATTCAAGGAACTTTGGCTAGTTTAATGAGTGCTTCCGCTATTGTCGGACCGCCGATGATGACTAATGTTTTTTACTTTTTTACCCATAAAGACGCTCCGTTTCAACTACCAGGTGCTCCATTTATACTGGGAAGTTTCCTGATGTTAATCAGTACACTCATTGCTTATTTTTCTTTCCACAACAGAAAAAAAAATCCTGCTATCGGTGATTAGCAGGATTTTAATTATCTCACGATTTTCATTAATTTTACCGTTACCGGGAGATACATGTTGCTCTCGATATTGTTAATGGTTTGTGTGGCAAAATAAATTTTTCTGTCTTGTAAATAAGTTTGAGGGGATAATAAAATTCTACTATCAGTTATATCGGGACTAAATAAAACACCATTGTCAATTTCGGGTGTTTCGGATAATGAATAATCAAATCTATACCACTTAATGTTTTCACCATAAACATGAAGATCACTTACTGTAGAACCCAAAGGGAGTACTTGCATTCTGTCGCCCGATGGGGCTTTTGGAGTCAAAGATGCCAAATTCGAGTTGGAATTTGCATCATCATTGCTGCATCCTAATAGTAAAAAAGCTATTAACAATGCAATGCTGAAAAATGTAATTTTTGCTTTCATTGTACATTGTGTTAGATTATCAAACAAAATTAAACATTAAAAAAACAAGTGGTTTTTATTCTAGGAGTTTAACAACAATTTAAGTTATTAACACGTTGATACTTATAAACTAAGAGGAATGTAGCTCCAAAAATGAAGTAACAGGAAGAATAATCAACTGAAGCTATTTGAGGTACAAACAGTGATTGTAATAATCAATAATCGCTTTGCCTTCCAATAATATATCAGCGCCTATAATGCCGTGAACGGGTTTGGCTTTGTATTGTTGCAAGGCTTCGTTCACGTGGGTCATGTCAAAAATCACCAAGTGAAATTCATCGGTTTGCCAACGACCAATTTTGAGCAAATTGTTTTTGGCAATTTGAGTCAGCATTCCGGTCGCTCCGGCACCGGCTGCTTTGGTTTTTGATTTTCCGGCTTTCAGATTAAAAAGAACAATGCTTTCAAAACCTACGCAGCTGTTTGACGCACCGGTATCTAAAATAAAATTACCCGAAATACCGTTAATAGTAGCTTTGATTAGCAAATGCTGCGTCTTCGAAACTTTGAAATTGATTTTCTTGTACTTTTCTTTTTTGAGTACCTCGTGCAAATTTTTCATAAGATGAAATGAAGTTCAAATGTAATCTAAAAACCAACAACCAAAAAATCTTTAGAAAGGTAGTACCTTAGCGCCTTAGTAACTTAGTTTCTTTTATCCGAATGGTTTTAACAGACACCCATACCCATTTATATTCCGAAGAATTTGATCAGGATCGCACCGAGATGATTCAGCGCGCTATTAGCGTGGGCGTTTCGCGCTTTTTTATTCCTTCTATTGATTCGAATTATACACAGAAAATGTACGACTTGGAAACCCAATTTCCGGAGAATATTTTCCTGATGATGGGCCTGCATCCTACGTATGTCAAAGAAAATTATCTGGAAGAATTAGCGCATGTGGAAACCGAATTGGCGCAAAAGAAGTTCTATGCAGTGGGCGAAATCGGGATCGATTTATTTTGGGACAAAACCTTTTTGAAACAACAGCAGCATGCTTTTCAGTACCAAATTCAACTGGCCAAGAAATATAAATTGGCTATCAACATTCATTGTCGTGATGCTTTTGATGAGGTTTTCGAAGTGTTGGAGAGCGAAAGAGCCACCGATTTGTTTGGCATTTTTCATTGCTTTACTGGCGATTTCGGTCAGGCCAAAAGAGCTATCGATTTAAACATGAAGCTTGGCATTGGCGGCGTGGCCACTTTCAAAAACGGAAAAATTGACCAGTTTCTGAATGAAATCGATTTGCAGCACATCGTTTTGGAAACGGATTCTCCCTATTTAGCACCGGTTCCTTTTCGCGGTAAGCGCAACGAAAGCAGTTATGCCAAACTCGTAGCCGAAAAGCTAGCGGATATTTACCAACTTCCTATTGAAGAAATCGCCCGAATTACAACAGAAAATTCCAAAGCTATTTTTGGGATTTAATACGGAAAGCGTCATACATTGAGTTTTTTTTTGTTCTTTTGTTCATCTTAAATTGTGAAGTAAAATGCAGAAATTTGATTCTATTCGTCCGTTTTATGATACTGAAGTAAATGAAGCTATTCATTCCGCAGTCAATCATCCGATGATGAAAGCTTTAATGGGTTTTACATTCCCCGAGGTGGATGAAGAAGTTTGGAAAAACCAACTCAAAAAAACGCATTCGATTCGCGATTTTCAATGCAATTTTATTTACCAATCGGTACAAAAAGTGTTGGAAAAAAGTTCAGAAGGTTTAACGACTTCGGGCTTTGAGAAACTGGAACCGAACACTTCGTATCTTTTTATTTCCAATCACAGAGATATCATACTGGATACTTCGCTGTTAAACGTGGCTTTGTTTGACCACGGTTTGGTCATGACGGCTTCAGCCATTGGCGATAATTTGGTACAGAAATCATTTCTGAAAACCTTATCCAAACTCAATAGAAACTTTTTAGTACAACGCGGTTTGCCGCCAAGAGAATTGCTGGAAAGCTCTAAACTAATGTCGGAATACATCGGGCAATTGTTGTTGCGCGAAAACCGTTCCGTGTGGATTGCGCAGCGCGAAGGAAGAACTAAAGACGGCAACGATGCCACCCATTCCGGTGTGTTGAAAATGCTGGCTATGGGTTCGGATGAACCAAAAATGCTGGATTATTTCAAGAAAATAAAAATTGTTCCGGTTTCCATTTCGTATGAATATGATCCGACGGATGCTTTGAAAATGCCACAGTTAATCGCCGAAGCCAAAAACGAAATTTACATCAAAGAAAAAAATGAAGATTTTGTTACGTTATTGAGCGGAATCATAGGCCAAAAGAAACGCATTCACATTCATATTGGCGATGTTTTGGATAAAGAATTAGATGCGATTGCGGCAGAGTTTGACAACAACAACAAACAAATCCAAGCTTTGGCACAAGCCATAGACGATTCGATTTTACAGAGTTATAAGCTGTGGCCAACAAATTATATTGCTTATGATTTGTTGCACAAAACGGATAAGTACAAAAACCACTATACCGAAAATGAAAAGTCTTTATTTGAAAGAAGACTCGAAATGAAAATTGATGAGAACAATCCGCAAATGCTGGAAAGTTTCCTTTGTATGTATGCCAATCCTGTAGTGAATAAATCCAAATACGAGAATGCAATCTAAACCGAACATACTGCTGATTTACACCGGTGGTACCATTGGTATGATGAAAGATTTTGAAACCGGTGCCTTGAAAGCTTTCAACTTTAAAAAACTGTTGCAAAAAATTCCGGAACTCAAACAACTGGATTGTAACATCGAAACCATTTCGTTTGAAAAACCCATCGATTCCTCGAATATGAATCCGGAAAAATGGGAAACTATCGCTAGTATCATTGAAGACAATTATGTCAACTTCGATGGTTTTGTGGTGCTTCATGGTTCGGATACGATGTCGTATTCGGCTTCTGCATTGAGTTTTATGTTAGAGAATTTGAACAAACCGGTAGTATTCACGGGCTCCCAATTACCTATCGGAGACTTGCGAACCGATGCTAAAGAAAATCTGATTACGGCTTTACAAATAGCCTCCTTACAACAAAAAGGCAAACCGGTAATTCACGAAGTATGCTTGTATTTTGAATACAAATTATACCGTGGCAACCGAACCACAAAAATAAATGCCGAACATTTCAATGCTTTTGCTTCGCCTAATTATCCGCCATTGGCCGAGTCGGGAGTGCACTTGAATGTCAATTCCACTACCGTTTCACAAAAACAATCCAATAAAAAATTAGCCGTACACAAGAACCTGAACGATAATGTAGTGATTGTAAAAATGTTTCCGGGGATGAATGAATCGGTGCTGTCTGCCATCATCGGAATTCCTAATCTAAAAGGCATTATTTTGGAAACCTATGGTTCTGGCAATGCGCCAACCGAAGAATGGTTAATTGCCATTTTAAAGAAAGCCATCAAAAGCGGTTTGCATATAGTGAATGTCACCCAATGTTCGGGTGGAAGTGTGAATATGGGACAATATGAAACCAGCACTCAATTGAAAAAAATCGGCGTGATTTCGGGGAAAGACATTACTACAGAGGCAGCGATTACAAAACTTATGTACCTGATAGGGCAAAACGTGGCACCGACTGTTTTCAAAACTATTTTCGAAACGTCATTACGAGGCGAAATGCAATAATAAATTGCTAAACTAACTTTTTTTAGTCAAAAATTTTGTTGTTCTTTGCACCCCAATAGAGAGGTGTCCGAGTGGTTGAAGGAGCAAGCCTGGAAAGTTTGTATGTGGGTAACTGCATCGTGGGTTCGAATCCCATCCTCTCTGCAAAGAAAATGCGCTTTCGAAAGAAAGCGCATTTTCATTTCCAAAACTTGGCAAATTCATTTGCTTAAGTTTTGGAAATGAAAAATGGTTAGATGCGCAGCATCACATTTTCTTTGACAGTTTCCCCCTCAGGGATCACCGCAGGTAATCCCATTTGCTTAAGTTTTGGAAATGAAAAATGGTTAGATGCGCAGCATCACATTTTCTTTGACAGTTTCCCCCTCAGGGATCACCGCAGGTAATCCCATTTGCTTAAGATTTTACGGCTTGTAGATAGTTAATTTTCAGTCAAATACTTGCACAGCCCGAATATTCTTGCCATATTTGTGTGTATAATTCAAGAATGAAATCTAATTTTTTCCATAACAGTATTTGTTGTTGTTTCTCCAAAAACGGGGAGTGCTTTGTTATGGACTAATACTATTTTATAGTTTCTAAACAACAAGACTCTTCAATTTTTTGGAGAGTCTTTTGTTTTTATACCAATGCCAATATCGAATCAGAATCAATTTTAGTGCAGTATGAAATCAATAAACAAAACCATATACCAATCCAATTTTTTGGAAAAACGAATTCTATTGAACAAAAAGAAAGCCAAATACTGGATCAATGAACTATCCTATTGGCTGTTTTGTTCCAATAAGGAATACATCGAATATGATTTTTTTGAGCAAAAAGAAGCCGAACTCAAATCCGTTTTAATCACTCTTTTGGAACAAGAAGAATTTACAAAAGAGCAAGCCACTCAATTGACGGAAGATTTCTTTAACGAGATTAATAGTGTGTACCAACAGCTTTTACAAGATTTGAAAGCGATTTTAAATTTTGATCCGGCGGCCAAATCAAGGAATGAAGTTTTGATTGCTTATCCCGGATTTTATGCCATAACGGTGCACCGGATTGCCTATGTTTTGTGGCAAAAAAAAGTCGCCATTTTGTCCCGATTGATTGCCGAATACGCCCACAGCAAAACCGGAATCGACATTCATCCGGCGGCTACCATTGGCGAGAGTTTCTTTATTGATCACGGCACTGGAATCGTAATTGGTGAAACAGCCGTTATTGGCAAAAATGTAAAAATCTATCAAGGGGTAACGCTCGGCGCTTTAACGGTCAGCAAAGACAAAGCTTCAGAGAAACGCCATCCGACGATAGAAGACGATGTGGTGATTTATGCCAATGCTACTATTCTAGGAGGAAACACCACCATTGGCAAAGGCGCCGTGATTGGCGGAAATGTTTGGATTACCAATTCCATTCCGGCACAATCATTAGTTTTTCATAAAAGTGAAATCGTTATAAAAAACATTCAGACTTTCCCGGAAGCCATGAATTTTAGTATTTAATTTAAAAATAAAGGTATGAAAGCAAACAACATTTTAGAAACCATTGGCAATACACCGGTGGTAAAATTAAGCCGGTTATTTGAAAACAGAAACGTTTGGGTGAAACTCGAAAGAAACAATCCAGGCAACAGTATCAAGGATAGAATTGCCTTAGCGATGATTGAAGATGCCGAAAAGAAAGGGCTCTTGAAACCTGACAGCATTATCATTGAGCCAACATCGGGGAATACCGGAATTGGCCTAGCGCTGGTCGCTGCCGTAAAAGGATACAAAGTAGTCTTGGTTATGCCCGAATCGATGAGTGTGGAGCGTAGAAAATTAATGGAAATCTACGGCGCAGAATTCGAATTAACCCCAAGAGAAAAAGGCATGAAAGGTGCCATTGAAAGAGCGGCCGAACTGGTTGCCGAAACACCCAATGCCTGGTCACCAAAACAATTCGACAATCCGGCGAATATTGAAATTCATAAAACCACAACGGCTTTGGAAATCCTGGCCGATTTTCCGGACGGATTGGATTATATCATCACCGGAGTGGGAACTGGCGGTCATATTACCGGCGTTGCCGAAGTGTTAAAAGAGAAATTTCCAAACCTGAAAGTCATTGCGGTTGAACCGGAATTGTCTCCGGTCTTAAGTGGTGGAAGTCCGTCACCCCACCCAATTCAAGGGATTGGCGCCGGGTTTATTCCACAAAATTATCATGCGGCGGCCATTGATGAAATTATTCAGATTAGCAAAGACGAAGCTTATGAATTTGCCAGAGCCATCGCCAGAAAAGAAGGGATTTTGGTAGGCGTTTCTTCAGGTGCTTCTTTGGCAGCTGTTGCCAAAAAACTGCAAGGAATTCCAAACGATGCCAGAGTCTTGACCTTTAATTATGACACAGGCGAAAGATATTTGTCAATCGAGGGATTGTTTTAATTTTCAATCAAAATAGCAATCAATTGAACACCTTTTTACCAAGGTGTTTTTTTATGATTTGTGCAAAATAGTGTTTGTAACTAGTGGCAATCAGTTTTTTTCGTAAGTTTATGCCTTATTAGATCAGTATGCGTTTTTATCTTTCTTTTTTCCTTTTTTTACTGACGTTTTGTGCCACGGCTCAAGATGTAGCTACCGACTTTGATGCTGTCGATTCGCTGTACAGAGAGGACCAATTTTATGTTGGGATTACGTATAACACACTGCTGAAAAAACCATCAGGCCTGCGCCAAAATAAATTTTCTACCGGACTTTCCTTCGGTTTTTTAAGGGATATGCCCATCAACAAAAACAGAACTTTTTCGATTGCGGCCGGTTTGGGATATTCGCTTTCTATTTATAATCAAAATCTCGAAATTCAGCCGGTAAATGGGGATAATACCTATCAGATAATTGCCTCGGGAAATTACTTTTCTAAAGATAAAATTTCGCTGCATTATGTGGATGTTCCGGTTGAATTCCGCTGGCGAAATTCCACTCCCGACAGTCATAAATTTTGGCGTATTTATTTGGGACTAAAGCTGAGTTATCTTTTGTATGACCAATATAAATTGGTTTCTACCGATGTTACTATAAAGCAGTCACACAACAAAGATTTAAACGATTTTCAGTATGGAGTGTATTTGTCAACCGGATGGAACACCTGGAATATCTATGCGTATTACGGACTGAATCCGTTGTTCAAATCATCGGCCAAAATTGACAACCAAACCATCGACATGAATGCGGCCAATTTTGGTATCATGTTTTACATTTTATAACCAAAAATAAAGCAGCGCTAGTTGTGGAATGATACCGCACAAAAATCCAATCAATAATTCTTTAGTAGTATGTGCTTTCATCACCAGGCGGGAGGAAGCCACCAGCCCATTCATGAACATGAAAAATGTTACCAGATTAATCGTGTTGGTTTGATTTTTAAGGCTCAATCCAATGATGAAAGCGGTTAAGGCGCTCATGCCAATCATGTGAATGCTGGCTTTGATTTTGGCATACAGTAATAAAAAAGCAAACAAAGCACTGAATAAACCACCCAGAAAAAAGAAATACAGCGGTGGAAATCTATCCACAGTGATACTTTTTTCTATCAAAATACTAAGCAACATAATGTGAAGCAGCAACGGAATTTTGCGATGAGCTATGTCCGAAAGCATGATGTTCTCTATTTTACCAAAGGTTCTCAAAAGATAGAAAAAGGCAATCGGTAGCAAAAAAGTAACGATGATAATTTGCAAAAACAATCCTAAATACTGTGCCAAAGTAAAATAGCGCGTATCCAGTAAGACATAAAAAATAGTTCCTAAAAGCGGAATGAAAATAGGATGGAAGAGATACGAAAAAAAGGGAAGGATTTTTTTCAAAGAAAATCAGTTTAAATTTTCTTTCTCATTCTCGCAATCGGAATGTCCATCAATTCACGGTATTTGGCAATGGTTCTTCTCGCAATCGGATAGCCTTTTTCTTTTAGAATGTCGGCCAACTGATCATCCGGAAGCGGCTTGTGTTTGTCTTCTTCTTCGATAACGGTTTTCAGGATTTTTTTGATTTCCAAAGTCGAAACATCTTCGCCTTGATCGTTTTTCATCGCTTCCGAGAAGAATTCTTTAATCAGCTTCGTGCCATAAGGCGTATCCACATATTTGCTGTTAGCGACACGGGAAACGGTTGAAATATCCAAACCAACCATATCGGCAATGTCTTTCAGAATCATCGGTTTCAGCTTGGTTTCTTCGCCGTCCAGGAAGTATTCCTGTTGGAAGTGCATAATGGCATTCATGGTCACAAATAAGGTTTCCTGACGTTGTCGGATGGCATCAATAAACCATTTGGCCGAATCCAGTTTTTGTTTGATGAACTGCACGGCATCTTTCTGCGAATGCGATTTGTCGCGCGAGTCTTTATAGGTTTGCAACATTTCCTGATAATCTTTGGAAACGTGTAAGGTTGGAGCATTTCGGCCGTTCAAGGTCAATTCCAATTCACCATCCACAATTCTAATGGCGAAGTCGGGCACAATTTGTTCTACCACACGACTGCTGCTGTCAAATGAGCCGCCTGGTTTTGGATTTAATTTTTCGATTTCTTCAATCGCCTTTTTAAGCTGCTGTTGCGAAATCTCGTATTTCTGAAGTAACTTATCGTAGTGTTTTTTGGTAAAAGCGTCAAATTGATTTTCGAGGATATCAATCGCCAATTCCACGTATTCTGTTGGGGTTTTGTGCTTTAGTTGCAACAATAAACATTCCTGTAAATCGCGGGCACCCACTCCCGAAGGCTCTAATTCATGAATGATATGCAGTATTTTTTCAACGGTTTTGTCATCGGTATAAATACCTTGCGTAAATGCCATATCATCTACCATATCTTGAATGCTTCTTCGCAAATAGCCATCGTCATCAATACTTCCCACTAGAAATTCCGCTATGCTGCGTTGCTCTTCGGTCAGGATAAAAGTATTCAACTGATTAATCAAATCCTGATGAAAACTCACCGATTCGGCAAAAGGCGTTTCGCGGTCATCGTCGTCGTCGCTGTAATTATTGGCCTGAAGCTTGTAATCCGGCGTTTCATCGTTGCTTAAATATTCGTCGATGTTGATTTCAGTATCGATGTTTTCGCTGCCTTCATAATCATCGTATTCATCGTTGTTGTCAAACTCGTCTTTCTCATACAATTCTTCCTCTTCTTTACCGCTTTCCAAAGCCGGATTCTCCACCATTTCCTCTTTCAGACGTTGCTCAAAAGCCTGCGTAGGCAATTGAATTAACTTCATCAGCTGAATTTGCTGTGGCGATAATTTTTGTGATAATTTTAGATTTAGAAACTGCTTTAACATTGTATGGTTATTTGGTTATTCGGTTATTTGGTTATTCGAATGGACAAATTACCAAATCCACAAATTAACTTTTCTTAAAATTCTGCGTTTTGCGGCGTTCTTGGGAACGGAATTACGTCGCGGATATTGGTCATTCCGGTAACAAAAAGCACCAGTCTTTCAAATCCTAATCCGAAACCGGAATGCACGGCTGAACCAAATCGGCGGGTATCTAAGTACCACCATAATTCTTCTTCATCAATGCCAATGGCTTTCATTTTCTCCACCAAAACGTCATAACGCTCTTCTCTTTGCGAACCACCCACGATTTCTCCGATACCAGGGAACAAAATATCCATGGCACGAACGGTTTCTCTGCCTGGCTCAGTGCCATCATTCAAACGCATATAGAACGCTTTGATTTTGGCTGGGTAATCGTATAGAATTACCGGACACTTAAAGTGTTTTTCCACCAGGAAACGTTCGTGTTCTGATTGTAAATCAGCGCCCCACTCTTCAATTAAATATTGGAATTTCTTCTTTTTATTGGGTGTAGATTCTTTTAAAATATCAATCGCTTCCGTATAAGAAACGCGTTTGAAATCATTGTTCAGAATGAAATTTAATTTTTCCAACAAAGCCATTTCGCTGCGTTCGGCTTGTGGTTTTTGTTTTTCTTCGTCTAACAATCTTCCTTCTAAGAATTTTAAATCATCGGTACATTTGTCAACAGTATATTTGATTACATACTTGATGAAATCTTCGGCCAAATCCATGTTGTCGTTCAAATCATTGAATGCCACTTCCGGCTCAATCATCCAAAATTCGGCTAAGTGACGCGATGTATTTGAATTTTCTGCACGGAAAGTTGGTCCGAAAGTATAAATCTGACCCAATGCCATGGCAAACGTTTCACCTTCTAATTGTCCCGAAACGGTAAGGTTGGTTTGTTTTCCGAAGAAATCTTTTTTATAATCGATGTTGCCTTCTTCATTTTTAGGCAAATTGTCTAATGGCAAGGAAGTTACCTGAAACATTTCTCCGGCACCTTCGGCATCAGCGCCTGTGATTACCGGCGTATTTACATAGAAAAATCCTTTTTCCTGAAAATACGAATGTACCGCAAATGACAATACCGAACGCACTCGCATAATCGCTCCGAAGGCATTGGTTCTAACTCTTAAATGCGCATTTTCTCTAAGGAATTCCAAAGAGTGTTTCTTAGGTTGCATTGGGAATTTCTCTGCATCGCAATCGCCAAGAATTTCCAATTTCGAAACTTGGATTTCATATTTTTGTCCGGCACCCTGACTCTCGACAAGATTTCCTGTCAAAGCCACAGCGGTTCCGGTATTGATTCTTTTTAACGTTGCTTCAGCGGTGTTTTCAAAATCAACCACACACTGCAAATTATGAATAGTTGAACCATCGTTCAACGCAATAAATTGATTATTTCTAAAAGTTCTTACCCAACCTTTTACCGTTACTTCATAGTTCGTTTTGTCGCTGCTTAGTAAGTCTTTAACTTTTGAATGTTTCATTTTTATTCTTTTTTTCTGATACAAATATAATTTAAAATAGGCTTATTTTTCGCTCTCTTCCACTTCGTTTTCTTCATTGTTATCGCGATAAATGTTGATGCTCGGTTCGTCTAAAAATTCCTTTTTACCACTCCATTTTTCGGTAGTCAAAACTAAAGCCGGGAGCACCACTAAGTTAGCAAACATAGCAAAGGTCAACGTTACCGATATCAATCCGCCCAGCGCTATCGTTCCTCCAAAACTTGACAACGTAAAGATAGCAAAACCAAAAATCAAAACCACCGAAGTATAGAAGGTACTCACGCCGGTTTCGTGCAACGCACTGATAACGGCTTTTTTAATTTTGCCTCCGTTTTGAATTAAGTCGTGACGGTATTTGGCCATAAACTGAATTGCATTATCTACCGAAATTCCGAAAGCAATGCTAAAGACCAAAATGGTGGATGGTTTTAATGGAATTCCGAAATAACCCATCAATCCTGAGGTGATGCAAAGCGGTAAAATATTGGTCACCACCGAAGCGAAAATCATTTTCCAGGAACGGAACATATAGGCCATCAATCCTGCGATAAGCAAGATAGCGAATATCAGTGATTCGATAAGGTTGTCAACTAAGTAAGCTGTTCCTTTTTGGAAGACTAACGCTTTTCCGGTCAGTGTAACTTCGTATCGGTCACTCGGGAAAATTTTATCTATTTTGGCATGTAATTTCTTTTCAATCTTCGCCATTTCTTCGGTGCCAATGTCTTTCATGAAGGTGGTGATTCGGGCGTATTGTCCCGTTTTGTCCACATAACTTTTCATCAGATTGTCTTTGGAACCTTTGGTGGCATTTTTGGCATAGGAAAGAATGAAAGCCTGCTCCTGAGAATTTGGCAAATCGTAATATTCCGGATTGCCGTTGTAGAACGCCTGCTTCGAATATTTCACCAAATTCACAATCGAAACCGGTTTTGAAAGCTCCGGAATACTGTCAATCGTTTGCTGCAATTCATCCATTTTTCGCAAAGTGGAGGCTTTCATTACGCCTTTTTTGCGTTTGGTGTTAATCATGATTTCCAAAGGCATCACGCCGTTGAATTCTTTTTCGAAGAAAACAATGTCCTTAAAGAACGAAGCGCTTTTTGGCATTTCGCCAATCAAACTTCCGGAAATTTTCATTTGCGAAACTCCAATTACACTGAAAATCAAAAGCAAGCCATAAATGCCGTAAATCAGATTTCGTTTGTTTCGAACCAAATTTTCCACTGAATTCAAAATCGCCGAAAGGTAATTTTTGCTCAAATGGTTTAAGTGCTTTTCTTTGGGCAATGGCATAAAACTATACACAATCGGCACAACCAATAGCGTCAAAAGATAAACAGTAATCACATTAATGGAAGTCACCAATCCGAACTCGTACAGCAAATCATTTCCGGTAATCATGAACGTGGCAAAACCAATGGCTGTCGTCAAATTGGTCATCAAAGTGGATACGCCAATTTTGGAAATCACCCGTTGCAAAGCCTTGGCCTGATTGCGGTGAATCTTGATTTCCTGTTGGTATTTATTAATCAGAAAAATACAATTGGTAATGCCAATGACGATAATTAACGGTGGAATAATCGCCGTCAAAATCGTAATTTTATAATGGAACAAGCCCAGCGTTCCGAAGGACCACATTACACCGACAATCAAGATGCAAATTGAGATAAAAGTAGCTCGGTGTGACCGGAAAAACAGGAAGAAAATTAGTGAGGTGATGAACAGTGCCGCGCCAATGAAAAGCCCAATCTCGCCTTTCATGTTTTCGGTGTTGATGGTTCGGATATAAGGCATGCCCGAAACTTTCAGATCAATATGTGTGGCTTTTTCAAATTTTTCCACTTCGGGAACCAAGACATTCAGAATGAATTTTTTCCTGATAGGGGAATTGACCACTTTTTTATTGATGTAAATCGCCGAGCGAATGCTGCCCGATTTTTTATTGAAAAGCAAGCCTTCATAAAATGGCAAATCGTTAAAAAGCTGTCTTTTGATTTCTTTTAGATAAGCGGGATCAACGGTCTTTTTTTGGTCAATTAACGGGACTAATTCGAACTTCTCTAAGGTGTCGTTTTTTTGTAATTTTTTTAAATCATTTAACGAAACCACCAGTTCCACTTCTTGGTGTGATTTCAAATTAGTCATCATTTCATTCCAGGCTTTATAAGCACTTGGCGTGAATAATTTATTGTCTTTAACGCCAATAACCACTAGGTTTCCTTCTTCTCCAAAGGTGTTTAGGAATTGGGTATAATCTTTATTGGCTTTATGGTTTTTGGGTAATAAGTTGGCTTCGTTGTAGGTCATGCCAACGTTTTTCCATTGCATGGCCAGGAAGAGGGTCAGCAGTACAATTCCAACGCTGATGGTTATTCTGTTTCTCAGAATAATTCCGGCGATAAATTCCCAAAATCCTGCTTTTAATTTCTTTTTCATTCTAAATTTTAAACGGTTGCAAAGGTAAGTAAAACGGACATAATTGGGTAAGAAATTGTGAAAGTTTTACGTATTTTAATGTGTGTCAAAAGGCGAAGATTAAATAAATGTCAACGCCCAAAAAAAATCTGAAAAATTACATTGCTTTTTAGCATCTTTGTAAAGCACAAATTGACAGTATTTGGTATGAGAAATTTAAAAAATACTTTATTTTATTTGATTATAATTGGCGGTTTCACGGCTTTGATGTATTGGATAGTAGAGCAGGGAAGACTTTTAGAGGTGGGTAGAAAAATCATTTCACCATCCGCCAGCGATAATCAATGGACGCAGTTTTTATCTTCACTATTTCACAATTTGCAGCACCCACTGGCCTTATTGCTTTTTCAAATCATTACTATTGTTTTGGTAGCCCGAATTTTTGGTTGGATATTCAGAAAGATTGGTCAGCCAACCGTTATTGGTGAAATTATTGCGGGTATTGCCTTGGGACCATCCCTCTTCGGGTTGTATTTTCCAGATATGGAAGGAGCCTTATTTCCGGCTGATTCTTTGGGCAATCTTCAATTGTTAAGTCAGGTAGGTTTGATTCTTTTCATGTTTATTGTGGGTATGGAATTAGATTTGAAAGTGCTAAAAAATAAAGCCAATGAGGCAGTCGTTATCAGTCATGCCAGTATTGTAATTCCCTTTGCTTTAGGTATTGGGTTGTCGTATTACACCTATCATCAATTTGCACCGCCAGGTATCGAATTTTTGTCCTTCAGTTTGTTCATGGGAATTGCTATGAGTATTACTGCTTTTCCGGTTTTGGCCCGAATTGTTCAGGAACGAGGAATTCACAAAACCCGATTGGGAACCATAGTAATTACATGTGCTGCAGCCGATGATATCACAGCTTGGTGTATATTGGCCGTAGTTATTGCCATTGTAAAAGCCGGAAGTTTTGTGAGCTCCATCTATGTTATCGGATTAGCGATTGTGTATGTGCTGCTGATGCTTTTTGTAGTGAAACCGTTCTTAAAACGCGTCGGCGATTTATATGCCAAAAAAGACAACATTAAAAAACCGGTAGTGGCTATTTTTCTTCTGACATTAATAATGTCGGCCTATGTAACCGAAATCATTGGAATTCACGCTTTGTTTGGCGCCTTTATGATGGGGTCTATCATGCCGGACATCACTAAATTCAGAAATGTTTTTATCGAAAAAGTAGAAGATGTTGCCGTGATATTATTGCTGCCATTGTTCTTTGTATTCACCGGATTGCGTACTGAAATTGGTTTAATCAATGATCCGTATTTATGGAAAATAACCGGTTGTATTATTGCGGTAGCCGTAGCCGGAAAATTCTTTGGAAGTGCTTTAGCGGCCAAATTTGTCGGTCAAAGTTGGCGCGATAGTTTAACCATCGGAGCCTTGATGAACACTCGCGGTTTGATGGAATTAGTGGTGCTGAACATCGGTTACGAGTTGGGAGTGCTTTCGCCAAAAGTCTTTACTATGATGGTGATTATGGCTTTGGTGACCACTTTTATGACGGGTCCGGCATTGGATATTATCAACTTTATATTCAAAACGAAAGATGTCATCATTCCGTCTGAAATTAAGAAAAATTCTGAATTCAAAATTTTGATCTCTTTTGGGAACAATGAAAAAGGGAAATCTTTATTGCGCTTGGCCAACAGTTTGGTAAAAAAACAAGCCGAAACTGCCAATGTTACCGCCATGCACTTGTCGAACAGTGACGAAATGCATTCGTATAATTTAGAAGAATACGAAGCGTCCACTTTTGAACCCATTCTCAAAGAATCTAAAAAACTCAACCAGGAAATCACCACCATTTTCAAAGCTACGGGTGATATGGAATCGGATATTGCCGATATCGCTCAGGAAGGACATTATGATTTTGTGCTGGTGGGCTTAGGAAAATCTATTTTTGAAGGAACCATATTGGGGAAAGTACTTGGGTTTACCTCGCGAATCATCAACCCGGACCGATTATTAGACAAGTTTAAAGGAAAGGAAGGCTTATTTGAAAATTCACCTTTTGATGACAGAACGCGTTTGATTATTTCCAAAACCAAAACGCCATTAGGAATTTTGATTGATAAAGATTTGCACCAAGTCAATAAAGTTTTTGTTGGAGTTTTTGCCATTGGCGATGTGTTTCTGATTGATTATGCTCAGAAACTGATTTACAACAACGATGCGCATGTGACCATTTTGGAAAACAACAGACAAACCAAAAATAATTTCATCGTTGAAAATGCTTTCGAGGCTTTGGAACAAAAACATCCGGACAATATTGAAGTGTTGAACCCTGAAAAGATTAGCAAACCACTGTTGGCCAATCAGGACTTGGTGATTTTCAGTTTAGAAACCTGGAAAAAATTGGTAGACGACGAGGTAACTTGGCTAACTGATATTCCTTCGGTATTGATTATCAAACCGTAAGTTACAATCCTAAATCCAATACAAAACTCAATTTAATGGCTAAGTTGTCTTCAAATCTTGGTAGTTGGTTTGGGCCGTAACGATAGAATCCGGTCAATCCGAAACCTTTGTAGATTTGATTCAATTCAATGCCCGATTCGAACAGGCCTTGGTCTAAAGTTTTGTAATCAATGCCAATGTGGCGCTCCGGATTCTTCAAATTTCCCCACACCATTCGCGTTACCAGAACCAAGGAGGGTTTTACTTTTGGAAATAATTCTACACGCTTGAGTCCGTGTTTGAATTGCAGCATCACAAATTCACTCGAGAAAAACTCATTGAAATACATGGTTTCAAAACTGTTTTTGCCAGCAATTGTTATCCTTTGCAGGATGTTGTCTTTTGTTAAATTATTCGGAGAGGTATTGTATAAATGCGTCAGCGGAACGGCACCAAAACTATAACCGGCCTGCACCAGAATTTCTGATTTTTGTCCGTTCAGATATTTCTTTTCGTATTCAATTCGGGCATCAACTTTACTGAAATCAAAATCATTATTTAAGAAATGAGGCAATGATTTGGTAAACTGCAAAGCAAATCTCGGGAATCTTTTTTCGTATTCAATTCGGCCATTCGGCGTTTGCATAAAATCACTAAAAGGATTCCATTGAATAGCAAACATAGCGGTAGTCATGGCAAAATCGCGATACAATTTTCCATCATAATCAAAAGTGTAATCAAACAATGGGCTGATTTCGCTGTGTGACAGTTGCCAAATGCTTTCTGTTTTCGGAATGATTTTGGTTTCAATATACCCGCGCCAAGTCTTGTGATTGTAAAAGGTACTGATGTTAATCGGTCGTGGATCGTAGAGTTTGAAAACGCGTTTGTCTGTAGCAAAAGTGGTACTGGCAATCTCCCGGACATCATCTGTATAAGAACCGCCAATCCAGGTGCCGGAAGCATTTCCAATTCTGACGGCAGAACCTAAATTGTATTTGAACGTTTCGTCTTTCAACCCATAAGCGGTGTAGCCTTCGATGCGAAATTTTCGGGAAAATAATTCATTGGTAATCCCGCCGATGCCGAAACGGAATCCCTCGAAATTGTTATAACTCAGCAGATAACGCAAATCAAAATCAAACGGACCAAAAGGCAAATACCCATTAATAATCTTGCGTCCAAATCGGATTTTCTTCTCAATTTTTTGTTTGGTGACCACACTGTCCAAAACAAAGTAAGTTCGTTCGCTTCGCGTGTCCAGACTGTCGGTTCGGTTTTCCTTCCAAAAAGCATCCTCTCGGGTGTTTGCATTTTCCTTCACATCAATAGTGATGGCTGATTTTTTGATTTTCAAATCGGTGTTTACTTTCATATCAAAAACATGCATTTCGGATGCCAGATAGGTAAAGTCGGAAGCTTGTTTTTGGCTGGTTGCTTTTTCATCCTCATCTTCGGCGGCGAATTCAATCCTTCCACCCAAAACAGTTGTAGGTTCTTTGCTTTTTCCTTTGACAATTTTGAAATTTTTACGTACCGGAAACCAAATATTTTCGGCTGGTAAATAGCTAAATTCATGCACTCCGGTAATATCCAAAACACCGCGAATCCGCATTACGGCTTTGGCTATGGCAAAGTTTTCGTTATCCACATACAACAATCCCTCCAGTCCTTTGGCGCTGATTTTGTTTTTGAAATAAATAACCAAAACAGGTCTGTTGCTGATAGTCGTCGTGTCGAGAATTTTATAGCGGTATTCTTTGAGCGCGCCATTGGCAATCGGACTTTTGTACTTGGTTTCAAACAACTCGTATTTCTCATCGTAAATAGAAAACGACTGCAAACTAAAGCCCAACAGTTCATAGATGGGCTCTTTAAATCCAGCCATTTTAGTACCCAATATAGTTTCTTTCAAGATGGGTTTTTCAAATTGAAACTGCGATACTTTTTCCGTCAGAAACAAATGTTGTTTGTCGATTATTTTTTTGAATTTATAATCGGATGAATCAATTTTGGCAATTTTATCTTTGGAAACAACATCTACAAAAAGCGTGTCGATTTTCCCAACGATGGAATCCGGATTGGCCGTTACCAGTAATTTGTTATAGGATTTGAATTGAAAAGTGTGTAGTTTTTTTTGAGGATTGTTGGCTTCTTTTTGCTGAATGACTTTAGTAATAATGGCTTTTGCCGGATTTTCATTGGAGAGGATCACTTCTTTCAAAACGTCTGTTTTTGGCGAAAGTAAAATGGTGAAGAACAATTTGGTCTCAAAAAGCGAAATGGATTTTGGTTCATAACCCACATAAGAAACGGTCAAAGTTTCGGGTTGTGCTGCTAAAAGAAAATGAAATTTTCCATCCACATCCGATATAGTGGCAAAGCCGTTTTCGGTAGTAATGGTAGCAAAAGGAAGCGGTTTTTTGGTTTCGGAATCCTTAATGATGCCATTGATTTGAAATTGTGCCTGAAGCGACAGGGTGAAGAATAAAAATAAAAATAGCAGTGGCTTCATTAGAAAGGGTTTGGCACAAAATCTACTGCAAAAGTAGGAATAAAAAAATCCGCACACGGCGGATTTTAGTATTGAATTAACAAAGTTACACTTTCATGATTTCGGCTTCTTTGTGAAGCAAATGTTCGTCAATTTTTTTGATGAACGAATCGGTTAATTTTTGAACGTCATCTTCGGCCGTTTTACAAATGTCTTCCGATGTACCTTCTTTTTCTAATTTTTTGATTTCGGTATTGGCATCTTTACGCGCATTTCGGATTCCGATTTTGGCATCTTCCGCTTCTGCTTTGGCTTGTTTTACCAAGTCGCGTCTCCTTTCTTCGGTCAGAGCCGGCACGCTGATGATGATGTTATCCCCGTTATTCATGGGATTAAAACCAATATTGGCCACCATGATGGCTTTTTCAATAGGATGCAACATGTTTTTTTCCCAAGGCGTTACCGTGATGGTTCTGGCATCGGGTACATTAATGTTGGCCACTTGCGATAATGGGGTTTGCGAACCATAATAATCTACAAACACGCTTCCGAGCATTTGTGGAGAAGCTTTTCCGGCGCGAATGTTTAAAAATTCTTTTTCTAAATGAGCAATAGAACCAATCATTGATTCTTTGGTGCTGTCTAAAATAAATTCAATTTCTTCCATTGTTTTTAAAAAGTTTTTTAGGTGGTAGGTTGTGCGTTGTAAGTTATAAAATAGAACCGACAACGTAGAACCGACAACTATATTTTAACTACGGTTCCTATAGTTTCGCCTTCGCAAATTTTTAACAGATTTCCTTTTTTGTTCATGTCAAAAACCACAATTGGCAATTCATTTTCCTGACTTAAGGTGAAAGCTGTGGAGTCCATTACATTCAGGCCTTTTTTGATTACATCGTCAAAAGAAATAGTGTCAAATTTCACGGCATTGGCGTTTTTCTCAGGATCGGAATCATAAATTCCATCCACGCGGGTTCCTTTCAAAATCACGTCGGCATTCACTTCCACACCACGCAAAACGGCAGCAGTATCGGTAGTGAAATACGGATTTCCGGTTCCGGCTCCAAAAATAACAATTCTTCCTTTTTCCAAATGACGTACGGCTCTTCTTTTGATATACGGTTCGGCAATGGCTTCAATTTTTAAAGCCGTTTGCAAACGAGTCAGCATGCCTTTGTCTTCTAAAGCGCCTTGCAACGCCATTCCGTTAATCACGGTGGCCAACATTCCCATATAATCTCCCTGCACGCGGTCCATACCATTACTGGCTCCGGCTACCCCTCTAAAAATATTTCCACCACCAATAACGATGGCAATTTCTACGCCTTTGGAGTGAATTTCTTTTATCTCTTCGGCGTATTCAGCTAAACGTTTTGGGTCGATTCCGTATTGTCTGTCGCCCATCAGCGCTTCACCGCTTAGTTTTAGAAGAATTCTTTTGTATTTCATTCCAGATAATTTTTGTTAATTAGGAGTCATGCTTTCGCACACTCAAGTCGTTTGTTGAGTTGTTTAATGGTTGCAAATATAAACATATTCTGTTTTTGTACCCTATTCGATAAAAATAATGTTTGGTAACAATTATCATGTTTTTCGGCTTTTGGGTTTTGTAACTTTGCAGTCGAAAAACACTGTTTATGAAAGCCATTATTGCAAAGAGTTTACTCAAGAGTTACCCCTTTACCGAATATAGAAATTACATTACCACGTTGTTTAAAGAAGGAAAAGCAACCGGAAAGGAACAATCAGAAGCCTTGGTGCATTATACCGAATTAAATGAAGCGCGCATGAACCGGTTAGAGAAAACAATTTTGGTTACCGATGACTATGTTCAAAAATTGCGGGGTTTGCAAAAAGAATACATTTGGCTGGTGATTTCCGAAGGCTGGTGTGGCGACTCGGCACAGATTGTTCCGGTTATTTATAAGATGGCAGAGGTTTCGGAGAACATTGATTTAAAAATGGTATTCCGTGATGAGAACGATGAGTTGATGAATCTTTTTTTAACCAATGGAACGCGATCCATTCCAAAATTAATCGTTTTAGATAAAAACACTTTGACCGTTTTGGGCGAATTCGGGCCAAGACCACAAGCCGCGAAACAATTAATTTTGGATTATAAAGCACAACATGGTGTGGTAGATGACAAAGGGAAAACCGCTTTACACATGTGGTATCTGCATGACAAAGGATTGTCAACCCAAAAAGAAATCATGGAGTTGATGATGGCCGTCGAGTAATCATTAAAGCGTAATGGTCATGCCAAGACTAAAACTGCCTATTTTATAATCGTAATTTTTGGAAAACCCATATTGGCAAAGCTCCAGATAAAGACCAAAATTACCTTTACCGTCTCCTACACCAACACTTATTTTTTTAAAATAACCGGATAATTGATTGCTGCCAATGGTTAAGGCTCTTCCAAAACCGGGCTCTACAAAAATGCGGAGGTCTTCTCCAATTTTCGGATTGATCTTTACAGAACCAAATAAAGGAACAACAACCAAACACTCACTGGCTTTCCAGTCAACGCCCAAATTGGTGCCTATACTAATCCAATCATTGGCTTTGATGCCAAAACCAACTCTTCCACTAACACCATCCGGTAAAAACCAAGGCTCTTTTTCACCGGTGTACGGGTCGATTTCGCCCGCATATTGATTGGCACGAATGGGAACTGAAAAATCAATTTTGGTATAAGTGTACTTGGCTTCTTTGGGTTTACTATCGTCTGAATTATGAGTTTCCTGAGAAAATCCCAATTGACAGAGTAATAGCGCTATGAGTACAAGTTTAGCTTTCATTTTGATTAATGCTTTTTTCAAAAGCTTCCGGAGAAATGGCATTTTCTACTGAATAGTCTCCGATTTTGGTTCTTCGCAATACGGATAAATAGCCACCTGAATGCAATGCTTTTCCAAAGTCATAAGCGAGTGAACGGATATAGGTTCCTTTGCTGCAAACTACTCGGAATTCAATGTCAGGTAAATCAAATTTAGTGATTTCAAATTCATGAATCGTAGTTTTTCTCGAAGAAATTTCAACTTCAGCTCCGGCACGGGCGTGTTCGTATAATCGAATGCCGTCTTTTTTAATGGCTGAAAATACCGGCGGTTTTTGGTCGATTTCGCCAAGAAATTGCTTCACTGTTTGCTGAATTAAATCAGCCGTAATATGTTCCGTCGGGAAAGTGGCATCTACTGGCGTTTCCATATCATAGGATGGCGTCGTAGCGCCAACAGTAATGGTTCCGGTGTATTCCTTGGCCTGACCTTGAATCTCCGTGATTTTTTTGGTAAATTTTCCGGTGCAAACAATCAGTAAACCAGTGGCTAGTGGATCCAAAGTTCCGGCATGACCAATTTTGAATTTTTTTGGAAGATCGTATTTTCGCTTTAGAATGTACTTTAACTTATTCACCGCCTGAAACGAAGACCAAGTGAGCGGTTTGTCAATCAAAAGGACTTGCCCTTCTAAGATAGCTTCGGCCGTCATTAAAGAACAAACAAAGGATGGAAGTAATTAATCACTAAAATCGCAACGCCAACAATGATTCGGTAATACCCAAACATTTTGAAACCGTGTTTGGATAAGTAACCAATAAACGATTTAATCGCTAACATCGCCACTATAAAAGCCACTACATTGCCAATAATCAAAAAGTTGATTTGCTCGTGACTTAAGACAAAACCGTCTTTACAGTAATCGTAACATTTTTTAACCGTAGCACCCAACATGGTTGGTACCGCTAGGAAAAATGAAAATTCAGCTGCTGTTTTTCGCGATAGTTTTTGCGACATTCCGCCAATAATACTCGCGCCACTTCTAGAAACGCCCGGAATCATGGCCAAACATTGGAACAACCCAATTTTCAAAGCGGTCAAATAACTTATGGTTTCGGTTTCCTGAGTCTCTTCTTTATCGGTAAACCAATCATCCACTTTCAATAAAATGATACCACCCAATACTAAAGAAACTGCCACTGTAATTGGGTTCTCCAACAAAGCATCAATTTTTTTGCTAAACAGCAATCCGAAAATCACTGCCGGAAGAAAGGCAACAAACAATTTGAAATAGAAATCCAGCGTCTGAAAAAAGCGTTTGAAATACAAAACCACCACCGAAAGGATAGCACCCAACTGAATCACAACGGTAAACAATTTGGTAAAATCATCATGGGCAATGCCAAAAAAAGAAGAAGCAATAATCATGTGACCGGTAGAAGAAATCGGCAAGAACTCCGTGATGCCTTCAATGATCGCCAGTACAACGGCTTGAATGTAATCCATTAATTAGATTGTTAGATTGTTAGATTGTTAGATAATTAGATTTAAGGAAAGTGGTAAGAAGGCTCTAATAATCCAACCATCCAAAAATCTATAAAGCTATTTGCTTTTCTTAAAAATAGAATAAATCGTAATGCCAAAACCAATCAAAACCACGGTTGGCGCCAAACGAATTCTTCTGAAACTGAAAACATCTTCGTTGAACACTTTCGGATCATCACTACCCCCGCCACTCATTAGTATAAAGCCAATAGCAATCACGGCAATACCGATTAATAATATTTTGTAGTTCACTTTCTCGAAAAGAAAATCCGGTTTTTGCTCGTTATTTTTCATAGTATCTTAAATCAAAAATTAATAAAGGTCGTCTGTTCTCAAATTCAAAAAGCGTTGCGTCGCAAAATAGGTGCTGATAAAAGTAATCACAATACCAAGAACCAAAACGCCCAAAAGCACAGCAATTATAGCCACTTGGTTTTCCATAATTCCCAAATTCGGGAAGCTGGTCTGGATGTAAATCAGCACGCCTATCAAAGCCAAAATGGCCAACACCGCGCCCACAAACCCGAGAATAACATTGGTTTTGATAAACGGTTTTCGGATGAACGATTTGGTAGCGCCCACCATTTGCATGGTTTTGATAATAAAGCGATTCGAATAAATCGATAGTCGCAGCGAACTGTTAATCAGCAATACTGAAACCAAAGCAAAAATGCAGCTGATGACCAAAATCCACATACTGATATTTTTGATGTTGTCATTGACCAACGTCACCAATTGTTTGTCATAAACAATGTCTGCAATCATTGGGTTTTGGCGCAAACGGTCCTGAATTTTGGCAATTTCCGCATTGTTTACATAATCTGCTTTCAAATGAATGTCAAACGAATTCTGCAACGGATTCACACCCAAAAATTGCATGAAATCTTCGCCTATCACTTTTTTGTGCTGCGCTGCCGCTTTTTCTTTCGAAACATATTCAAAAGATTTGGCAAACTTCGCCGTTTTCAATTCACTGTTAAAAGCGGTCGTAACCGAGTCCGTTGCTTCATTTTTAAAGAAAACCGTCATCACGATTTCTTCCTTAAAATTGTCTGATAAACGTTTGGAATTGATGACAAAAAGCCCCAAAATTCCCAATAAAAACAACACTAAAAAGATACTCAACACTACCGAAAAATAGGAGGTAATTACTCTGCGCTTCTGAAACTTTTCAAATGAGTCTGACATAAACAGTGATTTAAGCCGTAAAAATAATAAAGAAAATTGTTTTTCTCCTTTATAACGCACAAACTTTTAACTTTATTATAATAAACGTAAATTTGTCGCTTAAATTTTTTAGAAGCGAGTGGTCCGGGCAGTTTCAGCCAGCCATTTTCCCGCTTTCCGGGTTACACGGTAACCTCTCCAATCGGGGCTAAAAAGTAAACGCAATTACATTACAACGAATGAAGTATTTCCACGAAAAAATCGAAGCCAAATGGCAACAGTATTGGGCACAAAACCAAACGTTTGCCGCCAGCAATAATTCCGACAAACCCAAGTATTATGTCCTCGACATGTTTCCGTATCCTTCCGGAGCGGGCTTACACGTGGGGCATCCGCTGGGCTACATCGCTTCCGATATCGTGGCGCGTTTCAAACGGCATAAAGGATTCAACGTATTGCATCCGCAAGGCTACGACTCTTTTGGTTTACCGGCCGAGCAATACGCCATCCAAACTGGGCAACATCCGGAGAAAACCACCCGCGAAAACATCGCCCGTTACCGCGAGCAATTAGACAAAATCGGTTTCTCTTTCGATTGGAGTAGAGAAGTGCGTACGTCCAATGCCGATTACTACAAACACACGCAGTGGATTTTTATTCAACTGTTCAACTCGTGGTACAACTTAGCGACCGACAAAGCCGAAGACATTTCTGAGTTGGTATCCATTTTTGAAAAAGCGGGAAACGCAACAGTTCACGCCGTTTGTGATGACAATGTAGAAATATTCTTCCCTTCCGATTGGAAATTCTATTCCGAAGAAAAGAAACAACAAATCCTATTGCAATACCGTTTAACCTATTTGGCCGAAACCGAAGTGAACTGGTGTCCGGCTTTAGGAACCGTGTTAGCGAATGACGAAATCGTAAACGGCGTTTCCGAACGCGGTGGTCATCCGGTGATTCGTAAAAAAATGACCCAATGGTCGATGCGAATTTCCGCTTATGCCGAAAGATTATTGCAGGGATTAGAAACCATTGACTGGAGCGAATCCATCAAAGAAAGCCAAAGAAACTGGATTGGGAAATCCGTAGGCGCTTCAGTGGATTTTAATGTGAAAAATTCCAGCGAGAGGATTTCGGTATTCACCACACGCCCTGATACAATATTTGGCGTTACGTTTATGACTTTGGCACCGGAACATGAATTGGTTTCGCAAATCACGACTCAGCAACAAAAAGCAGCTGTTGAGGCCTATGTAGAAGCTACTGCCAAGCGTTCCGAACGTGAAAGAATGGCGGATGTTAAAACCATATCGGGCGTTTTCACCGGAGCCTATGCTGTTCATCCGTTTACGCATGAACCCATCCCGGTTTGGATTGGCGATTACGTTTTAGCCGGTTACGGAACCGGAGCGGTGATGGCGGTACCCTGTGGCGATGAAAGAGATTATGCGTTTGCCAATTTCTTCAAAGGTCAAAAAGGCATGCCTGAAATCAAGAACATTTTCAATCAAGATATTTCACAAGAAGCTTTCGCCGGAAAAGAAGGGTTTGAATTAGTCAACTCTGATTTCCTAAACGGGTTGGGCTATAAAGACGGAACCAAAAAAATCATCGAAGCCTTAGAAAAAATCCATCACGGAAAAGGCAAAACCAATTACCGTTTGCGCGATGCGGTTTTCTCAAGACAAAGATATTGGGGGGAACCTTTCCCGGTATATTATGTGAACGACTTACCGCAAATGATTGACGCCAAACACTTGCCCATCGTTTTACCGGAAGTAGAAAAATATTTACCAACCGAAGATGGCCAACCACCATTAGGAAACTCTACCAAATGGGCGTGGTCAACAGTGAAAAATACTATTGTAGACAATGACAAAATTGACAACGAAACGGTATTCCCGTTAGAGTTAAACACCATGCCGGGTTGGGCAGGAAGTTCGTGGTATTGGATGCGTTATATGGATGCGCACAACGATGCCGAGTTCGCCTCAGCCGATGCTTTGAACTATTGGGAAAGCGTAGATTTATACATAGGCGGCAGCGAGCACGCTACCGGCCACTTGTTGTACTCTCGTTTTTGGAACAAATTCCTAAAAGACCGTGGCTACGCCCCAACCGAAGAACCGTTCAAAAAACTGATCAATCAGGGAATGATATTGGGGATGAGTGCTTTTGTATACAGGAGCGAAGATTCTAAAAAGCTTTATTCAAAAGGATTGATCGCAGGTGAAAAGGTTCATCCAATTCATGTTGACTTAGCAGTCATCAACGATATAACAAACGAATTGGATATTGAAGCCTTCAAAAAGCATCCGTTATATTCAGACTATAAAGACGCCGAATTCATTTTAGAAAACGGTAAATATATTGTCGGCCGCGAAGTCGAAAAAATGTCCAAATCGAAATACAACGTGGTGAATCCTGACGACATCTGTAACGATTATGGTGCCGATACCCTTCGTTTATACGAAATGTTCTTAGGGCCATTGGAGCAAGCCAAGCCTTGGAACACGGCAGGAATCACGGGAGTATCAGGTTTCCTGAAAAAACTATGGCGTTTGTATTTTGATGAGAACACGGGGTTAAATGTGAGCAATGACGAACCCACGCCGGAAATGTACAAATCGCTACACAAAACCATCAAAAAAGTGACCGAGGATATCGAGAACTTCTCGTTCAATACGTCGGTGTCGCAGTTTATGATTTGTGTGAATGAATTGGCTACGATGAAATGCAACCACAGAAAAATCCTGGAACCATTGGCCATAGTGATTTCGCCGTATGCACCACATATTGCGGAAGAATTGTGGAGTCAATTAGGACACGAAGGTTCTGTTTCCACTGTGGCTTTCCCAATTTGTGAAGAGAAATATTTGGTAGAATCGGAAAAAGAATATCCGGTTTCGTTTAACGGAAAAATGCGTTTTACCATCAAATTGCCTTTGGATTTAACCGTTGCCCAAATACAGGAAATCGTATTAGCCGACGAAAGAACCATCAAACAATTAGAAGGAAGAACACCAAATAAAATAATTATCGTTCCGGGGAAAGTCATCAATCTGGTAGGATAAAAATCAATTTCAAATAGTAAGAATCCCAAATTCAGTTGAGTTTGGGATTTTTTTGTAACCTATTGGCAACCCTTTCGACTAATACAAAAAACCAATTACCATGAAAAAACACGAAGTACACACCATTGTTGAGAAAGCGGGTTTCAGCAGTATGAAAGAAAAACTAACGGAAAAAGTAGAGCACTTCCTCAACGAAAAAGCCAATGCAGGCTACGAAATCATAAGCGTGAATTTTACCTATTACGAAGCCGCCGAGTTAGTTGCTTTTATCACGATTTGCCGATAAATGACAGGCTGTCATTGTTATTCCTTTGGCGCACAATTTGATGTTGTTTTAGAAAACAAAAAATAAAAATCATGTTAGGATACTATATTTTAATCGGACTCATAGCTTTAGTAAGCTTTGCCGTAAGCTCTAAATTAAAGAGCAAATTTGAGGAATACTCACACATCCAGTTGCGCAATGGGTTGAGCGGTGCCGAAATCGCCACCAAAATGCTACAGGACAACGGCATCTATGATGTCAAAGTCATTTCGGTAGAAGGTCAATTGACCGATCACTACAATCCTGCTGACAAAACCGTAAACCTGAGTGAAGCGGTATACAATCAGCGAAATGCGGCTGCGGCTGCCGTGGCGGCTCACGAATGTGGTCATGCCGTACAACACGCCCAGGCTTATGCTATGTTACAATTGCGGTCACAGTTAGTGCCCATCGTCAACGTGTCGTCCACGCTCTCGCAATGGTTAATCTTTGGTGGATTGATTCTGGGAGCCGGAGCCCATTTAGGTTTTGGATTTTACGTGGCTGTTATCGGGTTGGTGCTTATGGCAGTGGCTACAGCTTTCAGTTTTATCACATTGCCGGTTGAGTATGATGCGAGCAATCGCGCCTTGGCTTGGTTGAAAAACAAAAACATGCTGAGCCAACAGGAATACGCTGGCGCCGAAGATGCCTTGAAATGGGCCGCACGCACTTATGTGGTAGCGGCCATCGGAGCTTTGGCCTCACTCTTATATTGGGCGTTGCAGGTCTTTGGCAACCGAAGATAATGTTGTAGCCGATTTTTTATTTATAAATGGACTTATGGCTGTTTTAATAGTTTGTTTCGTGCAATATGTGAACATACGGCTATTAATGGCGAGTTAATTTTTAAGTGCTAAAAAAAAATTGTAGATTCGGGCATCATAAATACCACAATGATGATAAGACTTTACGGAAATGAAATATTTCGAGAAATCGAAACAGCTATCCCATTAAAATATAGGTATGCTGTTTCCAACAGAGGAAGACTAATCAGTTTTACCAATGAATTTCGGGATGGAAATGTTTTAAAGGGTTCGGTTTCTGACGGATTTAAGGCTTTTCGGTACAGAAGAAAAAACGCAGCCGGCAAAATGATTTACAACACCTTTTTTGTATACAAACTGGTAGCGGAGTTTTTTATTCCTAAGACTTCTGAAGAGCAGTTGTATGTAATTCACTTGGATTATGTGCGCGGGAATGATTCAGTCGAGAATTTAAAATGGGTAACTTATGAAGAGCGACAAGAACATTACAAGAGAAGTCCGCATGTGATTAAATCAATGAAAAAGTTGACGGAACATAATTTAAAAGCGGACGGGCGTAAACTTACTTCGACAAGGGTTATGTATTTGAAAAAATTACTAAACGATCCAAACAATAAGACGCGGATGAAAATGTTAGCGAAACAATTTGGAATTAGTGAAATGCAGGTCAACCGCATCAAGCGTGGCGAAAATTGGGGGCATATAAAAGTTTGATTACAGTTGAATCTGTCTTTCTATCTGTTGTTCCAATGAAATAAAGGTTTCCGTTCTGGAAACCCCATCAATCGGTTGTATTTTTTTATTCAATAGTTGCATCAAATGTTCATTGTCGCGGCAAATGATTTTGATAAGAATACTCCAATTTCCAGTAGTATAATGACATTCCAATACTTCAGGAATTTTTTTCAATTCTTTCACCGCCTCTGAGTTGCTGGCTGCTTTTTCCAAATAAATCCCAATAAAGGCCATGGTTCTATAGCCTAAAACTCTGTTGTTTACGATAAATTTAGAGCCCGAAATCACTCCGGCGTCTTCCAGTTTTTTCAGCCTTTGATGAATGGCTGCACCCGAGATTCCAATTTTATTGGCAATCTGTAAAATGGGTTTTCGGGCATCTTCCATCAGGTCGCGCAGGATTTCCTTGTCTATTCCATCAATTTCTATTTGTAGTTGGTTTATTTTCATAGCTTTCGAATTGGTTTAAGAATGATAAGACAAGCTAAAGCTTGTATACCTCAAGCCTACTGGGCTTGCTCCTTTTAATTTCAAATCATCAATTTCTATTTGTAGTTGATTTATTTTCATAATCAGAGTATTTGAAAGTAAAAATAGCAATTTACTTGGTATCTATAAACAAAAAACCGAAATCGGTTAGAATTTCGGTTTTAGCATATTGTAAGGATGAAGTTTAATTTCCTAATAATTTATCCGGATTGTAGCCCACATAAGGCATTTCGGTTTCATTGAAAACAATACCATGGGCTGCCAGTTCTTTCAAAATGGGTTCGTACACTTCTTTTTTAATAGGCAATTGTACGCCAGGCGTTTTGATGTCGCCGTTCAGGATGTGCAAAGTAGCCATAGCTACCGGTAATCCAACTGTTTTGGCCATGGCTGTGTAGATTTGGTCATCACCAATGCACACCATTTTGGAATCGATTTGCTTGCGCTCGCCATTCAATTCGTAACCAAATTTGTGGTACATCACTATCATGTCTTTGTCATCCGGTTGTAGTGTCCAACTGTCGTTTAAGATGCGTTCTAAAATTTGTGCCGGAGTAGCATTTTTGAGCCCAACGATCTTATTTTTATTAAAGATATCGAGTTCCATTAATTTGTCCCACATGATGTCGTCTTGTTCAATACCAAGTGCCATACGGGTTTTTAATTCAACCGAGTCTGAGGCATGAAATGGTAAAAAGGAATTGATGAAATCACGGTAGCTCATCGTTTCAGAGTTTTCCATTACATAAGAATCATCGGTCATGCCCAATTGCACAAACATATTCCAGGCTTTAGAAAAACCAACTCTACGAATAGTTCCCCGATATAAAGTCAGGATGTCATCTAGGCCATAAATGCTTCTGTATTTTAATGAATCGCGATTGGCATAGCCTTCAAATTTTCCGTACCCTTCCACATGAAAGAATTCGGTTCTGCGGAACAATTTGTGATACGGTATGTATTTGTATTTGCCTTCCTGAATGAATTTGGCAGCGCCACCTTGTCCGGCCAAAACTACGTTTCTCGGGGCCCAGGTGAATTTGTAATTCCAAAGATTATCGTCAGACTCAGGAGCAATCAGCCCACCACAAAACGATTCGAATAAAATCATTTTGCCGCCTTTTTCGTGAATTTCGTCAATCACTTTCATGGCACTCATGTGATCAATACCGGGGTCTAGCCCCACTTCATTCATAAAAATTAAGTTGTTGGCTTTGACTTCGGCATCCAAACTTTGCATGGCATCCGAAATATAGGAAGCAGTAACCATGTTTTTCTTGAAGGTGACACAGTCTTTCGCCACATCTATGTGCATGTGTGCCGGCAACATCGAAATTACGATATCGGCCTTTTGAATTTCGGCCTGACGTTGTTCAACATTGTTGATGTCTAAGGCAATAGGTGTGGCATTAGGGTGATTGTACGTTTTCCTTTTGGCTAATTCTATGGATAAATCGCCAATGGTTACGTTTAAGTTTTCCTGAGTAGATTTTCTTAAAAGATGTTTTATTAGTGAAGAGGCAGAGCGTCCGGCACCAATGATTAAAATATTTCTCATGCGTTTGTTTGTTGTAGGCAGCAAATGTATGAATTTGAAATAAAAAAAGCCCATCGTTTCGGATGAGCTTTTGGTGAATTATTCCAAACCTTCTATTTCTTCGAGTTCTTTTTTGGCTTCTTTCTTATTCTCGATTTTTTCTTTTTCAAACTGAGTGTCTTTCGCGACTTCGTCTTTGATTAAAAATGTTTTGCCCAAAACAAAAACAGAGCAAAGAACACCAATCAGTAACAATGCTTTAGGAATGAGTTTTTGTTTGTCTTCGGATTTTTTAAGCAACAATAAGCCAAAAGCAATGGCAAAACCTATAGGCAGAAAAGCCAAAGTGTCCATGGGCATTACCGAAAAAATGATGGCCAAAATGGTAAAAACAATAGCTAAAATTAGAAACAGTTTTCTCATGATAATGTTGAATTAAATGCCGCTTGCTGAGGTTAAGGCTAATTGTCCGGTTCCTACCGGGATGCTGAATTTCAATAAAGTCGGGATTTTTTTGGCATCGGCGGTTAACCAGATTAAGTTTTTGTCTTTGCCGCGCAATGCATCTGTTTTGGCGCCGATAGAAATTTTATAGCATTCTTTTTTGCCTAAATTTCCAGCGTTAACAGTTTCTTTCCCCATATATTTTAAGGTTACCGGAATTTGCTTTTCGTCAAAAACAATTAGTAACGATTGTGTTTGCCCTTCTTTGAATTTGTTGAAATCTACCGTTCTTACTTTGTAAAACATCGAAACCACATCTTGGGTTGAAGCTCCGATAGTAAAGGTTTTTTGGGTTTCCGGTTTGTTTTTTTTCTTGGCAGTACTATTGACTACATTATTTTTGATGACGTATTTTTCTTTTTTCGTCCAACCGCCTTCGTCTATGCTTCTTTTGTACAAACTAGGTTTCAGCGTTTGCGGATTTACATACGATTCATAAATATCCCTGATTTTAAAAAACGAATCCCATTTGCTATAGGTGGCCAATTCACAACTTAAATGTAAATAAGAATTCTTAGCGGTAGCCACCGTTTCAGTACTCATGGTTACTTGTGCCAATTGAGTCATCAAACCACTCATATTATAAGAACCGGCAAAGACTAATTTCTCACCGGCTTTAATTTGCTGATTTCCATCGGTGGTAAACGAACAGAAAACAAAAAGGGAACAAAGTATAAAAAGTATTTTCTTCATGTCTATTATTTCAAGCTGCAAATATAAAAGATTTAAAACTGTTAAATTTCCAAAAGAAAAGTGAAATTTTCTTTCCGATGAACAGATAACGGATAAATTTGTGTTTTAGTATTCAAAACAAAAACATGGAAAGAAAAATAACAGGCGTTGCTGCTTTGATGGGAATGACAGCGATAATTTTGGGAGCCTTCGGAGCGCATGCTTTAAAAAAATACTTGTCGGTGGCAGAATTGACAACTTTTGAAACCGGTGTCAAATACCAACTGTATCATGCCCTTTTTTTATTGTTTTTGGGATTGAATACAACACTCTCTGAAAAAGTCAAAAAAACCATCTTTCAACTCGTTATTTTTGGAGTACTTTTCTTCTCGGGTTCCATTTATTTGTTGGCCACCAAAACGATAACCGGGCTTAATTTTAAACCCGTAGGAATTGTAACCCCTATAGGCGGAGCCTTATTAATAGGGGCTTGGGCACTGTTGTTTTGGAATGTATTGAAAAAGAAGCAATAATATTTTCAACAAAAAAATACTTTCTAAAATTTAATTTTTACCTTTGTTGCCTGATTATTAAAACAACACAAACTAATTTCTATGGAGAACTACGCTCAAATTACGAAATCGATTTCGTTAGAAAAATACGGAATCAAAAACGTTCACGAAATTATCCACAATCCTTCCTTTGAAAAATTATACAATGATGAGTTAAATCCGAGTTTAGAAGGCTTTGAAAAAGGGCAACTTTCTGAATTAGGAGCGGTGAATGTGATGACAGGAGTTTTCACGGGCAGATCACCAAAAGACAAATACATTGTTAAAGATAGCGTTACGGAAAACACCATTTGGTGGAACTCAGACAAAGCCGTGAACGATAATAAACCGATTAATCAAAACACTTGGGATGCCTTAAAAGAAACTACACTTGCCCAATTAACCGGTAAGAAATTATATGTAGTGGATGCTTTTTGTGGTGCCAATGAGAATACAAGATTAAAGGTGCGTTTTATCATGGAAGTGGCCTGGCAGGCGCATTTTGTGACCAATATGTTCATTCGCCCGACAGAAGCTGAGTTGGAAAACTTTGGCGAGCCTGATTTCATTGTCATGAATGGTTCGAAAACTTCTTTTAAAGATTATGCCGCGCACGGATTGAATTCAGAAGTGTATATCGCTTTCAATTTGACTGAAAAAATGCAGTTAATTGGCGGAACGTGGTACGGTGGTGAAATGAAAAAAGGAATGTTTGCCATGATGAACTACTATTTGCCATTACAGGGAATTGCTTCCATGCATTGCTCTGCCAATAAAGGAAAAGATGGTGATGTAGCTGTGTTTTTTGGATTGTCAGGTACAGGAAAAACAACTTTGTCTACTGATCCAAAACGCGAATTGATTGGTGATGATGAGCATGGTTGGGATGACGAAGGCGTCTTCAATTTTGAAGGCGGTTGTTATGCTAAAACCATTGATTTGAGCAAAGAAAACGAGCCGGATATTTATGCCGCCATCAAAAGAGATGCGTTATTAGAAAACGTAACCGTTGATGCGGATGGAATTATTGATTTTAAAGATGGTTCTGTGACACAAAACACTAGAGTTTCTTATCCGATTTATCACATTCACAATATTGTAAAACCGGTTTCTAAAGCTGGTCACGCGACTAAAGTTATCTTCTTAACGGCAGATGCTTTTGGAGTGATGCCACCGGTTTCAAAACTAACACCGGAACAAACAAAATACTACTTCCTTTCTGGATTTACGGCAAAATTAGCTGGAACTGAAAGGGGAGTAACACAACCGGAACCGACATTCTCCGCTTGTTTTGGAAAAGCTTTTTTAACCTTGCATCCAACTAAATACGGAGAAGAATTGGTTAAGAAAATGGAACAACACAACGCCACAGCTTACATGGTAAACACAGGTTGGAACGGAACCGGGAAACGTATTTCTATCAAAGATACTCGCGCTATTATTGACGCCATTTTAGATGGTTCGATTGAAAAAGCGGAAACTAAAACAGTTCCTGTTTTTAATTTAGTTGTACCGACCGCCTTACACGATGTGAATTCAGCAATTTTAGATCCTAGAGACACTTATGCTGATGCGTCAGAATGGAATACAAAAGCGGAAGATTTAGCTGCAAGATTCATTAAAAACTTTGCGCAATATACCGATAATGAAGAAGGTCAAAGCTTAGTAAAAGCAGGGCCGCAAGTATAACAAACAAACCTAACCAAAGAAAAAAGCCATTCAATTTGAATGGCTTTTTTTATTCTGATAAAACTAAATTTATTTTCCTTTGTTGGCGTCAGCAATATATCTTTCTAATGCCATGGTCATGGATGGGGTTTCCGGTGTTGGTGCTAAGATGTCAATTCGCAAACCGTGTTCCAAAGCTTCTTTTTGTGTAGTGCTTCCAAAAACGGCAATACGGGTATTGTTTTGTTGGAAGTCAGGGAAGTTTTTGAATAACGATTTAATTCCGGTTGGGCTAAAGAAGGCTAAAACATCATAATACACATCGGCCAAATCAGACAAATCACTCATTACGGTTTTGTAAAAAGTTGCTTGTGTCCAATCCACTTTTAGATTATTCAAGGTTTGTGGCACATCATAATTTAATTGATCCGAAGCCGGCAACAAGAATTTTTCTTCTTTGTATTTTTTGATTAGCGGAGATAAATCAACGAAGTCTTTTTGACCCACATAGATTTTACGTTTTCTGTAAACTACATACTTCTGCAAGTAAAAAGCAATCGCTTCTGACTGACAAAAATACTTCAAATCTTCAGGAACCTTATAGCGCATTTCTTCAGCTACTCTGAAAAAATGATCCACAGAGTTTCTGCTAGTCAAAATAATAGCCGTGAAGTTATTCAGGTCGATTTTTTGAGCTCTAATATCTTTTGCACTTACACCTTCAACATGTATAAATGAGCGGAAATCAATTTTTACCTTATGCTTTTGTTGTAACTCAAAATAAGGTGAATTCTCTACTTTTGGCTCTGGCTGTGACACCAAAATTGTTTTCACTTTCAAATTGGACATTCTAATGTGCTAAATTTTTTGTAATCAAATAATATATAAAATAGTAGGGCGCTATTTCAAGTGCGCAAAGATACAAAATAAAATAAAACAACTTACTGATGAGTAAGTTTTGATAAATCTTCAACGAAATCAAATAAGTAAACAAATTAATTGCCAAAATCACAGCAATAACGCAAATAATCAAAACATTTGATGGAGAATTGTTATAAAACAAATAAATATTAACCGGAAGTAATGCCATTCCGATAAACGTTCGGTAACTGACTTTTTGCAAATTAAATTGTTCTGTAAATTCTTCGATATTAAACGTGGCGGCAATAATCTTTTCAATCAAAAATTTTGAAAGCACAAAAATCCCGAAAAAAGTAAAAATCCGAAGAAATAATACCCAATCAGTTTTCGAGACATATCCTAAATGATTGAGGATTAATTGGATAAAAAATGAAAACGAAATCACCTGAACAATAAACAAAAGAATCGTGAAACCACTCATCAAATGAGAAGTGTCTTTATACACTTTAATGTATTTGTCCGAAACCAAAATCCTGAGAAAATCACTAAACCGCGTTTCAAAAGCCGTTTTGGTAATGGCAATTAAAGCAAACGAAAATATAAAAAGATAAGTGGCCCAATCTTTAGGTTCTAAAACTCTCGGCTGTAATACGGTTTCTATCATAATCCCGACAAAATTACTAATTTTTTATTTGTTAAATTATTATAAAATTATTAAGATAGTGCTCTGATAAAAAGTTTATTTTTGCAACGAAGATTGACACCATTTTATGAGCGACGGCATTGTAATTATTCCTACCTATAACGAAATTGAAAACATTGAAAGCATTATTCGCGCTGTGTTTTCATTGCAAAAACCGTTTCATGTTTTAATTGTCGATGATAATTCACCCGATAAAACAGCGGATAAAGTCATGGAGCTGCAAAGTGAATTTCCAAGTCAATTGTTTTTATCGGTAAGAAAGAAGAAAGCAGGTTTGGGAACGGCTTATGTACACGGATTCAAATGGGCATTAAAACACCACTACGAATACATTTTTGAGATGGATGCCGATTTTTCACACAATCCGAATGATTTGGAAAAATTGTACAATGCCTGCCAAGCCAACGGAGCCGATTTAGCTATTGGTTCTCGTTATGTTACCGGAGTAAATGTAGTAAACTGGCCTTTGAGCAGAGTATTACTGTCTTATTTTGCCTCGGTGTATGTGCGAATGATTACCGGTATGAAAATCATGGATGCCACAGCCGGATTCATTTGTTATCAAAGAGAAGTGTTGGAAAAAATAAACCTCGACCGAATCAAATTTATCGGTTATGCGTTTCAAATTGAGATGAAATACAGAGCTTTCGCCAAAAATTTCAACATACAGGAAGTTCCGGTCATCTTTACCGATAGAACCAAAGGGCAATCCAAAATGAGTGGAGCCATTATAAAAGAAGCCATATTTGGCGTTATTTCTTTACGGTTCCGAAAGTTTTTAAACCGATTATAACCACAAAAAATGAATACCGTTTTAATTAAGAATGCCAAAATTGTAAACGAAGGAACTATTTTTGAAGGCGATGTTTTGATTGAAAACGAATTTATAGTTGAAATTGCCGAAAGCATCAGCCCCAAACTTTCCAGTTGTAAAATCATTGACGCCGAAGGAAGTTACTTAATTCCGGGAGCTATTGATGATCAAGTACATTTTCGTGAACCGGGTTTAACGCACAAAGGCGATATTGCTTCCGAAAGCAGAGCTGCCGTGGCCGGAGGGATTACTTCTTTTATTGAGCAACCCAACACGATTCCGAATGCGGTAACTCAGGAGATTTTAGAAGAAAAATATCAAATCGCAGCCAGGACTTCCTATGCCAATTATTCATTTATGATGGGCGGCACCAATGATAATTTGGAAGAAATCCTAAAAACCAATCCCAAAAATGTAGCCGGAATTAAATTGTTTCTTGGCTCTTCAACGGGCAATATGTTGGTGGATAATCAGGAAGCGCTGGAAAAAATTTTCTCCTCAACCAAAATGCTGATTGCCGTGCATTGTGAAGATGAAGGGACTATCAAAGCCAACTTAGAAAGATATAAACTCCAGTTCGGTGAAGACATACCGGTTGAGTTTCATTATTTAATCCGAAGTGAAGAAGCCTGTTATTTATCTTCTTCCAAAGCAATTGAATTGGCCAAAAAAACAGGCGCAAGACTCCATATTTTTCATCTTTCTACGGCTAAAGAAATGGAGTTGTTTACCAATAAAATTCCATTAGAAGACAAACAAATTACCGCCGAAGTTTGTGTACATCATCTTTGGTTTTCCGACGAGGATTATAAAACAAAAGGCAATTTAATCAAATGGAATCCGGCAATCAAAACGGCTACCGACAGAAGCGCGCTATGGGAAGCTTTACTCGATGACCGAATTGACGTTATCGCCACCGATCATGCGCCGCATACTCTGGAAGAAAAAAAACAATCGTATCTGAAAGCACCTTCCGGTGGGCCGTTAGTGCAACATGCTGTTGTGGCTATGTTTGAAGCCAATCATCAGGGAAAAATTTCGATTGAGAAGATAGTGGAGAAAATGTGCCACAATCCGGCAAAAATTTTCAAAATAGAAAAGCGCGGCTTTATCAAAGAAGGATTTTATGCCGATTTGGTAATTGTAAATACCGGTCTGCCATGGAATGTAAAGAAAGAAAATATACTGTATAAATGTGGCTGGTCGCCTTTTGAAGGCTATAATTTTAAATCAAGAATTACCCATACTTTTGTAAACGGAGAATTGGTGTATCAAAATTTTAAAGTAAAAGAGACTCCTGTTGGGAAACGATTGCTTTTCGACAGATAAAAACTAGAGAGATGAAAAGAAGTATTGCTGTAATTTGTTTGCTTTTTTTGTTGGTTGGTTGTAACAACAGCACCATTGAAAAACCAAAAAACCTAATAGAGAAAGATAAAATGATTGACATTTTATACGATTTGTCATTATTGGAAGCGATTAAGTCTCAAAATATTGCCGGGGGTATCAGCGTCAAAAAATCAAACGAATATCTTTATAAAAAATATAAAATCGATAGCACTCAATTGGCCGAAAGCAATAAATACTACGCTTCGGATATAGAAGAATACAAAAAAATGTTCGAAGAAGTAAAGAGCCGATTAGACCAAGAAATCAAAAAAATTGATGGCAATAACAATAGTCAAATTCCTCCACCAAGTCCGGATACGCCCCAAATACAATAATTACTTTTCTTGTAAAATAACAATTCGTTTAATAACAGCATCGATGCTTTGAAACTCAAAATTCAGAGCATTTTTTATTTTGGTATTGGAGATAAAAGTAGCCGTCGTCAATGAAGTAGCAGTGTATTTAGAAAGCTTTCTTTTTGTTCTGAAAAATGTGGCAAAAAACCAATCCAATCGCCAGGCTATGGCCAGCATCCAGGGCTTAGCTTCCAGTTTTGGTTTTTTGGCTTTCAAGTTGTCGGCAATTTCGAAGATCACTTTGTCGAATGGCAGATTCTCGGCAACTATTGTAAACCGTTCCCCAACAATCGGGCTTTGCAGTAATCGTGTCATAATTTTAACTACATCGGTAACGCCGACATAAGCTTTGATGCCTTTGGTGTAAAATGGAAATCCTTTTTGTATGGAAGAAAAGAAAACGCCGCTTCCTTGGCCCCAAAACCCCGGTCCCAGAATAATCCCCGGATTGACCACCACTACATTCAACCCTTCTTGTTGTCCGCGCCAAATTTCCATTTCGGCTCCGTATTTTGAAATGGCGTAATCGCTATGCAGCACTTCCGGATTCCATTCGGTGGCTTCGGTAATTTCTTTTTCATGGGAAGCCAAATCTCCCAAAGCCGCTATAGAACTCACATGGCAGAGTTTTTTGATGTTGTATTCCAAACAAAAATTAACAATATTGGCGGTGCCTTCAATGTTTACTTTCCGGAGTAGGCTTTCATCCTTTGGGTCATAGGATATGACAGCGGCACAATGGTAAACATATTCAACGTTTTGAAAGGCAATCTCCAGTGAAGGGACATCAATAATATCAGCCTGAACCCAATGGATTTTGGAGAATAAATTTTCTTTCTGATAAAGTTCAAAAAGGTCTTTGGTTTTTTTAATGGTTGCGGCTTCGCGATAAATAGCACGAACAGAATCTTCATTATCCACTAAATGAAGAAGCAAATGTGCTCCAACCAATCCTGTTCCGCCTGTGACTAATACCATTTGGCGAATTTACGATTTTTTGTTTTTCAAATAACCGAATAACCAAATGTCCAAATCAACATTTATTTTATCTTTGCCCACACGAAGCCAAAAGGCTGATTGAGGAAGTAAATTGATTACAAGATGAAGAATTTAGTCGAAGAATTACAATGGCGTGGCTTAGTACACGATATCATGCCCGGAACCGAGGAGCAACTTTTGAAAGAAATGACCACGACTTATATTGGGTTTGATCCAACCAGCGATTCGTTGCATATCGGGAGTTTGGTGCCAATTATTTTGTTGGTGCATTTAGAAAAATTCGGACACAAACCTATTGCTTTGGTGGGTGGTGCTACTGGTATGATTGGAGATCCTTCGGGGAAATCAGATGAGAGAAATTTGTTGGATGAAGCGACACTGAATAAAAATGTGGCCGGAATCAAAGCAGTTTTGTCTCGCTTTTTAGATTTTAATTCAACAGCAACCAATGCTCCGATTTTAGTAAATAATTACGATTGGATGAAGGATTTGTCGTTTATCAATTTTGCCCGTGATGTGGGGAAACGTATCACGGTGAACTATATGATGGCAAAAGATTCTGTAAAAAAACGGTTGTCAGGAGAAGGAGACGGAATGAGTTTCACGGAGTTTACTTACCAGCTGATTCAAGGCTACGATTTTCATCATTTGTACAAAACGCATAATTGCTTATTGCAAATGGGAGGTTCTGACCAGTGGGGAAATATCACCACAGGAACGGAATTAGTGCGTAGAATAAATGGAGAAGGTGCCAAAGCGTTTGCCATGACTTGTCCGTTAATCACAAAGGCAGATGGTTCTAAATTCGGGAAATCCGAAGGCGGTAACGTTTGGTTGACTGCTGATAAAACTTCGGTGTATAAATTCTATCAATTTTGGTTGAATACTACAGATGTTGATGCCGAAAAGTATATCAGGATTTTTACATTTTTAGATAAAAACACCATTGATTCTCTGATTACAGAACATCATGAAGCACCACACTTGAGAGTTTTGCAACGAAAACTAGCGGAAGAAGTGACCACTTTTGTACATGGTGCTGCCGAGTTGGAAAAGGCAATTGAAGCTTCGAATATTTTGTTTGGAAACTCAACCTCACAGGATTTAAAAAAATTGGATGAAGCTACTTTTTTAGAAGTTTTTGATGGCGTTCCGCAAGCGGAGATTTCCAGAACGGCTATAGAAACCGGAATCAACATAGTGGATGTCCTTAATGAAAAATCAGGATTTTTAAAATCGAATGGGGAAGCCCGACGTGCTTTGACAGAGAATTCGATTTCGGTAAATAAAGAAAAAGTTACGGAAGAATTTCAATTGACTGCCAATGATTTGATTAATAATCAATTTGTATTGTTGCAGCGCGGGAAGAAAAATTATTTTGTTATAGTTGTTAAATAAAAAAGGAGCCAATTGGCTCCTTTTTTATTCCCTAAAATCGATTGCTACTTTGTTGGAAGTAAACCATCCTTTTAGGAAGTCGTTGTTTTTCATCATCTTTTCGTATTCATCCGGACTTAGATTTTCTTTGTTTTCTTCTTTCCACAAAACCATTGAGATTTCTATAAAATGAGGTTCTTTTTCATTAATATAATATTGATACTCATTGATTTTAAAGTACCGCGTTTTGTCCCAGTAAAAAGGCTGAGTATATTTTTTCACCTCATTAGGGTGCAAAGTATAAATAGCATCTAGTAAACGCTTATTTTTTCTTTTCCATAAGAGGTTTGGATTGTCAAATTCTTTTTGAATTGCTGAATTGATTGAGTCGGTTGAAAGGGTCCATTTTTTATACGCTTCTTTGTTTCGAATTTCTTTTTTTTCCTGCCAATTTCTGGCGTTTTTGAGTTCATTATTATAATCCATCCATAGTTTGTTAGTTTCTAAAACATTGGCATCAATGGACTGATTATTCTCAAATAATTTATAACTCGGATTGAGGCTCATGGCAGCGTTCATGTTTGACAGTATAGTATTTGGTGAAAAGAAAAACGTAAGCTCTCGATTCGTCAAATTTTCAATGTGATAAGTAACTATAAACTTTCTAAAGACAATGCTGTCAGATGAAGTTATGGAATCAATTTCAATTTTAATTGCCGGATTTTGGGATAGCATTGTGGCGGAAAGAAACAAAAATAAAAAGTATTTCATGGCTTCGATTTAGTGTGAAACGAAAAAGCATTACAGGACCATTAGGTTACAGCCCCGAATATCCGAATTATCAAAACGTCCCAATATTTCGAAAGAGTTATTGGGATGTTTTTTGCCTAAATCCTGCGTAGCAATAAACGAACACGAATTGATATTGGCCAAATCAATCACATTGACGCCGCCGGTTTTTCCATAATCAACAAAGGTCATAGCGTCTTCGGGATCACGAATTAAGATTTGCATCCAATTTGGGCATTCAAAAATGCCATGGCCTAGCGAATAAGCTTGGGATAATAATTCGGTCATACCATATTCGGAATGAATGCCTGAAACGCCAAATCCTTTACTTAAAGTAGCGTGCAATTCTTCGCGAATGATTTCTTTGCGTTTGCCTTTCATGCCACCGGTTTCCATGATGATGGTGTTTTTTAACTGAAAGTTTTGTTTTTCAATTAAATCTAACAAAGCATATGTAACGCCAATCAGAATCACATTTTGACCGGAAGCATCCAGTTCCGTCAGTTTGGCAATTAATTCTTCATAATTGTGCAGATAAAAGCCGCTGTTTTCATTATTGGAAAGTTCAATCAAATCCTTTACCATATAAATCAAAGACGAACCACTGCGTTCCAAATAAGACGGAAGCAGCGCCAAAACAGCATAGTTTTCAATGTTACCATAGAACTCTGAAAAGGCTAGGCGATAACTTTGTTCGTATAAAGAAACGTCTGTGACCAAATGTTTGCTGGTAATCATTCCGGTAGTGCCGCTGCTGGTGAATGTTTCTTGTATGCTATTAGTATTAGAAACTACAGTATGGCTTTTGAAAAACTGAATCGGTAAAAATGGAATCTGTTGCAACGTTTTTACCGTGTGTTTTTCTACTTTCAAAAAATCACAAAACTCCTGATATACTAAGTTGTTTTCGTATTGGAAACGAAAAACTTTCAAAGCCATTTTTTCAAATTGCTTTTGGGATGAGATGGAGAATATGTCTTGTGGATTGATCAAGTTGTATAGGTTCTGAAGCTGGCTCAGAATGATGCAAAAGTAATGAAAATAAAAAAGCCCTAACTTTCGTTAGAGCTTTTTTGGTATGGTAAATAATGATTATTTGATAACCAATTTTCTAGTAGCAGTTTTACCTTCTTCGGTAATTTTAACTACATAAACACCAGTTCTTAATGTACTTACGTTGATAGCGCTATCAGCAGTAGTAGTATTTAAAACTTGTTTACCTAATACGTCATAAATAGTAACTGTTTTAGCAGCATTAGCAGCTGTTTCAACGAATAAAGTTCCGTTAGATACTGGGTTTGGATACACTCTTAAGCCAGCAATGTTATTATTGCTTGTTGCTAAAGTTCCATTAGTAACTTGACTCCAAGTTGTTCCGATTCTTAACTCATCAATTGAAAGAGAAGGTGTTTCAGTTGTACTGTCTTGTCTTAATAAGAAGTTTGAAATTGTAGATAAATCTGTTCCGGTATGAGTATCCGTAATTGTAGCAGCAGGTTGAGCACCATTTATGGTTGGGTTTACCCAAAGGCTTACAGTATCATCTGAAGCCGCAGCGTTAAATGTATATCCAACAACAACAAAATAAGTTGTACCCGTTGTATAGGCAGTAGTATCAAAAGTAGTGTTTGCACCAAGTGCAGTTCTAACTTCTAGACCAAGATTGAAAACACCGTCATCAACTCTTTTTGACCATAATGTTGCGCCAAGATTTGAAGAACTTGAACCAAATGTAGCAAAGTAACCACCATCAGCACTAGTTACACCAGCCATTGAATTAATATTCAATAAGAATGAATAATAGATAGTTCCGCTATTTGTTGGTGTAAATGGAGTAGTACAGTCGATTCCGTCTGCACCAAAAGTTACATAACCAGTAGTACTAGGAGATAAACCCGGGTAAGCTGGCGTTAAAAGGCCACCCGCAACAATAATATTGTCACCGGTGTTAACATTAGACCATTGTTGGCTTTGACCTAAAGAGCTAGCTTCAGCATATGCAAAAGGCTCATAATATGGTAATCCATTGATTGGTTTACATTCAGGAGCTGTTACTGTTGCTTGATAAGAACATGATCCGCTTACAATATTAACAGTAAGATTTGTGCCTTCTGTAACACCACTAATAGTTATTGTTCCGGCAGCTAATGTGCCAGGATTGTCACCACCAACTGTTCCTGAAGAAGGGGTAATTGTATAACTTCCAGATCCGCCACCGGTATAGTTGATAGAGGCTGTATATGTATCAAGGGCTGTAGTAACAGCATTACATGCTGCAGTTGGAGTTGCAAGAACTAAAGTACATGAAGCGTTAAAATTGAAAACTCTAACGTCATCAACTCTGAATTGTAATGCTGAAGTCGATGTAAATCGAATTGAAAGTGTTGTTGAAGATGGAATTCCTGATGTAATTGTAGCCAAAGTCCAACCAGTTGCACTTGGAGTATAGGTCAAAGGAGTCCAGTTAGTAGCATCAGTACTAACTTCTACTGTTAATACGTTTGTTACTGCAGTAGGTGTATTGATTCCGAAAGAAAGCTGTAAGCCTGCTGTTGTATAAGCTGATGTGTTAATTCCGTCTATTTGAAAATATTTAGCAGCAGCATTAAAAAACACATTACCACCTGCAGAAGCGCCAGTATAACCAGATGAAACCAAAGTACTTCTTACGTCAGCAGTACCTGTGTAAACAATAGGAGAAACATTTTGAAAAACGTTTGTTGCAATTGGGGTTGTCGCACTAGGAGTCCCCATGTTTTCTGTGTAGATAGTTTGTCCGAAAGACACATAGCCCACTACCAGTAATAATAAAGAGTAGATTTTTTTCATTTTTTTAAATTTAATTAGCCTACAAATATAATGACAAATTTTCTTTGTAGAAAAAAAGAATGTAAAAAAATTATTAAATAAAGATTAAAAAACTAAAATTTTAACTATCTGACAATTAGTTTTCTAGTGGCTGTAGTATCACCTTCAGTAATTTTAATAATGTAAACTCCGGGAGGAATGGAAGACACATTAAGTTCTTTGGAAGAAATGGTAGTTTGTAAAACTTTTTTGCCCAACACATCGAAAATCATAATGTCTTTATCAAGACTAGTTTTAGAGGTGATGTAAATTTTACCATTACTAACCGGATTAGGGTAAAATCCTAACACATCATTTCCTTGCTGTTTCCCATCTTGCGCAAAGCTAAGAAGCGAAAACAAAGAAAAAAGTAAAGTAATATAAAAGTATTTTTTAGCCATCATTTCAATTTGGTTATTACAAAGATATAAAAATTATTTCAAATACTGTACCAAAAAAAACATCCCGAAATTTTCGGGATGTTTATACGTGAGAAATAGTGTAAAATGCTTATTGAATTAGACTTACACCACCAACAGTTGACCAGGCACCATTAGTCAATGAAGCTCCGGTAGCCGTTGTACTTGTTGTAAATTGTCCGTCTGGAAAAACTACAGTTAACGGTTCTGCAGGAGTACCTACACTGGCACCAAGAATGTTAACAGCAGTATTGGTAATTTTAACATTTGTTAGTTTAATTTTGGAACCGTTTACCTGATTGGTATTGGTGGTTGCATCTTGAATTTTGATAGCCGCTCCCTGATAAGTAGTTGCGCCCTCAGTATAAGTAGTATACCCATCAATAACAATGTTACTATAATCACCATTGGCTTCTTTTTTGAATTGAATAGCGTCAATTTGAACATCACCGGCAACTTCTGGGGTACATCCTACAGCTCTTTTTAAAGTGATGTTTGTCACTTTTGGCCAAAAACTGTTATTGTTGTTAGAACATTCTATCTCCATACCATAGTTTCCTTTAGTAACTTGTAAGGCATACCAATTAGAATTATTTTGCCCCTGCCATCCGTCTTGCCAATCAAATGCATCATCATAATTTCCATAAGAAATAGCATTGGTCATGCTCACAGTTCCACCGAAAAACTCATATCCGTCATCGGCACCTTTATACGAAACTAAATGGTCTAAGGTAGTTCCGGTTCCACAAGAATAAAAGGTAAATCCATTGTTTTCTTTGGTTCCGTCAGCCAATTTGGCTCCGGCATATTCTACACGAACATAATTCAAGGAACCCCCGTTATGAGCTGGATTGGTTCCACCATAAGGCAAAGCATTTCCGTCTTCTGAAGTAGAAGTGGTTACACCGCCAATAGCTTTAATAGGAGCGTCGCCATACATGATGATTCCTCCCCAAGAACCCGGAATCCCTGATTTTTCAGTAAATACTACCGGTTGTGAAGCAGTACCATTAATGATTAATTTTCCTCCGTTTAGAACTACTAAAGCATTATCGCCTGTTGTTTTGTCACAAGTAATGGTTGAACCAGCATCAAAAGTAACGGTTACGCCAGAGTTTATTTTTACAATTCCTTTTAGAGTATAAGTTCCTAAAGGAAACACTTTGTCTGCCGCTATCGGACCTGTAATTTCACCGGTAACCACTGCTGCTGTTGAATTGTCATCGCTGCTGGTGCAGGAAGTAAAAGTTGAAGCTAAAATAACTAAGCTTAAAAGAATTTTTTTCATGAGTTTTGTTGTTTAAATTTTCTGTTACAAAAGTAAATTCGGGCGAAAAAATAGAGGTTAGCTGAATATTATAAAAGGGTTATCAGTAGTCTATTAAAAAGTAAATTTATCGTTAAGAAGGACACTTTTTAATAACACAAAAGCTGCCTAAATGAGACAGCTTTTGTATTTGGTTTTTTTTAGAAAGTATAGCTCAGGTTTAAAGAAAAACCAACGCCTTTTTTGTAATTGCTTATAGTGTTGTCAGGAGCGGTGATTGGAGATGTTCCATCGGTTCCTTGTTCAAATTTTCTATCCGGATTTAACAAGTTGTCTGCCGAAAATTTCAAATCAAAATGGTCTGATAGTTTACTGCTCCAAACCAAATCCAATTGGTTAACCGGCAGTTCATAAATATGATCCAAACCACCAGTTCCTACGGCATAAATTCGTTTGCCAAAAACAGAATACACTAAGGAAACTGTGTTGCTCCATTTTTTATTGAAATCAAATTGGTATTTCAAATCTGAATTGATTAACCATTTCGAAGCTCCCTGCAAATCTCTTGATTTATGAGTTTCAATCGAGTTCACGATGCTTCCGTCAGGATTCACCGTAACCGGTTTCACATCAACTTGCGTTTGCATCAACGATGTATTAAAGCCAAAAGAGAAATCGGATAAGCTTTTATTGATTCGCGCAAAATCCAACAGGAATTCTAATTCCACTCCATACAGATTCGCTTTATCGGAATTCAAATACGTGGTGATAGTGGAGTTCGCGGCATTAGCAATAAAAGTTCTTTCAATCGGATTCTTAATCGATTTGCCAAAAACACCTACCGCTAACATTTCTTTTGCCGTTGGGAATAATTCGTATTTCAAATCCACATTAAAGTTATCACTGTTTACCAAAAACGGATTTCCTCTGGTTGAAGTCCCGTCAGCATTGATGTACTCAATTGGATAAGCTTCCATGATTACAGGTCTGGTGTAGGTTTGACTTGCCGCAAAACGCAAATTGGCTTTCTCGTTAACTTCATATTTCAAATTCACCGATGGCAACACATACAACTTGTCTTTCTTGATTTTTAAATACGGTTGGTCAAAAGAACCTTGCTCTCTGTATTTGGTTTCTCTCTCCGTGTTTTCAGCTCTCACACCACCGTTAATTTCCCATTTATCGGCAAATTTGAACAACACATTAGCATAACTGGAATTGGCCAATTCCATCAATTTGGCTTTGTAAGTAGCATTGGAACTTTCTCTGAAACTGAAAGCATTTTGGCTTAAATAATCATTCAGTTGCGCATCCAAACCATTGGTTGGAACCGTAAAACTGTTCGGCGCAAAATTGTTTACGGGTGTTATAAAACGATACGAAGACTGCATCAGCGAAGCGCTTCCGTTGTACCCAACGCTCAATTTGTTTTTCTTGTCTTCACCACCAAATTTCAAACTGTACTCCAATAATCCCGATAAATAAATATCACTGTTAATGTCTAAATATTGTTTGATGAAGTTGTTTCCGGCAATGGAAGTGATGATGTTATCACCGTCCAAAGTACCTGAAAAGAATTTTCGGTCCGGCTGTTGGTAAGACGTTTTGGCAAAAGAACCGCCCGCTTTTATGATTTGATTTTTATCTTTAGTCAATGCATATTCGCCCAACAATTGCGAATTGAAATAATCCGATTGATCCAATTGATTGGTTCGGATTAAGGTTTTGTTTTCGTTAGCCGTTAAATCAGCGTAACCGTATTGGTCTTTGATTAAGTTTTCGGTTGTTCTCAAATAAAAATTGTTCCAGGTCAATTTTAATCGGCTGGTCGAATAATTCAAGCCCAACAAAGTTGAAGTGGAGGTTTTATAACGGTATTCCGAATTAATGAAATCGTTTCGGTACACAAATCCTGATTGATTGTTACTGAAGTTGCGCTCTACTCCGGTTCTGAAACTATAATTGTTGTCAAAATTCAACGAAAGCAAATAAGAAAAAGTAGCCTCGTTTTTCAAACTGAATTTCTCCGAATGCAAAAAGCCAAAGCTCATGTTCAGCGGACTTTTAGTTTCCGAAACATCAAAACCACTTTTGAAAGAAGCCAAAGCCTGGTCAGGCGTAAAGGTATAACTCGAAGGTTTTCCACCCAATAATCCTGGTAACTGTCTATCGCCACCGGTCAAACCAAAGAAGCCTTTAGTCCCGTCAGCATCTTTAGAAATTAAAAAGTCTTTCAGATTATTATTGGTAGTAAAACTGGTTCCGATGCTGATTTTAGTAATGCTTTTGTTTCCTTTGGAAGTAGCAATATTAAAAGTTCCTCCGGCAAAATCACCATAAATATTAGGATTGAAAGTTTTGTAAACATCAATCACACCAATGATATCCGTCGGAAACAAATCCAAAGGAATGATTTTTTTGAAAGGATTATTGGTCGGTGCCGCCAAATCGTTAATCAATAAATTATTGTAACGGTCTTCTAAACCCCGAACGAATAATCCGCGCGAACCTACTTTGGTAATTCCGGTGATTTTGGTCAAGCCTTCTTCCACATCGCTAACGCCTTTTCTCGACATTTCCTGCGCACCGATACTTTGTTTGATTTCCACCGCTTTTTTCTGTTCCAATAACAAAGCCGTTTCTTTTTCGCGGCTGGTGGTGTTTTGAATCACCACATCTTTCAATTGGTAACTTCCCGAACCCAATGCTTTATTCAGCGTAATGGTTTCGCCGGCTTTCACTTCAATTTTTTCTTCTATATTTTCATAACCCAAAAAGCTGAATTGGATTGTATATGTTCCGGCTTCTACGGTAATCGTATATTTTCCGGTTTCATTGGTAGTAACAGCAATTGCAGTTCCTTTTAGTACCACATTGGCAAAAGGCAACGGCTCATTATTCAATTCTTTATCGGTTAATGTTCCTGTAATAGTTCCTTTGTTTTGGGCAAAACCAATAACATTCAGCAATAAAAAAGTAACAATTAATTTAAGTTTCATTTCAGTCTTGTTTAATTTTGGTGCAAAGAAACCACCGCAGTGTAAAGGTCACGTTACTCCATTATTACCATTTCGTTGGTTAACTATTACCAAATTGTTAACATATTAAATTACCGTTAACTCCCGTTTGGTTTTGTACAAGCATTTTGTATTATCTTTACATTTACATCCACAAAAACAATTGTGTCCGTTATGAAAAAAAAAGACATCAAGATTTTATTAGTAGATGATGAGCAGGATATCCTCGAAATCGTAGGATACAACCTTTCGCAGGAAGGCTATCAAATTGTAACCGCTACCAATGGTAAAGAAGCGATTGCCAAAGCCAAAAAAGAACTGCCGCAACTCATCATTATGGATGTGATGATGCCCGAAATGGACGGCATGGAAGCCTGCGAAAACATTAGAAAATTACCCGAATTGAGCAATGTTATCATAACGTTCCTGACGGCAAGAAGCGAAGATTATTCCCAAGTGGCCGGGTTTGACGCCGGTGCCGATGATTATATCACCAAACCCATCAAACCGAAATTATTAGTAAGCAAAGTGAAAGCTTTGTTGCGCCGATTAAAAAGCGACGAACATGCCTCGGAAACACTCAACGTGGGCGGCATTGAAATCAATCGCGAAGAATATAAAATCATCAAAAATAACTTAGAGATTATCCTTCCAAGAAAAGAATTTGAACTGTTTTATCTTTTGGCTTCCAAGCCGGGGAAAGTATTCAAACGCGAAGAAATTCTGGATAAAGTTTGGGGCAATGAAGTCATCGTTGGCGGAAGAACCATTGATGTTCACATCAGAAAACTGCGCGAAAAAATCGGTGAAGAATTGTTCAAAACCATCAAAGGCGTGGGCTATAAATTAGAAGTGTAAATGAAAATAAAATTCAAGAAAACATATACGTTTGCGGTAGTTTCCTCTTCCTATATTACCCTTTTTGCAACCGGTTTTCTCGGATTATTATTGTGGTTTTTTCACGAATTTTCATGGCAAATCTGCTTGGTCTTTGCCGTTTGTATGTTTACGTTTTCCTTTTTTGTCTTGCAATACCGAGTGGAACGATTCATCTATCGAAGGGTGAAAAAAATCTATGACGACGTTTCGCTTTTAGAATCGACTTCGTTCCGAAACCAACCGATTACTACTGACATGGCGACTTTAACCAAACAGGTAAAAAAGTTCGCTACCGATAAAAAAATGGAAATCGAAACGCTGAAAGTGCGTGAAGAATACCGCCGCGAATTTTTGGGCAATGTGTCACACGAATTGAAAACACCGTTGTTTACCGTGCAAGGCTATCTTTCCACGCTGCTTGATGGTGCAATGAACGATAAAAATGTTCGCAAAAAATACCTGGAACGTGCCGAAAAAGGAGTAGAGCGTTTAATTTACATCGTCGAAGATTTAGACATGATTTCCAAACTCGAAATGGGCGATGTGAATTTGGAATTATCCAAATTTAACATAGTCGAATTGATTCAGAATGTTTTCGATTTATTGGAAATGAAAGCCGATAAAAAGAACATCATTCTCATGTTTGATCGAAAATACAACAAACCCATCACGGTGTTTGCCGATCAGGAAAAAATACAGCAAGTGCTGACCAACTTGGTGATGAATTCCATAAAATATGGCAAAGAAAACGGCACCACCGAAGTCACCATTGAAGATTTAGTCAACGACAAAATTATTGTGCGTTTCAGAGATAACGGGGAAGGCATAGAAAAACAATACATTCCGCGTTTGTTTGAGCGGTTTTTCAGAGTGGATAAAAGCGGTGCGCGAAGTGAAGGCGGTTCCGGTCTCGGCCTCTCCATCGTAAAGCACATCATTGAAGCCCACGGCGAAAAAATTTATGTGGAAAGCGAATTCGGCAAAGGATCTGAGTTCTCCTTTACCTTAGAAAAGTACAAATAATTCTTTCCAATCCAACTCTTTTTTCAATTGTGGTAAGCCATTGTACATCGAAACTTCCAGCAAATTTTCTCTTTTAAAATCGTCTTGGTGGGCAAAAGGCGCAAAGCCGTCCCGCTTTAATTTTTTGGCCAAATATTCCTGTTCAAACTGTCCCGGTGTTGGAATAAAAAAAGCTTTTTTCCTGAGTTTCGCCAAATCCATAACGGTGGTATAGCCCGAACGGCAAAGCACTATTTCACTTTCGTTAAACGTTTTTTCCAACTCAGCGGAAGTCATGAAATTGTAGTAAGTAATGTTTTCAACCACTTCCTTTTTTTGTTTGGCCTCAATAATACCTCTAACAAAAACGACTTTCCCGGCAAAGGAATGAATTTCGGCTTTCAGTTTTTCTTCCAAAAAAGTGCGTTGTGGCTCAGGCCCAGATAAAACAACCATCAGGTCATATTGAATCGACAACTCTTTTCTTTCCAGGCGACTCAGCGGACCAATGTATTTTAACTGTAAATGAGTTGTTTTCAAATGACCCAATTTCCCGGTCAGATTAGGTTTTTCCTTAATATCCGGTACCCAACATTCGGTAAATTTTTGAATGAAATATTGATGGAGTTTACTCGAAATCCAAGTGGTTTTTCCCGACAGAACATTGAGTTGGTGTGTGATAAAAACACTCGGAATCTTTTTGCTGTATACGCCCAAACGATTGTCGGAAATAATCCCTTGAAGATTGTATTCAGGAATCCATTTTTTGACAATTTTCTTTTCGCTCAACACAGCTTCAATCATTTTCGGACTGTTTTTCAGCAATTTCCATTTGAAATCATCGGCGCTTTTGGCATATTCAATGTTATAGGAAGGCAAAGCCAAAGCCTGTAAATGCGGAAACTCTTTTCGAAGTAATTCAAGGGCAGGACCATCAGAAGCCAAGATAGGAGTAAACCCGTTTTTTTGCAATTCCCGAATGATGGGAATGCAGCGCGTGGCATGTCCTAACCCCCAATTTAATGGAGCTACCAGTATATTTTTTGTTGCCGTTTCCAAGTCGTGAAGTTACACTTTTACCCTGGCAAAATAAAAAAGATTTCCAATAGTTTATATTTCCTTAATTTTGCGAAAAATTTAAGTTTGTGGGAAGTAAGAATAAATTAAAACGATTTAAGGAAAACGAAACTTTTGAAAATGTTTTTCAACCAACCCGAGAAGAAGTCGTAGGGGGTGAATTTCCGTTGAAAGGAAAATGGAGCAAAGACTTTTTTAAAAACGACAATCCAATCATTATTGAATTGGGCTGTGGCAAGGGGGAATATTCTGTTGGCTTAGCCGAGCGTTATCCGGAGAAAAATTTTGTTGGGATTGATATCAAAGGTGCCCGTTTTTGGCGTGGTGCCAAAACAGCCGTTGATGGCGGAATGCACAATGTGGCTTTTGTCCGCACCCAAATTGAATTAATCAATTTCATTTTTGCCGAACAGGAAGTAGACGAAATCTGGATTACTTTCCCCGATCCGCAAATCAAATACAAACGCACCAAACACCGAATGACCAATTCGGAATTTTTGCAGCTATACAAGAAAATTCTAAAACCAAATGGTGTGGTTAATCTTAAAACCGACAGCGAATTCATGCACGGTTATACCCTTGGTTTGCTACACGGAGAAGGACACGAAGTGTTATATGCCAACCATAATGTGTATAAAAATGAAGGCGCTCCGGATGAAGTGACAGCGATTCAAACCTTTTACGAAAAACAATATTTGGAAATCAACAAAGCAATTACGTATATTCGTTTCAAAATCAAATAGATGACTTACTTTTTGCCGCTTGTTCTGGGTTTTTGCATAGCTTTTTTGGCGGTTATCCTTCCGGGATTAATCAACATGACGGCTGCTAAAATTAGTTTGCAGGAAGGTAAAAATGAAGCTTTAAGTTTTGCGGTTGGCGCTTCAACAGTGGTGTTTTTTCAAACGTTTATCGCAGTGCTTTTCGCCCGATTCATCAGCAACCATCAGGAAATTGTAGCCACTCTGCAGGAAATCGGCATCTTTGTTTTTTCGCTGTTGAGTATTTATTTTTTTTGGGTCGCCAAAAAACCTAAAAAGCCCAAAACCAATTTAAAAGTCAAAGGAAAATCGAATCGTTTTTTCTTTGGAATGTTATTGTCAACAATCAATTTATTGCCCATTCCGTTCTATGTTTTTGCCAGTATGGGTTTATCAGCGGCGGGCTATTTCAGCTTTGATAAAATTCCGGTTTCTTCCTTCGTTATGGGTGTGGTTTTAGGATCGTTTACTGTTTTTTATATCTACATCGTCGCTTTCAAAAAGATTGAAAAGAAAACCGAATTCATGATGCAGAACATCAATACGATTATTGGTTCGGTAACGACTTTTATGGCAGTGGTAACGCTTGTCAAATTACTTTACAAATAAACCATGGAAGAAAATTTCTTCGAAAGAGTCTATGCGATTGCGCGCCAAATTCCGGAAGGCAAAGTTACTTCCTATGGTGCCATTGCCAAAGCTTTAGGTACAGCGCGTTCTGCTCGCATGGTCGGTTGGGCGATGAATGCCTGTCATGGCAGAGATGACGTTCCGGCACACCGTGTGGTTAATCGAATCGGAGTGCTTTCCGGTAAACATCATTTTGACGGGACTAATTTGATGCAGCAATTGTTAGAAAACGAAGGCATTGAAGTGGTCGATAATCAGATTGTAGATTTCGAAAAACACTTTTGGCAACCTAAAATTGAGCTGTAATTAGCTTTAACACCAACTATATTTCCATAAACATTTTCAATTCATTAACGATTGTTTCAACACAATTCGTATTATCTTTGCAATCTAAAATCAGTTTAAATAAATATAACAAAAAATACGGTAACCTTTTAGCGGTTAGCGGTAAACAATAAAGATGAAATTAGATAGAAAAGAAATCCTGTTAGCATTGGAAACGATTACCATTGCCGGTGAAGGAAAAAATATGGTTGAAAGCGGTGCCGTGAAAAATGTAATCACTTTTGGCGATGAAGTTGTTGTGGATTTAGTAATAGCCACTCCGGCCATGCACATAAAGAAACGCGCTGAAGACGATATCAAAAAATTAATCCACGAGAAATTCTCGCCCGATGCTGTGGTGAAAGTCAACATCAAAGTTGAAGCACCAGCAAATCCAAACGAAATCAAAGGCAAATCCATTCCGGGCATCAGCAATATTATTGCGGTAGCTTCCGGAAAAGGAGGTGTTGGAAAATCAACGGTTACAGCCAACTTGGCCGTGACTTTAGCCAAAATGGGTTTCAAAGTCGGAGTGTTGGATGCTGATATTTACGGGCCATCGATGCCGATTATGTTTGACGTGGAAAACGAAAAACCAATCTCTATCGAAGTGGACGGAAAGTCAAAAATGAAACCGGTAGAAAGCTACGAAATCAAAATTCTTTCCATCGGATTTTTCACGGCACCAAGTCAGGCTGTAATTTGGCGTGGACCCATGGCTTCGAAAGCGTTAAACCAAATGATTTTTGATGCTGCCTGGGGCGAATTAGATTTCATGTTAATTGATCTACCACCGGGAACTGGCGATATTCATTTATCCATCATGCAATCGTTACCAATTACTGGGGCTGTTGTCGTGAGTACACCACAAGCCGTAGCTTTGGCGGATGCTAAAAAAGGAGTGTCAATGTTTTTATCCGACAGCATCAACGTTCCGGTATTGGGAATCATAGAAAACATGGCGTATTTCACGCCGGAAGAATTGCCAAATAACAAATATTACATCTTCGGGAAAGAAGGCGCTAAAAACCTTGCGGCCGATTTACAAGTGCCATTCCTTGGCGAAGTACCCTTGGTACAAAGTATCCGTGAAGCAGGAGATTATGGTCGTCCGGCAGCTTTGCAAACCGCTTCAGTAATCGAAAGCGTTTTTGAAGAAATTACAAGAAACGTAGTGCAGGAAACGGTAAACCGCAACGAAAGTTTACCACCAACGGAAGCTATCAAAATAACAACCATGGCCGGATGCTCGGCTGTTAAAGGTAAATAATCATGACAAACGAAGAATTGACTTTAAACATTGAAAAAGCCTTAGACGAAATCAGACCCTTTCTGAATTCGGATGGGGGCGATATCAGTTTGGTTTCCATTGAAGACGAAAAGCATGTCAAAGTACGTCTTCAAGGCGCGTGTACGTCCTGTAGTTTGAGCATTAGCACTATGAAAGCCGGTGTAGAAACTACCATTAAAAAGTACGCGCCACAAATTGAAACGGTAGAGAATATCGCTTAGTTTTTAATGATAAAAATCATATAATTTGAATTGAAGTTTCCCAAACTTTGCGGCTTAGAACTTCGATATTATGCCACGAAAAAAAATGATTGAAACAGATATATTGATAATCGGCGCCGGACCTACAGGACTTTTTGCTGTTTTTGAAGCTGGATTATTAAAATTAAAATGCCATCTTATAGATGCTTTACCGCAAATTGGCGGACAATTAGCAGAACTATATCCCAAGAAACCCATATATGATATTCCCGGGTATCCTGAAGTGTTAGCCGGAGATTTGGTTACCAACTTAATGGAGCAAATCAAACAATTTCAACCCGGATTTACTTTAGGAGAAACTGCCGAAACCATTGATAAATTAGAAGACGGAACTTTTATAGTAACCACTAATGAAGGCACAAAACACCACGCCAAAGCCGTTGCTATAGCCGGTGGCTTAGGTACTTTTGAACCCAGAAAACCAATACTGAAAGATTTGGAGTTTTACGAAAAAGAAGATCGTGGTGTTGATTATTTTGTCAAAGATCCGGAAAAGTACCGAGGTAAAAATGTAGTGATTTCCGGTGGTGGCGATTCTGCTTTAGATTGGAGTGTTTTCTTAACTGATGTAGCTGCTTCCGTAACTTTGGTACACAGAAGAAATGAATTTCGTGGGGCTTTAGATTCTGTTGAAAAAGTACAGGAATTAAAATCGGCCGGAAAAATAAAACTGATAACACCGGGAGAAGTCATAGGATTTAAAGGTTCAGAAAGAATAGAATCCGTAGATATTGAAGTCAACGGAGCCCGTATGAATGTAGTGACCGATTATTTTATTCCGTTATTTGGGCTTACGCCAAAATTGGGAGCTATTGCCAATTGGGGATTGGAAATCGAGAAAAATGCAATTAAAGTCAATAATGCCTTAGATTACCAAACCAACATTGATGGTATATACGCCATTGGCGATGTGAATAGTTATCCGGGGAAACTGAAACTGATTCTTTGCGGTTTCCATGAAGCAACGTTGATGTGTCAAAGCGTTTATAACCGAATCAATCCGGGAAAAAAATACGTTTTGAAATACACCACAGTTTCCGGGATTGACGGTTTTGATGGTACTCGTAAAGAAGCCGAAAAAGCCGTAGTAAAATCAATTGACTAAATGCAACTCAACCATCCTGAATTAGTAAATCTTTTGAAGAAAGCTTATTCTGCTGAGAAAGCAGGAAAACAAGAATGACTATTTGAAAAAATATTTAATAGATTATATGAAAAGTTAGTATGCCACAAGATATTACCATAAAGATAACAGACCGCGAAGGCATTGCTCACGAAGTGCAAGCACCAACAGACATGAACATGAGCATCATGGAATTGGTTAGGGCCTATGAACTGGCACCCGAAGGAACTATTGGGATTTGCGGCGGTATGGCCATGTGCGCTTCCTGCCAATGTTATGTGTTAAACAATGTGGAGTTACCCGAAAAAGGCCCCGATGAAGAAGCCATGCTTTGGGAAGCTTTCAATGTAAAAGACAACAGTCGTTTAGGCTGTCAAATTCACATCACTGAAGCTATTGACGGACTGGAGATAGAACTGGCTCCGGAAGCTTAAAAAATAAAAAAGGCGAGAAATTTTTCTCGCCTTTTTTGACTAATAAAACAGCTAACTTGATGAAAAACACTGATTATCGATATTCGATGACCATAACTTATGCTAAGGTACTATAAGTATAATGGGAAAATAATAAATGAGAGGAACTACTAAAAAACTGCGGTAAATAATTCAGTTTGTGCTACTTTTCATAATAGCAAATAGCCAAATTAGGCTGCATGGCAAATTCCAAAGTTTGAAATCCTGTTTCTTTTTCTGTTTCGGTTGAAACTAAATAATGGTTGTTGATGATGTCTACTAAAACCAACATCGGGGAATAAAAAGTAATCCCGATTTTGTGTTTGGAGCTATCGGTAATGTCAGTATTTATGATGTCCAATTGAAAATTGGTAAACGGAAAAAAATGATTCCCCAAAACATCAGTTACCCGATGAAAATTACCTTTCAATTGTTCTACATAGCCATTGGCAGCCATGCTCACCAAAAAATGCAATTGGTTTGCCTTTTCATTTTCATTCAATAATTCCCGGAAAGTCGTTTTCGGATTTTCTTTGGAAGCAAACAATTGTTGCTGCATCAAATACTCTTTATAGGTATCCTCAAAAACATATTTGTCCCAGGCAAAAGTGGAAGCAGTGTCGATAACAATTCGGTAGGCCAATCTGATTTTTGTCATTGCAATAGCACTAATTAAAAACAAAAATAGAGAGAATCATACAATATCTCTCTATTTTCAAAATACAAAAAAAACAGGTACTAATTTATTCAACCAACATTTTTCGACTTTGTTCAAAAGTGCCATTGGCATTAACCACTTTCACTTTATAAATATAATAACCACTGCTCAATCCATTTCGGTCAAGGACTAACGAATTAGCGCCATAGGATAGATTTTTATCTATTGGGGTTGCAATCAATCTTCCCATTAAATCGAATAATTGAACAGTAACTTTAGAATCGGTGTTTAAAGTCAAAGGAATGGTGGTGCTATTTTTCATTGGGTTCGGATAGTTTTGTCCTAATCCAAAAGCTTGTTCGCTGGCTTCGTTGATACCCAAATTTGGTCCGGCAACATAAATCGTATGATTCAGAACAAATCCGGCCGCTACACTTCCGGTTACGGTCGATAGTTCATTGGTAACTCCATCCGAAAACACATTGTCTGAAGTATAATAAGTATAACCCGTCATGCCTTTGGTATACCCATTGGCTGTCGAAGCATTGACCAATACTACCGCACTGTTAGCTCCTTCCGGAAAAGCAATTTGGGTAACCAATAAAGAAGTTCCGGCAGAATTGTAGATATGCACGTGAATATGCGTCGAGCGTCCAGTGTACCAACCAGGGAAAATAGACGTAAACGTCACCAATCCGTTAGCATCGGTAGTTTGCCTTCCTCTTAGGAAATTATAGCTGGTAAAATCGGCTGTTTGCATGCCGGTTCCCCCGTATTGCGAGTAATAACCGTCTTTGTCACAATGCCAAATATCTACAATAGCTCCCTGAAGCGCGGCACAATTAGCATTAATATTATTGATGTTGATATTGATGGTAAAAGCCACTCCGGTTCGGTCGCCAACCATATTGGTTCTCACATAGGAAGCTGGCGTAATAGTAGGAAAGGGGCCGGCAGTTTCGCTATTTGTTACCGAACATGCCAAAGCTGCTGCTGTACTTGTTTCTTTAGCTTTTAACATACTCGGAGCCGCTACTGCTAATCCAAGAAAGCCAATACTGTTCTTTAAAAAGTCTTTTCTTTCCATAATGATATGATTTTAACAAGTCAAAGTTGGTTGCAATTCCTTGAAAATCAAAATAAATGAGGTAAACAGATTTTTTATTACGGTGAAAATCTATTCTTGTAAGGTTGTTTCCAATAGTATTAAAATGGAATTTTCGGCTAAGGCTTCAAATTCTGCTTCGGCAGTTTCCCAAATGGCTAAGCCGTCACGAGATTCTACTAATCGGTTTTGAAATTCAAAAGCGCCATTGATGACAAAGGCAAAAACGCCATTGTTGTTTGCTGCCAAATGATACAAACCGTCGTTTCTGGAATCAAAAATTCCAATGGAAACTTTGGTGTTTTCATTTTCATAAATAGAAAACAATTCATTCCGGGTTGAAAAATGAAAAGCCCTTTTCTCCAAGTGATTCCCGATAATTTCCGGAGAATGTAATCGAATCTGCAGGTAATTAATCAACTCGTTTTCATACGGATTTTGGATTTGAAAAGAGGTTCCTTTTTGGGCTTTAAAAATCTGAATTTCTTCGGTGTTGCAATAGTTTTTGTTGCCAAACTCAATCGTTCCTACCAACGGTAGCAAAAGAATTTCGGTGTCTTCTTCCAGCAAAAATGATTTTGTTTTTTGAGCGTACAACGTTTCATCATTTAGCACCGTTATTCCGCCGAATGGTTTTCGGTTGCTGTCGAAATAATCGCCAAAGTTGAAAGTAGACAAACAGCGATAGTTTTCATCTTCCTGATGTCCCCGGAATTGCGCTTTGTATATTTGTGACGGACCTTGAGGAAGCATTTTATTGGAAGATTTTCAGAATTTCTTCTTTGTACGTTTCACCAATCGGCACCGAAAATTCAGCTACCTGAATTACTTTGTTCTGAATGGTTTTCACCTTGTTAATCGGAATAATAAATGAACGGTGCACTCTTAGGAATTTGGTTTCCGGCAATTTTCCCAAAATATTTTTCATCGAAAGACGCGCCACGATTTTGGTTTTATTTTTCAAATGAATCTGAATATAATCGTCTAAGCCTTCAATGAGTAAAATGTCTTCAAATTCAATGCGGTTCAGCTTATAATCGGCGCGAATCATCAAATGCGTTTGCACCGAAGTATTGTTTTTGAACTGATATTCGTTGCGCGCTTTTTGCACGGCCACTTCAAATCTTTCAAACGAAAAAGGCTTTAACAAATAATCCGTTGCATTGACATTAAATCCTTCTACAGCATATTCACTATGGGCGGTGGTAAAAATGACCATGACATCATTTTCCAATAGTTTAAAGAAATCGATGCCGTTTTTATTGGGCATTTGAATGTCTAGAAACAGCAAATCCACCGGGAATTTCTTCAAATGTTTCAGCGCTTCGCTTTGCTTGGTGAATGTTTTTTCGAGCGATACAAAATCAATTTGCTCACAGAAATGTGCAATCACCTGGAGTGCTAACGGTTCGTCATCTATGGCTATGGCGCGTATCATAACAGTTCAATTTTTAAGCGTACATCATAGGTTTTTTCATCTTGACTGACCTCCAAAGCGTAATTGCCCGAGTAAATTAAATCCAATCGTTTTTGGGTGTTTTTCAATCCTTCTTCGGTTTTAAACTCTTCCTCAATTTGACTGACCACAATGGCATTTTGCACATTCATCTGCAGCGTTTTATTTTGTATGGCAATGATTATTTTGATAAAAGAATCTTCATCGGGATTGATGCCATATTTGAATGCATTTTCAATAAACGGAATTAAAATCAGTGGCGCAATGACTCTTCCGGTGGGATTGCCTTCCACTACAAACGAAAGAGCAACACTACTGTCTAAGCGCAGTTTTTGCAATTCTATATAATCTTTGATATAGTTGAGTTCTTTGTCGAGTGACACAAATTCCTGAGCACTTTCGGTCACCACATACCGCATGATACTGGACAGTTTCAGCACGGCATTCGGGGCTTCGTTCGATTTTTGTAAAGTCAAAGCATACAGGCTGTTGAGTGTGTTAAACAGAAAATGTGGATTGATTTGTGCTTTGAGATAAGACACTTCGGCATTGAGTTTTTCGTCGTGAATTTCATTCAGTCGATTGTTGATTTTGATCAAAAAAGCCAAAGCAATCACCAATAGAAACGGAATTAGCATTTGGGAATCAAAAAAATCTGAATGTTCTGGTGGTTGCGGAAAATCCTGTGGGGAATTGTGTTTCGGAAAATGATTTTGTTGACCAAAAACGGCTTCGGTCAAACCGATTAAAACAAAATAAGAAGCCAGGACAGCGCCGGCAAAGAGCCATTTTTTGTTGTTGAAATATAACTTTGGAATGAAGTAATAATAGGAAGTGTAAAACAGTCCAAGCAACAAAATAAAGCGCACAAAACTTTTTTGAAACGGATTGATGTGAATCAGATTCCAGCCTTCTCCAAAATCGGGCGAAGAGAAAACCGGGATGCTCAAAAAGGCCAAACATCCTAAAAAATGAATCAAAAAAAGGCGTGTTGAATTCTTCATACGGTTTGCTGCTACTCAAAAGTAATCAGAATATTTTTGAATTGTACACGAAATGCGAGGAACAACAATTATTTGTAGGTCAATCGGTTAATTTGATTTTGACTTCCGGCAGAATTCGTTCGATGAATTTGGAGTAGGCTAACGTTGAAGGATGCAGCCCATCGCTTGCCACTAGTTCGGGTTGGAGCAAGCCCAATCGGGTAATGTCGGTAATGTTGATGAAAGTAATGTTATTGGCCTCGCAGTAACTTTTGGCGAAAGCATTATACTGATAAACGCCTCCCGAAATTGCCATGGAACCTTGACCAAATGGCGTATACGCATAATCAGGAATGGAAACCACGATGAGGTTTTTTTTGTCGCCTTTGGCAAAACCAATCGCTTGGTTGACCAACTCCGGAAATTCCTGTTCGTAAAGACTGAAAGGTTTGCCTTGGTATTGATTGTTAACGCCAATTAATAGCGTCACCAAATCATAATCACTAGTAGGGTTTTCAGCAGTAATAGCCGATTTTAAATTGGTTGTTGTCCAGCCCGTTTGTGCAATCATCTTGATTTGAAACGTGTCATTAGCATTTAAATACTGGTGAATGCTGTCTTTCAGTTGTTCTGGAAAACGGCAGGTTTCGCAAACACTTTGACCATAAGTATAGCTGTCGCCCAGCGCCAAATACTTGTAGTTTTTTGGCGGAACTACGGTGTTGTTTTCGGCACTGCAGCCTAATAAAAAGCTAATGCTGAACAGGAAAAATAAAGCGGTGCTGTATTTCATAAGTAATAATTCAATACAGGCATTTACGGTAAAGCAACGGCTTTAGTTTTATGCCAAGGTTAAACTGGCTTCGATTTTTTCTTCAATGGCGTTCCAAAGCCCGATTCTTTTTTCCAAAGCTAAGCGGGAAACTTCTTCCGTTTCTTTCCATTTTTGAGCATCGTCCTGACAAAGTTCATTAATCATGTGCATGGCCATTGGCCCGTGTTCATCGGCATCCAATTCGATATGTCTTTCAAAATAGTAAATCAGTTGGGACAAATCCACATCGGGGAAACTTTGTTGGAAATTTTTCAGGATTTGGGTGAACATAGTCGGAATCAAATCTTCCCGGCCAAAGGTAAAGGCAGCGGCAATTTTGTGTGCTTTTCCTTCTTCAATCACGCGGAAAGTAAAGTCGAGGAAGTCTTTAATTTTGGGATGCAAATCACTTTGTTTGATGGCGATAAAAACGTTTTTGGTATCGATAACACTTTGTAAAAAAGTATTTAATTCAGTAGTGTTGGCACCGCAACTGTGCATGGCTTCCACATACATTTCAAAATGGCTTAGTCGTTTTCCGTCTAAAGTCAAATCGCTTTCTTCGGCCAGTACAATTTCGTTGATTAAATAGCGTATTTCCGGATTTTTAGAAGCAAACCAGGGAGTCGTTGTACAAGTCAGTTTGCTTTGTAATGCTTTTAGCAACGACATAAAATCCCAAACGGCATAGACATGGCTTTCCAAAAATTGATGCAAATCATCAATGGTTTTTACTTTTTCATACAACGGATGTTGCAGTAAGATGGTTTTTTGAGACTTAATATTGTCGTTGATGGTGGAAGTATTCATGGCTTTTTTTAGATATATACGTAGAACAAAAAGGATGAGATTTTACCCTACAGCACAAAAGTAAAAATGCTCCTCCGAATAGAGAAGCATTTTATATAAATTTTATTTATTGTTTATTCTTATTTGAAAGCAGCGATGCCGGTGATGTCCATTCCGGTTATTAATAAATGGATATCGTGGGTTCCTTCGTACGTGATTACACTTTCTAAATTCATCATGTGACGCATGATAGAATATTCTCCGGTGATTCCCATTCCCCCTAATATTTGACGCGCTTCACGGGCAATGTGAATGGCCATATCCACATTATTTCTTTTCGCCATGGAGATTTGTGCTGAAGTCGCTCGACCTTCATTTCTCAATACTCCTAATCTCCAAGTTAATAATTGTGCTTTGGTGATTTCGGTAATCATTTCGGCCAATTTCTTTTGTTGCAATTGGGTTCCGGCGATAGGTTTGTCAAACTGAATTCTTTCTTTGGCATAACGCAAAGCAGTATCGTAACAATCCATCGCAGCACCGATAGCACCCCAGGCAATCCCGTAACGAGCCGAATCTAAACAACCAAGCGGTGCGCCTAATCCGGATTTGTTTGGCAATAAGTTTTCTTTAGGTACTTTAACATTGTCAAAAATCAATTCACCTGTTGCCGAAGCCCGAAGTGACCATTTGTTATGCGTTTCCGGAGTGGTAAAACCTTCCATGCCTCTTTCCACAATTAAACCGTGAATTCTTCCGGTTTCGTCTTTTGCCCAAACCACGGCAATGTCAGCAAACGGTGCATTCGAAATCCACATTTTGGCTCCGTTCAACAAATAATGGTCGCCCATGTCTTTGAAGTTGGTTGTCATCCCGCCAGGATTCGATCCGTGGTCAGGTTCGGTTAAACCAAAACAACCGATGAATTCTCCGGTAGCCAGTTTTGGTAAATATTTCATGCGTTGCTCTTCGTTTCCGTATTTCCAAATCGGATACATTACTAACGAAGATTGTACCGATGAGGTAGAACGCACACCAGAGTCTCCTCTTTCAATTTCCTGCATGATTAAACCATACGAAATCTGGTCTAAACCGGCACCGCCATATTCCTCAGGAATATACGGACCGAAACCGCCAATTTCGCCCAAACCTTTGATGATTTGTTTTGGAAATTCAGCACGTTGTGCATACTCTTCAATGATAGGGGAAACTTCGCGTTTCACCCACGCACGAGCCGAATCACGTACTAATTTGTGTTCTTCCGTTAGTAAATCGTCTAATAAATAGTAATCGGGAGCTTGAAATAAATCTGGTTTCATAAGATGTATGATGTATAGTATAAACTGTATATTCGTTTTACGAAAACGTTTGCAAAGGTATGCAAACTTAACCAAAAGCAAAAACTATTTTAGGGTATCAAATTCGCTTTTTTTAGTCAGTAGGAATTCTAAAATGGCAAGTTCGTCATTTTTCTCGATTGCCGTTTTTGATTTAGAATCGGCTTCACAATAGTCAAGAAAGCGGGGCGTTTCATCAGGTTTTAATTTGAGCGTTTTGGAAAAGAAAGATTCGTTAAAATTGGTTTTGGCATACTCTTTAAAATTCATGGTTTCCTCAGCCTTTTTGCTCTTAGGGTTTTTGCTTTTGAATAACTTTCCAACCATTTTCCCTATCTGGATAAAGTCAACACCATTCTCAATTTCTCCGGTATAAACATCCTTGTTTTTAGGTCTTGCGGCATCTTTTTGAATTTTGGCCATCTTCAGATCATTATACGAAACCGACTCGATTTTGATGGCTTTCACCTGATTGATTTCTACTTCTTCAAGCGGAATAGGTTTGTCTATCAATTTGATGAAAAGTGTTTTTTTCTGAAAGTCTTTGGCGGTCAGCGTATATTTTTGGTCTGCGAAATTTTCAGACATAAAAATGAGGACGTCGTTAATTTTGGCTTCTATATCAAATTCTCCCAAAGTATTGGTCTGAGTGATTTTTTTAGTGGTGAAATTGATAACATCAATGTTTTTCTGATAGCTATCCTGATAGGAAACTTTTCCGTGAATGACTTTTGCATTTTGCGAAAAGCAGACGCAAGAGAGGAATAGTAATACTATGGAGGTAATTTTTGACATGAGTATTGGAACAGATTGAATTCGAATACTAAAGTTAGTCAAATCACCTTACTTAAATTCAGAAGGGTTTGTTAAAAGTTTAATGCGAAAAGTTAAACTTACATTTTTAAGTAAAAATCCTTTGTCAAAGCAATGTATTCAGGAGTGTAGTGATGACGCGCCGTTTCGATGACAAGTTCGTCTATGGTAAAATTCACCTTTTCGCTATAGGAAAAAGCGAGTAAACTCCGTTTGATTTCGGTGGTGGAGGTTCCTTTTACGCGAGTAATTTTGAAAGGAAATAAGTTGCAGTCTTTGGCTAGGCCAATAAACCTGGTCTCTTCTTTGAATGGAATAATCACGGAGAAGATTCCGTTTTCGGAAAGTAAGACTGAAGCGGCTTCTACTAAATCTTCAAAAGGTAAAGCATCCTGGAACCGAGCTAAATCTCTTTGTTCGCTGTCGGTTTTGTAATCTTCGGCATAAAACGGTGGATTGGAAACAATCAAATCGTATTCATCTTCGGGTTCTTCCATGAACTCGTCTAAGTCGGCATGATAACAATACAAGCGGTCGGGCCAAGGCGAATTCTCGAAATTTTCGACGCATTGTTCAAAGGCATTTTCATCAATTTCAATCGCGTCAATTTGTTCTGCGTTGCTTCTTTGTGCCAGCATCAACGACAAAATTCCGGTTCCGGCACCAATATCTAAAACCGAAAACGGACGATTTGAGATTGGTGTCCAAGCACCAAGCAAAACCCCATCGGTGCCAATTTTCATGGCGCAACGGTCTTGATTAACTGTAAATTGTTTGAATTGGAATTGAGACACCTTTGATTTCTTAGATTATTAGACTTCTTAGATTTTTTTCTAAAGCGAAGCGTTTCTAACAATCTAAAAGCGCAGCGCATCTATAAATCTAAAGGTACATTTCGATTAAACCTTCCGGCAAATCCATCACCACTTTTTTGTTTTTGCGGTCGATTTCCACTAAAAAATGATCAATCATGGGAATCAGAATTTCCACTTCGCCATTCAACACTTCAAAAAGCGGTTGAGCACTGGTATCATTGATGGATTGAATGATGCCGACAACACCAAGGCGTTTGTCTTCTACTTCAAAACCAACAACTTCATGGAAATAAAACTTGTTGCCTTCGAGTTTTGGCAACATGGATAAAGGAAGATAAATATCGCAACCAATTAGTGTGTCGGCTTCGGCTTCGGAGTCAACATCTTCAAATTGTACGCGAAGAAAATCATTTTTGTGCAGGGCACTGTTTTCAATAAAAAATGGAACCAGATTTTTGTTGAACTCAACAAATACTGATTCCATATTTTCATATAACTCGGGTTCGTCTGTGTCTAAATAGATGAGAACTTCCCCTTTGAAACTAAATTTTTTAGCAATTTTACCTAAATAGAAACAATCTTCTTTACGCATAATTGCCTGAAAATATTAAGCTTCTGTTTCTTCGCTAGCTTCTTCAGCAGCAGGAGCCTCTTCAACAGCCGGTGCTTCTTCAGCAACAACTTCAGGAGCTTCTTCGGCAGCAGGAGTTTCCTCTACAGCTACTTCAGCAACTACTTCCGGAGTTTCTTCTACAGCAGTTTCAACTGCTACTTCTTCAGCAACATCAGCTACTTCTTCTACTTTTGCAGCTTCAACAGCGGCAGCAGCACGTTTTTCATTAGCTGCTTTTTCAGCTTTTAAAGCTTTTGCTTTAGCCGCTTCCTGTGCTTTTGATAAACCTTCTTTTTTAGAATCTACTTTTCCAGCTTTTTCTTCCAACCATTTCGCCAATTTAGCATCAGCTTGCTCTTGTGTTAAAGCTCCTTTACGAACGCCACCATCAAGGTGATGTTTCATTAAGGCACCTTTGTAAGAAAGGATAGCTCTTGCCGTATCGGTTGGTTGAGCACCATTGTGTAGCCATTGTACCGCTTGGTCAAGGTTTAAATCAATAGTAGCAGGATTGGTGTTTGGATTGTAAATTCCTAATTTTTCTAAGAATCTACCATCTCTTTTTGAACGAGCATCAGCGGCTACAATCCAATAAAAAGGTTTCCCTTTTTTTCCGTGTCTTTGTAATCTAATTTTTACTGACATAATCTTTTTGATTAATTTGAGGTACTCGACCTCGGTTATTTAAGGGCGCAAAGATAGTTTTTTTTCGCAAACAAACAATTAGAATTGTATTTTTTATAAATGGGAACAGATTGAAACTTACTCTTTAACATTATTTTTTTGAAAATATGTTAGCATTTTTGCATTAAAAAACTATTTTTGTGGAGTAATACTATGAAAGTTATGAAAAGATTTTTGCCCCTATTTATAATCGCCATCGCCTTTTCTTCTTGCCAAGAAGATTTGAAGCCCAATAATCCCGGATTTCAAGGTTTGAAAGATGATGTTTTTTGGAGAGCTAATGATGCCAGGGCTTATGTTTCGGCAACAGGAAAACTTACTGTTGAGGCTTACACAGAATATGAGCAAGTTACATTAAATACAAATAGCACGAGTCCCGGAATTTATGTCTTAGGTACGACTAATAGTAATAATGCGGCAAGTTATTCTTCCAGTTTTGACGATATTGACCTTGAATATGGAACAATAGCCGCTTTAGGTCCGGTTTCGAGTGTAGCTGTTGTGGCTCAAGGAACAGGATACACTAGTGGAACTTCTATCGCTACAACCGGTGGAACCGGAAGTGGTTTGACTTTCAATATTACAGCAAATGCTTCGGGTGCCGTTACCACTGCTACGCTTTCTTCACGTGGGAATGGGTATGTGGCCGGAGATATAGTTACCATTGCTGGTGGAGATTTAAATTGTAAATATGTTGTAGTGAATGTTCAAAATAGCAACGGTGAAATTGAAATCACGGAGTATGATAATTTAACGATGACTGTTTCGGGCAAGTTTAAATTCAATGCGGCTAACGCCAATAATAGTCCATTTGGAGGGCCGATTTTGAATTTCCAATATGGTGAATTCTACAGAGTGCCTATTTATCCATCCTTATAATTGTCAAACACTTAAGTATACAAAACCATCCTCGGATGGTTTTTTTGTTAATAATATAATAAAGTCCAAATTAATAGCGGTTTACACTTTATTTCAATTACCTTTGTAGCTGAATTTTAAATATAAAATATGAACATTTTTGTTGGGAGTCTTCCGTTTAGTATAGACGAAGCAGATTTAAGAGAATCTTTCGAGGTTTATGGTACGGTTAATTCCGTAAAAATTATTACTGATAAATTTACTGGTAGAAGTAAAGGTTTCGGATTTGTGGAAATGGAGAATGACACAGAAGCTGAAAAAGCAATTCAGGAATTAAATGGTGCAACCGTTGACGGTCGTACGATTGTAGTTAACAAATCAGAACCGAAACCGGAAGGCGAAAGAAGATCTTTTAACAACAACCGTTCAGGTGGTGGTGGTTACAACGGCGGTGGAAATTCACGTGGTGGCGGAAGCTACAGTGGTGGAAACAGCGGTGGAGGAAATAGAGGAAGATACTAGTTACATTCTAATATAGATACTTAAAAAGCCAACTCAATCGAGTTGGCTTTTTTGTTTTTTGTTGATAACTAAAATTGATTCTTACCCTTTGAAAATGTATTTTTGAAAAGTTAGAATTCCTTCAAATCTCCTTGCATGTATTTAATTTTTGATACCGAAACCACCGGATTACCAAAACGTTGGGGTGCTCCTATATCCGACACCGATAACTGGCCAAGATGTATCCAGATTGCCTGGCAGTTGCACGATGCGATGGGAAATCTTATCGAGCATCAGGATTATTTGGTTAAGCCTGAAGGATTCAACATTCCGTATGATGCCGAAAGGATTCATGGTATTTCTACAGAATTAGCCGAAGCACAAGGAATCTCATTAGCCGAAGTATTAGAGAAATTTAATATTGCTTTAGCCAAAGCCAAATTCATAGTCGGACAAAACGTTGGCTTCGATGTTAACATCATGGGCTGTGAGTTTTACCGACTTGGAGTGAACTCTCCTATGGCATCCATGCCGGTATTAGATACTTGTACCGAAGTTACGGCATCTCTTTTAAAGTTACCCGGAGGACGTGGCGGAAAGTTCAAATTACCAACCTTAACCGAATTACACAGTTATCTTTTCAACGTTCCGTTTGCCGAAGCCCACAATGCTACTGCCGACGTAGAAGCCACTACCCGTTGCTTTTTAGAATTAATTCGAAGAGAAATTTTCACCAAAGAAGAACTCGATGTTCCGGTGGATTATTTCAGAGAGTTTGGCCAAAATAATCCAAAAGAAATTCCACTCATTGGATTAAAGCACATCAATCTGAAACAGGCTTCGGACGAAATTCGGAAACAATTTCAGAAGAAAGAAGAAGTTGTTGTTCCAAGTCAGGAAGACAAACAAATTCACCATGAGGTTGCCGAAATTGATTTTGTGCATTTGCACAATCATACTCAGTTTTCGGTGTTGCAATCGACTATAAGTGTTGCCGATTTAGTCAAAGCGGCGGTTCAAAATAAAATGCCGGCCGTGGCCATGACCGATCATGCCAATTTGATGGGTGCTTTTCATTTTGTCCGCGATATTTTATACCACAATAAATCGGCTCAAGCCAAAAATAAACTAGCCGAAGAAAACGGCGAAACACCCACAGAAACTATCGTTAAACCTATTGTAGGCTGCGAGTTTTATGTGTGTGAGGATTTAAAAGACAAGTCCCGAAAAGACAACGGCTACCAAATCGTTTTTTTAGCCAAAACCAAAAAGGGCTATCACAATTTGGCTAAATTATCTTCCATAGCTTACACCGAAGGTTTTTATTATGTGCCAAGAATTGATCGAAAAGCCATCCAACAATACAAAGAAGACATCATTGTTTTATCCGGAAATCTCTATGGGGAAATACCGAGTAAAGTTTTAAATATAGGTGAAAACCAAGCCGAAGAAGCTTTGGTTTGGTGGAAACAGGAATTTGGCGATGATTTTTATATCGAGTTAATGCGCCATAATCAGGAAGATGAAAATAGGGTGAATGCTTCGCTACTTACTTTGGCCAAAAAACACCAAGTCAAAACCGTTGCGACAAACAACGTGTTCTACATCAATAAAGAAGATGCCAACGCTCACGATATTTTGTTATGTGTACGCGATGGTGAAAAACAATCTACGCCAATCGGTCGTGGTCGCGGCTATCGCTACGGATTTAACAATCAGGAATACTATTTCAAATCAGGTGACGAGATGAAAAAGCTATTTCACGATTTGCCCGAAGCCATCACGACGACAGAAGAAATTGTCAATAAAATAGAAATCTACGATTTGTCACGAGAAGTATTACTTCCCAAATTTGACATCCCCGAAGAGTTTATGGTTGCCGAAGACGAAGCAGATTCGGGCAAACGAGGGGAGAATAAATATCTGGCACATCTCACTTTTGAGGGGGCTAAAAGACGCTACGGAGAAATCACACCGGAAATCCAGGAGCGCATCGATTTCGAATTAAAAACCATTGAAAACACAGGGTATCCCGGCTACTTCTTGATTGTGCAGGATTTCATCGCCGCTGCCCGGAAAATGGATGTGTCCGTAGGACCAGGTCGTGGTTCTGCTGCGGGTTCCGTGGTAGCGTATTGTCTCGGAATTACCAATATCGATCCGTTGCTGTACGATTTGCTTTTTGAGCGTTTCCTAAATCCGGATCGTGTGTCGATGCCCGATATTGATATCGATTTTGATGACGAAGGCAGAAGCCGTGTGATGGATTATGTTATCAATAAATACGGTTCCAAACAAGTAGCACAGATTATTACTTATGGAACCATGGCGGCCAAATCATCGGTTCGTGATACCGCTCGTGTGCTGGATTTACCGTTGTTTGAAGCCGATAAAATTGCCAAGTTAATTCCAACCACGTTGAATTTGGCCAAAATTTTTACTCTCGATAACGACAAGTTAAAAGCAGCATTGCGTTCCGAAGAATATGATAAAGTCAAGGAGTTAATCGAGTTAGCCAATGCCAATGATTTAGGTGGCGAAACGATTCAACAAGCCAAAATATTAGAAGGAAACCTAAGAAATACTGGGATTCACGCTTGTGGTGTGATTATTACGCCAAGTGATATTACCAATTTCGTTCCCGTAGCTACGGCTAAGGATTCCGATTTATATGTGACCCAATTTGACAACTCGGTCGTTGAAAGTGCCGGATTATTGAAGATGGACTTCTTGGGTTTGAAAACCCTAACGTTGATAAAAGATACTGTTAAACTTGTAAAATACAGAACGGGTGTTGAGCTTGATCCGGATGCTTTCCCGATTGATGATGTGAAGACCTATGAGTTGTTCCAAAGAGGCGAAACGGTTGGGATTTTCCAATACGAGTCGCCCGGAATGCAAAAATATTTGAAGGATTTAAAACCGACAGTTTTCGGCGATTTGATTGCCATGAATGCTTTGTATCGACCGGGACCACTGGAGTATATTCCGTCTTTCGTTCGTCGTAAAAATGGGGAAGAAGAAATAACATACGACTTAGAAGCCAACGAAGAATATCTGAAAGAAACCTACGGAATCACCGTTTACCAAGAGCAGGTAATGCTTTTGTCGCAAAAACTGGCCAATTTTTCCAAAGGTGATGCCGACGTCTTGCGTAAAGCAATGGGGAAAAAACAAAAAGATGTTTTGGATAAAATGAAATCCAAATTCATTGAACAAGCGGTAGCCAATGGTCATGCCGAAGACAAACTCGAAAAAATCTGGAAAGACTGGGAAGCCTTTGCACAATATGCTTTCAATAAATCACACTCCACTTGCTATGCTTGGATTGCCTACCAAACGGCCTATTTAAAAGCGCATTACCCAGCAGAATATATGGCGGCGGTGCTTTCCAATAATATGAACGATATCAAACAGGTGTCGTTCTTTATGGAGGAATGTAAGCGCATGGGATTGCAAGTTCTTGGTCCAGATGTGAATGAGAGTTTCTATAAATTTACGGTGAATGAAAATTACGCTGTTCGTTTTGGTATGGGCGCTGTCAAAGGAGTCGGTATGGGTGCAGTTGAAACAATTGTTGCCAATAGAAAAGAAGCCAATTACAAATCCATTTTTGATTTGGCTAAGCGAATTGACTTGCGGGCTGCCAATAAAAAAGCGTTTGAAAACTTAGCTTTGGCGGGCGGTTTTGACTGTTTTTCCGATACTCATCGAGCGCAATATTTCCATACCGATGGTGATAATATTACATTTTATGAAAAAGCCATTCGCTATGGTGCCAAGTTTCAGGAAAATGAAAATTCCTCTCAAGTGAGTTTGTTTGGCGATGCCAGTGATGTTCAAATTGCCGAACCCACAGTGCCGCCTTGCGAAGATTGGAGCACAATGGAGAAATTGGCCAAAGAAAAAGAAGTGGTTGGAATATACATTTCCGGGCATCCTTTGGATGATTACCGTTTTGAAATGAAATATTTCTGCAACAGTAAATTGGAATATTTAAAAAGTTTAGGAAACTATATTGGGAAGAATTTAACCTTTGCCGGAATAGTTACCAATGTGCAATATAAAACCGCGAAAAACGGAAAAGATTGGGCGATGTTTACGCTGGAAGGGTATGATGAAAGCCATGATTTCAGGATTTTTGACGAAGAGTATTTGAAATTCCGACATTTCTTGGTCAACAACCAATTTGTGTATTTTAAAGTTACCGTGAAGGATGGTTGGGTGAATCGAGAAACCGGAAAAAAATCAGAGCCTAGATTACAGTTTTTAGATGTCAAACAATTGCAGGATGTACTGCCGCAGTTTGCGAAAAAGCTAAGTATTCAAATGGATATTAACGATTTGCAACAGAATTTCATACAGCAATTAAATGATGTTTTCAGTTCTAACAAAGGCGATAATACCGTTACGTTTGAAATTGTCGAATTGGAAAAAGTCAAGAAAGTCGCTCCGGCTGTTCCGAAAATAATTGTCGAAGAAACAGCTAATTTTGATTCAGATAATTTGGAAGAAATCGAAATGGAGATTCCAATTGAAGAGGAACAGATTCAAGTAGCGACTAAGATTTCTTTGCCAAGTCGAAAATTAAAAATCAAAATTTCGAATGAATTATTGATAGAGTTAGAAAAAATGAATGTCAAATTCAGTTTAAATTAAGTATCAGTTCTGCCAATGAATTAATAGCCAAAACTGATTTTTTTAGCAGTGAAAACCAAAATAAAATGTCTAATTTTGTCCTCAAATAAATACAATAATTTAAAAATAAAAAATATGGCTTTAGCAATTACCGATGCTACTTTTGACGAGGTAGTATTAAAATCAAATAAACCGGTTGTAGTAGATTTTTGGGCAGCTTGGTGTGGACCATGTAGAATGGTCGGACCCGTTATTGATGAGATTTCTTCAGAATATGAAGGAAAAGCTGTTGTTGGAAAAGTGGATGTGGATGCCAACCAAGAATTTGCAGCCAAATACGGCGTTCGTAATATACCAACGGTTTTGGTCTTTCAAAACGGAGAAGTGGTAGGACGTCAAGTGGGCGTAGCTCCTAAAAAGACTTATACAGACGCTATCGACGCTTTGTTATAATCGAAAAATAAATAGCATTAAAGAAGGTTTGGCGAAAGTCAAGCCTTTTTTAGTTAATAGAAGCACCTGTTTAGTGCTTTTAGGAAATGCCCACCCGCTGTCCGCACTACATGGTAGCCGGCTTCCATCGGGGCTATGATTCACGGTTTGTAATTTTTAGGATAATTTCTTCTAAAGGCAGTTGGTAAAATACCTGACTGCCACTGGCAGTCCTCCTCTTAATATCAAATCATCGGGGCTAAAAGACACGATTTGTAATTTTTAGGATAATTTTCAAATTTTCAAATTTTCAAATCCCTATATTTGGGCTATGAACATCGAATCACAAATAGAAAAAATATCGAGTTTTCAGCATTTGGAGTTGCTGGCCAATCAAGTGGTAGAGGGCTTTATTTCAGGCATGCACAAGAGTCCGTTTCACGGATTTTCAGCTGAATTTGCCGAGCATAAAGTGTATAATTCCGGCGAAAGCACCAAGCATATCGATTGGAAATTATTTGCCAAAACCGATAGATTGTATACCAAGAAATTTGAAGAAGAAACCAATCTTCGCTGTCATTTGATTATCGATAATTCCTCGTCGATGCATTATCCGAAGTTGAAAAGCGACGAACTTTTTTACCACAATAAAATAGGATTTTCAGTATTGGCTTCGGCGGTTTTGATGAATTTATTGAAAAAACAACGCGATGCGGTTGGACTAAGTGTGTATTCGGATACGTATGAATATTATGCCCCCGAAAAAGGCAGCGATCGTCACCACCGCATGATTTTGAATAAACTCGAGAATCTGCTGGAAAACCCCAAAGAGTCTAAGAGCACGGATACAGTTACTTTTTTGCATCAAATAGCCGAAAAAATTCACCGACGTTCCATGATTGTTTTGTTTACGGATATGTTTCAAACCGGCAATAATGAAGCGCTTTTCAATGCTTTACAACATTTGAAGCACAATAAACACAAAGTAGTTGTCTTCCATGTTATTGATAAAAAAACGGAAATCAACTTCAATTTTGACAATGCCCCGCGAAAATTCATTGATTTAGAAACGGGTGAAGAGATAAATATTTTTGCCGATACGATAAAAGAAGCCTACGAAGAAAAAGTAAATGCCTATTTCAAAACGCTGGCCATGACTTGTGCCCAAAACAAAATTAAGTACGTTCCGGTGGCTGTGGAAGAAAGTTTTGAAAAGATTTTGACTACATATTTGGTTGAGAAACAAATGTTTGGTTGATAATAATAAATACAAATTGTTTTTTTTGTAAAAAAGACTTGCAGATTTCAAAAACGATTGTATATTTGCAACCGCAATAACGCAGAGGTTTGGTAGTTCAGTTGGTTAGAATACATGCCTGTCACGCATGGGGTCGCGGGTTCGAGTCCCGTCCAGACCGCGAAATTGGGAAAAGGTTTTCAGAAATGAAAACCTTTTTTGCCCAAAATAATAATCTTCAAAAGGTTATAATTTAGGCTCCCCAAAAAGCATTTAAGATTAGTTGTGTTGTTTCGCTACGACTTTGTAACTCGTAGCACACGGTTTAGTAGTTAGACCAATGAAAAGCTTTCCACTTTATTGTGGATGGCTTTTTTGCTTTTAGACACTTTGAGGTTTGGTGTAATTAACTGGAAATTTGTATATTGCCTTGCTTTAAGCAACAAACTAACCAATCAACTATTCTATGAAAAAACTACTACTAATTATTGCTTTGTTTTTTTCAACTTCAATCCTGTTGGCACAAAGTCCGAATCAACCCTCACAATTTAATACAGTCTGTGATGAAAATAATGATGGAATTGCATTGTTTTACATGCAGGAAATAGCAGCTGAAATAACAGCTAACAATCAAAATTTAGTGGTGACCCACCATTTGACACAAGCGGATGCGGCTAATAATGTAAATCCGCTGCCCAATGATTACACGAATACATCCAATCCACAATTAATTTTTGCCAGAGTTTTAAATACAGTAACCAATCAGGTACAGATTACTACGTATTACCTTACTGTGAGTCAACCAACCATTGGGAATACATTTACTTTAACCAATTGTCAAAGCGTTAGTGGTTTTTCTTGTTGGGATTTAAATAGCATGGGTTCTCAAATTGGGCAAGGTGAATCAGGCGCATCGATTACTTATTTTGTAACACAAGCCGACGCCATGGCGAATACTAATGTAATCAACGAACCAAGTTGTTACATCAGTGCCATAGCAGAACCAAATCAACCCCCCGTTTTTTATAGAATTGATCATTTATTTAGTGGGCAATGTCCCACCATCGGAATGGTCGAGTTAGTGACGATTGATTGTTCCATAACTTGTCCGGCACCAACAGCAGTTGTAGCCACCAATATTACCGGTACTTCTGCTGTAATTTCATGGACAGCGACAGGAAACGAAACCTCTTGGTTCATCAATTTAGCCTTAAACGGAACGCCTGCGACAACCTTAGTCACATCACAAAACCCTTATGTATTGACGGGGTTGAATTGTGGTGCTGTTTATACCGTAACGATTACTTCCATTTGTACGGTGGGACAAAATGCCAGTACAACTCCCTATACCTTTTCAACTCAGGCCTGCATTCCATATGCCGGTCAACCCACCAATTTGTCGCAATGCAGCGATAATGGGACAGCCTGTTTTAATTTAACAGCCAATACGCCATTAATACTAAACACATTAAATCCTGCCGATTATACAGTAACTTATTATGTTTCACAAACTAATGCTGATGCGGGTGTATCACCAATAATTCCAGAGTCAAATTTTTGTGGGCCTAATGGTCAGATAATTTATGCCCGATTAGAAAATACTGCAACGCAGGAATACCAGGTTTTTTCTTTCGCCTTAATAACGGAAACTATTACTGACCCGGTTATTACACTGTCTAATATGGATCAGTGTGATGATAACAACGACTCGGTCATAACATTTAATTTAACAACCATAGAGGCTCAAATTAATACTGCCAATAGTTTAGAATATTATACGGCTTTATCAAACGCCCAAAATCAAGTGGTGCCAATTACCAATCCATCCAACTTTACGGTGGGTGTGCAGTCGCCTATAACCTATATTTATGTTAGAGAAATTGTTCCGAACGCTTGTGATATCATTTATACTTTCCAGGCGAGAGCTTACGCTATTTGTAATTTAGCTTATACTTGTCCGCAAGCCAATTCGCTCTGTAATGCCTTGGGTGTTCCTTTTGCCAACACCCATCAGGGTATTCAGGCAGAAGCAGGAAACAACTATGGTTGTTTGGGAAGCCAACCCAATCCAACTTGGTTCTATTTACCGGTTAGTGGGAATGGAGTAATCAATTTGAAGATTGAGCAAAATACCTCCATTGCCTTTACCGGAAATCAATTAGATGTTGACTACATCGTCTATGGCCCTTTTACCAATCCGGTTACCCCTTGTAGTGGGCAATTGACACAAAACACGGTGGTAAGTTGCAGTTTTTCTCCTGCAGCAATAGAGTTGCCAGTAATACCAAATGCGCAGACCGGTCAATATTACATAATAATGGTAACCAATTACAGCGGTCAAGACGGATTCATTAGAATTTCCGAATTGTCTAATACTGTTGGCGCCATTGATTGTTCGGGCTTCCGATTGAATGCTTTTTTAGATGCTAATAACAACGGAACGCAAGACAACAACGAACAAAATTTCCCTTTAGGACATTTTACTTATGAAGTAAATAACAACGGAAACGTTCACAACATTATTTCTCCTAACGGAGTGTATAACATCTATGATACCAATGCTGCGAATTCATACGACATCACTTATGCTGTTGATGCCAGTTATGCTGCGTTATACAATGTTTCTCCTGCTTCGTATACTAACGTGAATGTAGTAATAGGCGGCGGAATGGCAGTCTATAATTTCCCGGTCACTGTGGTGCAGGCTTATAATGATTTGGCGGTAACCATTGCACCAATCAGTGCTCCAAGACCCGGATTTACGTATCAAAACAAAATCATTTATACCAATAACGGAAATCAGACCATCGCTTCGGGAACGGTAACATTCAATAAAGACGCTTTGGTTACCATTACCGGAAATACACAAACGGGAACCACGCCAACAGCCAACGGATTTACGTATGTCTTTAGCAGTCTGTTGCCGTTTGAGTCAAGATCGATGACCGTTACAATGCAAGTGCCATCGTTACCAATGGTCGCTATTGGAGGTTTATTAACCACTACTGCAACCATCGCTCCGATTGCCGGAGATGTAGTGCCGGCGAACAACTCAGCAAGCAATTCGCAAATCATTATTGGGGCTTACGATCCAAATGACAAAATGGAATCGCACGGAGAAAGAATACAATATTCAGCGTTTACATCCAATGATTATTTATATTACACCCTTCGATTTGAAAATACAGGAACAGCCAGTGCCATCAATGTCAGAGTCGATGATGTGTTGGATGCTAAACTGGATGAAACTACAGTGAAGATGGTGAGTGCCAGCAACCCTTATGTAATGGATAGAGTCGGTAATAATTTGACTTGGAAATTTGACAACATTCAATTGCCACCATCGGTGGCTAATACCAGCACCGGAAAGGGCTATATTATGTTTAGCGTGAAACCAAAACCAGGTTATGCCGTTGGGGATATCATTCCAAACACAGCGGCCATTTATTTTGATTTCAATCCGGCCATAGTAACCAATACCTTCAACACCGAATTTGTAGCGCAGCTTGGTTTGAATGAATTTGAGAATGGAGACTTTATCTTCTATCCAAATCCGGTTAGAGATATCGTAACTGTCGCATTGAAAAACGACGGAAGTATTGCCAATATTGCAGTTTACGATGTGTTAGGTAAATTGATTTTAAATCAAAAACCGAATAGTGGTGCGGCTTCACAAACAGTAGATTTGTCAACAATTTCTAAAGGTGTTTACCTTTTAGAGGTGACTACCGACACGAATTTAAAAGTTGTTAAGAAATTAATAGTGGATTAAAAACCACAAAAAAACATAAAGAAGCTCTCAGTTTTTGGGAGCTTTTCTTTTTTTGGCAAACCTCAGACGTAGTGAATATAATTTCTTATTTTTGAAAATGTTAATTTGGAAACCCCAATGAAAAAAATAATACAAATTGCGATTTTTATTTTGTTCCTTTTTGGAATGACCAATACGGTGTTCGGGCAGGAAAAAGCAGCCAACGATCCCGATAGTCAATTGAAAGAGACGTTATATAAAAAATATAAAAGAGAAGCGCAAACCTATGATAAGAAAGAATTTGACGCCTTGTTTTTAGAGTTTTTCCAAAAACAAAGAGATCAAAAACTGACACTTACCAAAGAAGAGTTTTACACCTACACCCTCAAAATTGCAGCCTATTCTGAAAAGCTAGGCCTTCTGTACAAAGATCAAAAAGAAGAAGCACAACGCACCAAACAGGAATGGTTTGGGAAAAGTTATGCAGAGTATTTACAATCCAAAAAGCAATAATGTTGAAAAGACTCTTAGCAATACTATTGGTTTTTCTTTTCCAATCTTGTCAATACTTTGAGAAGAAGGTTCCTTCTGAAAAAGAATTGCTGGAAAAACGCATGAAAGAAATCAACTGGCAGGAAGTTGATGAATATCCTTCGGTGTCGGATTGTGAAACCCTGACCGATGAAGCCCAGCGCAAACAATGCTTTTTCGAGTTTTTAACCACTACCATTCAACAAAAACTAGCGGTCGACACTTTGGCAACGATGTTTCCTAAATTAGACACTATCGAAGTAAAAGTAACCGTTTTGCCCAATGCCAGCTTAACCTTCGAGCCGCAGTTCCCCAAAGATTCCGTGGCGTACGATACCATCAAAATCGACAGCATTCTGCATGCCCGCTTGGTAGACTTCCCCAAAGTGAATCCGGCGATTAAACGTGGTATTCCGGTGAAAACGCAGTTTGTGCTTCCCGTGATTATTAAACAGGAATAGTGTTAGGAGCTGTTTCCCGCTTTCCGCGCTACATGGTAGCTAGCTACAATAGGGGCTATTTGGAAAATGTTCTTCCCTTCCAGGTAAAGCTTCCAAACAACGAATAAATGCCAACCAAACTCGAGAAAAACGGATAAATAATGCTGCTCGCCAACGGTAGTATAAATTTTCCTTTCAGCAAATATGCATTCGTTTTATAAAGCAATACATAATCCACCACATATTTGATTACAAACACTTTAACAAGGATTCTCCAATCCAAACCATCAGCAATCCACAATGCAAAGCTAACCACCAAACTTAGGTTCATCAGCAATACGATAACTGCCAGGGATTTAGCATAACTACTTTGGTATCCTGTTGTTTTGCTGGCCCAGCGCACCCGCTGCATAAAGAGCTTGAACAAATCGTTTTCGGGTTTTGTCTTAACAATGCTGTCTGTGTTTTTTATATAATGTACTTGAGCCAAATGATTCTTAACTGCTTTTTGCAACAGGAAAACATCATCGCCGCTGGCCATTTTATTGTTTCCGTTGAAACCGTCCAGTTCATTAAACAATTTTTTAGTGTAGGCAAAATTAGCGCCGTTGCACATAAACGGTTTTCCAATACCGAAACTGCCAATCGTGGCACCTTGCAGACTCAACAAATCCAATTGCTGAAAACGGTGAAACCAGTTGTTTTTGGTTTTGTATACCACAGCGCCTACAATCATTTCAGGTTGGTTGGTCTGAATGTAATGGTCCAACGTCAGCAACCAGTTTTTGTTTACGGTACAATCGGCATCCGTCGTGATAATCCAGTTGTGCTTGATGATGGGAACCGCTCGTCCGATGGCATCTTTTTTCGGGGAATTGGATAAACGTAAATTTTCCAAAAGTGTGGTGTCAAGATGGTCATGGTCCAAACGCCATTTGATGCAAACACGCTCCGAACTGTCCGTCGAAAAATCGTCCACCATCACAATTTCTACTAACTGATGAGGATAATTCAAATTGGAAATCGATTGCAAGAGCTTGGGCAAATTCTTCTCTTCATTGCGGAAAGGAATGATGATAGAGAAAGCGGTTTGAGGTGCCAAATTGGTGCTTTCAAACGTTTTTATTTTCCGGGAACCAAAGATGAGTTGGAGTATCAAAAGAGAGTAAACCAATAAAATCAAATATAAAACGATGGTGATTATTTCCATTTCGGTTTGAATTTAAGTACATAATAACTTCCGATAACGACCGGCAACACCACGTTTAAAAACCACATCAGTGTAGAGATGAATACCACAATCCACTCGTTGACGCCCAATTTTCCAAAGAAAAAAACCGCCATGCTGCCTTTGACGGCAAAGTCCAAAAACTGAAAACTCGGCAAAGATGAAGCCAAAAAATAAACGGTAGCAATCGTAGCCATCATCGTTAGATAAGGTAAATCTACATCAAAAGCCAGAAATAAAAAATAGTATTGATGCGAAAAGACCAAATAGCGGCAAGTCGCCAGCAGCATGTTTTTCTGATGAATGCGTTTCGGGATTTCGTTGATTTTATGAGTCAGTTTTTGAATGGAATAGCCTTTAATCTTGATGTTTTTAGAGATAACAGCTACCAGATAAAAGAGAAGTAACAGTAAGATGATGGCTGAAGCCCATTTCCAATAGCCCAAAACAAACAATCCAACCGTTCCGAAAATCACCGTCAAAATCATTTGAATACCGTTGCAGATGAGATTCAGAAAGATGATTTTTTTGGTTTTAATTTTTTCAAAAAACAACGCTTTCCCGGCGTATTCTCCGAGACCATTTGGCGTGAAAATCCCAGCAGTTAAAGCACCAAGCACTTGTTTTGTAGATTCGCCAATGGAAATCGGTTTAAAGAAGGAAACCAAGTTTTGCCACTTCAAAATCTCTAAATACCGATTGGCAACACTGAAGGAAAGCAAAAAGAGAATTCCAGCAACCGATTGCTTTTCCTGAAGCTTCGCCATGAATTTGGTCCAGTCTAATTTGTCATTGTGAACAAGTTGATTGTAGATGAAATAAAAAGCCGCAGTAACAATCAAAAGTTTGACGATAAAAACGGCGAATTGCTTAGCTTTGTGAGGAATTGTAATCATTGGTACAAAATAACGAAAATAAAAATTGGCAAACGAACGCATCATATTAGGAATTGACCCGGGCACCACCATTATGGGTTTTGGGTTGATTAAAGTCGTCAACAAAAAAATGGAATTCCTTCAGTTGAACGAATTGATTTTGAGCAAATATGACGATCATTATACCAAGCTGAAAGTTATTTTTGAGCGTACCATAGAACTCATCGAAACCCACCATCCTGACGAAATTGCCATTGAAGCTCCGTTTTTCGGAAAGAATGTACAATCAATGTTGAAGCTAGGAAGAGCGCAAGGTGTGGCGATGGCTGCGGGTTTATCACGCCAAATTCCGATTACGGAATACGAACCCAAAAAAATTAAAATGGCCATCACCGGCAACGGAAATGCCAGCAAAGAGCAAGTGGCCAAAATGTTGCAACAACTTTTGGGATTAAAAGAACTACCCAAAAATCTGGATTCTACCGATGGTTTGGCTGCTGCGGTTTGTCACTTTTTCAACTCAGGAAAAGTCACAGGAAGCAAGAGCTATACCGGTTGGGATGCCTTTGTAAAACAAAATGAAGAACGAATAAAAAAATAGTTTTCAGTTTCAGTTTTCAGTCTCAGAACTGTTAACTGCGACTGCGACTGCAAACTAAAATGAGCGGCATCTACATCCATATTCCTTTCTGCAAGCAGGCTTGCCATTATTGTGACTTTCATTTTTCGACTTCATTGAAGAAGAAAGACGAGATGGTTTTGGCTTTGGCCAAAGAAATCCAATTGCGAAAAGGCGAGTTCAAAGAGGAGATAGTCGAAACGATTTACTTCGGTGGGGGAACGCCAAGCATACTGGAAGTTTCTGATTTGAAATTGTTGATTGATACTGTTTATGAAAATTATGATGTCATTGAAAATCCTGAAATTACGGTAGAAGCCAATCCTGACGATTTAACAGAAGAAAGAATCATCGCATTAGCCAACAACCGGATTAACCGCTTAAGCATCGGCATTCAGTCTTTTTTTGAAGACGATTTGAAACTGATGAACCGCGCGCACAATTCGGCGGAAGCCAAAAAATGTTTGGAAATTGCCACTCAATATTTCGATAACATTACGATTGATTTAATCTATGGCATGCCGAATATGAGCAATGAAAAATGGCTGCAAAATATCGAAACGGCTCTGTCTTTCAACATTCCGCACATTTCCAGTTATGCTTTGACGATCGAGCCCAAAACGGCTTTGCATAAGTTTATCCAGCAGGGAATCATTCCGCAACTGGATGATGAAGTGGCGCAGGAACATTTTCATCTGTTGGTTGACAAACTAGAGGAAAACGGATTCATTCATTATGAACTGTCCAATTTTGGCAAAGAAAATTTTTTTTCCAAAAACAACTCGAGTTATTGGCTGGGCAAAAAATACATTGGGATTGGTCCTTCGGCACATAGTTATGACGGCGAAAAACGCGGTTGGAATGTCTCGAATAACACTGTTTATTTAAAATCAATTGCGGAAAATAAGCTGCCAATAGAAACGGAAACCTTAACCAAAACTGACCGCTACAACGAATACATCATGACGGGCTTACGAACCATTTGGGGCGTTTCACTGGATAGAATTGAACATGAATTTGGCAAATCCTATTTAGATTATCTAAACCAACAAGCGGCGAAATACATTGAAGATCATTTGCTTTTTATAGACGATAACATTTTGCGCACCACCAAAAGCGGGAAGTTTTTGGGCGACGGGATTGCGTCAGACTTATTTTTGCTAAATTTGGAATAATGAAAGCACTAATCAATACTCAATTCGAAATCGATTTGTCAAAACCGATTGATATTTCGATTCCGTTATCCAATACCGATAAAAATCCGATTGCGTGGTATATTGAAAAACCCGTGATAGAACCGGTGAGATTTGGCGACTGGGTTGGAAAAGTTTCCGAAGGCAGCTCGACGAATTTCAACAATATTTTCTTCAACCCACACGGACATGGCACGCACACGGAATGTCTAGGGCATATCACGCGTGAGTTTTACAGCATCAATCAGTGCCTGCAACAGTTTTTCTTTTTGGCCGAATTGATTTCGGTTGAACCCAAAAGCATTGGGAAAGATTTAGTCATTACCAAAGAACAAATTGAAATCGCTTTAAACGGAAAAAAACCGGAAGCCCTTGTCATTCGAACGTTGCCGAATGCAGTCGCTAAAAAATCTAAAAACTATTCCAAAACCAATCCGCCCTACCTGGAAGAAGCCGCTGCGACTTTTATCCGCGAAAGCGGTATCAAGCACTTGCTGATTGATTTGCCAAGCGTAGATAGGGAAGAAGATGAAGGAAAGTTATTGTCGCACAAAGCGTTTTGGAATGTGAAAGATGTCAATACTTTAAATGCCGATGCCCGATTGGATTGTACCATTACCGAGATGATTTTTGTAAACGATAACGTCAAAGACGGAAGCTATGTTTTGAATTTGCAAATCGCTTCGTTTGAAAATGATGCTTCACCAAGTAAACCTGTTTTATACCAAATATGATTAGCGTTTCTACCGATAAAAGCAAACTCGATGTTCCGTTTATTCAAAACTTTTTGAAAGATATTTATTGGGCAGCCGGAAGAACGATGGAAGAAGTGCAAACCACGATTGACGCTTCAGTTTGCTTTGGGATTTATTTGGATGACGAACAAATTGGTTTCGCCCGAGTGATTACCGACTATGTCGTTTTTGCTTACTTGATGGATGTTTTTATTGATGAAAAACATCGCGGCAAAGGCTATGCTTCGATTTTGATTGAGGCCATGATGCAAGAGCCACAGCTACACCAAGTCAAAATTTGGCGACTGGCCACTTCAGATGCCCATTTTTTATATGAAAAATTCGGATTCACTGCCTTGGCACATCCGGAGAAAATGATGGAAAAAGTTATCAAATGAAAACAACCTTACAATTAGAAGAATTAGGATTGTTCCTGTTGGGAATATTTCTTTTTAATCAACTGGAATTTGCCTGGTGGTGGTTTCTGGTTCTACTCTTAGCGCCCGATTTATCAATGATTGGCTATGCTTTTGGGAATAAAGTTGGCGCTTTTAGCTATAATTTATTTCACCATCGTGCTGTGGCAGTTTTGGTTTATGTTTTGGGGTTGCATTATGCAAATGATGGAATTCAATTAGCCGGAATAATCCTCTTTGCTCATGCTTCGATGGATAGGATTTTTGGCTACGGATTAAAATATGAAACCGGATTTAAGTTTACACATTTAGGCGAAATCGGAAAACAGCAACAAAAATGAACATTCAACAACTCTACGAATTCTGTCTTTCTAAAAAAGCAGTGACCGAACACTTTCCGTTTGATGAAGATACCTTGGTGTTTAAAGTGGGTGGTAAAATGTTTTGCCTGACATCGTTAAAAGAATGGGAAAAAGGAACACCGGCACTCAATTTAAAATGCGACCCGGAGCGTGCCGAAGAACTCCGTGCCGAATATGACGCGATTAATCCCGGTTTTCACATGAGTAAAACGCATTGGAATACGGTAGATTTCAATAACGATGTTTCGGATAAAATGATGTGTGAACTGATTAATCATTCCTATGATTTGGTGTATAAAAGTTTGACTAAAAAACTTCGAGAGGAAATAGAAAAGGAAGCTGAGTAGCTTCCTTTATTTTTACATGGATTTTTTCTGTTTTTCTACAAAACCATCGGCCTGGAGTTTCAGCAACTCAATCGCTCCTTTTTTCTTGTAGTTATATAATTCCTTGTCTTCTTTGATATCGGCATAGACTTTATCATAGATGTCGGCATCGGTTTGTTTTTGCAATTCGCTTTGGTAACGGTTTTGCGAAATCACATTTTTAATGCCCATTTCTTTGTCTTCCTGTTTGAAATCGTATTCGCCTTTTGGCGATAATAATTTGGCAATGATTGGCGAGGTTTCAATGGCTAAAAATAGTAGCATAATGAAGAATGAAGGTAGCCAAGGTAATTTGTTCAACGCGTTGATGCGCGCCATTAATCCGTCGAAACTGTCGATGATGGGTTGGGTCTCGGTCACTTTTTTGTCTAAATCCGTTTGCAGTGTTTTGGCTCTGGTTTCTTTTTCGGCAATGATTTTGGCATTCGTAATTTTTAAGGAATCCAATTGTTTGGCGGCCAAATCATGGGCTAATCGTTTCTCTTTATAAATCGAACCTTTTCCTATTTTCTTTGTTCCGGCAGAACCTTCTGCTTCGGTGATATACGAATTGTATAAGGCTGCTACTTCTTTTTCTTTTTTGGCAATGCCCGATTTTAGGCTGTCGATTTCGGCTTTGTTCTTATCGACATCGCTTTTGAAATAATTGGAGACCTGAGTTTTATTGGCGGCAGCCAATTCATTTTTCTCTTTTAATAAAACGGTATTGATTTCTTTTTCAAAAATTTTGATTTCCAATGGTTTTGAAATCACAATAGCAATGATAATTGCCAATACAATTCGCGGAGATGCCTGTATGAATTCGTCTAAAAAGTGATCTCTTTTCTTGATGGTCGAAACAATAAACCGATCCAAATTGAAGATTAAAAATCCCCAAATCAATCCGAAGAAAACAGCGGTATAAACGTTGTCAAAAACGGTAAAGAGCGTATAACTACTGGCAATGAATGCCATGACGGCGGTAAAGAAAACCGTAGCGCCAATGCCGGCATATTTGTTTTGTTCGCCGTTGGAACAGCTGTTCACAATGTCACTATCGACACCCGAACAAAGGAGGAAAAAACGTTTTAACATGATGATTGATTTTGATTGATGATGATTAGTACAAATTTAAAGCCAAAAGTTTCAAAGAACTGTCTTTCCGAGTACTATTTATTTAATTGTAAGATAAAACACTGTTTTGTGGTGAATTATTGTCAAATGTGTAAATAATTTATTATCAATAAGATAGCGATGCTAAAATTTTGTAAATTAGAGTCCCTCAAAAAAATATCCCCCTCAAATCATTTTCTGTCCCAAATTTCAAATTTGTAATCAATAACCAATTATAAACAAACTTTGAAATTATGAAAGCAATGAAATCAATTTTTTTAGTAGCGCTTTTGAGCTTGCTGCTAATGGGCAATAAGAGTATTGCTCAGGACGACAAAAGTTATTTGGTAACAGTAACGAAACTCCACTGGAATCAGGACATGAAAAACTTCAACATGGATGACTGGAAGGCAGTTGAGAAGGAATATTTAGATAAAGTGGTTAAGAAAAATCCATTTATCCTGGGTCAGGAAATTTTACTCCATAGTTTCACCGAAGACAATTCAGAAATTTTATTGGTAACCAGATATGAAAATTGGGATGCCATTGAAAAAGCAGGGGACAAAGATGACGAACTAATCAAAGCCGCTTGGCCGGATGAAAAAGCCAGAAATGCTTATTTCGAAAAAAGAAGCGCTTATTATGCGCACAACCATTCGGATGAAATTTATGCAACGATACCCGGCGGGAAAATCCCAAAAGGGAACTTTGACAAAGACATGCTGTACTACGTGAGAGTGAGCCATTTTGCCTTTCCTAACGACGGAACGCAGAAAGAGTACAAAGAGTTGAGCAAACAATATTTCGATGCAGTACTCAACAAAAATGATTTAATCAAAGCGTATTATCCCAACCGTCACGCTTGGGGAGCCGACAATACCCAGTTTACCGAAGTGTTCGTGGTGGAATCTTTGGCTGACTTAGACAGTGCGCTAAATAAAAACAGAGATTTGTTCAAAGCGGCCTGGGCTGATGAAGCCAAGCGTAAAGAATTTAATGAAAAGTTCGGAAAATATTTCACAGGGAAACACAGCGATTATATTTATAAATCAGTACACGAGCTGACGAAATAGCAACGAAAAGGCGACCAATTGGTCGCCTTTTTAATTTATTTTTTCTTCGGAAATTAATACACCTTTTAGGTATTTTTTAATTTTTATGATTTTACGATTACCATCAAAAAAAAGCCAATCTCCATTTATGTACCAATGTGTTCCGTCTTTTTCATCTAATATCATTGATTGGCCCATAGCTATTACTCTACCTTTCTTATCAAAAGTTTTGATGTTGCAAATAGTGTCCTGATATTTTTCAGTTTTGACAAGTTTCCGATTTTCGAAATATTTCCAAGTTTTGATTTCACAACTTTTGCTATACCGGCCTTTTGATTTATAAAGAGTACCATTTACAGTGTCTTTATAAACCCATTTGCCTTCCTTAAGATGGTTGATAGTTTTGTTGGTTTTGCATCCACTTAAAATTACAAGCAAAAGAAAAGAGAGAAAGGCAAAGAGTCGTCTTATATTCATCCTAACAATAAAAAAATTCGTTTAGTAATAAACGAATTTTTAAATGATTTATTGTTTTTTTATTTACTCAACTCCACAAAATATTTATAAAACAACGGAATCGTCTCAATCCCTTTCAGGTAATTAAAAATGCCGAAATGTTCGTTTGGCGAGTGAATCGCGTCGCTGTCTAACCCAAATCCCATTAAAATGGTTTTGCTTTTTAGTTCTTTTTCAAACAAGGCGACAATAGGAATACTACCACCGGAACGCACCGGAATAGCTGGCACTCCAAAGGTTTCCGTATACGCTTTGTTTGCTGCTTGGTAACCAATACTGTCAATTGGCGTAACATAGCCTTGTCCGCCGTGATGTGGAGTTACTTTTACCGTTACCGCCTTGGGTGCAATGCTTTCAAAATGTTTTGAAAACAATTCGGTGATTTCTTCCCAATCCTGGTGCGGTACTAAACGCATCGAGATTTTCGCATAAGCTTTGCTGGCAATAACCGTTTTGGCACCTTCGCCGGTATAACCACCCCAGATTCCGTTTACGTCTAGTGTCGGACGAATCGAGTTTCTTTCGTTGGTTACATAGCCGGTTTCACCATATACATCAGCAATGTCTAAGGCTTTTTTATAATTTTCTAAAGAGAACGGGGCTTTGGCCATTTCGGCTCTTTCGGCAGCAGTCAATTCTTCTACTTTTTCATAAAATCCCGGAATGGTAATGTGATTGTTTTCATCGTGAAGCGAAGCAATCATTTTGGTTAATACATTGATAGGATTCGCCACAGCGCCACCATACAATCCGGAATGCAAATCACGGTTTGGTCCGGTAACTTCTACTTCTACATAACTCAAACCGCGTAAACCCGTAGTAATACTTGGCTGTTGATTGGAAATCATTCCGGTATCCGAAATCAAAATCACATCGTTCGCCAGCTTTTCTTGATTTCTTTCCACAAACCAACTTAAACTTTTGGAACCCACTTCTTCTTCGCCTTCAATCATGAATTTCACATTGCAAGGCAAGCAGTTGTTTTGAATCATGTATTCAAAAGCTTTTACGTGCATGTACATCTGACCTTTGTCATCACAAGCTCCTCGCGCAAAAATGGCGCCTTCGGGATGAATTTCGGTGGTTTTGATGACCGGTTCAAAAGGAGGAGACGTCCATAATTCCATCGGATCCGGTGGTTGCACATCATAATGGCCGTAAACCAAAACCGTTGGCAGGTTTTTATCTATAGTTTTTTCGCCATACACAATCGGATAGCCTGGTGTTTCGCAAATTTCTACTAAGTCGCAACCGGCTTTTTCCAATGAAGCTTTTACCGCGTTGGCGGTGTCAATAACGTCCTGAGCATAAGCACTATCGGCGCTTACGGAAGGAATTTTTAACAATTCGGTTAATTCAGAAATAAAACGTTCTTTGTTTTGTTGAACGTAGTTTTTTATGTTGTCCATGGGTTTAATTTTGATAGAAATCAAAAGTACAAAAATGCTTGTAATTTTTTTTTAAATATTTTCCTTTGAAAGTTTGAAGTTATGATTATATTTGCACTCACAATTTTGCGGGTATGGTGAAATTGGTAGACATGCCAGACTTAGGATCTGGTGCCGCAAGGCGTGTAGGTTCGAGTCCTATTACCCGCACAGAAAAGCTTCAACTTAGGTTGGAGCTTTTTCATTTTCAACAATTTGGTTAATAAAATGTTCAAAGTTTCTTTTGGGATGTCTTCACAACCTGAGGAAATGCTGTTATTTTTACTGCAGTAATTCATATTTGAATTTATTGTATTCTAAATGAAAGGGAAACGGCTTATGATGACTGCGTTATTGGCAATTTTTGGATTTGTTCTGTTGGCATTGTCCGTATATCTGCTAACTAAAAACAATTCCAATACCATTACTGCCGACAAACAAAAACAATTGGATGAAGCCATCAAACAAATAGAGGTGCTTCATGCCGAAATTTTGGAAAAAGACAAAATTGTTTCTGAAAACGAACAAAAACTGAAAAGTTTAAAATCAGAATCGATGAGCCATGCTATGGGACAAAACATGCCTATCATTGAAATTGTCGATAATGATTTGAGCGAAGGCACTCCAAGTGAAGAAGGACCTAAGAAAGTACACAAACTGATGTACCACCACCAAATTCGATTCTTCTTATTGAATGCCGGAAAAAACTCTTTGAAGGATGTGATTTTCTCTGTTAAAGATGATTACAATCGGAATAAAGACAAAAAAAAGAAAGCCACTGCCACCGCCAATGTAGATTATACCGGGAAAAAAGTAGATAGCGATGAGTTGGGTGTTTATGAAAACATAGAAGTCAACACGCTCAATCTAAAATCCAAAAAACTGATTTACACCAGCAATCTTCCAGGCAGTTTCGGTGTTGGTGACTACGAATACCATTTGATTATCGAATGGAGCCAAGGATTCTACCAAATGCTGGTGAAGATTGAGGAAATAGACGGAAAACTGAAATACAACTACGAATTCTTTGATGTTGACGGCAAGCCGATTGATTTCAAAAGTATGGAAACCAGTATGGCCAATTAAAAAAGCCTCTCGATGGAGAGGCTTTTTCTTTTCTTTATTTTCCGGTGGCAATCCAGTTGTTGATTTTCTTTTCTAACAACTCCAATGGCAACACTCCTGATTCTAATACTTTTTGGTGGAAGACTTTGATGTCGAATTTGTCTTTCATCTTTTCTTTGGCTTTTTGGCGCAATTCCAAAATTTTCAACTGCCCGATTTTGTAGGACAACGCTTGTCCGGGAATGGCCATATAACGCTCAATTTCTGTCGTAATTCCGGCTTCGCTTTCGGCTTCATTGTCTAAGGAATATTGGATGGCTTGTTCACGTGTCCAGCCTTTGCTGTGTAAGCCCGTATCCACCACTAAACGGATGGCTCGGTGCATTTCGTCGTTCAGCATGCCTAAGTATTGGTAAGGGTCTTTATAAAGTCCTAATTCTTTTCCTAAGCTCTCACAATACAATGCCCAGCCTTCGCCATAAGCGCCAAACCAATTGAACTTTCTAAAGTCCGGTAAATTTTTATTCTCCTGTTGCAACGAAATTTGGAAATGATGTCCCGGAATGGCTTCGTGCAAAAACAAATCCTCATCTTCCAAAACGTTATAGCTTTTCACATCCGGAATCGGAACGTAGAAAGTTCCTGGTCGGCTTCCGTCTGCCGAACCCTGCATGTATTCGGCGCTGGCACTTTTTTCTCTGAAAGCTTCAGTTCTTTTGATTTGGAAAGGGGTCTTTGGTTGCAAGGCAAATAACTTATCTACATTCGGCTGTATGATTTTATGAATGCGTTCAAAATTATCCAACACTTGTTGTGGATCCGTGAAAGGTCTTAGTTCTTTTTTGTCGCGAACGTCGTTCAGGAATTCTTTCAAAGTGCCTTTGAAACCAACTTCATTTTTCACTTTTTCCATTTCGGCGTTCAGTTTCGCCACTTCTTTCAAACCTAATTCATGAATTTGATCCGGAGTCATTTCGGTGGTAGTCCATTGTTTTACCAGAGTGGCATACAATTCTTTTCCGTTTGGTAAACTGCCAATGCCGCTTGTGGTTCTGGAAGCCGGTAAATATTCGGTATTTAAGAAAGCTACCATTTTTTGAAACTGCGGCTCTAGTTTTTCAGTAATCACAGCCGTATATTCTTTTTTCAAGGCGTCTTTTTGGGCATCCGTAAAGTCATTTGGCATTGATTTTATCGTAGTATAAAACAAATTGTCTTCTACTTTTGGCGTAATCATATTTTCAAACTGCGGAATCACTTTTACGGTAAGGGCTTTTGGCAACACCATTCCTTTTTGCATTCCTTTTTTCATATACACGATAGAAGAATCAACCCAAACGGAAAGTAATTCCATCCTTTTCAGGAAATTTCGATAATCTTTTTCGGTTTTGAAAGGCTGCGCACTGCTTCCGCTGGCAAATTGTCCCATCGTTAAATGTGTTCCCCAAAACTGTTCCACAGGCATCAGATTAGTATCGTGTTTCAGCATGTCTTTTCCAATAGAAACTTCCCATTCGATAATGCCATAACTGTTTTTTTCTTCTTCCGATAACTTTGTAGTGTCAACGGTGGCCAAGGCTTTCTCATATTTATCAAAAAAAGCGCTTTGTTTTTTTCGATAGGAATCGGTCATTTCAAAAACCAATTGATCATTGTATTCTTTTTGATTATTTACGGTGGCATCCAGTGGATTCAATGCGTTTTTATCGTCAAAATAGTTTTTGGTGATGGCTGTGAAGTCGCCTGTCTTTTCTTCTGATTTACAGTTTACAAAAAGCAATGACAACAAAAGCATGGCCATACAAGAGGATACGTTTTTCATGTGTAAATTTTTGGTTGATTTTAATTAGTCAGCAGTGATTCAGATTTGTTTCAGTTTTTAACAGCAAATGTTGCGATTATCCGTGATATACCCGCGAAGCGATGATTCGGCCTTCTTTCACTTCCAGTACTTCGGCAACAAGCATATCGTCTTCATTCGCCACGGTTCGGATGTATTCCATAAAAACCCTGTCCGAATTCGAAGTCAGAGAAGTAACTTTATAATGCAAAGTCGGCAATCGGTCAAAAGCATCCTGCCACCAGGTGCGCAGCGCTTCTTTTCCGGTAACTAAACCATTGGTTTCCGGATGTCTCATTTTTAATTTCGGACTGAAATGTTCGGCTTCGTCATCGTATAACGACAATAATTTTTCCAGATTATGAGCATTGAAGGCTTCAAACCAAAGATGGGCAATCGATAAATTTTTTTCTGCTGACATAGTTTTTCAAATAAAAAATCCCAAACAGTTGGGATTTTTATGTGGGTAAATATACTTTATTTTTATACGTTTTTCAAATTGATAATTTCCTGTTCTGTCAGGAAACGCCAATTGCCACGCGGTAAATTTTTCTTAGTCAGACCGGCAAACGAAACGCGGTCAATTCGCAATACATCGTATTTGAAACTTTCAAAAATGGCACGCACCACTTTCACGTTGGGGGTTCTTAATTTCAATCCGATTTCGGTTTTTGGTTCGTTTTCGATGTATGAAATTTCATCCACGTATAGCTTGTGACCATCAAGAGTAACGCCACCGGCAATCTTCTCTAAATCTTCAAACTTCAGGTTTTTGTCCAAAGTTACTTGGTAAATCTTAGTTGATTTTTGATTGGGCAAACTGAATTTTCGAACCATATCGGTATCGTTGGTAAACAATAATAAGCCTGTGGTATTCTTGTCCATTCTGCCTATCGGTTGAATTTTGGCATTGGTTGCGGCCCGCACTAACTCCAACACATTTCTGTGGTCCGCATCATCTTCGTTGGATGTGGTGAAGTTTTTGGGTTTGTTCAATACAATGTATTCCTTGCGCTCCGGCGTTAAAACAGAACCGTCAAAGTTGACAACATCGCCCGGTTTTACTTTGTATCCCATTTCGGTAATCACGATATTATTCACCTTCACATTCCCTGATTGGATGTAAATATCGGCATCACGACGCGAGCAGGCACCCGAGTTGGAAATGTATTTATTCAAACGAATATCGTCTGATTTCAACGGTTTTGGCACATTGTTTTGCACGGCTTTGGCAGGTTTTGGTGTGCGTTTTGCCGTTGCGTCATCCGTCGTTGGTTTTGCTTTTTTAGGCCCTTGAGCTCTCTTAGCCATGGCAGGTTTTGGCTTATTCGAACTTGGTCGCGTGCTGTTTGGACGTGAGCCTCCTCGTTTGTTATTGCCTTCCTTCTTATTCATAAATGCTTAAATTTGAGTGCAAAGATACGGTTTTAAAAAGTATAAAAGCCATGGATTGTTTTTAGCCCCGATTGCAACGGCACCTTGTAGAGTGGAAAGCGGGAAAATGGTGTAGCAATGGCGCTGACCATTCGCTTCTAATTAGTTATAATTTCAGTAATCTTTTGCCGTGAATAAGCACTTCGGGGTTGATGAGCATAATGCTGAAAACACCCGAAACTACGAGGAATTTCAGGATGTTGTGGAGTTTTAAATAATCGGGTTTGGAGTTGGATTTCCACAGTTTTTGCAGGAAGAATATCAGCACAATCATACTCACGTAAAAATATATATCCATATAACCCACTTCAAAGATTTCGACTAAAAAGTAAATGGGGATGATGGTAGAAACCGTTAACATCGTGATGATTTTTTTAGAAAATCCTTCGCCAAAAAGCACCGGAATCGTTTGATAATCGTTAGCAATATCGCCTTTAATGTTTTCCAAATCCTTTATCATTTCCCGAATTAGAATCAATAAAAACAGGAAAGTGGCGTGGGCAAAAATCTGCGGGTATAAGTTTTTGTAATACAGCAAAATCGCAAAGAAGGGAAGCACCGCCAGGAATGAAGCCGTTAAGTTGCCAATGACCACCATTTTTTTGAGTTTGTGCGAATAAAACCAAATCAAGAAAATATAAGTCGAGAAGAACAAAACCGCGCGAAACGAAACGAAGCAAGCCAATAATGCCACAATAAAATTCACCGTGAAATAAACCTGCAGCTTGGTTTTTTGACTGACTAACCGATCGAGTTGGGATTTGTTGGGTCGGTTGATTAAGTCTTTTTTGCTGTCGTAAAAGTTATTGATGATATAGCCGGAAGCGATAGTCAAACTCGAAACCAAAACGATAATGAATAAATTGAAATCGAGTAAAACACTCAGCGCCCTTTTGTTTTCGGGAGCCAAAATAAAGATAGCCGATAGGTATTGTGCTAATGCAATGACAGGAATATTATAGCCGCGAACTACAGAAAACAAACTGATAATTTTCATTACGAGAAGCTTGTTTTTACGGCTAAGCATTGGTGTTTTTTGAGTAAATTAGAATTGGTAAACCACTTCCAGTTTATAGTCTTTCAAAGATTGTTTTGCTTTTTCCAAATCTTGCGTAAATCCTAAGATGTAACCGCCACCACCGGAACCGCAAAGCTTTAAGTAGTAGTCATTAGTATCAATTCCTTTTTGCCAAACCCCGTGAAATGCTTCTGGGATCATAGGTTTGAAGTTGTTCAAGACAACTTTTGACAGTTGTTTGGTATTTTCAAAAAGCGACTTCATATCGCCACCCAGGAAATTTTCCACACAGGCATCGGTGTATTTTACGAATTGGTTTTTCAGCATTTTACGGAAACCTTCTTCTTTTAGATTTTCCATGAAAATATTCACCATAGGAGCGGTTTCGCCAACAATTCCGGAATCTAATAAGAATACGGCACCTTTTCCGGTAGCACTTTGTGACGGAATGCCGGTGGCTTCAATGTTGTCTTTGGAATTAATCAAAATCGGAATGCTCAAATAACTGTTTAATGGGTCAAGACCTGAACTTTTGCCGTGGAAAAAGGATTCCATTTGAGCAAAAATGGCTTTCAACTGCAATAGTTTTTCACGCGTTAAATTCTCTAAAACGGTGATTTTGGCATTGGCATATTTATCATAAATAGCAGCCACGAGTGCTCCGCTACTGCCTACACCATACCCTTGCGGAATACTCGAGTCAAAGTACATGCCGCGTTCTACATCGGTTTTTAAAACGTCAATGTTGAACGTTACCAATTCCGGTTGATCCTTTTGTAATTGCTCCAAATACGTTACAAACCGTCTTAAACTTGCGTTTGACTTCACTGCTTCTTGCGATGGATTTTCGTCCACTTTCAGTGCGCCGTTGTAAAAGTTATAAGGAATGGATAAGCCTTTAGAATCTTTGATAATTCCGTATTCTCCGAAGAGAAGAATCTTTGAGTAAAATAAGGGTCCTTTCATAGAATGTTAATTGCTCCGGTTCCAATTGCATCACAAATATACTGACCATTTTGACAATAGCCAACTAATTCGTCTTTAATAAATTGCAAGCAGGCCTCTCTAACGTTTTCGGGATACAAAACATGCACATTGGCTCCGGCATCGAGTGTAAAACAGATAGGAATTTTCGTTTCGTTTCTAAACTTCCAGATTTTGTTAATGATTTCCAGTGTGTTGGGTTTCATTAGGATGAAATAAGGAAGGGAAGTCATCATCATGGCATGCAGGGTCAAGGCTTCGCTTTCCACAATCTGTATGAATGCTTCTAAATCACCGTTTTCCAGCACTGATTGTATAGCGGATAAATTATGATGGGCTTGTGCAAAACGTTGTTCGGCAAAAGGATGGTTGTGCATTAAATCATGACCCACCGTACTGGAAACCTGTTTCTCTCCTTTGTCAACCAATAGAATCGTATCTTGAAAATTCATAAAATTGTCATGAAGTTTTGCCGGAAATTCTACACCAAATAAATCAGAACTGTTTTCCATTTCGGCATGATTTCCCCAAACGACTACGCTCCCTTTCACGCTTCGGCAAGCGCTTCCCGAACCCAATCGCGCTAAGAATGATGCTTTTTGATAAAAGTATTCGGTTGTCATTTCTGGATTCAAAGTTTTTTCCAGACTCATAATATTCATCGCCAAAGCGGCCATTCCGGAAGCGGAAGAAGCAATCCCGGAACTGTGCGGAAATGTATTCTGAGTATCAATCGTGAAATGATAATTCTTCAAATAAGGGCAATAGATGGCAATGCGCTCCAGAAATTTTTGGATTTTAGGTTTGAAATCTTCTTTGGGTTGGCCTTCAAATAACAAGTCAAAAGAGAAGTTCCCGTCGTTTTCTTTTTTGGCGAAAGCCAAATTAGTAATGGTTTTACAGCTATTCAACGTAAAACTGATAGAAGGATTGGCTGGAATTTGATGGGCCTTTTTACCCCAATATTTGACTAAAGCAATGTTGCTCGGAGCACTCCATTGGAAATTTCCATTTTCCGGAGTGGCGGCCAGATTGGAAGCAATAAAATCCTTTTCGGAAACCATAGCGTTGAAATTTGGGCAAAGATACTTTTTTTAAAAATAGTAAAAAATTGTATGGTATATTTGGATAAAATAATTTGATATGCAAAAAATAGTACGGATAGTAACGGTAATCGCAGCTTGTTTGGCGGTGGGTTACTTGTCGAGCATCGTGACCCGGGAAAATATCCCAACTTGGTACGCCATTATTAAAAAGCCAAGTTTCAATCCACCCGATTGGATTTTTGCCCCGGTTTGGACCTTATTATATATCATGATGGGCTACGCAGCAGGCCGAATTTGGAACAGAGTTGATGAAGATAGAGACAAGGTGAAAAGTGCTTTTATTTACTTTTTGGTGCAATTGCTGCTCAATGCGTTGTGGTCGTTTTTATTCTTTGGCCTGCAAAACCCAATGTTGGCGTTCTTCGAAATCTTATTGCTCTGGGCTATGATTTATGAAACTTATTGTCAGTTCAGGAAAATTGATACGGTGGCGGCTTATCTGTTGCTGCCTTATTTGGCCTGGGTGAGTTTTGCTACTCTTTTAACCGGAAGTATTTGGTACTTGAATCCATAAAAAAAGCCCCTAATTTTAGGGGCTTTTTTGTGCAGTATATTATTGAACGATTAATTTTTTAACCTGTTTCAAGTTGGTGCCTGTTGTAATTTCTACAAAATAAACTCCTTTGGCCAATGCCGAAATATCGACAGTAGTTTGTGTAATTGATAGGTTTGAAATTCTTGTCACAGCTTTGCCGGAGATGTCATAAAAAACAATGGCGGCTATAGTTTCATTCACCGAAGTTGTAATTTGAACATTCCCATGAGCAGGATTTGGGTACAGCCCAATGCTGCTGTTAGTAAATGTTGGATTGCTCAAACTTTGTACAAACTCAGTATTGAAAGTATTGGTAACTATAGGCGGATTGTAATCAAAATAAATGTCGGCTGTATTAGGAATGATGTCTCCAATGGCATACCCTGGTTTCGGTTTTATTCTGAAATAGACAAATCCATGACTGTTTTCCGCATCAATACTGGTTGGTGGCAATTGGGTATCATAGAAATGCCAAGTTAGCTGATTGCCGTCTCTTCTAGTGTTAACCGGGTGACTGGCTGCTATCATTTCAAATGAGTTTTCATCCAGTTGACTGTCTAAAAGGTCTTCTACTCTGATAAATTCGGTACTGGCATTTCCGGTATTTTCAAAACGAATGGTATAATACAAATAGTCATTAGCCGTAAAATCCTGATGGACAATTTTCCCGCCATGGGATTCGCTTTTGTCATTAGGATCATAAGAACCAACAATAGCCTGGCTATAAGTTGCCGAATTATTAGAACCATTAACATCATTAACAGTTTGAATGGTAACGCTGTTGGTTACCAATTGTCCAATGGTTACGGCTGGAATAGTGGGTACTAAAAGCGATATTTGAATATGTCTGAATTCATTTGGCGCCAAGTTGGTAAAATCATAGGTAAAACCGGTTGCGGTGCTTACTATGCCAGTTTGGGAAACGGAAGAAATAGTTAGGTTTGGATCCTTGGTAAACGTTAGAGTCCCGGCAGCAATGGGATCTAAGCCATAATTGGCGTAAGTAATGGTCATATTGTAAAGAAAACCGGGTCTTGGATTGTTCTGATTATACAGAAAAACTCTGGCATCTGTGTAGGGTTGTATTACGGTAATCGGGAAATACAGATAATTGGCACCGCTTCCATCGGGTAATGTTACGTTGCTATAGGTTGTGGCAGAAGCGTAATAGCCGCTTAATTCCGGGTTTACCGCAAAATTAATATCATAAGAATTAGCCGGATTGGCATCAAAAATATAATAAGAACCCTGATTGGTAGTGCCGTATAAATCGGTGCCTGAATCATTTATTTGGTAAGTAAAGTTTCCGTAATTAAAATTAACTTCACCACTGTCTTTAACACCATTATTGTTAGCATCTATGAAAGCATTCAGGATCAACGCTTCCGAGCAGCTTCCGCTGTTGGCACAATTGGCCATGCAAATAGTAACTGGAGCTGACCACTCACTGGAATGGCTAACGTCGCAATATTTTTTCAAGTAGACAGAATAACAACCATTCGGACTCAAACCTGTTATCATTGCAGAGGTTTGCTGATTAAGTATATCAATATAAGGGGAGGATGAAGAAAGGGGTTCTCCAAAAGGCAATACCACTATTCTGGTAAAAATACCCAAACCGGTCCAATTGACATAAAATGTTGTATCGGTAACGTTACTAATGGTTATTGTTCCAGGTACATGACAGGTCGTGTCACAAGTGTTAGTGTTTAGTGTTAAAGTGGTTGTAGTAAAGCAACCCGTGGAAGGATTTTCAACTCGGGCATAAAGGGTTTGTATTCCGGTTTGTACTAAAGGCATTCCGGTAATTGGAGCCGTCGCAGCATTTGCATCCGCTTGAGTGTAATAAAATGTTACAACGGCATTCGGATCGGTTGTTATTTGAGGAATGGCAGTATTCAGGTCATAAACCGGGAGTTCGTTTGGATCGCAAAACGATAGGGTAGCCGGATTGGCAGTTGGAGTAGGGAGTACTCTTACATCAATTGTGGAAAAGAAGACCTCACTAGTTAACGTGTTTACTACTCTGATATAAACAGTTTGAACAAACGGATTAATATTCGCAAAATTATTGGGATTGACAATAGCATTGGCGCCAACTTGAGCATCAGTGAACGTTTCATGAAAGGTAACGACAGTAGTCGCAGGATTCATTCCCGATAAAATTTCCGGAATCATTACCGTTAAATCAAAAATGCCAGTTCCGTCGTTGTTGTTGTCACAAAAATTTAAAGGCGGATAAGAGCTTTGAATTTGTGCGTTGCTAGTGGCACTCAAAATAAGAAACAAAAGGAGTAGTAGTTTTTTCATGGGTCTGGAATTTGAAACCCAAATTTAATTGATTTTTAACAAACTACTATAAAAAAGTGTTATTATTCTGTAATTTTTTGAGCCACAATAAACCCGCTGGTCCAGGCATTTTGAAAATTAAACCCACCGGTTATGGCATCAATATTGACAATTTCTCCGGCAAAGAAAAGATTTTCATGGAGTTTACTTTCCATCGTTTTGAAGTTGATTTCTTTTAAATCAATGCCGCCAGCTGTGACAAATTCTTCCTTAAAAGTACTTTTGCCATTCACCTGAAATTGTCCGTTAGTGAGTTGGTTGGCCAAATCGGTTAATTGCTTTTTGGATAAATCGGCCCATTTAGTTTCATTCAAAATTCCGGAAGCCAGTACCAAACTTTCCCACAATCGGTTCGGAAAATCAAATGGGGATTTTTTGGACACCGCTTTTTTGGCGTGTTCTTGTTTTAAGTTTTTGAGCGTTTCCAAAGCGTCTTCAAAAGGCACTTCATGGAGCCAATTGACTTCCAATACAAATTGATACTGTTTGTCAAAAAGTTCCCGCGCTCCCCAGGCGGAAAGCCTCAAAATTCCGGGGCCGCTCATGCCCCAGTGTGTGATTAATAAAGGTCCAGCAGCTTCCAGTTTGCTGTTTTTCACTTTCACATTGGCAAAAGCCGAAAGCCCCATCAAATCTTTGATGCGCGCATCTTTGATATTAAAAGTAAATAGAGAGGGAACCGGCGGAACAATGGTATGTCCTAAATTATGTAAAAGTTCCCAAATTTTAGGATTGCTACCGGTAGTCATAATCAATTTTTGGCAAGAGAAAGTTTCGTGATGGGTTTCTACTTTCCAATAGCCTTCCCCTTTGAAAAGCGATTGCACACTTTGACCGGTCAAAACTTCTATTTTTAAGTTTTTAACGGCTGTTAGAAAGCAATCAATAATCGTTTGTGAGCTGTCACTTGTTGGGAACATTCGGCCGTCTTCTTCAATTTTCAGTTCCACGCCGTGACGTTCAAACCAGGCAATGGTATCGCCCGAACAAAACTGGTGAAACGGACCGCGCAATTCTTTTTCACCCCGAGGATAAAATTTCACTAAATCATTCGGAACAAAACATGCATGTGTCACATTACAACGCCCACCGCCCGAAATGCGGACTTTTTCCAAAACGGTTTTGCCGCGTTCCAGTATGGCCACTTTTAGTTTCGGATTGTTTTCTACAAGGTTGATGGCCGTAAAAAAACCGGCGGCACCTCCGCCAACAATTATAATGTCAAAGTTTGAATTCATAGTCTGTCCGGAAAATCCGTTATGATGCCGTCCACCTGTAACGACCGCACAAAGATAATGTCTTCCGCCTGATTAACCGTCCACGGGAAAACTTTAAAGTTTTTGGCTTGCATTTGCTGCGTGTTTGCTGCTGTCAGCAAATGATAATAGGGATGAATGGAATAGGCTTTGATAAATTTGGCGAAAGCCATGGCCAAGTCTAAATCAGTTTCAGTCAAAACACCAATTCTAATGGCATTATCGTGAAAACGAACCTCCTGCAAAGCATTCCAGTCAAAGCTGGAAATCAGTAATTTGTCTTTATTAAAATCACTGGAATCGACTAAATCCAAAACACTTTTAGTTGCTTCAAACCGTTTGATTTCGATGTTAATGTCACATTGAGTAGTAACCAATTTAAAAACTTCTTCCAAAGTCGGAATGCCGAATTGTTGTAATTCCGTTGCCGTAAAATCAGCAACCAAACCGCTGCCCAAAGTCGTTCTGTCAATGGTTTTATCGTGAATCACCATTGGAACGTTGTCCTTACTCTGATACACATCGAGCTCAATCATGTCAACGCCCAGCGCAATAGCTTTTTGGAAGGAAGCCAACGTATTTTCGGGGGCATGACCTTTGGCTCCGCGGTGACCAATTTTGAGCATGATGGTTTATGATTTTTCCAATAGAACAAGTTCAAACTCAGAATCAACGATTACTTTTCCTTTAACAACCGTGGCTGTTTTGCCGGAATAAGCATCTTTGACTTTGCTGCCGTTGGCGAAAATGGTTCCCACCGGAATTTCCTTTTTGCCTTTGGTCAAATCCAATCCAACGACCACTTTATCGGTAAATTTTCCTTTGACAAAGGTTCTGCTGAACACATAAGGGGCGCTCGAAATTTGAGTATGAATGCCACCGCCTACTGCAGGATGTTTTTTTCGGAAGTTGCCCAATTTTTGCCAATGTGCCAACACTTCTTTGGTTTTAGCGTCATTTGCCAGAGCCTCCCAATTCATGTCAGAGCGCAAGGTAGCATCGCCCTGTGTGCCTTCAATGTCAAGTGAACGCGCGCTTTCATCTCCATAATACACTTGTGAAATTCCCGGAGCCAATAATAACTTGGTGCCACTTTCAAATGGTTTTTCGCGTTTTTTGTCAAAAGGATAACCGTCATCGTGTGAGGAAACATAGTTCATCACAGTGTGCCCTTTCAAGTCATTTTGCAGGATGTTAGAATATTTAGAAAACAATTCTTCGTAGTTCATTTTGGCTTCATTTCTGAAATCAAAATTGATTAAACCGGTAAAGCCGTTTTCGAAATAATTTACTTTTTTATCCCCAAAATCAAATAGCTGTTTGTTGCTAATGTTATAGCCATATACTTCGCCAACCGTAAAGAAAGGATTGTTATCCAATACTTTTTTTGGATTGTTTTTCTTGTATTCGGCGAAAGCCTGATCACAGACTTTTTTGAAATCGGCCCAAACATCTTCCGTGGTGTGTTTAGCCGTGTCCACTCGGTATCCGTCAATGCCATACTCACGGATATAATCCGAAAGCCATTTCATGATGTAATATTTCGGCGCTCTTGGATAACCGGTTTTTTTGAAGAAAACATCCAACGAAGCTACTTCTTTGTCATAACGGCCTTCTTTTTTCCATTTATTGGCCAAAAATGCTGGTAATTCTACATTGTCATTGCTCTCTGTTTTTACATCCGGTAGGTTGTCAACCAAAGTACAATTGATATAGGTGTCGTATGATTTATAAGTACATTTTGGAGATGTTCGAACCCAGTCACTCGGATAAACCGAATCCTCGGGAGTCACCGGGCCAGTGTGATTGATCACTGCATCGAGCATAATTCGGATGCCGTGAGCATGCGCTTTTTGAACCAATTCGGCTAAATCCTGTTTGTTCCCCACACTTGGGTCAATCGAACTCCAATCACGTGTCCAATACCCATGAAAAGCATAAGTGAATCCGGTGCCTTCATCCACACCGTCGTGAATTTGCTCTACAATTGGCGTCATCCAAATCACATTGATGCCCAGTTTGTCAAAATAACCTTCGTCCAGTTTTTGAATCACACCGCGAATGTCACCGCCGTCAAACCCGCGTAATTTCCCTGTTGGTTTGTTTCGGTTGAAGGTGTGGTCGTTGGTTTTGTCCCCGTTGTTGAATCTGTCTGTTACGATGAAATACACATTGGCACTTTCCCAAACAAAAGGGGTTTTGGTTACTGCTGTTTTCTTTTTTTGAGCAAATGTATTGCCGCAAAGAGCAAAAGCGACCAGGAGTAATAAGGTTGTTTTCTTCATAAGATTAGTATTCGATTTTTATTTCCTGAACCGTTTCTTTTTTCCAATCAACGGAAATCTGAAGTGGCTCGCTGAATTTTTTATAGACTCTTTCCTGACCATTTACAAAAATGCGCTTGGCTTTGATGTTATGAATCAAAACGGAAACGGTTTTATCGGTAGTTTGGAAATTTTTCCCGGTTTCGGTATTTAATTTTAGGGTTAACACCTTGTCTTTGTTGGTGCTGCTGAAATGCAACAGTTCATAAGCTCCTTTTTCAAAATCATTCGGCGTCAGACCGTCATCGTTATAGATTTTTCCGGTTGAATTGGCTACGGTATCGTCAAAATAGAAATGCAAATCAAAGTTGGCCAACGAATAGTTTGAAGTATTCTGAATCGTTGAAATCATCGGAATAAAAGCACCACCCCGCACAAATACAGGAAGGTGGTCTTCGGTCACGGTTACTGTTGAAGTGCTTCCGGCAAGTTGTTTTTCAGTAGAATAAAAGTCAAACCAATTGCTGCTTTTTGGGAAATAAATTTCGGCAGAAGTCACAGCTGATTTTGTAATGGGAGTTACTAAAAAGTCATTACCCCAAAGATATGTTTTACTAACTGTTTGTAATTTCAAATTGCTTGGTTCCTCAAAAAATAACGGACGCATCAATGGCGTTCCTTTTTGGTTATTATCAAAAGCCAGGGTGTAATTATAAGGCATTAATTGGTAACGTAACTCGACTTGTTTTTTGGCTTTGGCCATGGTAACAATGTCTTTTCGGGCTACTTCCGATGCTACGTCTTCCTGTGCATGCGGGCGGAATATCGGTTGGAAAACACCGTATTGCAACCAACGTAAATACAATTCGTTGTCAAAATAATCACCGGCAAATCCGCCTAAATCAGAGTGCATGTACGCCATGCCCTGCATGCCCATTTGTAACGAAATTTCCATTTGCGATTGCAAACCGCCCCAACCTCTGCTTACATCACCGCTCCACGGAATCATGCCAAAACGTTGTGAACCGGAATAACCGGCACGCATTAAAATAAACGGACGTTGCGTTGGGAAATCTTTTTTGTAACCGTTAGCTACTAATTTGGCCCAATTGTGTCCGTAAATGTTGTGCACTTCATCGGCTTTGCCACCGGCCGTATTGACTTTTGATGGGAAAACTTCGGGTTCGCCCAAATCGCCCCAAAGACCGCCAACACCTTGATTAATTAAGCGTTTATACACATTCCAAAACCAATCTTTGCCTTCGGGCTTGAAAATATCGACAACACTGGTATTGCCAAAATAGAAATCCCAAGTAGCCGCTTTTCCGGTTTTATCGGTAACTAAAATATTTTTGCTAACGGCTTCCTGCCATTTTGAGGAGGTGGTGAGGATAAAAGGTTCCGTAATCAAAACCGTTTTTACGCCTTTGGCATTCAAATCGGCAATCATTTTATCAGGATTCGGGAAAGTGTCTTTATCCCAATCTAAATTGCCCATGGTGCCTTTTACTGTTTTGCCAAACCAATACAAATCCAAGATGATAGCATCAACCGGGATTTTGCTGTCTTCAAATTTCTTAATGGTGTTTTCAACTTCTTCTTGTGAATGATACCCAAATCGACTGGAGAAATTCCCAAATGCCCAACGTGGTGGCAACGGTTGTTTTCCGGTGAGGTTAGTATAATTGGAAACTAAATCGGTCCAGGAATCACCAACGATAACTTGGTAAGTTTTTCGGCCCGAAATCGTTTCATAAGTTAAAGTATTATTCTTTTTGCTGTCTAAATCCAAATAACCAATAGCCGGATTGTCAAAGTGGACGGCATACATCTTGGAAGACAAAACCATAGGAATGCAAAAATTCATCAACTCGGCGTAGTCTCCATAACCATAATGCGCGCGATTGTATAACTGCAAGCGATTGCCGCGACGGTTCATGCCCAAAGCTCGGGCACCACCGCCATAAAGCGCTTCGTCCGGACTTAGATTGAAATCGATAGTTTCGGTGCTGTCCTTTTTAGTGTAGCCGTTTTTTTCAGACAAAAGCACTTTTCCTTTGCTGGAATAAGTAATTCTTAGCGGAGATTTATTAATGACAATTGTTATTCCTTTGGTGTCTAATGCCAGTGAGCTTTCTGTTTTTTTGAAGGCTGCTTTTACTTTCTCGGGCGTTTTGATCACCGCATGCGAATTGGGATTGAAAGTCTCCCCATTAGGAATAAAGGAAGTTTCGACTATTTTTTCGGAATAAGGCGTTATGCGGTAAGTCCCGTCATTGGTTTTTATTTCCAGAATATTGTTTTTCCAGGTATGCGAAAGGTATTTTCGATTTGCATTTTGAGCAAATGAAACCGAAGTAATCAGTAAGAGTAACAGTAGTTTTTTCATGGTCTTATTTTAATTCCAAAATCAAAACAGATTTGCCTTCAATAGCGATATCATTTTTCAAATCAAATGAGGTATTGGTCAGGACATCTTTTCCGGAAGTATAGTTTTTAATTCTTTCTGTAAACCGACTGGTTTTAAAAGTTTGCTTGTCGTTGCTGTTGTTGATGACTACCATTACCGTTTCTTTTTCGTTGTAACGGAAATACACATACACGTTATTCTCGGGAACATAATGCATCATTTTTCCGAAATGAACCACGTCTGCCGTTTTTCTCCAATTGAATAATTTCGAAGTAAAGTCAAAGTATTTGTTTTGCTCTTCAGTTCTTCCGGATTTGGTAAAGGCATTGTTGGTATCACCATTCCAACCGCCAGGGAAATCATGACGAATATCGCCGTCGCCTTTGCCTTTATCACCGGCCATGCCAATTTCGGAACCGTAATACAACTGCGGAATGCCACGAATGGTAGCAATCAATGTCATGACCATTTGGTATTTTTTGAAATCGTTTTTATACATCTGGTTGAAGCGGTTGGTGTCATGGTTTTCGGCAAAAACAAGCATGTTGTTGATGTTCGGATACAGAAAATCGTTGGTAAAATTGTCGTAGATTTTTATCATGCCTTTGTCCCATTCTCCTTTGTCTTCATTGAAAACCGAGCCCAAGGCATCGTACAAGGTGAAATCCATCACACTGGGTAAATGGGAATTAAAACTTTCAATCGCGCCCACTTTACTGTCTTTTTGCCAATACGCCATTTGCGCTTGGTTGTGCATCCAGACTTCGCCGACGATGTTGAAATTCGGGTATTCATCTGTTATGGCTTTGGTCCATTTGGAGATGCCTTCTTTGTCGTTATACGAATAAGTATCCACACGGAAGCCATCCAAATCGGCGTATTCTATCCACCAAATGGCATTTTGCGTCAGATAATTTAAAACCAAAGGATTCGATTGATTCAGGTCGGGCATCGATTTTACAAACCAACCATCCACACAGTTTTTAGTGTCAATAGCAGAAGCATTGGAGTCAAACTGAGTTGTCATGCGGTAATTCGATTGCGAATAACCAGGGAACTGATGCACCCAGTCATACGTTGGCAAATCTTTATACATCCAATGTTGCCAACCCCAGTGATTGGTCACGTAATCCAAAATATTTTTCATGCCGCGCTTGTGTAATTCGGCACTCAGTTTTAAGTATTCTTCATTGGTTCCAAAACGTGGGTCGATTTTATAAACATCGGATTGGCCGTAAGTATGATAAGAGCCTCTTTCGTCATTGTCTTCGCAAAGCGGCGTTGGCCAAACAGCAGTGGCACCTAGCGATTGGATATAATCTAAGTTATTGATAATTCCTGTAATATCACCGCCGTGTCTTCCGTTAGGATTGGTTCGGTCGGCTTTTTCGGTTACCGAAGCATCGCTGTCGTTGTTGGGATTGCCGTTGGCAAATCGGTCGGACATGATGAGGTAAATCATATCGGAACTGTCATAGCTTTTTCGGAATTTGGAATTGGCTCTTCTGGCTTTTAGCGAATACTTTTTGGTGAATAATTTTTTGCCGTTTTTGAAAGTGAAAACGAAATCCTGAGCCGGTGTGTTTTTAGTGTCGATGGTTACGAAAACGTAGTTAGGATTTTCGGTTTTTTGGATGTCTTTGATCACGATGCCATTGGAAACGGTGACCTCATTCTGAGCAATATTTTTCCCGTAGAACATAATCTGAACATTGGAAAGATTCATGTCACTCCACCAAAAAGGCGGTTCCATTTTTTGAATCTGAGCAAACGAAACAGCAGTGAACAAAAGCGATAGCAGGGCGATTTTTTTCATTTGATAGTAAAATTAAAAACCCGACACATTTTGAAAAACTGCCGGGTTTTGAGTGTTATGATTTATACGGTAACCAAACTGTTAGGCTCCACCAGAATTGCTTTTCCGTTGACATAAACGGTTAGTTCTTTGTCGCCTTCGAGTGAAAATTCGGTTTCTTTTTGATGTACCGAAACTTTTAGGATTTGGTTTCTGAAATTAATTTTAAACGAATAGCCATTCCATTCTGCCGGAATTCTCGGCTCGAAATGCAACGCGTCATTTTTTACCCGCATGCCTCCAAAACCTTCTACGATACTCATCCAGGTTCCGGCCATAGAAGTGATATGCAATCCTTCTTCGACTTCTTTGTTGTAATCGTCTAAGTCTAAACGCGAGGTTCTTAAATAGAAAGTGTAGGCTTGTTCCATTCTGCCCAAAGTAGCAGCCTGAATCGAGTGAACGCAAGGCGAAAGTGAACTTTCATGTACCGTAAACGGTTCGTAGAAATCGAAGTGTTTCTCTAATTGTTCTTTGGTGAAATGATCTTCGAAGAAATAGAATCCTTGCAGCGTGTCAGCTTGTTTGATATAAGGCGAACGCAGGATTCGGTCCCAAGACCATTTTTGGTTGATTGGACGTTGGCTTTTATCCAAATCATGCACTTTGATTAAATCTTTATCCAGGAATCCGTCTTGCTGCAAATACACATCATGTTCTTCAGAATACGGGAAATACATATTGTCGGCAACGGCTTTCCAATGACCGATTTCGGTTTCAGACAACTTAACTTTGCTCATAATCCGAGCATGGTCAGCACTGTATTCTTTTGCCACTTTCTGAATTTGCTCTACGGCATAATCGATACACCATTTGGCCAAATAATTTGTGTAGAAATTGTTGTTGACGTTGTTTTCATATTCATTCGGACCCGTAACTCCTAAAATCACGTATTGATTTTTGTGGGTAGAGTAGGTGGCTCTTTGGTGCCAAAAACGAGCAATGCCGATAAGTACTTCCAATCCTTTTTCCGGAATGTAACTGTAATCGCCGGTGAATCGGTAGTAGTTGAAAATAGCAAAAGCGATAGCGCCGTTTCTATGAATTTCTTCAAAGGTGATTTCCCACTCGTTGTGGCATTCTTCCCCATTCATGGTTACCATCGGATACAAAGCAGCGCCGTTTTTAAACCCTAAGTTTTTCTCGGCATTTTCGATAGCTTTATCCAATTGATTGTAACGATACGTCAATAGGTTTCTGGCTACTTGCTGGTCTTTCGTTGCCATGTAGAATGGAATACAATAGGCTTCGGTATCCCAATAAGTAGAACCTCCGTATTTTTCGCCGGTGAAACCTTTCGGGCCAATGTTCAATCGGGAATCTTTTCCTAAATACGTTTGGTTTAATTGGAAAATATTGAAACGAATGCCTTGTTGTGCTTTGACATCGCCCTCAATGGTGATATCGCTCATTTCCCAAATTTTGGCCCAGGCATCGATTTGGTTTTGTAATAGTTTAGCATACCCCAAAGCCAACCCTTTTTGGATTACGTTTTGCGCTGCCGGAATCAATTGATTGGATTCGTGATTCATGGAAACGGTGTAACCGCCCAGTTTCTGTAAGGCTATGGTTTGTCCTTTAGGAACCAATGTTTCATAAGTAAATACTACTTTGTCTGAAGTGGTGTCTACAAATATGGGTTTGAAGTTTTGATTTACATTGTTAATTAATATAGTATTGTGCATGTAGGTGGCTACCTCGAAATGTGTTTTGAAGGTGCGCGCTACTACGAATGCTTCATTGTCGGTATGTTCAGTCGCTAAGGGTTCCCAAAATTTTTCTTCCCAGTTGGCGTCTTCGTTGTGTACTCCGGCATCTAAAAAGGGCTTAAAAACAATAGTGGCCTCTTGGTTTTTGGGTGTTACTTCGTAATTGATTACTCCTAATTCATCCAAATCTAAAGAAAGAAAACGACGAACGTTAACCGAAACTTCGGTGCCGTTTTTTAATCTAGCATCAAAAGAACGGTGATACCAACCTTCTTTCATGTTGAGCTCTCTTTTAAAATGAGATACTTTGCAGGAGGCTAAATCTAAGGTTTCGCCATTGATTTCTACTAAAATGCCAATCCAGTTGGGAGCGTTTAGCACTTTGGCAAAATATTCAGGATAGCCGTTTTTCCACCAGCCTACTTTGGTTTTATCCGGATAGTAAATCCCGGCGATGTAACTTCCCTGAAAGGTATTCCCAGAATAGAACTCTTCAAAATTGGCACGTTGCCCCATGGCCCCGTTTCCAATACTGAAAAGACTTTCGGAAGATTTTACTTGTTCAACATCAAATCCTTCTTCAATAATCGACCAGTTATCTGGTTTTATATAATCTTGGTTCATTGTAATTTTTTTATTTTCCTTTTATCATTCAATTTCAGTTCATTAATGCTTCGATAAACAAAGTATCCATAAACGTAAAATCTTTAAAATTATATTTTGCTTCGTGTAGAATTTTTTCATCGCCAATCCCTACACTGGTCATGTTGGCAACGTTAGCCGCTTGGATTCCGGCTACTGAATCTTCAAATACTATAGAATTGACATTTTTAGCATTTACTAATTTGGCAGCTCTTAGAAAAACTTCCGGATCCGGTTTGGCATTGGTCACATCGTTACCATCGACAATGGCATCAAACAGATGCAGGATTTTCACTTTTTCTAATATTGGTCGGGCATTTTTACTGGCCGAGCCCAGAGCGATTAGTTGTTTTTTTTCTTTAATAAATTCTAATACATTCAGTACTCCTGGTAAAATTTCACTTTCATCCATGTGCTCAATGTAAGAGAGGTAATCTTCATTTTTCTGGGTTAACCATTTGTTTTTGTCTTCCTGACTGGCTTCGATTTTGCCAAGTGCCAAAATAATGTCAAGAGAACGAACGCGGCTTACGCCTTTTAATTCTTCGTTGTGTTCGGGGGTAAATTCGATGCCGAGTTGGCTTGCTATTTTTTGCCAGGCTAAAAAGTGGTATTTAGCGGTGTCAACAATAACGCCATCCAGATCAAATATGAATGCTTTTTTACTCATTAATTATAATTTTCGATTTGTCATTGATGGTCAGTGCAATGATTCCGGCCAGAATCATAGATGCGCCACCAATTAAAAGTGCATAAATAGGTTCGCTGTTGAAAAACTTAGAAACCAAGAATCCTAAAATAGAAGCCGCCACCAATTGTGGAATTACGATAAAGAAGTTGAAAACGCCCATGTAATAGCCCATTTTACTTGATGGCAAAGCTCCGGAAAGCATAGCGTAAGGAATGGAAAGGATACTGGCCCAGGCAATTCCCACGCCAATCATTGGTAGCCATTCCATAGTGAAGGCTGTTGGTTCTTTGATGAAATAAATAGAAATCAGTCCAAAACCACCAAAAGTTAAGGCGATAAAATGGGTGAATTTTCTACTGGTGTATTTGGCCAACAAAGGCAAAAGGAAAGCAGCTATAGCCGCGATCAGATTGTAATTGGCAAACATTTCTCCTACTTGATTGGCACCGGTGTTATAATCTTCAGAGGTGGTGTCGGTAGTTCCGTAAATGTGTTGTGTCACTGCAAGTGTAGTGTAAATCCACATAGAGAAAAGAGCAAACCAGGAAAAGAATTGTACCCATGCCAGCTGTTTCATGATTTTTGGCATAAACTGAAAATCGTTCATAATCGTAACAAAACCATTGTCCGTATTGTTTGCCTTTTGCATCAATCCGGAAACGAACATGGCCAATCCCCCTAATCCAATTAATCCTAACGAAAGCACATAGAGGTCTTTCTTCAGGTCGTAATGGAAAATGGCAAAAGAAAACAAAATGCTTACGATTAAGAACAGTGCGCCTTTGGTGATGTGTGATTTTCCATTGTTGGCAAACCATTCTGCTGAGTGGGTTTCTTTTTTGTATTCGGTTTCTTTGTGTTTTTCAAAAGCCTCCATTTCTTCCGGAGAATACTCTTTGGAGGTAATGACTGTCCATAAAACAGTTACAATAAAAGCAACGCCGCCAATGTAAAAAGAATATTTCACCGAATCCGGAATGATTCCTAGTGGCGCTGTATTTTTTACATCAAAATGCGTTAAAATTAAAGGAAGTTTTGACGCTACATAAGCCCCAATTCCGATGAAGAAACTTTGCGTGGCAAAACCCATGGTGCGTTGTTTTTCGGGAAGATTATCTCCAACGAAAGCACGAAAAGGTTCCATCGAAACGTTGATGGAAGCATCCATTATCCAAAGCATTCCTGCAGCAAACCAAAGTACAGGAGAGTTAGGCATAATGAACAAGGCCGCCGAAGCTAAAATAGCACCAGCCAGGAAATAAGGTTTTCTTCGACCTAATCGGGTCCAAGTTCTGTCTGAGAAATAACCAATGATGGGTTGAATAATTAAACCAGTCAGAGGAGCAGCCACCCAAAGGATTGGAATGTCATCAATATTGGCCCCTAAAGTTTGGAATATTCTACTAACATTAGAGTTTTGCAAGGCAAAACCCATTTGAATCCCCAGAAATCCGAAACTCATATTCCAGATTTGCCAGAAACCTAATTTACGCTTTTCCATTATCGTAATTTAATGATTTATAACACGATAAGCGCTATGCCTATCAAAACTTACTAATTGTTTTCGAAGTAAAAGTATAAGCTTTGATAATTGGTTGTAAATATATAAAAATTATGAATTGTGGATTGTGAATTGCGAATTATTTTCCGAAATGATTTAAATGGTAGATTCTCTTTCCACTAAATCGGTTTCGATGACTTCAGTTCTGTATTGTTCTTCTTCCTCTTCTTCCGCTTCCAATCTTTCGATAAGCATTTTGGCTGCATTACCGCCCATCTTTATTCCGTTTTGACTAACGGTAGTAATGCTTGGCGAGGAATATTTAGAAATAATACCATCCGTGAATCCAATAACCGAAAGGTCTTCCGGTACTTTTTTACCTTGTTTGTTGGCTTCTTTTATGGCGGTTACGGCAAACAATTCGTTTACGGCAAAAATAGCTTCCAGGTCGGTATTGTTGCGGATTAATTCTTCTATAGAGGCTTCAAAATTCTCGGTGTCTTCGATTTTTAGTATCAGATTTTCATCTACTTTTAAATCGTTGTTTTTTAAAGCTTTGATGTATCCTTCGGTTCTCATTTTACCAACACTGACATAGTCAACGGTGGTGATTAATGCAATTTTTTTGAATCCTTTATCGATTAAAAATTGGGTAGCATTAAAGGCAGCCAAATTATCGTCGATGATTACTTTGTCGCACAAAATGTCATTGGTAACGCGGTCAAACATCACAACGGGCATCCCCTGATTGATAACTTCGACAATATGATGAAAATCTTTCTTTTGTTGTGTTTCTTTGGAGAGCGACATGATGAATCCGTCGATGCTTCCGTTGGCAAGCATTTCCATATTAATAACCTCTTTATCAAAGGATTCGTCAGACAAACAAACTAAAACATTATAGCCGTTTTCATTGGCAACATTTTCCACTCCGCTAATTACTGTGGCAAAAAAATGATGAATAATTTCAGGAATAATAATACAAATGGTCTTGGTTTTTTTGTTTTTCAGACTAAGGGCAATATTGTTGGGTTTGTAGTTGTATAATTTGGCAAAAGCCTGTACTTTTTGACGGGTATCTTCGCTGATTTCCAAGCTGTTGCGCAATGATTTGGAGACGGTAGATATGGAGACGTCCAGCTCTTTGGCTATCTGCTTTAAAGTGACTTTTCTTTTCATGTTGTGGATTTGATAAAAGCTATTTTCTGAATAAAGATATATGTTATTTTTTATTCTGTCAATTTTACTCTTAAATTATTGAAAAATGTAAAAAGTTTTCAACACGAAAACGTTTTCGGTGTAGTTTTAACAAGCGTTTATTCTAAAAGTTGAAATTTTTACATAAATTTAACATTCGAAGTATAAGTATAAGCACAAAATTAAATTTTTAACCTAAACAAAATGTATGAAAACAATTTACAAAAAGTTGTTATTTTTATTCCTGTTACTGCCTTTTAGTGTTCTTGCACAGAGCACTTTGGGGGGTGTTGTCGTTGATAAAAAATCAAATCAGCCACTGCCGGGAGTAAATGTAAATGTTCAAGGCGCCAGTCAAGGCACCTCAACAGATTTTGACGGAAAATTTCAGTTAGGAGGACTAAAAAATGGGGACAAAGTTGTATTCTCGTTTATTGGTTATGACTCTCAAACGATTACTTTTTCGGGCCAGAAATCTGTTAATGTTAGTCTGGAAGAAAGCGCTAATCAGCTGCAAGAAGTTGTAGTTCAAGTGGGGTATGGTACTGTTAAGAAAAAAGACGCAACAGGATCAGTTACTACTTTGGGTGCGAAAGACTTTAATAAAGGGAACAATGTTACAGCAGAGAATTTGCTTAACGGTAGAGTCGCTGGTCTTACTATTAATTCTGGTGGAGGAGCTCCTGGATCAGGTACTCAAATCAGAATCAGAGGAGGGTCATCTTTATTTGCGTCTAATGATCCATTAATCGTTATTGATGGTTTGCCTATTGATTCTAAGACGAATACAGGTTCTACATCATTTTTGGCATCATTGAATCCAAATGATATTGAAAGTTTTAGTGTGTTGAAAGATGCTTCAGCTACTGCGATATACGGTTCAAGAGCGTCAAATGGAGTTATTATTATTACAACCAAGAAAGGTGGAAAAGCACTTGCGGTGGACTACAATTTTCAATATGCTTCTGGTAAAAAGATTGATCAGGTTGATGTGTTTGGTGCAGATGCCTATAGAGCTTTGATTCAACAAGTCAGACCTCAGGATGTTAGTAAACTGGGAACTGCTAATACAAATTGGCAAGATGAAATTTACAGAAGAACAGATTTTGTCGATAATAATGTTTCGATAAGAGGAAGTTTATTCAAAGTAATTCCTGCTCGTTTATCGTTTGGGAACACCTATCAAGAAGGGTTAAGACTGACTAATTCATTCACTAGAAATAATATTTCAACTACTTTAAATCCTAGTTTTTTCGATGATCATTTAAAATTGAGATTGAATGCGACTTATTCTAATGAAAGAAACCGATTTGCAGATGGCGTTGAGGGTGATGCTATTAGATTCAATCCTACACAACCTGTTTATGATCCGGCATCACCGTATGGTGGATTTTTTGAATATTACAGCCCGGATGGTTCATTGGCACCGGGGGCGAGAAATCCTGTAGCACATTTGTTACAAACAGATGACAGAGGGGTTAATAATAGGTTCTTTGGTAACTTTGAAGTTGACTATAAATTCCACTTTTTACCAGCTTTGAGAGCTGTAGTTAGTGTTGGTTTTGATGAGGCAAACGGGAAGAGAAATAAATATATGGGAATTGATGCAGGTTCAGCACCAAGTAACAGTAACATCCCTTATGGTAAAAAAGAGCATGAAGAAAGTATACGAAGAAATAAATTGTTAGATGCTTATTTAGTTTATACTAAAACGTTTGGTAAGTTAGACTTTGAATTGCAAGGAGGATATTCCTATCAAATTCGACAAAATCGTTCTTTTGCTACTGGGAATGTATTAGATCCAAACTTACCGACTAATTTCCCAGAGACAACTACAGATACCGATAACGTATTGATTGGTTATTTTGGAAGAACGAAGTTTTCTTATAACGACACCTATTTGTTTACTTTCACAATGAGAAGAGATGGTTCTTCAACTTTTCCGGTAGATAATAGATATGGAAATTTCCCTTCAGCAGCTTTTGCCTGGAAATTAAAAAATGTAGCTTTCAAAAATTCTAAAACTATTTCTGATTTGAAACTTAGATTAGGATATGGGATAACAGGTCAACAAGAAATTGATGACGCGGCAGCAAGAAACTACTACTTACAACAATATACAACAGGAAGTGGTTCAAGTCAGTACATATTTGGAACATCACCAACGCCAATTGCTATTTCAAATCCATACAATCCGGCATTAAAATGGGAACAAACTACAACCTACAATGTTGGGTTGGATTATGGGCTTTTTAATGACAGAATTTCAGGAGCTTTAGATGTATTTTACAAACAATCAGATGATTTGATTGTTAAAGCTGCTTTTCCTGACGGAGGTAACTTCTCTAACAGCGGATATCAAAATATCGGAAGTTTTACATCCAAAGGGGTAGAGTTTTCCGTAAATGCTGAAATAGTGAAAAGTACTGATTTCAATTGGAATGTAAATTTCAATGTTACTAAGTTTGAAAGAAGAATAAAAGATTTAGCTTTTGGAGCTGATATTCTTACAGGAGGAACGGGAGCTGGAACAGGAGGAACTGCGCAAATCCTTAGAGAAGGATTTACACCATATTCTTTTTATGTATACAAACAATTATACGATACTGCAGGAGCTCCAATAGAAGGTGCTTATGCTGATTTGAATGGCGATGGTATTATCAATGGGGATGACAGATATATTTATAAAAATCCAGATCCTGATGCTACTTTTGGATTTGCATCCAATATGAATTATAAAAACTTTGATTTTTCATTCAACGTCAGAGCAAGTGTTGGTAACAGAATCTTTAATGCTGTGAATGCCGGAAGAGCCCAGTATAATAATTTACAAGATCTTACCGCTATTGCTAACATTCCAACTTCAGTGTTAGATACTAATTTTAGCAATACAGCAGATGTTGTTTTATCGGATTTATACATTGAAAACGGATCGTATTTGAAATTAGACAATATAACTTTAGGGTATACTTTCCCTAAGTGGTTAGAAGGGAAAGCTTCATTGAGATTATACACAGGTGCTCAAAATGTACTTACAATTACCGATTACTCTGGGCTTGATCCTGAGATTAATAATAATGGAATTGATAATACTATATACCCAAGACAAAGGTCAATTTTGTTTGGGGCAAACGTAAAATTTTAATAAAAAAACTATGAAAAAAATGAAAATGAATGCCTTTTATCTGTTGGGTTTTTTCCTTGTACTGACTTCATGTACAAGCGATTTAGACGTAAAGCCAACAGATGATGATATCTTTTTATCTGAACAATTTTTTGCTCAACCGGGAGCCTATAAATCTGGTTTGGCAGGAGTTTATGGTAATTTAGCATTGACAGGCGCTGGCGATGCCGGTTCATCATTCCTTGTCGGAATTGATGCAGGTACCAGTCAGTTTGGTAGATGTTTGTGGTATATGCAGGACTTAACCACAGATGAGGTAATTTGGAGTTATGAAAATGACCCGGGAACTAGAGAGTTGCAAAGAAACATTTGGAATGCCAGCAATCCGGTAATCCTTGGAATGTTCAGTAGAACTATGGCGGAAGTAGCCTTGGCAAATGAATATTTGAGACAAACTACTCCAGAGAAGTTGAGTGGAAGAGGTGTTACCGATGCCGCTACTTTAAGTGCTGTTGCGGACTATCGAAATGAGGTTAGGGTTTTGAGAGCTTTTGCCTATTACAATTTAATGGATTTATTTGGTAAAGCTCCTTTTGTTACAGAAGCAGACCCTATTAATACTGCCGGACCGGAGTATAACAGACAGCAATTGTTTACATTCATTGAAACCGAATTGAATGCTGTTTTACCTGATTTGAAAGCTCCGCGAACTAATGAATATGGAAGATTAGATCAAGCTGTTGCCAGAATGATTTTGGCAAAAATTTATTTGAATGCAGAAGTCTACATAGGTACCCCAAAATATGATGATTGTGTTACTCAATGTAATGCCATTATTGCTGGTGGATATACCTTGAATCCTAACTATTTGAATAACTTCAAAACGGATAATCAAACTTCACCGGAAATGATTTTCACCCTTCAGGCTGATGGACAAGTTACTCAGGCCTATGGCCCAACTACTGTAATGATTAATGGAGAAGTAGGTTCTATTGAGCAAAATGGAGTTTCTTTAGGAGTTGGTTCAGGTGGATGGGGCGGTGCCCTGCGTTTGAGAAAACAATTTGTTCAAAAATTTGACGGAAGTGATTTTGATACTGATACCAGAAAAACAATTATTTCAGGCACGAGGGATATTGAAATTGCGGATGTTGCCAATAGAGATCAAGGCTATGTTTTGGCTAAGTATTCTAACAGATCATCAGCCGGTGTGGCCGGACCTAGTTCTACTTTTGTTGATACAGATTTTCCTTTATTTAGATTAGCCGATGCTTATTTGATGTATGCCGAATGTGCTGTAAGAGGTGCCTCAAATGCCACAACTTCTCAAGCGGTAACCTATGTAAACGCACTAAGAGAAAGAGCTAATAATGGTAGTACAGTTGCCAATGTCTCTGCGGGTGATTTAACTCTTGATTTTATTTTAGATGAAAGAGCCAGAGAATTGCACTGGGAAGCTCACAGAAGACAGGATCTGATTCGTTTTGGAAAATATACTGGAGGCAGTTACAACTGGGCATGGAAAGGAAATGGTTCTAATGGAATTGCGATTTCAAACAACCTGAAAGTATTCCCAATTCCAGCACAATCATTAGCTTCCAATCCCAATTTGACTCAAAACACAGGATATTAATAGTATAATAAATTTAAATACATAACAATGAGAAATATAATAAAATCAATAGTAGCAGTAACCATTATAGCTGGTTTTGCTTCTTGTACAGATGAACAAGATTTAAAATATGCCAACAATACGGGTGAGTTTAGAATTCTTTCTCCAGTATCTGGTGATGCCGTAATTTTAAGTCCCGATACTCCTACCAATCCGGGGTTATCAATGACTTGGGAAGATATGGACTACGGAACTCCAACAGAAGTGACCTACACGATTCAGGTTGACAAGTCGGGAGATAATTTTGACACACCAATCGATTTAGTAACAACAACGAATACCTATGTTACGGTTACTTCAGACGCTTTAAATGGAGCATCTGTTGGTGCTGGTTTAACCCCTTTTACTCAAGGAGGTCTTGAAATTAGAGTTCGTTCTACAGTAGGTACAACCGGAAGCGAAGAGAAATTTTCAGATGTGATTACTTATTTAGTAACACCGTATTCTACAGATTTGCCAAAATTGTCAGTACCTGGAAATCACCAAGGGTGGAATCCTCCAACAGCTCCAAGAATAGCCTCTTCTGCTTTTGGTGCAACAGACTATGAAGGATTTATTTGGTTAGATGGTGGATTCAAATTTGTTGCTCCAGATGCTGCTGGTAACTTCAACTGGGGAAATCCTGACTGGGGTGATGACGGAAGTTTTTCAGGGGTATTAGCCTTGACAGGTGAGTCTGATTGTTCAGCTACTGCAGGATATTACAGAGTTAGAGCCAATACCACTACATTATTATACACAGTAGAGCCTACCAATTGGGGTATTATTGGAGCTGCAACACCGCTAGGTTGGGATAACAGTACTAATTTAACATACAATGCTACCAACAAAACTTGGGAAGGTGATGTTGTTATGACTGCTGGAGAATTTAAATTCAGAGCGAATGGTGCTTGGACAATCAATTTAGGAGGTGATCCTGATGGAGATGGTTCTATGAACTATGATGGTCCAAATTTATCTGTTGCTGCTGGCGGTAATTATCATGTGGTTTTGGATTTAAGCAATCCAAGACAGTATGCTTATTCGCTTACAGCTCTATAATATAATTAATAAGTTACAAAAGGGCTTTCTGTTGAAAGCCCTTTTTTATAAAAATTTTCAGCTATGAAAAAAATATGGTTTTTACTAGTAACGGTTCTTATTTACAATTCAGTTAGTAGTCAAGTTTCGTGGCAAGGGGGGATAACTCCTGATGCAACAGCTTCGGCTACTATCCTTTTTGATAAAACAGGAACTGATTTGGCTACTTATACAGGAACAATTTATGCCCATACAGGAGTCACGCTTAACGGAACAGCTTGGCAAAATGTAAAAGGAAGTTGGGGAAATAATACAACACAACCAGCCCTAACATTAGTTTCGGGCAATATTTATAAATTAGATTTAACTCCAAGTATCATGAGTTATTATGGAGTGTCTTCGGGCTCCATAACCAAAATAAATATGGTTTTCCGTAATGCAGCTGGAAATGTACAAGCACCGGCAAGTGGTTATACATTAGATGTTGGAGCCTTCCAATCTACATTGGTCACTCCGGCAGAATATAGTAATACAATTATCAACAGTGGTCAAAATTTCACTATTTCCGCTACTAATACCAATGGCAATGCTAGTTATAACTTATTGGCCAATGGAGTAAGCATCAGCACCGCTACCGCAACTTCGTTTAGTTATACGGATACAAATGTTACGGTTAATAAAACTTATGATTTGCAAATTACCCAGGGAATCACTACGTTTTCTAAAAAATTCGGCGTAATTGTAAATGCAGGAACCACTTCTCAAGCGATGGCTTCAAACCTTGAGGATGGAATAAATTACAATACTTCTGATGCCACCAAAGCTACTTTAGTTTTGACAGCTCCGGGAAAAGATTTTGTTTACGTTGCCGGAAGTTTTAATAACTATCAACCGGATAACAGTTATTTAATGAAAAGAGATCCGTCAACCAATAAATTTTGGTTGGAGTTAACTGGTTTAACTTCAGGAACAAATTATACTTATCAATATTGGGTAGTTGACGCAACGCCAACAACCAATTCACCGGCTGTCGTAAAAACGGCCGATCCTTATTCAACATTAGTGCTATCACCATTTGATGACCCTTATATTCCTGCCAATTCCTATCCGAATATGCCAACTTATCCAGCGGGTCAGGAAAGAGAAGTTACTGTTTTGCAAACCGGCCAAACGCCTTATGCCTGGAGCAGTGCTACTACAAATTTTGTGAAACCAAACAAAGACAATTTAGTGGTTTATGAAGTGCTGATTCGTGATTTTGATGCCAACCGAAACTTCCAATCCTTAATTGATAAAATAGATTATTTTAAAAATTTAAAAATAAACGCTATCGAATTGATGCCGGTAATGGAGTTTGAAGGCGATGAAGGATGGGGTTATAATCCGGCGTATCATTTGGCTTTAGATAAATTTTATGGTACCAAAGCTAAAATGCAGGAGTTTGTTGATTTATGCCACCAAAACGGAATCGCAGTTATTCTGGATGTGGCATTAAACCATGCTTTTGGCAGAAGCCCGTTAGTGCGTATGTGGATGAAAGATCCTGATGGAGATGGCTGGGGCGATGCTGCTTCTGACAATCCTTATTTTAATGAATTTGCTAAACATAGTTATGGTGTTGGTAATGACTTTAATCACCTGTCAGCTTATACAAATTATTATACCAAAAGAGTCATTAAACAATGGGTACAGGAGTTTAAAATTGACGGTTTCCGTTGGGATTTAACCAAAGGATTTACGCAAGCTTGCTCTTCCGGAGATGATACCTGTACAAATGCTTATCAGGCAGACAGAGTTGGTATCCTTAAAGATTATGCCAATTACTCCTGGTCTTTAGATCCGTATCATTATGTGATTTTTGAGCATTTAGGAATCGAAAGTGAAGAAAAAGAATGGGCCAACTTTCATTATAGTGGGGATGCAGACGGAATTTCAAAAGGGGTAATGATGTGGGGAGAAATGACCTATGCATACTCACAACTTATTGAAGGCTATTCAACAGGTGGTGATATCTCAGGAATCGGAAACAAATCCAGAGCATCATTCTTAGGAAAACGTGTTATGGGCTATCCGGAAAGTCACGATAAAGAAAGATTAATGTACTCAGCCATGACCTACGGCAATGGTTCAGGGACAGCACCGCCATTAAATAATTTAAACAATTCTCTTTACAGAATGTCCGCTGTTGGAGCTATTTCTATTCTGGTTCCAGGACCAAAAATGATTTGGCACTTTGCCGATTTAGGAATGAATACTTCTATTTATGCCTGTACTGATGGTACAGTGAATACCGAATCTGACACGACTACAGGAGATTGTAAATTAGCCACCAAACAGCAACCACAATGGACAGGCAACTGGCTTGGTGTGGCTCAACGATCTGCGATTTATAACAATTGGGCCAAAATGATTGACCTTAAAAAGAACAACGCTGTTTTTAACGGAGATTATGCCATAAGCCCAAATACTAATAATATTCGTCAAAGAGTTTATATCTATGACGCTTCTTTATCAGGACTTAAAAATGTAGTGATTCTAGCCAATTTCTCTGTGGCTTCTCAAAACATTACAGCTGATTTCCCTTACCCAGGGACTTGGTATAACTTGATGGACAATACATCTATGTCGGTAACCAATCAGGCTATGACGATAACTATTGAGCCGGGAGGATTTAGAATCTATGGAAATGATCTAGCTTTAGGAACCGAAGACTTTAACGCTTTAGAAGCTGTTGTTTTGGCTCCCAATCCAACTTCAGACTATTTCACCATCAATGCCAATACGAACAGGGTACAGATTTATTCTGTCACAGGTCAATTGGTAAAATCATTTAACAGCGGTCAACTTGAAGATTATCAATACAACGTAACGGATTTGAGTAAAGGGATTTATTTGGTAAAAGCTACCGATGGCAATAACCACTCCAAAACAATGAAGTTAATAAAACAGTAAGGTTAGATTAGTTAGTATAATTATTTTTGAAAGGCCACGTTTTCATAACGTGGCTTTTTGTATTTTTATGACAGATTCTATTCAATCTTCTTTGTCTGTCTTTTGAATAATAGTACTTTTGAAGCATGAAAAAAACGCCAAAATCAGTAGTTGTCAAGATATTAAAGATTACCGGAATTACGATTGGGAGTATTCTTTTATTGCTCTTTTTAATTCCAATACTTTTCCCAGGGAAAATTGCCGAAGAAGTAAAATCATTTGCCAATCAAAAACTCGAAGGCGAACTGAATTTCAAAGAGGCCAACCTTTCGTTTTTCAATCACTTTCCATCTTTAACCCTTACCCTTACTGACTTTTCGCTTAAAGGTTCTGCTCCGTATAAAAAAGAAACGTTACTCTCTGCCAACGAAGTGTCTTTCGGAATTAATATAAGATCCTTGCTTTTTGATAAAAAAGTCAACATCGATAAGATTTATGTTTCCGATGCCTTTATCAATGTAAAAGTCAATGAAAAAGGAGAAGCCAATTACAACGTTTACATCTCTGATGCCAAAACCACTGAAAAAGATACGACCAGCAATACAGCACTGCGACTAGAAAAAATTGACATAGAAAATGCCCATTTGGTCTATGATGACAAATCAACCAAGATGCTGATTGACGCCCGCGGGTTTGAATATATCGGTAACGGAGATTTAGATAAATCCATTTTCGATTTATATACCGAAGCCAAAATTGAATCCTTTGATTTTACCTACAATGGCGAGCAATACCTGAAAAACAAAAAAGTCAATGCCGATTTGATTACCAAAATCAACACCAATTCGTTGGCGTTTGTGTTTGAACAAAACAATCTGAAAATCAACAAACTTCCGGTAGAATTCAAAGGGAAATTTGATTTCCTGAGCAATGGCTATGATATGGATTTCAACATCAAATCCGAAGACAGCAAGCTCAACGATTTCTTCACCGCTTTGCCACCGCATTATGTAACCTGGCTCGATAAATCAAAAGTAAAAGGCAGCACCGATTTGCTGCTGACCCTGAAAGGAAAATACATCGCTTCCAAAAATCAAAAACCCGATTTGGCATTCCGTATGAAAATCCGCGACGGGTTTATCAATTACAACAATGCACCGCTTCCGGCTTCGAATATCTTTTTGAATTTTGACACCAAATTACCCTCGTTGGATACCGAAAAATTGAGAGTCAATATTGATTCCGTTTTCTTCAATGTGGGGAAAGATTATCTAAAAGCCATCATCAAAACTGAAGGATTAGCAACGCCAAAAGTGGCTGCCCGAATTACGTCCAGAATTGATTTGGCCGAAATGGATCGAGCGCTGGGATTGAAAAACATGGACTTGAAAGGGATACTGGTGATGAACATCAAATCCGATGGGGTTTATGACAAAAGGCACAACAAAATTCCGGTTACTAACGGCCAGATTTCGTTGAAAAACGGCTACGTGAAATCTATTTATTATCCAAATCCGATACAAAATATTAATGTGCAGGCCACTATTTTAGATACCGAAGGCTCGATGAAAGATTTGAAAATCAACATCACGCCGGCTTCTTTCTTATTTGAAGGCAAGCCAATTTATGTCAATGCCAAACTGCAAAATTTTGACAACATCAAGTATGATATCAAAGCCAAAGGTGAGTTGGATTTGGCCAAAATCTACAAAGTTTTTTCCCGAAAAGGATTGAATGTCGAAGGTTATGTCAAAGCCGATGTTTCGTTCAAAGGTTCACAGGATGATGCGATGAACGGTCGTTATAAAAACCTGCAAAACAGCGGTACGCTGCAACTCAGAAACATCAAAACCACTTCGGAATATTTGCCAAAACCTTTTATTATCAATGACGGAACATTTGTGTTTCATCAGGATAAAATGAACTTCCGGAATTTCAATGCGTCTTACGGCCAATCCGATTTCAAGATGAATGGGTATCTGCAAAACGTAATTGATTTTGCTCTGACCAGTAAAGCGGTTTTAAAAGGGAATTTCACGTTGCAGTCGAATTACATCAATGTGGATGAATTCATGTCGAATACAGCACCAGCAAGCACCGTTACCGATTCTACTAAAACGAAAACGGTTGAAACCTCGCCAACCGGAGTTGTGGTGATTCCCTCCAATTTTGATTTGCAGTTTAATGCGACGGCGAATAAAGTCAATTTTCAGGATTTGAAATTGGAGAACTTGAAAGGCAAAATGAACATCAACAAAGGCAGATTAGAACTTAAAAATTCAGGCTTCGATTTGATTGGCAGTACTGTCAATATGGATGTGGTTTATGGTAGTCAATCGACAGAGAAAGCTTTCTTTGATTTTAAAGTATTGGCCAAAGACTTTGATGTAAAACGCGCTTACAACGAAGTAAAACTGTTCCGGGAAATGGCCACCGCTGCCGAAAATGCGGAAGGAATTATCTCCCTAGATTATAAAGTAGCCGGAATTTTGGATAATAATATGAAACCAATATATCCATCCTTAACCGGAGGTGGAACGTTATCCGTGAAGAAAGTCAAAATGAAAGGCTTTAAAATGTTTGGTGCTGTCAGCAAAAAGACTGGGAAAGACGCCATGAAAAACCCCGATTTATCTCAGGTAGATATTAAAACGACGATTAAAAATAACATCATTAATATCGAAAGATTCAAGTTTAAGGTTGCCGGTTTCCGTCCGCGAATTGAAGGCCAAACAAGTTTTGATGGGAAGTTGAATATCAAAATGCGATTGGGATTACCGCCTTTCGGGATCTTTGGCATTCCAATTAAAATAACCGGTTCTCAGGATAATCCCATCATAAAACTAGGCAAACAAACCGAAGATTTAAAAGAAACCGAATATGACGGTCAAGTCCCAACACCCTTGCCAACCGAAACAAAACCACAATAATTTGATGGCTAAAACCAACTTGCTATGCCTTATCTTTGTAGCCAATATTAGTTACTGCTTATGAATACTGCCGTTACAGGATTTTCCAAATTATCGAAAGACGCTAAAATCGATTGGATTGCCAATGAATATTTTGCTAATCCGGCAGAAGCTGTGGCGATTATAAAACAGTATTGGAACAGCGATATCCGATTGCAGCAACTGCACGATGAATTCATAGAAAATACTATTACCAACTTCTATCTTCCAATGGGTATTGCGCCCAATTTCCTGATTAATGATCAGTATTATTCGGTGCCGATGGTTATTGAAGAAAGTTCTGTGGTAGCGGCGGCGGCTAAGTCGGCCAAGTTTTGGAGCACAAGGGGTGGTTTTAAAGCTACGGTTTTGAACACTGAAAAAATTGGACAGGTTCACTTTTTATTTAAAGGAGAGGCTGGTAAACTTCAAAAGTTTTTTGAATTAAAAAAGGATAGCCTAATAGCTTCAACGGAGAGTATTACCAAAAACATGCAAAAGCGCGGCGGTGGCATCTTATCCGTTGAGCTTAGAGATAAAACCAGCGAATTAGAAAATTACTACCAGCTACATGTTACGTTTGAAACGAAGGATAGCATGGGTGCGAATTTTATCAATTCGTGTTTGGAGCAATTGGCTAAATCTTTAAAGGAAGAAGCGCTTCATTACAATGAGTTTTCTCCAATCGAAAAAGACATTACGGTTGTGATGAGCATCTTGTCTAATTTTGTTCCCAATTGTATTGTTCGTGCCGAAGTTTCCTGTACAATAGAAGAACTGGCGGAAAAAAAAATAGAAAATCCACAAGAGTTTGCCGAAAAGTTTGTTCAGGCGGTTCGCATTGCTGAGATAGAACCCTATCGTGCCGTGACGCATAATAAAGGGATTATGAATGGAGTTGATTCGGTAGTGCTGGCCACCGGAAATGATTTCCGTGCCGTGGAAGCCGGAGTACATGCGTATGCTTCCAGAAATGGGAACTATTCGAGTTTGTCGCATGCTAAAATTGAAAACGACATCTTTACTTTTTGGATGGAAATTCCGCTAGCCTTAGGCACAGTAGGGGGTTTGACCTCATTACATCCGTTGGTGAAAATGGCTTTGGAAATACTGGGGAAACCCTCTGCTCAGGAATTGATGCAGGTTGTTGCGGTTACCGGATTGGCACAGAATTTTGCCGCTTTACGATCGTTAACCACCACCGGAATCCAGGAAGGCCATATGAAAATGCATCTGAATAATATATTGAATCAATACGAAGCAACGGCCGACGAAAGAAAAGCGATTGCTAAGCATTTTGAAAATCACACAGTTTCTCATGCTTCTGTAGTGGAGTTGATTGAATATCTAAGAAAGTAAACTTTTGAAATTGAAGATTCACGAACACTAAAAAACAAATTTTAAAATTGTGAGTAAAAAGACTTTTTACAGCAACGGGAAACTACTCATCACCGGAGAATATGTAGTATTGGATGGTGCTAAAGCTTTTGCGTTACCCACAAAATATGGTCAGAATTTAATTGTTGGAGAAGGTGAGGAGCAACTTATTCATTGGACGAGTTATGACAGCGACGGGAGTATTTGGTTTGAAGATACCATTCCGTTTACCTCAATTATTCGCAAAGAGCGTTTTGATGATACAACCAGCATTAAAAATACACTAATTGAGATTTTACACGAAGCGTATTTAATGCATTCTGATTTTATTACAACCACTAAGGGATATACAATAAAAACCGAATTGACTTTTCCCAAAATTTGGGGTTTAGGAACCTCTTCTACCTTAATTAACAATATTGCGCAATGGCTGCAAATAGATGCCTTTGAGCTGCTGAAAAGAAGTTTTGGCGGTAGTGGTTATGATATTGCCTGCGCTCAAAATAGTTCGGGAGTTATTTATCAGTTGGTGAATGATAAACCAGTAGTGGAGACTGTGAATTTCAAGCCCGGTTTTGCCGATAAAATCTTTTTCATTTATCTGAATAAAAAGCAAAATAGCCGGAATGCGATTACGTCTTATTACAGCAAACATAGCAATATTAGCAAATCAATACCAATTATCAATGCTATTACCAAAACAGTTGTTGAAGCAACAGAACCTAAAGAGTTTGCTTTGGCACTGCAACATCATGAGATAGAATTGAGCAATATTTTAGAATTGACTACCATCAAAGAAACCCTTTTTTCTGATTTTGACGGAGTAATAAAAAGTTTAGGAGCTTGGGGAGGTGATTTTGTGATGAGCATTTCCAAAGAGAATCCAACGGAATACTTCAGGCAAAAAGGTTTTGGAACCATCATTCCTTATTCTGAAATGATCTTAGAGTAAACCAAATAAAAAACCCTGAAGAATTCTTCAGGGTTTTTTATTTATGGTTCAGTAACTGTTAGTAAAAATCAGCTCTGTTATCTTCAATATCAGCATCATTTTTCAAGGCTGGCATTACTCTTCCTGCATAGTTTACTACTTGTTGTTGTACTTTGGCAATATAGTCTTTGTGGTCTTTTAAAGCAGGCGCTTTAGTCACCGCTTTAGTCACGATTACATAAATACCAGAATTACCTTCAATTGGTTTAGAAACTTGACCAGCTTTTGCTGAAAATGCAGTTCCAACTACTTTAGGTTCAAAACCTGCACCAGGAACAGCTGGGTTTTCGATAGTTAAATCAACGGCATTTTGAACGGTTACTTTGTTAGCCGCAGCAATAGCAGCCAATGAAGCGCCAGTCATTTTAGCACTGATTTTTTCTGCTTTCTTTTTGTTTTTCAAAATCAATTCCACTTGTGGTCTTGCTTCTTCAACAGCCATTAAGCCTTTTTCTGTGATTTTTTTCAATTTGGCAATAACGTGTCCTACGTTTACAATTTCAAAACGTTTTACATCACCAATTTTAGTATCGCTGGCGAAAGCCCATTTAACAATTTGTCTTTGATTGGCCACAGAACCAAAACTTTCGTCAATGGCTTTTACTCTTACAGATGGATTTACCGTTAGTTTCATTTGTTTTGCCAAAGCAGCAAAATCTTTGTTAGCGGCATCCATTTCAAACTTAGTTGCTTGAGTATAGATTTTATCATTAGTAGCTTCTGACGGTTCAATTTTTTGAGCAATAGTAGCTAATTTAACAGCGTCTTGTTTGTCGGTAACCTGAATAATATGGTATCCAAATTCAGTTTCTACTAAACCAATTTTTCCAACCGGATTATTGAATGCAAAGTCATTAAATGGTTTTACCATTTGTCCGGGAGCGAAATAGCCTAAATCACCACCTTGTTGTGCGGATGAATCATCAGAATTTGCCATAGCTAAGAATCCAAAAGTTCCAGGGTTTGCCTGTGCTTGTGCTAATAAACCTTCTGCTTTAGCCTTGGCTTGCTCTTTCGTTCTTTTTTCTTTTTTGTTTGGAACTTTTGTTCCTTCCCAACTGATTAAGATATGACTGGCTTTTACTTTAGCTCCGGCTTTTCTACCTAAAGCTTTAGAGATGCAATAGTGATTCTTAAATATATAAGGACCATAAATTTCACCAATTGGCAAATTGAATAAAGCATCCGCGTTTTCTGCCGGTAAATCTTGTTTTGCGATGTAAGTGGAATCAAAAGGAATATCCGAATTGGCATTTACAAATTCAGCATTATCCGGAGCTGATTTGAATCCTGGGATGGTGTCGTTTTTACCCGTTTCTTTATTGTAACGAACGCTCGGCAATAACAGCGCATCAACATTTTTCTTGATTTCAGCTTCATCTTGAGCTGATGGTTTGTCTTCTATCAAAACATAATCCAATTCACGAGTTTCTTCTGATTTGAATTTCTTTTCTTTGGTTTTCATGTAAGCAATGATTTCATCATCAGTTACTTTGACATCACTGTCTTTTATAGATGAAAAGGGAACGGTAACAAAATCAAAGGTTACTTTGTTGGCTTCAGATTCATATTTGAATTTTCCTTCTGCTTCAGTGGTGTACATAGCTCCTTTTACTAAGGAGTTGTAGATTTGATATTTTGCATTTAATTCAGCGTCTTTCTCTTGGTCTTTCAACATCTGAATTCCTTCCGGATTTGTTTTAAAGTAGTCTTTGAATTTGTTTAAATCAAATTTACCGGCAGCATTTTGGAACATTGGATTTTGCCCGAATTGCGGGTTCGATTTCAATACTTCAACAATATGTTTTTCGCCTACACGGATTCCTAATTTTTCAAATTCTGTCGAAAGCAAAGCAATGTTTACTTCTTGATTCCAAACTTGTGATGAAGCTTGCACCGAAGTCATTGTCTGACCTTGCCCTTGACTGTTTTTTTCAGTATTTGCTACTTTTACTCTAAAGTCTTCAAAAGAAATATCTTTTCCATTAACGCTTCCTACGTCTTTCGATAAACTTTTAAAACCTTTGGTAAACAAATCCTGCACTACAAATGATAATAATGCAAAACCTATAGCCAGTAAAAGTAAACCTGAACGTTTTCTAATTTTTGATAAAACTGCCATTTCTATTCTTGTTAAATTTTATTTCAGTTTGCGAAAATACAATTATATGTGAAATAATAATACTCACATAGTTATAATTTCAACTAATTTTTGATTTTTTTTAAAGAAGCTAATCCAATAGTGTCATTTTTACTAATTCGATTTTCTTATTTGTTGCTTCTTCGATTATAAATTGGAAGTTTCCAATAGTGATTTGGTCTCCTTTTTGTGGAATTTCTTTAGAAAAATCGACAATAAAACCACCAAGAGTTCCATAAGAATCGCTTTCCGGAATGTTGAGTTTGTAGGTTTCATTAAGGTATTCAACATCTAATCTTGTGGAGAACAGGTAAATAGCATTGTCTAACTGTGTTTCAATTAATTCTTCATCCGAATCGTGTTCGTCTTCAATTTCGCCAAAAAGCTCTTCTACAATATCTTCTATAGTGACGATGCCAGAAGTTCCGCCATATTCATCTAAAACAACAGCCACGCTCTTTCTTTTTTTTGTAAGCAAATTCAGCACATCTTTAATGAATATAGTTTCCGGCACAAATTCTACCGGAATCATGATGGATTTGATGCTTCTGGGTTTTTTAAACAATTCAAACGAATGGACATAGCCAACAATATCGTCAAGCGAATTGAGATAAATCAAGATTTTGGAGTATCCGGTTTTGATGAAAAGCTCTCTTAAATCGACTATCGAGCTGTATAAGTCAACCGCAACCAACTCGGTTCTCGGTGTCATGATGTCTCGTGCTTTTACAGCTGAAAACTCGAGCGCATTTTGGAAAATTTGAATTTCAGAATCCACACTTTCGTGGTCTTCTACCGAGTTCATTTGTTCTGAAATGTAATTGCCCAGCTCGACTTTGCTAAACGAAAGATTGATTTGGTCGCCTTCGGTTTTGAAAAATTTCTTCAGAATAAAATCCGAAATCCAAATCATAAAGGACGAAATGTAATAGAAGAGTTTGTAAAAAAAATAAGCCGGGAGCGCAAAAACTTTGATGACTGTATTGGCATAAATCTGAAAAAAAACTTTTGGTAAAAATTCAGAAGTCATTAAAACGATTAAAGTAGAAATCGTGGTTTGCAATAATAAATTGGTCAAATCTGAAAAGTGATACCCAAAGGTCAGGAACCAATGCATCAGCAAATCGCCCATGAAAAATCCGTACACTACCATCGAAATGTTGTTGCCAACAAGCATGGTAGCAATGAACTTGGATGGTTTTTGAGTAAGCTTAGTTAGGATTTTGGAAATAAAATCATCCTGTTTTTTTTCAATTTCAAGATATATTTTATTGGAGGAAACAAAAGCGATTTCCATTCCGGAGAAAAAGGCGGAAAGTATCAGACACAGTATGATTATTCCGGCTTCCATACCTTAGGGTTTTTTATTTCGTTCTTGAAATTTATTGGCGAAATTCCTTCTGAAGAAAAACATAAAAATAGCCACTAAGGTAAAAATGCCCATGATGATGGCTTTGTTCATGTTGCCCGCTTGGTACTGATTATAGCTTTCGATGGCTACAAGAACTCCGGCAATCAAGTAGGCGTATTGGGTGAATTTTAAATAGTTCATAGTTATTGTGATTGGACTTCTCCTGATATTTTTTGTGAATTTACTTTTTTGAAATCTTTACTGAAATCAATGCCTTCGCCATAGGAAACTCCTTTTGATGAAGTAAATTTAAACTTTTTTTCGGTAAAAAACCATTCGTTTTTTTGATCGTAATACAACTGCTCCGTTTCGAGCAAATCGCCGCTTTGGTTGGAGATTTTTACGTGGCCTTGTAAATCAATCAGGTTGGTGGCTTTATGCGAAATGGCATAATCAGCTACCACAAAGGTTTGCTTTCCGTTTTTGTCGAATAACGTTAAATGCATGCCTTTTGGGAATTCTGTAAACGGGAATTCTACCGTAGCATAATCGAGCATTTTTGGGCTGACCAAATTGGCGGTTATTCTGCCGGAATCGGTGTATTTTAAATTGATGGAATCCGCATCTCCGCTTGGGGTAAACTCAGCAATGCCCATTTTTTGCACATCGCGAAAATTGCTTTCACAAGCGACTATCAGCATACAAAAGGGTATTGCTAAAACGAAAGGAATGTTATTTTTGGAAAAGCGACTCATTATTTAGACGGAAATGTAATGGTTTCATTTATCCAACAACCGATGGTTATTGATTTTCCGTTCATTTTAGCTTTGGTGATTTCTGCCGGTGTAAGTGATTTTTTGGCAAAATTCTCAGTCATTTTATCGGCTGAGGCCTTTAATCTTGGTTCAAATGTGGCTGCTTTTTTCAACGTTGCTATGGCCAAATAATTTACAGCTTTCCTTTCAAAATCAGTTTTGCCACACTCGTCAGCACTGTTGCTGTATAAGTCTGCTAAAAATAAATAAGCCCTTCCCATTGTAGGGTCAAGAGTAATGGCTTTATTCAATAGTTCTTTTGCTTTTGCTTTGTCATTGCTAAGCAATCCGGTGGCCAACGAATAATCTAATTTTGCTTTTTCCAAAGGATTGGTTTCTAAGGATTCTGCTTCGGTAAAATAGGTAATGGCTTCGGTAAATTTTCGTTGTTTTACATTGGCTATCCCCATGTAATAAGCCGATTTTGAAGTGACTTTGTTTTTGTAATTGGCTTCAGCCAATGTAAAGTAAATCGGGGTAGTGCTGCAATTCTCGGTAAGACTACTTACAGCATTGGCAATCCAAGCCGAATTTTCGGTATTGGTGGGATAGTTTTTTTCGTAATAGGCTGTCAGATTTGGACAGGATGTCAATTCTTTTGCCAAAGCCTGAATGCCTCTTTGAGCGGTTTTGTAATCATTACTGTTGTTAGGATTTGAAACTTCTAATTCTGTAAGCAGCGAATTAACAAGCGAATATTTGTCTAAAGCAATAGCAGCAGTAACCGTTTTGTCGCCGGCTTTGTATTTGTCAAAATACAAACTAAAGTAGATGTAGATGGCGTTAGCATCGGTAATGCTTTTAGAAGCGTTGGTAAATCCGTTTTCTAATAAAGTAAAAACGGTGTCCATTTGTTCTTTGGTACGGGCACTGTTGTTGTATAGGAACATGGCTTTGCGTACTTGAAAATCGGCAGTGGTTAACGGAAAATTGGCATTGTATTGGTCATACAATTTCATGACATTGTTTACCAGTTTTTCTTTTTCTTCGCTTGAGGCAGCATTATCGACTTGATATTGCAAAATCTGCAATCCTTCGCTGTAAAGTGTTTCGCTGTCTTTTGGGCAATTTTTTCTCACCTCGCTCCAGACAGCATAGGAGTCATTCACTTTTTTCAGTAAAAAAAGATTCTGATATTCTTTTGTTTTTGCAGCACAATCAAACTTTTGAGCGTTGACATTCCCAATAAACAAAAAGCCGATTAAGAAAAAAAATACTCTCATAATTTTACTGTTTAGTCGTATTTGCGTTTTACAAACCATCGGTCACTTAACGATAAACCAATGCTTAAATTTACATAATTTTCTTCAACTAAATTATAATAAACGGTACCTCTTTTACCTACCTCAAGACCAACGTTAATGCTCGAGAAAGTACCGCCTAAAGGAAGCCCCAAGCCAATGTTAGCGGCAAAGTCAGTGATAGATTTGTTTTGTAGCACTAAGCCGGTGTTTTCATAACGCAATCCGCCACGATACACTATCTTTTTAAGATAATTAGAATAAGAATTATAATTTGGAATAAAATAACCTCCAATGCTGTATCGGATGGAGTTTTCAAATGAGGAACCGGAAATGTCCGTAAAACGATTTGAAGTCACATTGGTGTTCATGAATGTTATTTCACCACCTACTAACCATTTTTTCACTTCACCAAAACCCGATCCAAATGTAATTTTTGAAGGAAGTTTTATAGAGGTGTCTGATACAGGAATATCTTCACTTTGAATGACGCTGGTAGCTCCGGAACTTAAAAACTGAACAATTTGAATACTACGGGTGTTGGCCAGTTTTATTTTTGATTCGGGGGTGTAGCCCAAACTACTGAAAAAGGAGAGTTTGCTGTTTAATTTTGTTTGATATGTTAAACCAAAATCCACATTAAAACCTTGTAAATCGGACAGGTTATTTTCTCTGGTTCCATATTGAATGCCGCTTTGGTAACGTAAATTGGTTGTTTCAATCGTTCCAAAATTATATTGAACATCAGCTCCAATGTTGAATTTTTTAGTCAGTTTATAACCAAAACCCAAAAACACTTTACTCACTCCGCCAATTCCGTTGTATTTAGAGTAAATAGGGGTGGCATCGTCTGATAATTTCTGGATTTTATATCCTACAGAAGAATAAGGGATAAGTCCCAAACCAATGCCTAGTTTTCCAACAGGGATACCAACCGCAAGATAATCTAAAGAAGTTCTTCTTGCTTTTTCGGTTTGTGTTTCAGAACGGGAATGAGTGTTAAGGTAAGTAGCGCCAACAGCCAAGTTAGTTAACTTAAGACTGGCCAATTGAGCAGGATTTTGAAGATTGATATGAATACTGTCCGGGAATACCGATATACTTCCCATAGATCGACTTTCGACAGTTCCTTTAAATTTAACATCGCCAATCCCGTAAAAAGAATAAGGAGATGACGTTCCTTCCTGAGCTAAAGCGGTCAATGAAATAAGTAAACAGAAGCTTACTACAATTTTTTTAATCATTTTTGATTGTATTGAAAAGTTTGGTTCAAACTTTCCAGCAGAAAATTTGAATTGGCAAATATGGTATTTTTTAATCGTTTAGCCAAAAATTCTGCGTCGCCACCCGTTAAAATTATGATAAATTTAGCGTATTGGGTTTTATATTGTTCCATAAAGCCGTCGATTTCATGAATTATACCATTCACGACTCCCGAATGTATGGATTCTTCTGTTGAATTTCCGATGAAGTTATCGGGATAACTTTTAGTTAGCAATGGCAACTTTGCCGTGAATTGATGTAACGATTCATAGCGTAACCGGATACCCGGAGAAATGGCACCTCCAAGATAATGGTCGGTAGAATCCACAAAATCATAAGTGATACAAGTACCAGCATCAATTATCAATCGGTTTTGATTGGGGAATTGTAAAACGGCACCGGCTGACAACACCATTCGATCTATCCCAAGCGTAGTGGGAGTAGCGTATAAGTTTTGAAAAGGAAACTTGCTTTCGTGAGTAATGTAATGAATTGCCGCTTTGTTTTCAAAGGCTGAAAAGTCCTTTTTTTCAAGATTTCCGACAGAAGCGACAGCAATAGTTTTAATTTTTGAATACTGTTGTAAAATAAAATTAACCTTTAAATCTAATTCTTCTTTGGCAAAAACAATTACCTCTAAAAGTGTATTGGCTTCAAAGACAGCGGCTTTAATTCGGGTATTTCCAACATCAATAGCTAAAAGCATAGAAAGGTTTTTGATACCGCGAAGGTACGAATAGATTTTTTTTATTATTTGTTTTGGATAAATTAAAAATCGTTCTATATTTGCACCCGCATTCAGCGAGGTACCTTAGCTCAGTTGGTAGAGCAATGGACTGAAAATCCATGTGTCCCTGGTTCGATTCCTGGAGGTACCACAAAAGCCCGAACATAATTGTTCGGGCTTTTTTTATGCAAAAAGCAATTTTCTTTTCCATAGCCATATTGCAATCCTCATAAAATAGTACTAAATTCGAAAATAATTACGGATTATTTTTCTAATTTAAAACTGAAAAGATGAGTAAAAAAAAGCCAGAGCATACCGTCGTTAGTCAAGATTCAAAATCTTACAGTAAAGTAATCAAGCTATTTTTCATCGGTCTAATTTTGTTTTTATACGGCCGAACCGTCACTTACGATTTCGTGCTCGATGATGGTCTTTTTATAACAAATAACCCCACAGTAAATAAAGGAATAGCCGGAATAGGAGAGGCTTTTACTCAGGGAAGTTTACTCCATTTCAAAGGAGGGAATTTTCAAACTTACCGACCAATATTAATCAGTTTTTTTTCTGTAGAAAAACAGTTTTTCGGATTAAATTCCAGAGGCTTTCATTTCATGAATATTGTATTGTACTCTTTATTGGCATTGGTAATTTACAGTTTAATCAAAAGATTGTTTCCCAAATTAAACCCGTTTTATCAAGTACTGATTGTGACTTTGTTTATCATCCATCCTATTCATACCGAAGTAGTAGCCAATGTTAAAAGTCAGGATGAATTGTTATCGGCTTTATTCAATTTGTCGGCCTTGGTTTTATTGTTCAAGTTTGAAGCAGACAATTCAAAAAAGCAATTTCTTTTAGTGTCTGTTTTTTGTTTCTTGTTAGCTTTGTTTTCAAAAGAAAGTTCTCTTGCTTTTGTAGTGTTGTTCCCAATAAGTTTATTCCTTTTAAATAAGAATTCGATAAAAGAAAGCCTAGTCAGATCGGCTCCTTATTTTTTGGCCGGTATCTTTTTTCTTTTGTGCAGACATTCAGCTTTAAAGGGAGTTTTCACAGACAACGAGACCACAGTACTTGAAAATGTATTGTATGGTGCCAAAGACTGGGGAATGATTTTAGGAACTAAACTGGAAATAGCGTTCTATTATCTGAAAATGATGTTGTTTCCTTACCCAATGTCATGGGATTATTCCTTTAATCAGATTCCGTTGATGACCATTACTGAATTCATTCCGCTAGTATCCTTGGCGGCTTATCTTATCATTGGAATTTTAATTATTTTCAATTTAAAAAAAAGACCGGAGATTGCTTTTGGTCTTTTGTTTTTTATCATTTTGATTGCACCAACAGCTAATGTTTTCTTTTTTAATGGTGCTACTTTTGCGGACCGATTTTTATTTCTGCCGTCATTGGGATTTATAGTTGCTTTTATCTATCTGGTATTGCAAATAACCCGGATGAATTCGGAAGAAATACCGGCCACATCAAAAAAATACATTTATATCGTTTCGGCGATTATAGTTCTTGTTTCTTTCTCTCTAACCCGTACCCGCATTCCTGATTGGAAAAATGAGTACGCGGTTTTTAAATCAGGAGCTGCTCATTCGCCCAATAGTAGTAGAACCGTCATAGGATTGGGAACCTACTATATGAACATGGCGGAAGCCAGTACCGATGAAAGTCAAAGAAACTTATACATTGACAGCGCTACAACCTATATTAAAAAAAGTTTGGCTATTTTTCCGGATAACTATAGTGCCTCCTACAAACTGGGATTGATTTATTCGATTATCAATGACAAACAAAAATCGAAATCGTATTACCGGCAATCGCTTCGTTCAAAACCTTCCAATGTGCAGACTTTGAATAATATTGGCGCTGTTTATGCTTCGGAAGCCCGATTTGATTCGGCCTACTATTATTTTGACAAAGCCTACAAAATAGATGCTCTTAACGACATGACGCTGACTAATATCACCATTGCAACATTTAATAATGGACAGAATGACAAAGCCATATTGTATGGGGAGGAAGCCATGGCAAAGGGATTAGGGAATAGTAAAGTATGTAATATTCTCTCCCTCGCTTATGCTAAAGCCGGCAATTCTGAAAAAGCAAATAAATACAAATTGCAGGCAAAAATGATGGGCATTGGTCAATAAACAAAAAAACAAATAGTAGTGTTTTTTATTTGGAACTCAATAAAACCGCTTTTAACATAAAAATAAGAGGGAATCTCTAAAATTTTCACTAAAATTGACCGTTTTTATAATCAATTCAAAAAAATGAAGTCAAGTAAACTATTTATTCTATTTGTTTTATCGTGTGTATCAGCAGTGGCTCAGCAAAAGCTGAGTGTTGAAGAAATATATACAGGTGCCTTCAGAGCACAAGGCATGGACGAACTCCAAGCCCTGAAAAACACCAATCAGTACACGGTTTTAAATTCTGATAGAGCTTCGCGAAACATGCAGATTGATTTGTATGATTATGCCACACTGAAAAAAGTTTCTACGTTACTTGATACCAAAGATTTCAAGGAACTAGCCGGAAATATTGACAGCTACACTTTCAGCAAGGATGAAAAGCAAATGCTGATAGCTACCAATACCAATCCAATTTACAGACACTCTTTTACGGCGGATTATTTTTTATATAACATCGGTACCAAACAATTAGCCAAAGTGCTGGAGCAGGTGCAGGAACCTACTTTTTCACCTGATGGATTGAAAATTGGTTTTGCCAAAGACAACAATCTTTTCATTTACGATATAGCTTCCAAAACTACTTTTCAAGTCACAACTGATGGTAAGAAAAACAACATTATTAATGGGATTACGGATTGGGTATACGAAGAAGAATTTGCTTTTGTGAGAGCATTTGATTGGAGCGCCGACAGTAAAAAACTGGCATTCATTCGTTTTGATGAAAGCCAAGTGCCCGAGTTTTCGATGACAGAATATCACAAAGATTTGTATCCAACAGTAGAAACTTTTAAGTACCCAAAAGCGGGCGAAAAAAATGCTTTGGTTTCTTTGTTTGTGTATGATGTTACTGCGAAAACATCTAAGGCTATAACCCTTGGAAACTACAATGACTTCTACATTGCCCGCATGCAATGGACCAACGACGCTAACATTTTATCTGCTCAGGTGTTGAATCGCCATCAGGATAATCTAGATTTATTGTTTATTGACGGAACTTCCGGTGCTGCTAAAATTGTTTTGAACGAAAAAAACAATGCTTATGTTGAGGTGACTGATGATTTGACTTTCCTAAAAGACAACAGTTTTATCTGGACCAGCGAAAAAGATGGTTTCAATCATATTTATTGGTATGACAAAACCGGAAAACTGAAAAACCAAATAACCAAAGGCAATTGGGATGTGACTGCTTACTATGGTTTAGACGAAAAAACAAAAACCGTTTTCTATCAATCGGTGGAGAAAGGCTCTACGCTTAGAGATGTGTATAAGATAAGCTTAGACGGAAAAGCCAAAGTGAAATTGTCGGAGCAGGTTGGAACCAACAGCGCTACTTTCAGCCCGAATTTTCAATACTTCATCAATACGTTTTCGAATGTGACTACGCCGCCATTGTACACTTTGAATAGTGCCGCCAATGGAAAAGTAGTACAACCAATAGTTGATAATGTAGCTTTGGCCGAAAAACTAAAAAAGTATGATTTGCCTACCAAAGAGTTCTTCGAATTAACCACCGAGAAAGGCAACAAACTAAACGCCTGGATGATTAAACCAAAAGATTTTGATGCTGCCAAAAAATACCCGGTTTTCATGTATCAGTATTCCGGTCCGGGTTCACAGCAAGTGGCCAATGACTGGTTAGACACAAACGATTTGTGGTTCATGATGCTTTCACAACAAGGCTATATTACGATTTGTGTTGATGGAAGAGGAACCGGATTTAAAGGTGCCGCTTTCAAGAAAGTTACTCAAAAACAATTGGGGAAATATGAAGTGGAAGACCAAATTGATGCTGCCAAAGTAATCGGAAATTATTCCTATGTGGATAAAAACAGAATTGGTATCTTTGGTTGGTCGTATGGCGGCTTCATGTCGAGCAATTGTATTTTGAAAGGTGCCGATGTGTTTAAAATGGCGATTGCCGTAGCTCCGGTTACCAATTGGCGTTTTTATGACAGCATTTACACCGAGCGTTATCTGCAGACACCACAGGAAAACGCCAGTGGATATGATGACAATTCGCCGATTAATTTTGTGTCCAAACTAAAAGGCAACTTTTTGTTAATTCACGGAAGTGCCGATGATAATGTGCACGTGCAAAACAGCATGCAAATGATTGAAGCGCTGATACAAGCCAACAAACAATTTGACTGGGCGATTTATCCGGATAAAAACCACGGTATTTATGGTGGTAAAACCCGCATTCAGCTATTCAATAAAATGACTGCTTTTATCAAAGAGAAATTGTAAATGAACCAACATCAGTTTTATCTACTAACAGAGCTCCTGATCTCCTTTATTGGCGGGTTCTTATTAGTTGCCATTTGGTTGGTGGTTCAGAATAAATTCAAACAAAAATTAACTTCCGAAATTTCCATCAAACGATTTGATAACGGGTTGCTGTTTCTGAGTTTTTCTGTTTTTGTTTGGGCATTTTCCCCTTTATTGATTCTTATTTTCATGACTTTTAAGGTGAACAATTGGATTGCTTTAATCAGTCAGAATATGTTTTCTATTTTAAACTCCTTGTTTTTAATATTAGCCTTATATTACTTTGACAATTCGCCAAAGTATCTTTATAACAATAAAAAAAGCACGACCAGAATTTTACTTTTTTTTATTGGTCTTTCTGTTATTTCATTAGTATTAGCCTTGTTCTTTGGTGAAACTATAAACACCTATGGTATTCGCTTCAATACGATTCCGGATTTAATATTGTCAGCCATACTGACTTGGTTCTTGATACTTTCCTTTTATAGAACTTTTTACAATCGAAACATGAAAAGTGTGGCGCTGATTGCTGTTTTAAGTATCATTATCTTATTTATTACGCAAGTGCCTTATGTGTTTAATTTTGAATCCTATTCTTTTCAAATCGACTTAGCTAAACTTGTGGCCAAAACAACGCTCATCTTTGTTTTTTTAGTGTTAGGAACCAGTTGGGTTTTAGAATTGTCACAATTGCCGGAAGCTACGACGATGAAAATTAATTTCACTAATTGGAATGTGGTGGTTTTATCGATACCGTCAAAAAACATCATAGATCAAACTATCGATTTTGGGAACAAAACCACCCAGTTTAATAACCTGCTAAAGTTTGCGATAAGAAGAAAATTTGCCTCAGAAGAAAGCATGTGCATCGAAGTTTTTAACGGAGGTGAAATTCTCAGTCAAACCTATCTCAGCAGAATAATTGACAATATAAACGCCATTTTAGAGCTTGAAAAGGACGCTAAAATAAACCGAAATGACTTCTTTACCTTTATTGGCCAAGCCAAATACAGGCTTCGGTTTTTACCCGATTGCATTGAGATAAATAATTCGTTACTACTTGAATTTACTCATAATATCGACAACGGATTGTATAAAGAGTTTGTCTGAAACCCCAATTTTTAAGCAATAACAATTAGTCACAAAAGGTTATTTTTTGTGAATTGATATTGTGCCTTAAAAATTGTTTGTATTTTGCACTGGCAATTAAAAAACTTTAACTAACCAAAACAATAATTATGAGTGAAACAACAGTAAAAACAGGACATCCTAAAGGATTATATTTCCTTTTCTTCACAGAAATGTGGGAGCGATTTAGTTATTATGGAATGAGAGCGATTTTCATTCTCTTCATGACTAAAATTCTATTAATGAAAGATGCTGATGCGTCTCAGATTTATGGAAGTTATACCGGATTGGTATATTTAACACCGCTTTTAGGAGGGTACTTGTGTGACAAATATTTAGGAAACCGAAGAAGTATTGTTATCGGAGGTTTATTGATGGCCTTGGGACAATTCTGTATGTTCCTAAGTGCTTCAGCCGGCGCTCACGGTGGTGTTTCAATCATGTGGATGGGTCTGACCGCAATCATTATCGGTAACGGATTTTTCAAACCGAATATCTCTACCATGGTGGGGCAGTTGTATCCTGCGAATGACAGAAGAATAGACAGTGCTTTCACCATTTTCTACATGGGTATCAACTTGGGAGCTTTCTTCTCGCCATTAGTTTGTGGTTCTATGGATTTCAAATGGGGATTCCTGGCCGCTTGTGTCGGTATGTTATTAGGGTTAGTAGCTTTTGTTTTTGGGCAAAAAAAATACCTTGTTTCCGAAGAAGGAAAACATATTGGTTTACCGGTAAAAAAATTAGATGCAAAAAGTATCGGAATGATAGTGGGTTCTATTGCTATCATCTTCTTTATGCTAAATTTTAAGCAAATGTTTCAAAGTGATGTAGACATTATCAGCTATTTCATTTATGGTTCCATGATAGCCATGCCGATCATCATTTTCAGCGATAAAAGTTTGACCAAAATTGAAACCCAAAGAATTACCGTAATATTTATTCTGGCGTTTTTCGTTATTTTCTTCTGGGGTGCTTTTGAGCAAGCCGGAGCGTCTTTGACCCTTTTTGCCGACAGACAAACCGAAAGAACTCTTTTTGGTTGGGAAATGCCGGCCTCTTATTTCCAATCAGTTAATCCATTAGCTGTCATTGCTTTGGCACCAATTTTTTCTATGATCTGGGGATTCTTATACATGAGAAAACTGGAGCCGTCATCGCCTAAAAAAATGGCCATTGGTTTAGGAATGGTTGCCTTAGGTTACGTAGTGATTGCTATTGCTGTAAAAGGATTGGGCATCGAAGATAAAGTTTCTATGTGGTGGTTAATTGCCTTGTATATCATTCATACTTGTGGGGAATTGTGTTTGTCACCAATTGGATTGTCGATGGTTTCAAAATTAGCACCGTTACGTTTATCGTCTTTAATGATGGGAACCTGGTTTTTAGCAAATGCTGCAGCTAATAAATTTGCAGGAACCTTAAGCGCTTTAATCCCTGGTGGTGAAGACGGAAAAGGGGGAGCTACTCATTTCATAGGATTCCAAATTACCAACTTGTATGAGTTCTTTATCTTGTTTATCATCATGTCAGGAACTGCCGCCGCGATATTGTTTGTGTTAAGTTCTTGGTTAGAGAAAAGAATGCACAACGAACATGTTGAAGGCGTTGATTTAGAAGTTGAAAACAGATAATGCAATTATAAAATAATTTTATATCTTTCAAACCTACAAGCCATTCTTGTAGGTTTGTTTTTTAAAATCAGATACATGAGCGATAAATTGACTTTAGACCAAATTCAAAACTTTGAAGGGCAATACCCAAAACAATTATGGTACCTGTTTACCGTGGAAATGTGGGAGCGTTTCTGTTTTTATGGAATGCGTGGGGTTTTGACCATTTTCATGGCCGATAAATTATTAGGATTGTCGCTGTCTGATAAAGATGCTAATCTGAAATATGGCGCCATTCAGGCTTTTGTATATGCCTTTACATTTATTGGCGGAATCTTTGCCGATAAGATTTTAGGATTTAAAAAATCCCTTCTTTTTGGAGGATTGGTGATGATTATCGGGAATTTGCTGATTGCTTTTTCGCCACAAAATTTGTTCTATTTAGGAATCACGTTGTCCATTATAGGTACCGGATTTTTCAAGCCGAATATTTCATCCATGGTCGGAGAATTATATAAAGAAGGTGACAGCAGGCGAGATGCCGGTTTCGGATTGTTTTATTCCGGAATTAATATTGGAGCTTTACTTGGTGGAGCCGTTTGTGTTTACTTAGGAACCAGTAAAGATTATGGCTGGAGTTACGCCTTTTTATCAGCAGCGATAGTAATGTTTATTGGTTTGGTAACCTTTGTTTTTACCAAAAAATCGTTAGGTCCTATTGGCGATTCTCCTATTATGAACCAGCCTGTAAAGAAAAGAACTGCCAAGGAAATAGTCGTTTATGTGGGCGCTTTGCTAAGTATTCCGCTGATTTTCATCATGATCAAAAATACCGATTATACGGATTATTTCATGTACACTATCGGTCCGTTGGCCGTGCTGTATTTTCTTTATGAAACCTATATCGAAAGAGATGCTAAAGCCCAACGCAAGTTGATTGCCGCTTTTGTATTCATTTTGTTCTCCGTAATTTTTTGGGCTTTTTTCGAACAAAGTGGCGGCTCATTGGCGTTGTTTGCCAAAGACAATTTGCACCACAATTTATTGTTTTTTGATATCAATCCCAATATTGTAAACAATACATCTAACTCTTTGTTTGTGATTATTTTCAGTCCGATTCTTGGGTTGCTTTGGTTGGCTATGGCCAAAAAGAAATTGGAACCGAATACTGTAATTAAGTTTGGACTCGGATTTCTATTCTTAGCCTTGGCTTTTTATGTGTTTTATTACACTAAGTTTTTTGCCGATGCCAACGGGCTTACTTCGTTGAATATATTTACGCTGGCTTACTTTGTTATTACTTTTGGAGAACTGTGTCTTTCACCAATCGGATTATCCATTATGACCAAATTATCACCCAAAAGATTATCAGGAATGATGATGGGAATGTGGTTCTTAGCCAGTGCTTACGGACAGTATGCCGCAGGTTTGTTAGGAGCCGGAATGTCATCACCGGATGAAAATGCTTCCTTAACCACAAAATTGCAAGGTTATACGCAAGGATATTATCAACTGGCTATCTATGCGTTAATTGCCGGGTTAATTTTGATACTTATTTCGCCATTAATTAAAAAATTGATGCAAGAAGTAAAATAATTTAAGTAAATTTCGGCACTATTTTTGACAATAATAAACACACACAATTAAATACAATACAAAAAAAATGAAAAAATTAGCTATTACTTTATTCTTAATCTTGGGTTCGTTAACCATACAGGCGCAAGAGTTAACATGGCAAACCGATATGAACAAAGCCATGGAAATTTCAAAGAAAACGAAAAAGCCATTATTGTTGTTTTTCACAGGAAGCGACTGGTGTGGATGGTGCATGCGTTTGCAAAAAGAAGTGTTGAAAACTCCGGAATTTGCCAAATGGGCTAAAGATAACGTGGTGTTGGTGGAACTTGATTTCCCAAGAAGAACACCACAACTACCGGAAATTCAAAGACAAAATATGGAGTTGCAACAAACTTTTGCCGTTCAGGGATATCCAACGGTTTGGTTTGTTAATGCCTCTAAAAAAGATGGTAAAATTAATCTCGAAAAGATTGGAAGTACTGGTTATGTAGCCGGTGGTCCTAGTGCTTGGCTGGCTGGTGCCGATCAAATTCTTGGCAACAAGAAATCATAATTAAAGAAATATCAAATTTTATAGAATCCCTTTTCATTGGTATAGTGAAAAGGGATTTTTTCTTTCCGGCAAGTGGCTTCCCATAACTTCGCATAGCTTTTAAAGTTTGAGCCATCCACAATAATTTGTTTTGGTTTCATGGTTTGTAGTAAGCGCTGCAGGTTCAAATGTGGAGATTGTATCAGTATCAGCACATCGGGATTTATGCCTTTTTTATATATGCCGGAACTGTCAATCAACAGTATTTTTTGATGCTTGAAATACAGTAAATTTTGTAATGGTTTTTTGCTTGCAGGTTTACAAAAATTGCCAACCAAATAGGATTGAATGACCGAATTAGTCTTCAGATTTTTCAAGATACTGTCATTGCTGTAAATCGTAACATTAGCCCCTTTTCGCTCAGCAATTATGGTGTTCTTTCTGCTGCTGAAAACAATCAATTCTCTTTTGTTTACCGTTTCTTGTTTTTGAAAAATAAAGATGGTTTGTAACAAGATAATACTGCAAAACGCTAAGGTAAGTCTCTTGAATTCGGGCTTTTTTAGCCATAGAATCAAGAGGATAATGACCAGATAGGAGCACCATAACATCTCTTTTGAAAACGAAATATTTCTAATGACAAATTCATCTAAAGTGGCTACCCAATGAATAATCGCATTGAGTAGAGAAATTAAAAACGTTATAGTTTTTGCAATAAAGAATGGCACCGAATGAAAAGTCGCAATGAGTATGACTATAACGCCAACCGCCATAATGACTCCAAGCAAAGGCAGAATAAGTAGATTGGTCACAAAAAACAAACCCGGAAATTGATGAAAGTAATAAATGCTTAGTGGCATGGCTCCAATTTGTGCCGCAAACGAAACGGTAATGATGTCCCAAAAGTATTTGATGATTTTATTTTTGGGTTGCCAAATTTCAGCCAAAATCGGTTGCAGCCACAGAATAAAAAACAAAGCCAAATAGCTCAATTGAAATCCAACATCAAACAGAAAGGATGGCTTGAACAGCAATATTAAAAGCATTGACACGATAAGAGTGTGATAAATATTGACGGTTCTTCTCAGATGAACTCCAAAGGCAAGAAAGGAAAACATCGTCACAGAACGCACTATAGAAGGCGATAAACCAGTCAGAACCGCAAAAGACCAAAGCGATAAAACCACAAGAAATAATTTCAACAAAGAACCTTTTCTGGAATTGCCTATGGGCTTTAGCAAAAAGGTGATGAATAACAATATAAATCCAACATGCAAGCCGGAAACAGACAATACGTGCACGGCTCCGGCATATTGATAGTCTTTCAAAACTTCAGTTGAAATGTCTTGTTGCTGGCCAAGAATTAAGGCATTTAAAACATTCAATTCTTCTTTGGAAATAGCAGAATGATCTAAATTGGAAATGATAGTTTCCCGAAAATTAGAAAAATCAGCCCATAAGCTGGATTCGTATTTCCCAATTTTAATTTCATTGGGTCTTGTGTAAACCTGAGCATAGATTTCCTGATTTTCAAGGTAACTGCCATAGTCAAACATGTTGGGATTGTATGGCTTTTTGTTTTTTAAAATAAGGCCATTAGTAGTTATGTTTGTCCCGATTTTCAAATGGCAGCTAGTATCTTTTGGACTGTTGAGAATCGCTTTTCCGAAGCTTCTTTGACCGTCAACCTGTTTTACTATACAAACGTATCTTTGGTTTTTTGCGGTGCTTTTTAGTTTTTCATTTAACAGTAAATGAAGCACATGTGTCTTATCATAATCGGTTATCTGATGTGTGTAATGATGAGGTTCTAAAGTTTCTTTATGAATGATAGCGGTGGCTATTCCGGTCAGGACAGACATAAGAAACACAAAGCTTCCGAAGAGGTTTTTGAAAAGAGATGTTCTTTGATGGAAAAAATTACTGAGAAGCAAGCCAACGAAGCCAATTCCGATACTCACAATAACAAAGACAAGATTCAGATTCGCCATTCGAAATAAAAGTATTCCGATTAGCAACCCGATAAAAACTTTCGTTAATGGAAATTGTAAGATTTTCATGTAACTAAAGTACATGATAAATTTTAAAAAAGCAAGAAAATTACTGTATTATTCTATTGACCTGAGCAAAGGTTCTTTGGTAGTAAGGTTCTTTAATCGAAGAAATAACCACACCGCTTTGTGTCGAAGAATGGATGAATTTAACTTCATCGCCATTGACTTCTACCACCATACCCACATGATTAATTCGGTGCTGTCCTCGGTTGATAAAGAAAATCAAATCTCCTTTTTTGGCATTGCTTAAGTCGATTTTAGAACCAACTTCGGCCATTTCATTGGAAGAACGAGGTAGTGTAATGTCAAATTTCTTGAAAGTAGAATAAATCAAACCGGAGCAATCAAAACCGTTTTTTGTGGTACCGCCACCGCGATAGCCAATGCCCAAATTATCGGCGGCACTGTTGATGATTTGTTCTACCAAATAGCTGGCTTCCTCTTCATTTTCGATAACAATATCGGTATCATTCTTCTCGTTAATGCCACTCGTATTTTTTTGAACGGAATTTGGACTTTTTTGACTGATAGTTGGAGTAGTGGCAACCTTCTTTTTATTACTCTGATAGCTTTTGGTTTCTGTCTTAACAGCTACCGGTTGGGAATAAACTCCTTTTTTTATCGCTACTTCTTTAGTAGTAATGATGGCGGAAGAAGTTGGCTTACAGGCAGTAAACAGCAACAATAAAAATGATATGTAAATGAAATTTTTCAATAAAAAGGATTTTGGCAAAGATAAAAATTTGAACTTGGAATCAAAAGCTACTTCAAATCATTTAGGATTAATTTAGCAGTTTTTTCACTAGCGCCCATTCCGCCTAGCTTTGTTTCTAAGCTCTCATATTTTTCCAGTAGTGCTTTTCTGTAATTGGCATCCAGTAGTTTAGAAAGTTCGGTTTTTAAATTCTTTGAGTTGCATTTTTCCTGAATGAGTTCGGTCACCACTTCTTCATCCATGATTAGGTTAACTAAGGAAATGTATTTGAGCGTTATGATGCGTTTGGCAATTTGGTAGGAAGCCCAGCTTCCTTTATAACAAACAACTTCCGGCACTTTGAACAAAGCGGTTTCCAGAGTAGCCGTTCCCGAAGTTACGAGGGCAGCCGTGGCCACACTCAACAAATCATAGGTTTTATTCGAAATGAATTTCACGTTTTTATTGGTCAAAAATTGCTCGTAAAAATGGTATTCCTGACTGGGAGCTCCGGCAATCACAAACTGATAGTCGCTGAAATCATCCACAATACTTAGCATGACACTGAGCATTTTGGCAATTTCCTGTTTCCGGCTTCCCGGCAGAATGGCTATGATGGGTCTTTCGTCTAAATGATTGTTTTTTCTAAAAGAAACCTCGTCTGTTTTTTCTCGATTATGAATGGCATCAATCAATGGATGTCCCACAAATGCCACCGGAAAATGATGTTTCACTTCGAAAAAATCCTTCTCAAACGGAAGGATGACGAACAGCTTGTCAAAATCTCTTTTTACGGCTTGGATTCGGTTTTCTTTCCAGGCCCAAATTTGAGGCGCAATATAATAATGCGTTTTGATGCCACGCAGTTTTGCCCATTTGGCAATACGCATATTGAATCCCGGATAATCAATAAATATAATCACATCGGGATTGAATTTTTCAATATCTCTTTTACAAATTTTGATATTATTGAGGATGGTTTTCAAATTCAAAACTACTTCGGCAAAGCCCATAAAAGCCAGCTCGCGGTAATGTTTGACCAAAGTGCCGCCTACATTCTGCATCAAATCGCCTCCCCAAAATCGGATGTCAGCTGTTGCATCTTGTTTGTAAAGCGCTTTCATTAAATTAGATCCATGCAAATCGCCTGAGGCTTCACCGGCTATGATGTAATATTTCATATTATAAAAATAAGGTAAAAATGGTTAATACCGCTATTGCCGCAATAACTCCTTTGGCCATTAAATCTTTTTTAAATTTTAAAAGAACAAAGAACAGCAGTATGTTCAGTACGGTGCCTAGAGTTACTATTTTTCCCATCAGGCCTTGCTCTTTCAGATAAGGCAAATCGGTAAGCGGATTGTAAGGAGTGAATAGCTTTAGGAAAACAAAAACACCTAAGGCAGAAGTTAGCATTCCAATGAATAAGCCGATAAGTAAATCTCTATATTTCATGTTGTTGATTATAAATTCCAGGAATTTAAGTGTTGTATGGCGTGATGCGCCGTCAAATCAAACTGAACCGGAACAATGGAAATGTACCCATTGGCCAAAGCCCATTCATCAGTGTCTTCCCCTTTGTCCAGATTAACGAACTCACCGCTCAGCCAATAGTAATCTTTGCCGTATGGCGTTTGTCTTTTGTCAAATTTTTCCATCCAAATGGCTTTGGCCTGACGGCAAATTTTGATGCCTTTGATGGCTTCCTTTTTCAGTTTCGGGAAATTGACATTCAAAACCGTGCCTTCCGTCATTTTTTGGGACAAAACTTCCAAAGCAATTTTTTTGATGAAAGGTTTTATAGTTTCAAAATCGGCATTCCAATCATAATCCAATAACGAGAAACCTATGGCCGGAATCCCTTCAATACCGGCTTCCACAGCGGCACTCATCGTTCCGGAATAAATCACATTAATAGAAGAATTGGAACCATGATTCACGCCTGACACACACAAATCGGGTTTCTTTTTCAAAATTTCGTTAACGGCCAATTTGACACAATCTACCGGTGTTCCGGAGCAACTGTATTCGGTTATGGCAGCTTTTTCGGCAGAAATTTTATTGAGATACAAAGTGCTGTTGATGGTGATGGCATGTCCCATGGCGCTTTGCGGACTGTCGGGAGCCACTACAACCACTTCGCCAATTTCGGCCATGACGGCAATCAAAGCCCGAATGCCCGGAGCATTGATGCCGTCGTCATTGGTAACTAAAATAGTAGGTTTGGAAATCATTTGTTTTAGTGAGAATTATAAATCATAGCACAGTTTTTGTGTACGATTATCCGATTGCAAAATTAACTTTTTTTAAAGTTTTATAAAGATACATTTTTTATAACTTTGACCATTAGGTATTGCAAGACAATATGAATATTGATTTTAACAAAAAATTATCGCCCCCAGAAATACTTGGCATGGTTTTTTGTTTACTTTAGACCAATAATTAATGAATGTTATAATTCAATTTATGAAAAGAAATTATAAAATACTGCTGGTAATTGTAACCTTATCAGTGGCCTTGTGGAGTTTTATCCCCAAAGAAAAAGCATCCGATCCCGAAAAGGATAAATTGCTGTTAGAATTGCTGACGTTTGTTATAGAAAAAGGACATTACAATCCGGCGGCTGTTGATGACACGTTTTCAAAAGGCGTTTACAAAGATTATTTGAATGCATTAGATCCGTCAAAAAGATTCTTCTTACAATCAGATATTGATGAGTTTGCCAAATATGAAACTCAATTGGATGATGAAATCAAGAATAAGGATTTGACTTTTTTCGACTTGACTTACACTCGTTTAATGCAACGTATGGAAGAAAGCAAAAGCTACTATAAAGACGCTTTAGCCAATCCGTTTGACTATAAAAAAGACGAATCATTCAACACTGATTACGAGAAAATGCCGTTTGCCAAAACTACTGCTGAATTAAAAGAAAGATGGCGTTTGCAGGTGAAACTGTCAGCTTTGTCGTCTTTGGTTGAAAAGCAAAAACTTCAGGAGGATTTGGCGAAAGATGCTAAAAAAACCATTGAAGAAAGATTGGCCGATTATCGCAAAGATTCCAGCGAAGAAATAACGCCGGAAATGGAAAAGAAATTCAGAGAAAAAGATGCAAAAAACAGAGCTGAGAAACCAAAAACATTTGCCGAACTGGAAAAAGAAACCAGAGAAAGCACTTTAAATTCCCTGAATGACAACTTTAGTTTTATCAAGGATTTGAATAGAGAAGATTGGTTTTCAATTTATGTCAATGCAATTGCTTCCCGTTTTGACCCCCACACCTCTTATTTTGGACCAAGCGAAAAAGAAAAGTTTGATGTCAGCATGAGTGGTAAATTAGAAGGAATTGGAGCCCGTCTTCAAAAGAAAGGTGACTTTACCGAAATTTCAGAATTGATTTCCGGTGGGCCAGCTTGGAGAGGCAAACAATTAGAGTCAGGCGATATTATTTTAAAAGTAGCACAAGCTGATGCAGATGCTATTGATGTTGTCGGAATGCGTTTGGATGATGTGGTTAAAAAAATAAAAGGACCAAAAGGCACCGAAGTACGTTTGACCGTTAAGAAAACTGATGGAACCATCAAAGTAATTACTATCATTCGCGATGAGGTTGAAATTGAAGAAACCTATGTAAAATCGAGTGTGGTTGAAAAAGACGGATTCAAATATGGTGTGATTTATTTGCCAAAATTCTATATTGATTTTGAAGATCAAAACAGTCGTGATGCCGGTAAAGACGTAGCACAAGAAGTAGAAAGATTAAAAGCAGAAGGTGTTCAGGGAATTGTGATGGATGTGAGAGACAATGGTGGAGGTTCGTTGAAAACCGTTGTGGATATTGCAGGTTTGTTCATCGAGCAAGGGCCTATTGTTCAAATCAAATCGGCAGCCGGTAAAAAGGAAGTGCTGTATGATAAAGATTCCAAAGTACAATGGGACGGACCGCTGGTGATTATGATTAATGAGTTTTCAGCTTCGGCTTCTGAGATTTTAGCAGCAGCAATTCAGGATTACAAACGTGGCGTTATCATTGGAAGCAAACAATCTTATGGTAAAGGAACGGTTCAAAATGTAATCGACTTAAATCAATTTGTACGTGGCAGCACTTATGGCGATTTAGGAGCTTTGAAAACTACTACACAGAAATTCTACAGAATCAACGGTGGCTCTACACAGTTAGAAGGTGTGAAAAGTGATATTGCCATTCCGGATAGATATTCGTATCTAAAAATGGGTGAGAAAGACATTGATAACGCTATGCCATGGGACAAAATTGATCCGGCAGATTATCAGGTTTGGAACAAACAAAATAACTTTGATTTAGCGATTTCAAAAAGCAGAGCCAGAATGGAAAATAATGCTCAAATGAAATTGATTGATGATAATGCCAAATGGTTAGACGAGCGTAACAAAGAAAACGTATACAGCTTAAACATCGATAAATTCAAAGCCGAACAACAAGCTTTGGAAGACAAAAGCAAAAAATACAAATCGATTGTAGATTACAAAAATCTGTTTGAGTTTAAGTCACTTCCTTATGAAGTGGATGCGATGAAAAAAGACCCTGTACTCAAAGAAAAAAGAGACCGTTGGCACGAAAATTTAGCCAAAGATATTTATGTAGAAGAAGCCATTCACATCTTAAATGATTTGCAATCGGAAAATAACAAAGGACTGACTTCTAAAGTAAAGAAAGAAAAATTAGTAAAGTCATAATTGGATTCATACAAAATAAAAAGCCACCAATTGGTGGCTTTTTTTATAGCGTAAAGTCAAAATATATTACCATTCATTTACTTTATTGGCATCCATTTTTAGGAATATAAAAAGCAATATGGTGAAGCCCCAAAGTCCGGAACCACCATAAGAAAAGAACGGAAGCGGAATCCCAACCGTTGGGAAAACACCCACTACCATGGCAATATTGACAAAGAAATGGATAAACAATATTCCGGCCACACAATAGCCGTAGACCCTACTGAACTTAGTCTTTTGCCGTTCGGATAAATAGATAATTCTCATAATCAAACAAACGAAAAGAGCAATGACAAATAACGAACCCAGGAATCCCCATTCTTCACCCACTGTGGTGAAAATATAATCGGTATGCTGTTCTGGTACGAAGCCGCCTTTGGTTTGTGTGCCTTCGAGATATCCTTTCCCAAACCAGCCTCCTGAACCAATCGCAATTTCAGATTGATTAATGTTGTATCCAATTCCTTTCATGTCAACCTGCTTCCCTAAAAGAATATTAAAACGGTCGCGGTGATGCTGTTTAAAGACATTTTCAAAAACATAATCTACCGAAAAGACAAAGCCGCCAATCATGACGAATATAATGCTGCTCAATATCCAGTTCCGGTTGATGATTCGGCTTCTGTAGTAAATAAAAATAATAACGGCTAAAGCGATTCCGGTTAGTACAAGCGGTTTTATAATTAGAGCCAAAACAAACAAAACCAAAGCAATAAAACCGGTCCAAACATACCAGGATGGTAGTCCTTCGCGATACAAAACCAAAATAAAAACACTATAAATTAAAGCACTTCCCGGGTCATGGGGTATGATTAATAATATGGGTAAGCCTAGAATTCCCAGCGCTTGTATCTGTCGGTTAGTGTCTTTTAAATTGACTTGAACATCGCTCAAGTATTTGGCCAAAGCCAAGGCAGTAGCCGCTTTTACAAACTCGGAGGGTTGTACTCCAAAGGAACCAAAAGAATACCAGTTGGCTTGTCCTTTAATTGTTTTTCCAAACACAAACAATCCGGCTAGGGAAAACAATCCAATAACGTAGATTACACTGGAAAACTTCTCATAAAACTTTCCGTCAACGGATAGCACGATAAATATTAAAGGAATGGATAACAGGATGAACATGAACTGTTTTCCATAGATTTGAGTGAAATCAAAAATCGAAGTTTCTTCGGCTATGGAAGATAATGAAGACGAATAGATGTTGAGCCAGCCTAAAATTACCAAGGTAATATAGATGGCAATGCTAATCCAGTCTAAATTATTTGTTACACTTTGATTTTTCATTTTCTTACGGCCTTAATTATCAGGAGTCTCATTTGCCGGAACGATTTCCTTTTTAGGTTCTGCTTTCTTGTCTTCCGGTTTGATGACTATATCCACCTTTTGTTTGATTAAAGTATCTACAATCGGTTTGGCATAGTATTTATTGTATTCGCCTTCCAGACTTCCTTCTAACATTCGTTTCTCTAAATCTTTTCGGGTAATTTTTCTTTTGATGTACTTTTCAATCATTAAACTGGTAATCGGTCCCGCCCAACGAGCTCCCCAATACCCATTTTCTACGAAAACTGCGATGGCAATTTTCGGATTGTCTTTCGGAGCAAAGGCCACAAAAATAGAGTGATCCTGAAGTTTGACTCTCTTTCCGTTAATCTTAGCATAGTTTTCGGCTGTTCCGGTTTTTCCGCAAATATCAATGCCTTCTACGTTCAACCCGTGAGCGGTACCAAAATTATACACATCAAACAAACCGCTAATCATCGGTTCAAAATATTTTTTATCGATAGTAGTCATGTGTTTGGTTCGGAATCTTTTGTCAATCACACTGCCTTTTATCTTTTTAATGATGTGAGGGGTGTAGTAATAGCCCCGATTGGCCACAGCGGCAATCATATTGGCCAATTGAATTGGGGTCATCAAAACCTCTCCTTGTCCAATGGCATTGGATACAATGGTCTTACTCGACCATCCCCAGCCCGGATACATTTTTTTATAGGTTTTGGAAGTTGGAATTTTTCCTTTTCTACCGGTTGGTAAATCATAGCCCATGAATTGTCCTAATCCAAAACTTTTCAAGTGATTACTCCAAACATCAACTCCTTTAGGAGGGTTGTTGAACTTATCAATAGTCTTCATATAAGAAGAAGAGAAAAAGGTGTTGCAGGATTCATAGATACCGCGATGCAATTGCATAGCGCCGCCATGACAGTGACATTTCATGAATCGCCCGGGCGCATAACTGAAACCGTGACTACAAAAGAAAGTCGTGTTTTCATCAATAGCACCTTCTTGCAGTGCCACTAATCCGGTTAGGATTTTGAAGGGCGAACCAGGGGTGTATTCGGCTAATAAACCTCGGTCGTATAAAGGTTTGGCAATGGAATCATGGAATAACATCGTGTAATTTTTCGAACGTTGTCTTCCCACTAGAATGGCCGGATCAAATGAGGGTGCCGTAACTAGAGCCAAAATCTCTCCGGTTTTGGGTTCAATAGCCACGATGCCGCCACGTTTGTTGACCATTAATTCTTCGCCATATTTTTGAAGTTCGCCGTCAATGGTCAAATTGATGTCTTTCCCCTGAACGGCTAAGGTGTCAAACTTCCCTTCTTTATAGGAACCGATTTCCCGATTGTATTTGTCTTTTTGAATGTATTTTACGCCTTTTATACCGCGCAAAATATCTTCGTAGCTTTCTTCAACACCTTGTCTTCCAATCAAGTCCCCGCTGTTGTAGTATTTGTTTTTTTCAATGATTTTGTCATTTACCTGTGTGATAAACCCAAAAACATTCGCGCCATAACTAACTTGATAATCTCGTAAAGCTCTCTTTTGAATATAAAAACCAATAAATTTTCTTTGGATTTCCTGAAAAGCAGCATACTCCTTTTTATTAAGCTGCGATAGAAATACAGATGGAAGTCTCGGACTGTAAACTTTAGCTTTAGCAATTTTCTTTAAGAAGTCTTCTTTGGTGATGTTTAATAGCGAACAAAACTCCATTGTGTCTAAATCCTTTACGTCTTTTGGGATAACCATGATGTCATAAGACGGCTGATTGGCTACCAAAAGCTTACCATTTCTATCGTAAATGTAGCCTCGTTCGGGATAATCATAATTGATTTTTATGGCATTATTATCCGACTTTAATTTTAAGGAATCGTCAATAACCTGAAGGTAAAAAAGGCGAATTACCAATAAAATAGTAGCAATGAAAATGATTGTGGGCAACAAAACTTTTCTCATCGTTTACTTGGCTTAATAAGATAGATGATAATAATGCAAGTGAGAATGGTGAAAAGCGTACTCAATACTGTACGCACTAAGATGTCCCAAAGGAAACTCATATTGAAAATTTCCAAAAAGAACAGCACAAAGTGATGAATCACTACTGAAATTAGTATGAAAGAAAAACGTTCCGGTGTTAAGACATCATTCAATTTTACCGTTTGGTATTCGTAACTCAGTCCAAATGAAAATTTAAAAATGGAAGGTCTAAAGTAAGCGAGTACTACACAAGCGGCAGCATGCACGCCTCCCGAATTCCAAAACATATCCATCAAGAGTCCCAAGAAAAAACTGGCTGCTAGTAGTCCTGTTTTGTTTCCGTTTACCGGATACAAAATAATAAAAAGCACATAAGGGAACGGATTGATAAACCCAAAAAGATCAATCCTGTTAAATATCAAAACCTGTGCTGCAAGCAACAAGATAAAGCGGGCGCTATTTCCTAACAAGGCACTATTCATCTTTTTTGCTTTTGTTTTCTAAATTGATAATCTCATCGGCATCCTTATTTTTAATGACATAAACATGACCCAGATTGGTCATATCATTAAATAATTTGATGTCCAATGTATAATAATTGGTCTCGTCGTCAATATAGACTTTGTCGATGGTTCCGATACCAATATTTTCTGGAAAAACCCTTGATTCAGCACCAGTGACTATAGTATCACCTTTGCGAACGCCAGCTAATCTCGGTACATCGGTCAACTGAGCAAAGCCTGTGCTTTTCCCATTCCAACTTAGAGTACCAAAATGATTTGACTTTTTGATTTTTGCGTTAATCTTGATATTGATGTTTAACACACTAATAATTGTCGCGAAATTTTTTGAGGTATTGTCTACAATTCCAACAATACCGGCACTGTTTATTACACCCATGTTTGGTTTAATGCCAGAAGCAGAGCCTTTGTTGATTGTAATAAAGTTTTCCTGAATACTGTAGGAGTTGTGAATTACTTTGGCAACGGTGATAACCGTTTTATTAGCTCCTTTTGTGGTGTCAATTTCGGGTAATTTGGTTGTGTCTTTCAGATTGAAAAGAATCGATTTTAAACGCGCATTTTCTTTCGCTAGCTCTTCGTTCTGAGCCTTCAAGCCGAAGTATTCATCGATATTATTGATTCTCTCGTAAATCCCGCCGGTAAAGAAATTAGCCGAACTGATGATTTTGCTTTTGTGATAGGAATGGGCTTGAATCGTCAACAAAAAGGATAGTAGTAAAAGCAGCAAAAACAGTAAGCGATTACTGTTTTTTAGTATAAAATTAAAAATTTGCTGCATTTTTAAACTGTATAATAGTGGTTATAAATATCCGTCGAAATAAAGATAAAAAATAATTAGCCTCTACGTCTAAATTATTTAATTAAAATACTTCTGAATTTAGGAATATTTTTAAGTGCCATTCCGGTGCCGCGTACAACCGCTCTTAACGGATCTTCAGCGATGTAAACCGGTAAATCAGTTTTTTGAGAAATACGCTTGTCCAAACCTCTCAACATCGAACCTCCACCTGCAAGATAAATTCCGGTGTTATAGATATCGGCTGCTAATTCCGGAGGCGTTTGAGATAATGTTTCCATAATCGCATCTTCGATACGTTGAATTGATTTGTCTAAGGCTTTAGCAATTTCTCGGTAAGACACTTCTACTTGTTTTGGTTTTCCGGTCAATAAATCTCGACCTTGTACCGACATGTCGTCTGGTGGTGTTTCTAAATCATCGGTAGCCGCACCAATGGTAATTTTGATTTTCTCTGCAGTACTTTCACCCACAAATAAATTGTGTTGCGTTCTCATGTAGTACACAATATCATTCGTGAAAACGTCACCGGCAATTTTTACCGATTTGTCACATACAATTCCGCCAAGCGCAATAACTGCAATTTCTGTAGTTCCACCACCGATATCTACGATCATGTTTCCTTTCGGTTGCATAATATCGATGCCAATACCAATTGCCGCAGCCATTGGTTCGTGGATTAAGTATACTTCTTTTCCGTTTACACGTTCGCAACTTTCTTTTACCGCACGCATCTCTACTTCAGTAATTCCTGAAGGAATACAAACCACCATTCGAAGTGCAGGAGTAAACATTTTTTTCTTTAAAGCCGGAATGCTTTTGATGAACATCGAAATCATTTTTTCAGAAGCATCAAAATCGGCTATAACGCCATCTTTCAACGGGCGTATGGTCTTTATGTTTTCATGGGTTTTACCTTGCATCATGTTGGCTTCTTTTCCAACGGCGATGATTTTGCCGGATATTCTGTCACGGGCTACAATTGAGGGGCTATCAATTACAACTTTGTCATTGTGAATTATCAGAGTGTTTGCTGTACCAAGGTCAATTGCTATATCCTCAGTCATGAAATCAAAAAATCCCATAAGTTTTTTAAGGGTTTAAATGTTTATAAATTTTTAACGGACAAAGTTAAACAAATTAATGTTTAAAATGACGTGTTCCTGTAAATACCATTGCAACTTTATTTTCATTGCAAAAAGTAATGCTCAATTCATCTTTTATCGAACCACCGGGTTGAATAACCGCCGTGATTCCTGCGTTGTGGGCAATCTCAACACAATCCGGAAAAGGGAAAAACGCATCACTCGCCATCACCGCTCCGTTCAAATCAAATCCAAAAGTAGTGGCTTTTTCAATAGCTTGTTTCAAAGCATCTACTCGTGAAGTCTGACCCGTTCCCGATGCCACTAATGTACTGTTTTTTGCAAATACAATGGTGTTTGATTTAGTATTTTTACAAATTTTTGAAGCAAATAATAAATCGTCTATTTCTTGTGCCGTTGGCGCGGTGTTGGTCACCACTTTTAAGTCTTCTTTCGCGTCCGTAATAGTGTTTCTGTCCTGAACTAAAAGTCCGTTTAAGCAGGTTCTCACCTGACGGTTTGGCAATTCCACATCGTGTTGTACCAATATAATTCTGTTTTTCTTTTCGGATAAAACGGCAATGGCTTCGTCATCATAACTTGGTGCAATGACTACTTCACAGAATAAGCTGTTGATTTCATTGGCTGTAGCCAAATCTATGTTGCCATTGGCAATCAAAACCCCGCCAAACGCCGAAGTTGGGTCACCAGCCAGCGCCGCTAAATAAGCTTCCTTCATGTTGCTTCTTGTCGCCAATCCGCAGGCATTGTTGTGTTTTAAAATAGCAAATGTCGGTTCGTTTTCTTTGAATTCTAATATCAAATTCACAGCGGCATCAACGTCTAGCAAGTTGTTATACGACAATTCTTTGCCGTGTAATTTGGTAAACATCTTTTCAAATTCGCCAAAGAAAAAACCTTTTTGGTGTGGGTTTTCTCCATATCTTAAAATCTGTCCGTTGTCGATGCTGGTTTTGAAATACGTTTCTTCGGTATTAAAATAATTGAAAATAGCCGTGTCGTAATGCGAGGAAACGTGAAATGCTTTGGTAGCCAACAATTTTCTTTGTTCCAAAGTGGTCGCTCCGTTTTGAGTCGAAATCAAATCGAGTAACAACGAATACTCATTTACTGAAGCCACGATTACGGTGTCTTTGAAATTTTTGGCAGCAGCTCGGATTAGCGAAATCCCACCAATGTCAATTTTTTCAATAATATCAGCTTCGCTTGCTCCGGAAGCCACGGTTTTTTCAAACGGATATAAATCGACTATCACCAAATCCAGTTGCGGAATTTCAAATTCCTTCATTTGCTCGATGTCGGTGACATTGTCCTGACGGTTTAGTATGCCGCCGAAAATTTTCGGGTGTAATGTTTTTACTCTTCCGCCAAGGATAGAAGGATACGAAGTCACTTCTTCGACAGGAACTACAGGAATCCCTAAATTGTTGATGAATTCTTCGGTTCCGCCAGTAGAATAAAGAGTTACGTTTTGTTCGTGTAGTTGACGAACTATCGGCTCCAGACCGTCTTTGGAAAAGACCGAAATCAAGGCCGATTTGATGGTTTTTGTAGTGTTCATTGTGTAGTTGTGTTTAAGCCAACAAAAGTAGTTTTTTTAGTGGCAAAATTCAAGTCGGAATTGTAACAATATTTTATTTTTTGACACCAATAAGACATTGAATAAAATTGTAGTGATTTCCATTATTTTTATAGAAATTTACAATTCCGTAAACCAACCATAAATGCTACTGTACTTCCGACTGCTTAAAGAAAGTTTTGCTTTTGCCATGAACGCTTTGCGCAATAATAAATTGCGAACCATGCTTTCCTTGCTGGGAGTAACCATTGGGATTTTTTCCATCATAGCGGTTTTAGCTGCGGTAGATTCTTTAGACCGAAAAATCAAAGCCGATTTGAGTACCTTAGATAAGAATACTATTTATTTAACCAGTCAGTCTTTTGGTCCAACCGAAGTGCCACGTTGGAAAAGAGAGCAATTTCCCAATGTAAATTACGAGGAATACCAATATTTAAAAGGCTCTTTGAACAATGTAGAGAATACGTGTTTCCAATATTTTACTTCCAACCAAAGCATCAAACAGGAATCGAAAACGGTTTCGGATGTTAATATGGTGCCGGTAACTGCTGAATTTGTGGATATACAACGAATGGAGTTTTCGGAAGGGCGATTTTTTAACGAATCCGAATCTTATGCCGGGAAACAAGTAGTGGTTTTGGGCTACGATATTGCCAAAAGTCTGTTTGACGATTTTGATCCGATTGGCAAAACCGTTCGCATGTACGGACAGCAATTTACGGTTATTGGTGTGACCAAAAAGAAAGGTGAATCCGGAATTGAAATGGGGGGTGGCGATGATACCTCGGCTTTTTTCCCGTCCACTTTTTTGAGAAGAATTTATGGAGATAACAATCCGAAAGTTCTACCGGTTATTATCATCAAGCCCGAAAAAGGAATTGATATTGAAGCGTTGAAAGGCGAGATTGCTCAAAAACTCCGCAACTTCAGAGGAGTTAAACAAGGCGATATAGACAATTTCTTTATTAATATTTTGTCCGGTTTTACCGATTTGATTGACGGCATTATCAGTAATTTAAAGATAGGAGGATGGATTATCAGTTTGTTCTCGCTGTTAGTGGGTGGTTTCGGGATTGCCAATATTATGTTTGTTTCGGTAAAAGAAAGAACCAACTTGATCGGAATTCAAAAATCATTGGGTGCCAAAAATAAATTCATTCTTTTCCAATTCTTGTTTGAAGCGATTATTCTTTGTGTAATTGGCGGATTGATTGGATTGCTTTTGGTTTGGATTATCGCCATGATATTAACGCAAGTCTTAGACTTTGAATTCATACTTGGTTTCGGGAACATAATCTTAGGGACTAGTTTAGCGGCTATTATAGGATTGATTTCCGGTATTCTTCCGGCTATTTCCGCTTCGCGCTTAGATCCTGTGGAAGCGATTAGAAGTGGGATGTAATCAAAAGCGAATTGATACAAATAAAAAAACACAAAGCGTAAACTTTGTGTTTTTTCTATAATGAAGTTGAGACTAACTTATCTCACATCCTGATTCAAAATCAAGTCAATGTATAAGTTGATTTTGTCTTTCAGTTCTTTTCTTGGCGCAATAAAATCAAGGAAACCGTGGTCTAATACGAACTCAGCCGTTTGGAAACCTTCCGGCAAATCTTTTCCTGTGGTGTCACGCACTACACGCGGACCGGCAAAACCAATCAAAGCTCCTGGCTCTGAAATGTTGATATCGCCAAGCATAGCGTAAGAAGCGGTAGTTCCACCCGTAGTTGGGTCGGTACATAAAGAGATGTATGGGATTTTGGCTTCAGCCAATTGGGCTAATTTTGCGGACGTTTTAGCCAACTGCATCAAAGAGTAAGCCGCTTCCATCATACGAGCACCACCTGATTTGGAAATCATCACAAAAGGCGTTTTGTGTTTGATAGCATAATCGATACCGCGGGCAATTTTTTCACCTACTACAGCACCCATGGAACCACCAATAAAAGCAAAATCCATACAGCAAACAACCAAGTCATTCCCTTTTGATTTTCCAACACCCGTTCTCACAGCGTCTTTTAATCCTGTTTTATCGATAGCATCTTTCAAACGATCTGAATACTTTTTAGTATCTACAAAGTTCAAAGGATCTTTAGAAGTCATTTTGGCATCCAACTCCTTGAATTCATTGTTGTCAAACAAGATTTCAAAGTATTCTTTACTGCCGATTCTAACGTGAAAATCATCCTCAGGACTTACCCAAAGATTTCTGGCCAATTCATCCTGGTCAATAATTTTTCCGGTTGGTGATTTGTACCAAAGTCCTTTTGGAACGTCTTTCTTGTCTTCGGTTGCGGTGGTAATCCCTTTTTCTGTTCTTTTAAACCAAGCCATAGTTAAGTTTATTTGTTTATGATTTGTTGTTTGCGGTGGGTTTAATTTAAAACGATAAACTACAAACGAACAAACTTAATTTTCAATATTATAAAGTATTAACGTTATTCAAGTCGGCGAAAGCCTGTTCTAATCTTTTGTTGAAAGTAGCTTCTCCTTCGCGGATCCATTTTCTTGGATCGTAGTGTTTTTTGTTAGGCGAATCGGCTCCGTCCGGACTTCCGATTTGTGTTCTTAAGTAGTCGATGTTGTTGACCATATAATCACGGATGCCTTCGGTGAAAGCAAATTGTAAATCGGTATCGATATTCATTTTGATAACACCATAAGAAATGGCTTCTCTGATTTCTTCTAAAGTGGAACCCGAGCCGCCGTGGAAAACAAAGTCAACCGGATTGTGTCCGGTGTTGAATTTATTCTGCACATAATCCTGAGAGTTTTTCAAAATTTTAGGAGTCAGTTTTACATTCCCCGGTTTGTAAACGCCGTGTACGTTTCCGAAAGAAGCAGCGATAGTGAATTTAGGAGAAATTTTTAATAATTCTTCGTAAGCATATGATACTTCAGAAGGTTGGGTGTATAATTTTGAACTATCCACATCTGAATTGTCCACGCCATCTTCTTCACCACCGGTAATTCCTAATTCGATTTCTAAGGTCATGCCCATTTTGCTCATTCGGGCCAAATAGGTTTTGCAAATTTCAATATTTTCTTCGATAGGCTCTTCCGATAAGTCAATCATATGGGAAGAAAATAAAGGTTTGCCAGTTTCGGCAAAATGTTTTTCAGAAGCATCTAATAAACCGTCAATCCAAGGCAATAATTTTTTGGCACAATGGTCAGTATGTAAAATTACGGTAGCACCATAAGCTTCCGCCAAAGTATGGATGTGTTTGGCACCTGCAACGCCACCGGCAATAGCTGCTTTTTCGCCTGCATTTGACAAACCTTTACCGGCATTAAACTGAGCACCACCATTCGAAAACTGAATGATAACCGGAGCCTTTAATTTGGCAGCCGTTTCCAAAACGCCGTTGATAGTACTGGAACCAATTACATTAACTGCAGGAAGCGCAAATCCTTTTTCTTTAGCATAGTTGAAGATTGCCTGAACTTCGTCGCCGGTTGCCACTCCTGGTTTTATATTGTGAGCCATTGTTTTGTGTTGTTTTTGAGTTAAGGGTACAAAAATAATAATTTCTAATTTTAGAAAGGATAATTTATTCCAATATTTAAAACGGATTTGTCAAAGCGCAATTCTTTGAACCATTTATCTTCCAGAAGCGCCGGATTATAGGTTTTGAATCCCATATCCAAACGCACTACGAAGAAATTAAAATCATAGCGAAAACCAAATCCGGTACCGACCGCTAAATTTTCTAACGATTTGATGCCGCTGAAAATGGAAGGCTCGTAAGTCGTATTGTCTAAGACATTCCAAATATTGCCCACATCGGTAAAAAGTGCCCCGTTCAGTTTTTGGAAAATATTAAAACGCAGCTCCGTACTGAAAGCCAGTTTCATATTGGCTTCATTAAAATCCAAAAAGCTACCGCTGGCACCCGGCCCCAAACTATAGGATTGCCAGGCTCTGTTGTCATTGGAACCACCGGCAAAATAACTTCGGGAGAAAGGGACGCTGTTAGAATTTCCGTAAGGAATGGCAATGCCAACAAAAGCTCGGGTGGCCAATACTTTTTTACGTCGCAAATCCCAATGTTTAATGTATTCGAATTCTGATTTGATGTATTGTGAATACTCCACGTCAAAAATGGTGTTGGCGCCGTTTTGATTTTTCAGCTGTTTAGCGGCTCTGGCCAATATGGATAACATGTTTCCTGCCGATTCCAGTTTGGTTTTGATGGCAAAAAAATCGTTGTCAAATAAATCTCTTTGTGAGGTTTTAGAAAAAGAGATGCTGGAAGCAAAAATCAAATTGTTTTCGGTCAATCGCACTCTTCGTTCTACGATGCTCAAAATGGATTTACTGTCAGCAGCCGTTACACCCAAACTCGAATCGGTAAGCGCATCATTGGCAAACCCTAAAACGCCGCTCTCAATTTTTAAATTTCCGTTTTCATCTAAATAATCCGGATTGACTGTATAGTTTTGGGCAATCTCGTTTATGGTATTGTATGACGATTTGTAAATGTTGAAATAATTGGTCGGATTCAGGTTTTTAACAAACTGGATGTTGAACAACTCAAACTTGAAGTTGGTATTTTTTCTCGGTGTCCAATTGTACGTAAGTGAACTGGTAAAGTTTTGTTTGTCTAGTCCAATGTTGGTTTGCTTGGCATAACCGACACTCAGTTTAGTGTACGGAATCATCGTTTTCGGGATGATTTTATCGGTTTTGAATGGTAAAAATAATCTCGGGAAATTTAAGTTGGCATCCACTCCAATCTCGGAAATGTTGAAGAAGTTGTTGTTCGGATTGGCTAAGTCTTTTGAAGAACCAATATTGCCCCGGAAACCAATGTCAAAAGTTTCGGCACCGTTAAATACATTTCGGATGCCTAAAAAGGTATTCCCCGAAATCCCAAAATCCTGAATATTGGAATGCGAAAAATCAGTAGAGAAACCAAAAGTATATTTCTTTCTCGGCGTCAGATAAATGTTGGCAATCAAACCATTTTTCTGTGTTTTATCTTCCACATATTGAATCAGCGGATAGTTGAACACTTTAAGATTACTCAAATATTTAGAAGTAAGCGTGGTTTTATTGTCTGAAAAATAATTGCCTTTGATAACAAAGACGCCGTCTGTAATTGCTTTTGGGCGGTATTTTAATTTGCTGGAACTGTATAAAGTGAAATCTTTAAAAGTGGTGCTGTCGGTTATTTTGGCATTCGGATTTGTCGGACTGTGATCCGTAAAGATGTTTACTTTGCTTATTTTGTAGAGTTCAAAAGGCGCGGTTTTAATGCTGTCTTCTATTCTAATGGATTCGTTTTCGATGACTAAATCCACATTGGCTTTGTGCGTTTTAACCAGCGTATCAATGTCATACGTCACATAATTTTGTTGAAAACGAAAAGCGCCATTATTTCTGAAATCGGCAGTTATGCGACTTCTTTCTTCATCGAAATCACTGGTTTCAAATCGCTTGCCGGTTTTAATCAATGAATTTTTCTTTCGCAATTGATAAATGGAATCCAAAGGATGACTGGAGATATAAGTGTCAATACTGTCAATGATATAGGGAGTTCCCATCGCAATATCATATTTTAGCTTGACTTTTTTAGGCGCTATGCTGTCAATTTTATATTTGGTGGTGACATCAAAATAGCCTTTGTTAAAGTAGTACGATTTCAAACGGCGCAATGATTTTCGGGTGCTGCTGGTATCTAAAATTACCGGAGCTTCCCCGGTTTTTCTAAGGAAATTATGAATGCCCGAGTACCAAAACGATTCGCCCAACCGCTTCACTTGTTTTCTGGAAAGCCATTTGGCTTTTCGGTAGTATTTTTTCGGATTGTTGATAAACTTGGCTTTGTAAATCGAATCGGTTTTGAGCTTGGCCAAATTGTAAATGTTCAATCGAAGACGATAGCCTAAAATGGAAGTATTCTGTTTTTGATACAACTGATTGAAAACATCTTCAATGTTGTTCTTTTTGTTGTCAACATAAATGTCGTTTTTGGTCAGGAGGCTTTTCCCGTTAGGAACTCTTTTTGTAGTGTTGCAACCAAAGATAATTAGTCCAATTAGAATAAATAATGATATTTTTGTGATACTATTTTTCAAGCGTTGCGAAATATTTAATTCAAAAGTACAGTATTTTATGGTTAGTAAAAACCAAATAAAACTAATTACGAGTCTTCAGCATAAAAAATATCGAAATGAGCATCAATTGTTCCTTGCCGAAGGCGTAAAAGTAATACAGGAATTGTTACTATCAAATTTTGTGCTAGATCATTTGTTCGTTACCGAAGCCATTTTCCAGAATGTTTCCGATTCCCAAAAAACAAGCATCAAAGAACAGGATATGAATCGAATTACAGCATTGAATACGCCAAGTTCCTGCTTAGCTATTTTTAAAATGCCCAAGGAAACAAAAATCGAAACCAAAGGATTGATTGTAGCACTTGACGACATTCGCGATCCTGGCAATTTAGGAACCATTATCCGCCTATGCGATTGGTTTGGTGTCAAACAATTGTTGTGTTCTCCGGAAACGGTTGATGTGTATAATCCCAAAGTAATCCAGGCCACGATGGGTTCTATTACCAGAGTAAAGATAAGTTATGTAGATGTGAACGAATTTATTTTGCAAAGCCCGCTTCCCGTTTTTGGTACTTTTATGGATGGGAAAAATGTTTACGAAGAAAAGCTGCCAGCAGAAGGGATTTTGGTTTTGGGCAATGAAGCCAATGGCATTTCAGCGGCTGTTGAAAAAAGCATCAAAAACAGAATTGCTATTCCGAGATTTGGTGACAGGCAACAAACCGAAAGTTTAAATGTAGCCACCGCCACCGCTATTTTTTTAAGCGAATTTAGAAGAAATTCTAGTGGAAAGTAAAATTGATCACCACAGCACGGGTTTTCAAAGATTGGATGTTGCCCGTCCAAGGACTGTTGGGATCATTATCCCGAATTAGTTCATCATTCAACCCAAAAACACCTCTGATGGAAGGGGAGAATTTGAAATATTCAAAATATAAATCAATACCAAATCCCAACACATAATTCTGTGTCCACGGCTTTACTCTGAATTTTTGTTCTAAGTTGTCGTCTTTTGATTTGGAATTGCTCGAAAGATTTAATGTAGTTGATAAACCCCCCAACAAATAGGGACGAACATTTCCGGTTCGTAAGGCAGAAAATTTTAAAAGCAAAGGGAAATCAATGTAAGTCGCTTTTACTTCTCTGATTCGGTCCCGGTCATTGGTAAATCCGGGATAAGTCAACGTTCTGCTGGCGTAATACAAGCCTGGCTCAAAACGCAATTCCACATATTCTTGTAGTTTGAGACTTCCAACAAGGCCAACGTTAAATCCGGTGTGTCCTTTTACATCAATATCGTTTCCGACCGTTTTATAATCCGTCTTAAAATCGAAACTGCTGAATCCTAAAAAATAGCCCCAATATACTCTTTGTTTGTCAAAATTTTCCAAGTTGATAATCGGATCTTTGGTAAACATGCTTTTACCCAGCTGTGCTTGGGACTGAAGGGAAAGTAAAAGGAATAGAACAAATATTTTTTTCATAGCTGCACTGAAAAACTCAGTTTCATTTTTTTGTTGCTGTATAAATTGTGGCAACGCCAAAGGTTTGCGGCATCGCTTTACAATCTATAAACGAAATTTCCCGTAAAATATTGTTTAAGGCTTCGCCAAAAGGAAAATTTGCTGCCGATTCTGATAAGTATCCGTAGGCGCTGTTGTCTTTGGAAAACAGTTTTCCGATAAGCGGAAGCATGTATTTGGTGTAAAAACCATACCCTTGTTTGTATGGGAATTTTGTTGGAACGGAAGTTTCTAAAATAACAAAGAGACCATTTGGTTTTAAAACGCGGTAAATTTCGGCTAATCCTTTTTCTAATGTTTCAAAATTTCGAATACCGAATGAAACTGTGATAGCGTCAAAATGATTGTCAGGGAAAGGAATGTTTTCACTGTCGCCCAGTACCATTTCTATTTTATCGGATAGTTTTTGAGCATTGATTTTTTGCTGTCCAACTTCGAGCATTCCGGCTGAAAGATCAAGCCCAATGATTTTTTTTGCGGATGTTTTGGACATCAAAATGGCCAAGTCTCCGGTTCCGGTAGCGATATCTAAAATGGTTTCGGGATTTTTGGCAGCCACCAAAGCCACTACTTTTTTTCTCCATTTGACATCAATTCCCATCGAAATGACTCGGTTTAATCCATCGTAGTTTCCGGAAATGTTGTCAAACATTTGGGTGACTTGCTCTTTCTTTCCTAACGATGAGTTTTTATATGGAGTTATGGTCTTTGGCATGCTTATTTTTTTGACAAATATAAACCAATATTTTGATTCGTTGAATGTTTTTGAAAAGGACCCGATTTTAAGCAAGATGATTTTTTATAAGAATAATGCTTAATAATTATGATAAAAAATCCCTATTTGTAGGGATTTTTATTTGAAATATATTTTGAAACTTTGCGAAACAAAAACAACAACACAGTTAACGTATGAAATCAAAAGTTATAGTGTCAGAATACAGATGGCTATTTATATCACTTTTTATTGCAGTGATTCTGGTGTTTGTTTTAAAAAATTACGTTAAAGTCGTAGATGATAATTTAATCTCTTTTCAGAGTTTTTTCGGATTAAGTAATTTCCCGGAAATTTTAATTTATTTCACCTTTAGTACTTTTGTGGTATTTGGTATCAAAGGTTTTTTAGAAAGATATTCTCAAAAAACATCTAATCTAATTATTATTGTATCAGGACTCTTATTAATCTTAATGCTTTGTATACTCAGTTATCAAATATTATTTGAAATATAAGTATTGGTTTTTATTTTCTGATATAAGTTTGAAAAGTGAAATCAAAAGTGTGTTTTTCATCTTTTGGATGGAATTCTTCGAAAGCTAATTGCCATTGCCCCAAATCTATTTCTGGAAAAAATGTATCAGCATCAAAACTGTGATGCACTTTGGTGATGTCTATTTTATCAGCCATTTCAATAGATTGTTTATAAATTTCTCCACCACCAATAACGAAAACTTCCTCGTCCATTGGACAAACCGTTATGGCTTCCTGCAATGAATTAACCACAATACAATCAGCCGGAGCATAGTCTTGTTGGCGGGTTATAATCACATGGGTTCTGTTAGGTAGCGGTTTTGGAAAGCTTTCAAAAGTTTTTCTTCCCATTATAATGTAATGTCCGGTAGTTAACTTTTTAAATCGTTTGAAATCTTCAGGCAAATGCCAAAGTAACTGGTTGTCTTTCCCAAGCGCATTGTTCTCTGCCACGGCAGCGATAAGTGTTATCATTGTAGGTCAGATTTAGTATTTTCTAAATCATTTTTCAACTGTTCCTTTTTTTTAACTTGCTGCATCATCAATTTGTCAATTTGAGTTCGCTCCCAGTTTTTATTCATAAAGCTGTCTATGATAAAAACTTTGATGCCGTGGAGTAAAAACAGAAAAATCCAGATGGTAACCGCCCATGTCCACCAAGTTCTGTCAGGATAGAATGACAACCATTTATTGGCAATAAATAAAAACAAGCTGCCTATTATAAGAACCATAAAATGAAAGTACAAGCGTTTTTTTTGCTTGATTCTGTCTCTCGCGTATTCATATAATTCGTGTTGTTCGGTTTCCATAAGGCATATTTTGTGCCTTAAAGGTAAAATTTATTTTTAAATAGCTAAAATTTCATTTTGAGATACTGTAGTAAGAAAACGTTTTCTTAATCACAGATACAAAAATTAAAGCCCATTAAATTGTTAATCTTCTTTAAAATTGGCTTACTTTTTAACAATATCCTAAAAATGACAGTGCGTGTAAAACGTAAAAAAAAATGCCTTTACTTTGTCTCAGTAATCTATAAATGAATTAGTTATGGCTATCAAGAAACAATTTATAAAAACAAAACCGGTTGTTAAAGTAACCTTTTCAATCGAGGCAAAAGAAGCTAATTCAGCTTCAGTGGTTGGTGATTTCAACAATTGGAATCCATCAGAAGGAGAATTATCAAAGTTAAAAACAGGAACGTTCAAAGCTACTTTTGATTTGCCAAAAGACAATTCTTTTGAGTTCAAATATTTAGTGGATGGAGCTTATGTGAACGATCCGGAAGCAGATAGTTATGCTTATAACGAATTTGCCGGTGCAGAAAATAGTGTGTTAGCACTATAGGTTTTAGTTTATTGGTTAGAAATTGAAAATCCGCTGTAAAGCGGATTTTTTTATATGTTTTAGTGTATCTAAATTGCCACAGCTCCTTTAATATGCGGATGCGGATCATAATCGACCAAAGTGAAATCTTCAAACTGAAAATCAAAAATATTTTTCACTTCGGGATTCAAAATCATTTTAGGTAATGGTTTTGGTTCACGCGATAACTGCAATTCTACTTGCTCAAAATGATTGTTGTAAATGTGAGCATCGCCAAAAGTGTGGATGAATTCTCCAACCTGTAACTCGCAAACCTGAGCAATCATCATAGTAAACAACGCATAAGAAGCAATGTTAAACGGTACACCCAAGAAAATATCAGCGCTTCTTTGGTACAACTGACAAGACAATTTTCCATCCGCTACATAAAACTGAAAGAACGCGTGACACGGAGGTAAAGCGGCTTTTCCATTCGCCACATTTTCGGCAAAAGATTTAGAAGTATCCGGCAAAACCGATGGATTCCAGGCAGAAACCAACATGCGTCGGCTGTTTGGATTCTTTTTTAACGTATCGATTAATTCGGTGATTTGGTCAATTTCTTCGCTGTTCCAGTTGCGCCATTGATGGCCGTATACCGGACCCAAATCGCCATTTTCATCCGCCCATTCATCCCAGATTTTAACGCCGTTTTCTTTTAAGTACTCAATATTAGTATCGCCTTTTAAGAACCAAAGCAATTCATAAATAATTGATTTTAAATGCAATTTTTTGGTAGTCACCATTGGGAAACCCTCATTTAAATCAAAGCGCATTTGGTAGCCAAAAACACTTTTGGTTCCCGTTCCGGTTCTGTCTCCTTTTTGGCAACCGTTTTCCAAAACGTGTCGCACTAAATCATGATACTGTTTCATTATGATTCTCTTTTCGAAATTTCGTCTCTAATCTTAGCTGCTTTCTCGTAATCTTCGTCTTGTACGGCTTTTTCCAACGCTTCGTGCAATTCGGATAAACTCATGCTTACATATACATCGCCTGCTTTGCCTTCGTTGTCTAATCCAAAAGTTTCAGGGGTTGATAAAACGCCTTCTTCCTCTATGTTTTGGTTTTCGGTTTCTGTTGGATTATTCAGGTAGATTCCGGCTTTGTCTAAGATGTTTTTATAAGTGAAAATCGGAGCGGCAAAGCGCAAAGCTAAAGCAATCGCATCCGAAGTTCGGGCGTCAATGATTTCTTCGATTTTGTCTCTTTCGCAAATGATGCTCGAGTAAAAAACGCCATCTACCAGTTTGTGAATAATGACTTGTTTGACTACAATATCAAAGCGGTCGGCAAAACTTTTGAATAAATCGTGTGTTAACGGACGTGGGGGTTTGATTTCTTTTTCTAAAGCAATGGCGATGGATTGTGCTTCGAAAGCACCAATGACAATCGGTAGTTTTCTTTCGCCATCTACTTCGTTTAAAATCAAAGCGTACGCACCGTTTTGCGTTTGGCTATAAGAAATTCCTTTTATGGTTAGTTTTACTAAACTCATTATGATTTTTAGCTATCAGATTTCAGACTAATGATGGCTGAAATGCTATGGTTTAAATTTAGCCCTGATGACAGTGGAAATCCTTTTGAAAAAAGATTGTAACATACAGCAGGAAAATGGACTGCAAAGTAACAAAAACTTTTCGCTTCTTAAAATGGAAAGTATAAAAAAAGAGCCGTCATAAAATTAATTTCCTGACAGCTCTTACTATGAAATACCAAAGGGGTTTAGGCGTTTTGCGCTTTGAACTCTTTTAGTTTTTGGGTTAATCTCGGAAGAATTTCCAAAGCATCTCCAACGATTCCGTAGTCAGCCACTTTGAAGAAAGGTGCGTCAGCATCGGTGTTGATTACCACTTTTACTTTGGAAGAGTTGATTCCGGCGATATGTTGAATTGCTCCGGAGATTCCAATGGCGATGTATAAATTGGCGGCTACCGGTTTTCCGGTTTGTCCTACGTGCTCGCTGTGAGGTCTCCATCCTAAATCAGAAACCGGTTTGGAACATGCTGTTGCAGCACCAAGAACGGTAGCTAAATCTTCTAACAAATGCCAGTTTTCCGGACCTTTTAAGCCACGTCCACCCGATACTACGATGTCAGCATCGGCAATAGTTACTTTTCCTGAAGTTTTTTCGACAGCCGCCACTTTTACATTGAAATCGGCTTCGTTCAAACTTGGATTGAAATCTTCTTCCGAAGCAGCCGAAGCATTTTCGAAGACACCATAAGAGTTTTTGGCTAAGCTCAATACTTTAACATCAGTTGCAATTTCGGTGATGTTAAAAGCCTTGTTGGAAAAAGCATTTCTTTTTACTTGGAAAGGCGAAGTGCTTAATGGTAATCCTACTACATTCGAAGCAAATCCGGCATCTAAACCAACGGCTACCAACGGCGCCATGTATAAACTATCGGTAGTGGAGGAAAGTAAAATTACTTTGGCTCCTTCTTTTTGAGCAGCTTGTTTAACGATGTCGGCGTAAGCTTTGGCGTTGAAGTTGGCTAGTTTGTCGTTAGTTACTTTCAATACTTTATCTACTCCGTATTTGGATAAATCGGAAACATTTCCGGCATTAACCGTTACTGCGGTTACCGTTGTTCCTAATGATTCGGCTACTTTTTTGGCATAGGAAGCTAATTCAAAAGCTACTTTTTTAAATTTTCCGTCTGCCGATTCTGCGTATATTAATAATGACATGTTGTGTGTTTTTAAATTAGATAACTTTTGCTTCGTTGTGTAAGGCATTTACTAATCCGTCCAAATCATCTGCAGCAAACAATTTTACGGCTGATTTTGGAGCTGGTTTTTCAAATTTTACTGCTTTGGTATTTACGTTAGCGGCAACCGGTTCAAGCACTGTTAAAACTTTAGTTCGGGCTGTCATGATACCTCTCATGTTTGGGATGCGTAAATCTTTTTCTTCTACCAATCCTTTTTGTCCACCGATTACCAATGGCAAGGATGCTGCAATGGTTTCTTTTCCGCCGTCAATTTCTCTGGCTGCTTTGGCAGTAGTTCCGTCAACAGTTAATTCGATACAAGAATTTACAAAGTTGTAATCTAATAAGGATGCCAACATACCTGGTACCATCCCGCCATTATAATCTAATGATTCTTTCCCGCAGATTACTAAATCGTAACCGCCGGATTTTACCACTTCGGCTAATTGTTTGGCTACAAAAAAGCCATCAGTTGGAGTAGCATTAACGCGAATCGCTTCGTTAGCTCCGATGGCTAATGCTTTTCTAAGGGTTGCTTCAGCATCGGCACCACCTACATTAACAACAGTAACATTGGCGCCTTGTTGTTCTTGAAACCAAATGGCTCTGGTTAAACCAAATTCATCATTAGGATTGATGACAAACTGTACGCCATTGGTGTCAAATTCGGTATCACCATTAACAAAATTGATTTTGGAAGTAGTATCAGGCACGTGACTGATGCAAACTAATATTTTCATAAGTATTAAGTATTTGTTGTGAAATTCGAGGCACAAAATTAGCATATTATTTTGAATAATGTACTATGCGCGCATAATATTTTTTCAAATTTCAATCGATTTCGTAAGCGATGAAAAACGGGCTAGGTTTTATTTCAAATCGCAGTCTTGCCAAAACGCTATTAATTAAGGCCAATAAATGTTTTTTAATCATTTTTAATTTTTATTTTTGCCATTCAAAATTATAGAAAGTAACATAATCATATATGAGAACGATACAATTTAGAGAAGCGATTGCCGAAGCGATGAGTGAAGAAATGCGTCGCGACGAATCTGTCTATTTGATGGGGGAAGAAGTAGCGGAGTACAATGGAGCCTACAAAGCTTCCAAAGGAATGTTGGATGAATTCGGACCGAAAAGAGTTATTGATACTCCGATTGCGGAGCTTGGTTTTGCCGGAATTGCAGTAGGTTCAGCGATGAACGGTTGTCGTCCGATTGTGGAATATATGACGTTCAACTTTTCGCTAGTCGGAATTGACCAAATCATCAATAACGCTGCTAAAATGCGTCAAATGTCGGCGGGACAATTCCCAATGCCGATGGTTTTCCGTGGGCCAACCGCTTCTGCCGGACAATTAGGAGCCACACACTCACAGGCTTTTGAAAACTGGTTTGCTAACACTCCGGGATTGAAAGTAGTCGTTCCGTCAACGGTTTATGATGCTAAAGGGTTATTGAAATCTGCTATTCGCGATAACGATCCGGTGATTTTCATGGAATCTGAACAAATGTATGGCGACAAAGGCGAAGTGCCGGAAGGAGAATACACCATTCCACTAGGTGTTGCCGATATCAAAAGAGAAGGAACGGATGTAACGATTGTTTCTTTTGGTAAAATTATCAAAGAAGCTTTCATCGCTGCGGATGCATTAGCCAAAGAAGGAATCTCTTGTGAAATCATCGATTTGAGAACTGTGCGTCCGATGGATTATGATGCCATTATCACTTCGGTTAAAAAAACAAACAGATTGGTTGTTCTTGAAGAGGCTTGGCCATTTGCCAGTGTGGCTTCTGAAATTACCTATATGGTTCAGGAAAGAGCTTTCGATTATTTGGATGCTCCAATCCAAAGAATCACTACCGCTGACACCCCGGCGCCTTATTCGCCAACACTATTAAAAGAATGGTTGCCGAATGCTGAAGATGTTATCAAAGCCGTAAAAAAAGTAACATACAAATAATAGAATTTTACCTATATTTGAAACTTCATCAATCCTTTTTTGATGAAGTTTTTTTTTGTCTATGAGAAAGCTATTTTTAAGTCTATTTTTAGTTGTATTTGCCCATATCGTTTCCGCGCAAACCAAAGTCAGCGGTGTTATACTTGATAATTCCAAGCAGCCCATTCCTTACGCCAATGTGGTTTTTAAAGGTTCTACTACCGGAGTAGTCTCTAATGAAGACGGTCGTTTTTATATAGAATCACCCGATAATTACACCGAGTTGGTAGTATCATTTGTAGGCTTTCCCGATAAAGTAGTGAAACTGCCAAAGCAGGTAAATTATGATTTCAAAGTAATCCTGACCGAAGGGAATACTTTGAAAGAGGTGAAAATTTATGCCGGAAAGACTTCCAAAAAGAACAATCCGGCGCTGGATATTTTGAGAAAAATATGGGAACGCCGAAGAAAGAACGGATTGAAAATGTTCAAGCAATACCAGTACGATAAATATGAAAAAGTAGAGTTTGACATGAACACCATTGACAGTGCCTTTATGCGAAGTAAAATCTTCAAAGGGATGGAGTTTGTTTTCAAAAACGTAGATACTTCCAGAGTTACCGGGAAAACCTATTTGCCCATCTTTATAAACGAATCGCTGTCGCAGGTGTATGGCGATAATCAAACCAAGAAAACCAAAGAAATTCTAACCGCTAATAAAAATTCAGGCCTAGGAAATGGGGATGGCGTGAATATGTTTATCAAAGATTTGTACAATGATTTCGATATTTACGACAACTATTTGTACTTCTTTGACAAAAGCTTTACCAGCCCATTATCCCGAACCGGAATCGATGTGTATAATTATGTTTTGGCTGATACGGCGGTTATCGATAATAAGCTTTGTTATAATATTGTGTTCTATCCGAGACGTAAAAACGAATTGACTTTCAAAGGCGATTTTTGGGTGAATGACACCACATTTGCCATCAAAAAAATCAACATGGCCATCACCAAAAGTGCCAACATCAACTGGGTAAAAGATATTTATTTGGAACAGGAATTTGATGTTTTGAATGATTCGATTTTCCTGCCAACCCGAGATTATATGATGTCGGATTTTGCCTTGAGAAAGAAAGAAGAATCCAAAGGAGTTTACGGAAAACGAACCACACTCTACAAGAATTTCAAGTTTGACGAAAAGAAACCGGATAAGTTTTATAAAGACGAAGTCAATTTTATAGACAATGCGGTGTATAGCCGCTCAGATGATTATTGGCAGGAAAACCGCTTTGAGAAACTCAACAAAGACGAACAAAAAATCTATAAAATGATTGACACGCTCAAAACGGTCAAGCGATTCAAGCAGATTTATAATTTGGTTTCCATTTTGGGAAGCGGGTATATTCAGTACGGTCATTTTGATTACGGACCGATTTTCTCCACCATTGGCTATAATGAAGTCGAAGGACTTCGCTTAAGAGCAGGAGGCCGAACTTATTTTGGACCCAATGATACTTGGCGTTTGCAAGGCTATACCGCTTACGGATTTGACGATAACAAATTCAAATACGGAGCTTCCGGAAAATGGATGGTGGATAAGAAAAACAGAATCATTCTTTCGGGAGGGAATAGGCGCGATGTAGAACAGATTGGAGCTAGTTTAACCACTACTAATGATGTGTTGGGGAGAAGTTATGCTTCGTCGGGATTGTTCACTACGGGCTCTAATGGTAAGTTGACCAATATTAATCTGACAAGCTTAGCTGCCGAAATTGAACCGGTCAAAAACCTAACGTTCCAGCTCGGGTTTACGTATCGGACTTTAGAATCGGCATCGCCCACTTTCAAACTGGATTATTTTACCGATGATACGTTCACCACTACCAAGAGTGAGGTAAAACAATCGGAATTGAATTTTCAAATTGAGTTTACGCCAAAGAAAAAAACCATTGGATACGGTGTAGAAAGACGTGATATCGATGCGCCATTCAGTCGCTTTTTTGTGAACTATAGTCAAGGGATTAAAGGATTTATCAATAGTGATTTTGACTACCAAAAAATACAATTGTATTACAAACAGCCGATTATTATTGGAGCTCTTGGACGTTCCAATTTCACTATGGAGCTAGGAAAAACATTTGGTCAGATTCCGTTAGGATTGATGAGTGTAGTGCCCGGGAATCAAACGTATTTCATTATCGACAATACTTTCAGCAATTTAAATTTCTACGAATTTGTTGCCGATCAATATGCGACTTTCCAATGGGAGCACAATTTCAATGGTAAAATATTTGCCAGAATCCCAGGCTTAAGAAAATTAAATCTTCGTGAAATCGTAGGCATAAAAGGCGTTTACGGAACGGTTACCGACGAAAACAGAGCCATCAATGCTTCAGGCTTACTTTATAAAGCACCCGAAAAACCATACTGGGAATACAACGCCGGAATAGGGAATATTTTCAAAGTATTCCGCATCGATTTTGCGTGGCGTGGGAATTACCGAGATTTGCCGGATACCAATAATTTCACCATCAAAGGTTCGTTCGGATTTTACTTCTAAGATGCAGGAAGCCATTCTTTTTTTATCTGAAAAAGACAAGACACTACAGTTTATAGTCGAAAATTTTGGCCATCCCATCATCCAAAAAAGAGACGAAGGCTTTGCGGCTTTGTGTCATATTATATTGGAGCAACAGGTTTCTATTGCTTCGGCCAAGGCTTGTTATGAAAAACTGCAGCAGTATTTTGGTGAAATAGTTCCGGAGAAAATGGTTAATGCTACTGATGAAGAACTACGCCGTTTTGGAGTTTCGCGCCAAAAGAGTATTTATTTAAAACATTTAGCCGAAAAAGTCCTCAGTAAAGAGCTTGTTTTCGAGAGTTTTGCTTCCAAATCTGAAGCACAAATTCGCGAAGAACTTTTAAAACTGAAAGGAGTAGGGAATTGGACCATAGAAGTTTATCTCATGTTTTGCCTACAGGCTCCCGATATTATTCCGCTGGGCGACATTGCCATCAAAAATACAATCAAAGAATTATACGACATTCACACTTTGGAAGAAATGGAATTGTTAGCCGATAATTGGAAGCCTCACCGAACCTTAGCCTCCTATATCTTATGGCATTATTACCTCAAAAAAAGAAATAAAATTTAAGGATCGCTGCTAAATTATCCGATTTGTTTTTTATAAACGGATACAACTTGTATTAGTTCTTAAAATTTTGTTATTTTTGCCCCCGATAAAATTTATAACGAAAATTATATTTATGGAATCAATGATGATTTACGTGCCGATAGTAATGGCAATAATTGGACTGCTATTTATGGCTGTCAAAAGAGCTTGGGTTTTAAAACAAGATGCCGGTGACGGTAAGATGAAAGAGATTTCAGATTACATCTACGAAGGTGCCTTGGCTTTCCTAAAAGCAGAATACAGATTGTTAGCCGTGTTTGTACTTATTGCAAGTGCTGTGTTAGCAGGTATTACTTTTTTACCGGGTGTTAAAACACATTTATTAATAGTTATTGCCTTCATTTTCGGAGCTTTCTTTTCGGCTTTAGCTGGAAACATGGGGATGAAAATTGCCACTAAAACAAACGTTAGAACAACACAAGCGGCTCGTACGAGTTTGCCACAAGCGTTGAAAGTTTCTTTTGGCGGTGGAACCGTAATGGGACTTGGTGTTGCCGGTTTAGCGGTTTTAGGGTTAACCACATTCTTTATATTTTTCTTCCACTTCTTTATGGGTGGAGTTTGGGGAGCAGACGGAACAGAAAAAATGACCGTTGTTTTGGAAACTTTAGCTGGTTTCTCTTTAGGAGCTGAGTCTATTGCTTTGTTCGCCAGAGTTGGTGGTGGTATTTATACCAAAGCTGCTGACGTTGGTGCTGACTTAGTAGGTAAAGTAGAAGCTGGTATTCCTGAGGATGATCCAAGAAATCCTGCTACAATTGCTGATAACGTAGGTGATAACGTAGGTGACGTTGCCGGTATGGGTGCCGATTTATTCGGTTCTTATGTAGCAACTGTATTGGCTGCTATGGTTTTGGGTAACTATGTTATCAAAGATATGGGCGGAAAAATCGAAGACGCTTTCGGTGGTATTGGTCCAATTTTATTGCCAATGGCGATTGCCGGTTTCGGAATCTTATTCTCTATCATCGGAACCATGTTAGTAAAAATTACTAGCGATGATGCTAAAGAAGCTCAAGTACAAAAAGCCTTAAACATTGGAAACTGGGTTTCTATTGTATTGACTGCTGTGGCTTGTTTCTTCCTGGTACAACATATGTTACCGGAAACAATGAAAATGACTTTCTTTGGAGAAGGACTACAAGACATTTCGTCAATGCGTGTTTTCTACGCTACTTTAATTGGATTATTTGTTGGTGGAGCTATTTCATCAGTAACAGAATATTACACAGGATTAGGTACTAGTCCGGTTTTGAAAATTGTACAAAAATCATCAACTGGTGCAGGAACTAACGTAATTGCTGGTTTAGCTACCGGTATGATTTCAACATTCCCAACCGTATTATTGTTTGCCGGTGCTATCTGGTCAACGTATGCTTTGGCTGGTTTCTACGGAGTTGCTTTAGCAGCTTCTGCAATGATGGCTACCACAGCAATGCAGTTAGCAATCGACGCTTTCGGACCAATCTCTGATAACGCGGGTGGTATTGCTGAAATGAGTGAATTACCAAAAGAAGTTCGTACAAGAACAGACATCTTGGATTCAGTTGGTAACACAACTGCTGCAACAGGAAAAGGTTTTGCTATCGCTTCTGCGGCTTTAACTTCGTTAGCTTTATTTGCTGCGTATGTAACGTTCACAGGAATTGACGGGATTAACATCTTCAAAGCTCCGGTATTAGCGATGCTATTCGTAGGAGGTATGATTCCGGTAGTGTTCTCTGCTTTGGCAATGAACTCGGTTGGAAAAGCGGCTATGGACATGGTATACGAAGTACGTCGTCAGTTCAAGGAAATTCCAGGAATCATGGAAGGAACGGGTAAACCGGAATATGGTAAATGTGTGGAGATTTCTACTAAAGCTGCCTTAAGAGAAATGATGTTGCCAGGAGTATTGACTATCGGTTTCCCAATTGCCATTGTGCTTTTAGGTAAATTAGTTTATGCTGATAACAACCAATTAATCGCTGAAATGTTAGGTGGTTATATGGCCGGAGTTACCGTTTCAGGTGTGCTTTGGGCGGTATTCCAAAATAACGCTGGTGGTGCTTGGGATAATGCTAAAAAATCATTCGAAGCGGGTGTTGAAATCAACGGAGAAATGACATACAAAGGTTCTGATGCTCACAAAGCGGCTGTAACCGGAGATACTGTTGGAGATCCATTTAAAGATACATCTGGTCCTTCGATGAACATCTTAATCAAATTGACTTGTTTGATTGGATTGGTAATTGCTCCAATCTTAGGAAACGGTGTTAAAGGTGGTGAGATGAAGAATATGAAATGCACAATGGATGTAAAAATGGAGTGCAAAGGTGATATGATGGGCAAATGCGATATGAGCAAATGTGCTACCATGACCAAAGAAGAATGTGCTGCAATGTGCGATTCTTTGAAATGTACTCCTGAGCAAAAAGAAGCTTGTTTGTCACACTATGGTGCTGATGGAAAATTCATTGCTCCAAAAGAGTGTAAAGAAGGAGAAGGAAAAGCTTGTTGTGCTGATAAAGCAAAAGCTGCCAAAGGAGCTACAATGGAAGAATTGGAAAGTGGTGACAATCATGTAAAAGCTACCATTACCAAAACGGTAAATGGGAAGACGGTTACTGAAACGATTGAAGGTACTTACAATGAAGTAAAAGCTAAAATAGCTGCTTCAAAATAATAAAACTTCGATTTTCTATAGACTAAAAAGTCCCGCAATTGCGGGACTTTTTTTATTTAGTACTTTATTGATGTGTTTTTCATATAATTTTTTCATTATATTTGAAATACCAAGTATCTTATAATCAAGCAATTTATTAACCAAAAACCAAGACCAATGAAAATCAAATCTATTTTAGTAACACTTTTAGCATTAGTCTTCCTGACTGTGAGTTGCAGTAAGGATGATAGTTCAACACCAGCTCAAGATACCGGAACTATAACCGGAAAACTTTTGGTAAAAAATGGTTCCAAACCCGTTGGAGGCGCTTTAGTTTTTGTCTTTGATGACAATAATAAAATATACCATACCTATACGCAGGCCAATGGAGATTTTTCGTTAGAGGCTCCTGTCGGACAAAGAAAATTGCAAATGCAAACCGGTGGTGGAACCAACTTTAGAACTTCACTGCAAGTTACGGTAGTAAAAGATCAAACATTAACCATTGACCCTTCTGTATCAAGATTAGATCAGGTAGCCAATATGGCTTATGTGGCGGGGTCTTATGACGAAATACAAGATATAGTTACCGGTTTGGGGTATACGATAACGCAAATCACCAATACTGACTTAGCCGATTATAATGTAGTATCTCAATACGATATCATCTTTTTAAATTGTGGCGCGAAGCAAGGTTATGTTAATGCAGCGATGGATACAAACCTGGCCAATTTTGTGACCAATGGAGGTAGTTTGTATGCTTCTGATTGGGCTGTTGCCTATTTAACCGGAGGCTCATCAAATTCACACAATTGTGGTGAAGCCGGCGGATTTATTCCGGATGATAAGCTGTGTTCTAAAAACATAGGAGCCAGCACAACAATTTCAGGAGCACAAGTTAGTGATACTAATTTAGCAACTGCCTTAGGATTTTCATCACTAGATATTGAATACAACCTTGGTTCTTGGCAGAATGTATTCAGCTATGATGCTACTTATTGGGATGTATTGGTTACTGATCCTGCTTCGAATCAGCCTTTAATGATAAAAACCACCAATTTCAGTTCCGGAACGGTTTCAGAACCAGTAGGAAATGGTGCTGACGGAAATTGGATTACCATTTGTCATACCGATGATTCTGGAACTCCGATTACCATCACAATAGATGCTGCCGATTGGCCTGCTCATGAGGCTCATGGTGATTCTCTGGGGTCATGTACAAGCACTACTAATAGCGGCACTATTTATTACACCACATTCCATAACCATGCTACCGGAAACATTGGTAACGCCGGTTTAATTTTAGAATATGTGATTTTGAACTTATAATTCTGATATAAAACAGTAAACAAAAGCCTCGCGATTGCGAGGCTTTTTTATTTAAATCAGCTAGGAGCGTCTTCAGTTTTTGCCTCCCGAATTAATGGAATTTAAATCATTATTCAAATCATTAATAAGCACGGCAATTATAATGATTCCAAAAGTAAGTACGATGGAGCCGATGGTTAAAAATGTCGAAGCTGCCTGATCTTTTACTCTTATTTTTTTGATGTCTTTTTCATTTAATGGAATCTTAACCTCCTCACTTTTTACCGTTTTTATGCCATAATAAATGCTGTCTGTTTTTTCAATTCTCTTGAGGCGTATTTTTTTGTCTGAACCGGTAACCATTAAAACTCTTTTATGGGTTTGCGGAGCTTCCGATATAGATACAGGTGCCCTTTTGTATACAGTGCAGCTTTGAAAAATAATGCTAATAAGTAAGAACCAGCAAACCGCTTTGTTTTTGAGGATTTTTAACTTCATGATTTCGTGAATTAAGTTAGGATTCCGTGATCATGGCAAAAAGCAAGCTGCAGATTTTGAGTGTTATAAAGATAAAGAAAAAGTCCCAGCAATTGGGACTTTATATTAAAACAAACCGTTTATCTCGGCGTCAATTCGGTTGATGATCATTCCTAAATCTTCGGGGTTGTTGACGAAATCTACATTGTCAACATCAATGATTAATAGCTTTCCTTTGTCATAAGTCGTAATCCACGCTTCGTAACGTTCGTTCAATCGGCTCAAATAATCAATCGAAATGGTGTTTTCATAATCACGACCACGTTTGTGAATTTGCGAAACCAGGTTGGGAATCGAGCTTCTCAAATAAATCAGCAAATCGGGTGAACCTACCAAGCCTTCCATCAATTCAAAAAGATCAGTATAGTTTTGGAAATCACGATTGGTCATCAATCCCATGGCGTGTAAGTTCGGAGCAAAGATGTGCGCGTCTTCATAAATCGTTCGGTCCTGAATGATGTTTTTACCACTTTCGCGAATTTGCAACACTTGGCGGAAACGTGAGTTTAGGAAATAGATTTGCAGGTTGAACGACCAACGTTCCATTTGATGGTAAAAATCATCCAAATACGGATTGTCAACCACGTCCTCAAAATGAGGTTCCCATTTGAAATGTTTGGCCAAAAATCTTGTCAAAGTTGTCTTTCCTGCTCCGATGTTTCCTGCTACCGCTATGTGCATTATGGTAATTTTAATTTAAAATTGGTAATTTGTTGATTGGTAAAAATAGCTAAAATTTGGTCTTTGTAATAAAAATTTTGGAACGATTTCTCAACAATTTCTATTTCGTAAATCACTTTGGATTTGTTATTCAGACAGTACAGAACATTGTCATACGAAAACAACAGTTTGTCATTATCAATAATCTGGATTTTTTCCCATGGCGGAATGTTAGCCAGTAAAGTTACTTTGCCAAAAATATCGGTGGAATACCAATTGTTATTTTCGTCAATCCAATAAAAATTATTGAAATCAGACTGAGTGTATTTGATGCTTTCCGCTATAGGATTCCCAACTGTGGAGGAAGTGTTATTCGAATAATTGAACAACAAAATTTGCTGTGTCAAGGCATTGTAAATCCAAAATTGATTCTGTGAAGCCATGCCAATTTTAGAGGCAAAAATAGTGTTGTCAATGTCAAAAAGATTCAGTTTTTGAATTTCATTCAGCTGATTGTCGAGCGTTATGATGGTGTTGAAATCTTCATAAAAAACCACAATTTGCAACGGATTGATATAATCCACCGAAGTGATTTTGCCCAAAGCTACATTTTTATATTCCCATTTTTGTTTGTCGTCTTGCTTGATGAAGACATTGTTTTTGATGTAATAATTATTGCCCAAACCATCAAAACCCACATAAGTTTTGTTCTCCATTTCTTCAGAACTGATGGAGGTTGTTTTTAGTTTTGGCTTTTGACTAAAACACAGGGAACAAGTCAATACTAAAAGGAAATAAATAGCTTTTTTCATCATACTGCTAATTTACAGTAAACCGAATTAATTTCAGCATCTCCAAAATACTATTTTAACAAAATATTGGTAACACAATTCGGGTTGATTCGTCATATTTGTTCTATCAAATTGAAAAACAATGAATAAAATAGTTTACACTACCCTATTGCTGTTGGCATTTTTTACATCTACTGCCCAAAAAGATTTTCAAGGCATGGCGGTTTACGAATCCAAAACCAGCACTTCCGATTTCAAAACCCGAATGGAAGGCAATAAAGAAATCACGCCCGAAATGCAGAAGATGATTGAAGAACGCATGAAAAAAATGTTTGAAAAAACATTCATTCTCAATTTTGACAAATCAGCTTCCATCTACAAAGAAGAGGAAAAGCTAGATGCGCCGGGAAGTGGACAACAAGGAGGTTTCAAAATGATGACTTCCATCATGGGCGGTGGCGGAACCTATTACAAAAATGTAAAAGAGAAGAGCTATACGGTTGATAAAGAATTTATGGGAAAAGAGTTTTTGGTCAAAGATTCGTTGCCAAAATTAAACTGGAAAATGGAATCTGAAACCAAGGTTATTGGAGGTTATACCTGTTTCAAAGCGACCGCCGTTCGTCCGGTAAGCCAATCGGATTTTAGAAATTTCAGACCTAAAAAAGAAGATGATAAGAAAGTAGATACAGCCACCAAAACCGAAGACAAAGACAAGAAAACCAACTTCATGGATGACTTTGATATGCCGAAAGAAATCACCATCACGGCTTGGTATGCGCCTGAAATCCCTGTGAATCAAGGACCGGAAAGTTATTGGGGATTGCCGGGTTTGATTTTAGAAGTGAATGATGGCAAAACCGTGATTCTATGTTCCAAAATTGTTTTGAATGCTAAAGACAAAGCCGAAATCAAAGCACCCACCAATGGCAAAGTCATTTCACAAAAAGAATATGATGAAACGGTGATTAAAAAAATGGAAGAAATGCGCCAAATGTACGATGGTAAAGACGGCAACAGAATGCAAATCAGAATGGGACACTAAGCAGCACCGACGATTGTATGAAAAAAATCTATTTTCTTCTCCCTTTATTTTTTACGCTGCTTTCCTTTTCCCAAAACATTCGCTTTGAGGGAATCATTCAGGATACTAATAAAGCCCCGCTTGAAATGGCCAATATTATGGCAATGAATCAAGCCACAAAAGCTATGGACGCTTACGCCATTACCAATGACAAAGGAAAGTTTATACTGAATTTAAAACCCAACACCACCTATACGATTAAGTTGAGTTATCTCGGTATGAAAAATAAAGAGATAACCCTCACCACTCAAACGGAAAACATCACGCAAAACATCACCATGGAATCGGGCGGTATTGAACTGGATGATGTTGAAATTGTACGCGAAATGCCGGTTTCGATCAAAGGCGATACGATTGTTTACAATGCCGATTCGTTCAAAACCGGCACTGAGAAAAAACTGGAAGACGTCCTCAAAAAACTTCCCGGAGTTGAAGTCAATGCCGATGGGGAAGTAGAAGTAGAAGGCAAAAAAGTGTCCAAACTAATGGTGGAAGGCAAAGACTTTTTTGACGGTGACACCAAGTTGGGCGTGAAAAACATTCCGGCCGATGCTGTAGATAAAGTGCAAGTGCTTAGAAATTACAACGAAAATTCGATACTGAAAGGCGTAGAAAACAATCAGGATAATATTGCTATGAACATCAAACTGAAGGAAGGCAAAAAGAACTTTTGGTTTGGCGATTTAACCGCCGGCATTGGTGTTGGGCATGAAGAAGACCGGCATTTAATCAATCCGAAAGTGTTTTATTATAATCCGAAGTACAGTCTTAATGTCATTTCCAATTTCAATAATATTGGCGAATTGCCGTTGACGATTCAGGATTATTTTAAAATGACGGGTGGTTTCAAAAGCATGATGGCCAAAGGCGGCAGCAGTTTCAATGTGTCGTCTAATGATTTGGGAATTTCATTGCTGAGAAACAACAGAGCCAAAGATATTGACACCAAATTTGGCGCAGCCAATTTTTCATACAATCCGACAAAGACTTGGAATTTGAGTGGTTTCGGAATTTTTTCCGCTTCCAAAACAGCAATTGAAACCCAATCACAGACGACTATTTTGTCGAATAATGTGCAGCAAAATAATGCCGAAAACGCCAATCAGAAAAGCAATTTCGGATTGTTCAAATTGAGTTCCAGTTATAAACCAAGCACTAGCCTGCAGTTTGATTATGATATTTTAACCAAGTTGTCGAAGCAGGATGAATTGTCCGATTTGTCCAGAGAAACCATCACCAATTTTGGCACAAACACCGAAAATATTTTTACCAATAAAAAGCAAAGTCCTACGTCGGTGAATCAAAATATAGCTTTGTATTTTACCAAAAATGATAAAAACGTTTTTGCTTTTGAAGCCCAGCATTTGTACCAAAATGACGACCCGTTTTACAACGCCAATTTAGAAACACAACCGTTCAATCTTTCGGATTATATTAGTGGTCAAAACCGCAATGACATCAATCAAAACCGCATGGTGAAAACCAATAAAATTGACGCCAAGTTTGATTATTACTATATGATTACGCCAAAAAGCAACATCAATGTAACGCTGGGAAATACGTATTCGCATCAAAATTTCAATTCGCACATTTTCCAAATTTTGGACAATGGCAACCAGAATGATTTGAATGCTGCTGAGAATAACAATGCGGTCAATTATAATTTTAACGATGCTTTCGTGGGATTGCATTACAAAATTTTGACCGGAAAATTCACGTTCACACCGGGTGTTAGCTTCCATTATTACGATATGAATAACCAGCAACTAGGGACTTCGGTAAAAAATAATTTCACAAAGGTGCTTCCCGATTTCTTTGCTTTATACCAAATCAAAAAAGCAGAAACACTGACATACAATTTTTCGTTAACCAATGATTTTACCGATATTAATAAACTGGCAGAAGGCTATGTATTGTCTAATTACAACAGCTTGTTCAGTGGCAACAGGTATTTAGAAAATGCCACTTCGCAGGTTCATTCGCTACGGTATTTCAAATACAACATGTTCAATTTCGAGAATATTTTTGCTTATGCTACTTACACCAGAAGCGTTAATGCGGTAAAATCGCAAGCGATTTTTAATACAGTGAATCAAATGGTAACCCCCTACAATTCCAACTTTGCCGATGAAACGTTATCCGGAATGGGGAATTATGGGCGTTCGTTTTTAAAACATTACAAAGCTTCGGTTAGTGCCAACCTGAGTTGGTCAAAATTCAATAACAGAATTGGGCTTCAGGACAGAAATACGGAAAGTTTTACGCAAAATTATACGCTGGAAGCATCAACGAATTTCAAAAATGCACCCAATCTGGAATTGGGCTACACTTACTCAATTAACGAATACAATCACACCAAATACACAACGGATAAGCCTTTTGCCCGCTTGGATTATTTCTTCCTAAAAAGTTTTTCCTGGGTAACTGAATATGAATTTTATCATTATTACAACAATAAAAAAACCGTGGATAACGAATATGATTTTCTTTCGTCAAGCCTTGTCTATCAAAAGAAAGACAGCAAATGGGAGTACAAAATTTCGGCTACCAATTTGTTAAACACCAAATCCTTAAACGATAACAGCTTCGATCAATTACGGATTTCGAACTCACAATATTTCGTGCAGCCGCGTTATGTTATTTTTAGTTTGAAATACAATTTGTAGGCTTTTTATAAAGTTTGAGGTTTTTATGATAATATTTTTCTTCTAAATACGTTAGTTGTTGGAAATATATTTATTTTTAAAAAATATTAAACCGCTAACTAACCCAGCCATCATGAGAACCATTTTTATTGTAGTCCTGTTATCAATCATTTCCGTTGGATATTCTCAAGCCCCCACTTTAGAGCCGGGCGTCTACAAATCAAATGTCAAAGGACAAAAAATCATGCTTAAGGTTCTTGAAGACAATAAATATGAAATGACATTTTTATACGGAAAATATTCGATTGAAAATGACACCATTAATTTTAGAAATCTTTCGCCAAACGAATCAAATTTTAAAATCAAAACCAACACAGAAGCTCCGTTTTCCAGTACGCTTAAAATAAAATTCGTGGCTGAATATGCCATGTATATGGGAAAAAACATTTACATAGGGACACAAAAAGATGAAAATGCCGTCATTGAATATAAGAGCCTGCTGGACTGTTTGAAAAAGAAGTCAAACCTAAATCATAATAACCAAAAGGAGTTTAAAATTGATGTTGAAAAAACCAAATACCTGTATTTTGTTGAAGCCAATCCGAAACAAAACCCTATTGTTTCTAAATTTCAAATCGATCCAAATGCCAATGAAATAGAGGTGGAATTCAACACCATGTCACTTTCGGGGTTCGAACTAAAAGGGACTATTGATCCGACTACCAAGAAATTATCCATCATGGAAGGAAAGAAAAACAAAGTTGTTTTTACGTTTGAGAAAGATGATAAAACAGAAGTTAAATCGGATGAAGTATCTCCGGTGGAAGTGGTATTGGATAAAGATTGGATTAAAAATAACGGATTTGTTCAGGAGAAAGATGATTCTGCTTATTTCGGAAGGAAAGAAAGTGCTCAATATAGTTTCAACCATACCGTCTTAAAAAGTTATCAGGAGGCTCTAAAAAGTATTGAAAAAACACCAACGAAGTTCTTGGTGGTGGCTGTGGATAACAGTAAGGAGGGCAGCGTAAAATTCAACCAATTTATAAAAACCAGTGAAGAGCATATCGGCATTTATATGCGCAGAAGATACGATGCCCGGAAAGATCATTTCAATTTTTATTTAGCTACCGAAAAAGACAAATCTCTTTTGGATAATTTTAAAATAAAGGACAAAACCGCCTTACTGTTCTTCAATCCTTCTGGCGAATTGGTTTACCACACAAAAGGAACTTTACAAGATAATGAGGACATTTTTGAGGAGTTTAGTTCTATTTATTATGAGTTGGAAAGAGCCAGCGCCAAATTAAAATTAGACAAATTAATCAGCAACAAAAAGACAACGTTGCCCGATATTAAAAATGGACTTTTAGCAATAGTAAAAACCAAAAAAGAACCGAATTCAGAGTCTTATGCTGACACAACCGCTGTAACAATAGAAAATGATTATGATGTTGAGACAATTGATACTACTGCCACTGTTTCCGATGAAGAAGATAACGATATGGAAGGAAATTATTTCCGCGTATCTGACAGGGAGAACTTGTATACTTTCAAAACAGCTAAAGAAATTATAGCCGAAAAATGGAAATTAATCGTCGATTCTTATACCAAAAACAATAGTTATGACCAAGACTTTGTTACCATCTGTAAAAATGAATTGAATGACTCTGGTTTTACTTTTAAACTGTACAAAGAGAAAAAATCAATAACGGATATCGACTTTAAAATTTTAGATTATTTATATAAAAACTATGCAGAAATAGTTCAAAATGAGAACAAACCCGTTTCGCAAGCGGTTGAGGATGTTGAAAATGTTATGTTTGACAATCCTATAATTGACAGGGATATTACCGCTTCGTTAAGTTTGTTTTTTCAGAAAAGATGCCAGGCCCTAAATTACGATTATGCTACTCACACTAAATTGATGCAGTATTACAAAACGTTTTTGAAACTCTCAGGATATCAACTTAACAATTTCGAAGAATATTTACAGAAAATTAAAGAAAAAAATCTCACCAATAATACAGTGTATTACACCGAGTATGAAACTTTCTTTCAGTCGGTTATGGCAAAAAATCCAAGTTTGATAGAGACTTTAGACGAAATGTATATGGCTCAAAAAGAGAATTATGCCGACTGGGAAGACTTCAAAGGGGATTTCTCCAGATTAGCCAATAACGTAGCCTGGAATGTTGTTGAGACCAAAAATAACGATGCCGCGACTATTCAAAAGGCCATTAACTGGAGTGAAACCAGCTTGAAAGTGGATAAAAAAAATTACTACTTTTTAGATACCTTGGGACAATTGTATTATAAAAATCACGAAAGAGATAAAGCCATACTAACAGAGCAAATGGCCATTGATAATATAGAAATCACCAACAAGGAAAAAATTCAGGAGTACACAGAAGTTCTTGAAAAGATGAAAAACGGAACGTATTAAAAACAAAAAATCCCGCTACTAAAGCGGGATTTTTTTATGATTATTTTGGATTTGAATTTTACAATCCGAAAGCCGCTTTTACTTTATCTACATAATCCAATTTTTCCCAGGTAAATAAATCTACCGTTACTGTTTTTGGAGCACCATTCGGCAATTGGAAAGTCTTAGTAACCGTTTCTGGTTTTCTTCCCATGTGTCCATAAGCAGCAGTTTCGCTGTAAATAGGATTTCTCAATTTTAAGCGTTGCTCAATAAAGTAAGGACGCATATCGAAAACATTTTCAACCACTTTGCTGATTTCTCCGTCAGTCAAATTCACTTTAGAAGTTCCATAAGTTACCACGTTGATAGAAGTTGGTTTTGCCACTCCAATAGCATAAGAAACCTGAACCAAAACTTCATCACACAATCCGGCAGCTACTAAGTTTTTAGCGATATGACGAGTTGCATAAGCAGCGGAACGATCCACTTTTGATGGGTCTTTTCCAGAGAAAGCGCCACCACCGTGAGCTCCTTTACCACCATAAGTATCTACAATGATTTTTCTTCCTGTCAAACCTGTATCTCCGTGTGGCCCACCAATTACGAATTTTCCGGTTGGATTAATATGGTAAGTGATTTGGTCGTTGAATAAATGAGCGTATTGTGGGTATTTTGCTTTAATTCTCGGAATCAAAATCCCCACTAAATCGGTTTTAATTTTAGCCAACATTTCTGCTTCAGCAGCAAAATCATCATGTTGGGTTGAAATTACGATAGCATCAATTCTAACAGGTTTGTTATCATCTGAATATTCTAAAGTAACTTGTGATTTTGCATCCGGACGCAAATAAGTGATTTCTTTATTTTCTCTTCTTAGATTAGCCAATTCGATTAATAAAGCATGAGACAAATCTAAAGCCAAAGGCATATAGTTTTCCGTTTCATTAGTGGCGTAACCAAACATCATTCCTTGGTCACCGGCACCTTGCTCTTCTTTGCTGGCTCTGTCAACTCCTTGATTAATATCGGCAGATTGCTCGTGTATAGCAGATAAAACACCACAAGAATCAGCTTCAAACATATACTCACTTTTAGTATATCCAATCTTTCTGATTACCTCTCTTGCAATGGATTGAACATCAAGATAAGTATTTGATTTTACTTCACCGGCCAAAATTACCTGACCTGTTGTAACCAAAGTTTCACAAGCTACTTTTGACTCAGGGTCAAAGGCTAAAAAGTTATCAATTAATGCATCAGAAATTTGATCTGCAACTTTGTCTGGATGTCCTTCGCTCACTGACTCCGACGTAAATAAATACCCCATAACTATATTTTAGTTTAATATTACTTTTAACGAAGAAAAGGCTGATTGCTGGAAAGCTAAAGAAGAATTCTGCTTTAGCATTTTTTAACGAGGTTGCAATCAGTTCAAATTTTTCCTCTCATTTTCGAGTGCAAATGTATAAAGACTATTTAGAATACAAAAAACTATTTTGCTTTTTTTATTTTTTTTATGATTTGGAAAAAAATCTAAATACGTAGTATTTAAATATATATAAACAAACTTCAAATGTTAAAGTTTCAAATTTTGTTTGGTCAATTAAAAAATAGTTCAGAAGTTTGCCTCAACAAAAACAACGAAAAATGTTATTTACAATTTGCCATATGTGTCGCATGATGTCGGAAACTTCCGCAGAGCACACTATTGCATAATTTTAAATTTTTAAAATATACAATCGAACCTCTGCCTAACCGCAGAGGTTTTTTTATTTCAAACCAATTCAGAACAGCTTAAAAAAATTAAAACAATGAACGCAACCCAAAAAAATATGATGATGATCCGCATGATGCACATGATGTGTTGTTGTACCGTCATACCCGGTTGCCAAATGCAGAAGACTTAATCGTAGTTATATCTATACTCTGAAAGTCCCTTTGGTAAGCCATCCAAAGGGACTTTTTTTATTTCAAAAATCTAATAATCTAAATAACTAATTAATCTAAAATCTAAGAACATGAGCACACAAAAATTCGCAACCAACGCATTGCACGCAGGACACGACGTTACTAAAAACGCAGGAACCAGAGCCGTTCCAATTTACCAAACGACTTCGTATGTATTCAACAACTCTGACCACGCCGCCAACCTGTTTGGTTTAGCCGAAGCCGGATTCATTTACACCCGACTGAACAATCCAACCAACGACATTCTCGAGCAACGCCTAGCCGCATTGGAAGGCGGAATCGGGGCAGTCGTAACCGCATCGGGCACTTCAGCCATTGCTACAACGCTACTGGTTTTGTTAAAAGCCGGTGATCACATCGTAGCATCCAACAGCTTGTATGGCGGAACGTACAACTTGCTGAAAGTGACTTTACCAAGATTGGGCATCACCACCACTTTCGTTGATCCTTCCAATCCGGAAAACTTTACCAAAGCCGCACAGGAAAACACCAGAGCCTTTTTCGTCGAAAGTTTAGGCAATCCCAAACTGGATGTATTGGATTTGAAAGCGATTTCCAAAGAAGCCAAAGCTTTCAAAGTACCGTTTATTGTAGATAATACCGTTGCAACTCCCTTTTTGCTAAACCCAATTCAATACGGTGCTGACATTGTCATTCACTCGTTAACCAAATACATCACCGGAAACGGAACTTCGCTGGGAGGTGTCATCATCGATGCCGGAAATTTTGACTGGAGCAACGGCAAATTCCCGGAATTCACAGAGCCATCGGCCGGTTACCATGGTTTGAAATACTATGAAGCTTTGGGCGCAGCGTCATTCATTGCCAAAGTAAGAATCGAAGGTTTGCGCGATTTTGGTGCGGCACTGAGTCCGTTCAATGCTTTTCAAACCATTCAGGGATTGGAAACTTTGGAAATCAGAATCAAAAAACACAGCGAAAATGCTTTGGCATTGGCCCAATGGCTGCAAGCACAGGAGCAAGTAGCTTGGGTAAATTATCCGGGATTAGCCACTTCCCAATACAAAGTGTTAGCCGATGAATATTTACCGGAAGGCAAAAGCGGCATCGTAACTTTTGGCTTAAAAGGAGGATTCGAAGCCGCCAAAAAAGTAGCCGACGGAACGAAATTATTCTCGCTATTGGCCAACATTGGTGACACCAAATCCTTAATCATCCATCCGGCCAGCACTACACATCAACAGTTGTCTGATGCCGAGCAGGAAACTACCGGAGTAACCAAAGATTTGATTCGCTTATCGGTTGGCTTAGAAAACATCGACGACCTGAAAGCCGATTTGAAAGCGGTCTTCGTAACCATTAAATCCCCACAATTAATTTAAAGAATCATGAGCACAAAAATTGTAAACGTATTAGGATACGGAAAAGAAGAAAATCAGTTTGTAGTCAAGACACAAAACTTTGATATACGAATCAGTAAAAATGAAAAATATGCCGAGTTGGATGCGCCAAGTCCGATAGAATATATCCTGGCAGGTTACGCCGGCTGCATTAATGCTGTTGGAAAATTGGTAGCCAAAGAACAAGGTATTACGCTAAAATCGCTTCAAGTGGAAATAACTGGAACCCTAAGTTTAGATAAATACCAGGGAAAAATCAGCAATGAAAGAGCGGGTTTCAGTTCCATTGAGGTGGTGGTGAAACCAACATCAGATGCCACTTTGGAGCAATTGAAAAATTGGCTAATCACTGTAGAAGACCGCTGTCCGGTTCAGGATAATTTAAGCAATCCCACTCCGGTTTCAGTGGTGTTATTCAAAGAATTTCAAGCCACCGAAGCAGCTTAAAAGCATAAAAAGAAAAACCATTGGTTAGGTTTTATTTGTTTGTTAAAGACTGTCTTCAAAGTTGAGGTTGGAGGCAGTCTTTTTAAAAAAGTATAGAAAAATAAAAGCAATGAAAGATTTAGAAAAAATAGACCTGTTTCATTTTGATTTAGAAAACGGAAAACAACGTCCCTACATTCCGTTGTTCTTTCAGACTTTTGGGCAGCCCATTGGCACTGCGCCGGTGGTGGTGGTCAATCACGCTCTGACCGGCAATTCCAATGTGACCGGAGAAAGCGGCTGGTGGAGCGATTTGATTGGTGAGGACAAAATTATTGACACGCATTATTTCACGGTTATTGCTTTCAATATTCCGGGGAATGGCTATGATGATAACTTTGGCAATCTGATTTCAGCTTATCAGGATTTTACGATTCGCGATGTGGCCCGAATCTTTTGGGAAGGCTTATCCTTTCTGAAAATAGAAACCATTTTTGCTGTCATTGGCGGAAGTCTTGGCGGTGCCGTGGCCTGGGAAATGGCAGTTTTGAAACCCAACGCTGTCGACAATTTAATTCCGATTGCGACCGATTGGAAAGCCACCGATTGGGTCATTGCCAATGTTTTGATTCAGGATCAGATTCTCAATAATTCCGATGATCCGATTGCCGATGCGCGTTTGCACGCCATGCTTTTGTACCGAACACCACAATCGATTAACCAACGTTTTCAAAGAAACAAACTCAACAATCTGTCCATTTTTCAAATCGAGAATTGGTTGATTAATCACGGCTTTAAACTTAAAAATCGCTTCCGATTGTCGGCCTATAAGTTGATGAATCATTTGCTAAAAACCAATGACATTACCAGAAACCGAAAAGATTTTTTGGCTTTAGCCCATGACATTCAAGCAACCATCCATGTGATTGCCGTAGATACCGATTACTTTTTCATTCCCGATGAAAATCGCGAAACGCATCAGCAACTGCAATCGGTAAAAGAAAATGCCTTTTATCACGAAATCAATTCCATTCACGGTCATGATGCTTTTTTAATCGAGTTCGAGCAATTGGCCCAAATTTTAGCCCCCATTTTTAACAAACAAAAACAACAAAACTATGTCAGCGCTTAGAGTAAATGTTATCCTTTTCGGCATCGGAAATGTCGGAAGCACTTTAATCAATCAGGTTATCGAAAGTCAACAGTTCTTTCTCGAGACCAGAAACATCGACCTGCGATTTCCCATTATCACCAATTCTACTTTGGCCTTTTTTGAAAAAGAAGGCGTCAAAAACAAATGGGAAGCCAACTTTGCCCAATCGGCTATTCCGTTCCGAATAGAAGATATCATCGAATATGTTCAGGAACAACAACTGGAAAACCTGATAGCGGTGGATGCCACTGCCAGTTCCGATATTATCAAAAATTACATTCCGTTACTCCAAAACGGATTCAACATAGTAGCCGCCAACAAAAAAGCCAACACGCTGCACACGGATTTCTACAAAGAGTTGAGAAGAAACCTCAAAAAATTCGATAAGACTTTCTTGTATGAAACCAATGTCGGCGCCGGATTGCCTGTGGTGCAAACCATCAACGATTTGTATTTTTCCGGAGAAGAAATCACCAAAATCCGTGGCGTTTTCTCGGGTTCGCTGAGTTATATTTTTAATCGATTTTCCAATGAAGATATTCCGTTTTCCACCATTTTGGCGGAGGCCGAAAAAATTGGGTTAACCGAACCGGATTCCCGTGAAGATTTATCCGGAAACGATGTGGGCCGAAAACTACTCATTCTGGCACGTGAAATCGGGCAGAATTTTGAGTTTGCAGATATCAATATTGCATCCCTTTTGCTTCCCAATTTAAATGAAAACCATTCCAAAGCCGATTATTCTGTAAACAAACAATTGTTTGACAAACCATTTCAGATTGCCAAAATCACCCAAGCCGACAATCACGTCCTGCGCTATGTGGGCGAATTGAATGTGGCCACCAAACAATTGGAAGTCAAATTGATTTCGGTGCCCAAAAGTTCCGCGCTGGGCCAACTCAAAGGAGCCGACAACCTGATTGAGATTTATACCAAATCCTATGGCGAAATCCCAATCGTCATTCAGGGTGCCGGTGCCGGAAGACAAGTCACCGCGCGTGGCGTTTTAACCGATATTCTCAAAGTCGCCGAGCAACTCAAAATCAAAGAAGCGGTTTGGTTGTAAGGCAACTTAGCCCAACCGCTTTTACTAATAACAAACAAAAAATAACCAATGAAATTAGATTTTATCGCCTTAGCCATTCCGTTTTTTGTCTTTTTTATGGTGTTGGAATATTATGTCAGCAAGAAAAAAAACAAAGACATCCACCAATTTAATGAAACAGTAGCCAATGTCAATGTGGGCATCGTCGAGCGGGTTTCCGATTTGCTGACGACCGGTTCGTTCTTCTTTATTTTTACCTGGCTCAACCAAAACTTTTCCATTTTCACCATTGAGAACAATTGGCTGACTTGGATTTTATTGTTCCTTGCTACCGATTTGGTTTGGTACTGGTATCATCGGTTTGGCCACGAAATCAATCTCTTTTGGGCCGCTCACATAGTGCATCACCAAAGCGATGATTTCAATTATACGGCTGCTGCCCGAATTACGGTAATTCAGGCGGTGGCTCGTGGTTTGTTTTGGAGCATTTTACCAATAATCGGTTTTCCGGCTGAGATGATTACCGTATTGTTACTAATTCACGGAACCTATCCTTTTTTTACGCACACCCAACTCATTGGAAAACTCGGCTGGTTGGAATATATTATCGTAACACCTTCGCATCACCGGGTGCATCACAGCAGCAATCCGCAGTATTTGGATAAAAACTATGGCGACATGCTTATCATTTGGGACAAAATCTTCGGCACTTTTGTTGCAGAAACCGAAGAACCAAAATACGGTTTGACCAAATCGTTGGGCAGTCACAGTTTCCTTTGGCAGCATTTTCATTATTTTCTGGAACTCGGCGTGGCTTTTCGATTGGCTAAAGGATTCCAACAAAAAAACAAAGTCATTTTTGGAAGCCCGAATGACCACGACCCAAGAATCCGAACGCTGTTAGAACGCAAACTGTCGCAGAAAGTACATCACATTCAGTATTCCACAAAATTAATCCGTGCCATCCAAGTCAAAACAGTCACTACTGTTGTGGTTTTGTTTCTCACCATTTTGTTTTCCAAAAATATTCCGCAAACCAATCTTTTTTTATTGGCGGCTTTCATAGTGTTGAGCGTCATCGTAACCGGCGCCATGCTCGAACAAAAGCGCTGGATTTTTCACCTCGAGTTCATTCGCTTCAGTATTCTCTGTCTCGTTTTTAATGCAACCGTCACTACTTTATATGTAACCGGTTTGACACTCACTTTGTTTTGCCTGGCCGTTTTGTTTTACAATTCTATTAATACCAGTTACCAACGGTTTTTATTTTCTAACTAACCTTAAAACCGCGAAAACCTACAGCACTCTAACGTTGTAGGTTTTTATTTTTTCAAATCGTTTGCAAATTCCAATTCTATGGCGTTACTTTGCAGCGTTCATAAACTTATTGTTCGTTATCACGAAAGCTGGAGGGAATAGACCCGTTGAAAGCTTAGCAACCCTTTGCCAAAAGAAGGTGCTACATTCTATCTCCATTTACGGAGAGCAGATAACCCCGAGAATTCTTCTCACTTTCACGATAACTTATTATAATTTTTACGAGCGATTGGCTTGCGCTGTTGCAGTAATCCATATTCCCGCTGTCCGCACTACACGGTAGTTGCTGCCATCGGGGCTAATTAGTTATCCATTTTTGTAAAGAAGAAGTAAATGTCAAAAATTCAAGACGCTATAAAAGAAAGAATCCTAGTCCTCGACGGAGCGATGGGCACTATGCTGCAACGCAACAATTTCTCCGAAGAAGATTTTCGCGGAGAGCGGTTCAAGGATTTTCCACATCCGCTGAAAGGCAACAACGATTTGCTTTCCATCACCCAACCCGAGGCTGTAAAACAGGTTCACCGCCTGTATTTCCAAGCCGGTGCTGATATAGTAGAAACCAATACGTTCTCAGGAACAACCATCGGGATGGCCGATTACCACTTAGAAGAGTTGGTTTACGAACTCAACTACGAATCGGCAAAAATCGCCCGTGAAGTCGCTGACGAATTCACCGACCGACCACGTTTTGTAGCCGGTTCTATAGGGCCAACGAACCGAACAGCAAGCATGAGTCCGGATGTAAATGACCCGGGATTCCGTGCCGTAACTTTTGACGATTTGCGCATTGCCTACAAACAACAGGTTGAAGCGTTGATTGACGGTGGTTGTGATGTGCTTTTGGTAGAAACCATTTTCGATACCCTAAACGCCAAAGCCGCCTTATTCGCCATAGAAGAAGTAAAGGAAGAACGCAATTTAGATATTCCAGTAATGGTTTCCGGTACTATTACCGATGCTTCCGGAAGAACACTTTCAGGGCAAACTGTGGAAGCGTTTTTGATTTCCATTGCGCACATTCCGTTGTTATCTATTGGGTTTAATTGCGCGCTCGGAGCTGATCAATTGAAACCTTATTTAAAAAGATTAGCACACAATACTACCTTAAACATTTCTGCACATCCGAATGCCGGTTTGCCTAATGCTTTCGGGCAATACGATCAAACACCAGCCGAAATGCAAGCGTTAATCAAAGAATATTTACAAGACAATTTAGTCAACATCATTGGCGGTTGTTGTGGCACCACGCCGGAACATATCAAAGCCATTGCCGATGTGGCCAAAGAATTCCAACCAAGACAAATTTTAGAAACGATATAATGGCGGAAGCAACGAATAAATATTTAAAACTATCCGGATTAGAACCTTTGATCGTTACCCCGGAATCTAATTTCATCAACGTAGGAGAACGCACCAATGTAACCGGTTCGCGTAAATTTTTGCGTTTAATCAAAGAAGAAAAATACAACGAAGCGCTTTCGGTAGCCCGTGACCAAGTAGAAGGCGGTGCCCAAATCATCGACGTCAATATGGACGAAGGAATGCTGGATGGGGTGTATGCCATGACCAAATTCTTAAATCTAATCGCTGCCGAACCGGATATTGCCCGGGTTCCGGTCATGATTGACAGTTCGAAATGGGAAATCATCGAAGCTGGTTTGAAAGTCGTGCAAGGAAAAGGGGTCGTGAATTCGATTTCCTTGAAAGAAGGAAAGGAAGCGTTCATCCATCACGCCAAGCTGATTAAAAGATACGGAGCTGCGGTAATCGTCATGGCGTTTGACGAAGAAGGTCAGGCCGATAATTACGACAGACGAATTGAAATCTGCAAAAGAAGTTATGATATCTTGGTAAATGAAGTTCATTTTCCGGCAGAAGACATCATCTTTGATCCGAATATTTTCCCGGTAGCTACCGGAATGGAAGAGCACAAATTAAACGCATTAGATTTCTTCAGAGCCACCAAATGGATTCGTGAAAACTTGCCCTATGCCGGAGTTTCCGGTGGTGTGAGTAATGTTTCGTTTTCGTTCCGTGGGAATGATAAAGTGCGGGAAGCGATGCATTCGGCGTTCTTATACCATGCTATTAAAAACGGCATGACGATGGGAATCGTAAATCCGGAAATGCTGGAGATTTATGATGAAATTGATCCAATTCTTTTGGAACATGTTGAAGATGTTTTACTAAACCGAAGAGAAGACGCTACTGAAAGATTATTGGATTTAGCCGAAAGTTTCAAAGGCGATTTTAAAGCCAATGAAAAAGCGGTTCAGGAATGGCGAAGCGGTTCAGTACAAGACCGATTAACACATTCCTTAGTAAAAGGAATTGACGAATTCATAGAAATTGATGTAGAAGAAGCCCGATTATTAGCTTCAAAACCCATTGAAGTCATCGAAATCAATTTGATGGCCGGAATGAATGTGGTGGGCGATTTGTTCGGAAGCGGAAAAATGTTTTTGCCCCAAGTGGTAAAATCGGCCCGCGTGATGAAGAAAGCCGTGGCTTATTTGTTACCTTATATAGAAGCTTCCAAAGACGGAAAATCATCTAGTGCCGGAAAAGTATTGATGGCCACCGTAAAAGGCGATGTACACGATATTGGTAAAAATATTGTAGCCGTAGTATTGGCTTGCAACAATTTCGAGATTATAGATTTAGGCGTAATGGTACCGCCCGAAAAAATTATTGAAGCAGCAGTTCGTGAGAATGTAGATATCATCGGTTTGAGCGGGTTGATTACACCGTCGTTGGATGAGATGGTTTATCTCGCCAAAGAAATGGACAAACTTAACATCAAAATACCGGTGATGATTGGAGGTGCTACAACTTCCCGTGCTCATACTGCCGTGAAAATTGCCCCGGAATATAAAGAAACTGTGGTTCACGTTAACGATGCTTCGCGTGCGGTAACGGTGGCCAGTAATTTGTTGCAGGCAGAAACCAAAGTTGATTATGCTCAAACCGTTCGTGCCGAATATGACAAACTCCGTGAAGGGTATTTGAATAGAAGTCGGGACAAAAATTACTTGTCGATTGAAGAGGCCAGAAAAAATAAACTGCAATTGGACTGGAACAATTTTACTCCGGTCAAACCCAACTTTATCGGAACCAAAACCGTTGAAGTGGAATTGTCTCAATTGGTTGATTTTATTGACTGGACACCCTTCTTTAGTTCGTGGGAATTGTACGGAAAATATCCGGCAATTTTGACTGATGAGGTGGTTGGGGAACAAGCGACCAGTTTGTTTGCCGATGCGCAAAAAATGCTAAACCAAATCGTTTCCGAAAAATGGTTGACCGCTAAAGGAATTCTCGGCATTTATCCGGCGAACCAAGTCAATGATGACGATATTCAGGTTTCGGATGAGAGTGGAAAAGAGTTGGTGAAGTTTTTAACCTTGCGTCAACAATCGCAAAAAACGGCAGGTGCTCCTAATATTGCATTGGCTGATTTTGTAGCGCCAAAAGATGCTGCTAAACAAGATTATATAGGTTGTTTTTGTGTAACGACTGGTTTTGGTGTAGATGAAAAAGCCGCCGAATTTGAAAAGCAATTAGACGATTACAATTCGATTTTGGTGAAAGCGCTTGGCGACAGATTGGCCGAAGCTTTTGCTGAATATTTGCACTTGCAGGTCAGAAAAGAACTTTGGGGTTATGCTTCTGAGGAAAGTCTGTCGAATCAGGATTTGATTGACGAAGAATACAAAGGGATTCGCCCGGCACCGGGGTATCCTGCCTGTCCGGATCATTTGGAAAAACCAACGATTTGGAAGCTTTTGAATGTAGAACAAGCCATAGGCGTGAAGCTAACCGAAAGCATGGCGATGTGGCCGGCTTCCTCGGTTTCCGGCTATTATTTTGGGAACCCGGAAAGTAAGTATTTTGGGCTCGGAAAAATAAAAAATGACCAGGTAGAAGATTACGCCAAAAGAAGAAATATCAGTATTGAAACAGCCACGAAATGGCTCAATCCAAACATAGCCGATTAACATGAAAGTAAACCAACATATAGAAAATGCCAAAGGAAAATCATTGTTTTCTTTTGAGATATTACCGCCTTTGAAAGGACAAAACATTCAGTCTATTTTTGATAGTATTGATCCGTTAATGGAATTCAATCCGCCGTTTATTGATGTGACCTATCACCGTGAGGAATACGAATACAAAGAATTGCCAAGCGGTTTGCTGCAAAAGAAAGTTGTGAAGAAACGCCCGGGAACAGTTGGGATTTGTGCCGGGATTCAGAATAAATATAATGTAGATGCGATTCCACATATTTTGTGTGGTGGGTTTACTAAAGAAGATACGGAGAACTTATTGATTGATTTAGATTTCTTAGGGATTGATAATGTGGTAGCGTTAAGAGGTGATGCTTTGAAAACGGAAACCTATTTCCATCCGGAGAAAGAAGGCAATGAATATGCGACGGATTTAGTGCTTCAGATTAGTAATTTGAATAATGGAATTTATTTGGATGAAGATTTGAAAAACTCGGCTCAAACTAATTTTTGCATTGGTGTGGCGGGCTATCCTGAGAAACACATGGAAGCACCGAGCCTGGACAGTGACATCCATTTCTTAAAACAGAAAATAAAAAACGGTGCCGATTATATTATTACCCAGATGTTTTTTGACAATCAGAAGTTTTTTGATTTTGTGGAGAAATGCAGAGCTGCCGGAATTACCGTTCCTATTATTCCGGGGCTGAAACCCATTGCTACTAAGAAACAGTTGAATTTAATTCCGCACCGCTTTAGCATTGAGTTGCCGGATGATTTAATCATGGAAGTGGTGAAAGCCAAAGACAACGATCATGTAAAACAAATCGGGATTGAATGGTGTATTAAGCAAAGCAAGGAGTTAGTGGCTGCCGGAATTCCGGTGTTGCATTACTACTCGATGGGGAAAGCAGAGAACATTAAGGCAATTGCTTCCACTATTTTTTAATAAAAGGATGTGTTCAGCATCTAGACGGAACTCGTTGTGATATTATTGAGATTAGGAAGTAGGAAAGACTCTGTAGGGACTTTGTTATAGTCTTTAGGGGCTTTGATAGCCTTTGTAGTTGCTTAGTCAGACGACTCAGATGAGATGATAGCTGCTGTAGTTAGTTTGAGAGCCGATTTAGGTGCTCTGCCAGATGGCCTAGGTGCTTTGCCAGACGATGTAGATGGTTTGTCAGACGACGTTAGTTGAAAAACAGCTGGTTTTTGTATTTTATTACTTACTTTTTTTTAAGAGATTGCTGCTCATTTTTTGTGGATAGTTAATTACAGCTTGATGAAACCCGCGGACTGTGCTGAGGTGACAAAAGACCATTCCAATTTAGCCCCGATGGGAGTGGCTACCGTGTAGCGCGGACAGCGGGAAAAGGGATCACAAAAATGCCCGAACGCTTCGCTCCTTAAGATATTCGATTATATTTGTGCGATTTTAACTTTTAGGATGAGGCGTTTAGTTTACTTTATTGTATTGGTTTCGGGGACGATTTTTGCCCAACAAAAAGCAACGTATTCGTTTGAGGTTTCGGATTTGCGTGGGAATACTTTGCCGCACAAAGAAGATATGTATCATTTGATTAACGGGCATCCGGAAGGGGTGATGCTTAGTTTTTTGGTGCGCACTCATGGTGAAAAAGAATGGCAAAAGGCCTATAACTTTCCCGATTATGGTGCGTTTTTCTTGTACCAGGATTTTAACAGTCAGCCACTGGGACAATGTTATTCGGTGGGTGGATTTTACAATTTTTATTTTCTGAACAGACATTTGCAGTTCCGATTGGCGCAGGGGTTGGCGCTTACTACCAATCCGTATGACAAGGTGGATAACAGTAAGAATAAGGCTTTTGGGACCAAGATTTTGGACAATACCAATATTGGTTTAAGTTATGACAATCAGACGTTGTTTAAAAATATTGGGTTTCATGCCGGACTTTTGTTTACGCATTATTCTAACGGAAGAGTGAAATCGCCGAATAGCGGGATTAATACTTATATGCTGAATGTTGGTTTGAATTATAATTTTGATGCCGAAAAGACGATTGTCAACGACACGGCTATGGTTCAGAAAAACTACCGCGAACCGATTCACTATAACTTTGTTTTCAGAAGCGGAATTAATGAAAGCCCGATAATCAGAAGCGGTCAGCGTCCTTTTTACCACATTGGTTTTTATGTGGATAAACGCTTTAACCGAAAATCGGCCTTGCAATTGGGAACGGAATTGTTCCTGACAGAATCGTTTAAGGATTATATCAAATATTACTCAGTGGCGTATCCGGACAAGCATATTGATGCTACTACGGATTATAAGCGAGTGGGCGTTTTTGTGGGACATGAGTTGTTTATCAACCGAATTTCACTGGAAGCGCAGGTTGGGTATTATGTGTACCGACCGTTTAAGAAAGACATTTCGATTTATGATCGGGTGGGGATGAAATATTATTTTACGGATAAAATTTTTGGTGGGTTTACCATTAAAACGCATTTGTTTTTGGCGGAAGCCTTAGAGTTTGGAATCGGAGTCAGATTATAAAAGGAGAGAGATGAAAAAGATAGTTTTGTTTATAGCGTTTGTTTTTGTTTTGAATTCGTGTGAAAAGCCAAGCGATTGTGTGGAGAGCACCGGAGCTACAACCACCAAGGATGTTGAGGTGCTGCCATTTAAAAGAATTAAAGTGTACCAAGGTATAGAAGTTGTTATTACCAAAGGGACAGCCTATAAGGTTCAGATTCAGGCGGGTGAGAATTTCATTGACAATATAGAAGTGCAGCAAAATGGTGATCAGCTTATTTTTAAAGATGATGTGAGCTGCAATTGGGTTAGAGCCTACGGTACTACGAAGATTTTGGTAACCACTCCAACCTTGGAAGAAATTTATTCAAAAACCGATAGGAATATCAGTTCCAATGGTGTGCTGGCGTTTCCAAAGTTAAAAGTATATTCCTTAGATAAGGATGGTGATGGTGAAAAAGGAGCCGGGACAGGTGACTTTATACTAAATATTACGAATTGCGATTCTTTGCATGTTGAGAGTAATAATGTTTCTCGTTTTTATCTTTCGGGAGATGCTACTTATGCCAAATTGTTTTTTTCATTTGGAGATGGCCGAATTGAAGCTGAAAATCTACTAGCTCAGAAAATTGAAGTGTATCATCGCGGGTCTAACGATATGATAGTGCATCCGGTGCAGAGTATTGTAGGCGTAATGAACAGCACGGGCAATATTATTCTGAAAAATGTGCCCCCGATAGACAATGTGCAACAACTGTTCACCGGACACGAGGTTTATCCATAAAAAAATCCCGAAGCTTCGGGATTTTATGTTTATTTCTTTTTGGTTTTTTCTCTGAAAATCTGCTCCAGATTTTTGCTTTTCGAATTGATATGGAGTGTTCTTAAACCATTGACATTGGCAAAATCAAATACGGCCGGTCGCATATCGTCTTCGGTCGTGAAGGTCAGTAGCCAAATGTTATCACTGGTGTTTTTATAGGTTTTGATGTTGGGTAGATTCGCCAATAACACTTCTTCAATTGCTTTATCAAATTCTACTTCGATGATTTGTTCTTTTTCTTCCGTAACGAGTTTGTCCAGTTTTTTATCGGTTACGATTTTGCCGTTATCGATGATGATGACGCGGTCGCAAATGGCTTCTACTTCCTGCATAATATGCGTGGAAAGAAAAACTGTTTTGTCTTTGCCCACATTTTTAATCACATTTCTGATTTCGACTAATTGGTTTGGGTCTAATCCTGTGGTGGGTTCATCCAAAATCAAAACATCAGGATTGTGTAAAAGTGCTGTGGCTAAACCAACTCTCTGACGATAGCCTTTCGATAATTGTCCAATTTTTTTATGACTTTCAGGCGATAAACCCGTAAGTTGAATTACTTCTTCAATGCGGGATTTGGCGACTTTATACACATCAGCATTGAAAGCCAAATACTCGCGAACGTATAAATCCAAGTACAACGGATTGTGTTCGGGCAGATAACCAACCGATTGCTGTACTTTCAATTGGGCTTCATTCACATCATTCCCATTGACGGTGGCTGTTCCTGCATCGGCATTGATAAAAGTGGTCAAAATTTTCATCAAAGTCGATTTTCCGGCACCATTCGGACCCAGGAAACCAACGATTTCTCCTTTTTTGATGGAAAAGGAAACATTATCTAATGCTTTTTGAGCACCGTAACTTTTGGAAATATTTTGAACTTCTATCGACATGATAATTTATTTGAAGCAAATGTACTAATTAATCAAAGCATAACGAAGAAATCCGATGGGATGATTTTACGAAAACGTTGGCGTAAATTTTTTATTTTATTTATGTAAAACCTACACTTTATTTTTTTACTTTAGCCAAACAACGAAACACAGTTATGTTACAAAACGCTACTTATTATAACAATTCTTTTTATTTCTTCTGGGAAAGAAACGGGATTGTCGTGTAGTTATTTTAAAAAGAAATCATTTAACTAAAGATACAATCCCGATGCCAATCGGGATTTTTTTTTTGACTTATGGAGATGAAAATTGCAATACAGGGAATCAAAGGCTCGTTCCACCATCAGGTGGCGCAGGAATATTTTGCCTCCGAATTTGATTTAGACGAATGCATGTCGTTTCCCGAATTGGTAAAGAGTTTGCTGGGCAACCAAGCCCATAAAGGCGTAATGGCATTAGAGAATTCGATTGCCGGTTCTATCATTCCGAATTATGCTTTGATTGACCACAACAATCTGCACATTATTGGCGAACATTATTTGGATATTCACCTGAATTTAATGGCGTTGAAAGGACAGCAAATTGATGACATCAAGGAAGTGCATTCACATCCGATGGCGTTGTTGCAATGCGCTCCTTTTTTTAGTCAGTATCCGCATATCAAGCTGGTCGAAAGTGGCGATACTGCTGAAACGGCGCGTCGAATTCAGGAGCAAAAACTGATTGGAATTGCCGCGGTAGCCGCTCCGATTGCCGCCAAACTATATGATTTGGAAATTATTTCCGCCGGAATCCATACGATTCAAAGCAACAAAACCCGCTTTGTAATTGTGAAAACGCAAAACAAAGAATGGCCCAAAGAAGAAATCAACAAAGCGTCTATCAAATTTGAATTGGACGATACGCCGGGAAGTTTGGCGACGATTCTCAATGTGATGAACAACTCTAAGTTGAATCTGACCAAAATCCAATCGATGCCGATTATTGAAACACCCTTTCAGTATTCGTTTTTTGTGGATGTGGTTTTCGAAAAATACAAGCATTATGAAAAAGCCAAAAAGATTTTGGAACTAATGACAACCCATTTTAAAGTATTAGGAGAATATAAAAAAGGAGTACAATGATAACAACCGCCAACAGATTAGAAAGCGTTCAGGAATATTACTTTTCGCGAAAGCTGCGCGAAGTGCGCCAAATGCTGGCCGAAGGAAAACCGGTAATCAATATGGGTATCGGTAGTCCTGATTTGGCTCCGGATGCCTCAGTCATAGAAGCGATGCATAAAGCCATGTTTGACGACAAAGCCCACGAATACCAAAGCTATCAGGGTTTGCCTGAGTTGCGAAAAGGCATGGCGGATTTTTATCAGAATCATTTCGGAGTGAGTTTGGATTCCAATACCGAAATCCTGCCGCTGATGGGTTCCAAAGAAGGCATCATGCACATTTCTCTGGCTTTTTTAAACGAAGGGGACGAAGTGTTGATTCCGAATCCGGGGTATCCTACTTATGCTTCGGTAACCGAATTGGTACAGGCCAAAGCGGTGTTTTATGATTTGGTTGCAGACAACAATTGGCAACCCGATTTTGAAAAACTGGAGCAACAGGATTTGTCAAAAGTGAAACTGATGTGGGTTTCCTATCCGCACATGCCGACGGGAGCTAACGGAACTTTAGAATTGTTTGAAAAGCTGGTTGCTTTTGGTAGAAAACATCATATTTTAATTGTGAATGACAATCCGTATAGTTTTGTGTTGAACAAAAATCCATTGTCGATTTTGCAGGTGGATGGCGCTAAAGAAGTGGCTTTAGAATTGAATTCGCTGTCTAAAACCTATAACATGGCCGGCTGGCGCGTGGGCATGGTCATGGGTAATCCAAGGTTGATTGACGCCGTGCTAAAAGTAAAAAGCAATATGGACAGCGGAATGTTTTACGGCATCCAAAAAGGAGCGATTGAAGCGTTGAAACTCGGAACTGATTGGTTTGAAAAGCAAAATGAAATCTATACTAAAAGAAGAAATCTGATTTTTCAATTGGCCGAAAAACTGAAATGTACTTTTGATAAAAACAGTGTGGGTTTATTTGTTTGGGCCAAACTTCCGGAAGGAATCGCTTCTTCGGAGGCGTTTATTGACAATGTGTTACTTGAAAAAAATATTTTCATCACGCCAGGCACTATTTTCGGCAGTAATGGCGAAGGTTACATTCGGTTTTCGCTTTGTGTTACGGAAGCCAAAATAGAAGAGGCGATTGCAAGATTTTAAATAAGAACGAATGACAAAAATATACGTAATAGGAATAGGATTAATTGGTGGTTCGATGGCATTGGACATCCAATCACACTATGAAAAGGCAACCGTTTTTGGAATTGATGCCAACGACAATCATTTGCAAGAAGCTATCCGATTGGGAATTATTCAGGATAAAGCTTCGATAGAAGATTTAGTTAATGCTGATTTGGTCATTGTTTCGGTTCCTGTGGATATTGGTTTGGTGCTTTTGCCAAAAGTGCTGGATGCCATTGGGGAAGAAACCTTAGTCATTGATGTAGGTTCGACTAAATTACCGGTTTGCGAAGCGATTGAAAACCATGCCAAAAGAAGAAATTTTATGGCCACGCATCCTATTGCCGGAACCGAGTTTTCGGGACCTTCGGCAGCGATTAAAGGATTGTTTCAGGATAAAACGAACATCATTTGTGAAGTCGAAAAAACGACTTTCAAGTTGCAGGAAAGAGGAATGGAGTTGTTTAAAAAGCTGGGCATGCGGATTCGGTATATGGATCCGAAATCGCATGATAAACACATTGCGTATGTATCGCATTTGTCGCATATCAGTTCGTTTATGTTGGGAAAAACCGTGGTCGAAAAAGAAAAAGACGAGCGCGATATCTTTGACATGGCGGGCAGCGGATTTGAAAGCACCGTGCGTTTGGCCAAAAGTTCTCCGGCCATGTGGACACCAATTTTCAAACAAAACAAAAAACATGTCGTTAAAAGCTTGGAAGAATACATTTCCAATCTGACTCACTTTAAAAAATTACTGGAAGACGAAAACTATGACGAAGTCTTTAACGAAATGCAAAACACGAACAGAATCAAAGAAATATTAAACGGAAAAAAATAAAGCTATGGATATTACAGTAGATAACAAAAAATGGTTGGATGATTTTAAATTAACGCATCCTTTAGTAATCGCAGGGCCTTGCAGCGCCGAGACCGAAGACCAAGTGTTGAAAATTGCACACGAATTAAAAAACTCCGATGTGAGTATTTTTAGAGCCGGAATATGGAAACCGCGAACGCGTCCGGGAGGATTTGAAGGCGTGGGTGCCATCGGGCTGAAATGGTTGCAAAAAGCCAAAGCCGAAACGGGTCTGCTAATGGCCACCGAAGTAGCGAATGCAGCTCATGTAAAATTAGCTTTGGAACACGATATTGATGTGTTGTGGATTGGCGCGCGTACTACGGTCAATCCGTTTGCGGTTCAGGAAATTGCCGATGCATTGGCCGGAACCGACAAAATAGTATTGGTTAAAAATCCGGTGAACCCTGATTTGGCTTTGTGGATTGGCGGCGTGGAGCGTTTGTACAATGCCGGAATCAAAAAACTGGGTGTGATTCACAGAGGATTTTCGACTTATGAAAAAACCAAGTACAGAAACATTCCCGAGTGGCAATTGGCGATTGAACTGCAAAGTCGTTTTCCGGAGTTGCCGCTGATTTGTGATCCGTCACACATTACCGGTAACCGAAATATGATTCAGGAAGTGTCGCAGCAGGCTTTGGATTTGAATTATGACGGATTGATTATCGAAACGCATATTGATCCGGATAATGCCTGGAGTGATGCCGCACAGCAAGTAACGCCAACGGTTTTGAAACAAATTTTCGAGAATTTGAAAGTCAAAAAAATGACGACCGAAGAAGACGATTACAATACGGAAATGATAAAACTGCGAGCTAATATTGATATAGCCGATGGAAAATTGTTAGAGATTTTAGGCAACCGAATGAAAGTAGCCGAACAAATCGGAGCACTGAAAAAAGCGAAAAATATTGCCGTTTTGCAGAACAAACGATGGAATGAAATCTTAGGCAAAATGATCTTGGAAGGCGAAGAAAAAGGACTCAGTGAAGAATTCATTTTGAAACTGTTCAAAGCCATACACCAGGAAAGCATTAGCCACCAGGAAAAGATAATAAACGGATAATTTGGGAGAATATCGGTTAAATGCTGTGGCGATAGTTGTTTTTTTTATATTTGTTCGACACTTATAAAACAGTCTATTAATACTAAAAAATAAAAGATATGAAAAAAATAATTTTACTATTCACATTGGTTTTTGGTTTTAACTTGGTTAGCGCTCAGTCAGATGTTATTACAAAACAAATTGGCGAAGTGCTTAAAGGGACAATAGTAAAAGTTGACGAAAACACCATAGTGTTTACTTATGAAGGTCAGGATAAAGAATATACTATTGCCAAGAATGCTGTGGAAAAAATTGTTTACGGTAAAACGGGTAAAACAGTAAAAACTTCTAACAAATTGGTGGTTGCCGGAGAAGCGGATTGGACTAAAGTGATTATCGTTGAAAACTTAGATTACACCGCCGGTTTGGAAAAAGGAAATGAAATCGGTACTATTGAGGAACTGATGGCTTATCAAACAGGTAGTGCCGGAGATAAAACCGCTAACAAAGCCTTGAAAATAAAAGCCGCTAAATTGGGTTACCCATTCATTTTAGTGACGACTGATGGGGCATCCAACAGAAAAGCAATCGTTTATAAATATTAATTTTAGTTGCCTATACTTTAAAAAAGTTGTCAGGAATGGCAACTTTTTTTTTACCATAAATCTAAAATCTAAAATGGTATCTTTGTGGCATGACAGGACTAGTTTATAAATCTACCGGTAGTTCTTATACCGTGAAAACCGAAGATCATCAGGTTTTTGAATGCCGTATCAAAGGAAAGTTCCGAATGAAAGGCATCAAAAGTACCAACCCGATTGCCGTTGGCGATGTGGTAGATTTCGAATTAGACACTACAACGGATGAGGTTATCGGACAGATTCACAACATTCATGACCGAAAAAATTACATTGTCCGAAAGTCGGTAAACCTGTCTAAGCAAACGCATATTATTGCTTCTAATATTGATGTTGTTTTTCTTTTGATTACCATTAATAATCCGCCAACGACGACGAGTTTTATTGATCGGTTTTTGGTTACTGCCGAGGCTTATGGCATTGAAGCCGTTTTGGTTTTTAATAAGATTGATACTTTTGATGAAGCGATGTTGGAAGAGCAACTGTACCTGCAATACATCTATACTGAAATTGGATACAAATGCCTGCGAGTGTCTGCTGTTGAGAAAAAAGGAATTGATGAATTGAAAGCGATGATGACCGGGAAAGTGAGCATGTTTTCCGGACATTCCGGTGTGGGGAAATCAACCTTGGTCAACGCTTTGGAACCGGAACTGAATTTGAAAACCAAACACATATCCGAGCAAAGCAAACAAGGACAGCACACCACCACTTTTGCCGAAATGTATGATTTGTCATTTGATGCGAAAATCATTGACACGCCGGGTATCAAAGGCTTCGGAATTGTGGATATGGAACCTGCTGAAATCAGTGGTTTTTTTCCGGAGTTTTTTAAGCTGCAAGACCAATGTAAATTCAATAATTGCCTGCACAAAGAAGAACCACATTGCGCCATAAAAGCCGCTTTGGAAGAAGATAAAATTGCCTGGTCACGCTACAACAGTTACCTCAAAATACTGGAAGGCGATGACGAACATTACCGTTCCGATACTTATGGTGATGATAGAATTGCCAGTGACGAAACCCGAAAATCCTAATCCGCAATGAAAGCCGTTATTCAACGTGTTGCTGAGGCTTCAGTGACTATTGAGGGAACCAGAGTTGCCGACATTCAGAAAGGATTATTGGTTTTAATTGGCATTGAAGAAGCTGATAACAAAGAAGATATTGTTTGGCTGACCGCCAAAATTGCCAACCTCAGAATTTTTGGTGATGAAAATGATGTGATGAATTTATCGCTGAAAGATGTTGGTGGCGATATCATTATTGTAAGTCAGTTTACATTGCAAGCTTCGACCAAAAAAGGCAACCGCCCTTCCTACTTAAAAGCCGCCAAACCCGAACTGGCCATTCCAATATATGAAGCTTTTATAAAACAAATGGAAGTAGAATTAGGTAAAAAAGTGCCAACCGGACAATTTGGTGCCGATATGAAAGTGGCGCTCTTAAATGACGGACCGGTGACTATACTAATCGACACAAAAAATAAGGAATAAGATATGGATTTAAAACACTCCCAACTCGAAGTAGACAATTGGATTAAAAATCATGGCGTTCGTTATTTTAACGAATTGACCAATATGGCACAACTCACCGAAGAAGTAGGCGAAGTAGCCCGAATCATCGCCCGTCGCTATGGCGAACAATCCGAAAAAGAAAGCGATAAAAACAAAGATCTGGGTGAAGAATTAGCCGATGTGGTTTTTGTAGTTTTGTGTCTGGCCAATCAAACCGGTATCGATTTGCAAGCTGCTTTTGATAAAAAAATGGATTTAAAAACCAACCGCGACCACGACCGCCATCACAATAATGAAAAGTTGAAATAATAGTGAACTTCCATCTCAAATCTTCCATCGTTACTCCTAAATCGGCAATCTCAATCACAGGAAGCAAATCGGAAACCAACCGATTGCTATTGCTGCAAGCGTTATATCCAAATCTTACCTTGGAAAATGCTTCCAATTCAGATGATTCTGAAGTGATGGAAAAAGCATTGGTTTCAAACGATGAAGTTATTGACATCCACCATGCCGGAACCGCCATGCGATTTCTCACGGCGTATTTTTCCATGCAGGAAAATAGAGAAGTAGTGTTAACCGGTTCCACCCGAATGAAAGAAAGACCGATTAAAATTCTGGTCGAAGCGTTGCGACAATTAGGTGCCGAAATCAGCTATGAAGCAAACGAAGGTTTCCCCCCCATAAGAATCAAAGGCAAAAAACTAACGCAAAATAAAGTAGCACTTCCGGCCAATGTCAGCAGTCAGTATATTTCGGCTTTGCTGCTTATCGCTCCAAAATTGGAAAACGGCATTGAACTTACTTTGGAAGGCGAGATTACGTCAGTTCCTTATATTAAAATGACTTTGGCTTTGCTGAATGAAATTGGCGTAGAAACATCCTTTATCGAAAATAAAATTTCAGTAAAACCCCAATCCATAATCCACAAGTCACAATTTACTATTGAATCGGATTGGTCTTCGGCATCTTACTTTTATTCGATAGTTGCGTTGTCAAAAATCGGAACCGAAATCACTTTATCCAGTTACAAAAAAGACAGCCTGCAAGGCGATAGTACTTTGTCAGAAATTTTTAAAGAGTTTGGTGTTGCAACCGTTTTTCAAAACAACACTATTCTTTTGCGCAAATCAAATAACCCACAACCCACAACCCATAACTTACAACTAAACAACGCTCCCGATATCGCTCAAACCATAGCTGTAGCGTGTTTTGGATTGGGAATCGGCTGTTATTTGACGGGGTTGCATACGCTGAAAATCAAAGAAACCGACCGATTAGAAGCCTTGAAAACAGAACTCACCAAACTGGGCGCCAAAGTTTCAGTAACCGGAGAGAGTTTGACTTTAGAACCATCAGCCAAAATCAATCCGGATATTTCCATAAAAACCTATCAGGATCACCGAATGGCAATGGCTTTTGCACCTCTGGGATTGAAAACTTCCCTCTTTATTGAAGAAGCCGAGGTGGTTTCTAAATCCTATCCCACTTTTTGGAACGATTTAAAAAGCATCGGATTTGAAATTTCGGAAATTTAAAGAACTCAGACACTAAGGAACTCAATACCTCAGAACCTTTTATAAAAATAAACCGCTTTTTACTTGACAACGCCTATCTGACAATAGTATATTTGCAGCCTTTACCTTCAGATGTACTAAATCTGAAATCTAATATTTAATATCAGAAATTTACATGAAATTATCTCATTTCCAGTTTAATCTTCCTGCCGAATTATTAGCTGAATTTCCTGCCGAAAATCGTGACGAAGCCAGATTAATGGTCGTTAACCGAAAAGAAAAAACCATTGAACACAAATTATTCAGAGACATTATCGATTATTTTGACGATGGCGATGTAATGATTTTGAACAATACCAAAGTTTTTCCGGCGCGTATGTACGGAAACAAAGAAAAAACCGGAGCCCGTATCGAAGTTTTCTTGTTAAGAGAATTAAATGCTGAGCAACGTCTTTGGGATGTGTTGGTTGATCCGGCCCGTAAAATCAGAATTGGTAACAAATTGTACTTTGGTGATGACGATTCGTTAGTAGCTGAGGTAATAGACAATACAACCTCTCGTGGGAGAACGTTACGTTTCCTATATGACGGTTCGTACACCGAGTTCCGTAAAAAATTGACCGAATTGGGAGAAACCCCTATTCCAAAATACATCAACCGCGAAGTAACCGAAGAAGATGCCGAGCGTTACCAAACCATTTATGCCAAAGAAGAAGGAGCTGTAGCTGCTCCAACCGCTGGTTTGCACTTTTCGAAACACTTGTTGAAAAGATTGGAAATCAAAGGAGTGAACTTTGCCGAAGTAACATTACACGTTGGTTTAGGAACTTTCAATCCGGTAGAAGTGGAAGATTTATCCAAACACAAAATGGATTCGGAGGAATTAATCATTTCTCAGGAAGCTTGCGACATCGTTAATAACGCCAAAGAGAAAAAGAGAAAAATATGCTGCATCGGAACTACTTCCATGCGTGCTATCGAAAGTTCGGTTTCCTCGGCAAGAACGTTAAATCCTTATGTGGGCTGGACGAATAAATTTATTTTCCCGCCTTACGATTTCAGCATCGCTGATTGTATGGTGACCAATTTCCACACTCCAAAATCAACCTTGTTGATGATGGTTTCGGCATTTTGCGGTCACGATTTGATGAAAAAAGCTTACGAAGAAGCCATCAAAGAAAAATACCGTTTCTACTCTTATGGAGACGCCATGTTAATCATCTAATCTGAATTCTTTCCGTTTTAAATACCAAATCCCAGCAGTCCTGTTGGGATTTTTTTATTAGCCAATCGCTTGCGCATAGCAATAATCCATGTTCCTGCTGTCCGCTCTACTTCGGTGCCGCTCCCATCAGGGCTAAATACAATCTTTAGGAATTGAAACTTTGTAACTCTGTTACTTTTCAATACTTTTACGCCACAAACTAGACCACAATGACATTTCAAAACACACGCGAATTTGCGCAGCAACTCGACGCTCAGGACGAATTAAAATCGTATAGAGAAGAATTCTTATTTCCGCAACACAACGGCAAAAATGTAATTTACTTTACCGGAAACTCTCTGGGATTACAACCCAAACGTACCAAACAATATGTAGATGAAGTGATGACCGACTGGGCCAACCTAGCCGTAGAGGGCCACTTTTATGCCGAAAAACCCTGGTGGGATTATCACGAGAGATTTGCCAATCCGCTAAGTCAGTTGGTGGGAGCCAAACCTTCCGAAATCACCGTAATGAATACACTGACCGTAAATTTACATTTGCTGATGGTGTCTTTTTACCGACCAACCCCAACCCGTTATAAAATCATCTGCGAGGAAAAGGCTTTCCCATCGGATCAATACATGTTTCAAAGTCAGGTGCATTTCCATGGGTATAAAGCTGAAGATGCTATTGTGGAAATCAAACGAAGAGATGGCGAACACAACATTCGCTTGGAAGATGTTTTGGCCAAAATTGCCGAAGTAGGCGATGAGCTGGCCTTGGTTTTGATAGGTGGAGTGAATTATTACACCGGACAGGTTTTTGACATGCAAACCATCACCGAAGCCGGGCATAAAGCCGGAGCGATAGTTGGTTTTGATTTGGCACATGCTGCCGGCAACATCGAATTGAAATTACACGAATGGAATATTGACTTTGCTGCTTGGTGCAGTTACAAATACATGAATTCCGGTCCGGGAAATGCCTCGGGTTGTTTTATTCACGAAAAGCATCATGCCAATAAAGAACTGGCTCGTTTTGGCGGTTGGTGGGCGCAGAACAAAGAACGTCGTTTTAAAATGGAACCGACTTTCGATCCCATTATTGGTGCCGATGGCTGGCAAGTGAGCAATTTACCGGTTTTGTCTTTGGCTCCGTATCTGGCTTCCGTTGAATTATTCGCGGAAGTGGGGATGGAAAAATTAATCCAAAAGAGAAATCGCATCACCGCTTATTTAGAATTCATTTTGCACGAAATTGACAAAGACATCCCGGGAACCGAATTTGAAATCATCACACCGAGTAATCAGGAAGAAAGAGCATGTCAGCTTTCGGTTTTTCTCCACGGACAAGGCAGAAGTTTGTTCGATTATTTGATGAAAAATGGCGTCATTACCGACTGGCGGGAACCCAATGTAATTCGATTAGCACCAGCTCCATTTTATTGCTCTTTTGAAGATATGTACGACTTCGGACAAATCCTAAAACAGGGAATTTTAACATAACAATCATTTGATTTGTGCAAAACAATTCGTTGATTTGTAGTTCCTTAATTAACCAAATACCACAAAAACTAATTACGAAAAAAATGAAATTAAAACTATTTTTCACCATTCTTGCCTCGATTGCTTTCTCTTTCTCAAGCATAGCGCAAGTTTCTAAAAATGAAAGTGCTGCCAGAGAATGGATAAATGACCATTCGGGAGAATTAAATATTCAATCATTTCACACTTTTAAATTGAGCTTTGTCAGAAAAGGATTGGCCGGAGAAACACTTCGTTTTCAACAAATGCTGAATGATGTTCCTGTTTTCGGAGCTGAAATTGTAATCAATTTTGCCAATGAAAATACCGTAGCTTATTCTTCAAACAGTTATGATGATAAAATAGCTAATATTACGACTACACCAAGTATTTCTAAAAGCCAGGCTATAGCCATTTCTGATAGCGAATTGAAATATAAAGAAGCAGTAACTTTTCAGGAAGCAAAGTTATATGTCATGAATATCGATGGAACAACAAAATTGGTTTATCGCGTAGTTACCAATGCACATGATATAACCGGAAGTTGGGAAGTAATAATTGACGCCGCTACAAGTGCCATCCTGAGTAAGAAAGATATTGCGGTTTATTACAGACATAAAAAAGAAGAATCCAAAAATACTGAACAACAAGCAGAGAAGAAAAACCTAGCTGCAAAACAGAATGCAAGTTATGTTTCTGGCACTGCTTATGTGTTTAATCCGGATCCGCTATCTCAAGCTCATGTAGCTTATGGCGGCAATTATGACGACAACACAGGAGCAGTAGCACCCGATGATACTGTTGAAACAAATACAGTTCAGCTAGATGCTGCCAGATCTTCTGTAACACTACCTGAAATAGATTTTACTTCTGGAGTTTACAAATTGAAAAGCAGTTATGTTGAAATTAAAGAACTAGAAGCACCTAGTAAAGGTCTTTTTACCCAAGCAACACCGAATTTTTTGTTTACTAGAGTTGATGATGCTTTTGAAGCAGTAAATGCTTTTTATCATATTGATAAGAGTTTGCGTTACATCAATGAGACTCTAGGGATTCCGTGTATACCCTTGACAAATAATGGTGTTTTGTATTATGATCCGTCTGGAGTTAATGGAGATGATAACTCTTATTATACTAACGGGACACTGACTTTTGGTGAAGGCGGTGTTGATGACGCAGAAGATGCCGATGTGATTTTACACGAATTAGGTCATGGATTGCATGATTGGATTACCGGTGGTAATGCTTCAAGTGCAACAGGACTTGGTGAAGGAAATGGTGATTATTGGGCAATGTCTTATAGCAGAAGTCTAAACCAATGGGCTTCATCAGAAGCTGCTTATAATTGGGTTTTCAGTTGGGACGGGCATAATGAATGGTGGAGCGGAAGAACAACAGCCTATACCAGAACTTATCCGCAAACAGGCTCAACGTATACAGAATCTCATGTATATGGCCAAATTTGGGCTACTGCCTTAATGAAAATTTATGATGTAATCGGTAAGACAAAAACAGATACCGCTTTCTTAGAAGGGTTAGCACTTACAAATGGAGGATCAAATCAAAAAACAGCTGCTGTAGCCGTAAGACAGGCAGCTATAAATATGAATTATCCGTGTGCTGATATTCAAACCATGACTACCAAATTCAATGCTGCGGGTTATGCATTACCGGCACTTGCATTGAGTATGGCTCCAATCGCAGATCAAACAGTACAAGCAGATGCGGGCACTAACACCTATACTTTACCTAGCTATGCCACTTTGGCAAACCCCATAGTAGCCAATTGCAATGCTACTTTAACTCAAAATCCGACAGTCGGAACTGTATTGGCGCCGGGAGTATATACTATTACTATGGTAGCTACCAGCGGCACATCAGTAACAAGAACATTCCAACTTACCATTACTTCTAATTTAGGGGTTAATGAGTCGGTCAAAAATCACTTTGTATTATATCCAAATCCGGCCACTACGGTGTTGCATATGAAAGGTGAGTTTGAGGCAAACGAAAGCGTGACTATCTATAATATGTTAGGACAAATAGTATTGAGAAAAACAGTAAACACTAATGAAGAAAGTATCGATATTACTACTTTATCTACAGGGATTTACAATGTGTATTTCAACAATGCCAAAGTATCTTATAAATTTATAAAGCAATAAGGCTAAAAAAAGAATCAATAGAAACCACAATGCGAAATCATTGTGGTTTTTTTATGAAAAGAGTTTTATAAAAACGTAGTAACTCAGTACCTTTGCACCTTAGAATTTCATAAAATGACCAAACAACAAATTATAGACACCTTTGATCCAAGTCAGCCAGGCTTGGCCGATGCTACCGTTTTTGGATTGCCATTCTCGGCAGAACAATCAGAAATTATTATTATTCCAGTACCTTGGGAAGTTACCGTAAGTTATGGCGCCGGGGCTTCAGAAGGACCGGAAGCTATATTGGATGCTTCGTTTCAGGTAGATTTAAATCATCAGGATTTCCCGGAGTTATGGAAATTGGGAATGTACCTTGATGAAGCGCCAAAACATTGGGCAACCAACTCAGAAAAGTACAAAGCTTTGGCACAACCTATCATCGAAATGCTCGAAAGCGGCGAGGCCATAGAAACCTATCCGGCGTTGCAGGCAGATTTAGATAAGATTAATAAAGTGTGCCGTGAGCTGCATACGGAAGTCAAAGAAAAAGTCTTGTACTGGATGAACAAAGGCAAAAAAGTAGCGCTTATTGGCGGGGATCATTCTACGCCATTGGGCTATTACGAAGCTTTGGCAACATTGCATGAGAATTTCGGAATTCTGCATTTGGATGCGCACATGGATTTGCGTATTGCTTACGAAGGGTTTACGTATTCCCACGCGTCAATTATGTACAATGCATTAAAGATTCCACAAATTTCAAAAATTGTACAAGTCGGGATTCGCGATTTTTGTGAGCAGGAAGTAGAAGTTGTAAAACAAGCCAAAGGAAGAGTACTGGTAAATACCGATGCTGATTTGAAAGCAGAAACTTTTGAAGGGAAAACCTGGGCCGAACAATGTGATGCCATCATAGCCACCTTGCCACAAAAGGTTTGCATCAGTTTTGATATTGACGGGATGTACCAATGGTATGCGCCTAATACTGGAACACCGGTGCCTGGTGGATTTTCGTTTGAACAAGCTACTTATTTGTTTAATAAACTTGCCGAAAGCGGTAAAGAAATTATAGGATTTGATTTAGTAGAAGTGGCACCTGGCGATACCGATTGGGATGGTAATGTGGGCGCCCGAATGCTATTTCACATGTGTGGTGTTTTGGCCAAAAACAACGGCTTGAATGTGGGGCAGAAAATAAATTTCCCAAGAAAATAACAGAGTATTCTTTATAGTATAGAACCAAACAACCCTTTTAGTGCATTGCTGAAAGGGTTTTCTTTTTACAATAATCTTCCATAATGATGCTCAGTAATTACTTATATTTGTGTAAACAACAGCGTTATGAAAGCCTTAAAGAAAATCTTCCTAATCGTCTTAACCCTTATAATTGTTATACTCCTCTTGGGTTTTTGTTATCTGCAATACACCAAACCTAAATACGAAGGAGAGCAATCGTTAAAAAATATTTCCAAAGAAACAACGGTCTATTTTGACGAATACGGTGTGCCTCACATTTATGCCGCCAACCAAAAAGATGCTATGACCGCTCTGGGATATGTTCATGCGCAGGACCGATTGTGGCAAATGGAACTCATGCGACGCATTGCTCCCGGAAGACTTTCCGAAATGTTTGGCAATCCGGTGTTGAAGACTGATAAATTTTTTGCCGGAATTGGCATTGATGAAAACTCCGCCAAAGCGGTAGCCCAAATGGATAAAAATTCACAAACGTATCTTTTGGCCAATGCCTATCTCGATGGAATTAACCAATACCTGGAAGAAGGCGTTTCCCCAATAGAATTCCGTTTGCTGGGAATTAAACCCGAAAAATTCACGCTGAAAGATGTCTATAATATTTTTGGTTTTATGTCGTTCAGCTTTGCTATGGCACAAAAAACAGATCCTTTGCTAACCGATATTCGTGACAGATTTGGTATGGAATATCTCCAGGATTTTGGCATTCATGGCGAATTTAGTAGCCAACAACTTAAGTCTTATAAAGGCAATTATAAAGCTTACAGCGAAATCAGCAAAACCTTAACAGTGTTGTTGGAGCAGTCTCCGGTTCCTGCTTTTATTGGCAGCAACAGTTGGGTTATTGGTGGCGCTAAAACCAAAAATGGCAAAGTTATTTTGGCCAATGATCCACACATTATGTATTCACAACCGGGGACTTGGTACGAAGCCCACATTTCCTGTCCTGATTATGAAATGTATGGCTATTACATTGCCGGAACGCCGTTTCCGTTACTCGGGCACAATCGCGATTATGCTTATGGTTTAACGATGTTCGAAAACGATGATGTGGATTTCTTTCAGGAAGAAGACAATCCGAATAATGAACACCAATACAACACTCCAGACGGTTATAAAAATTATACCTATAAGCAAAAAACCATCAAAGTAAAAGACAGTGCCGATGTCAAACTAAATGTGAAAACCAGCCATCACGGGCCAATCATCACAGGATTGTTAGACGGATTAGCCACCAAAAAATCGGTTGCCATGTCGTGGATTTACACCCAACAAAAAAATCAAATTCTGAATGCTGTTTATGAATTGTCCCATGCTAAAAACCTGGAAGATTTTCATAAAAACATAGAACTCATCAAAGCGCCCGGGCTCAATATTATGTATGGTGATGCTAAAGGCAATATTGCCTGGATTACTTCGGGGAAGTTGTACAAGGTGGATAAAAGTGTCAATACCAATTTCATTCTCAACGGGGCTAATGGTATTGATGACAAGAAAGAGTTTCTGCCTTTTGCCAAAAATCCATCTGCGGTCAATCCGCCATGGAATTATGTTTATACTTCGAACAATCAGCCCGAAGCCATTGACGGGTATTTGTATCCCGGTTATTATTTGCCCAAAGACAGAGCGCTTCGGATAGACGGTTTGTTGGCTCCAAAAAGCAATTGGACCAAAGAAGAAGTTAGTAAAATGATAGTCGATAATACTTCAGCAACTGCTAGGGAAATAGTAGTCAATATGACAGCGCCAATTAATGCTGCCAATTTTTCGGCCAATGAAAAACAAGCTTTAAAAACGTTAAAGGCATGGCAAGGTACGCACGCGGTTGATGAGGTGGCGCCGACACTGTTTAACAAATGGCTGTATTTTTATTTGAAAGACACCTTTGAAGATGAGTTTGGCAAGGATAATTTCAAATTATTGTTAAGCACCCATATCATCAAACAAGTGATAGAAAATCAGAGTAGAAATGCGGCTTCGGTTTGGTGGGACAATATTGGAACCAAAACTAAAAAAGAAACACAAGCTGAGATTTTGACGCAATCCTTCAAAGAAGCCACAGCCTCGTTAGAAAAACAAATGGGAACCGATATTTCGCAATGGCAATGGGGAAAAGTGCATCAGGTAACCTTCCAACATCCGATTGGCAAAGTGAAATTGTTTAGTAAGTTTTTCAATGTGGGTAGTTTTCCAATTGCCGGTACCAATGAAGTCATCAATAACCAGTTATTTATTTATACCGATGATGCCGAAATTACTGTGAAAGGAGGTCCTTCCACCAGACGCATTATTGATTTTTCGGATATTGAAAACAGCTGGAGTGTTTTGCCAACAGGACAATCGGGCAACCCAATGAGTTCCCATTACAACGATCAGGCGGATATGTTTGTCAAAGGCAAATTCCGAAAAATGAAACTCAACAAAAAGGAAATCATCGCAACAGCTACCAAGTTGGTTTTTAAACCTAAGTAAATAGCGTTATAACAAATAATTATCCTGATTCCATTCGTCTATTCGGGGCAAACCATTAAATTTGCAAAACCGTTTACTAAAATTAAATGCAAACTCCTCAAAAAATTGCTGTGGTAGGTTCGGGCTTAGTCGGAACTTTATTAGCAATCTATCTCAAAAAACAAGGCCATACCGTGCATGTGTATGACCGAAGTCCGGATATCAGAACGGTTCAGTTTTCGGGGCGCTCTATCAACTTAGTAATGTCAACCCGAGGGTGGAAAGCCATGGAGGATGTAGGGTTGGATGACGAAATTCGAAAAATTGGCATTCCGGTTGATAAACGGGCCATTCATTTAAAAGACGAAAAACTCAATTATCAATATTATGGCAAAGACGGAGAAGCTATTTTCTCTTTGTCTAGAGGTGTTTTAAACCGCAGAATGATTGATTTGGCGGAAGCGGAAGGCGTAGAGTTCTTTTTTAATCACAAAATTTGGGATGTTACTTTAGCCGATGCCACTTTGCATATCGGAGATTCTGAAAGGGGCGAGTGGACGGAGTTGAAATACGATAAAGTCTTTGGTGCCGACGGTGCTTTTTCCAGAATCCGTCACCGCATGCAGCGTCAGAGCATGTTTGATTACTCGCAGGAGTTTATGAAAATTGGCTACAAAGAATTACACATTCCCGCCAATCCTGATGGCACGCATAAAATAGATAAAAACTCATTACACATTTGGCCACGAGGCAACTTTATGCTAATGGCTCTGCCTAATTTGGATGGTTCGTTTACTTGTACGTTGTTTATGCCTTTTGAAGGTGAAAATTCATTCGAACAATTAAAAGACAAAGAAAGTTTGATTAATTTCTTTGCAGAATATTTTCCCGATACAGCCGCTGTAATTCCGGATTTGGTGGAAGATTTTTTCAAAAATCCGACAAGTTATTTGGTGATGATGAAATGTTATCCGTGGACCTTTGAAGACAAAGTGGCTTTGATTGGTGATGCGTCACATGCCATAGTTCCTTTTTATGGGCAAGGGATGAATGCCGGTTTTGAAGACATTACCATTTTGAGTGAAATGATGACGAAATATGGTGATGATTGGAAAACCATTTTCTCAGAATATCAAAAATCGCGTAAACCGAATGCCGATGCGATTGCAGAACTTTCGTTGCGTAATTTCATTGAGATGAGCACCAAAACGGCTGATGAAAAATTTTTACTGCAAAAGAAAATCGAGAAATGGTTCTCGGATAAACATCCTGATAAATGGCTGCCACTGTACAGCCGGGTGACTTTTAGTCTGCATCCGTATTCGGAAGCCTTGGCTTTGGGAGATTTTCAAAATAGCATTATGGAAGAAGTCATGAAAATGCCCAACATCGAAGAAAAATGGAATAGTGAGGAAGTCGAAAACAAAATCATAACCCTATTACAATAAAAAAGTCCCGATCATTCGGGACTTTTTTTATTCTTCGCGGTGTACTTTGGTAAAATCAAAAGCGGGTTTGCAAATGGCAATGTATTCACACGGTTCGTCAAACGGGTTTGAGTATTGCACACGGGTATTTTTCTCTATTTTGATGGATTGACCGGCTTCTAAAATCACAACTTCGCCTTCGATAATAAATTGTTTTTTTCCTGAAATGATATAGGTGTACTCGTCAAACTCAGGGGTTTGAAAAGGTTCTTTCCAATGTGGTGGCGCGACCATGTGGGCTATCGAAATTTCGGAGTTGTCCGTCGTAGCCTGACCGTGGTGTTCTTCTATGAGTTTACCATCTGTTGTTGGCACGATGAAGGGTGCTTTTTGTATAAAGTATTTTTTCATAATTCTAAAAATTTAATCCCACACAAATTTCCAATGACCGTCTTTTTGCTTTTTCCAAACGGTGTGAAAAACACCTTTAAAGTCTTTTTTGTTTCCCAAAGAATCGGTCACCGTCCAAACGTATTTCCCATAGGTATACGCTAAGGTTCCGTCATTGGAAACATCAATAAAATCAGGTTTCCAGGTCACGGCTGCTTTTTTAAATTTCGGATTGCTGAAAAAGGTTTTGATTGCTTCTTTTCCTTTAATGAGCGAATCATTGTCGCGTTTGATAATGGCATTGCTGTCGGCAAAAGTGTAGAAAGCTTCCTGAATTCCTTTGGCTTGCGCCAAATTTTTGAAATCGTCTTCGGCTTTTGCGACTTCGGCTTTCAGAGCAGTACTGTCAATAGGAGTGTTTTTTTGGGAACAACTGAAAACCAAACAGGTCAGTAACAATAAGATTGCTTTTTTCATAATAGAAATGGTTTTATTTTTTAAACATAAAATAAACGGCCAATACCAAAAGGGCAAAGCCAATGATATGGTTCCAACGTAAGGTTTCATTTTTGAAAAACAACAGGGAGAAAAGCACAAAAATGACTAAGGTAATTACTTCCTGAATGACTTTGAGTTGCAATAAAGAAAAAGGCCCTCCATTGCCTTCATAGCCTATTTTGTTGGCAGGAACCTGAAAACAATATTCGAAAAAAGCTAATCCCCAGCTGATTAAAACAATGGTAATGAGTCCGGCATTTTCAAACCATTTCAGTTCTTTGAATTTTAGATGGCCATACCAGGCCAATGTCATAAAAATATTCGAAAGCACTAGCAATCCTATTGTGAAATAACTTTTCATTCGGGTATTAAAAATAGTGGAGTTGTAAAAGTAGGTAAAGCTATTGTCTTTTCAAAAATAAGGAAATGTTAATTATTTTCGAACCCAGTAAAAAAAGCGGTAAATTTAACTTTTTGAAAAAAAGGTTGATGGGATAAATACATTTTCAACACTTTTCACGTTATACTTATAATTACTCATTAAAACACTTAAAAAGGAAAGTATTTTTATTTAATATTTAATGATTGATTGAAATGTCTGAATCGCTTATTTTGATTGAAATTAAGGCAGGTAGTATTAAATCTAAAAAAAGTTTTTTTATTTGAAGTAAAAAATTAAATTTGCTACCAATCAAGTTTATTTAACAACTAAAACTTATAAATTATTTAAAAATTAAAATTTAAAAAAATGGCAAACGTTAAAAAAGAAAGTGGTTCAAACTTAGGAGTAATGTTCTCTGGAATTGTGATTGTAGTATGTATTTTAATTGGAATTCTTGTGTGGAATTTCATTATGGGTGCAGGGTCAAATTTTGAAGGTGGAGTAAACACAGGAACACCACTAAAAGGAAATTATTTGGCAATGGTTTACAAAGGAGGGCCAATTGTGCCGGTTTTGATGGGGTTATTGTTAATGGTGGTTGTTTTCTCATTTGAAAGATATTTTGTGATTTCTAAAGCTACCGGTAAAGGAAATTTAGATGCCTTTATGAAAAATGTTCAGGCTAGCATCAAAGGAGGGCATATCGAAGAAGCCATTTCTGCTTGTGACAAACAACAAGGTTCTGTAGCCAACGCTATCCGTTCCGCTTTAGTAAAATACCAAGATGTTAAAAAAGAAGGATTCAACAGTGAAGAAGCTTCTGAAACCATCCACAAAGAAATCGAAGAAGCTACAGCTCTTGAAATGCCAATGTTAGAACAACACATGACGATTTTGTCTACTTTAGTTTCTTTAGGAACTCTTGCAGGATTGTTAGGAACGGTAACAGGTATGATTAAAGCATTTGCCGGATTAGCTGGTGGTGGTGGAGCAGATTCTGCTGAGCTTGCAAACGGTATTTCTGAGGCGTTGATTAATACAGCTACAGGTATCTCAACTTCTGCTTTAGCTATTATTTGTTATAACTTCTTTACTTCAAAAATCGACAGTCTTACTTATGCTATTGATGAAGCAGGTACTACTATCGTTAATACTTACAGACATTTTAGAGGTAGCTTAAAACAATAATTTTGATAGTCACTATCAATAATACTATATAAAACAATGGCAATAAAAATGAAAAAAAAGTCAACATCTACCGATATGACGGCGATGTGTGATGTTGCATTCCTTTTGCTTACGTTCTTTATTTTGACTGCTACTGCTAAAGTTCCTGAGGCAATGCCGGTTGATACACCAGCATCCACAGTACAGACTAAGTTACCTGAAAAAGATTTGGCTACTTTGACTGTAGGTCATGGAAAAGTATTTTTTGATGTCAAAGGAAAAGATGTCCGTGTGAGAACCCTTGAATTAATGGGTAAAAAATATGGCGTTCAGTTTTCGGAAGATGATCAAAATAAGTTTGCAATAATGGAAAGTTTTGGAGTGCCGGTTCAGAATCTTAAGCAGATTCTTGACATGCGACCTTCAGACAGAAAGAATGTTCAGCAGCCCGGAATCCCTAAAGATTCTTTGGATAACCAATTGGCAGATTGGGTTCAGAATGCCCGAATTGCGAACATTGAGTTGCATGATAAAGAATTGGAACTTGCCATAAAAGGTGATGCTAAAGAAGAGTACCCTATTATCAAAAGAGTGATGGATATTTTGCAAGATCAAAAAATCAATAGCTTTAGTTTGGTTACTGGTTTGAGAGGAAAAGAAAAATAATTTAAAAAATATACTAAATGGCTGAATTAAATACCGGCGACGGCGGTGGTAAAAAAGGCAGTAAAAAAGTAAGGAGTAAAAAGCAAAACTCTAAAGTAGACTTAACGGCTATGGTGGATTTAGCTTTCCTTTTAATCACTTTCTTTATGCTTACCACAACGTTGTCTAAACCCCAATCGATGAATTTGGGTTTGCCAGATAAAGATCCGGACAAGGATAAAAATAAAGATGTTAAAGTAGATGAGAATCGTACGATGACAATATTATTAGGAGAGAACAATAAATTGGTTCGTTATGTGGGCTTGTTGGCAACTCCGGTTTCAGGAGGTGCGCCAAAAGACTTTGAGTATGGTAAAGACGGAATCCGAAAAGAATTGTTGAGCAGAAAAGCGGCAGTACTTCAATATACCGGAACCAAAGACAAAGGAATGATTGTAATTATCAAACCAAGCAAGAAGTCTAAGTATCGCAATTTAGTGGATATACTTGATGAAATGGCCATTGTTGGTGTTCCTACTTACGCCATTGTAAATGAGTTTACACCAGAAGAAAGCAAATTGATTGGAGGAACATCTACAGCTGCAACTCCTGCGACGGAAAAAACTCCTAATCCTTAATCTAATTAAAAAAGAAAAGACATGAAATTAGATTTATTAAAAAATCAATGGCTGGAAATTGTTTTTGAAGGACGAAATAAATTATATGGTGCTTACGAACTAAGAAAAACAAACGGTAAGACTACCGTTAGATCTCTAATTATTGGAGGTGTTATTTTTGTTTTTTTGGTTAGTATTCCCGTATTGATGAATTTGCTTCCGGATAATTCAGACGAAGCTGTTTTAGATCAAAAAATTACAACGGTAAAATTACCGCCAAAAGAAAAACCAAAAGAAGATCTTCCACCACCACCGCCACCGCCACCAAAAGTGGATCAGGTAAAATTTGTAAAGCCAGTTGTGGCTAAAGCAGAGGAAGTAACCGAAGAGCCACCAAAAGTGGAAGAAATAAAAGATAAAAAAATCGGTGCTGAAACTATCAAAGGTGATCCGGATGCGGAATTAAGTGTTGAGCCAGTTGGTAACGGTCCGAGTGTAGTAGAAGAAGACAATCAAATCTACAACACAGCCGGTATCGAGGTTAAACCTGATTTCCCTGGTGGGTTAGATAAATTCTACAAATTCATTGGTAAAAATTTCCAGGTTCCTGAAGAAGAAGGATTGAAAGGAAAAGTATTTGTAACATTCGTTGTAGAAAAAGACGGTTCGTTAACAGATATCAAAGTAATCAGAGACATCGGTTACGGAACAGGAAAAGAAGCTATCAGAGTTTTGAAGTCTTGTCCAAAATGGAATCCCGGTGAACAAAATGGAAAAAAAGTGAGAGTATTATACTCCCTACCAATTTCTATTCAATCAGCCGAATAAATGGGTTCAAAAATCATAGAAAATTTTCAGAAGAAATCGCTAAAAGAGCGATTTCTTCTCGTTATTAGCTTACTCAATTTTATTGCTTTTTGTTTTTTGGGATGCCTTTTGTTGTTCTGGAAAAAATTGCAATTGAATTTGCCAAATAATCTCCAACTAATTGTTGGATGTCTTATAATATTATTTGCTTTTTTACGTTTTATACCTCAAGTAAAGCGTTTGAATAAATTAGATGATGAATAAAATAACAAAATCAATTGTCGGCTTTCTTTTAATAACCCTATTGTTTGTTTTTTCCTGTCAAAAGAAAACAGAAGGCAAACAGGACACTATCATTGAGGGAAAAGCAACTATTTATGTCGATGAATCTATCTTGCCGATAGTAGAAGACGAACAAGCTGTTTTTGAAACCGAATACAGTGCTAAGTTGCATTTGGTTCCCAAATCAGAAAATGAAGTATTGAATTCTTTGCTAAACGATACAGCCAAAATCGCTGTTTTAACACGACAGCTTTCCGCTAAAGAATTAAAAGTTTTTGAATCCAAAAAAATAGTACCGAAAACAACACCTTTTGCTATGGATGCCGTTGCTCTTATAAAAAATAAAGCATCCAATGACACGCTTATCGCTTTGCAGGATGTAATTGATTTTATGCAAGGCAAACAAGTTTCCAGTATTAAAGGATTAGTGTTCGACAATCTTAATTCCAGCACAGCAAGATATATTGCCGAAAAAGCGGGAGTAACTATTTCGAATCAAAAAAATGTTTTCTCTTTCAAAACCAATGAAGAGGTAATAAAATATGTGGCTCAAAACAACGGAATGATTGGCGTTGTCGGAATGAATTGGATATACCAACCGGCATTAGAGCTACAGGAAATGGTAGATAAAGTCAATGTGTTAAGTGTGAAAGATACAAATGCCACGGCTTACTTTTCACCTACGCAGGATAATCTTGCTTCCGGAAACTATCCTTTGGCACGTCATTTGTATATTATCAATTGTCAGGGATATGCCGGGTTAGGAATGGGGTTTACTTCCTTCCTTGCAGGAGATAGAGGACAGCGTATTATTTTAAAATCAGGTTTAATGCCTGAGCGACTGCCAAGCAGAAAAATTCTGATTAGAAACAAATAAAAAAAGATAAAAATTAAAAATTGCAAGATGAACAAGTTTAAAATTTTCAGCTTAGCGTTAGTAGCTACCACCATTGCGAAAGCACAAGATTTAGAGCCAGCGAAGAAAGCTATTGATGCTGAACAATTTGAAAAAGCCAAATCGTTGTTGAAATCAGTAATACAGGCTAAGCCTACCAATGGTAAAGCTGCCTTCCTTTTAGGGAACATTTACCTAAAACAAAACATTGCCGACTCAGCGTCTATTTATTTCCAAAAAGGATTAACCGCTACGGATGGTGCCCGATTCAATAATATCGGATTAGCACAGTTAGATTTAGATAAAGATAACAAAGCAGCGGCTCAAGCCAAATTTGATTTGGTTACCAAAGACTTGAAAAAGAAAGATACAGAAGAGTATGTGTATATCGCTCAGGCCTATATGAATGCTGACAAGCCTGATTATAAAAGTGCCATCGCTGTTTTGACAAAAGCAGCCACTGCAAATCCTACCGATGCTCAAGTGCAATTGGCCTTAGGGGATGCTTATTATGGCGATAAAAAACAAAATGAAGCTTATGTCGCCTACAGAAATGCTTACCAAACGGACAGTTCTTTAATCAGAGCCAAAATGCAGTTAGGGGTTTTGTTGAAAGGTGCCAAAGCCTACACAGAAGCTGTAAAAGCGTATAACGAAGTTATTGGGATCAATCCAAATTATGGGCCGGTGTACAGAGAATTGGCTGAAACTTATTACTTATGGGGAAATAATGAGCCAAAAACCTATACCGAAAATATTCAAAAAGCTTTAGGTTTTTATGAAAAATACATGAGCTTGACGGATTATTCCATCACATCACGTATGCGTCATGCCGACTTCTTGATCTTAGCTAAAGATTACAAAGCCTTGGAAATTGAAGCTACCAAAATGAAACAATTAGATGGCGTAAATCCAAGAATTCTAAGATATTTAGGGTATTCAGCTTATGAAAATGGAAATGCAGATGCCGCTTTAGACGCTTTGCAAAAATATACGTCCAATCCGGCAAACAAAATTATTCCGCGTGATTACTTGTATTTAGGCCAGGCTGAAATCAAAAAAGGAACCAGTGCCGATGGTAAAACTGTAGATCCAACATTGTTGGCCACAGCTATTGCAGACATCAAAAAAGCAATCGACATGGAGCCATTAGCGGTAAATGAGTTGAATGAATTAGGAAAAAAATTATACGATCAAAAAGCCTTTACTGCTGCGGCAGCCGTTTTTGAATTGGCGGTTACTAATCCAAATTCTAAAAACTTCTTGATTGATAATTTCTACTTCGGAAATGCATTGTACTATGACAATACCAGAAAAGATGTAGTAAAAGCGGATCCTATCGCTTTGCAAAAAGCAGATGTGGCTTTTGGAAATGTAATAACAGCTTCGCCAACAACACAAGATGCTTATTTGTTCAGAGCCAGAACCAACAGATTGTTGGAAAATGATGCGATGATGACTACGTATTACCAACAATATATTGATACGGTTACAGCAAAAGGAGAACCTGAAATCACTAAGAATAAAGCTAAGTTCATCGAAGCTTACAACAACATGGCAGCCAGTTTTGCTAATACAGATAAAGCCAAAGCCAAAGAGTTGTTCAATAAAACCTTAGCGCTTGATCCAACAAATGCCTACGCGTTAGATTCCTTGAAAGTGTTGAAATAAACTATAGAAATTACTAAGTAAGACCGTTCTGAAGCATCAGGGCGGTCTTTTATTTTGCAGCATTTTCAAATTTTCAAATTAACTCATTTTCAAATTGAGTATCTTTGCCAACTATATTCAAAAAAATGTTATCAAAAGAAACACAATCTTCCGTTGAAAAAGGAGAAATGCTTCCCCTGATGGAAGAGTTTTACACCATTCAGGGCGAAGGCTTTCACACCGGAACTGCAGCTTATTTTATTCGAATTGGCGGTTGCGATGTAGGGTGTCATTGGTGTGATGTGAAAGAAAGTTGGAATGCCGAATTGCATCCGCCAACTGCTACCGATTTGATTGTTGCCAATGCGGCCAATTATGCTGATACGGTTGTAGTGACGGGTGGCGAACCCTTAACTTGGGACATGACATTGCTTACGCGAAAGTTAAAAGACAAAAATCTTAAAGTTCATATTGAAACTTCGGGTGCTTATCCGGTTACGGGTACTTGGGATTGGTTTTGCCTTTCGCCAAAGAAAAATAAACTCCCGGTGGCAGAGGCTTATGCTATCGCCAATGAGTTAAAAGTCATTGTTTACAACAAACACGATTTTATTTTTGCCGAAGAACAAGCCGCCAAAGTAAATAATAATGCCATACTCTTTCTGCAACCGGAATGGAGTAAAAAAGAAGAAATGACGCCGTTAATCGTAGATTATGTGATGAACAACCCCAAGTGGAGAGTATCGTTACAAACACATAAATATTTGAACATTCCTTAACTATCATTATATGAAGCTAATGCCACTTTTGTTATTTATGTTGTTGCCAATGGCTGCCTTGTCACAAATTCAAGGGGAAGATGAAGTTTATTTAAAAGGTGACCGAATCGAAGCCAAGTTCAATGGTGGCGGAATTGACGAGTTCACAGATTTTATCCATAAAGAATTTGATTATACCAAAGTAACCAAACCCGGCAAAATGGTTGGCGCTTTCACTGTTGATGTTGACGGAAGTGTCAAGAATATTAAAATCATTGAGTTTTTTGATGTCGAATCGGCCACAGAATTCATAAGAGTTTTGAAAAAATGCCCCAAATGGGAGCCTGCCAAACGCAACGGGAAAGCCATTAGCATAGAAATAAAATACCCAATGGTCTTCAAAAAAAGAAACTAAATATTATTAACAACTATAAACTTAAAATTTAAAAAATGAAAAAATTTTTAATCGCAGCCACATTTGCTTTCGTTTCACATGTTGGTTTTGCTCAAGAGGATGCTTTAAAAAAAGATGTATTAAAAGTAATTGAACTTAGTGGCTCTGCTTCGCAGATGAAATTGGCCAAAGACCAAATTCTACAAATGGTTCCCAAAGAAAAGCAAGCCGCATTTATCTTAGAGTTTGATGCAACATTGCCTTCATTGTACGACAAAATGGCTAAAATTTATATGGATACCTATACCAAAGAAGACATCAAAGCCATGTTAGCTTTCTATGAAAGTCCTGTTGGTAAAAAAATCACTGCCAATGCTGGAGCTGTTGCCGAAAAATCACAAGCGGCCGGTCAAGAATGGGGTCAGGGTTTGCAAACCATGATGATGAAATACGTACAACAATAAACTTATGAAGAAGCTTATGCTTGTTGCTGCTTTTTGCGGTTGTCAGTTTGCTTTTGCTCAGAATGTAACTCCAGCCACGACAAACAGTCCGGAGGATACTAATATATACAATACCTCGGGAGTAGAGGTAAAACCAGAATTTCCGGGAGGACTTTCGGCATTTTACAAGTATATAGGGAAAAGTTACAATACTCCCAACGTTGCCGGATTGAAAGGTAAAGTATTCGTAACGTTTGTTATTGAAAAAGACGGAAGCGTTACCGATGTTAAAGTCTTAAGAGATATTGGTTACGGTACCGGCGAAGAAGCGATTAGGGTTTTGAAAGACTGCCCAAAATGGTTACCGGCCGAACAGAATGGCCAAAAAGTAAGAGTGCTATTTTCACTGCCCATATCCATACAAACAAAATAATCTTAAATCCCAAATCGTTTTGATTTGGGATTTTTTACTTTTGACCAAAAATCATCCATCATGTCCTCACCATTTTTATTAAATCCTGCCATCACGTTCCTAAATCACGGTTCTTTCGGAGCTTGTCCCAAACCCATTTTTGAAGAATTCCAACGCTTTCAACTCGAATTAGAATCCGATCCGGTTGATTTTATTCAAAGAAAACAACCTGCTTATTTGAAAACAGCAAGAGAGAGTTTGGCAAAATTTGTAGGATGCCAGGCTCAGGATTTATTTTTCACTTCCAATCCGACCTTTGCCATCAATACGATCATGCGTAGCATCCAGCTTAAGGAAGGCGATGAAATCTTGGCCACCAATCACGAGTATGGTGCGATGGACAGAACTTGGAATTTTTACTGCAAAAAATCAGGAGCGAAATACATTCGCCAAAACATCACCTTGCCTGTAACTTCCAAAGAACAAATCCTAGAAGAATTTTGGAAAGGCTATAATGCCAATACCAAAGTGGTTTTTCTAAATCAGATTTCGAGCGCCACCGCCTTGATTTTTCCGGTGAAAGAAATTTGCGAAAGAGCCAAAGAACTTGGGTTGATTACTATAGTGGATGGGGCTCACGTTCCGGGCCACATCGATTTAAATATTGAAGAACTGGCTCCGGATTATTACACGGCTACGCTACACAAATGGATGCTGGCACCCAAAGGCAGTTCCTTTTTATATGTGAAACCAACACTGCAAAATGAGTTGGAACCTTTGGTGGTAAGCTGGGGGTATGAAAGTGTGGCGCCTGGGGAAAGTCAGTTTCTGGATTATCATGAATTGCAGGGAACCCGCGATGTTTCAGTGTTTTTGTGTACGCCCAAAGTGATTGAGTTTTTAGAAAAAAACAACTGGAAAGCCGTGTCAAAAAACTGCAAACAAATCGTGTTAGACAATTGCCAGCGCTTTTGTGATTTGTTAAACACCCAACCAATTTCGCCCATAACTTCTGAGTTTTTGGGGCAAATGGCCAGCATTCCAATCAATACCAGCAATCCCACAGCACTTAAAAATGTGTTGTTCGAAACCTATAAAATCCAAGTACCGGTAATGCCTTTGAATGGGGATTATTACATTCGATATTCCATTAATGGCTATAATACGCAGGAAGATTTGGATGTTTTGTACAAGGCTTTGGAAGACATCATTAAGACAACGGATCTAATACAAGTCTAACTCCAGTTTTCTCTTTTTTTCAATTCGGTAATGTGCGCCAAATGATGGTTGCAATGCCATTCGTAAAGGCAAATCATTTCTTGGAGTGAGAATTCCTTGTTGTGCTCAGGGTGCACGTAGGTTTTTTTCAAATCGGATTCAGATAAATTTTTCATAACGAAAGCCAAGCGGAAATGCAATCCTTCCAGGAATTGAAGCGTGGGTTCAATCGGCATGGTTTTGTTGTCTAGGCCTTCTCCCCAAAGATTTTCGTAGTAAAATTTTATTGTCGGATTGTTTTCGGTCAAGGTCCATTTTAATCTTATAAAACAGTTCATGTGGCTATCGGCGCAATGATGCACGACCTGGCGAATCGTCCAACCGTCTTTTCGGTACGGAGTTTCCAATTGGGTTTGCGATAAAGATGCTACTTCCGATTTCAGTTTTTCAGGAAATGTGGCGATGGTGTTTATGGCTTTCGCCAAAAGTTCGGCGGTGTAACTTTCGGGAGCTTCAAATTTTCCAATCGGATAACGTAAGTGGTCGAGTGCTGAATTTTCCATTGTTTACAGAGTTAGTTTGGCCAAATAATCAAAATGTTTGCCTTCGGTTACTAATTCGCATTCCAAACCATTGGCATGAGCGGCATTTTGCAGCGTGTTATAATCGAGATACAGCCAAGGAAAAGGTTCTTCGGTTTCGCCTTTATAGGAAACGGTAAACGTCAATTCGCCATAATATCCGTCACCCGGAATCCACTTGCCACCATCTTCATCGTCATCAAACATATAAATAATGTCGGAACTGTCAATCAGAATTTGACCATTCGGATTCAAAAGCGATTTTAGTTTTAGTAAATAGTTGGAGGTTTCGGCCAGCGTTCCAAAGATGCCGGTGCCGTTCATTAGCAATAAAATAGTATCAAATTTTTCATTTTCTACCTCTAAAACATTCTGAACTTTAGCCTTTGACAAACCACGAAGCTGACAGGCTTTGACTGCATTGGCTGAAATGTCTATCGCAGTCACTTCAAATCCTTTTTCCTGTAAATACAAACTGTGGCTTCCCGCGCCGCAACCTACATCAAGGATTTTGCCTTTGGCCAGTTGCAAGGCTTTCTTTTCGAGCTTTGGCATATCCTGGTAATTTCTGAAAAGATAGTCCACGCTCATGTCGTCGGCTTCCGAGATGTTGGTTTCGGTAATCAAATCTTCCGGCGAATTATTAGTTTGAAAATCGAGTATGGCTTTTCCAAAAAGGTCTTTCATATGTGTGATTTAGAAGTTTAAAGTTGGTACTTTTGCATCAGAAATAAAACAAAAATGCTCAAACCGTCTTTAAACGAAATTCAAAAGTTAGCCAAAGATAAGCATATCGAAAACAAAAAGTATTTTGATAAGCTCAAAAAGAAAACGCCCAAGAATTTGGATTATGTGATGCAGGATTTACACGATGCCGAGTTCAAGCGCACCGACTGTCTGACGTGTGCCAACTGCTGCAAAACTACCGGGCCGTTGTTTACTTTGGCTGATATCGAACGCATTTCGAAGCATTTGAAACAAAAACCGCAACAATTCATCGACCAGTATTTGCGCATTGATGAAGATAAAGATTATGTGTTGCAAAGTGTGCCGTGTACGTTTTTGGATCATGAAAATTACTGCATGATTTATGATGTTCGACCAAAAGCTTGTCGCGAATTTCCACACACGGATAGAAAAAAGTTTCAGCAGATTTCTGATTTGACCTTGCAGAATGTAGCCATTTGCCCGGCCGCGTACAATATTGTAGAAGAAATGAAGAAGCGTTTGCCGCTTTAGTAGATTAGATACTTCTTCCGCATTGCTTTAAACTCATCCAGTCCTTTCTCCCAGGATTTTCTGATGTCGTTTTCCGAAACTCCGGCTTCAATTTGTTGTTGTAGCTTTTTGGTTCCGGCCAGTTTGGTAAAAAAAGCCGTAAAGAACTTCGATTTGTCAGCAGTGGTATTATACGCTTTGAGCAGCCATTTCAATTCCAATTGATGCACTTTTGGTGTTTGAGTCAAATCTTCGCCATAGCACAATTGGTTTTTATAAGGCGGTTCTTTGGCACCCAAATTTGGTATTGGCGTAAAACTAAAATCGCTTTTTGGTAAATAGGGTGAACCATAAATCTGAAATTGTTTTTCAGTGCCACGCCCCACACTTACATTCGTTCCTTCAAACAAACACAAACTCGCATATAAATTGATGGCTTGGTCGTTTGGTAAGTTAGGTGAAGGTTTTACAGGCAAACTGTATGGCATTTCTCTTTTGTAATTCAAACACGGAATCACTGTTAATGGGCATTGGATGCCATCTTTCAACCATTTTTCACCGTTAATCATTTGGGCGTACTCGCCAATGGTCATGCCGTGTAGCAACGGAATGGGGTGCATGCCAACAAAACTCGAATATTCTTTCTCCAAAACGGGTCCATCCACGATACTGCCATTTGGATTTGGTCGGTCCAGCACCAGCAACGGAATATTGTTTTCTGCACAAGCTTCCATAATATAATGTAACGAAGAGATATAAGTGTAGAATCGCGCGCCCACATCCTGCAAATCAAAAACCATAACATCAATGCCTGCCAGTTGTTCGGCTTTTGGTTTTTTATTGTCGCCATATAAGGAAACAATCTGCAAACCGGTTTTAGCATCTTTGCCATCCACCACATGTTCACCGGCATCAGCTGTTCCGCGGAAGCCGTGTTCGGGAGCAAATATTTTTTGAAGGTTGGTTCTAGATGACAGGAAGTCAACTATAGAACGCGCTTCATATACGTTTCGCCACCCACCGTTAGGTTTCCCGTCTTTATCATTTATTGTTCCTTGGTCTACATAAGAAAGAACACCTGTCTGATTCGTCACAATGCCAACTTTTTTATCTTTTAATAAAGGCAGATAAGCATCAGTATTTTCAGCACCGGTTATTATTCTTGCATTCTGCGTTTTAATAGCTGCATTCTGCTTTTCAGCTTCCGCCTTATCCCTTATCTCTTGTCCCTTTTGACTACTACAAGCAACCATTAGCAAAACAGAGAATAAAACTGTATTTTTGAACACCGAATTTGAAATCATACCATTGAAATTAGAATACTTTATAGCGAAACGCCTCATTACTGCTAAAGACCATAAAAGTAGTATATCTGCGCCAATTATAAAAATTGCCATCACCGCTATTGCCCTCGGCATGATTATGATGATTGTCTCTATCGCTACCGGTATTGGTCTCCAACAAAAAATACGCCAAAAAGTTTCCGCTTTCAACGGGCATATCATTATCTCGGGCTACAACGACAACAATTCCGATGTCAGTACTGACCCGGTTTCCATCCATCAGAGTTTTTATCCCAAGTTTAAAAATGTTGAAGGGATCACTCACGTCCAAGCCGTAGCCAGCAAAGCCGGTATCATCCGAACCGAATCGGCATTCGAAGGAATTATCTTCAAAGGCGTCGGCAAAGATTACCAAACCGACAATCTGAAAGAATATTTAATTCAGGGAAGATTGCCCAATGTAAAGTCCAATCTGAACGAGGAAGTGGTAATCTCACAATACTTGTGCAACCGATTAGGATTGAAGCTTGGCGATAAATTTGTGACCTATTTCATGAAAGAAAACAGCGAAGGCTACAATCTGCGCAATTTTAAAATTGTTGGAATATACAATTCGGGCTTTCAGGAGTTCGACGCGAGTTATATAATAGGAGATATTCGTCACGTGCAACGCATCAACAAATGGCATCCCGATCAAATCGGTTCCTTTGAAGTCTTCATAGACGATTTTACCCAAATCCAACAAAAAGGAAAAGAAGTCTACCAGGAAACGGCTTCCACTCTTGATACCCAAACCATAGAAGAAAAATTCTACTACATCTTCGAATGGCTTAAATTGTTTGATTTCAACATTATCGTCATTCTTATTGTCATGATAGCCGTGTCTACCATTAATATGGTAGTTGCGCTACTGGTTTTGATTCTCGAAAGAACCCAAATGATAGGTATTCTGAAATCCATCGGAGCCAACAACTGGTCAATTAGAAAAATATTCCTCTACAACGCCGCCTACTTAATAGGAAGAGGATTGCTCTGGGGCAACGCCATCGGAATCGGTTTGCTACTGCTTCAAAAATACTTTGGCATCATCAAGCTCAATCCCGAAAGTTACTACGTCAACGAAGCACCAGTCGATATCAATTTGTTCTACATACTGCTATTAAATATAGGAACCGTAGCCATCTGCTTACTGGTTTTACTCATCCCGTCCTATATTATTACCAAAATCACCCCGTCCAAATCCATCCGTTTCGAATAATAAATAAGAAGGAGCGAATGGCTTGGTGCTTATCAGTAATCCTTTTTCCCGCTTTTCGCGTTACATGGTAACTGCTACAATCGGGGCTAGGAGGGTAGTCTGTTTTGAGTATTTGCGAAGATTTTGATAAAGTATGGACGAACTACATTTGTAAATTTCATGATATCAGGGTATTAAAAAAAGAATAAAAAAAGGGTAAAAATTATTTGGATTGGGAAAGAAATAGTTTTTATATTTGCACCCCGCAAGAGAGGGAGTTCATTGATTTTTTGGGAT
>Ga0208270_100011_pt1 | contig 202259 bp, 195 predicted proteins | sample LakWasM109_LOW13_2_FD_183925 | JGI IMG/M metagenome (GOLD analysis project Ga0208270, IMG submission 183925) | Freshwater sediment methanotrophic microbial communities from Lake Washington under simulated oxygen tension - Sediment Metagenome... | ecosystem: Environmental > Aquatic > Freshwater...
ATGCAAAACGACTTAAGGTGGTTATTGCGTCGGGGCTCACCTCTTCCCATCCCGAACAGAGAAGTTAAGCCCGACTGCGCAGATGGTACTGCAGTTATGTGGGAGAGTATGTCGCTGCCTTTTTTTATGGAACCCCAATCTGAAAAGATTGGGGTTCTTTGTTTTATACCTGACTGCCACTGGCAGTCCTCCTCTTAATATCAAATCTTTTTTTAGACCCGAGCGATAGCGAACTGGCGAAGCAAACCCTATTCATTTATTTGGATAGGGTTTTTTGTTTTATATGGTTTTGGAAAGATGGGTTTACCTTTTGTGAGTATCGCGTGAGGGATGGGAGGGACTACCGTGTAGCCCGGACAGCCCGGCCCGTAGGGACACGCCCAGATTATTTTAAATGGTTTTTAATGGATAGTGACAATCATTTTGAATTGGACATTCCGGGCATTTTGGATTGGTAGGGCGGCAGGTTTCTCTTCCTAAAAAGGATATCGCCATACCGATTTCGCCCCAAATTTCTTTTGGAAGGGTTTCCATTAGCCTTTTTTCTACGGTATTGCCGTCTTTGGCTTCCTTAATTACGCCAATTCTGGGTGCTACACGTATAACATGTAAGTCGGCAATGATGCCTTCAGCCGGTGCTTTCATTTCGCGCATGATGACATTGGCAGATTTTCTTCCGATTCCTTTTAAAGCGATTAATTCAGGTAAACTGGTTGGAATATTGCTGTCTGTTTTTAGCGTTTGGGCTATTTCGATTAACCAGCTTGCTTTGGTGTTGAAGTTTCGAACTTTACTCACCAACGGAAATAATTTGTCAAAGGTAGCTGTTGATAGTACCTCTAAATTGGGATACTCTTTGAATAAAGCCGGAGCTATTTTATTGATATTGGCATCCGAATCTTGTGCTGACAAAATGACCATGACCATCAATTGGTATAGGTTTTCGTAGTCTAAAGGATGTTTTTTGTCTTTGTATTTGCTGATGATGGGGTTCAGTTTTTCGGCCCAAACGGATTCGTTTTCAAATAAACTCATAACTATTGATTTAAAAATTCGTTACACTTTTTTAGTACTTTATGATCTCCTAATATTTTCCGATGACCCAATCCTTCGGTAATCATTAATTCACTGTTTTGAAGATGCGAATGGATGTTGTAAGCTGCTTTTACAGGAACTTCTTCATCATTTTTATCATGTATAATCAGCACAGGAATCGCGACTTCTTTGGCTGCTATATGACCGGCATAGCTTTCCATTGACACACCGTTTTTTTTCTCAAAATGTTCCTTTAAAAGGATAGCGATACTAGGTTTCAATTGCAGTTTGTTTATAAAATCATTGATGATGTCCTGGATGATATCGCCGCTGCCTATGATTACCGCTTTTTTTACGCTTAGATTTTGTTTGATTGCATTTAAAATGGACATACCGCCTAAAGAATGTCCAACCGCAAATTCAAATGGACCGAATTGTTTTTCGAGTTCAAGAATAGAGGCAATAAATTCAGGCATTAGCGTGGTTTTTCCTTGCGATTTGCCATGTGCCGGCGCATCAAAACTGATAATTTGGTAGCCCATTTGAAGTAACTCATCTGCAATTTTTACTAATTGGGTGCCGCGCCCTGACCAACCATGAACTAATAAGACTTTTTTAGCTCCGGACCCATAATGGTAAACCTGAATTTCTTTCTGGAGGCTTGGGATTAAAATTCTTTCTTTAACGCTTTTATTTTCCATCTGCCATTCCCTCTTGGGAATTTTGTGTTTTATTGGCGTAGTAAATAATTTGGCGGCGAATAGTGTTACCAGTTTTGGAGAAATAGCTTGTAATAATTTAGCCGTTAAGAGAATTGGCCTCGGAATTTGCAATGATTGAGTATTTATTTGGGATTTTTTTGTCATTTCACTAAATTTTTTCTCAAGCAATAAGTTAAAATATTTTTTTTTAAATTTCAACATCATAAATATAATTCAAAATGCAAAATCAAACCCGAATAATTATTGAAAATGTTACGCCACAATTAGATGGAGGGGCATTTTTTATTAAACGAATTGTTGGTCAAACGATTACTGTAAGAGCTAATGTTTTCGCCGATGGTCACGATGTAGTGGAGTGTTGCGTAAAATACAAACAGGAAAAGGAAAAAAAGTGGCAGGAAGTCCGATTGACAGAAACCGGGAATGATGAATGGATTGCTCAATTCAAAGTAGAAAAACAGGGTTTTTATTCCTATTTTGTGGAAGGTTGGGTTGATTATGCGTTGAATTGGCAACACGGAACCGAACGAAAAATTCAGGACAACCAACACGTGAAATCAGAACTTTTGGAAGGTGCTGAATATTGCCAGGCCATTTTGAAAGAAGCCGATAAAGACGAAAAAGCTTATTTGACTGCTGCCATCAAAGCTTTCCAGGATGCCAAACAATATGATAAAGCGATTGCCATGGCTTTGTCTTCAGAATTGCATCATATTTTCAAAAAATATCCAACGCGTACACTAGCCAATGCTTCTGCAGAATTAAAGGTGTATGTTGATAGAAAGAAAGCCTTGTTTAGTACTTGGTACGAATTCTTTCCGCGCTCGGCTTCTCAGGAAAAAGGGAAGCACGGAACGTTTAAAGACTGCGAAAAGCTTTTGCCAAGAGTTTCGGCTATGGGCTTTGATACTTTGTATTTCCCACCGATTCATCCGATTGGAGAAGTAAACCGAAAAGGAAAAAACAATGCCACCAATGCGCAGCCCGGTGATGTGGGTTCGCCTTGGGGAATTGGTTCAAAACACGGTGGGCATAAAGCGATACATCCCGAATTGGGAACTCTTGATGATTTTAAATCGTTGGTAAAAAAAGCCAAAGAGATGGGAATTGAAGTCGCGATGGATTACGCGTTACAAGCGGCGCCAGACCATCCGTATGTGAAAGATTTTCCACAGTGGTTTAAATGGAGGCCGGACGGAACAGTACAATATGCCGAAAATCCACCAAAGAAATACCAGGACATTCAGCCGATTTACTTTGAAAGTGGCGATTGGAAAAACCTTTGGAAAGAATTACTCGATGTAGCTTTATTTTGGGTAGAAGAGTGCGATATTAAAGTATTCAGAGTGGATAATCCGCATACGAAACCGTTTTATTTTTGGGGTTGGCTCATTGCCGAAATCAAGAAAAAACATCCCGATGTGTTGTTTTTGGCGGAAGCTTTTACACGTCCCAAAATCATGCACGAATTAGCCAAACAAGGGTTCTCGCAATCCTATACGTATTTCGCCTGGCGTAATACCAAAGCCGAGTTAATCGAATATGTAGAAGAATTAACCAAAACCGAACAGGGTGATTTTTACCGTCCTAACTTTTGGCCTAACACGCCTGATATTCTGCCGTATGCGTTGCAAAGTGGGAACGAAAGTGTGTACCTTCACAAATATTTCTTAGCCGCTACGTTGAGTTCGAGCATTGGGATTTATGGGCCGGTGTATGAATACATGATATCCGAAGCGATGCCGGGCAAAGAAGAATATTTCAATTCGGAAAAGTATGAGTTTTATACTTGGGATTGGACCGTGCAAAACAAATTGATTACACTGATTACGCGATTAAATAGAATTCGACACGAGCAACCATCGTTGCAACAAACGAACAACATACAGTTTTGTAATACCGATAATGACCAAGTCCTGGCGTATTACAAATACGACGATGACCGATTGGACGAAACGCTGATGATATGCAGTATCGATCCGTATTATATGAAACAGGCCTGGGTTCAGTTGCCTTTGAAAGCACTGGGAATTCAAGCAGGTCAACCTATCAGAGTGATTGAACTGATTACCGGTAACAGTTATATTTGGGATAAAGAGTGGAACTATGTTGAGTTGCATCCCTCCCTGCCTTTTCATTTATTTAAAATTCAGAAATAATGATTGATGCTAAAATTAATGAAGATGAATTTCAAAACCCGTTTGTTTTTAAAACAGACTGGAAGAATGCCTTTGAAGACGAAGACTTTGTAAAGGTTTTTTCGTCGGATATTTTGGAAAACTATATCATCAACAAACGATGGTATGGCGGAAAAGCCAGCACGCTAAAGTATATCGAAGTAGTGGATTGGTTCAAAATCACTTCGAAGAAGAATACGTATTATGGTGTTTTGCTGGAAGTGAATTTCAAAGAGGCTTTTTATCAGCATTATTTTATGCCCATTTCATTCATGTCGGAAGACGAATTAGACACGAATACCATCATTGCTCCGGTGAAAATGCACGGTCAGGAAGGCTTCTTGGTCGATGCGCTGCATCAGGAAGATTTCCGAAAATTATTATTTGATAAAATAGTAAGTTCTGCCGGGAAAGACGATAAAGTCAAATTTCACAAAGGTGAAAAACTCGAAGACAAAGAATACAAAACGTCCAAATTCATGGGCGTGGAGCAAAGCAATACTTCTATTATTTATAACAATTCACTGGTGCTGAAAATCTTCAGAAGAATCTACATCAGCATGAATCCCGATTATGAAATCAGCCGGTTTTTGACCGAGACAATGGATTTTCAACACTCGCCGGCCTATACCGGAAGCATCAGCGTGGTTTTGTCTGAAGGCAATATCACATTGGGCTTAATGCAGGAATTGGTACCCAATCAAGGCGATGCCTGGCAGTTTATGCTGGAAGAAGTTGATAGAATCTTTGACAATCTGAAACACAAAAAAATCAAAATTGCCAAGCTACCGGACATCGAATTGTTCAAGCGATTGAAGATTAATGAAGTGCCTCACGAAATCATCGATTGGGCGGGGTTGAGTATTTTCATGCGCATTCACACCTTGGCCACCCGAACAGCCGAAATGCACATTGCCCTGGGCGGCGACATACGCGATACGGCTTTTACACCAACGACGTACAACGGCGATTACACTGTTTGGCTGAAAAACCGTTTGACCTATCAGTTTCAAAACCGATTGAATATTTTGGAAAATAATTTGCACAAACTGGATGGTTTGGCACTTGAATTGGCCAACCAATTCCTCGACAATAAAAAAGAAATCAGAAAACTGTTCCTCGATTTCGACTGGACCAAAATGAAATCAGAGCGCATCCGCATTCACGGTGATTACCATTTGGGGCAGGTTTTGGTTAATGGCGATGATTTTTATTTGCTCGATTTTGAAGGCGAACCCGAAAGTACCATCCGCGACCGAAAGGTAAAACAACCCCCGCTGAAAGACGTGGCCGGTATGTTCCGTTCGTTCCATTACTCGATTTATGCGACGATTTTTAACAACAAGGACAAGTATCCTTATGAGCAAAAAGAGTTGTTTCAGGCCGGTGAAATCCTGTTCAAGTATTTCGTGGGCGTGTTTCTGCAAACCTACACCGAAGTCGCGCAAGCCGGCAACCTGAACATTGGTTACCGAAAAGAAATCGACTTCCTGTTGAAATACTGCATACTGGAAAAAGCGGTTTACGAACTGGGCTACGAACTCAACTCCAGACCCCGCTGGGCGGTGATTCCGTTGACCGGGATTTCGAGTATAATGGAGTTTAAGGCGTAGGGAGTTATGAGTTATGGTTTGTAGGTTCAATAATAGCCGATGTAGATAAACCAAAAGACAATATAGGTTCTTTGACAGTTAGTGTAGGTACTCTGACAGACGATGTTGGATGTTTGATAGCCTAGGTAGGCAGAATGACAGACGACTTAGATAGTTTGATAGCCGATTTAGGTAAATTGAAATACCATGTAGATGCTTTGACAGACGATGTAATTTAAAAAAGTGACGATTATTGTGAATTATTACTTACTTTTTTATTAGCTTTATGGAGTCGTTATCATTATAAAAAATAATTAGAGATGGATGACAATTAAAATACCACAAGCCTATTGTGTTAATTTTTAATTGTTTTTTATATGGGACTAAATGTCAGATTTGAGGAGTATACTCCTCTTGGTGATTTCCTAATGACGAGCTTTGTTAGGGATCAAGCGGCTATCGCGGTGCGATTTCCGAAATTGAATGCTGAGTATCTAACGGCATTTCAAACGAAATTAGGTGCGGTTAAAGCGTTGGAAGGAACGTTAAAATTGACTGAAGACCAAAAGAAGGCTACGGCGCAGCTTTATGCTGAGGCAGATGTGGTGAACAAGGAATTGAATTTTCTGAATTCCTATCTGAAAGATGCCGGATTACCAACGGATGCTGTTACGCAGTTGAAAAAGAATCTTTCGCGAGGCAATATTGAAGGTGCTTTGTTGCAGATGAAAGATGTAAAACAGTATGTTGAAGCACACCAAGCGGACTTGGAAGCTGAAGGAATGTTAACGGATTATCCGGCTAAACTGGAAGCTCACCGAGAGAGTATGAGTGCTAAGAATGCTTTGCAAAATAGTGTTTTGGATGCCCGAAAGCAGTTGGTAAATCACAACAAAACGGAGTATAAGGCTTTGTATGATTATGCAAAGACTATTGGCGAAAAGGGTAAGCTGCTGTTTAAGGGTACGGTGTATGAAGACCAGTACAACCTGACTAAAATAGTGGCCCGAATGCGTGCTCCGAAACAAAGTGGTGGTACTGCACCAACGCCTTAAAAGGAATTTGAACGGCGCAAATCATTGGATTTGCGCTTGTTTTTTTAATTAAAAATAATAAATGGAAAAAGTTTCAGAGATTTTAAATAGTATAAAAGAGCGATTATCAAATCCATTGATATTTTCCTTTATTGTTTCGTGGTTGGTTTATAATTGGGAGATTACTATTGCTTTATTATGGTATGATAAAACACAATTCAAAGCCGAAGGTTTTAAATCGGTTTTTGAGTTTGTTCAGCATCAGTTAGATACCAAGTGTTGGTCTATGAAATGGCCAATATTATTGGCGGTTATTTATACTTTTGGGATGCCATATTTTAAGGAGTTTGTTGATTTGATGAATAAAAAAGCTATTCTTTTTGGAAAAAAATGGAAAACTAAACTTTTGAAAGATGATTTGCTTTTACAAATAAGTAATTTAGAGGATAAGTTGAACTCAATTAATAACGCAACTCTGTTAAATGGTGATTGGAGATTAATTCGACATTATCAGGAAACAACATCGACAGGCTCAGTAGTTAGTAAAAGTGATGAGTCACAAATTTATATTATTGATAAAGATTATTATATTGTTGAAAATGCTTCAAGAAAAATGAAATACTATATTTCAGATTTTTATTTTAACCCAATAACTAAAGATATGCTGTTCAAATTGAGTTCGTACGGTAATAAAAGCATAGATGATGCAGTTTTTATTGAAAAAGACATAATTTGTAGCTTGAAATTAGATAATGGTTATTGGAATAACTTGTCAGGGATGCATAATGATGTTAGGGTAGAATACAAAAAAATATAAAAAACACAACAAAAATAAGATGAACCAAGTACAAGTACATTCGCTTTTTACCGATTTTGACATCGATTTATTTAAGGCAGGAAAACATTTCCGACTCTATGAAAAACTGGGTGCCCACCTCACCGAAGTGAATGGCGTGAAAGGCGTTTACTTTGCGGTTTGGGCTCCATCGGCGCGTTCTGTTTCCGTGGTGGGCGATTTCAATTATTGGATTCAGGGCGAGCATCTGCTCAATGTGCGTTGGGACAGCTCAGGCATTTGGGAAGGTTTTATTCCCGGTGTGGATAAAGGCACAACCTATAAATATAAAATACAGTCCAACAATGGCGGGATAATCACTGAGAAAGCGGATCCGTTTGCTTTGTATTGTGAGCATCCGCCACAAACGGCTTCGGTCATTTGGGACTTAGACTATAAATGGAAAGATAAAAAATGGATGGACACCCGAAAAGACAAAAACGGCTTGGACAAACCGTTTTCGGTGTATGAAGTGCATTTGGGTTCGTGGCGCAGAAACAGTGAAGGCAACTTCCTGACGTATCTGGAAATGGCGGACCAATTGGTGGACTATGTCAAAGAAACAGGCTTCACTCACGTGGAGTTCATGCCGGTGATGGAATATCCGTATGATCCTTCCTGGGGCTATCAGTTGGTGGGGTATTTTGCACCAACGTCCCGATTTGGAAAACCACAGGATTTTATGGTCTTGGTCGATAAATTACACCAAGCCGGAATCGGAGTGATTTTGGATTGGGTACCATCGCATTTCCCGGAAGATGCTCATGGTTTGGGCTTTTTTGATGGCTCCAATTTATACGAGCATCCCGACAGACGAAAAGGATTTCACCCGGATTGGAAAAGTTTAGTGTTCAACTATGGGCGCAATGAAGTGCGTTCGTTCCTGATAAGCAATGCCATTTTTTGGTTGCACCAATACCATGTTGACGGACTGCGGGTTGATGCAGTGGCTTCGATGTTGTACCTGGATTACTCCAGAAAAGAAGGCGAATGGGAACCGAACATTTACGGCGGCAGAGAGAACTTAGACACCATCAGTTTCCTAAAAGATTTTAACGAAGCGGTCTATGCTGATTTCCCGGATGTACAAACGATAGCGGAGGAAAGCACCAGTTTTCCGATGGTGTCACGACCAACGTTTATTGGCGGTTTGGGCTTTGGCATGAAATGGATGATGGGCTGGATGCACGACACCTTACAATATTTCAAAAAAGAACCGATTTACCGACGTTTTCACCAAAATGATTTGACGTTTTCGATGACGTATGCCTTTACCGAAAACTTTATGCTGCCTTTGTCACACGACGAAGTAGTGTATGGCAAGCACTCTATTTTGGGCCGAATGCCGGGCGACGAATGGCAGAAATTTGCCAATCTTCGTTTGCTGTATGGGTATATGTTTACGCACCCCGGGACGAATTTGTTGTTTATGGGTGCCGAGTTTGGCCAAAGCAGCGAGTGGGCTTTTGAAGGGAGTTTAGATTGGCATTTGCTACAATTTGGTTACCACGATGGCATCAAAAAATGCATCACCGATTTGAATGCACTATACAAAAACAATCCGGCGCTGTATGAAAAGCAATTCCACGCAGATGGTTTTGAGTGGATTAATTATTCCGATAGTGAAAATGCGGTGTTGAGCTACATCCGCAAAGGAAATAACGAAAAAGAAAACCTGATTGTAGTGGCTAATTTCACTCCGGTAGTGAGAGAAAATTACAGAATTGGGTTGCCAACCAAAGGCAAATTGACACAAATCTTCAACTCAGATGCTACAGAATACGGAGGAAGCGGTGTGGTAATGACCAAACCCATCAAAATTGACAAAGCACCATGGAACTATAAAGAGTATTCGGCTGAATTGGTGCTGCCACCTTTAGGAGTTTCGGTGTATAAGATTTCGTAAAAATTAGTATTTTCCATAAAAGAGAAGTTAACTTTCAAATTAAGGAAGTTAGCTTCTTTTTTTAGTTATCCTTATCCGCAAACGTTATAGTTAAAAACTACTTTACCAAGATGTAAAATTATCGTTGCCATCTTCGTAAATTTGACCATCGACACAAACCAATCTATATGATTACCAACCAAGAACTAGAGCACAAAGGCGATCAATTTCCATCCAAAATTGTTTCTTTTGAAAAAGACGTTGACAGCATTTATTTCCATACGAATAACAATGTTATTCTAAAAATCACCATCCTCAGAGACAGCTTAATTCGCTTCCGATATACTACCAAAGGCTACTTCAGCAATGACTTTTCTTATGCTATTGATAAAACGCAATCGCATGGATACAATCAACTGGAAGTGGTTGAAGAGAGTCATTATTATTTGATTAAAACCAGCAAAGTATTTTGCAAAATCAATAAAAAAGATTTAAAAATTTCCATTCATGACATAGACGGTTTTACGATTTTGGAAGACGAAATCGGGTTCCATTGGGAAGAATGTTACGAGCACGGCGGGAATATTGTAAAGATGAGTAAAGTCTCAAAAGACGGCGAAAGTTTTTACGGCATGGGTGACAAACCCACGCATTTGAATTTAAAAGGAAAACGCGTTGAAAACTGGGCCACCGACCAATATGCGTTTCACAAAGACCAGGAACCGCTGTACAAAGTAGTTCCTTTCTACATTGGTTTGCATCACAACAAAGCGTACGGGATTTTCTTTGACAATACTTTCAGAACCTATTTTGATTTTTGTCATGAAAGAAGAAACGTAACCAGTTTTTGGGCAGAAGGTGGGGAGATGAATTATTATTTCTTCTATGGTCCAAAGATGAGCGATGTGGTGATTAATTATACCCATTTAACCGGAAAACCGGAATTGCCGCCGATGTGGACTTTGGGCTATCATCAGTGTAAATGGAGTTATTATCCGGAGAGCAAAGTAAAAGAAGTGACCTCTAAATTCAGAGAGCTGCGCATTCCTTGTGATGCGATTTATTTAGACATCGATTATATGGAAGGCTTTCGTTGTTTTACCTGGAGCAAGGAGTATTTTCCGGAACCCAAACGAATGGTAGCCGAATTGGCCAAAGATGGTTTCAAAACCGTGGTCATCATTGATCCGGGAATTAAAATAGACAAAGATTATTGGGTTTACCAAGAAGCCTTAAAGAATGATTATTTCTGCAAACGTGCCGATGGACCGTTTATGAAAGGAAAAGTATGGCCGGGCGAATGCAACTTCCCCGATTATACTAACCCGGATGTGAGAGAATGGTGGGCAGGCTTGTTCAAAGAATTAATTTCGGAAATAGGCGTGAAGGGCGTTTGGAACGACATGAACGAACCGGCTGTGATGGATGTTCCCGGGAAAACGTTCCCGTATGATGTGCGTCACGACTATGACGGAAATCCTTGCAGCCACCGAAAAGCACACAATATTTACGGTACCCAAATGGCCCGCGCGACTTATGAAGGCGTAAAGCGTTTTGCGTATCCGAAAAGACCGTTCATCATCACGCGTTCCGCGTATTCCGGAGCACAGCGTTATACTTCTTCCTGGACAGGCGATAATGTAGCCAGCTGGGAACATTTGTGGATTGCCAATATTCAGATGCAACGGATGTCGATTTCCGGCATGGGCTTTACCGGTTCTGATATTGGTGGTTTTGCCGAGCAACCTTCGGGGGAATTGTATGCGCGCTGGATCCAGTTGGGCGTTTTTCATCCGTTCTGCAGAACGCACTCCTCGGGTGATCACGGCGAACAGGAACCTTGGTCATTTGGCGAAGAAGTTATTGACATCACCAGAAAATTTGTGGAATTGCGTTACCAATTGCTGCCTTATTTGTACACCATGTTTTGGCAGTATGTCAACGAGGGAACGCCGATGCTAAAACCGTTAGTGTATTTTGACCAAGACGATTTCCACACGCATTACAGAACCGATGAGTTTATTTTTGGAAACCAGATTTTGGTTTGCCCAATATTAGAACCAAATGCTCTTGGACGTAGAATGTATTTGCCAAAAGGCAATTGGTATAATTTCTGGACCAACGAATTAATGGAGGGCAAAAGAGAACTTTGGATAAAAACGGATTTCGATCAAATTCCGATTTTCATCAAAGAAGGTGCTATCATTCCCAAATATCCGGTGCAGCAATATGTGGGCGAACTACAGTTTGACGAACTGATTTTGGATGTGTATTACAAATTAGGCAAAGAAAAATCTACCGTGTATGAAGATGCTCAGGATGGGTATGATTATAACAAAGGCCGTTTTTCGCTGCGAACGTTTAACCTGAACGGGAAAGAAAAAGAACTCATTATTCAGCAACATACCGAAGGAACTTTTGAAACACAGTATTCTAAATTCAAAATCAACTTGAATTCCTTGCCGTTTAAAGTAAAGAAAATCGAGATTGACAATGAAAAAATGCCTTTGGAACAAATTCAATTCAACGGAAAGAATTCCATTTTGATTGATAAAGATTTTACGGAATTGCACATTTTTGGAACGTAGATTATATAATTTGTAATTGGAATTATATAAGTATTTTGAGGATAGATTGTGTAAATTTGTGATTCAAATTATAGAATTATGAAAAAAGGTATCTTATTGTGTGTATCGTTAGCGGTACTCTTGGTATTTTCTTGTGCCAAAAACCCTTTTACCGGAAAAAACACTTTAGCTTTAGTTCCGAATAGTGAAATTTTACCATCAGCTTTCGCTCAATACGGAACATTCTTAAAAGAGAATAAGGTTATTTCAGGAACATCAGATGCTAATAAAGTAGTAACTGTTGGAACTAAAATCAAAAATGCTGCTGAGAAATGGCTGAATGCCAATGGGTATCAAGGCTATTTGAAAGATTATAAATGGGAATATAATTTAGTGGATAGCAAAGAAGTAAACGCTTGGTGTATGCCGGGTGGTAAAATTGTAGTGTATTCCGGAATACTGCCTATTACCAAAGATGATGCTGGTTTGGCAACTGTGTTAGGACATGAAGTGTCCCATGCGTTAGCCAATCACGGACAACAAAGAATGAGCGCCGGAATGCTTCAACAGCTTGGAGCTGTTGGTGTGGTTGCTGCTACCGGCAATAAAAGTGCAGAAACCCAACAAATAGCCATGACCGCTTATGGAGCCACCACAGAAATTGGGGGTATGTTACCCTTTAGCAGAAGTCATGAAAGCGAAGCGGATCAGATTGGTTTAACACTAATGGCCATTGCAGGCTATAATCCTGAAGAAGCAGTAGTTTTTTGGTCAAGAATGTCAGCCGTATCAGCAGGAAAGGCACCGCCTGAATTCATGAGCACTCACCCTTCTGATGCCACCAGGATTGCCAATTTAAAGAGACTGGTTCCGGTAGCCAAAGCAGAAGCCGCCAAATTTGGAGTTTATTTTAAATAGCAAAAATGATTATATTTGAATCCCGCCTGGCGGGATTTTTTATTTTAAAAACAGTTTTATGCCAATACTTCCAAAAGGTCATCCAAAATTACTCAACGCCTGGGCTTTCTATGATTGGGCCAACTCGGTTTACAGTTTAGTGATTGCTTCGGCAGTTTTCCCGATTTTTTATAATGCTTTGTTTCCCAAAGCAAATCCTTATATTGTTGTTTTGGGACACAATTTCAAAAACTCGGCACTGATTAGTTTTGTAACGGCGGCGGCTTTCCTGTGTGTAGCTATCTTTTCCCCATTGCTTTCCGGAATTGCGGATTATATGGGAAACAAAAAAATCTTTATGCGCGTCTTCAATTACATTGGAGCCTTATCGTGCATTGGTTTGTATTTTTTTGATTTGAATAATATCTTGCTCGGATTGACATTTTACTTTTTTGGGTTAATCGGTTTTTGGGGAAGTTTGGTTTTTTACAATTCCTATTTACCGGATATTGCTTTCCCGGAGCAACAGGATAAAGTAAGTGCGAAAGGCTATTCTTTGGGCTATATTGGAAGTGTTTTATTGTTGATAGTCAATTTGGCCATGATTATGAAGCCGAAAGTTTTTCATATAACCGATAGCATCGGAAATCCGGCTTCCATAAAAGCCATGCGGTATTCGTTTGCTATGGTGGGTATTTGGTGGATAATTTTTAGTAAATACACTTATTATTATTTACCCAAAGGAAATTCCAATAAACAAAAAGTCAGCTTTTCTGTAATATTCAATGGTTTCAGAGAGTTAAAGAAAGTTTGGAAAATGCTCCAATCGGAAATTCCGCTGAAAAGATATTTAGTGAGTTTCTTTGTATTCAGTATGGCGGTACAAACCGTAATGTTAGTGGCCACTTATTTTGGAGCACAGGAAATTCAATGGAGTAGTCCTGAGGAAAGTCAAATAGGATTAATAACATGCATCCTCTTAATTCAATTAATAGCTATTGCAGGGGCAATGTTGACCTCAAGAGCTTCCGCCATATTTGGTAATGTGAAAGTGCTGATTGTGTTGAATGCCTTTTGGTTACTGCTATGTGGCTTCGCCTATTTTATTACCACACCCAATGATTTTTACATTATGGCAAGTTTAGTCGGATTGGTCATGGGAGGAATTCAATCTCTGGGCAGATCAACGTATTCGAAGTTTTTACCCGAAACAGAAGATACGGCTTCCTTTTTCAGTTTTTATGATGTTTCCGAAAAAATCGGAATCGTAATCGGGATGATGGTGTATGGACTGATTGATCAAATTACTGGTAGTCCGAGATTTGCGATTGTATTTTTGGGAATCTTTTTCTTAACCGGTTTATTATTATTGTTGAGAATCCCAAAAAAATCCTTGACATAAAGGCAAAAAAAATTATATTTGGACTTTATTTATAAAAATGATTATGAAAAACATAAAACTTCTAGCCGGATTATTGTTAATGTTTACGGCTTTCACTTTCACTTCATGTGAGAATGAGCCTATTGATGGTGCTTTGAATCTGGATGATTTTAACACACCGCCGACAGGGCCTGCCGTTTTCAAAGCAGATTTTAGTGGTAGTACTTGGGTAGCCACAACGTCTATCGCAGTGCTGGAAGGGAATTACCTTCAGATTTCCGCCGGTAAACCTAATGGAGAAGGATTCGCTTTCTTAGTTGAAGGTACAGCTGTAGGAACCTATCCAGCCAATACTAACTTACTTGCCTTTACACCAGCCAACACGGATTATGGATATTGGTCAAATAATACGGATAATCCTAGTGAGGATACCGGTTCAATTACAATAAGTAATATAGATACTGTGAATCATACCATTTCCGGAACGTTTCATTACAAAGGCTATTGGTCTGATGATACCGTTACCTCTATACTTCCGATACTATTTACCAATGGGGAATTTCAAAATATTCCATACATAGTTCAACAACAAACAGGCGATACTTTTTTTGCTAAAGTGAATGGGACAGAATTTGTAGATACCGATATTTTAACGGCTACCTTTACAGCAGGAACTGGTCAGGAATGGTTAAGCATTGCCGCTGAAGACGCTAGCACTAACTCGATTACGGTATCCGTTAAAAGCGATGTGACTCCGGGAACTTATCAAATTACCGGTAATGTCGCTGTTGATTCGGCACAAGGAGTTTATAGTGTAGACGGAACCGATTTTGATTCCGTTTCAGGTTCGGTTACCATAATCAGCAAAACGGCTGATAGAATAAAGGGAACCTTTAGTTTTGTAGGTTCGGATGGAACAACAACAACTCCAATTACGGAAGGATCATTTGATGCAGGATACTAACTTTAGCTGAAAATAAAATACTAAATCCGCCATTTCGGCGGATTTTTTTGTGGCATAATCCTTGTCATATTACAACCCTAATCGGTAATATTCGTTTTTATATCGATTTTATGCCATTTCAAATGCGGTACATCGATTTTACTTTATTTGTTGAAAAAGTTGTCCTACATTTGTGTAGCATCGCCTAATTTCTAATGTCATTTTGACTTAATTAAACACTATGCCAAATCGCAATATTTTATCTTTTGACAATCTGTCACTTCAGGAATTCGATACAGAGACCGATTTAATTCCTCTTTTAACACCCGAAGACGAAGAAGAAATGAATAAAGAAGAACTACCCAGTTCTTTGCCTATTTTACCTTTACGCAACACGGTGCTTTTCCCGGGAGTAGTTATTCCTATCTCGGCAGGAAGAGATAAATCAATAAAACTGATTAACGATGCCAATGCCGGAAACAAAATCATTGGTGTTGTCGCTCAAAAAAACGAGGAAGACGAAGATCCTACCAAAAATGATATCTATACCGTTGGAACCGTAGCGCAGATTCTCCGCGTGCTCAAAATGCCCGATGGAAATGTTACGGTTATCCTTCAAGGGAAAAAACGTTTCGCCATTGATGCTGTAACTTCTGAATTGCCTTATTTAAAAGCGAGCATCAAAGAAGTAGATGAAAAACGTCCCGGAACTCACGATACCGAATTTCAAGCCATAATTGATTCTATGAGAGAACTGGCTATTGAGATTATTAAGGAAAGTCCCAATATTCCAACCGAAGCTACTTTTGCCATTAAAAATATAGAAAGTCAATCTTTCTTAATCAACTTCATTTCTTCCAATATGAACCTTACGGTTAAGGAAAAACAGGATTTGTTGATGATTAATGTTTTAAAAGAAAGAGCGTTGGAAACCTTGCGTTACATGAACGTAGAGTTGCAAAAACTGGAATTGAAAAATGATATCCAATCTAAAGTTCGTTTCGATTTAGACCAACAACAACGCGAATATTTCTTGCACCAACAAATGAAAACCATACAGGAAGAATTGGGTGGCGTTTCGTATGAGCAGGAAATTGAAGAAATGCGGGTAAAAGCCAAAACCAAAACTTGGGACGATAAAACGGCCAAACATTTTGAGAAAGAAATCTCCAAAATGCAACGCATGAATCCGCAAGCGCCTGATTTTGGTATTCAAAGAAACTACTTAGAGCTGTTTTTAGAATTGCCTTGGAATCATTTCACCAAAGACAATTTTGATTTAAAACGCGCTGTCAAAATATTAGACCGTGATCATTTCGGTTTAGAAGATGTAAAGAAAAGAATCATAGAGCACTTAGCGGTACTGAAATTGCGAAACGACATGAAGTCGCCAATCCTTTGTCTGACAGGGCCTCCGGGAGTTGGTAAAACTTCTATAGGTAAATCTATCGCAGAAGCTTTGGGTAGAGAATACGTTCGTATTTCGCTGGGTGGTTTAAGAGATGAAGCCGAAATTCGTGGGCATCGTAAAACCTATATCGGCGCTATGCCGGGAAGAATTATTCAGAGTTTGAAAAAAGCGGGAACTTCCAATCCGGTTTTTGTTTTAGATGAAATTGATAAGCTTTCCAACAGTCATCAGGGCGATCCGTCTTCGGCTTTATTGGAAGTTTTGGATCCGGAACAAAACAATGAGTTTTATGATAATTTCCTTGAAATGGGCTATGATTTATCGAAAGTCATGTTCATTGCAACGTCCAATAATATGGCAACAATCCAGCCGGCTTTAAAAGACAGAATGGAAGTCATCAAAATGACCGGTTATACCATTGAAGAAAAAATTGAAATTGCCCGCCAGCATTTATTGCCAAAGCAATTGAAAGAACACGGTTTAACGACTAAGGATGTAGTAATTGGCAAAAGGCAATTAGAAAAAATCGTAGAAGGATATACCCGGGAATCGGGAGTTCGAAGTTTAGAAACTAAGATTGCGCAAGTCATCCGAAATGCTGCCAAATCAGTAGCGATGGAAGAAGAGTACAACGTAAAAGTTACCGATGAAGACATTGTTAAAATTTTGGGGGCACCCAAATTGGCACGCGACAAATCCGAAAGTAACGACGTAGCCGGAGTAGTTACAGGTTTAGCCTGGACCTCTGTGGGTGGTGATATATTATTCATTGAAGCTTTAATTTCGCAAGGAAAAGGAAACCTGACTTTGACCGGAAATTTAGGAACGGTAATGAAAGAATCGGCAACAATTGCGTTAGAATATATCAAAGCCAATGCCGATATTTTTGGTTTAGATGCCGAAATGATTGCCAAATACAACATACACCTGCACGTGCCGGAAGGTGCAACACCAAAAGACGGACCAAGTGCCGGTATAGCCATGCTGACTTCTTTAGTGTCTTTATTGACACAGAGAAAAGTAAAGAAAAATCTAGCGATGACTGGCGAAATTACACTCCGCGGAAAAGTGTTGCCGGTAGGCGGCATTAAAGAGAAAATCTTAGCGGCCAAAAGAGCCAATATCAAAGAAATCATCTTATGCCAAGAAAACAAAAGTGATATAGATGAAATCAAACCGGAATATATTGCCGGACTGACATTCCACTACGTAAAAGAAATGAGCGAAGTGATCGATGTAGCACTTACGAATCAAAAAGTAAAAAACGCTAAGAAATTGTAAAATTTGGCTAGGAAATAAACAGCAAAGGCATAGGTGAAATAACGCTTATGCCTTTTTCTTTTAACTTTTTTTCGTACCATATAAAATAATATCTTCGCATTTCCGTTATAGTATATAGCATAAGCCATTTTTTGATGTTTAGAAAAACAGTTTGTATTGCATTTTGCCTTACTAATTTACTCTCTTTTGGGCAAATTGGCGGAAAATCGGTATACCAATTTCTAAACTTAGTGACTTCGCCAAGACAAGCGGCGTTGGGCGGGAAAGTGTTGACTTTTTATGATAACGATGTCAATCAGGCTCACTTCAATCCGGCTACCATTAACCCGGAAATGGACAATCATTTGGCTTTGAATTACGGAAGTTATTTCGGCGAAGTGACTTATGGAACGGCTGCTTATGCTTATACCTATGATCGCCATGTGCAAACCTTTTTTGCCGGAGTGAACTATGTGAATTACGGAAAATTTGATGGGTATGACGAGAATGGTCAAAAAACATCCAGTTTTACCGGGAGTGAAACAGCATTGACTTTTGGTTATGCTTATAATATTCCGTTCTCTGATTTTTATATTGGTGCCAATGCCAAATTAATATCCTCTACATTGGAATCCTATAATTCTTTTGGCGCTGCGGTTGATATTGGCGCTTTGTTTATTGATACGCGTAATGATGTGAACTGGGCATTAGTCATTCGAAATATCGGAACCCAAATTACGCCTTATGCCGAAACCCGTGAGAAATTGCCTTTAGAAGTCATGATTGGTGTGTCGCAATTGATGGAAAATGTTCCCATTCGCTGGCACTTAACCATGGAAAACATGCAGCAATGGCAATTGGCGTTCTCTAATCCCAACCGGGCACAAGGTTCGTTGGATGGCGGTTCAACTCCCGAGAAAGTTTCCTTTTTTAATAACGCTTTGCGCCACGTGATTGTGGGTGCCGAGTTGTTTCCCGACAAAGGTTTTAATATAAGATTAGGCTACAACTTCAGAAGAGCCGAAGAATTACGTATCTTAGAACAACGAAATTTCTCCGGAATTTCTGTCGGAATAGGATTGAAAGTGAACAATTTAAAATTTAATTACTCTTATTCGCGATACACTTTAGCCGCCAATACCAGTTTGTTTGGGTTGACTATTGACTTTTCGGGAGACAGATAAAACATAAAATAACTAACGTTTTGAAAAAAATTACGATTGCCATTGACGGATTTTCTTCCACAGGAAAAAGCACATTAGCCAAAGAATTGGCCAAACATTTAGGCTATGTTTATGTCGATACTGGTGCTATGTATCGTGCGGTAACACTTTTTGCCATGCAAAATGGGTATATCGATGCCGATTTTTTTGATAAAGAAACCTTGATTCACAGCTTGCCTTATATAAAATTGCATTTTGAGTTCAATCCCGACTTGGGTTTTGGCGAAATGTATTTGAATACAATTAATGTAGAAAAAGAAATCAGAACGATTGAAGTTTCCAGCTTTGTAAGCAAAATTGCTGAGGTTTCTGAAGTCAGAGCCAAATTGGTTGAACAACAAAAAGCCATGGGTCAAGACAAAGGAATTGTAATGGATGGACGAGATATTGGCACAGTAGTTTTTCCCGATGCCGAACTGAAAGTATTCATGACCGCCAGTCCGGAAACCCGTGCGCAACGTCGATATGACGAGTTGCAAGGCAAAGGTGAAAATGTTTCTTATGAAGCTGTGTTGCAAAATGTTCAGGAGCGCGATTACATAGATACGCACCGCGATGATTCCCCACTAAGGAAAGCAGACGATGCTGTTGAAATTGATAATTCCCATCTCACCCGGGAGGAGCAATTTGCCGCTGTTTTAGAATTAGCAGAAGAAGTGACGAAATCGTTGTAATTTTTTGTTTATCTCAATTATAATAGTAGATTTACGGGCTATTTTCTTTAAACCAAAAACTATTATTTATGAGTATAAAATTGAGATTAACATTGATGAGCTTTCTCCAATTTTTTGTTTGGGGAGCCTGGTTGATTACCGTGGGCAATTATTGGTTTGCTACCAAACAGTGGAGCGGTGCCGAATTCGGAGCTATCTTTTCAACATTGGGAATATCGTCAATCATTATGCCGGCCATAACCGGAATCATTGCAGATAAATGGATAAATGCCGAGAAACTTTATGGTATTTTGCATATCCTTGGTGGGATAGCATTACTTTATATCCCTCAGGTCGATAACCCGACTACTTTTTACTGGGTGATTTTTGCCGCCATGTTGTGTTATATGCCTACTATTTCATTGTCAAATTCAGTTGCTTATAATATTTTAAAGAATAACAATTTTGATGTGGTAAAAGTATTTCCACCTATCAGAGTTTGGGGAACGATTGGATTTATTGCCGCCATGTGGTTAACTAACTTGTCCGGAAATAAAGCTTCGGCGAATATGTTTTACATCTCTGCCATATCAGCGGTCATCTTAGGAATCTATTCCTTCACTTTGCCAAAATGCCCACCACAAAAGTTGATTGCCGAGAATGCTACTTTGGCTCAAAAACTAGGATTGGACGCTTTCAAATTATTTGGAACCTACAAAATGGCCTTGTTCTTTTTGTTCTCTATGTTTTTGGGTGGTGCGTTGCAACTAACCAATATGTATGGTGATGTGTTTTTATCAGAGTTTGGAAAAATCCCGGAATACGCTAACAGCATTATTGTGACCAAATCCACGTTGATCATGTCGATTTCACAGATATCAGAGACCTTATTTATTTTGGCGATTCCTTTCTTCTTAAAGCGATTTGGGATCAAACAAGTGATGTTGATTTCGATGTTGGCTTGGGTATTGCGTTTTGGCCTGTTTGCCTTTGGAAACCCTGCTGATGGATTGTGGATGATTATTATGTCATGTATCGTTTACGGAATGGCCTTTGATTTTTTCAACATCTCAGGTTCGCTGTTTGTAGAAACGACTACTGATTCTAAGATTCGTTCTTCGGCTCAGGGATTGTTTATGATGATGTCAAACGGTTTTGGTGCTTTCTTTGGCGGCTTACTTAGTGGTATTGTGATTGATAAATTCTTTACGTATGACGGTGTTAGAGACTGGCATCATATATGGCTTTCGTTTGCCGGCTATGCTTTGGTGATTGCGATTGCTTTTGCGGTGTTATTCAAACACAAACATAATCCGAATGATGTGGCCAAAGTGAGCCATTAAAAAATAAAATTCAAACCCGATAATTCCCTGATTATCGGGTTTTTTATGCAATGCCATTTCTGTCTAGCCCCGATGATTTGAAATTAAAAGGAGGACAGCCAGTGGCTGTCAGGTATTTTTGCTTTAGCAAACTTCAATAACGGACAGCGGGAAAATGGAATCCTTTAAAGCCCAAGCCTTTCGCTTCAAAATAAATTACGGTAAAAGGTGATTTTTCTAGTTGTAAATATTTTGTAATTAAGATTTTATGCTTACTTTTGCACACCTTTTGGCGAAGAAGAGTTTCCATTAGGGTTCAACTATTTAAATCTAACACTGTTGTGTTTTTAATCGCAGTAAGAAACTCAAAGAACATAACATACAAATTTTTTTATCAGCATGGCTGTATTAAACAAAGATCAACAAGAGTTTTTAGCAGATTTTAACTGGCACAATTACGCGGAAGGAATTGACGCAGTAGATGCCAAAAACCTACAGGAGTTTGAAGATTTAGTAACTAAAACGTTCATTTCAACAGACCAGGAAGAAGTAGTAGAAGGTGTAGTAGTTAGAATTACTGACAGAGACGCAATTGTTGACATCAATGCAAAATCGGAAGGTGTTATTTCATTAAACGAATTCCGTTACAACCCAAGTTTAAAAGTGGGTGACAAAGTTGAAGTATTAATCGACGTTCGTGAAGACAAAACGGGTCAATTAGTATTATCACACAGAAAAGCAAGAACTATCAAATCATGGGATAGAGTTATTTCTGCTAACGAAACAGGTGAAATTGTTACCGGTTTTGTGAAATGTAGAACTAAAGGTGGTATGATTGTAGATGTTTTCGGAATCGAAGCTTTCTTACCAGGTTCACAAATTGATGTGAAACCAATCCGTGATTACGATGTATACGTAAACAAAATGATGGAATTTAAAGTTGTGAAAATTAATCACGAATTTAAAAACGTTGTTGTTTCGCACAAAGCGCTTATCGAAGCGGATATCGAAGTTCAGAAAAAAGAAATCATTGGTCAATTAGAAAAAGGACAAGTATTAGAAGGTGTGGTTAAAAACATTACTTCTTATGGTGTGTTCATTGACCTTGGAGGTGTTGACGGATTAATCCACATTACTGACCTTTCTTGGTCAAGAATCAACCACCCAAGCGAAGTTCTTGAATTAGATCAAAAATTAAACGTTGTTATCCTTGATTTCGATGATGAGAAAACAAGAATCCAATTAGGTTTAAAACAATTAAACGCTCACCCATGGGATGCTCTTGATGCTAAATTAGCAGTAGGAGATAAAGTGAAAGGTAAAGTAGTAGTTATCGCTGACTACGGTGCTTTCATTGAAGTAGCTGAAGGTGTTGAAGGTTTAATCCACGTTTCTGAAATGTCATGGTCTACGCACTTGCGTTCGGCTCAGGATTTCGTAAAAGTGGGTGATGTTGTTGAGGCAGTTATCTTAACTCTTGATAGAGATGACAGAAAAATGTCTTTAGGCATCAAACAAATGACACAAGATCCATGGACAGACATTACCTCTAAATATCCTGTAGGTTCTAAACACACAGGTATCGTTAGAAACTTTACTAACTTCGGTATATTCGTTGAGTTAGAAGAAGGAATCGACGGTTTAGTGTATATCTCTGACTTGTCTTGGACTAAGAAAATCAAACACCCATCAGAATTTGTTAACGTAGGTGACAAATTAGATGTAGTAGTATTAGAGTTGGATGTTGACGGACGTAAATTATCGTTAGGTCACAAACAAACTACTGCTAATCCTTGGGACAAACATGAAGATGCTTTCGCGGTTGGAACTATCCACAACGGAACTATCGCTGAGATTGTTGACAAAGGAGCTACTGTTGATTTCGGAGATGATGTAGTTGCATTTATTCCAACGCGTCACTTAGAAAAAGAAGATGGTAAGAAATTGAAAAAAGGTGAGGCAGCTGACTTCAAAGTAATTGAATTCAACAAAGAATTCAAAAGAGTTGTAGCTTCTCACACGGCTATCTTTAGAGAAGAAGAAGAGAAAAATGTTAAAGCAGTAGCTGAATCAGTTGCTTCAAATAACAATGCTCCTGCTTCCACTTTAGGAGATAACAATGACATTCTTGCCGGATTAAAAGCAGAAATGGAAAAGAAAGAGAAAAAATAATTTCTCCCTTCTTATAAATCAAAAGGTCCCGAGCAATCGGGACTTTTTTTTGTTTAATTGTTATAGTACTGCCGCTGCCAAATTTCGGAATTGAAGTTTTTCCCCATCATGAAAAAGTAATAGGCAAAAACCGCAAAGATGGATTTAAAGCTGAACAAAAAAATAATAATAGGCGCCATGGGAACCGATTTGCTCAAGTTGTTGGTAGGAAGCACCCACGTTATCCCTAAACTGATAATAATACTGAACAACGTAAAATTCCAAAGGTTCTTCACCGGAAGCACAAGCAACTTGCGCGTTCTGTTGATTTCCTTTCCCCATTGGTGTACCAAATAATAATAGTCGTTTCCAATGGGCACAAAAAGCAACGGATCATCGTAATTCAACAGATGAAAAGCCTTGCTGGGCGCAATGATTTTGAACCCACCCAAAATAGTGTTGTGCTCTTTTTCCATCATTCTAATCTTCGAAATGGCTTCTTCGGGTATGGTGTTTTTGAATAAATGACTGTCCAGAAACCGCAGGCGGTAGTCAATGCAGATGGTTTTGATTTGTTCCAAATGAAAAACCTTATCGGTTTCCAGTAAATCCAACAGCAAAACATTCACTTTTGTTTCACTTTTTTGCTGCAACGTCGTCACAATTTCCCCGCGCTCTGTTTCATTTTCGGCAAAAATGGCGCTCACTTCTTCCAAAATGGCCGCTTCCGATTTGAATTTTTTTCTTTCAGTAAGTAATTCTTTTTCCAGATTCAATCTATTACTAAGCATCTTTTTACAGTTTTAATGAATTGATAACTTGGGTATTACTACTTCTAAAGTACAAAATAATTTTACAGCTCAGCTCGCAAATTGCGATTAATTAGCCTGCAACAGCTGTTAAAATTTCCAAAAAAAGAAACCCTTTCAAAAACCAAGAATCAGTTGTCGGCGTAAATGGAGTTATAACTTTTAAAACATAAAACTAAAGTACTATGAAAACGAGAAATTTTTTAACATCCGCCTGTTTTGCTCTAACACTATTAGTAGGAACTGCCGCTTTTGCCCAAAAAGAGAAAACGGTCACCGTTGGTGGTGCGCCCATGTATCCTTCTAAAAACATTATTGAAAATGCCGTAAACTCTAAAGACCACACCACTTTAGTAGCCGCCGTAAAAGCTGCCGATTTGGTAGAAACCCTGCAAGGTAAAGGGCCATTTACCGTGTTCGCACCAACCAATGCGGCATTCGACAAATTGCCAAAAGGCACGGTAGAGACTTTATTGAAACCGGAAAATAAAAAACTGTTGCAAACCATTTTGACCTATCACGTAGTAGCCGGTAAAATGAACGCGTCTGATATTGCAGCAGCCATTAAAAAAGGAGGCGGAAAAGCCACGTTGAAAACCGTAAGTGGTGGTACACTTACCGCCTGGATGAAAGGCAAAGACTTATACCTCACCGATGAAAATGGGAAAAGTGCCAAAGTAACCATAGCCGACGTAAACCAGTCTAACGGTGTGATTCATGTGATTGATGCAGTAGTGACGCCAAAATCATAATTTTATACTCAATATACTTCGAAATACATTTTGTATAAAAGAAAAGCCTCCCAGTTTTGTTGGGAGGCTTTTTTATTTTATAGAAAAATAACTTATTCTCTTAAATCGCGCCAACTTCTGGTTTTAAATTCTTCTGAAACTAGCTCCTGATTTTGTCAATCCGCCCGTCTGCCGGGATTATGGAATTGATTTACCCTTAATGATAAAATTAGTTATGTATAAACATATTTCTCTATATTTGATTAAAAAGTCTGGATATGAATAAATTATACTTGCTTTCCCTGTTTTTATTATTTAGTGTTGGTCGTTTACATGCTCAGGCACCAAGCGTTGTTTGGGAAAAAGTATTGGGCGGAACAGCTCTGGACATAGCGACAGCTATTCAGCAAACAACCGATGGTGGGTATGTATTTGTTGCTTTTACTAAGTCAGTCGACGGCGATGTAACACAAAACCATGGAAATACCGATTTATGGGTTGTAAAACTCGATGACTTGGGCAATATTCAATGGCAAAAGACATTTGGAGGTAGTGATGGAGAATATGTCCGTGGGATTCAACAAACTTTTGATGGGGGATATGTTGTAGTGGCGACTACACTATCAAATGATGGAGACCTTACTTTTAATCATGGTCAGACGGACTATTGGGTTCTTAAGCTTACTGCCGCAGGAAATATGGATTGGCAAAAAACTTATGGCGGAATAGGTGTCGATGATGCCTATGATATCAAACAAACTGCAGACGGAGGATATGTTGTAGTCGGTAATTCCTATAGCAGTTCATTCAATAGTGATGTTACAAATCCCATTGGAGGAAGTGATGTTTGGCTTGTTAAATTGGATGGAAACGGAAATATCGAATGGCAAAAATCATACGGAGGAGAAGGGGATGATGTTGGAATGAGAGTTAGTCAAACTTCTGATGGAGGCTATGTTATTGGAGGCTATACCTTTTCAAATATTGGGGCTGAAGGCGGTCAGGGCACCAACGATTTTTATGTAGTTAAAGTTACTGCGTTAGGAACTATGGAATGGCAAAATGTTATTGGTGGTTCAGGCAATGAATATGGTTTTAATGCCATACAGCTTAACGATGGAAGTTATATGGTTGGTGGATATACAACCTCCACAGACAATGGCATAATGAATCATGGTGTGCAGGATGGTTTGATTGCGAAATTAGACCCTTTCGGTGTACTGCAATGGCAAAAAACCCTAGGAGGCTCTGATTATGATGAAATTGAGAATATTGAAAAAACAGCTGACAACAAAATTATCGTATCAGGATTAACACATTCCTATGATGGCGATGTTACCGATTATCATGGTAATCAAGATGCTTGGGTTGTTGCGGTTGATACTGATGGAGTGATACTATGGCAAAAAACATACGGCTCAACAGATGGTGAAGACATTGAACATTTAAAACAAACGACAGATGGTGGATTTATAATGGCTGGAGCTAAATTTCCACCTTATGGAAATTCTTCAACAACGAACTGTTGGGTTGTTAAACTTAATTCAGGGCAGCTGTCAACAAATACTTTTGATACTGCAGCTATAAAAGTATACCCTAATCCTGTAAAAGAGACTTTTACTTTCAGTGTTGATCCAAGTGTTCTCATTAAATCGGTTCACATTTATACCCTGCTTGGACAATTAGTGCAAACCAATGAAAATATAATGTCAACAATTAATGTTTCCCAACTTAAATCCGGGAGTTATTTACTGAAAGCTGAAAGTGATAAAGGAGTCTTTACTGCTAAATTTATTAAAGAATAAAAAAAATCCCGATGATACCATCGGGATTTTTTGTTATTGTCTTAAACTCGCACCCAGTTCGGTTTCGATGTTTTTCTGTAGTTTGCTCATGATTTTGTCAATTTGCTCATCGGTCAGCGTTTTCGTACTGTCCTGCAAGGTGAAACTCACGGCATAGGATTTCTTGCCTTCCGGCAGATTTTTACCTTGGTACACGTCAAATAGATTTACCTCTTTCAACAACGATTTTTCGGTTTGACGGGCAATGGTATAAATGGCATCAAAAGCTACGGCTTCGTCAACCAATAAGGCCAAATCTCTACGTACTTCAGGATATTTAGGAATATCGGTGAATTTGATTTTGGTACCAATTAATTTTAGAATCAGATTCCAATTGAAATCGGCATAAAATACTTCCTGTTTGATGTCAAAATGCTTTAGTATTGATTTCTTCACGGTTCCGAATTCTACCAAAGTATCGTTACCACAAGCAATCGCCAGGCCTTCGGCAAACACATCCGAAACTACCGGTTTGTTTTGGGTTTTGCACACGCCCAATCGCTCCAAAATACTGGTTACATAGCCTTTGAACAAAAAGAAATCTGTTGGTTTTTGGGCATTCGTCCAGCTCTCGGCACTTCTGTCACCGGAAACAAATAAAGTCAAATGCTTTGGTTCATCATAACCCGAAGGCAATTTGTGATAAGTTTTCCCGAATTCGAATAATTTCAAATCGCCATTTCTACGATTGATATTATACGAAACGGCTTCCAAACCAGAGAACAGCAATGACTGACGCATAGCCGATAAGTCATTGCTCAACGGATTGAGCATCATCACATTGTATTCTTCCTTTAACTGCTCTGATAATTTCACATAGTCAGGGGTAGTCAGGGAGTTGGCCATCATTTCATGAAAACCATTGGCATTCAATTGTGTGGCGATGATATTTTGTACTTTATAATCTTCGGTTCTGGCCGAATTGGAAACTGTGGCATTCAGTTTTTTAGTAAAATTGATGTTGTTATAGCCATACACGCGAAGGATTTCCTCAATCACATCTACCTCGCGTTGCACATCTACACGGTAGGAAGGAATAATCAATCCCAAACCGGCATCGGAAACGGTAGTCACTTTAATGTCCAACGAAGCCAATATTTTCTTGATGGTTTCTTTGGATAATTCCTGTCCGATCAATTTGGTGGTTTTATCAAAATGAAGAAACACACGGAAATCTTCAATCGCCTTTGGATAAATATCAATGATGTCCGAAGTGATTTCGCCACCGGCTACTTCTTTAATCAAAAGGGCCGCGCGTTTCAAAGCAAATTCGGTAATAGTAGGGTCAATACCTCTTTCAAAACGGAACGAAGCATCGGTATTCAAAGCATGACGCTTAGCCGATTTTCGAATAGAAACCGGATTAAAATAAGCACTTTCCAGGAAAATGGAATTCGTAGTTTCGGTAACACCCGAACCTTTTCCGCCAAAAACACCGGCTAAACAAAGCGGTCCTTTTTCGTCACATATCATCAAATCTTCTTCGTGCAGGGTTCTTTCTACTTCATCAAGCGTGGTGAATTTAGTTCCGGCAGCTACGGTTTTTACTATGATTTTCCCATTGATTTTGGCGGCGTCAAACGCATGAAGCGGTTGTCCTAAATCGTGCAGGATATAATTGGTAACGTCAACAATATTGTTTTTGGGTGTCAATCCAATGGCTTTCAAACGGTTTTGCAACCATTCCGGCGAAGGCTTCACGGTAAGTCCCGACAAAGTCACTCCACAGTATCTTGGCGCTAATTTGCTGTCTTTGACATCCACGTCAATCTTAAGAATTCTTTTGTCAATTCTGAAAGTACTAACTGATGGCGTAATCAACTCGATGTTGCTATTTTTTTGCAATAAACTGGCACGCAAATCACGGGCTACACCGTAGTGTGACATAGCGTCGGCGCGGTTAGGTGTTAAACCAATTTCGAAAACTTCATCATTTTCTATGTTGAATACTTTGGCACAAGGCGTTCCCGGTTTTAGTTTCTCGTCTAAAACCATAATCCCGTCATGGCTTGTTCCCAGACCTAATTCGTCTTCGGCACAAATCATTCCGTGACTTTCCTGTCCGCGGATTTTTCCTTTTTTGATTTCAAATTCCACACCGTCTTTGTCAAACAATTTGGTTCCGATAGTGGCCACAGGCACTTTTTGTCCGGCGGCTACATTGGCAGCACCACAAACGATTTGCACCGGAGTTCCATCACCTAAATCAACGGTAGTTACTTTCAAACGGTCGGCATCCGGGTGTTTTTCGCAAGTCAATACATGACCTACCACCACACCTTCGAGTCCGCCACGAACGGATTGGTATTTTTCCACCACTTCCACTTCCAACCCTAAATCGGTCAGTATGGCTGAGGTCTCCTCTGATTTTAAATCTATTTTAATGAATTGTTTTAACCAATTGTATGAAATTCTCATGTAGCGTACTTTAAGGCAGCAAATATAAGGATTACAGTTTTTAGATTAAAATATATTTTGCTCCAAAAACGGTATTGTTGGGAACGGTTCCGATTGTCAGATTCCTGATTTTTTATCGGTATTTTTTAAGAAATGGCAATTAACAACTGTTAAAATTATCCTATCAATAAAATTGTGCTATAAATTGGGTGAATTGTGCTATTCCGGGTTGGAGATTGAAATTACATTTGATTAAATCAAAAAAAAATAATTATGAGTAATTTAATTCAAAGACCTACTTTCAAAGATAAGTATGATAATTACATAGGCGGAAAATTTGTACCGCCAGCCTCCGGACAGTATTTTGACGTGGTGTCTCCGGTTGACGGAAAAGTGTTTACCAAAGCGGCTCATTCCAACAAGGAAGATTTGACTTTAGCGGTGGATGCGGCACACGAGGCGTTCAAAACCTGGAGCAAAGTTTCGGTTACAGACCGAAGCAATTTGTTGATTAAAATAGCCCAGGTTATGGAAGATAACTTGGCGTATTTGGCTGCCGTAGAAACTATTGATAACGGAAAAGCCGTTAGGGAAACTTTGGCTGCTGATTTGCCCTTAGCCATTGACCACTTCCGCTATTTTGCCGGAGTTATCCGCGCGGAAGAAGGCTCGGTAAGTGAATTGGATGAGACTACTGTTTCCCTAATTGTACATGAGCCTATTGGTGTAATCGCCCAAATTATTCCGTGGAATTTCCCCTTATTAATGGCCGTTTGGAAATTGGCTCCGGCTCTAGCCGCAGGCAACTGTGTGGTGTTAAAACCGGCAGAAAACACACCTATTTCCATTATGGTTTTAATGGAATTGATAGGCGATTTAGTACCGGCAGGCGTACTTAACGTAGTCAACGGTTTCGGTTCCGAATTAGGAAGAGCTTTGGTCACCAATCCGAAAGTAGCCAAAGCCGCTTTCACCGGTTCTACTGCCACCGGAAGAATGGTCATGCAATATGCTACCGAAAACATAGTACCGGTGACTTTAGAATTAGGCGGAAAATCACCCAACATTTTCTTCCCCTCAGTAATGGATGCTGATGATGAGTTTTTAGATAAAGCTATAGAAGGAGCTGTTTTATATTGCTTAAATCAAGGCGAAGTGTGTACTTGTCCCTCGCGTTTGCTAGTGCATGAATCTATTTATGACCAGTTTATTGAAAGAGTTTTGGAAAGAGTGGCTGCGGTAAAAACCGGAAATCCGTTAGACCCAACGGTCATGATGGGAGCGCAAGCCTCGAAAGTGCAGAAAGATAAAATCATGACTTACATCAATTTAGGAAAAGAAGAAGGAGCAGAGCTCTTAATTGGTGGCGAGGAGAACAAACTGGGCGGCGATTTGGATAACGGTTATTACATCAAACCAACCGTTTTCAAAGGAACGAACAAAATGAGAATCTTCCAGGAAGAAATATTCGGACCGGTATTAGCCGTGACTACTTTCAAAACTACGGAGGAAGCTATTGCCATTGCCAATGATACGCTTTATGGTTTAGGAGCCGGTGTTTGGACTCGCGATGCACACGAATTATACCAAGTGCCAAGAGCCATCCATGCAGGTAGGGTTTGGGTAAACAGTTACCACGCTTATCCTGCAGGAGCTCCGTTTGGAGGATACAAACAATCCGGTATTGGTAGGGAAAATCACAAAATGATGTTGGCGCATTACCGTCAAACCAAAAACATGTTGATTTCGTATAACAAAAGCAAATTAGGATTCTTTTAATAACAGTATAATGGTTGGTTAAATACACCGCAGGTCGGCTTTCCTGAGTTGATTTGCGGTTTGTTTATTCTTAAAATAACAAGTATGAAACGATTAGCAGTAACCGAAGCCGCTTCAACATTGATAGCCATGCTCCGGGAAAAGTTTGGCGATTTAATGTTCTATCAGGCGGGTGGTTGTTGTGAAGGCACGCAGCCTCAGTGTTTTGAAAAAGGTGGTTTTTACTTAAGGACAGACGATGTGTGTATCGGTCAGGTTGACGGCTTTGATTTTTGGCTCGATAAAGATTTATACGAATATTGGAAAAATGCACATTTCACCTTAGATGTCATGGACGGCATAGGAGCGGGCGGCTTTTCTTTGGAAACCCCTTATGGCAAAACCTTTATCATCCATTACCGACTGTTTACCGAAGAAGAATTAATGCAGTTGGAACCGGTAAAATACAATACGTATGATTAGTGCGAGGTGAAATTCATTAACTGATACTGCTTTGGCGTTACGCCTTCGTATTTTTTGAACAGTCGAATAAAGTAATTGCAATCTTCAAAACCGGTAGCATACGACACTTCGTTGATGTGAATGTTCGGGTTGCTGAGGAGTTTTTTGGCGTATTTTATCTTTTCGTTTAAGATGTATTCTATTGGGCTCATGCCCAATTCTCTTTTAAAATAGCGGTAAAACGAAGTCGTACTCATGCAGGCTTTATCGCTCAGCTCTTTTAAACTAATGGTTTCCCGAATATTCTTTTTGATGAATTCAATCGATGGGGAAATCGGACTGTTGTTGTCTAAATACTTTTCGCTATCAAAGCGTTTGGAAGTTTGCGTTTGAATAATTCGGATGATTAACTCCTGTAAGGTCAAATCGGCTATGGCGTCTTTGGTGATAGCATCGCCCATACATTCCTTAATCAGCTTATTGATGGTGCCGGCCAATTCCACATTGTTGTAGAAGAAATAATTTTCGTGGTCTAATTTCCAGAGATTGTTTTTGCCTTCTTTGGGGTACTTTTCATTTAAGAAATCCAACGTATCGGTGATGATTTGATGGTCAATCGCCAAGGCAATACACTGGGTTGGATTTTCTTTGGAAGCTTCCGGAAAATCAATTTTCATTTCCACATTCGACGGCACGATTACGGTCTCTCCCGGTAAATATTCAAACTGCGGTTCTTCAAAAAGATGCATGATTTTTTTTCCGCGCAACATGCTCGTTACCACCAAGTCATTGAACTTGAGTGGCACCAATTCTGATTTCTGATACGTTTCAAAAATGTTCAGTTCGCAATGATCCAACGAAAATATGGTGCGGTTTTCCACCAAAGTCTTTAACGACTTTTCGTGTGTAAGTGCCGGTTTGTGCAGTAAGGATTTAATCGACATAAAGAAAATATAAGCAATACTAAAGTACTGTTTTAATTGGTATAATTCCAAAATGGAATCATAAAATTTCCTCCCCGTGCTTCTTGATGTTAGTCGCCATTTTATAGTTAGTAGTAAAAAATAAAACCAGCTATGGCACCAAACCGCTGTTGTGTGGAGTTATATTTTTAATTGCTCTGAAATTATATTGGGTTTATCATTTTCCCGGAACCATTTTGTTACAATTTTCTTTGGTTCAAAATAAATTGTATCAATGCAAACCGCTTTGGTAACCGCCTCACATACTTCAGTTGCTACAGATTGCGTTTTGGAAGTAATAATATTTTCAACTTCAATTTGATCCGTGTCATAATTCACTTTGGCCACATAGTTTTGATGAAGATCGAACGCCAGGTATTCGCCGATGACCTTAAGTTTTAAAGATTTTTTAAGGGGTAAAAAGAAGCCGTTCCAACACGGACTTCCACATCCGGCTTTTAGTAAAATGTAGTCATTATTCTCCGCCATAAATTTTGGTAGCCAAGCGTCTGCCCCTTTCAGGTCGAATGGTTCGTCGTAGGTTCGCAATTCGCCATCACAATACCACTGTAAATAGGCTTTATCTCCAATCTTTTTGAATTTTATCTTATGATTTAATGGAGTTTTGAAATTGTCAACTTGAAGATAATTTTTAGAAATTCCTTTTCCACAGGATATGGACATCAGGAGAAAAAATAGTATTATGGTGGTAAGCAGAAGTTTTTTCATAATGGCATATAACGTTTCGCCCTAGCGACGATTAATTAGTAATGATTCCGGGTTTAAAATTCAGTGTAAGTTTCTAGTCATGCAGTTGCTACAAGCCGCAGTTGTGCGGTGGTTTATTTTGAATAGTTATAATAAGATGAACTATAAAATAAATGCTTATTCTTGGAGTTCTTTATTGACTTATTCATTATCCACAAATCATTTTTCTCATATACATACATTACATTTTCAATGAAACAAATGTCAAAAGCATCTACAAATTCCTGATACTTTGTAAAAGCGTTAAACTTAAAATGTATTGCTTTTATTGTATCATTTGATTTTGCCAGCGAATGAACTGCATTTCGATACTCTTTAAAAATATCTTTATCAGTATTATCATTTCCTGTCAGTTCATAAGTGTGGATTTTTTTATCTTTTAAAAGATCATTTAGCGTAAACTTGTAATGCTTCCCTAACTTTTCCGTATAGATTGCCATAGCAACAGAACATTCTTTACAAAATTTAAATTTTGGAATAGTATAGAAAACTACTACGCATAGCATAATAGTCAGAACTGTTAAAACCAAACTAATATTAAAAAAACGTCCTCGCATATCTAATTTTTTTAAAGCTTGTCTACAACGTTTCGCGGTTTCCTTAGGCAGTCGCTTCGTTCATGTGCAGCAACTGTGATGATTTACTATAGTGTTCCGTCACTTCGAGTGTTTTGAGCAAGGCTCAAAAGGTATCGAGAAGCACAAGCCACGGAGCTATTGCGCCAAATGGCTGTTAGTGGCAGTGTTAATCTATAACCATTTTTTTTCACTTTCTGTTGCGTCAAGAATGTCAATTTTAAAAATGGATTTAAACTTTTCTGCTACATTAAAAGCATCATTCTTGTCTTGAGTTTTATAAAATGTAATATGTTTATTTCCTTTATAAAATAAATTTAATAAAATTACATCGCTTTGTAAAGTTGCTTCAGCAGTTACAACTCGAATTGTTTGGTTCTCTTTTGTTTTAAAAACAGAAACATATTCAAATTCTGGACATTGTTTCCATTTTCCAAAATTGTATCCAAATATTGATTTTATATTTCTAAATGAATTGTTTTCTAAATGAATTTCGGAACCTTCTGTCGATAACAAGTTCAAACCGATTACAAGAAATATTGCTCCAAATATGATGTTGGCAAATATGAAAGTGTATAAGCCAAATACTAATATAACAAATCCGAGTATTTTCTTAAACAACGGAACATCTTTCAGGTAAATAATTGTATTCATATTTTATTTTTAGAATTATGCTGTGACATTGCTACTAACGTGTCGCGGCTTGGCGTTAGTAGAGGCAAGTTAAAGAAAAATGCGATAAGAAATGCTGAAGTTCAGAGTATTTTCCAAGAAAGATAAACGAGCTATTACGCCAAACCGCTGTTGGCAGTAGTTTTTTTTTAATCTAATCTTTTAGCCAAATTCAGATTCAACTTTTCAACTTTCAAATCTATTCTGACGAGTTCTATTATTTTCTCGAGTGAAATCTCTAAGTTATCATATGCCGTTGTTGTTAAATTTGAGTTGCAATTAAACGCTGATGTAACAAAATGAATTGCTTCATGAGAAAATGAATCCATTTCTTTATAAATATTGTTGGGCAATATTGGAATGTTTCTAAAAATTACTTTTTGAAAGTCATAACCTAGACTATAGTATCTTCCACATTCCTCTCCATGAGCTACTTCCCATTCTTCTTTTGTCCCTTCGAATTCTTGCAATTCCTCAACAAGAAAAAATAACTGTTCGTAGGTTTGGCTTGCTTGAAAAATCAAGTCTTTATAGGCAAGAACTTTTTCTTGAAAAATAAAATCTTGGTTAGATTTATTACGTTCTCTTCTGAAACTAAGAAAAGGAATTAGAAGAGCAATTATAGAAATTACGCTTGCGAATATGGCTAAATTATCAGATGATGTCATTAATTGTAGGGGTTAAAAAATTACTGCCAACTACTAAATACACCCAACTTCCGGTGTCTTTAGTAAGCTAATTTGCTATCCAAATATACCCAACCTCCTGTAATAATCCTTATTTCCTCACAAATTTCTCTTTTGGGCGTTATTTTTTGTCTTTTTATCGGTTTCCGCGCTCCCTAAGAAGTCTTCCGCTGTTCCTTTGGTGCTTTCCGCGTTCCCTATGAGGTCTTCCGCCACCTTCTTACTCCTTTCCGCGTCTTCTAAGCTGCTTTCCGCCGGCGGAACGCACCAAAAAGGTGGCGGAACTCATTAAGAAGGTGGCGGAACGCACTAAGAATGTGACGGAATGCACTAAGAAGGTGGCGGAACGCACCAAGAATGTGGCGGAAACCAGTAAGAAGGTGGCGGAACGCATTAAGAAGGTGGCGGAAACCAGTAAGAAGGTAGCGGCAACCATCAGGAAGGCGCCGGAACGCCTCAAGAAGGTAACGGAAGCCGGTAAGAAGGCTTATAAATTCAAATTACCTGCCAATTCTTTCAGGCTGATTTCGGAGAGCTTGGCCTGCAACTGCGCATTGGTGTTGCGTACTTTGGCATTGATGTAATTCAGTTGCGCCGTTCTAAACTCAATAGGAGTGATGGTGCCAATTCGGAATTTCTCTAAAGTAATGTCTAAGTTTTGCTTGGCAATGGCTTCGTTTTTTTCTTCTAATTGCATCCAATCCAAATAGGTCAGATAGGTTTGATACCCACTTTCCAGTTGGGCATTCAAGGTTGAGGTTTGTTGGGCAATGGCAATTTTAGAATTCTCGATTTCCAATTGGGCAATTTTCTCGGTTCGCTTTTGGGCAAAACCGTCAAAAAGATTCAGGCTGGCACTAAAACCATAATTCAGCCCGCGGGAATAGGAAGAGGAAGTAAAGCCCAAACTTGATTGGCTTTCGGCAAAATTATATCCGGTGTTGACTTTCACCGTAGGATAGCGGTTGGCTTTTACTTGTTTTAACTGTAGTTCGGCCACTTTTTTGTTGATGATTTGAGCTTCCAGTTCGGGGTTTTGTTTGGTGGCTAAATCGGTAAGGGTGGGCAACAGTAAACTTTTATCCACCTGAATGGCCTCTACCACTTTGAAATCGGTTTTTACCTCGCGGGCTAAGATTTGATTCAACAAAATTTTGGCATTAGCCAACGATTCTTTTTGTTTTAACAGCGCGGTTTGGTCGGTATTCAAATCCACTTGGGCGTTCAGCACTTCTAGTTTAGAAGCCTTGCCAATACTGAATCGGTTTTGCGCCACCGTCAATCGTTGGTTGGAAATGACTATCGAACTGTCTAAAGCCGCCAACTGTTGCTGTTGCTGTACCAAATCAAAATAAGCCGCCTGCACATCGCTGATTTTGGTAAGGATAGTGAGTTTTAATTTGGAGTCACCCAGTTTTTGTAATTCCTCCAGCTGACTTTTTTTGGCAAACATTTTAAAGCCGTCAAATACCGTCCAATCCAATCCAACGCCATAGGTAAGGCTGTTGTTTTTGGCATTGTTCAATTCGGTAGTGGTGCCGTCCTGTCGGGTTTGCTTGCTGTATTGAATGCTGTTGTTGTCCGCAATGTTGGCGGTTACCTTCGGCAGCATACCGGCATTGCCCGCGGTGGCATTGGCTTCATCCATTTTTAAATTATTGGAGGCTATCCGAATATCAAAATTGTTTTCCAGGGCAATTGTAACGGCATCTTCCAGTTTCAATAGTTCCTGTGCCTGGCTTTTGGGTAAAAACCCCAAAAACAGCAGGATGATGTATATTGCTTTCCTTTTCATAATCAATTATTTTTCTAAACGCTCAAGATTGTCAAATTCCGGACGGTGTTTCTTTTGTTTTGCCCACATTAAATAGAAGGACGGAATCACAAACAAGGTCAGTATCAACGAGAAAATGGTTCCGCCCACAATCACAACCCCCATTCCGATTCGGCTGGTAGAAGCTGCGCCAAGCGATAAGGCAATTGGCAAGGCTCCTAAGGCAATGGCTAAACTAGTCATTAAGATGGGGCGAAGCCTGGCTTCCGAAGCTTGCACAATGGCCTCGTATTTGGGTACGCCCTGTTCGCGCAATTGGTTGGCAAATTCAACGATTAGGATTCCGTTCTTGGTTACCAAACCTATCAGCATCACGGTGCCAATTTGACTGAAAATATTCCAGGTTTGGCCAAATAACCAGAGCGAAAATAAGGCTCCGGCCACCGCCATCGGCACGGTTAAGATGATAATAAACGGATCGATAAAACTTTCAAACTGAGCGGATAAAATCAAATAAATCAACAGCAATGCCAAGCCAAAAGCAAACATTGTATTGGAACTGCTTTCCACAAAGTCTCTGGATTCGCCACCCAAATCGGTAGTAAAAGTGTTGTCTAACACTTTGGCTTTGATTTCATCCATGGCGTCAATACCGTCGCTGATGCTTTTTCCGGGTGCTAAACCGGCAGAAATGGTGGCCGACATGTAGCGGTTGTTGTGGTACAATTGCGGCGGGTTGCTCTGTTCGTCAACGGTAACAATATTGTCTAGCTGAATCAAGTCGCCTTTGTTGTTTTTGACAAACATAGAGGTTAAATCTAATGGTTTGTCCCTGTCTTTTTCATCAAATTGCCCAATGACCTGGTATTGTTTTCCGTTGCGCATGAAGTAACCAAAGCGTTGGCCGCTCAAGGATAACTGCAGCGTTTGCGCCACATCTAAAACCGAAATACCTAAACTTTCGGCTTTTTCCCGATTGATAGTCACGTTGATTTCGGGCTTGTTGAATTTCAGATTCACATCTACATTGGAGAAGGTTTCATTCTGATTGGCCAACTCCATGAACTGTGGAATCTTTTCGCGCAGCTTTTCAAAATTAGGCGCCTGAATGATATACTGAATTGGTAAGCCGCCCCGTTTGTTTACGGCTATAGTTGGTTGTTCGGAAACGGTGACTTTGGCTTGCGAATATTTTTTAGTCCATTTGGTGAAGGCATCGGCAATTTCCTTTTGCGAGCGACCTCGTTCTTCGGGATCTTTCAGTGCCAAACGCACCCTTCCGCTGTTGACCGTAGAAGAACCAAATCCGGGAGCGGTGATGACCAAAGCAATTTTTTTCTCGGGTATGGAATCGTCTATTAGTTTAGACAAATCCTGCATGAAGCGGTCGGTGTAGTCATAAGTAGCGCCCTCCGGAGTAGTTACCCCAACGATTACCAGACTTCTGTCATCATAAGGTGCCGTTTCTTTGGGAATGATTTTGAAAAACAATACGATCAAACCAAGACAAACAATCACGATAGGAAAGCTCAGCCATTTCTTTTGCATAAAACGTTCCAAAGCGTTGGCGTATCCTTTGTTCAAGGCTTCAAAATACGGTTCGGTAAAAGTGTAGAATTTGGTTTTCTTCTGTTCGCCGCCTTTCATCAGATAGGCGTTCAACATGGGGGTAAGCGTTAAAGAAACAAAGGCCGATATTAATACTGCCGCGCCAATGACGACGCCAAATTCCCGGAAAAGTCTTCCCACAAAACCTTCCAAAAAGATAATCGGTAAAAATACTGCGGCCAATGTGATGGAAATGGAAATAACGGCAAAGAAAATCTCGTTAGAGCCTTTGATAGCCGCTTCTATAGGTGACATGCCTTGCTCGACTTTTTTGAAGATGTTTTCGGTCACTACAATTCCGTCATCTACCACCAATCCTGTGGCAAGAACAATGGCGAGCAGTGTCAACACATTTACCGAAAAGCCACACAAATACATGATGAAAAACGTTGCAATCAACGACACCGGAATATCAATCAACGGACGGAAGGCTATGGCCCAGTCCCGGAAAAACAAGAAAATAATCAGGATTACCAAAATGATGGAAATCAACAGGGTTTCCGCCACTTCGACTACTGATTTTTTGATGAAAAGGGTAGTGTCTAGCGCTACATTGAGTTTAATGTCTTTAGGCAAATCCTTTTTAAACGTATTGTATTGTTTGTAGAAGGCAGTGGCAATGTCCAAATAGTTAGTCCCCGGTTGCGGAATAATCGCTAAGCCTACCATGGGTTGGTCGTTGCCTTTCAATTGGGTTTCCAGATTTTCGGCCCCTAATTCGGCGTGACCGATATCGCTCAAGCGAACCACTTTATCTCCGTTAGCAATGATGATGATGTTGTTGAATTCTTCCGGTTTGGAAAGATTTCCCATTGTTTTAACGGTCAGTTCCGTATTGGCACCGGTTAATTTCCCGGAAGGCAATTCGACATTTTGTTTTTCTAAAGCCGTTCTGACATCCGAAACCGTTACGCCATAAGAAGACAGTTTCACCGGGTCAATCCAAATACGCATCGAATAGCGTTTTTGCCCCCAAATCTGAACGCTACTCACACCGGGTATGGTTTGCAAACGCTCGGCAATCACATTTTCGGCATAATCACTCAAAGCCAAAGCATCCTTGGTATCGCTTTGTACCGTCATCGTGATAATCGGATCCGAATCGGCATCCGCTTTAGACACTACCGGCGGCGCATCAATATCCTGTGGCAAACTCCTAACGGCCTGCGACACTTTATCTCTAACGTCATTGGCGGCTTCTTCTAAGTTTTTTTCGAGTTTGAATTCGATAGTAATGTTGCTGGAACCCTGGTTACTCGAAGAAGTAATATTTCGAATACCGTCTATGGAGTTGATGGCTTTTTCTAAAGGCTCGGTAATTTGTGACTCAATGATATCAGCATTGGCACCGGTATAATTGGTACGCACCGAAATCTGCGCCGGATCAATCGAAGGAAATTCACGAACGCCCAAATAACTGTACCCAATGATTCCAAAAAGAATAATGGTCAGATTGATGACAATCGTAAAAACCGGTCGTTTGATGCTTAAGGTGGATAAACTCATAATTTGGGTGGCTGAAGTTTATTTGATTTTCACTTTGATGTCGGCTTCGTCTTTCAATGACATCACGCCCGAAGTCAGGACGGTGTCGCCCACTTTCAGTCCGGAAGTAATGACCACATCTTTGTCGGTGCGGGTTAAGGTTTCCACTTTGACCACTTTCGCTTTGCCGTTATTGGCAATGAAAACAGTTTTTCCATCTTGCACCGGAACGATAGCTTCGGTGGGAATGATGATAGCGTCTTTTATATTTCGGAGCGGTAATTCGATATTGGCAAAGGTGCCCGGCAATAATTTTCCGTTGGAGTTTTCGGTTAATGCTCTTATTTTTAAGGTTCTGGTGGCCAATTCAATGCCGGGTTCGAGAGCATAAATTTTGGCACTGAATTTCTCCGTCATGTTTGGAACCGTAAATGTGATTTGGGAGCCTTTTACAATTTCGGAAGCATACTTTTCAGGAATGGAAAAAGTGATTTTCAGCGGATTGGTGTTCACCAAATTAGCAATCAAAGTTGTTGGCGTTACATAAGTTCCGGGCGAAATATTGCGCAAACCCACTTTTCCTGAGAACGGCGCTCTGATGGACGTTTTGCCAATTTGCGCCTGAATCAATTGGGTTTGGGATTTGGCGGTTCGGTAATCGGCACTGGCAATGTCGTATTCTTCCTGGCTGATGGCTTCTTTTTGCAACAGCAATCGGGCTCTTCTTTCGTTTTCAGAAGCTAAGCTTTCTTTGGTTTTGGCTTGTGCCAATTGTGCTCTAAGTTCTATATCATTGACTTTCAATAATACCTGTCCTTTGCTCACCTGACTGCCTTCGGAGAAAGAAATACTTTCTACAATTCCGGACACTTCGCTGTGAATTTCGATTTGTTCATTGGCTTCAATAGATCCGGAAAGGGAAATGGCATTGGAAAAATCCTGAGGTTGTACCACTATGGCACTAACGCCAATGGGTGGTTTTTTACCGTTTTTGTCGTTTCCTTTTTCGTTTTCGGCTTTGTTTTTGGTGATTCTATACCCAATCATCACGCCAAGAGCAATGATTAAAAGGGTTATGACAAGGTATTTTACTTTCATCCTAGTGAGTTGCTTTAGTAAGTTGAAGTTTGGAACTACAAAACTAAATCTTACTAGTGAGAGTGGCGTTACCCTTAATTTTTATTTAACAGTTGTAGATACAAATTTTAGCTACGATACATCACTTCGAGTGATTTTGTGAAACAAAACCGTATCGGGAAGCATTGTCTTTCTATAGGTTCTCGATACAATTTTTACTCCGTAAAAACCACTCGAACTGACGAAACCATTTTAACTGATGTAGTTCCAAATGTTTTTCTTTTTGGTGAGTTCGATAAAAACAGCCCGCAAAGCCTGATGTTCAGGTAAAGTCATCGAAGCATCTTTTTTCAACAATTCCAGGGCTTTTTGTCTGGCCAATAATAGGATGTCTTTGTCTCTGACCAAATCGGCTATCTGAAGATTGAGTACGCCGCTTTGTTGTTTGCCCATGATGTCGCCCGGACCGCGCAATTTCAAATCCACTTCGGCAATTTCGAAACCGTCGTTGGTTTTGACCATCGTTTCCAAACGGATTTTACTATCGTTGGATAATTTGAAAGAAGTCATCAAAATACAATAACTCTGTTCGGCGCCACGTCCTACGCGACCACGCAACTGATGGAGTTGCGACAAGCCAAAACGCTCGGCACTTTCAATAATCATCACACTGGCATTGGGAATATTCACACCGACTTCAATTACTGTAGTGGCGACCATAATGTTGGTTTTGCCTTCGGAGAAGCGTTTCATTTCGGCGTCTTTATCGGCAGGTTTCATTTTGCCATGCACTATGGAAATGCTGTAGTCCGGCAACGGAAAATCCCGGGAAATGCTTTCGTAACCGTCCATCAAATCCTTGTAATCCATCGTTTCACTTTCCTTAATTAATGGATAAACAATGTAGATTTGGCGGCCTTTGGCAATTTCGTCTTTGATGAATCTCCAAACTTTCAAGCGGTTGCTGTCGTAACGATGCACGGTTTGAATCGGTTTTCTGCCCGGAGGCAATTCGTCTATCACCGAAATGTCTAAATCTCCATACAAACTCATTGCCAAGGTACGCGGAATAGGAGTGGCGGTCATGACTAAGATGTGTGGTGGAATGTTGTTTTTTTGCCAAAGTTTGGAGCGCTGCTCTACACCAAAACGATGTTGCTCGTCAATAATGGCCAACCCTAAATTGTTAAATTGTACTTTGTCTTCCAACAAGGCATGAGTGCCGATGAGTATGTGCAAACTGCCGTCTTCCAGTGCTTCGTGAATGATTTTCCGCTCGGCTGTTTTGGTAGAACCGGTTAGTATTTTGATGTTGATGTTTAAATCTTTGGCCAATTCGGTTAACCCATTGAAATGTTGGTTGGCCAAAATTTCTGTTGGCGCCATCAGGCAACTTTGGAAACCGTTGTCTAAAGCAATCAGCATGGCCATCAAAGCCACTATTGTTTTTCCAGAACCTACGTCGCCTTGCAATAAACGATTCATTTGGGCGTTGGTGCCCATATCGTTTCGGATTTCTTTCAGTACTTTTTTCTGCGCATTGGTCAGTTCAAACGGCAAATGATTTTGATAGAAATTATTAAAATTTTCGCCCACTACTGTAAACGGATGCCCTTTGATTTTGTGTTTGCGCACCAGGTTTTTCGTAATCAACTGCAATTGAATGAAGAACAGTTCTTCAAACTTCAATCGGAATTGCGCTTTTGCCAACAGTTCTTGACTTTTCGGAAAATGAATGTTAAACAAAGCGGCGTTTTTCGGAATCAATTTCAATTCATCCACTAAATATAGCGGCAAGGTTTCGGCGAATTTGGCTTGGGTTTCCAAAAAGATTTGCTGCATCATTTTAGTAATGACTCTGTTGGAAATTCCACGATTGGTCAGCGTTTCCGTCGAAGGATATACCGGTTGCATGGCAGAACGCAGGCTTTTTTCGTGTTCGTTTTGCAGCTCCATTTCGGGATGCGCCATGTTGTATTGCCCGTTGAAGTTGGTTACTTTTCCAAAAATCACATAAAGCGTATTGAGTTTCAAGGTGTCGCGTATCCATTTGTGCCCTTGAAACCATGTGAGTTCCATTTGCCCGGTTTCATCAGCGAAACTGGCTACTAAACGTTTTTTAGCTTTACCGAATTCGACCGTTTTGATGTTGATGATTTTGCCGATGATTTGCACTTCGGCTACATTATTATTCAATTCGTTGATTTTGTAATACCGTGTCCGGTCAATGTACCGATTCGGATAAAAGTTCAGCAAATCTTCATACCGATGAATCCCAACTTCCTTGCGCAACAATTCCCCGCGTTGAGGGCCAACGCCTTTTAGGTATTCGATAGGAGTTTGCAGGAGATTGTTAGACATCTTAGAGCATTAGCAATAATCATAGCGAAGATAGTTTTTTAATTTGAAAATTTGAAAATGAGTGAATTTGAAAATGATTATATTCGTATCAACAAATCTATTGCCAAATGCGCCTACTGTTTTTCCTTTTATTTACTGTTTTTACTTTTGCCCAGCAAACTGCTAAAGTGGATTTCAAAACGGCTTACGGTAACCTTACCATTAATCCGATAGCGAAGAAAGTTTCCGGTACAGTTCGGTATGTTTTTGAAGTAAAAGAAGCCATAGACACCATCAAAATTGATGCGAAGCAGATGACTTTTTCCGAAGTGAAAATCAATAACCAACCGGTTAAATTTAGTAATTCAGGAAAAACACTCAATTTGTTTGAAGGCTTTAGTAAAGGAAAAAATACTGTCACATTCACTTATGAAGCTACTCCAAAGCAAACGATGTATTTTAATGGCGATTTTAGTAATGCCACTATAAGCAATCAACAAATTTGGACGCAAGGACAGGGGAAATATACGAGTCATTGGTTTCCTAGTTTTGACGATGTGAATGAGAAAGTGATTTTCAATATGATTATTTCGTTTGATAAAAAGTACAATGTCATAGCCAATGGGGTTTTGAAGGATGTTTTCCCGAATAAAGACCTGAAAATTTGGAAATACGAAATGCAAAAGCCAATGAGTTCTTATTTGCTGGCGTTGGCGATTGGTGATTTCAGCAATAAAGCGATTGGTTCCAAATCGGGGATTCCGTTGCAATTGTTTATCCAACCGAAGGACACGGCTAAGTTTGAAGCCACCTACCGCTATTCCAAAGAGATTTTTGACTATTTGGAGAAAGAAATCGGCGTAAAATATCCTTGGAAAATCTACAAACAAATTCCGGTGGAAGACTTCCTGTATGCCGGAATGGAGAACACCACCACCACCATTTTTGCGCAGGATTATGTCATTGATGGGATAGGTTTCAACGACCGGAATTATGTGAATGTCAATGCGCACGAGTTGGCACACCAATGGTTTGGCGATTTGGTTACGGCAAAATCCGGAAAGCAGCATTGGTTGCAGGAAGGTTTTGCTACTTATTATGCGTTGTTGGCCGAAAGACAGGTTTTTGGCGATGATTATTTTTACCACCAATTGTATCGCAGTTCGTTGCAATTGCGCAATGCTGCCAAAAGCGATACGATTCCGGTGCTGAATGATAAGGCGAGTTCGTTATCGTTTTACCAAAAAGGCGCTTGGGCATTGCATACCATTCGGGAAACTATTGGCGCTAAAGTCTTTCAGAAAGCGGTCAAATCGTATCTGAAAAAGTACCAATATAAAAATGTGGAAACCGATGATTTTTTGGCAGAAATTAAAAAAGCAGCTCCCACTTTTGATACCGAAAAATTCCGAAAAACCTGGTTGGAAGACTATCATTTTCCAACCGAAGAAGCCAATGCATTGTTGAAGAAAAATCAGTTCATACAAACGCTTTTTGAGACACAGCAATTGCGCAAAAAAGCATTGGCTGAGAATAAGGAAAAGTTTAAAACATTGCTGCAATCCAAAGTGTTTTATCCAGTGAAAACGGAGATTTTATACCAAATGAAAGATATTCCGTTTAACGATAAAAAGGAATTACTGACTTTGGCATTGCAAACCAACGATATCAAAGTGCGCCAATCAGTGGCCGAATTTACCGATGATATTCCGGTTGAATTTAAAGCACAATATGAGACTTTATTGGACGATGCTTCGTATGACACTAAAGAAATTGCCTTTATGAATTTGTGGAAAAATTTTCCGGACAGTCGCAGCATTTATTTGGCGAAAACCCAAAATTGGGTAGGGGGTAATGACAAAAGTTTGCGCATTTTGTTTTTGACGTTTGCAGTACTTTCTACGGATGTGGAAAGCAGTGCCAAAACCAATTACTATGCGGAACTGGTTGATTATACATCTTCAAAATACGAAAGCTCGGTGCGTCAAAATGCCATTATTAATGCGATGACGATTACTGATAAAGATGCGACAGTTTTGAAAAACCTGGTCAATGCTACAACCCATTACAAATGGCAATTCAGCAAGTTTGGTCGCGATAAAATTAGAGAATTATTACAATTGGATGGTTTTAGAAGTTCATTCGAATCGCTGTTGCCAACCCTTTCGGAAACCGAAAAAATGCAATTGCAAAAACTCTTAAGCGAAAAACTATGAGAGCATTAGTAATTTCGGGCGGTGGAAGTAAAGGCGCTTTTGGGGGTGGTGTGGCGCAGTATTTACTTCAGGAAAAGTTACATCAATACGACTTACTCATCGGAAGTTCTACCGGTAGTTTGTTGATTCCGCATCTGGCGTTGGGCAATGTCGATAAAATTTACGGCATTTATACCAGTGTGACGATGGGCAAAATTTTTGATATCAACCCGTTTGTGGTCAAAAAAAGGGAGGATGGCGATATCGTTACCATCAATCACTTTAATGTGTTGTTACAATTTTTCAGGGGAAAGCGAACTTTTGGCGAAAGCCACAAATTGCGGAGTTATATCAGGGAAAATTTTACTTTGGCCGAGTTCAAGCAACTCAAGGAATCCTTTTGCAATATAGTGGTTACGGTGACCAATCTTTCCAAAAATGAAGTCGAATACAAATCGATTAAAGATTTTGAGTACGATGAATTTTGCGACTGGATTTGGATTTCCTGCAATTACATTCCGTTTATGAGTTTGGTAACCAAAGACAACTGTGAGTATGGCGACGGTGGTTTTTCGAGTCTGGTTCCTATCCGGGAAGCCATTAACCGCGGTGCTACCGAAGTGGATGTGGTTATTTTGGAAACCGAAATGCAAATTGCTCCCAAACGCATTGGTAAAAACCCTTTTTCGTTACTGATTGATTTGTTTCAAACGCTGTTGAATCAGGTGGAGAAGCACGATATAACCATTGGCAAATTGGCGGCAAATAACAAGAATGTAAAACTCAATTTGTATTATACACCAACACAATTGACTAATAACGCCCTGATTTTTAACAAAGACAAAATGAAGCTTTGGTGGCAACAAGGCTATGATTACGCTAAAAACAAAAGCGAACTAATGAGTGATAATTTACAGTAATTTAGGCTTTGAATCTTAAGACAAACTCTGTTCCTATACCAAGTCTTGATTTTACAGTAATTTCACCACCGGCTCTACGAACTAAAGTTTTAACCGTTGAAAGTCCTATTCCTGTTCCGGTATTGTTGAAACGGTCTACTTTTTCCAGCGTATAGAACATATCGAAGATTAGATCAAATTTGTCATTTTCGATGCCCATACCATTATCTTTAACGATGATGCTGTAAAAATCTTCAGAGATTTTAACATTTATATCTACAATGACTTTGGGTTTATCATTGTATTTAATGGCGTTGCTGATCAGATTTAAAAATATTTGCTCAAAAAGGGCTTTGTAATTAAAGATTTCAATGTTTTCGGGTAGGTTTATCTCAAACTCGTTTCTCGGATTTAATAATTTAAGATTTTCCTTTAACACACTGTTTAAATAGAAAAATTCTTTTTCATCAGCCACTAACGTTCCTTCTTTATAAGCTTTTAAAGTGGCATCAATGTAGGCTTTTAATTTATCTGAAGATTCTTTAATCAAATCAATATATAAATTAGCTTCCGGATTGGTTACCTGGCAGTGTTCTTCTTTTAATAATTCGGTAAGCCCTAAAATATTGTTTAAAGGAGATTTAATGTCATGGGAAACTACATGGGAAAAGCGTTCTAACTCATTATAGTTTTCCTTTAACAAATTGTTTTTGGCGTTTAATTTATAATTTAACTTTTTTATTTCCATCAATTTTAAAACTTGGCGGCTCAGCGTTTTCAGCGCTTTTTGCTGAAAATCATTAAGTTTCTTAGTTTTATTGTCAATGACACATAAGGAACCCAAGGCAAAACCATCTTTATCAATTAAAGGAATACCGGCATAAAAAACAATATTTGGATTGCTGGTGACTAAAGGCGAATCATGAAAACGAATATCTTTGCGGGCATCTTCTACCACAAAAATAGCTTCATCATGTATAGCATGGGCACAAAACGATAAGGCTCTAGGGGTTTCTTTTGAAGACAAACCATGCGCAGATTTAAACCATTGTCTATCAGCATCTACTAATGAAATTAAAGATATTGGGCTTTCACATATTTCAGAGGCCAATTTTGTAATTTCATCGAAATCCTTTTCATTTTTGGTGTCTAATATTTGATATTCTTCTAATACTCTTAAGCGCTTGGCTTCATTATCGGGCAATCGTGCTTCTATCATTATGTGGTATTTGTTATTACAAAGTTATTAATAGTCAGGGATAACGTCGTTGAACAATTCTTAAAATTTGTTTAAATTAAAGTTTTATTTGTAGAACAATACTTATATTTGTTATGATATGTAAGTGTTTTATGTTAGTAAAAGTTTTCGGAAGTGCCGTTTTTGGAGTAGAAGCCACCACTATAACTGTTGAGGTCAACATCGACAAAGGAGTTGGCTATCATCTGGTGGGTTTGCCCGATAATGCTATTAAAGAAAGTAGCTATCGCATTGCAGCGGCTTTGAAAAATAACGAATACCAACTTCCGGTAAAGAAAATCACAATTAATATGGCGCCTGCCGATTTACGCAAAGAAGGTTCTGCCTATGATTTGACTTTGGCTGTCGGAATTTTGGCGGCATCGGGACAAATAAAATCTGAGGAAGTGGATAAATATATCATCATGGGAGAACTTTCTCTCGATGGTAGTTTGCAACCGATAAAAGGTGCCTTATCCATTGCAATCAAAGCCAAAGAAGAAGGATTTAAAGGTTTTTTTCTGCCGATGCAAAATGTAAAGGAAGCGGCTATTGTTAGTGGCTTGGAGGTATACGGAATAGAAAATGTACTGCAGGTCATTGATTTTTTTGAAGATAAAGGAACGCTCGAACCAACTGTCATCAATACACAGGATGAATTTTATAAAACCTTAGATTTCCCTGAGTTTGATTTCGCCGATGTCAAAGGACAGGAAAGCATTAAGCGCTGCATGGAAATTGCGGCGGCGGGCGGACATAATATTATTCTGATTGGCCCGCCGGGTTCCGGAAAAACGATGCTGGCTAAGCGACTGCCAAGCATTTTACCACCAATGACTTTAATGGAAGCATTAGAAACCACCAAAATTCACAGTGTTGCGGGCAAGATAAAAGAAGCTGGGTTAATGAACCAGCGCCCATTTCGAAGTCCGCATCACACAGCTTCCTCTGTTTCGCTTGTTGGTGGCGGCAGTTATCCGCAACCGGGTGAGATTTCATTAGCTCATAACGGAGTTTTATTTTTGGATGAATTGCCCGAGTTTAAAAGAGAAGTGCTGGAAGTAATGCGGCAACCATTGGAAGATAGAGAAGTAACCATTTCCAGAGCTAAATTTACGATTACCTATCCGTCCTCCTTTATGTTGGTGGCGAGTATGAACCCGAGTCCAAGTGGTTATTTTAACGATCCCGATGCGCCGGTAAGTTCGTCACCTGCCGAGATGCAACGGTATTTGAGTAAAATTTCGGGACCTTTATTAGATAGAATTGATATTCATATTGAAGTCACCCCCGTACCTTTTGAAAAACTGACGGAAACCCGCCCGGCTGAAAGCAGTGTGTTGATTCGAGAGCGTGTTACGAGAGCTCGTGAAATTCAATCACAACGCTTTGAGGAACTAAATACCATTCATTACAATGCACAGATGAGTACCAAACAAATCAGGGAATTTTGTGCTTTAGATGCTGCTTCATTGCAACTGTTGAAAACCGCGATGGAGCGCTTAAATCTCTCAGCCAGAGCTTATGATCGTATCTTAAAAGTATCCCGAACTATAGCTGATTTAGAGCAATCAGAAACAGTCAATTCCAATCACATTGCGGAAGCCATTCAATACAGAAGTCTGGATAGAGAAGGATGGTTGGGTTAGCCGAATTTATAATACCTCGCCCCAATTAAAACGGGATCTTCTGTTTCAATATGGTCTAAATAAAATTCTTTTTTCGGCGCGATAACCGATTGTTTCAATTCCTTTTTATGGAGTTTTTCATATATGGTAAAATCAATCGCTGTAGCTTGTTCCAAGGTTTCGAACAGTTTTACTTTTCCGATTACTGATTGCCATTCTGTTGCCACTTCTGCTTCAAAAACTTTAGACTTAGAACCGCTGCCGTAAGCAATGAATCCCATTTTTTGATTTGCCAATTCCGTTTTTTGTTGGAAATGATAGCAAAGTGTTGATACCAATCCCAAGAAAATTGAGCCGGTATAGCAATTTCCTACTTGTCCTGAAGCCATCTCGGAAGGCAGTATTTTTTGAGTGACCAGGTTCAAATATTCCGGGCTTTTGGCCAAGGTTTTGATTTTGTCTTTGGCAGTGTCTCCAAGTTGCGTTTCAAGTAATTCCGGGTTTTCTTTGGCAAAAATTTCGATGAAAGTGCGTCGTCCCTGAAAGCAATAGGGAAGATGCATCAGGATGTTAGACCAGTTTTCATAGAGTTTTTCGCTTTGGTTGCTTTCCGTTTTGTAATGGTCATATGCTTCGGTAATTCGGTTGATATAGCATTGATTGGAATACTGACCGTCAAAAACGGGCTGCTCTTTGTAAATGGCGATTTCATTTTCCAAAATGCCATGCCATTCGGGATTGTCTTCTAATCCTAATGTTTCTTTGGCAACATAGCGGCGCGGTTTAAAGAAATCGAAAACGCCTTCCGTGGCTACACCCACTTCCTGTGAAAAACTCAGGACTCTCGGATTGGCTGTAATCAGCATCGCAATGGCACCGGCACCTTGCGTATATTCTCCGGTGGAATTCAAATCGTATTTGGCGTTATCCGAAGCAATGACCATGGCTTTCTTAGTGGGATGCAATCGGATAAAATCTAAGCAATTTTGCAACGCATCAATCGCACCAATGCAGGCAAAAGTCAAATCGACGACATCACAATTTCGGAAACTGGCCTCACCGAATTGGCTTTCCAAAAGCGACAAAACATAAGAACCTACAGGTTTAGAGCTGTCAATACCGCTCTCAGTTCCCACATAGATTCTGTTGATTTCTTTTGGATTGATGTTTTCCTGTTGGATAAGTTGCAGTGCGGCATTGGCGGCCAAAGTCACCACATCCTGATGCACATCGAGGAAACTCATTTTGTGCAAACCCAGGCCTTTGATGAGCTTGTCGGCTTCTATGTTTCGGTTTTCAGCTAAGGTGGTGATGGGAAGATATAGTTTGGGAATATCAAATGCGATACTGTCGATGCCTACTTTCATTAGTGTTCCAATTTTTGATTTACAAAATTAAAAAAGGCAGCTTCAGTTTTAATTGAAATTGCCTTTAAAATAGGTTGATTGGATACGATTTATGATAAATTCAAAAAAAGAGATTTTAAATTTTTGAATTGTGATTTTTCACTGTCATAACTGAGATTTTTTAATCTAAAAGTTCTTTAAACGTATCGCCTTGTGAAATGTCACCGGTTTTGAAACCTTTGGTAAACCAGTACATGCGCTGTTCAGAAGTACCATGGGTAAAACTATCGGGAACGACCTGGCCTTGCATTTTACTTTGAATGGCATCATCCCCAACGGCATTGGCAGCACTCAAGGCTTCTTCTATATCACCTTCTTCGAGTAGGTTTTTATTGTAATGCGCCCAAACTCCGGCATAGAAATCGGCTTGCAACTCTAAGCAAACTGAAAGTTTATTGGCTTCGGCTTCACTTTTCCCTTCTTGCAATTGCCGCATTTTGGTAGAAGTCCCCATTAGATTTTGGATGTGATGTCCCATCTCATGAGCAATAACATAGGCAATGGCAAAATCGCCACCTTCGGCACCAAAACGGGTTTTTAGTTCTTCAAAAAAATGCAAATCCATGTAAACTTTACTATCGCTCGGACAGTAAAATGGGCCGGATGCAGAGGTCGCATCCCCACAAGCCGTGGTTACATCATCGTCAAAAAGTACCATTCCGGGTTCTTGGTATGGCTGATTGTTTTCTTCAAATAGTTTCGTCCAGGTTTTGTTGTTATAAACAAAACAAGATTCCGAGAAATCGCCTAATTGTTTTTCTTCTGCCGATAGTTCTCTGGTTTTTGTGCTATCGGTTTGGGTTGTTGTTCCTTGTGTTTGTTGTAGAATGTTGCCAATGGATTGGCCTGTTTCGCCTCCAAACATATTCAGCAATAGTATAATAATACCGATTGCTCCACCACCAATGAGGGCTTTGCTGCGACCCGAAATCCCTCTTCTGTCTTCAAAATTGCCGCTTTCTTGTTTATCCCATTTCATAATTTTAAGTTTTAGTTACTAGTTATGTGTTCTCTAATAATATTTTCTAAAAATACTTTGTCAATTGGTTTCGGAATATAGTCGTTCATTCCGTGTTCGATACATTTTTCTTTTTCACCTACTATCGTTCCGGCGGTTAGTGCAATGATTGGAATTTTTGCTGTGTTAGGTAATTTTCTGATGGCGGTCGAAGATTCATAGCCGTTCATAACGGGCATTTGTATGTCCATCAAAATTAAATCAGGCAAGAGGGTTTGAGTTTTTTCTAAAGCTTCTTTTCCGTTTTCTAACTCATGAATTTCGGCATTGGGTAAAATTTGTTTGACCAATGTTTTCGCCAATAGCATGTTTATTTTATTGTCTTCTACAATAAAGACTATTTTATCGTCATGGGTTACAATATTGGTTTTTGTTACGGTTTTATTATGAGAATCATTTAATTTATCTACACCTGATGTTTGATTGGAATAGTTTACATCGAGTATGAAACTGAACTCACTACCTTTCTCGGATTCACTTTTAAGTTCTAATTGGCTGTTCATTAAACTCAATAATTGATTGGAAATAGAAAGCCCTAAGCCAGTGCCACCAAATTTTTTAGAGGTTGAATTGTCTTCTTGTGAAAAGGCTTCGAATATCTTCAATTGGTTTTTCTTTTTAATTCCGATTCCGGTGTCTTTTACGGAGAATTTTAATTGAATGGTACTGTCATCCACTAGTTTGTGCACCGTAATTGAAAAATCAATTGCCCCTTTTTCTGTGAATTTCACGGCGTTGCTTAACAGGTTTATCAGGACTTGTTTCAGTCGAATGTAATCTACCCAAATGTATTTAGGTACATTTTTTTCGATGTTTAAGTTCAGAGCCAAGCCTTTGAGATTAGCCTCGTATTTTATGAGTTCCATTACTTGATTGGCCAAATCATCCACTCCCGATTTTTCTATGTCCAATTCTAATTTTCCCGATTCAATTTTAGAAAAATCCAAAATGCTATTGATAACTTCCATCAGGGCGTTGGCCGATTGGTTGATGGTATTCATGTATTTTTTCTGAATGTCTTCCAAATCCGAGTTCATCAACAACTCTGTAAAACCAATGATTCCGTTCAGAGGCGTTCGGATTTCGTGACTCATATTAGCCAGAAATTCCGATTTTGCGCGGTTAGCAGCTTCGGCATAATTTTTGGCTTTAATGGCTTCTTCAGCTTCCATTCTTTTAGTAATGTCAATGAAGATCCCTACAATATATTCAATTTCACCGCCTTTAAAAATAGGTTCTCCAAATTCTTCCACCCATATATAATGCCCGGCCTTGTTGATAATGCGGTAAATTAAATGAACCTTTTGTTTGCTTTTGAATAATTCTTTGGCTTTGCCTTCTACAATTTTTAAATCATCAGGATGTACCAAATCCATATAGAAAATCTTGTTCTGCAGGAAATCTGATTTCTTATAACCGGTTAGCGTTTCAATTTCGTCATTCAAATAAATTTTTGACCATTTGTCATCATATCTTGAAAGGTGAACTGCTCCCGGAATATTATTGGCCAATAGCCGGAATCGTTCTTCACTTTCCTGTATTTTGGCTTCATTGATATTTCTTTCAATAGCATAAGAAATATTGTTGGTCAGGGTTTGCATAGCGCTAATTTCATCCGATGACCATTCTCTTTCCTTGGTAGAATCATCAAAAACAATAAACCCATAAAACGATGATTTTACAAAAATGGGAATAAAAAGAACCGACTTAGTGTTCAGTTTTTGCAAAAACTCCCGGGATACATTATCTTTCATCTTTCGAAGAATGGAATAATAAATCTTATTTTGTGTCAAATTTGCCGAGATTTCCGGTACTACACTATGAGGAAGGTTTTGCAGATTCGGATTGGGAGGGGTCAATGATTTGGCTTCCGCAGTCCAGCGGTATTTTTGAGTGTAGGTATTGTTTTCCGGATTGTTTTCAAAGAACGAAAGTTTGTCCACATGGGTAACATTTCCAATGGTTTCGAGTATGCCTTCAAAGAGTTCGCTGGTATTTTTTGACAGTAAAAATTTCTCGGTGTTTTTGATGATTTCGACTAAGATGTCGCTTTTGTATGTAAGTTTCTTTTCGGCTTCTATGCGCATTTGGGTTTCGATGGCAATGGCAATCAAATCTGCAATGGAACGCGCAAAATTGATGTCTTCATTGTCCCATTCGATGGTGACTTCCAGTTTTTCGAAACATAGAATCCCGACGATTTTTCCGTTGATGAATATTGGGGTGTCCAGTAACGATTTGATATTGTTTTTTGGAAAATAATCATAGCACAACTCTTGTGTCATATAGTTGTTGTAAACATTGGAAGCTACAATTTGGTTTCCGTTTTCAATATTGTTGAAGTAAATAGGATACCGCTCGCGCTCTAGGAAAAAATTCTTTTCAAAACGATCATTGTGGAAAAAATACATGCTCTCACAACGCAATCCGCCAGCAATGCTCGACCAATAACTCACCCGGTCAATGGTACAGTTGGTACTGGCCACTTTGATGATGTTCTTCAAAATGCCATAGAAAGTATCTTTGTTGGAGTAGCTTTGTGAGGTTAGTTTTTTGAGCGTTTCATTGTGAATTCTAACTTTTTTGCTGCGGTTGTAATGTTCGATTTCGAGGTTTTTCACCAAAGTGATATCTCTCGCAATGGCTGAAAAACCTACAACTTCTCCATTTTCATTTCTTTTCAATGTTACTTTTTGGGAAACCCAAATGGTCTCACCGTCATTTTTGAGCAACGGGAAAACTAGGTCATTATATTCGTGGCTTTCTTTTGGAATTTCTTTGTAAAAATCAACCACATATTCGGTGTAATCTTTTCGGATGAAGTTGGTAAAATGTTTGTTTAAAATCGCATCAATGTCATAACCAAGCGTTTTTACAGTGAATTGGTTGACATAAGTAACGTTGGCATTTAAATCAATTTCATAAATCAAATCGGCTGCTGATTCAATTAAACTTCGGTACTGGTCCTTAATGTTTACTTGTTCGGTTACATCCTGTCCGATACCAATGACAATATTATCGGAATATCTTTTGTCTTTCCATTGGATGTATTTGTAGTCACCACTTTTCGTCTTTAATTTTCGGGTATATAATCGATTGTCCACAAAACTGTCATGGTAGGATTCTCCAATAAATTCGGAGTCTTCGGTCAGATTCCAGAAATCCATCCCTAAAACATCCTCAACGTCATAGCCCAAAATAGTTTTTACCGATTCACTACAAAATGACACTTCCCCTCTTTTATTGGTCGTAATAATCAGCGAATTTCCATTGTTGACAATAATATCCGAAAACAGGAATTTATTTCGGGTTTCCAAAAGCGCTAAATGTCTTGAAATGTGAATGGCAATTATAGAGATAAAAGCACAAATCAGCAGCATGACATGTTTGCTTTCCATAATTTCATAGCGATAAGCAATAATTAATAAAAGCAATGAGAAAATGGCAAAAAACCAGTATTGGATGATATTTTTAATGACAAAATAAGAAAGAAAAAAGCCTACGATTAAACCGATATAGGATATTAATTCAAAAGGTTGGAAGAAGGCGTTATAAGCAATGTAACATAAGTAACTGAAATAAAATACAGTGAAGATGAGGTTTATGTATTTATAAAAAGCTTTATTAGTACTGCTTAAGAAATAAAGCGATAGCAAGAGAGCACCGACCGAAAAATTGATGACCAAATGACTACTGGCTCTTAACTGGAAAACATCCACCATAGTTTCTATCAGTGGAATGGTAATGCCGAAGAAAAGAAAATAGATTCGGAATTGTTCTTCTTTGGGTTCGAATTCAGAATATTTATTGCTGAGGTTTAATTTTTTCTGCAATGTTTTGCTAACTGCTATATAAAACAGCAGTAAAACAATTAATAGCAAACTGATTATTATATAACTATTGATGTTTGCAAATGAAACAAGCTTATTCAATGGATAGTAGATTTATACAATTAAACAATTTAGATTTTGGGATTTGTAATTTTCTGCAACAATATAATAAAAATAAAATTACCCTTTGCCATTTGAAAATCTTATTTGAGATGTTTTTATGAAAACCACTTCAGGATGTATTTTATTAAATTGATTTTTCCTTTGTAAGGGGCATACCTAAAGGGTAAATCAAGCCAATTTGCTTTTTTAACGATGGATTTGTGATGCGAAAAAGTATCAAAAGCAAATCGACCGTGATACGCTCCGATACCGCTGTGACCAACACCGCCAAACGGCAATCGTTTATTGGCAAAATGGACTACGGTATCGTTAATACATCCGCCGCCAAAGGAGTATTGCTGAATGATTTTTTTAGCAAAAGCATTATTTTCCGAAAAGACATATAACGAAAGTGGCTTTTCGTATTTCGAAACAATGCGCTGCAAATCTTCTTCGGTTTCAAAACTTAAAACAGGAAGGAGAGGGCCAAAAATTTCCTCCTGCATTACCAAACTCTCCTGGCCGGATTCATCCAGCAATGTAGGAGCGATGTAACAATCCTGAGCGTTTATTTTTCCACCAAAAAGTATCGTTTCATTTTCCAACAAAGCTACCAATCGCTTCCAGTTTTTCTCGTTAATAATTCGAGGAAAATCGGGGGAAGTCTCGGGGTTTTCTGTATAGGCAATGGTGATTTCTTCTTTTAGATAATCAATAAACTTTGCTTTTGCTTTTTGGTGTACCAAAATATAATCGGAAGCTATGCAAGTCTGACCGGCATTGAGGAATTTTCCCCAAACGATTCTTTTGGCTGCCAATTTCAGATTCGCTTTTGCATCAACGATACACGGATTTTTCCCGCCGAGTTCGAGCGTTACCGGAGTTAGGTTTTCGGCTGCTGCTTTGGCTACAATTTTGCCAACAACAACACTACCAGTGAAAAAGATATAATCCCAGCGCTGTGCCAATAAGTGTTGGGTAACTTCAACGCCGCCTTCGATACATTCCACATGATTCTTGTCAAAAGTTTCGCTGATGATTTTAGCAACAATCCGGGATGTATTTGGAGTCAGTTCAGAGGGTTTTACCACTACTTGATTTCCTGCAGCAATGGCAGCAATCATAGGAGATAAGACCAATTGAAAAGGATAATTCCAAGGCGCAATGATAAGCACTTTGCCGTAAGGTTCTTTATAAATAAAATCTGTCGATGGAAAATTTAAAAGAGAAGGCAAAACCAATGTTGGTTTTGCCCATTTATGAATGTTGTTGATTGTATGGTTGAGTTCGGCAAGAATATAGCTGGTTTCACTAAAAACAGACTCAAAGGCCGGTTTTTTGAAATCGTCATAAAGTGCTTTCAGTATGGCTTCTTCCTGCGATTGAATGGAAATCAACAGCTTTACTAAAGCTTGTTTTCTATAATTGATATCTGATTTGAAAATCATGTCTGGTTAAGTTAGCTAAGCTAAGATAGCTTTTTTAACCATTACAATCAATATAATTGCTTATAAAAAGGCCCAACGGAATCCCATGTGTAAATCTGCTTGTTTACTGTCGTTAATCAACGCCGTTACGATGGAACTCGAACCAAGGTAAAACCCTCTGAATCGAAAACCAACACCAACGCTAGTTCCGGAAACATCATTGTTGGAGACAGGTAAATAGGCTTCGAAAAAGCCCAAGGTTACTCTCGGGGTTACCGAGAATATATTGAGGGCAGTCACTTGGTCATTACCGTTGTCATCATGCAATTTTCGTTGAAAATAACCGGTAACATATATTTTCGGAATGATTTTGAAATCGCCATACATACTGATTAAAGCAGGTAGTTTCACTTTAAAATCCTTTTGACCCGAAGTTTTGGTCAAATAACCATCATTCAATAAAATAGTTTCTACGTCCCTTAAATTAGTGACATTGTCAAATTGACTCAAATCCAAAGGATTGCTGCTTGGAATGTTTAAGGAATAATTGCTTGACTGGTTGTTGCTGTCTTTAAAAGTCATGCTTCCTAAATTTTTAAAGGCAAGACCGGCATTTATTTTATAGGCTTTACTGCCGTCTTTCCATTGGTAATTAACACCTATATCCGTAGCCAGGCCATTTAATCCGCCAAAAATAGATTTACTGTAATCGCTGAAATTGGTAAAACTGTCCGCCAAATTTCCGGAATAGGCTATGTTTAGAGTCGCAGGCGAATTGGTAGTAAGATAAGCCCCGCTAAGATTCTCCGTAATTTGCCCGTTCAGGTTATTCAAACCAAAATTGGAATACGAACCGGGAAATAAAACTCTTAAAGTAATTCCGGCATTGAAACTGTATTGGTCAGTTTCTATCAAATTACGCCCAGCAGAAAAGCCAATCTCACCATAAGCAGTTCCGTTTAAACGTTGGTTGTTACTGCTATTCAAAATAGTGGTATTCAAAATCAAATTATTATTAGTAATAGCATCCCCAATAGCTGGGTCAACATCAATAATATTAAACTTTGCATGGGCTTTGGTAGTGATACCAAATCCCCATTTCATCCATTTCATGGCAAAACCGGGTCCCATAATTTCAGCATCAAATCGAGCATTTACCGGCTCAGTTCCTGTGAAAATCAGATTTTCCAAATTAGTGCCGGAGTTCAAATCGCTAAATCCAATTTTGTTATTAGCCACATTAAAGCTAAGTCCGTAAATGTTGACTTCAAACCTGTTGGAAAGATTGGCAAACTCTGCCGGGTTCAAATCACCGTTTAAAATACCAACGCGATTCGAGGTGCTGATGCCCGAGAATTGGTCTTGTGCAAAAGAACTAATCGTCCAAAAGAGACTTAAGGTTACAATGATTTTTTTCATAAAAGGTAGATTTATTTGGGTTACTACTATATTAATAAACGTAAAAATACAACTTTTAGTTTAAATCGAATTCCAAATAGCATCTTTTGGTGTGGGAGCAATGATTTCAAGACTTTCCTTGGTAACCGGATGAATGAAAACCAATTTTCGGGCATGCAAATGAATGCCACCATCCGGATTGCTGCGGTCAAAACCGTATTTCAAATCGCCTTTTATAGGACAACCAATGGCGGCTAATTGCGCTCTGATTTGGTGATGTCTTCCGGTGTGGAGGTTGATTTCTAAAACAAAATAATTATCCAGTTCTTTGATGATGGTGTAATCCAAACTGGCTTTTTTGCTCTCAGGAACTTCTTTGGTGTGGGCTTTGGAAGTATTGTTTTTTTCATTTCTTTTCAAAAAATGAACTAAGTTGTCGGTTGTTTTTGGTGGTTTGTTTTTAACCACAGCCCAATATGTTTTTTGTGTTTCCCGTTGGCTGAACATTTCATTCAAACGCGTCAAAGCTTTACTGGTTCTGGCAAAAACTACAATTCCGGTAGTAGGCCTATCCAAGCGATGAACTACGCCTAGAAAGACTTCTCCGGGTTTTTGGTATTTGTCTTTGATGTATTCTTTGACCACTTCAGATAAAGGTTTGTCTCCTGTTTTATCGCCTTGCACAATGTCGCCCACGCGCTTATTCACCACTATAATGTGATTGTCTTCGTGAAGAATTTGGAGGTTGTTTTTATTCGAGACTTCTTTCATTACAGATTATTAGATTGTTGGATTATTAGACCTGTAATGTTGAGCGAAATTTAGATATCATCTTTATAATTGTATCTAAATTATAGATTAATTCGTCTAATTTTAATTGATTTATATATCCTAAATCAAAAGCTATTAACAATTGTGTTTCTATTTCGTAAATTGAACCAATTGCAATTTCTAAGAACCTTGAAAAATCTTTATTACTGCTTCTTGAACAACCTTCAGCTATATTTGAAGGAACTGAAACGGAAGCTCTTCTTAATTGATTTGTCAATCCAAATTTTTCGTTATCTGGAAAATTTGATGTTGTAGCATAAATACTTGAACAAAATTGTCTGCTTAATTTCCAAATTTCCAAATCTTTAAATCTGTGCATATTTCTAATAATCTAAAAATCCAACAATCTAAAAATCTAGATTAATATTGCTCGCTTGAGTTCGGAAAATCTTTCGATTTTACATCCGTCACATAGTTTCCGATTGCTGCAGTCATTTGCTCGTATAAGTTTAAGTAGCGTCTCAAAAATCTCGGACTGAATTCGTTGTTCATCCCCAGCATGTCGTGAATTACCAACACTTGTCCGTCAACGCCGCCACCGGCACCAATACCAATCACAGGAATGGAAATTGTTTTGGCTACTTTTTCGGCTAAACTGGCCGGAATTTTTTCTAAAACCAAAGCAAAGCAACCTAGTTTTTCTAATAACTTAGCATCTTCAATTAGTTGTTCTGCTTCGGCTTCTTCTTTGGCACGTACTGTGTATGTCCCAAATTTGTATATCGATTGTGGTGTCAATCCTAAGTGTCCCATCACCGGAATTCCGGCGTTCAGGATGCGTTTGATACTTTCTTTAATTTCGCCTCCGCCTTCCAGTTTTACAGCATGTCCGCCGCTTTCTTTCATAATTCGGATAGAAGAACGCAATGCTTCTTTCGGATCCGATTGGTAACTTCCAAATGGCAAATCCACCACTACCAAAGCTCTCTCAACAGCTCTCACTACTGACGAAGCGTGATAAATCATTTGGTCCAACGTTATCGGCAAAGTCGTTTCGTGACCGGCCATAACATTACTGGCTGAGTCGCCCACTAAAATCACATCAACTCCCGCGGTATCTACAATTTTGGCCATGGTAAAATCATAGGCCGTTAGCATCGATATTTTTTCGCCATTGGCTTTCATGTCAAATAAGGACTTGGTCGTAATTCTTTTGTAATCTTTTTTTGCTGTAGACATTGCTTTGTTTTTGATGAAGTAAAGGTAATAAAAAGGAATTGTAATATTAATGTTAAATCTGTCTCTAATACTCTGAAGGACTGTAACCAATTGATTTTAAAGGATACTTATTCCCAAAAAAGAAATTATGGAAACAACTAAAGTATGGCAAAAAGTAACGGAAAAAAAATACATTTTTTCTGTAGGAGCCAAAAGAATTGGAACACTAGAAATCAGTAATAGCAAATGGAATCCCAGTGCTTTATTGGATGTGGATGGACAATTATTCACCATAGAGCAATCTGGTTTTTGGAAAAATAAATTACAGCTAGTTGATTATAAAGGAAATTTGATTCTAAAAATGGTGCCGAAAAATTGGTTCTCCTCCACAGCTGTCGTTGTGTATCAAAATGAATACTTACAATTAAAAGTTAGAAATAATCCATTGGCAGAAGTACTACTGATCAAAAATGAGACGGAGCTACTAAGTTATGGTTTGAAAATATTTGAAGGGAAAATAGTTACGCAAATCAAATCAGTTGAAGAAAACAATGATTATTTACTCGATTTTCTATTGTGGTTTTTATTCCGAACCGTGGCGCATGAAAATTTCGGGGAAGATTTAGTTTTCCAAACTTTACTCTTGCAGCCGTAAAGCTGTTTTTATTTTAAATTGTTTGATTCTTACTTTTCTATGATGATAAAACGCTTTTGATGATTAACTTTGTGCTCTTATAAAATTATTGAAATGCCCAAAATATTAATCATCGAAGACGAAGCCGCCATCCGTAGAGTATTGGTCAAAATACTTTCCGAAGAAAGTGATACGTATACCGTAGAAGAAGCCGAAGACGGGAAACTTGGTTTTGAAAAAATCAAAAACGAAGACTACGATTTGGTATTGTGCGACATCAAAATGCCCAAAATGAACGGCGAAGAATTACTCGAAGCTGTCAAAAAAATAAAACCCGAAATCCCAATGGTCATGATTTCCGGCCACGGCGATTTGGAAACGGCAGTCAACACCATGCGTCTAGGTGCATTTGATTACATATCCAAACCACCCGATTTGAATCGATTATTAAATACAGTTCGCAACGCTTTAGATAAAAAGCAATTGGTGGTGGAAAACAAAATCCTAAAGAAAAAAGTTTCCAAAAACTACGAAATCATTGGCGAAAGCGAACCTGTGAATCAAATCAAACAAATGATTGATAAAGTAGCTTTGACCGATGCCCGTGTTTTAATCACAGGACCCAACGGAACCGGAAAAGAACTGGTAGCCCACCAACTTCACGAAAAAAGCGAACGAGCCCATGCTCCGATGATTGAAGTCAATTGTGCTGCTATTCCCTCAGAACTGATTGAAAGCGAATTGTTTGGTCACGTCAAAGGAGCTTTCACTTCTGCCGTAAAAGACAGAGCCGGAAAGTTCGAAGCAGCCGATGGCGGAACGATTTTCCTGGATGAAATTGGCGATATGAGTCTTTCAGCTCAAGCCAAAGTATTGCGGGCTTTACAGGAAAGTTTGATTCAAAGAGTCGGTGCCGATAAGGACATTAAAATCAACGTGCGTGTGATTGCGGCTACCAACAAGGATTTGAAAAAAGAAATCGCGGAAGGAAGATTCCGGGAAGATTTATACCACCGTTTGGCGGTAATCTTAATTAAGGTTCCGTCATTAAACGACAGACGCGATGATATTCCGCTTCTAATAGAACACTTTGCCGTCAAAATTGCCGAAGAACAAGGAAACGCGACCAAAGCATTCTCCAAAGAAGCTATCAAATTATTACAGGAATACGATTGGACCGGAAACATTCGTGAATTGCGAAATGTAGTAGAACGCTTGATAATCCTCGGCGGAAGCGAGATTTCGGAAATGGATGTTAAACTTTTTGCCAGTAAATAATGAATCTAAAAAAAATAAACCCCAACCTCCAAAAAGCACTCATCGAAAACGGTCTGACCGAAGCCAATGAAATGCAACAAGCCACTTTTTCTACGATTAAGAGCGGTGCTGATGCTGTGATTCAATCTCCGGGTGGAAGCGGAAAAACTACTGCTATTGTACTGAATGTGCTCCAACGGATGGAAAAATCCATGGGGGAAAGTACCCGGGCTTTAATTATTGTAGAGACCAAAGAGCGCGTGCTGGAAATGGAAGAGCTGTTTTTAAAATATGGCACTTATCAGGATTTAAGTATTCTTGGTGTTCACGATAAAGGAGATATCGATTATGATAAAAACATCATTTCTATGGGATTGGATGTTTTAATTGGTACGCCTACCAAAATCAACGCTATGTTTGCTTCGGCAGGATTCAACATCAATACCGTAAAAATGTTTGTGGTAGATGATGCTGACGTGCTTTTCCGTTTGCGCCATGATGCTATTGTGCAGCGTCTGATGATGAGTATTGAAAAAACCCAACGCATATTCTTTTGTTCCCAAATCACCGAAAGGGTAGAAGTCCTGGCCGACAAAGTCATGATTGAGCCGCTCTTCTTTGAAATGGAAGAGGAAGAGTAGTTGCAGTCGCAGTATTCCGTAAACACACAACTCATAACTTATAATTCATTACCTCATACCTAACATAATGGGACTAATAAAAATATTTTCGGGCGAAGAAATTCTGGCCATTACTTTAAAAGAAAAACTGGAAGAAGCCGCTATCACTGTGGTAATCCGCAACAACAATCAGGCAAATGTGTTGCCTAGTATTGCTACCACAAAACCTGTGGAGTTATTCATTCAGGAAATTGATTTTGGCAAAGCCAGTCCGGTGATTGAGGAGTTTCGGTTGAGTATTTAGTTATTGGAATATTTTCAGTCGACTAACTAATATCGAAATAAAGATTCCAAAAACGCCAATAATGGCGAAAGAATATTTCAAACTAGTCAACTCGGCAATGAAACCAATCAATGGCGGACCAATCAAAAATCCCAAGAAACTGATACTGGAAACTATCGTCAGCGCAATACCGGTAGGTACTTTTTCGTTATTTCCGGCTACATTAAAAATAATCGGAACTACGTTCGCAACGCCAAATCCCACCAACATAAAGGCGATCGTACACGGAATTAAATAAGGAAACAAAACCGCCATATACAATCCGAATGAGATGACCAGGCCACTAATAATCAGTACTTTTTTAGCACCATATTTTCCCACCAAAATATCGCTCAAAAATCGCCCTGAAGCCATGCATATCATAAACGAGGTATAGCCCAAAACAACCAAAGCTCCCGGTGCTTTTATGATTTCTTTAAAATACACACCGCTCCAATCAAACATGATTCCTTCGCTGGCCATGCCGCAAAAACAAATGATGCCCAACCAAAGCAAGGTTTTGTCAGGGTTTTTAAAAAAGGAATAACTCGATTTTTCTTCTTCCTGTTTGGATTTGGCTTTGATAATGAATTTGTAATTGGTCAAAAGTAGTAGCATTACAAAGGCAAACGCCATGATAAAATGCTGCAGCGGACTCATCTTAAAAGCCAGCATGAGCAAGCCTACCAAAGCTCCGCAAAATCCCGCTAAGCTCCACGAACCGTGAAAGGAGCCAATAATCGGTTTGTCAAAAAGTTGTTGCGTATAAACGCCATGGGTATTGACCGCAATGTTGCAAAAGTTGCCAAAGAATCCGAATAAAAATAAGGCCGCGGCCAACTCCCTACGAGCCGTTGCCAATCCGGGCAGAATAAGGCAGGCTGCGTACAAAATCAAGCCCAAAATGGAGATGTTTCGGCTTCCGTATTTCGTTACTATTTTTCCTGAAAGGGGCATAGCGACCAATTGCCCGGCAGGCAGCGCAAAAAGCAAAGTGCCCAGTGCCGCTTCGCTAAGATGCAACATCGATTTAATATCCGGAATGCGGCTTGCCCAGGTAGAAAAACAAAATCCCATCCCAAAGAAAAATAAAGAAGTCGCCAACCGAACCCGATTAAGATAGGACTGTTTGGCCTTTCTAAAGCTCTTTTTAATCTTGGCTTTGGGCAAAATTTTGCTGAGAAAACTATAGTCTAATAACGGCATAAATGATTCTGAATAAATAAAAATAAAGGTAATTAAAACAATCCACACATTTTCAAATTTTCAAATTGCCTCATTCTCAAATTAAACTATCTTTGCCGCTTCAAAAATCTAAGAAGTCTAAAAACCTAACAGTCTAATAATCTACCATGATTACAGTCAACGATATCTCCGTGCAATTTGGCGGAACCACTTTATTCAGCGATGTTTCTTTTGCCATTAACGAAAATGACAAAATTGCCCTTATGGGAAAAAACGGCGCCGGAAAATCAACTTTATTAAAGATAATTGCCGGCGAATCTAAGCCTTCCACCGGAAGTATTTCGGCTCCTAAGGATGCCGTGATAGCTTATTTGCCGCAACATTTGTTAACCACAGATGGTGCTACGGTTATGGAAGAAGCGTCGAAAGCTTTTGGCCAAATCTTTAAAATGAAAGCCGAGATTGACCAAATCAATGAGCAGTTGACCATCCGTACGGATTATGAAAGCGATGAATACATGAAGCTGATTGAGCAGGTTTCTGACTTAAGCGAGAAGTTTTATGCTATTGAAGAGATCAACTACGAAGCGGAAGTAGAAAAGATTTTAACCGGTTTAGGATTTGAAAGAGAAGACTTCACGCGCCAAACTTCGGAGTTTTCCGGAGGCTGGAGAATGCGTATCGAATTGGCCAAAATCCTGTTGCAAAAACCGGATTTGATTCTGCTGGATGAGCCTACGAACCACATGGATATTGAGAGTATTCAATGGTTGGAAGATTTCTTAATCAATTCGGCAAAAGCGGTAGTGGTAATTTCCCACGACAGAGCCTTTGTAGATAATATTACGAATCGTACTATTGAAGTAACGATGGGGAGAATTTACGATTACAAAGCGAAATATTCCCATTACCTGGAGTTGCGAAAAGACCGCCGAATTCACCAACAAAAAGCCTACGACGAGCAACAGAAAATGATAGCCGATAACCAGGCATTTATTGATCGTTTTAAAGGAACTTTTTCTAAAACGGATGCGGTTCAATCGAGAGTGAAAATGCTGGAAAAATTGGTTATTGTTGAAGTGGATGAAGTAGATACCTCGGCCCTGAAACTGAAATTTCCACCAGCTGTCCGTTCCGGGAATTATCCTGTTATTGTAAAGGATTTGGAAAAATCGTATGGCGATCATTTGATTTTTAAGGATGCCAATATAGTAATTGAACGCGGCGATAAAGTAGCTTTCGTCGGCAAAAACGGAGAAGGAAAATCAACCATGATTAAGGCTATCATGAAAGAGATTGATATCAACGGTGGTAGTGTGGAAATTGGGCACAATGCTCAAATAGGTTACTTTGCGCAAAATCAAGCGTCTTTATTAGACGAAAACGGGACAATTTTCTCTACGATTGATGACATTGCTGTGGGCGATGTGCGTACCAAAATCAAAGATATATTGGGAGCTTTTATGTTCCAAGGCGATGATATTACCAAAAAAGTAAAAGTGCTTTCCGGTGGTGAAAAAACACGTCTGGCAATGATTAAATTATTGTTGGAACCAGTAAACCTGCTGATACTCGATGAGCCTTCGAATCACTTAGACATGAAAACCAAAGACATCATAAAAGATGCATTGCGCGATTTTGATGGCACGTTGATCTTAGTGTCGCACGACCGTGATTTCCTGGACGGCTTGGCCACTAAAGTTTTCGAATTCGGGCACAAGCGCGTGAAAGAACATTTCGAAGACATCAAAGGCTTCCTGGCCCACAAAAAGATGGAAAGCTTAAGAGAAATAGAAAAATAAATTCCGAGAGATTTTACTATAACAAAAACCCTGTCCGAGTGCAATCAGACAGGGTTTTCAACATTAATCAATCAACCCAACTTAACTATTTTTAATGTTGTCTTCTATAAAAAATCAGTTATTTACTTTCTTTTACAAGAGGTTTCCCATTTTTAGTAGTGATAATCACGACACCATTTTTGCCTTTTTCCCCATAAGCTTCGACGGCTTTCCCATCCTGCAATATGGAGATGGTTTCAATTTCCTGTTGGTCTAAAGGAGTGTACGGACTTGTAGGGTTGGGACCAAAAACTTCCTGCTCACTGTATTCAACACCGTTAATGATGTAGAGCGGTTCTTTCAGTTCTACTATGGATTCTAAATTATCGGCATTGATGTTTTTTAGGTTTTGTTTCTTGGCTATTTTGTCATCAATCACAATCAAAGGTTTTTCTTTATGAGCATCGGAAACCTGATTTTCTTTTTTCACAAACAACTCTACGTCTTTTGATGGAGCGCTTTTGGATTCGGTACTATAACTACCTGACATAGTATTGGCATTGGCTGTAATCGGATGCATGTAATAACCGGCTTGTGAGGAAATAATGTCTTCAGAGCTTACTTCAGTATTATCCTTATCACTTATTTTTTCTTCTAAGGCTACTTGTGTTTTCGCTACAATTTGTTTTTGTAAAATAGCATCTGCCTCCTTTTTTATTGCCGGATTGGCTTTGTTGGTTACTACTACAACCGTATTGTCAGGAATGGTTTTTTGTATTGTATCGATTTTTGTGACTATTTTGTTTTTGCTGTTTTCAACTTTGTCATTTTTTAAAAACTGATACCCAATCGATATTCCCAGTAATAAGGAAGCGGCTATTGCCCATTTTTTCCAAAGCTGATTGGCGGATTTCAGCTCTTTTTTATCCAGCTTTTCTTCCACACGGTTCCAGACTTTGTCCATAGAAGCAAAATTCGGCGTTTCGGCATTGTTGGCCGCCGCTTTAATTTGATTGAATAAATTATCTTGATGTTCCATGGTTACTTTGCTTTTTGATAATACAAGGTGTTGACCAACTCTTTCAATTTGGTTTTAGCCACATTCAACTGTGATTTCGACGTTCCTTCGGAGATGTTCAGCATTTTGGCAATTTCTTTGTGACCATAGCCTTCAATGACAAAAAGATTGAAAATGGTCTGGCAGCCTTCGGGAATAAAATTGAGCAGGTTGAGCAAATCTTCTTCTTCCAATGGCGTTTCATCGGCACTTTCCGGTTGTATTTTAATCGTATTTTCTTCGAGATACAAATTAAAATTCACATTGCGTTTCAATTGCAGCAAACACTGATTCACGGCAATCTTCCGGGCCCAGGCTTCAAAAGCGCCGGTTTCCTTCAACTGATCCAATTTGGTGAAAATGGTATAGAACGTATCCGCCAGCACTTCTTCAATTTCTTCCTCTTTCTTTAAATACCGCTTGCAGGTGCGATACAACTTAGGAGCCAAGTGGTCGTACACTTGCCGCTGCGCATCGCGTTGCATTTTTTTACAGGCTACTATTAAGGTTTCGTTGATCACTAGGAATGTCTTTATAACTAAAGAGGCGTTTTTTTATAAAAAGGTTGGGACGGCAATGAAAAAAAAATATGCTTTATTTCGGAATGTCTGATTTTACTAGGTTTTTTCTAAAATTAATTTATAAATAGTTGAAGTCAATTCTTCTTTATCGTTGTCTTCACAAAGCAAAAACTCGATTTGAGTGGCAGTTTCGCTGAACAAAGTCAGTCCCTCAAATTTTTGACTGTCCGAAATTTGCTGTACGAAATGCACTTCCTTGGTTTTCAAATCCAGGCTTCCTAAAAAGCTGCCATAAATTTCACCGTCAGTATAAGTTGAGGTAGTGTCTTCGCAAGCCGCTAGGAAATAGACTTTGGTTTCCACCAAAATGGCATCGGTAAACGTGGCTTCGATGTTTTTAACTTTGGGAAGCACAATCGGCACGAATGCTACATTTTTACTTATTTTGTTATAAGTGAAAATCCCATTCTGAGCCTGAACACCATTGCCTCTTTGGAACAAATAATAATTTTCGGAATCAATGATAATGCCTTCAATATTGAGCTCATCGTCATTCAGCGCAATGGTTTGGCGGAGTTTTTTGTGAAGTTTCGATAAATCCTTCTGTTTTATTTCTTTGGTTTCCAAATCAAATTTAACTCGGATATCCCGCTTTTTAGTGGAGCCGGAACCATACAAATACAATTTGTTGTCGAATAGTGTTATCGACTCAAAATCGGCTTTGTCTTTCTTGGCTAGATTTTCCTGACTGTCTTCAAAAAGTTTTATTTTGTGCAGTACTTTTTCGTTTAAGTTGTATTCATAAAGAAAGGTACTGTTGTCCGAAACAATGAATAACGAATTGTCTTTATAGACCAATCCCGAAGCGGCTCCTATGCCTTTGATTTCAAAATAGGGATGAAGTTGCATTTTTTCCATAACACAAATATAAATAGTAATCCGGCCAAAATCATCCGGATTGTGTTTTTTAAAGCTAATGAAATCCATAAAACCTCTTATCTTTGCCCACTCAAAAAAAGCACTGTGAATTTAACGCAATACACCAAAGAATTTCGATATAACATGCAACTGGCTTACCCGGTAATACTGGGAATGTTGGGTCATACGCTCATTGGGATTGTCGATAACATCATGGTGGGAAAGCTGGGAAGTACTGAGCTCGCGGCAGTTTCTTTGGGCAATAGTCTGATTTTTGTGGCGATGTCATTGGGAATTGGATTTTCAACAGCCATTACGCCCATTGTGGCTGAAGCCGATGCCGAAAAAAACACTTCGAAAATCCGTTCTGCTTTTCATCATGGCTTGTTTTTGTGCGTGATTTTAGGATTTGCGCTTTTCGGATTAGTTGTTTTGGCAAAGCCGATTATGGAATTGTTGCACCAGCCTGAGGAAGTAATCACATTAGCAAAACCATACTTGGATTGGGTAGCTTTTTCATTGGTTCCATTAATCATTTATCAAGGCTACAAGCAATTTGCTGACGGACTTTCGATGACCAAAATCTCAATGTATGCTATAGTGATGGCTAATATTTTGCACGTTATCATTAATTACTGTTTGATCTACGGTGTGTGGATTTTTCCAAAAATGGGAATCCTTGGCGCTGGCTTAGGAACAGTGATTTCGCGTATTGCCATGGTCGTTTTTATGCATTTCATTTTGTCGAGAAGAGAGCAATTGAAACAGTATTTCCACGATTTCAGCTTTGACGAAATCAAGAAGGAAATGATTAAAAAGATTGTCAATCTCGGTTTGCCGTCTGCAATGCAAATGTTGTTCGAAGTGGTACTTTTCACCGCCGGAATCTGGCTTTGCGGCAATATCGGAAAAACGAGTCAGGCAGCGAATCAAATTGCGTTGAGTTTGGCTTCAATGACGTTTATGTTTGCAATGGGATTGAGTGTGGTTTCGATGATTAGAGTCAGTAACCAGCGTGGTTTAAATGATTATAGGCAATTGATAGTAGTGGCGCGTTCCATCTTTTTATTGGCCATTAGCATTGAAATTATCTTTGCCGTAATGTTTGTAGCACTGCATCAGGTTTTGCCTTATTTGTTTTTGAATATGGAAAATCAAGCCCAATTGTTAGACAATCAGGAAGTGATTACGATTGCGGCCAAATTGCTTTTAGTGGCAGCTATTTTTCAAATCTCTGACGGAATACAAGTTGTGGTTTTGGGAGCTTTGCGTGGGCTGCAGGATGTTAAAATCCCAATGTACATCACTTTTGTGGCTTATTGGATTGTTGGCTTTCCAACTTCGTATTACCTCGGGATTAAAACGGATTTAGGCGCGGTAGGTGTTTGGATTGGTTTATTAGCCGGACTGACAGCGGCTGCTTTTTTCCTTTTTATCCGATTCCATTATTTGACCAAAAAATTGGTTTCAGAAAATACTGCTCAATAATTTGTAACTAAGCTCACATAGTTGCGTATAATCACCGTACAATTTAAAAACTTACAATATGATATTTTCAATTATTATTGGTGTTATCTTAATTATTATTAGTGTTACGTTGAAAAGCAATGCCAGCCCGATTTCTAAATTTTCCCCACTGCTGAGAATTTTTGGTTTTGTTGTCATCTTAATCGGATTGTTGTCTTCGGTATTCAAACAAATTGATGCCGGTAAAGTTGGCGTGAAGTCGCTTTACGGTAATGTACAACCCGATGTTTTGGAAAGTGGTTTGCACATGGTAAATCCACTTTTGGACATTACTATTTTTGACACCCAAACTCAAAACTATACCATGTCAGCCATTCACAGTGAAGGCGCACAGGAAGGTGATGATGCCATCAGAGTCCTGTCAAATGACGGTTTGGAAGTGGTAATTGACTTGACCGTTTTGTATCGGGTGATGCCAAGCGAAACGCCAAAAATCCTGAAAGGAATTGGAGTTGATTATAATGATAAAATTGTACGTCCGGTAACGCGAACCCGTATTCGGGACAACGCGGTTTATTATGATGCCGTGGCTTTGTATTCAACAAAAAGAAATGAATTTCAACAAAGAATTTTCCAATCTATTGAACAGGATTTTAAGAAAAGAGGTTTGGTGTTAGAGCAACTTTTAATCCGAAATATTAATTTGCCAACTTCGGTAAAAGCGTCTATCGAAAGTAAAATCAATGCCGAACAAGATGCTCAAAAAATGCAGTTTGTCTTGCAGAAAGAAAAGCAGGAAGCCGAGCGTAAAAGGGTAGAAGCACAAGGTATTGCCGATTACCAAAGAATTATTTCAACTGGGTTAACTGACAAACAATTACAATACGAACAAATCAAAGCACAAAAAGAAATCGCGACATCTGCTAATGCCAAAGTTATTTTTATGGGCAAAGGAAGTGCACCGGTTATCTTGTCGGATAAATAGTTTATTCGTTTATTTGCTTATTCAAAAATAAACCACATGCAATTACCAAAATTTGTACTAGCTGACAACTCTGATTTTCCGGATGATATTTTTGTCATTCACCTTGATTTCCCTCGTTTCATTATCAATTTAAAAGATGATGAAGTTGAGTTTTTAGAAGATTTGGAAGGGGAGGACGAAACCGAATTAGAATCTGAAATGGAGCATTTAATCACGTTGGCCGGAGAATTCTACGATAAAGAAATGGAAGGCTACGAAGAGTAGTTTTTCGTTTTCGTTTACAGAGCAGTTTTTAGCTTGGATTTCCCAAGTTGGAAACTGTTTTCTGCTTTTAAGAAAAACCATTTTTCAAGGCATACACGGCCAAGCCTACACGGGTTTTCAGTTCCAGTTTTTCAAACAGATTGTCCCGATAGCTTTCAACGGTTCTTGGGCTGCAGCACATTAATTCCGCAATTTCTTTATAACTCATTTCGGTAATGGTGTATTTCAAAAACTCTTTTTCTCTTTCCGTAAGTTTGGATATAGAGCTACTGGTTGTGCCGCTCATATTGGAATAAATAATTTTGGAGGCCCAATCAGGATAAAAGAATCCGTCATCCACAAGTTTGTTGAGTGCTATTTCAAGGTCGCGCGGATGAGTGTTTTTTAGTAAATAACTTTTGGCTCCGTTTCGAATCATTTTGATGACACTCTGCTCGTCATTTTGCATGCTCAGCGCCATGATTTTTATTTCCGGAAAGTTCTCTTTTAGCCACAGTGCTGTTTCAAAACCATTCATTTCCGGCATGCTGATGTCAAGCATAATAATGCCCGGGATGATTTTTGAGGTTTTTATTTTATCGATAAGTTCTTTGCCGTTTTCGCATTCAAAAACGACTTCAAAGTTTTCAAAGTTTGAAATGATTCCCTTTAGTGCTTGGGCTATAAGGATATGATCGTCTACTATGGCAATGGTATTTTTCATTTAAAGCGGTAGGGTTACGGTTATTTTGGTGCCCACATTTAGTTTACTTTCCAATTTAAAATTTCCGTTAAGCATTTCTGTTCGTTTCTTCATGTTTTTTAAACCTATTCCATTGGAATAAATCTTACTGTCATCAAAGCCTTTCCCATCGTCAACCAATATAAGGCCTATGTTATTTGAGGAAGTACTTAATTGCAAAGTTAGATTTTTACACTCGGAATGTTTGATGCTGTTCTGAAAAAATTCCTGGGCTATACGAATCAAAATCGCTTTCGACTGATAACTCAAATCAATGTTTTTAGTATTGCTGATAAATTTAACGGAACATAAATTCAGTTTGCGCACTCGTTCACATTCGTCTTCAATCAGTTTGTTAATACTGTTTTTTTCTATAGAATTGTCGGTCAGCGATTTGCTCAATTCCCTCATTTCTGCCAATGACTCATTAATAAGGATGCTAATATTGTCAATATTGTCTTTTATATTGGGCGCTTTATTTTCGTGTTCCAGTTGTTGGGTATATAAACTGGCCAAGGTAAGTTTTTGACCAATATTGTCGTGGATTTCTTTGCCAATGTATTCCATCGTTTGTTGCTGCATCTCTATTTTAGTGGTAAATAGTTGTACTTCATGCTGATGTTCTACCTCTTGTTTTTCTTTATCGACTATAAAATATTTGTAAATAAAAGCTCCGATAAAGCAAATGTTTTCAAAGAAATAGCCATAACACAAATACTGAAAACCAGTATAAACACTTGTTTTGCCATTTACGGTTGAGTCCCAAAGCGCTAAAAAACCGGAAACAAATAGAAACGTCGTTGCCAAAAATAAGTACCGGAAGTAAACAATTTTCAACTCTTTACCGATATGATAATAAAACAGTATCGCAATTAGATAAATCATGATTCTGGTTGCCACAAAAAACGAAAAACTTAACCTGACAAAATCAGGAAAAGCAAACATGATTATAAAATACAAAACGGTAAAACCGATAAAGAAGTAATACGCTTTTTTTAGTTTTTTATAGGTAGCATTCTGCAATACCATGGCATGATAAATGAACGAACAAAACAATAATGCACTCAGCATTTGCCAGCCGTCAACTAGTAGTTGCATGATATTGCGGCGTAACGTTTTTACCGGAAAATCACCAGTGTCCTTAACGTAAACCGTGATGACAAACAGTAAAAGCGTTACAATATACAAACTGTAATACCGATAAATTTTAGATTTAAAAAAGTAATTCAGATACGTACTGGTAAATCCAACCAAGGATAAAAACCCAATAGTAAAAAAACAAAGACCAATAAAAAAGGGGTCATTTAAAATCATGCTAAACTTTTTATCCGGTCAAGTAGCGAACGATCTGACCAAAAATAACCTTAAAATTTAATTAATCTGCAAAGTAACTCTAACCACAATCAAAAAATACCGCCGGATGCCCATATTTATATCCGTTAAATAACGGTATTTTTTTAGGTTAATCCAACATAGTAAATATAGTTTTTTACCCATAGAGAGTGAATAATAATATCATCAAATTTGTGATGTTATGAGGATACAATGCTCTTCCTTAAAAGAGAAAAACACTCTAGATACTGAATAAAGAAAATAAATATTGTGGTTTATTTGAGTTGACTCCTTAAGCCGGCTTGTGTTTGCCCGCCGGCTTATAGGGCAACAACTGAAAAAGGAATTACAATTTTATTAGAGCAAATAATAGTAAAGTTGAATTAGTTAGTTAAGTTTAAAAATCCCAAGTTATCAGCTCGGGGTTTTTTATTTAAAATACTTTTCCAATAATATCTGGGCCGCGGCAAATGGGGAAATCTCATCATTTTGCACGGCTTTTTTAGTTTGCTCCAATAAGTGTATGATTTCTGAATGCTGATAGAAATTGGATTTCAACTGTTCATTAATGGTCTCCATCATCCAAAACTGATTCTGTTCTTTTCGTTTTTCTTCGAAGTAATTATTGGTCTTTACCAATTCCAAATAATTGGAAATCGTTTGCCAAACGTCATCAATTCCGGTTTTCTCGTAAGCACTGCAAGTTGCCACAGTTGGTGTCCATCCTGAGTTTTTAGCCGGAAATAAATGTAGCGCCCGGTTGAATTCGGTTTTGGCCAATTTGGCTTTAGCCACATTATCACCATCGGCTTTGTTGATGACAATCGCATCTGCCATTTCCATAATGCCGCGTTTTATGCCTTGTAACTCATCACCGGCACCGGAAATTTTTAGCAACAAAAAGAAATCGACCATGCTGTGCACCGCGGTTTCGCTTTGGCCCACACCAACAGTTTCAATGATGATCGTATCAAATCCGGCCGCTTCACAAAGAATAATGGTTTCGCGGGTTTTGCGAGCCACACCACCAAGCGTTTCTCCCGAAGCACTCGGACGAATGTAAGCGTTCTCATCTTTGACCAATTCTTCCATCCGGGTTTTATCGCCTAAAATACTGCCATGAGAAATGGTGCTACTCGGGTCAACCGCCAACACCGCTACTTTTTTACCTAAGGAAGTGAGATAAGTTCCAAAAGCTTCAATAAAAGTACTCTTCCCAACTCCGGGAACACCTGTAATTCCTATTCTGACGGATTTATTAGCATGCGGTAAACATGCGTTGATGATGTCATTGGCTTTCGCCAAATGAGTAGCATTGGTACTTTCTACCAAAGTGATGGCACGACTCAAGGCAACTTTGTCTTTTGCTAAAATGCCTTCAATCAAATCCTTAGCGGAAGGTTGCACTTTGCGCTGTTTTACAATTTTCGCCATAGAAGCCGTACTGAAAACTTCCGGTTGCGGAATGCCGTCTTTTTCTGTTAACGCGGAGGAATGTGGTTTTTTTACTGACACAAGAAAAAATTAGTGAAGTAAAAATAAGGAAAAGTGCGCAATGTTCATGAAGAAATAAGCATTGCGCACTTTTAAGAAGGTAAATTAATAAGCTGCCGTAAAACGAACTTGATGGTGTTTTGGATTTTCAGCTTCGTCAGCAATAACAACCGCTAAGTCTTCTACAGATAAAATACTTCTTTGATTGGTGTCAAAAACAGGATTGTCCAAGCCCAAACGATATTTCCCCGTTCTTCCGGTAGTAATGCCTTGGTGCATTTCGAATGCCGGACTGAAGAAAGCCCAATCCAATTCGGTTTCTTCTTTAATAATAGTCAGATAATCCCTTGCCGCCGACGCTCCAGCGTAATATTCTTTTGGAAAATCGGGAGTGTCAACAGCTTGTACATTTGGTGCTACAAACAAACTTCCGGCTCCACCAATGGTAATGTAACGTTTAACTCCTGACTTTTTCACCGCTTCCTGTATGGCTTTTGAACCGGTTATAAAATCATCATAGATGTTGGGGTTTGTCCAACCGGAATTATAGGCGCTGATTACCAAATCGTTTCCTCGTAAAGCACTGGCCAGTTCTTCTGTATTCAAAACATCAGCCTGAACCCATTTTACAGTTTCCGATGTTTTCGGATTTCTGGCAATGGCGGTTACTTGATGACCCCGATTTACAATTTCATTTAAAATGTTTGAGCCAACAAATCCTGTCGCTCCAATAATGGCTACTTTCATAATGCTTAAATTTATGTATAATAAAAAATGTTACAGTTTGAATTAAAAAAAGTTAAAACTTCCCGGCAAATTCCGCTAACGTTACCGTCTTAAGCTGATTGCTGACCGTCTGATTCAAATCTTCATACAAGTTGTTCAGATGGGTATTGATATTTTTCCCAACAGGACACTCTGGGTTGGGCTGATTTTTCGAAAATCCTAAGGAAGCTTTATCAAAAGTAATTTTCAAAATGGCTTCCAATGTAATTTCTGCTGGTGATTTGACCAATCTGGTTCCTCCGTTCTTGCCTTCTTTACTCTCTACTAAGTTATGCTTTCTCAGATTGGCAATCTCCTTGCGAACCAAGACAGGATTTATGCTGATGCTGCTGGCAATATATTCAGAAGCCAAATACTCCTCCGGAAACTTGGCAAGCAAAGTCAGTATGTGGGTAGTAATAGCAAATTTACCTGAAATCATAACTGTAATAAAATATATTGCAAATATAAAACAAAAAGCTATTGCAACCCTAACCGAAAAGAATAAAATTTTGTTAAAAATAAAAGTCACGCTTCTCGCGTAGGGAAGGACTTTTTTGCAAGAACACTTTTAAGAAACCTTTCACGTTACATTTTCGTCTTTTAGTTTTTTTTGCCGTTCCTTTGCAAAATAATTTACGACTTCGAATGGATAACATTCTACTGATTTTTCTCTGTTTGTTAATTGGATTGGGTTTACAACGCGTCGCCGCTTTTCCCAAAAACGGACACCTAGCACTCAACCAGTTTATTATTTATGTGGCACTGCCGGCTTTGGCGCTGTATTATATTCCCAAAATTTCAATATCAACCAACTTATTGTATCCGTTAGGAATTGCCTGGATTGGCTTTATATTGTCGTTTCTGTTTTTCTTTTTTATCGGAAAAAAATTAGGGTGGTCCCGAAGATTAATAGGCTGCTTAATCATCACAGCCGGTTTGGGAAATACTTCTTTCGTTGGTTTTCCAATCATTCAGGCATTGTACGGAGAAGAAGGTTTAAAAACCGCCATCATAGTAGATCAGCCGGGTTCGTTTGTAGTGATGGCCACTTTTGGAATTATTACCGCCGCCATTTTTGCCAAAGGCAAACCAAGTTCCAAAGAAATACTGCTCAAAATTTTATTGTTTCCGCCTTTTATTGCGTTTGTATTGGCAGGAGCCATGAATGTTTTGAAATATGACTTCAACGACCATTTACAAACTGTTTTTCAAAAGCTGGGCGCCACGGTAACTCCGGTCGCTTTAGTGTCGGTAGGCTTGCAATTAAAAGTGGAAAAAAGAAGCCAGCACTGGAAATTTCTGCGGCTGGGTTTATTATTTAAACTAATGATTACCCCCTTGTTTTTCTTTCTTTTCTATAAAATTTTACTGAAAGGCAAAGGGCTCGACGTAGATGTTTCCATTATGGAATCAGCCATGGCACCCATGATAACCGGAACCATCTTAGCTTCCAATTACGGATTAAAACCCAAACTGAGCAGTATGATGGTGGGCATTGGAATCCCGTTATCTTTCCTGACGCTAATCATTTGGTACTTCATTCTAAATACATTTTAAATGGAAACGATTGTCAATACTTCATCCAAACGAAAAGATCTGGCCGAAAAAACGGTGTATTCCATCCTGTTCTCGATCAGTTTTGCACATTTGTTGAACGATTTGATTCAGGCTGTAATTCCCTCAATATATCCCATTCTAAAGCAGAATTACAATCTCTCCTTTTCCCAAATCGGATTAATTACCTTTGCTTTTCAACTGACAGCTTCTTTGTTCCAGCCATTTGTGGGCTATTATACTGACAAATACCCAAAACCGTTTTCACAGATTTACGGCATGCTGTTTTCGATGGCTGGCGTAATCTCTATTGCTTTTGCTAATAATTTCTACTGGATAGTAGGCTCAGTAATGCTCATCGGAACCGGTTCTTCCATTTTTCATCCGGAGTCGGCCCGAATTTCTAACATGGCTTCCGGCGGCAGACGCGGGTTGGCACAAGCCATTTTTCAGGTGGGTGGTAATTTTGGTACCGCTTTAGGCCCTTTGTTAGTAGCTTTAATTGTAGTGCCCAATAGCCAAAAATACCTGCTTTGGTTTGTTTTGGCGGCAGCCATCGCTATCGGAATCATTTCTAAAATTGCCTTTTGGTACCGCGACCATTTGATTCACCGCCAACAGAAAAAAGTAGTCTTTGCCGATTTCCAACGACTCACCAAAAGCAAAGTAAAATGGGCCATCGCCATCCTGCTGGTTGTTATTTTCTCCAAGTTTTTCTACTCGGCGAGTTTGTCAACCTATTACACGTTTTATGTCATTGATAAATTTCATCTGACCATCAAACAAGCGCAATTTCACATGTTTATCTACCTTTTTGCTTACGCTGCCGGAACAATACTCGGCGGTCCGTTAGGCGATAAAATCGGAAGAAAATACGTGATTTGGTTATCCGTTTTCGGCGCAGCTCCGTTTGCTTTGTTATTGCCTTACGTAAACTTGTTTTGGACCGACGTTTTAATGATCATTATCGGAATGATTATTTCCTCAGCTTTCCCGGCAATATTGGTTTATGCCCAGGAATTGCTGCCCAGAAAACTCGGCATGATTTCCGGTTTGTTTTATGGTTTTGCTTTTGGGATGGGCGCTTTAGGTTCGGCATTCCTTGGTAAATTGGCCGATTTCACTTCCATTCAATACGTGTATCATGTGTGTTCTTATCTGCCATTGATTGGAATTATCTGTTATTTTCTTCCCAATTTGAAAAAGAGATAGCAGCGAAAGGTTCAGGCTTTATTAGGCAACTGTTTTCCCGCTTTCCATTACAATCTCTTCGAGGATTTCCATTGCAATCGGGGCTAAAAAGGATTTGTCTTTTTCTTTTGTAATCAGTACATTTACTTCTCAATTTTTACAAAATGTCACTCAATCCCGAAATAATTCAAAAACTCACCGCCATTGTTGGCGAATCTTATATTTTTACGGATATCGCCACCCGCAATCATTACGGTCACGACGAAACCGAAGACTATGTTTTTCCGCCAGGCGTTGTCGTAAAACCTGCCAATTCCAAAGAAATTGCAGCCATCTTAAAAGTGGCCAACGATTATAAAATTCCAACGACTCCCATCGGTGCCCGAACCGGTTTAAGCGGAGGAGCTTTATCCATTTACGAAGGCATCGGATTATCAACCGAACGCCTGAATAGAATCATTGAAATCGATGAGCAAAATCTGCAAGTAACTGTGGAGCCAGCCGTCATCAACCAAGTATTGCGCGAAGCCGTTGCTGAAAAAGGGCTGTTCTATCCGGTCGATCCCAGCAGTATGGGCAGTTGCTGGATAGGAGGGAACATAGCCGAAAATGCCGGTGGTGCCAGAGCTTTAAAATACGGCGTAACCAAAGATTATGTGTTGAACCTGGAAGTAGTTTTGCCCAACGGAGAAATCATTTGGACTGGAGCCAACACACTGAAAAATTCTACAGGCTATAATTTGACACAATTAATGGTCGGAAGTGAAGGAACACTGGGGGTCATCACCAAAGCGGTTCTAAAACTTTTGCCCAAAAATAATCACAACGTTTTAATGTTGGTGCCGTTTTATAAAGCCAACGAAGCCTGCGAAGCCGTTTCAGCCATTTTCCGAGCCGGTATTACGCCAAGTGCTTTAGAATTTATGGAGCGCGACGCTATCGATTGGACACTCCGATTTGTAGAAGGCATTAGCGTAACCATCAAACCGGAACATCAGGCGCATTTGCTGATTGAAGTGGATGGCAATTATCCGGAGATTTTAATGCAGGAAGCTGAGAAAATTTTATCCGTGGTTGAACAATTTGAAATAGATGAAGTTTTATTCGCCGATACCGAAGACCAAAAAAATGCACTTTGGAAAATGCGTCGCTCCGTGGCAGAAGCCGTAAAATCGAATTCGATTTACAAAGAAGAGGATACTGTGGTGCCACGTTATATGTTGCCCGAATTGTTAAACGGCATCAAAGCTATTGGGAACAAATACGGTTTCAAATCAGTTTGTTACGGCCATGCCGGTGATGGTAATCTGCACGTGAACATTATCAAAGGGGAAATGACCGATGACAATTGGAAAACCCAAGTACCGCTGGGCATCCGCGAAATTTTTAAACTGACGGTTTCGTTAAAAGGAACGCTGTCAGGCGAACACGGCATTGGTTTTGTGCAAAAGAACTTTATGGATATAGCTTTCACCCGAACCCATTTAGAATTAATGGAAAGCATCAAACGTGTTTTTGACCCTAACAACATTTTAAATCCCGGGAAGATTTTTCCTGATGAATTATAAAAGAAAAGTCCCGATAGCTCGGGACTTTTTTAATCTCTTTTTGGAGTTTGTTTCTTTTGTCTTTTTTCATCTTTCTTTTCTTTTGCGGTCTTCAGAGGTTCTTTTTTAGCCGCTTTCTGTACGTCTTTTCCTTTTGCCATGATATAATTTTTTGGTTGATTTTAAAATAGTAAAGTAAAGATAAAGAATATTTTGGTTACAATCCCAATTCTTTCCTAACGCTTTCATCAATTAATAACTCAAAAGAAGCTAACTGATTGGCATCATCCAAGTTGAAGAATTTCCATTCCCCATGGGTAGTTTCATCCATCACAGCAACAAATTTGGATTGTTTCTTTACGTTAAAACTGTTACGGTTGGGTTCAAAAGTGACGTCTTTGGTTTTGTTGATTTCCTGTAACCAAATCTTTTTGTCAGCCGCTTCATCAGTGGTTAATTTTTTCTCAAAAAAGTAGCGCAACGGATTACGGCAGCTAATCACACAAAACGATTGGTTTCCGATTTTCTTTATTTTAGGAGTGATAAACGGAACGGTTTGTACTTGATAACGCAAACGGTATTCTTCGTTTTCATAAAATTGATCCAGCTTCTCCAGCAGTACATCTTTGCCAATAGTTTCCACCATTTTCGGATAGGAGAGCGCAACGATGCCTTCAAAATCCATTAGATAATTGGCTTCGTAGAGTTGTTTTGTAGCGGAAAGCAGTTGCACCGCATTTTGCGAAAAGCTACTGGATGCTATAAGAAAGAAGACCAGGGAAAAGAATTTTGTTCTCATAATTAAAACATTTAGTCAAATATAAAAAAATCCCCAGCAGCTTACACCGATGGGGATAATTAAAAATGCCGCAGTTAGGAACTATTTCTTAGCGACTATGTCAATAACGACAGTTCGGTTATAGAAACGTTCTTCCGGAAATTTGTTTTCAAAAGGCGACAGGTTTTCATCTTCCCCATCTCCATGAATTTCAAAGGTTACATTGCTAGTGCCGGCATTAGCCAAACTTTTTACTAAAATACTTTTTACATCATTGGCTCGGGCCAATGATAAATTTTTGTTATAATCGGTTTCACCAATGATATCCGTATGCCCTGTGATGATAACAGTGGCACCATTCTGAATTTTAGGGGTTACGATATCGGTTAAGTATTTGTCATATATAGCAATCGATTTGGATTCATTGAATTCATACAACACACTAAAACGAATGCTTTCCTGAATTATAGGAGCCGTGTAAGGCACCACGTGAACGGTAGTTTCTTTGGTAAGGGTTTGGCCATCAGCGGTGGTACCGGTTAGTGTTACTTTGTAATCGCCTTCGGGCTGGTTGCCCAAGATGGTTTTGACCGGAATACTGGCTTTGGGTTGTGTATAAGGGCCATAGTTTTTGCTTTTGCCTTTAGAGTCTTTTAAAGTAACAGACCAAGAGGTGAAAGTCTCTTTTGAACCCGATGTATCAAAAACTACGGCATCACTATTGGCCTGTTGTTCCATAGAAATGATTTCGATGGGTTTCAATGGCGCATCCGGACCACTTTGAAATTCCATCAGCAAAGCCGGTGAGGCACTTTCAATAGAAACTCTTCTATCCCCTTCTCTCAGTAAGGCCAATTCTTGTGTCCCACCGGGCTGCTCTGAGGCAATTACCGGTTTTACTCTTCCTTCAATGGCAATTCGGTTGCCATTAATACTGAAAACGGTGACCAAATACGTCTTAATAGACTGCGCCATAGCACGACCATCATCAGCACCTTCGTTAGAAGAACCCACCAAAGTAATAGTACTAGCAGGGTTTTTACCCATACGATCGCCAAGAATATTCAGGATGTTATAATACACTATCATCTGACGTTCTGATCGGCCTGACATGTTTTGAGGCGTATCAAATGAAATATGATCTTCTTTAAAATTGGCTACTTCATTTTTGTTTAACAAAATATAACGGTTAGAAATTTCAGAAGAACCGGCATCAAAAAACACATAATTACGTATGGGAAATACCTCTCTTACTTTTCGTGTTGTAGTTTCATGAGTAGGAGCAGTCACTGTAAGTTGGGCTTCACCCGCAACCGGAGTGTTTACAGGGTGCCCTTGACCAAATTTCAGGATGACACCAGCTCTCAAAGTTGATACATTCCAAGTCTCGGTAGAGCGTGGATTTTGACCTAAGTAAGGTTGGTAAGCCACAAAAGGGGATACCACCCATTGGGTTTTAGCTGTTTCAGAGTTGATTGGAATATCATACCCCATCCCAATTTGCATCGAAAGGATAGTATTTTTTACCTCACTAAAATCACCTTTAACAGCCGGGTTGGCAGCTTGCAATGGGAAATTAGGATTGGTGCCCAATTGGTATTCAAAAGATTTTGACTGATTGAACGCTATTCTTGGGCCGCCATACAAGTAAAAGTTACCTTTAAAAGGCTCAAACCGCAAACTTGGTTCTATAGTGATATAGCTCAATTTCGTATTCAAATCAGCAGGACAATCACAAGGCGTAGTCACTTGATTGAACTTTCCGCTTCTACTGTCGTATCCGGCTTGTAACATAAAACCAAATCGGGAATCCGCAGGATGGTATTCTAGGACTGGAGCCAAATACAATCCGACTCCAAATCCGTTATGGAAGGCCGTAGGCGATGTGAAATCAACATTCAATTGCTGAGTGGAACCTCTATAAAAATTAAAGTTGGTGCCAGCTGCCGCGCCAAACCACCAAGAGGGTTTGCTATAGGGTGTTTCTTGTGCCTTAACTGAACTTACTCCGAATGCTAAAACCAAAGCAATAATGATTTTTAGCTTGTTGACCCTCATGTACTGAGTTGTCATGGTTGTTATATTGTTATTTTTCATAATGGTATGTTTATAAATCCCTCCATCAGAAGGGATTCTATTTAGTTTAAAGAATATATGTGTTTAATTAAGGTACGTTTACGGTAGTGTTGACCATAGTGACGGATGCTATAAGCGACAGTGCTCTTCCGTTTAATACGGTTTGGACAGCATTTCCGGCTGTGGAGAACGTCACTCCTGAGTTGGCAATAATGGTTCCTACCATCACACCACCACCGGCAGCATTAATCGTGGCAGCACTTCCCACATACCAAAAGACATTTTTAGGCAGTGCTCCATTGATAAGGATAACACTTTTGGCTCCGGTTGGTCCAGCTATTCCAACAGTCAAGCCTGAAGCGGATTGGAAAACCCAAACAGCATTTGGGTCGCCTTGCGCATCCAACGTTAGGTTTCCGTTACTGATATTAAACGAACCACTGGCTGATTTATATATACCGGGTGCTAGAGTTAATCCTCCTAATTCACCAGCTCCAGGATCTGTTCCGCCCGGCATGGAAGCGGGAGAAATACTTAAATAAGCAGCATTGGCATCGGCCAAGCCTTGTGTGGCAATAGCAAATGAAGTTGCTGTACCCGGTGCAGGAGGTGCTGTGTAGATGGCTCCGGTTACAAATCCTTTGTTCAATGGCGTTTCCGTATAAATAGCGGTAGCATCATGAAAACCGGTAACCAGAGTTGAAGCTGCCGTTGTGGAAATACTTCCATTGTTAATAACCGTGTTCAATCCCTGATTGGTAACCCCGGCGTTTCCGCCAAAGGCTCCAAACATGGCTGCTGTTCCTAAGTTAGGCGCTATCGAATTATTTAAAGTCGTGAAACTCCATACATACTCATTAGCCAAAGCTATTCCGGCAACATTTTTTGCTGTCGTGCTTATGGTTGTGGTGTAAGTAGTATTTTCTAAAAGAGGATTAGTGGGAGTAAATGAAGCTGTATTCCCAAGATAAGTCACATTTCCGGATACGGTATTGGTTCCTTGTTTTAGTGTAAAGCTTGTTGGTATGGTTAACGGATTCATCGTCATGTCAAATGTTGCGGTAATTACTTTATTAAGGAGTACTCCATTTTCATTTGGTGTAGGGCTTGTTGAAATTACCTTAGGAGCAATAGCGGTACCGGTTGTAAAGTTCCAAACATAATCAGCGTTAATGGGAGTTCCTGCGGTGTTTTTAGCACCTGTTGTAATGGTGGCTGTATAAATTGTATTAGCAGTCAGATTCCCATTTGGTGTAAAAAAAGCTTTGTTTCCGGTATAAGTCACTACACCGGATATAGCAGTTGTTCCTTGTTTTAAAGTGAAGGAAGTAGTGTTGATAGTCAACGGATTCATAGGCATATTGAACGAAGCACTGGATACTTTATTCAACGCAACATTGGTTTCGTCACTGGCCGGACTTGTGGCTGTAACTCGGGGTTGTAAGGTAGTGCCGGTAGTAAATGTCCATATATAATCTTGCTGAAGGGCATTTCCGTTTACATCTTTGACGGCTGTAGTAATCTTACCAACATAAGTAGTATTAGGAGTCAGATTAAAGGCAGGGGTGAAGGTTGCGGTGGTTCCCAAATAGGATATTGTTCCAGCAACAGTGGTTGCGCCAACAATAGTAAAAGAAGTCAAATCTATCGTGTTTGGATTCATCGCTTCATTGAAGGTTGCCGTGATGATTTGATTTAATGGAACACTGGTAGCGCCATCCATAGGATTGGTTGCTGTAACAGTAGGGCATACGCCAACAGTTTCCTGAAAATCATCTTTGGCACAACTGGTAATCAAAGTAACCATAGCTATAGCTAAAGCGACTAGTAGGTTTTTTTGTCTCATTTTTGTTTTAAATTAATGACAAAGGTGGTTTTTTACCAGCAAGATATTGTTACATAACTATTCTGCAGAGTTGTAAAATTCACGCCGTTTTCTGAAATGAGAAAATGAAAAATCCCCAACAGCTTTACCTATTGGGGATTGTGTTGTGTTCAACGGATTTTAATTTACAGCTCTTCCAACTGAATCCGTTTTTTGTATTGTTTGATTTCTTTGAAATAGGTCGGCGTCAGTCCGGTCACTTTTTTAAATTGATTTGACAAATGCGAAACACTACTGTATTCCATCAAATGACTTATCTCGGTAAGTGATAATTCATCGTACAAAAGCAATTCTTTCACACGCTCTATTTTATTCAGAATAATATAATTAACGATAGTAGTTCCGGTAACTTCTGAAAAAAGATTTGCCAAATGCGTATAATTATAGTCTAATTCCTTACTCAGATATTCTGAAAAATTGACTTTAGGATATTTTTCGGAGTAATGGACCAGTTCTACAATGACGTTTTTGGTTCTTTCGATGAGCATTGATTTTTTATCATCCATCAATTCCAATCCTTTTTTTAATAAGGCTTTACGAAGTGATTCCCTATCCTCAGCATGAATGTTTTTTTTAAGGGTGACTTCACCCAAATCAATAGTGAAGTGCTCTATATCTAATTTGTCTAATTCCTCTTTAACCGCCATTTTACAACGAAGCGAAACCATGTATTTAATGTGTATTTTCAAGATTAATGAGTTTTGCGTTATAAAAAAAGACCTTTTGCAATCCAATAGTTTTTCGGATTCCGATTTTCGTAAAGGTACTCTATTTGACGGCGCAAAAGTAATTTACTTCGCAACGCTTTCTTTGCATATTTCTAAGTCGCATTTATATATTTCACAGTTTTTTGATAAGAGTAAAAAAAATCCCCAGCAGCTTACACCGTTGGGGATTTATAGTATGGTTACAATCTGCAAACTGCGACTGTCACTGTCAACTATTCATGCACCAAAACCCATTCGCCTGAAGCAATCATGCTTTCGGCTTTTTTGTATTTCATGGTTTCAGTTTTGCCACTCATTACGTGTTTAATAGTCACGTTATCGTTGCGGTTGATTTTCGGAGCATCTCTTACGATGGTTTCGGTAACTGCCGGTCTTTGTTGCGTTTGTCCTGCTTCACGATTGCGGGCAGCCAACTCATCAGAGTTTAGCACTTCGTCTTTGCTTTCGATATAGTTTTCTTTTTGACGTACTTCTCGGGCTTCCTGTATGTTGTTATTTTGTTGTGGCAAATCGCCTTTAAACAGGAACGAAATAACTTCTTTGTTTACACCATCCAACATGGTTCTGAACAAGTTGAAGGCTTCCAATTTGTAAATCAATAAAGGATCTTTTTGTTCGTGAACGGCCAACTGTACCGATGTTTTTAATTCGTCCATTTTGCGCAAATGCTTTTTCCAGGCTTCGTCAACAATGGCTAAGGTGATATTTTTTTCAAAATCAGCTACCAATTGTGCTCCGTGGGTATCAAAAGCTTTTTTCAAATCGGTAACCACATTCAACGTTTTAATACCATCCGAAAACGGCACGATGATGCGCTCAAATTTGTTGCCTTCTTTTTGATAAACATCAGCAATGATTGGCAAAGCTTCGCGGGCACTTCTTTCGGTTTTCTCTGTATAATAAGCCAATGCCGCTTTATAGACTTTACCCGTAATTTCGATTTCGGAAGATTTGTCAAACTCATTTTGAGTAACCGGCGAGGTGATAGAGAAGTAACGAATCAATTCAAACTCAAAGTTTTTGAAATCGTTATGAGCTTTGTTTTCCCCCACGATTAACTCGCAAGTATCATACATCATGTTGGCAATATCCAGTTTCAAACGCTCTCCGTGCAAGGCATGACGACGACGTTTGTAAACCACTTCTCTTTGGGCATTCATCACGTCATCATATTCTAACAAACGTTTACGGGTACCAAAGTTGTTCTCTTCTACTTTTTTCTGAGCGCGCTCAATAGATTTGGTCATCATCGAATGCTGAATTACTTCGCCTTCTTTCAATCCCATTCTGTCCATGATTTTCGCTACTCTTTCCGAACCGAACAAACGCATCAGATTATCTTCCAAAGACACATAAAACTGTGAACTTCCCGGATCTCCCTGACGACCGGCACGACCACGCAACTGACGGTCGACACGACGCGAATCGTGACGTTCCGTACCGATGATGGCTAAACCTCCGGCAGCTTTTACTTCCGGTGTTAACTTGATGTCGGTTCCACGACCGGCCATATTGGTAGCGATAGTTACTACACCCGGTTTTCCGGCTTCGGCAACGATATCGGCTTCCTTTTTGTGCATCTTAGCGTTCAATACGTTGTGTGCTACACCACGAATTTTCAGCATTCGGCTTAATAATTCTGAAATCTCTACCGAAGTAGTACCAATCAATACTGGTCTTCCCGATTGCGATAATTGGGTTACATCTTCGATAACGGCATTGAATTTTTCACGAACCGAACGGTAAATCAAATCTTCTTTATCGTGACGCGACATGCCTCTGTTGGTTGGAATTTCCACCACGTCTAATTTGTAGATTTCCCAAAGCTCACCGGCTTCTGTAACGGCTGTTCCCGTCATACCGGCCAATTTGCTGTACATACGGAAATAATTCTGTAATGTAATCGTAGCAAAAGTTTGGGTAGCGGCTTCAATGGTTACTTGCTCTTTGGCTTCAATGGCTTGGTGCAATCCGTCAGAATAACGACGACCGTCCATGATACGCCCCGTTTGCTCATCTACAATCAAAATCTTGTTGTCCATGATAACGTATTCTACGTCTTTTTCAAACAAGGTGTAGGCTTTTAGCAACTGCGTCAGCGTGTGAATTCTTTCCGATTTGATTCCGAAATCCTGGAATAGTTTTTCTTTGGCTTCGGCTTCTTTGTCTTTGTCCAAGTTTTGTTTTTCGATGTTGGCAATCTCCGTTCCGATATCCGGTAACACAAAGAAATTGGCATCGGTATCCTGAGAAAGGAATTTGATTCCGTTATCCGATAATTCCACTTGGTTATTTTTCTCTTCGATTACAAAATACAAAGCTTCGTCTACTTCCGGCATTTTGCGGTTGTTGTCCGACATGTATTCGTTTTCGGTTTTTTGCAATAATTGTTTAACGCCTTCTTCACTCAGGAATTTGATAAGGGCTTTGTTTTTTGGCAACGCTCGGTAAGCTCTCAACAATTGGAAACCGGCCTCTTTCATGTTGCCTTCTTTGAACAAACGCTTAGCTTCTGTTAAGAATCCATTGGCCAACTGGCGTTGTAAATTGTATAGGTTTTCGATTTTTGGTTTCAATTCATTAAATTCGTGACGGTCACCATCAGGAACTGGTCCTGAGATAATCAACGGTGTTCTAGCATCGTCAATCAATACCGAATCCACCTCGTCCACAATGGCGTAGTTGTGTTTTCTTTGTACCAAATCTTCCGGCGAATGCGCCATGTTATCACGCAGGTAATCAAAACCGAATTCGTTATTGGTTCCGTATGTAATATCCGCTTCATACGCTTTTCTACGGGCGTCAGAGTTTGGCGAGTGGTTATCAATACAATCTACGGTAATTCCGTGGAATTCGAATAAAGGTGCTTTCCACGTGCTGTCACGTTTGGCCAAATAGTCATTCACGGTTACAAGGTGAACACCGTTTCCGGTCAACGCATTTAAATAGAGTGGAAGCGTAGCTACCAAAGTTTTTCCTTCCCCGGTTTGCATCTCGGCAATTTTACCTTCGTGCAACACGATACCACCAATCAACTGCACGTCGTAGTGAATCATGTCCCAAGTGATTTCTTTTCCGGCAGCATTCCAGGAATTGGCCCAATGCGCTTTGTCACCCTCTAAAGTAATATACGATTTATCAGCCGAAAGTTCTCTGTCTTTGGCTGTAGCCGAAACGGTAATGGAAGTGTTTTCTTTGAAACGACGGGCCGTTTCTTTCACCACAGCAAAAGCATCGGGAAGAATTTCCAGTAATACTTTTTCCGAGATTTCATAAGCTTCTTTTTCTAAAGCGTCAATGGCATTATAAATATCTTCTCTTTGGTCAATATCGGCAGTATTTTCAGCTTCAATTTTTTTGGCTTCAATCTCGGCATCCTGTTTGGCGCGGGCTTGTTTTATTTTTTCTTTGAATTCCGCTGTTTTAGCTCGTAACTCGTCATGAGAAAGGGCGGCTAATACAGGTTCTAAAGCTTTTATTTTGGTGATATAAGGTTGCGTAGCTTTGACATCTTTTTGAGATTTGTCGCCTACAAAAGCTTTGATAATGCTATTAATGAAACTCATAATGGGTTTGTATTTTATATTTTAAAAGGTGTGCAAATTTAAATAAAAAAAAAGCCCGAAATGGACTTTTTTCTGTTGTGTTTGTTTATTTTTTTAATATTCATCCTCGTTCCAAAGGTAATCTTCGTCAGTGGGATAATCGGGCCAAATCTCTTCCATTGATTCGTAGATTTCACCTTCGTCTTCTATCGATTGCAAATTTTCCACTACTTCTAGCGGAGCTCCTGTTCGTATAGCATAGTCGATAAGTTCATCTTTGGTAGCTGGCCAAGGCGCATCGCTTAAATACGATGCCAATTCTAATGTCCAATACATCTTCTGTCGATTTTAGTTTATGCAAAAATAAATTTAATACTGAAAAAGTCAAGTTTTTTTTGATTTATTTTTAAATATGTTTAAGAACGTGTTTTTAGTGGTCAGCCTCAGTCTCAGTTTACAGTAACTGAACACAGAATACTAGGACTGCTTACTTCCGCGGAATCCATTTCACTTCCTCCGCCTGAAGGTCAAAGGACAACTTCCGTGCCAAGACAAAAAGGTAGTCAGAAAGTCGGTTCAGGTACTTGATAACTTGTTCATCCGTAGGTTCTAATTCGTGTAAATGTACCGCTAAGCGCTCGGCTCTGCGGCAGACACAGCGGGCAATGTGACAATATGACACGGTGGTATGACCGCCTGGCAAGACAAAGTGTGTCATAGGAGGCAAAGCGGTTTCCATTAAATCAATTTCGTTTTCCAGTAAAGTGATATCTTCTTCCGAAATGCGGTTGATGTTTAAGCGAGGTTGGCCGTTTTTGAGAATTTCTTTTTCGGGCGGTGTGGCTAAGATAGCACCCACGGTAAATAATCGGTCCTGCACTTCAATCAAAACGTTTTTGTATAGTTGATGGATGTCCTGGTCGCGAATTAAACCGATATGCGAATTGAGTTCGTCAACGGTGCCGTAGCTTTCGATGCGAATATGGTGTTTTGGGACGCGGGTGCCGCCGAATAGTGCGGTGGTTCCTTTGTCGCCGGTTTTGGTGTAGACTTTCATGGTTGTGAGATGCTAAGGTACTAAGGCGCTAAGGTACTGAGATTTTTTGGCGTTGACAAGAAGGCAAATAGATTACTCACTAGCCCTGATGGGAGTGGCACCTTGTAGAACGGACAGCAGGAAAATGGATTACTGATAAAGCCCGAGCCTTTCGCTTCTTATTTTATAAATGGCCTTCATTTGGATTATCGCTTTCAATCAGGCCGTCGCGCAAACGGATGATTCTGTGGGCGTATTTGGCGATATCTTCTTCGTGTGTTACCAAAATCACGGTGTTGCCATTTTTGTGGATGTCGTTGAACAGGTTCATGATTTCAACTGAAGTTTTACTGTCGAGATTTCCTGTGGGTTCATCGGCCAGGATGATGGAAGGCTTGTTGACCAAAGCTCGGGCAATGGCTACACGCTGGCGTTGACCGCCGGAAAGCTGGTTGGGCTGGTGATCCATTCGGTCAGCCAGATTAACTTGAGTCAAAACTTCGGTGGCACGCTCGTTTCTTTCGGATTTGGAATGTCCGGCGTATATCATAGGTAAGGCGACATTGTCTAAGGCAGTGGTTCTTGGCAAAAGATTAAAAGTTTGAAACACGAACCCAATTTCTTTGTTGCGGATTTCGGCTAAATCGTCATCGTGCATTTGGCTGACGTCTTTGCTGTTCAGGATATAACTTCCCGAAGTGGGCGTATCCAGACAACCCAGAAGGTTCATCAAAGTAGATTTTCCGGAACCGGATGGCCCCATCAGTGCTACATATTCGCCTTTGTTGATTTGTAAATCGATGCCTTTTAAGACGTTGATGGTTTCATTTCCGAGTTGGAAATCGCGTTTGATATTGGTGATGTTGATTAATGGATTTGCCATTGAGTACCTCAAATTTAGTTTTCAAATAGGTAGTAAATATAGCGATATTGTTACAAAGCTGTGTTAGAATTTTAAATCAAGGAATTATGCAACTATTAAAAAGAATTGTGTAATGCATTAGCCTGTTATTGAGATTAATTTTACCCTAACATTAAAACCTTAAAACAATGAAAAAAAGAATACTACAATACGGAATGCTTTGTGGATTATTAATTACGGTAATCTCTTGTAAAAATAAAGAAAAAGAAGTGGCAGATGAAAAAATTGCTTCTTTGGAAACCTATATTGATTCCTTAGAAGAAGTGAAAACTTCGGATGCTGAAGCCAATTGGGATAAAATTTCGGTTGAATTTGACAGAAAAAATAAAGAATCTAATGAAGCCATTTCAGCCTTGGGAGATGATATGAAAGCCGCAAATCAAGCGCGAATAGATTCTATAAATGCCAGATATGTTGTGATTAAAACGTCAGTGGAAGCTACGAAAACCCCGATAAAAGTAGTGGTCAATCCGAATCAAAAACTTAGAAACATGTTTTTTGGTGTAGATAAAATTGGAGAAGATATGAACTTTTCCTGGGTAAATAAAGACAACATTTTAGATACCTATCAAAAATTCTTTGACTCGTACAAAGCCAATAAAGGGGATTTTTCAAGAGAAGATTATGACGAAGTTAAATTGATTTACGAAGCGTTAGACAGTCGAAAAAATACAGTTGAAAAAGAAGGTTTATCGTCAAGTGATAATACTAAGATAGCCTCTATCAAATTTAAGTTTGCTCCAATGTTCAAGATAAACCGAATAGGAGCAAAAGCAAGAGAAAATGAAGAAGCAAAAGAATAATTTTTGAATTGGTTTGTTAATTCGAGAAGTGGTAATCAGGGATGGTTACCACTTTTTTTATGTCCGAATTACAAAATGTTCTTTGGGTTGCTCTTTGCGGAAAAACACTAATCCCCATTGAAACGTATCAATCGTGACGGTAACTTTCGGATGGTTTTTAATAATTTTCCAAGCCGTTTCCATGTCTTGTGACCAATGGATGTCGTCAAAAATCCAGACGGTTTCGTTGGTAATGGTTGGTAGTAATAAGTTGAAATAAGCTAAAGTGGCTTCTTTGGAATGGTTGCCGTCGAAGTAAATGAGTTTCCAGTCACAGTTTCCAGTCACAGTTTTCAGATAATTTGAAAATTCAGTTGTAACTGAAGTTATGTTTTTGAAATCAAATTCCTGAAATTGATTTTTGGCTACAGCCAAAGTGTTTTCACATCCTTCCAATGTCGTGATTGTTGCTTTCGCATTTCCCAACGAAAGAGCAGCAGTCGCTAATCCCAATGAAGTTCCAATTTCTAAGACATTTTCGGGTTGGAAATAATTTGTGATTCTGAACAGTAATTCGGCTCTTTTGTTTGAAATTCCGGCTGTTTTGGCGATTTGACGGATGGCTCGGGTATTGCTTTTAAACACCTTGGAACCGGCACCAAAATCAGTGACTTCAATAGTATTTTTGTTGGCTAAAAGTAATTTTCTGTAGTTTTTCAGAATTTCATAGTCAGCATATTTTTTCTTGTCATAAAAACATTTGGTCACCAAATTAAACACAAATGGCGAATGCACTCCGTGTTCGTTTTTGGAGTTCCAGAGGAATTTACTATATGCTTTTATTATACTCACAGTTTTCAGTCACAGTCACAGTTTTCAGTCTGTTAACTGAGACTGAGACTGAGAACTTTTTTAATTACTCCATTTTTGACGAAAGCTCAAACCAGCGCTCTTCTTTTTGCTCTAATTTATTGATGATGGCTTGCAGTTCGTTGGCTTTTTTGGTGATGTCGGCATCGGCTACTTTACCTTCGGCGAATTGGTTTTCGATTTGCTTTTTCTCATATTCCAAGTCTTTGATTTCGCGTTCCAATTTGCTGAATTCCTTTTGCTCGTTGAAATTCAAGCCCGAAGTCGTTGGGTTGTTTTGTTTCCAATTCACTTTTTCGGTAGAAACGCTCGATAAGTTTTTGGGTTCCGCCGAATCTTCATACGCCCGGAAATCAGAATAATTTCCCGGGAAATCTTCAATCTGTCCTTCGCCTCTAAAAATGAATAAGTGATCCACAATTTTATCCATAAAATAACGATCGTGCGAAACCACCAATAAACAGCCAGGATAATCCAAAAGGAAACTTTCTAATACGTTCAACGTCACGATATCCAAGTCATTCGTAGGCTCATCTAGGATTAAAAAGTTCGGGTTCTGGATTAAAACCGTACATAAATACAATCGCTTTAACTCGCCACCACTTAGTTTTTCTACAAAATCGTATTGTTTTTTGGCATCAAATAAAAAGCGTTCCAACAATTGCGAAGCCGAAATGATTTTTCCTTTTGTCAGCGGAATGTATTCGCCATATTCTTTAATGATGTCAATGACTTTCTGTCCCGGTTTTGGGTTGATGCCGCTTTGTGTATAGTAACCTACTTTAATGGTATCGCCAATTACCACTTTCCCGGCATCAGGAACCATAGTTTTGGTTAGGATATTTAGGAAAGTCGATTTTCCGGTTCCGTTTTTACCGATGATACCAATGCGTTCTCCGCGTTGAAAATCATAAGTAAAATTGTCCAAGATGGTTTTGTCTTTGAATTTTTTGTAGAGTTTGTGTAGCTCAATAATCTTGCTGCCCATGCGCTCCATATTGATTTCCAACTCGACTACGTTTTCTTTTCTTCGACTTTCGGCTTTTTCTTTAATCACATAAAAATCATCTTGGCGCGATTTTGATTTGGTGGTTCTCGCTTTCGGTTGGCGGCGCATCCAGGCCAATTCTTTGACGAAAAGGTTTTGTGCTTTGTCAATCGAGGAGTTTTCCATGGCAATGCGCTCTTCTTTTTTCTGCAAATAATAAGAGTAATTACCTTTGTATTGGTATAATTTTCCGTTGTCCAATTCGATAATTTCGTTGCAAACGCGCTCCAAAAAGAAACGGTCGTGCGTTACCATAAACAGCGTAATATTTTCTTTGGCAAAATAACTTTCGAGCCATTCAATCATTTCCAAATCCAAGTGATTCGTCGGCTCATCCAAAATCAACAAATCCGGGCGATTAATCAGAATAATGGCTAATGATAATCGTTTCTTTTGTCCACCAGACAAACTTTTCACTTTCAGTTTTAAGTCGTCCAGTTTTAGTTTGGACAGAATTTGTTTGAACTGCGTTTCAAAATCCCAAGCATTGTAGCGATCCATTTCGTCAAAGGCTAATTGGTATTTTTCCTCGTCTTCCGGGTTTTCCAAGGCTTTTTCATAGCGTTCAATGACATGAAGAATTTCGTTATCCGAGGCAAAAACACTTTCCTCAATCGTCAATTCATCCTGTAAATTATTTTTTTGGGAAAGAAAGGCCATTTTTAATCCTTTTCTAAGTACCACCTGACCGGTATCGGGCTCGTCTTCGCCATTGATAATGTTCATGATACAGGTTTTTCCGGAACCGTTTTTGGCAATGAAGGCAATTTTTTGGTCTTTGTTGATGCCAAACGAAAGGTTAGCAAACAAGGTTCTTTCGCCAAAGGATTTCGATATATTTTCTACTGAAAGGTAATTCACGGGTGACAATTTTTTGCAAAAGTAGATTATATTTGTCAAATGCAACTATCGGTCATCATCCTTAATTATAATGTACGCTACTTTTTGGAGCTCTGTGTGTTGAGTGTGCAAAAAGCCATTCAAAACCTGGAGGCCGAGATTATCGTCATCGATAACAATTCTTCGGATGACAGCTGCGCGATGATGCAACAGCGTTTTCCAAATGTAAAACTGATTCAGAATGCAGCCAATTCCGGTTTTCCTAAAGGCAATAATATAGGCGTGGCTGAAGCCAAAGGCGAATACATTTGCATTTTAAATCCCGACACCGTGGTGGCTGAAGATACTTTTGAAAAGGTTCTGGCTTTCGCCAAAAAACAAACCAATTTAGGTATTGTGGGCTGCAAACTCATTGACGGAACCGGTAATTTTCTGCCCGAATGCAAGCGTGGCATTCCGACACCTTGGGTGGCTTTTACCAAAATTTTTGGCTTGTATAAATTCTTTCCGAATGCCTCTTTGTTCAATAAATATTACGCGCAGCATTTATCGGAAAACCAAACCGGAAAAGTGGAAATTCTCGTCGGCGCTTTTATGGTGATGCAGCGCGAATTGTATACGGATTTAGGCGGATTTGACGAAAAGTGTTTTATGTATTCGGATGATATTGACTTGAGTTATATGGCATTGCAAAATGGAAAATCGAATTACTATTTCCACGAAACGACCGTCATTCATTATAAAGGAGAAAGCACCGTGAAAGACGGAACGTATATGAAACGCTTTCAGGAAGCGATGAATTTCTTCTATAAAAAACATTTCAAAGTGTCGGTTTTCTTTTCGTTGTTTATGAAAATCGGAATTGTATTCTTCTCGTTTGTAAAAATGTTTCAGGGAAAATCAAAACCAAAATCACAACCCAATAGCTATATACTGATTTCAGAAGACGAAGCCCTTTGGGAAAAATTGCAACAAAAACTCCAAAAAAATATAGCAAGAGCACTTTTGGAAAACGGAAAAATAGTATTTTCGCAAACGTTTTCGAAAGACAAAAAGGTTGAGATTATTTTGGACTTAAACTACTTAAGTTTTAAAAATGCCATCACTTTTTTGGAAGAAAACAAAAACAACTCGTTTACCTTTAAACTGTTACCCATAGCCAGCGATTTTATCATTGGCAGTAACAGCAGTAGCGACAGAGGTGAAGTAATTAATTTGTAGAAAAACACGAAAATCGCTTTTTCTTTTATTAATTTTGCAAGCGAAATAACAAAACACAACTTTAGTTTACACATATGGCAAAGTTTGAATTAAAATTACCGAAAATGGGCGAAAGCGTTGCCGAAGCAACGATTACCAATTGGTTAAAAAACGTAGGTGAAAAAATAGACGCCGATGAAGCCGTTTTGGAAATCGCTACCGATAAAGTAGATAGCGAAGTACCCAGCGAAGTTTCAGGAGTGTTAGCCGAAATTTTATTTCAGGTAAATGATGTGGTAAAAGTGGGTCAAACCATTGCCATTATTGAAACCGAAGGGGGTGCTGTAGAAGCTCCGAAAGCAGAAACTGTTGCCGCTCCAGTTGCAGAAGTAACTAAAACTATTGAGGTAGCTGCTGCCACTGCTGCTCCGGCCGATTTCAAATCGTCAGATAAATTTTTCTCTCCTTTAGTGAAAAACATTGCTACAGCAGAAGGTATTTCGATTGCTGAATTGGAAAACATTGCCGGTTCAGGAAAAGATGGTCGTGTTACTAAAGAAGACATTTTAAATTATATCAAGACTAGAGGTAGTCAACCAGCGGTTGCGGCTCCGGTTGCAACTCCACAACCTGTTGCTTCAGCACCAGTAGCTGCACAAGCCGTTCCGGTTTCGGTAAATGGTGGTGACGAAATTGTAGAAATGGACAGAATGCGCAAGCTGATTTCCGGTTACATGGTAGCTTCGGTACAAACCTCGGCACACGTACAATCGTTCATTGAAGTGGATGTGACCAACATTGTAAAATGGAGAGACCGCGTGAAAAATGCTTTTGAAAAGAGAGAAGGAGAGAAGTTGACTTTCACTCCAATCTTCATGGAAGCAGTAGCGAAAGCCTTAAAGGATTTCCCAGGCATGAACATTTCTGTGGATGGCGATTTTATTATCAAAAGAAAAAATATCAACTTGGGAATGGCTGCTGCCTTACCAAACGGAAACCTTATAGTTCCGGTTATTAAAAATGCAGACCAATTAAACCTTGTTGGCATGGCGAAAGCCGTAAACGATTTAGGAAACCGCGCCAAAGCCGGCAAACTAAAACCAGACGATACGCAAGGCGGAACCTATACGGTTACGAATGTGGGAACTTTTGGTTCTGTTTTCGGAACGCCAATCATCAACCAGCCACAAGTGGGAATCTTAGCCTTAGGAGCCATCAGAAAAGTACCTGCGGTGATTGAAACTCCGGAAGGCGATTTTATCGGAATCCGTCAAAAAATGTTCCTGTCGCACAGTTATGACCACAGAGTGGTTGACGGGGCACTCGGCGGAAGCTTCGTAAAACGAGTAGCCGATTATCTGGAGGCTTTTGATGTAAACAGAGAATATTAAAAAATAAAAACCCCGATTATTCCTCGGGGTTTTCTATTATATCACCGTTGATGGTAAGGGTTGCTTTGTCAACAAACCGGCATTCTCCTTTCTTGAAAACGGTATTGTTGGCCAAAATTACTTCATAAGTGTAAACTCCTTTGGGCAATTCAAAAAAGTATTCTTTACTGTCTTTCTGAATAACGAGTTCTTTCCGAATTTCATCGCCGTCTTCCGTTTGACGGGTAATGATGAAGGTGATTTTGTCGGTCAGTTTGTTTTTAACGCAGACACTTTCTACTATAGTGCTGTTTGCTTTTTCGGGCTTATCCGAAGTAAAAATTGTGATTAAACCACCAAATAAGAGTTCGCCACCGCGAATTAGGTTTATAGTGTCCGATTGGGCGACCGCCATTGTGGGCAATACTAAAAGTACTACCAATACCGATTTCAATTTCTTTGGGGCTTTGTTGTTTGCGATTGGATTCATAATAAAACAGTTTTAAAAAGTTAGCGTAGCCGTTTTGCATAATGAATCTTTTTTAAGAAATTGATAGTGTAAAGTTGGAACACCTTATGGGAAATTCCTAAAACAACACTTTTATATTTCAGAACATATCTTTTAAATTTTAAAAGTTTTATTATCGCAACAAAACAAAATAACAGTACTTATCACACAATAAAGTTTTAATAATCACGTTATTACTGTTAAGTGTTTCCTGCTGTGGCACTTCAATCTCTAACCAATTTTAAAACACCTAACCATGACCACCGGAATCAAAATTCGCCATCTCAGAGAGAAAAAAAGATTGTCCCAAGAAGAATTGGCACATCTCGTTGGAGTCAGTCAGGTAACTATTGGCAATTGGGAACAAGGAAAAAGCATCAAACACGAGTACATCAAAAAACTGGCCGATGCACTTGAGATACAAATGGATTATTTACTGGAAGAAGGGAAAAGCAATTCTGTAGTACACTACAATCCGGAAACCGCACATTCCGATAAAAGTTTTGAAATCATCATCAAAGCGCCGAATAATTTTTTTGAAGATTTGAACCGGAAAATGGACTTTATCATCAATAAATTTGATAAACCAAAATAATTATAAAATTCAAATAGTTTTAAATCAGCCCTTTCCTATATTGAAAGGGTTTTTGTGTAAAAAAAGACAAAACTTTTAAAATAATCGATAAACGGTAACTTCAATATTTTATATTTGTTGGCTTAACATTTTATAATGGAATTAAAACTCAACAGACCTATTTGCTTTTTTGACCTTGAAACTACTGGGATTGACGTTGCCAAAGACAGAATTGTAGAAATATCGATTTTTAAGGTTTATCCTAATGGCAATAAAGAAAGTAAAACCTGGCTGGTGAATCCAACTATTCCCATTCCGCCACAATCTACTGCGATTCATGGAATTTCTAATGAAAAAGTAGCCAATGAACCAACGTTCAAAGAACTGGCCGGACAAGTACACAATATGATTAAGGATGCTGATTTGGCCGGATTTAATTCGGACCGGTTTGACATTCCGCTTTTGGCCGAAGAATTGCTTCGGGCGGAAGTCGATTTTGATATGAAAAATCGCGTTTCCGTTGATGTGCAAACCATTTTTCACAAAAAAGAAGAACGAACGCTTAGTGCTGCCTTCAAATTTTACTGCAACGGAAGTCTGGAAAACGCCCACAGCGCTGAAGCTGACACGATGGCCACTTATGAAATTCTGAAAGCCCAATTAGACCGCTATGAGGATTTGGATAATGATATGAAAACATTATCGGAATACACCACCCGTAAAAAATCGGTTGACTTTGCCGGATTCATTGCTTTGAATGCGGAAGGACAGGAGATATTTACTTTTGGTAAACACAAAGGCGCCTTGGTGGATGATGTTCTAGATAAAGAGCCGGGCTATTTCGGTTGGATTCAAAACGCCGAATTTCCGTTGTATACCAAGAAAGTATTGACAGGCATAAAGTTGAGAAAACTAAACAATAAATTCAGTTAATTTTCGTTAGTACCAGTCATGAAGATTATTTGCATCGGAAGAAATTACGTAAATCACATCGAGGAGTTAAAAAATGAACGCCCTGACGAACCCGTTATTTTCTTAAAGCCCGATACTGCTATCGTACCCAAGAAATTCCCCTTTTTCATTCCGGCTTTCAGCAATGAAATTCACCATGAAGTGGAGATTCTGGTCAAAATCAATAAAGTAGGCAAATACATTGACACTAAGTTTGCGCACAAATATTACGACGAAATAGGATTAGGAATTGATTTTACGGCAAGAGATGTTCAAAATACTTTGAAAGAGAAGGGGTTGCCCTGGGAAAAAGCCAAAGCTTTTGACGGTTCAGCGGTAATTGGTGACTTTCTTCCGAAAAATGATTTTAGTTCCGTTGAAAATATTAATTTTGAGTTGACCAATAACGGAAAAACCGTTCAAACAGGAAATACCAGCCACATGTTGTGGAAGATTGATGAAATCATCTCGTATGTTTCGCAATATTTTACACTCAAAAAAGGCGATATTATATTCACAGGAACACCCGAAGGCGTCGCCAAAGTAGCACCCAACGATGTTCTGGAAGGATTCATAGACGATAAAAAACTATTAAGAATACACATTAAATAATGGCAATAAACTACAACCTCGCAAAAGTTTACGCACTTTCAGACAACGATCCTGAATTTGTTATGCAAATCATCACTTTGTTCGTTACTGAGGTGCCTCAGGATATGAAGCAAATTGATTTAGGTATCAAAACCAAAGACCACAAATTAGCTTACGCATACGCACACAAAATAAAACCAAGCTTGGATTTATTGGGCATGACCGTGGCATTTGAGGAAATCCTTCAGGTAGAAGCCTGGACCAAAAGAGAAGGCAAACGCAAAGAAATCAATGATACTTTCGAAAGCATTCAAAGCCAGGTAGAGAAAGCCGTAAAAGAAATCAAAAAGGATTTCGAAATGTAACAGAAGAAGCGAAAGGCTCGGGCATTATCAGTAATGGTAATTCCCGTTTTCCGCTCTACAAGGTGCCGCTCCAACCGGGGCTAGTCAGTTATCAATTTGAGTCTTTGTAAACAAAGCAAAAACTTAGTGCCTCAGCTACTCAGCTCCTTAGAACCTTAATAATAATGAAAGCAACCATAGTAACCATTGGCGATGAAATCCTAATCGGGCAAATTGTGGATACCAACTCCGGGTATATTGCCAAAGCCTTAGATAAAATTGGCGTACAAACCCACGAAATGCTTTCCATTTCTGATGACAAACAACACATTTTAGATACGTTTGCGTCACTGCAAAACAAAGTCGATTTGGTAGTTATAACGGGTGGTTTAGGTCCAACCAAAGACGACATCACCAAACATACTTTCTGCGAATACTTCGAGGATACTTTAGTAGTCAATCCGGCAGTAGAAGCCCACGTCATCGAAATGATTGAAGGCTTTTATAAAAGACCAATCACACAGTTAAATCGGGATCAGGCACTGGTTCCTTCCAAATGCGAAGTGCTTTTCAATAAAATGGGTACAGCACCCGGCATGTGGATGAAAAAGGAAAACACAGTCTACATCTCGTTGCCAGGCGTACCGTACGAAATGAAATACATCGTCGATAACGAAATCATTCCGAAAGTTGTAAAGGAATACAAACGACCCTACTTCGTTCACAAAACCATACTCACCTACGGGCAAGGGGAAAGTCTGATTGCCGAGCGTATTGAGAACTGGGAAAACAATCTCCCAGAGTTCATCAAACTGGCGTATTTACCCAATCCGGGCAGAGTGCGTTTGCGCTTAACGGCTCGTGGCGACAACAAAGAAATTCTTGAAAAAGCCATTCAGGAAAATGTAGATTCCTTAACCAAAATCATCGGCGATATCATCGTCGGATTTGATGAAGAAGAAACCATTGAAGTGGTGTTGGGAAGATTGTTAAAGCAACAAGGAAAAACTATTGCTACAGCCGAAAGTTGTACCGGTGGCAAGATTGCCCAAATGTTTACTTCAGTAGCTGGTTCATCTCACTATTTCAGGGGAAGTGTCGTGAGTTATGCGACGGATACCAAAGTTTCCATATTAGGCGTTTCCCAAAGCACAATCGATGAGCATTCTGTCGTAAGTGCAGCAGTGGCCAAAGAGATGGTAATCGGGATAAAAAAACTGATGCAAACCGATTACGCCATTGCTACAACAGGTAATGCCGGGCCCAGCAAAGGGGATGCGGATGCCGAAGTTGGGACGGTTTTTATAGCTTTGGCTACACCAAATGAAATAATAATTGAAGAATTTAATTTTGGGCAACCCCGTGAAAAAGTGATAGATAGAACGGCAAATAAAGCCTTCGAACTATTGCAGAAAGAAATTTTAAAAAATCTGCGATAATTTTTTTGTTACTACAATATATTTTCCTTAAGTTTGCACCCTCGAATTGAATAACGATAAAAGAAAAGCATAATGTCAAGAGTTTGTGACCTTACAGGTAAAAGAGCGATGGTAGGAAATAACGTTTCTCACGCTATGAACAAAACTAAGAGAAAATTTTCTGTTAACTTAGTTAAAAAACGTTTCTATCTTGCTGAAGAAGACAGATGGATTACGCTAAGAGTAGCTGCGTCTACAATTAAAACAATCAATAAAAATGGATTGGCTGCTGTTTTGAAAAAAGCAAAAGTTGAAGGATTTATCAAATAATTCTAATCCAATAAAAATAAAGTAAGATGGCAAAGAAAGGTAATAGAATACAAGTTATTTTAGAGTGTACTGAGCACAAAGGAACAGGTCTTCCTGGAACTTCTCGTTACATCACAAACAAAAACAAAAAAAATACTCCGGACAGATTAGAGATTAAAAAATTTAATCCAATCTTGAAGAGAATGACTGTTCACAAAGAAATTAAATAATATCCTTAGTAAGGATTTTAAAAGTATAAATCATGGCAAAGAAAACCGTAGCAACGTTACAAACAGCTTCAAAAAGATTAACCAAAGCAATTAAAATGGTTAGATCTCCGAAAACAGGTGCATATACTTTCCAAGAAAGCATTATGACTCCGGAAGAAGTAGATAGTTTCCTTAACAAGAAATAATTCAACAAACTCTATATATCAAAGCTACTTTCATTCGGAAGTAGCTTTTTTATTTTTATATTTTTTCCGAATTTATTATTTTGCCAACGGAAGAAAGAACCTCATAAAAATTTCATATTTTTGACCGGCAATTCAAATTTTATGAGGTTTGCCCAACAATTTTTTGAATTTTCAATCCAATACTCATGAGCTTTTTCAAAAGAATATTTTCCTCCGAAAAAAAGGAAACCTTAGACAAAGGTTTGGAACAAACCAAAACCTCTTTTCTTTCCAAGCTGACCAAAGCCGTAGCCGGAAAATCAAAGGTTGACGATGAGGTTTTAGATAATTTGGAAGAAGTCTTAGTATCTTCTGATGTAGGAGTGAACACTACGCTGAAAATCATTGAAAGAATCGAAGCACGCGTTGCCGAAGACAAATACATGGGCACTGAAGAGCTCAACAAAATCCTTCGCGAAGAAATTGCCGGACTCTTATCGGAAACCAAATCGGGAGAAGAAACCGAGTTTACAATTCCCGCCAACAAAAAACCGTATGTGTTAATGGTTGTCGGAGTTAATGGCGTTGGAAAAACTACAACCATTGGTAAGTTAGCGCATCAATTCCATAAAGCCGGGTATAAAGTAGTTTTAGGTGCTGCCGATACGTTTCGTGCCGCGGCGATAGACCAATTGCAAATTTGGGCGGATAGAGTGGGCGTTCCATTGGTAAAACAACAAATGGGTAGCGATCCTGCATCCGTAGCGTTTGACACCCTGCAAAGTGCCGTGACTCAAAATGCCGATATCGTCATTATTGATACCGCCGGTCGTTTGCACAACAAAGTAAATTTGATGAACGAGCTGACCAAAGTAAAACGCGTTATGCAAAAAGTCGTAGAAGACGCCCCGCACGACGTATTATTAGTATTGGATGGTTCTACCGGTCAAAATGCTTTTGAGCAAGCCAAACAGTTTACAGCTGCTACTGAAGTATCGTGTCTTGCGGTTACCAAGTTAGACGGAACTGCCAAAGGCGGAGTGGTAATCGGAATTTCGGATCAGTTTCAGATTCCCGTGAAATATATTGGAGTAGGAGAAGGTATTGAGGATTTACAGGTTTTTAATAAATTTGAATTCGTAGATTCGTTTTTTAAATAAAAGCATATGAATAAAGTGGTACAATTTTTTAAAGAAGCTTCAGCAGTAAAGCTAATTTTAGTAAGTATTGCAATAGCCGTATTGAGCTATTTCATCCAAAAACCATTGCCTAATATCTTTATGGGATTGCGACTTATTGCTTTCCTATTGTTTATTTACGGTACTATCCGTTTGCTGAATAAAAAATAATTTACTGATACAAGGCCGCTATTTTCGTCCAAAGCGTCTCATCAAAATCCGAAAGTGCTAAATTTTCACTATCCGCAGCATCTCCCATTCGGATGACTACCATCTTTTTACTCGGAATCACATAGATTTTCTGATCGTTTTTCCCCAAAGCCATAAACATATCACTAGGGGCTGTAGCAATTAAACTCCCGTTAAACTGTACTTGAGTTTGCGGCAAATGATAACTCGCTTTTCCGTTTAACCACCACAAATACCCATAACTTAAGTTAATATTCTGCGAAGTTGTTGTGGCTTGTGTAAAGTAGGCTTCATTCACAACCTGAGTGCCATTCCACTTTCCTTTGTTCAAGGCCATTAACCCAAAGCGTGCCATGCTTCGGGTGGTACTCCAATAAATAGTATTATTTCCGGATTGTATCCACGAACCGGTCATCCCTAATTTATCTCTTAATTTAGTATTGAAATAAGTACTCCACGTTTGCCCGGCAGCATTAGCAATCACATCTTGCAATTTCACATACACATTGCTGTAAGCCCAACGCGTTCCGGCATCGGCTTTGTAATTTAAACTGGAGGGCGTAACATCATCGCTATAAACCCCATTCACATAATCATCAATGCCTGAGGTCATGCTCAATAAGTTTTTACACGTAATCAAATTTTCCTGTGCCAGGGTTTCATTCGTCCAATCGGTTCCGATATAGTCCGAAACTTTATCGTTGATGTTCAGCAAACCGTCCTGTTGTGCAATTCCGGTCATGGTGGAAGTCAATGTTTTTCCGGCACTGGCCCAATACCATGGAGTGGTAGCGGAATGTCCGTTAAAATAATTTTCCATCACCATTCTTCCGTTGACCAAAATGATAAAGGATTTGGAATGTTTCAGTTCTAAGTAATCCAATAGGGGTTGCACAGCCGATTGGTTCCAGCCCAAAGTGGCGATGGTTTTGGTTTCCCAAGTAGTGCTGCCATCATTTGGCGGAAAGTACATCGCTTCTTCGACCGGATTTGGAGTAGAAGACGAATCTGAACTGCAACTGAAAACGGTAAGCAAAAGAATAGGCAGTAGGAATATTTTTTTCATGGCTGGATAAGTTTCTCTTTGGACTTTAAAGATATAAAATAGTTTAATGTTGATAATATTAATTTCCTTTTGTCCTTACGGTATTAATTTTAAAATTAAATTTGTGAGTTCACTAAAACTCCTATCCGAATTAGAAAAGATGAAGAAAATAAGCTTGTTACTGTTGGCCTTAGTTTTGATTTCCTGCCATTCCAATGTCAAAAAAGAAGACTTGGCCAAACTCAATGGCTATTGGGAAATTAAGCAAGTACAATTGGCCAATGGGGAAACCAAAGACTATAAAATCAATGAAACCATTGACTATTTTGAAGTGAAAGACAATGCTGGCTTTCGCCAAAAAGTAATGCCGCAGTTTGATGGTAAATACAAAACCAACGACATCAAAGAAACCATCAAAATCATAGCCAAAGACAATAGTTATTTCATTGAATACAAAACCAAATTCGGGAAATGGCAGGAAGAAATCATCGAGCTGGCCGATTCGACTTTGGTGCTTAAGAACAAAGACAAATTGCAATACCAATACAAACGTTTCACTCCTTTTTCACTAAAATAATGGCCAAAAGACTCAGCAACGAAAGTCCGATAGGAGAGGTGCTCAAAGCATTTATTGAAACCAATAAACTTCAAGGCGGCATGGACAAAATTGACGTGCAGGAAGCCTGGAAATCATTGATGGGCAACGGGGTCAATAGCTATACAAAAGAAGTCGTGCTGAAAGGTTCTACGCTTTATGTTTCTTTGACATCGGCCGTGTTGCGCGAGGAGTTGAGTTATGGCAAAACCAAAATCATCACCATGATTAATGAGGAATTGCGCAAAGAAGTAGTCAAAGATATAATTTTGCGTTAAGTGTTGATTTCTAAGTCTTTGATGTAGTCTTCGTGTTCAAAGAAAAAGTACTCAAACTGAGTCATGGTTTCGCTAAAGAAATCAAAAATCTCCGGCCAATAACTTTTGTTATTTAAGCTAACGCCAAGTTTTTCCACCCAAATTCTACTGATGATTTTTCCGTTTTCCAGATAAAAATTGCGTTCCAAAATGGCTTCCGGCAGATAGTCTTCGTGCAGTATAGTTTTGAGTGATTCTATTTTTTCGAAATAAATTTTGCGCTTTTCTTCGTCTTTTGGCTCTATGTCTAACAGCACTTGCGCCTTTTTATTATCGATGTAAAACTTGAAAGTAACGTCCTTGATTTTAGTGTCATACAACAACCATTTGCGGGGATAAGCCTCGGCAAATGCGGTCCAAAATTCTTTTTTTATCAGTAATGCTTCTTCTTTGCTGTACATTTTATTGGGCTAAAAATTGGTGTGCCTTGATTTTTTAAGGTAACTTTATATTCCAAAACTAACTATCATGCACTTTGACGAGTTTTTAAAATACACGCCAAAAATACTAAATGTCGAGCTACCGGCAACGAATGCGCATGCAAAAATGGCACCGTCCAACCGATTGGAATTATTGAAATCCATTAATTTCGAAAAAATCAATCCGCGCAAAGCGGCCGTGATGATGCTTTTTTATCCTAAGAATTCACAAACACACCTGGCTTTAATCCTCAGAAATTCCTATAATGGAGTGCATTCGTCCCAAATAGCTTTCCCGGGCGGAAAAGTAGAAGAGGACGATATTGATTTAAGTGACACCGCACTAAGGGAAACCCATGAAGAAATAGGTGTGCCACGGTCTCACATTAACGTAATCCGAGCTTTTACCGAAGTCTATATTCCACCGAGCAACTTTATGGTGTATCCTTTTTTTGGGTACAGCACCAGCGAATTACAGTTTCAATTGCAGGTTGAAGAAGTGGCGGGCTTGGTAGAGTTGCCACTGGCTGACTTCCTGGATGACCGATTGATAGAAAACAAAATCATGAAAACGTCCTATGCCGATGCCTTTGAAGTGCCCGGATTTAAAGTCAATCAGCATTTCATTTGGGGCGCCACTGCAATGATGTTGAGCGAATTGAAAGAAACGCTGAAAATGGTTATATAAAGCCTTAGTTTTCGTAAATTTGCCGTCCTTATAACAATGAAATTGAATTATGGGTTTGTTCAAACGAAATCCTTTTGGTCATATTCTTATTATCAAAAAATGGTTAATCCGCATCTTTGGAGCCATTACGCACCGCCGGTATCGTGGTTTTAACGAATTGCATATTGACGGTTCTGAAATCATCCGAACGCTTCCTGATAAAAACGTACTGTTTATCTCCAATCACCAAACCTATTTTGCCGATGTGGTGGCGATGTTTCATGTGTTCAACGCCAGCCTATCGGGGAGGGAAGACAACATTAAAAACGTGGGCTATCTGTGGCAGCCAAAAATGAATATTTACTATGTAGCTGCCAGCGAAACAATGAAAGCCGGTTTGCTGCCGCGCATCCTGGCCTATGTGGGTGCCATCAGTGTAGAAAGAACCTGGCGTGCCGGCGGGAAAGACGTAACCGAGAAAAAGGAAGTCAATCCTAATGACACCGAGAACATCCGCATTGCACTCGAAGATGGCTGGGTGATTACTTTCCCGCAGGGAACTACCAAGTCGTTTAAACCGGTGCGTAAAGGAACGGCACACATCATCAAACAACACAAACCTATAGTAGTGCCTATCGTGATTGACGGCTTCCGTCGTTCGTTTGACAAAAAGGGACTCCGCATGAAAAAGAAAAATATCCTGCAGTCGTTTATCATTAAACCGCCTTTGGAAATTGATTACGAAAACGAAACCATAGACCAAATCGTAGAAAAAGTAGCTTACGCCATAGAGCAGCATCCATCATTCTTAAATGTAATTCCGGCCGAGGAAATTGAAGAACAGGAACGCTTAAACAAACTGCGCGAATGGCATATCGATAAAAAAGAAGTCCCTCTATAGAGGGATTTTTTGTTAATACATCCTACCGTCACTTCGAGTGTTTTGAGCTTTGCTCAAAATGTATCGAGAAGCTTTTGCCAGGATGAGGTTCTCGATACAATTTTTGCTCCACTGCGTTGCACAAAAACCACTCGAACTGACGTTTGACTATAAAAATGAAATCCCGCTTAAGACGGGATTTTTTTATTTGAAGAAGTGTCAGAAGTCAATCAATTCTTTAAGAAACGCAGCGTTGGTTTTCCATCAATTTTTATAAAATAAGCGCCATTGGCTAGGTTTGTTACAGGAATGCTAAGGTTTTCAGCGGTGGTGAACGAAGTAACCAGTTTGCCTTCGGCGGTGAAGATAGCGGCCGACAATCCTTCGGCACAATTGGTGATACTTATCGCTTCCTGAGCCGGATTTGGATATAAAAGTACCTGTGGTGTCAGAGTTAGGCTATCGGTACTTAAATTGGCGGTGGCAATGCCTACAATTTTCTTGGCATCTCTTAAAAAGGTATACAACCAACCATTTCTGAGTTCTATAAAGGTAGGCTTGTCTAAGGTTAAAACAGTAGTTACTTGCGGATTGGTATCGGTGTAGTTGAACCTTACTATTTTGTTTCCGTCCATACAGGATACCAATATATCATTGCCAACCTTTACCAAACTATGAGGCCAGTTTAGGCCGGTTGTAATCACATTTTCAACGGTTCCTGCAGGGTTTGTTGGCTTAAAACGAATTATTTTATTGCTCTGCGATATGCAAACATAAATGTAATCGCCCACTTCCAGCAAACCATTAGGCCCGTCTATATTAGTGGTGATGATAGATTCCGGAGTAATAGGCAGGGCACTGTCAAGATTCAGGCGGCAGATTTTGTCACCAAAAAATTGGGAAACGTACAAATCATGACCTACTACCAGCATGTGTGCCGGATAGTTCCCAACACTGGTTAGGTTAGCCACATTGGTTAGGGTAGGCACAGCATCGTTGAGCGAAAATTTTTGGATGCTCCCCGATAAATACCCGGGAATATACATTTCATTATTATAGACGGCAAGACCCTGCGGAAATTCTAAAGTGCTGAATAGCGTAGTAGCCGGACTATTCGGATTATTGGCATCGGTCACTAATAAGCTATGATCATATGTGAAGTAAAACAAATCGCCTATAAAGGTAAATTTGCCATACAGCTGTGGTGAGGCATAGTAATCTTCCGTTTGGGCTGATGCCACTGAGCTGCTTAATAAAAAAAGAAAGACTACCCGTTGTAAATTTTGTATAAACTGCTGTTTCATAGGTGATTTTTTTACTAAGATATAAATTATTCCTACATCTTGATTTCTTTTTTTAAGATAAGAGCTTCAGTTTGTACTGCTTGACTAGGCTACATATCGTCACTTCGAGTGTCCCGACTTGTCGGGATGTATCGAGAAGCTTTTGTCAGTACGGGGTTCTCGATACAATTTTTGCTCCACTGCGTTGCACAAAAACCACTCGAACTGACGGGAGTTGGCTTTATATCGTCACTTCGAGTGTTTTGAGCTTTGCTCAAAATGTATCGAGAAGCTTTTGTCAGGATGAGGTTCTCGATACAATTTTTGCTCCACTGCGTTGCACAAAAACCACTCGAACTGACGTGGGTTGGCTGTACTTCGTCACTTCGAGTGTCCCGACTTGTCGGGAGGTATCGAGAAGCCTAAGCGTTATTTTAGCACAAACTTATAAATAAGATAAGGCGCCAGGGCAACCCCAATAGGAATCAGAATCCAAATTTGTCCTTCGGTCATGTTGTAGGCCTGTAGTAATTGTTTCCAGGAGTTGCCTCTTAGCAGGCCAAAGCCAAACTCAAAAGCCAACGTTAAAACCGACCAAACGATGCCAATCCGTAAAGCCTGCGTTTCTGAAGTGGGTGGCCAGGTTTTGACTACCCAGTAACTGTAAGCCCCCAGAAGAACCATTAACGACACCGTTGAGAGTTGATGCGCCGCCAGGGCACTCACATATTTTTTATACCCAAGGTCTCGGGCAGCCCCGTTCAAAACCGCCAATAGTACCATGGGGAACCAGCAGAGTACATACTTTATCATGTTACTTATTTTTTGGGTTGCTATAAACCGCTGTTGGGAGCCATTTTAATTCAAATTATAGGTCAACACAGAAGAATTAATTGGAGTAGCTACAAGATGAATGTTGGCTCCTGTAATACCACAAGAATATATCTCAGTTTCACTATTAGTGTCATTATATGCTTTGAAGAATATTTTTTGTCCGTCAGGCGAAAGTTTTGCATCAGCATTATCTTGAGCCATGTTAAAGTGAAGATTAGATGGTAACGATATTGGAATTTGAGTTTGATTAGTCCCATCATAATTACAAGTCCAAATAGATTGCCCTGCTGAAGATGTAGAAGTATAAATTACTTTGTTTTGTAATGCAGTACTTGACGCAATACTGTCTGAAGAGCAACTGATTTGGAATAAAATTCCTGCTAAACCGAAAACGAATAAATACAAGGTGCTTTTTAATAGATTTTTCATAATGTTTAGGTTTTATAATTAGTTTGTCAATTGATGTGGTCAAAAAGTGCACACAACATTCCTCAGCTTGGTGTAGTAGCGAATCCAGCGAGGTGATAATGTCTAATAAAGATAGCGTTTTTTCGTGAAGAAAAAAAGTCAGGTAACTAAGCAAACCAGCTATGGCGCGAAACCGCTGTTATGAGCTGGCTTTTTTATCTCGTTGTTCAATTCCCTTTTTCTTTTCTTCAGGTAGAGAATCGAATAAGTCATCAACTTCTTTGGGTTGAGTAATCATCACTTCGGTAATAATATTTACTAAAATGAATAATTTAGTTGCAGTTTCAATATCATCACGGAGATCTATTTTTCCAGGATGTACAGCATCATTTCCAATAACTCTTACTATATCAAGAGATTTTTGAATTTTAGGATTCAATCCTTTTGCTACCAAATTCCCAATATCTTCATTAATGTTATCTCCTTTTTCGCCTAAATGTTTACAAAGTTTCTGAATACTCAATCTTAAAAGAGCTGCGGCACCTCTTGGAGAAGCAATAAGAATAGAACGAGCTTCTTCATAATCTCTTGTTATATCTTCTGGCAAATCTGGATTTGGCAACGGAGCAGAACCGCTTGATGGAAATATCATATTTCCTTTTCTCCATAACGTGTAATTCCTACAATGTGCGCAAATACAATATTCAAGAGATGGTTCTTGCGTATAACTTCCTCTTCCAAAATAAACATTGTACCAAGATTGATTCGCATATGCACCACAAATTGGACAATTAAATGCGCTTCCTTTGTTTATTGCTGGTGTGTAACTTGCTTGCATTTCTATTAAGTTTAAGTTTTTAATTATCTTTTAAAGTAATCTTGGGAAAGCTTGCTCATAACTAGTAAATAAACTCAATTTCCCATTGAGTTAGTCTCCCAAATATACCCAACCTCTTTCAATTAACCACTTTTGCTATCTAAAATCATCTTTTTGTCGGGGTTTTGGGTGTTTTTATCGGTTTCCGCCACCTTCTTACTCCTTTCCGCCGGTTTCCCAGTCCTTTCCGCCGGCGGAAAGGAGTAAGAAGATGGCGGAAGACACTAAGAAGGTGACGGAAGACTTTAAGAAGGTAGCGGAAGACATTAAGAAGGTGACGGAATACACCAAGAAGGTGGCGGAACGCATCAAGAAGGTGGCGGAAGACATCAAGAAGGTGGCGGAAGACATCAAGAAGGTGGCGGAAGACATCAAGAAGGTGGCGGAACGCTGTAAGAATATAGCGGAACAGACCAATAAGGACGCGGAAAGGAGTAAGAAGGTGGCGGAAGAGATGGTGTAAGAATCTAAAAAAACTAAACGAATGACACCCAGACTGTGAAGATATAAAAGTTAGGAAAAAACACCAAAAAAAGTTGGAAGAAACTTACAATAATTTTAAGTTTATCCTGTTTAATCCTTAACATTTTTTATTTATGGAAGCAAAAGAATTAGCAAGAGTGTACAATGGCAATGATGCCAACATGACCGAAACGGCACGGGCCATTTATGACCTGTTTACCCTAGACGTGGCGAGTTTTAAAGCGTTTGACAGTACGCTCGACACGACCTTCAGGGATGCCTACCTGGCGCAGGTAGAAGCGGCCGAGCAGGTGGTAGATGACAATGTGGTTATTGACCAAATTGTAGATCTGAGCGACAAGGCCGAGGAAACCATGAACCTGGCCCGCGAAAAGTATGTAGATGTGAAGTACTTTGTGCAAAAGGCTTTTCCGAACAGTGCCGGTATTCAAGGCGAGTTTGGACTCAACGATTATGAAAGAGCCCGCAAAAGTAAACCGCAAATGGCTGGCTTTTTGCACGAGTTGAACCTTACCTGCAACAAGTACAACACCGAACTGATTGCGGCCGGTTTTAACCAAACGGCGATTGATGACATCCTAACCATCAGAACGGGGTTGCTCGACAAGAACTCCTCGCAGGAATTGCTGAAAAGACAACGCCCTAAACTGACCGAAGACCGCATCCTTATTTTGAATGCCTGCTACAACACCATGACGCAGATTAATGCGGCCGCGCAAAGAGTCTTCCGCACTGATTATGCCAAGCAAAAACAGTATGTTTACATGCCTTCGTCACAAGCGGATGATACCTTTGTGTATGCCGGCAATGTAACGGCTGCGACCACTCTCACGCTGGCAACGGTGGTGTATAACGACACTACTACGGTTAGTTTTCGCAACCTGGGCACGGCCTCGTTAACTTTTGCCCTAAGCACTACCGACCAACTGGAAGGGAATGTAGTGCAACTGGATGGCGGCGCCGAAATCACCAAAGCCCTGGTAGAACTAGTCATAGGCGGTACCAACCTCATAGTGCGCAACAACGATGCGACTCACGGCGGTAGCTACGAAGTGACCGTCACCGAGTAGCACACTCTCACTTACTGACCATTTTTGCCTTCCTAAATACCACAAAGATAAAGCCCCGAGTAATCGGGGCTTTGTTATACTAAGGGTGCTTTTCGTCACTTCGAGTGTTTTGAGCTTTGCTCAAAATGTATCGGGAAGCTTTTGTCAGGACGGGGTTCTCGATACAATTTTTGCTCCACTGCGTTGCACAAAAACCACTCGAACTGACGGGAGTAGTTTGTATATCGTCACTTCGAGTGTTTTGAGCTTTGCTCAAAATGTATCGAGAAGCTTTTGTCAGAATGAGGTTCTCGATACAATTTTTGCTCCACTGCGTTACACAAAAACCACTCGAACTGACGGGAGTAGTTTGTATATCGTCACTTCGAGTGTTTTGAGCTTTGCTCAAAATGTATCGGGAAGCTTTTGTTAGGAGTGGGTTCTCGATACAATTTTTGCTCCACTGCGTTGCACAAAAACCACTCGAACTGACGGGAGTAGTCTGTATATCGTCACTTCGAGTGTTTTGAGCAAAGCTCAAAATGTATCGAGAAGCTTTTGTCAGAATGAGGTTCTCGATACAATTTTTGCTCCACTGCGTTACACAAAAACCACTCGAACTGACGGAGGTAGGTTGTATATCGTCACTTCGAGTGTCCCGACTTGTCGGGATGTATCGAGAAGCTTTTGTCAGGATGAGGTTCTCGATACAATTTTTGTTCCACTGCGTTACACAAAAACCACTCGAACTGACGGGGGTAGGTTGTATTTCGTCACTTCGAGAAAATAGAAGTATTTTATAAGGATTAAGGTAGTTTAGGAATTGTCCCTTTCGTAAAATATTTAAAAGAGTCAAAAAGGGTTAATTTTAGGGTTCCCTTATTTTCAATATTCGAATTAATATAATTATAAATGTCAAAATAATTTTTATAATTAACATCCGAAATTCTCATGATTAACTTCTTGTTTTTTACTAAGTATATAACTTGACTGTTGCTGCCTTTTCCACTTTCGGTAGTTTCAAAAGAATAATCTAAGCTTTTCCAATGAATGCATTTGTATCTTAAGAAGAGCATTTTGTAAATGATAACTCCCTCTTTTGTGAATGTAAGGGTATTTAAAAACCCTTCTAAAACATATAGTATCCAAAGAGGGATAAGTAAAACAGGCAGCAAAATAAGATTTGTTAAGCTAAAGTCGCTTCCGAAAATAACAAAATGAGTGAAAGCTAGTATCCAGAAAAGAGAAAATAAAATTCCGAGAAATGAAAATAGTAAGGGAAATAAATATGATTTTGAAGTCAACGGCATTGGTTTTTGATTTAGTATTCGAGAGTTTTTTAATTACGCCCCACTAGTGCCTTAGCTGTTTCTAGTCAGGAAGAAAAATTCGCGGTCCAAATCGTGTTTCAGTTGTCTCACTCCCCGTCGCATGATGAAGTAGGGAATGCAAAACATAAAACCGGCATGCAGCACAATAAATGGGAGTACGGGAAAAGGAAAACTGCTATCGGTAACCATACAAATGGAAATGAACCCGACATAAAAAATAACCAAAAAGAAATAAAATATCTTAAAGTAAGAGTTATACCCGTTTATTTCTGTAGTAATGATGAGCTTCCCATCCACTTCGGACAGGGTACCGGTAGCCTGAGCCACCGTACTGTTGTAGGTGAAGAATTGTCTTTTTCTTCTAAGCTTAAATCCCGTTTCCGATACCAATCCTTTAAATAAACGGGAATCCGTACTGAAAGCCTCAAACGGATTTAAAAGCATATTCGGATTGCCACGCTCGGTAATCTGGGAGAGGCGCTTTGCAAATTCGGTTTTGCTAATGGATAGTGTGGTGTTTAAATAGTCAATCAGTTTTAGTTTTATTAAAAAATCTTGCATTGGGTGACGGTTTATAGGGTTGTTATTGGTTTCGGTATTGTGTAAAGCTATTATAAATGAAAGTAATGACAAAATTTTGATTTAAAATTGCGAGCTCTTTTAACGTTATTTTACCATGTTTTGGATTAAAAAAGTTTTATTTTTGCCGCATGTCTGTAAAACAATGTATAGCGTTTAGTAAACTTTGGGTACTGCTGTTGTGCTTTAGCAATCTGGTAGTGGCCAAAACGCCTGCCGTTGATAAACACCTTCAGGACACTCAGACAGAAGCCTTTTTAAAAGCCGGATATTCCCTTTCCAAAGATCTGCTGCAGCCGCAAACTTTTTCCCGAGTACTTTCTGAGCATTCGGTTACTCCGCTGCCTTTGGGTTGTGCTGTGTTACAGTATGACGAAAAACTCCGTTTAATTTTAGGGTATAAAGGCACCACCGTACTGCTAGTTCAAGATGCTGACCGTTGCGAAAGCGTGTCGCACTTCTTGTTTCCGTATCATTTTTTTTGGTAGAATAGTAGTCTTTCGACTGCCGTTTTAAAAATCATCGCGCCCTTGTAGGGTGGCGATCTTCTATTTATTCAAAAAAAATATATACTCATGGATACATCCGTAATTATCATTGGTATCATACTCGCTTTAATCGTATGCATACCGCTCTATTTTGTTTTAAAACCTAAAAAAATAAACCAAAAGAAAATAGACTCCCTTTTTGCCCAATACAGTCAAAACAACCGTTATCGGTTTGAACTCATAGCTTCACAAAACCGAAAAGCCCTCGCGATTGACCCCAAGAATCGCGGGCTGCTTTTTATTGATTTTAATCTTAGCGAGCCGTTCGTGGCTTTTCGGGATTTGGAGCAAACCAAAGGCTGTGCGATAGCCACCGGCAACCCACCCGGCAAAGCCAATCTTATCAAAAAAATAGAATGGATCTTTTTTGCCAAAACCGGCATCAGCCAAGGAAACGATTTGCTCTTTCACGATGCCCAAAGACCTTACCTGGTTCCGGTATACGGCTATGAGGAAATGGAGCTGGCCAAAGAATGGCAACAGCTTATACACAAGTATTTGTAATGCAAAAGAAAAGCGGCCGATGAGCCGCTTTTTTTATGAAAAAACATGTTGTGCCGTCACTTCGAGTGAAGGAAAGCAAAAACCTAACGGTAGTCTTTATGTTCTTGTATCTCGGCTTTTATTCTGCTATTGATATCTATTTGGGCTCCTGTAAAAACGAATAGAGTCGTACCAAATTCCCTGGCATAGGGATTGGTGATAGCACCACCTATGGCTGACGTTTTAAAAAAGGGGGAAGTCTCTTGTAGTTCTGTTTGGCTTCCCGTGGTTTCTTTGATGCGCAGTATGTTTTCATATTTTTTGGTAAGGTCAAACCAATTGATATAATCGGCATTAAAAGAAACGGCTTGTATTTTTTGTTGGGTATAATAATTTATGGCACCTGCCTGCCCATAGTTATCGCAAAGGATAAGGGTTTTGTCCCGATTAGGTAATTTCAGGTAAGCCGAATCTACTTTGGCTGCCAGTTCTTTCCAACCGAGCATATCCGCAAAATCCTGAGGTAAAGTATGGTCTTTTCCGTCTTCCCAACGCAGCAGTCCAAAATCTTTATACGTTTTCGGATGTGCCACTATGTATTGCGGACTTTTATTAGGGAAAGCAATATTATAAATCGGAATGAAAAGCAGTAGTGGTATAGCAATAGTTACCGGTTTCAAATATTTTTTCCATCCGGTTTTTAGCCATTCGCCCAAAGCGACAGCACCAAATGCAATATAAATAGGGTATAAGCCTATCGCATAATAGTCTTTGGCCTTGAAATAGATAAAGACAATAAGGGTTAGAAAAAAGGAAAAGAAAAATAAGTGGTATTTCCGGAAAGGTTTATAGAACAGTAGCCCAACTAAGCCTGAAATGATTACAAAAAACGAGCCTATGAAAAACAACACTTGATGCTTTAAAAAATCCCATCGATCTACATTCACCAATTGTGTAGCGGCCAATTCTTTAAGGTGATGCACTACCGGAAAATGGTTGTTGTATTGCCAGAACAGGTTAGGCGCAACTAATACGAATGCCAGGAGCAGCGCAAAATAGAGTTGTTTTTTGGCAAACACATTGCGGTGCTTGGTTAACAATAAGACAGGTAAAAGGCCGAGAAGCAGAAATAGGATGTTGTATTTGTTGAGAAAGCCCAGCGCAAAGACAACCGCTCCAACAAACAGCCATTTGATGTTTTCCGTCTGTAAATACCGGATGACGATGTAATAAAACGTAACCCAGCTCAACACGTCGAAAGAAGTGGGTTGGTATAATAAATTGAGTCGCAACAAAGCAGAAAACAGTATACAGATAGAACCTAATATCAAGGAAAATAAACTCCCGCGCAAGGATTCAATGGTTTTCCATACGATGAAGAGGGTCAAGGCACCAAATAAGGCTGGGAAAAACTTAATCCAAAACACGGAATTCCCTAAAAGTAAAATCAGTTTAGAAATCCAGGAAGTAAAAGGCGGGACCGATATATAGCCCCAGTCTAAGTGGTTCCCTTGGTCAAGATGCAGGTATTCATCTCTGTGCAAATCATACGATGGGCTGATTAAAGCATATTGCAGTATAAATTTCAGCACAATAAAACCCAATAATAGTAAAGTCTTTTTTGTCATTGGTAGGTCTGCAAAAAAGTCCCTAAACGGGACTTTCATGTTATAAATCTATTTTCTGTAATTCTTTGTAATTCTTGCTGAGTTTGCCCAACAGTATGCCGTAAATCAGTTTGTAAAACAACCAAATGGCGATGACAATCAGCAACATAAATGCAAACACGATTCCTAAGGATTTGCATAACACCATATAGCCGGTGTCGTTATGAATTCGTTGCATCAGCGAGGCAAATTTCGAATCGTAATTCAGTTGTACATAGAGGATAACCAAGGTTCCCACCACAAAAAACACGATATTAAACCACACATAATAAATAACCGTCTTGCGGGTTTTCAGGATGTCGCTCATTAATTGTTTAGTCGATTTGGTGGCCGAAATGCGTTTGTAGTTTCGGTAAAACAAATAAATAAACACCGCTACCACCGTATAGTTGATGATGTTGTAAATGGTGTTAATCTCGCGAATGTATTCAAAGATTTCATTGCCATATTTTTTTCGAATATAGCTGTCGCCTAAATACATAACGCTGATGACATTCCAAAAAACAAACTCCAGTATGCTGATGATCAAAATCCATTTTACAATGGAAGACGACCTTTTATGAATCATTCTGTATATCTCATTTTCTGAAACCTGTTGAAAAGAATGGGTGTCTTTCTGCCAGGCTTTTTTTAGTAAATCCAACTCTTCCATAATCCTTAGGGATTTAATATTTTTTTTAATTTTCCTTTAATTCTGTTCATTTTAACTCTGGCATTCACTTCGCTAATCCCCAGTGTTTCCGATATTTCGGTATAGTCTTTGTCTTCTAAATAGAGGAACACCAAAGCTTTTTCAATATCATTAAGCTGATGCACGGCCTGATACATCAATTTGATTTGTTCTTCTTCTTCAAAATTATAGTCTTCCTGTGATAAGAAATGTTTTTGACCTTCATAACTGATGGTGGCCACCGAGCGGGTGCTTTTTCGGTAAAGCGTTATGGCCGTGTTTAGTGCCACGCGATACGCCCAGGTTGAAAATTTAGATTCACCTCTAAATTTGGGGAACGCTTTCCAAAGCTGTATGGTAATTTCCTGAAACAAATCGTTGTGCGCATCTTCGCCATTGGTGTACAACCGACATATCTTGTGGATGATGTTCTGGTTCTCCTTTAGCTGCTTGACAAATGATTGTTCTAAGTTTTCACTCATAGCCTAGTTAGTGTAAATTGTGTTGTTTTTGTTACACCCAACAAAACTACATATTTTAAAATGCAATTTCAAGTTTCTAATTTACCTATCTTTGCAGTGCAAAAATTAAGAAGCTTACACCATGAATATAGGGCATTACAATACACTTACCATAGCCAGAGAAACCAAAGTCGGATTATTTTTAACCGATGGCAAAGACGATGTGTTACTTCCGGTAAAATATGTGCCGAAGGAATACACCATTGGCGATGAGTTAATTGTATTTGTTTACCTGGATCACGAAGAAAGACCGGTAGCCACTACTTTGGAACCTTATATTCTGATGGATGAGTTTGGTTTGCTTCGCGTGAATTACATCAACCAATTTGGTGCCTTTTTAGATTGGGGATTGGAGAAAGATTTATTCGTTCCGTTCAAAGAACAGGCCCGACCAATGGAAAAAGGAAAGCGGTATTTGGTTTTTGCTTTCATCGACGAAAAGACGAATAGGATAATGGCTTCGAGCAAAACCAATCAGTTTTTGAGCAATGAGAATTTAACCGTGGCCGAAGGCGATGAAGTGGATTTAATCATTTCGCACATCACCGATTTAGGGATTAATGTTATCATCAACGATATTCACAAAGGATTGTTATATAAAGACCAAGTGTATGACGATATTCGTTTGGGAGACAGACTGACCGGATACATCAAAACCATTCGCCCTGATCATAAAATAGATGTTTCGCTGCAAAAACAAGGCTACGAAAACATTGAGCCGAATGCCGAAAAAATACTAAGCGAATTAAGAGCCAGCCGAGGCTTTTTAAGATTAAACGACAACAGCCATCCGGAAGACATCAAAACGGTACTGAAGATGAGTAAAAAAACGTTTAAGAAAGCTATCGGATCCCTCTACAAAGACAAGCTTATCGAAATCAAAGACGACGGCATTTATTTAATCAAAGAATAATTATTCGCCACCTTCGGGTTCTGCCGTTGGTAAAGGCGTTTCTATAGCCGTTTTCTTTTTATAAAAAAGACTGCTCACCATACTTAAAGTCGAGTAAGGTCTGTTCGAATATTTATTTCCTAAACACACCACCGTAACGGTATCTTTTTTCACAGGAACAAAAGACGTATTGTTGCCGTGCCACCATCCATTATGATAAATCATTTTTTCTCCGGTAGGCGGTAAAAAACGCATGCGCATGCCCAAACCATAATCCTTAATGGGTTTGGCCACATGGCCGGCACTGTACCCAAAATAAGCTTCCTGCAACAGTTCGGGTTTTATAAAATCGGGAGAGTAAGTACCCAAATCAAATTTCACCAAATCTCTTGGTGTGGAGTAAATATTTTTATCGCCATACAAGGCATCAAATTGATCCCAAGGAAAAATAGTATTTCCCCGGTAGGATTTGGATGCCGTCTCTCTGTCGGTATCATAGTTGAAAACATACGTATTGGTCATTCCCAGTGGCTTGAAGACCAATTCCTGCATAGCTCTTCGGTAATTTAAACCGGTAGCTTTTTCGATAATCAACGCCAAAATCACATAGTTGGTATTGCAATAATCAAAATGAGTATCATTGGGTGTAACCAATCGGAATTTGTTTTCCACTAATAAATCAAAAACATCCTGATTGGTCAGTATTTTTTTCTTATTCCATCTTTTTTTCATCAATCCTGGAAAGTTGGCATAATGCTGTAAACCGCTTCGGTGATTGAGTAAGGTTCGGATTGTCGTGCTTTTATAAGGAAACGTTGGCAGCCAATCGGTGACTTTTTGATCGAGCGAGATGTTGTCTTGTTGTACCAATCGCAAGACAGCAGTACAGGTCAATACTTTGCTTACCGAAGCCAAATGAATTGGAGTTGCCGCGGTTATTTTTTCGCCGGTTTTAGTGTTGGCATAGCCTTTATAATCTTCATAAAGAATGTGGCCGTTTTTAACCACAATAAAACCACCACTGTAATAAGGAGAATTGATGTTCTTTTGGTAAAACGAATCTATTTTGCGTTTCGTTTCAGTGATATAGGTTTCGGAGATGGGGCCAAATTTTACCGGAAACGGAGAAGTGATCAAGGTACTATCTTCTCCGACTTTCTCTTTCGAAAACAATTGTCCTATTCCGGCCATTGGGCTCGAGAAATAGAAAAGAAACGATAAAAAGAAGGTGATTAGAGTAATCTTCATAACACTTATAAGTCTTGCAATAATAACACTATTTGCCGTAAATAAAAACCTTTAGGTTCTAAATAAGTGTTAAAGTTAAAACTTTAAAGGCTATAATTATCAAATAAAAAACCACTCGTAGAGTGGCTTGTTTTTTATTCCGATTTAATTTTGATGGGAAGCGTGTATAAGGTTCTCACTTTTTCGCCGTCTTTAATGCCCGGAGTCCATTTGGTTTTAAGCGAATTTAAAACTCTGACCGCTTCTCTGTCCATCCCATAACCCGGGTTGCGCAGTACTTTAACGTCGGTCATGCTGCCGTCTTTCTCGATGACAAAGGAGACTAAAACCGTGATAACCGTTGAAGCGTCTAATTCAGGTCTCTCAAAATGATAGCCAATATATTCATAGAATTTATTAATACCGCCCGGATAAGCAGGGAGTTTGTCTAACAAAACTGTCGGAGTAGCATCATCTGTACCCGGATTTTCAGCCGGAGCTGTTGGTGTTGTGATTGGAGAAACATCAGTTCCGTTTCCGCCATTAGGACTCGGATTTGTTACAGGAGTGTTATCCATGTGGTCATTGGCAGGCACATCAACAGCATCATCAGGACGTGCCACGACCATATGGGAAAGATCAAGATTTGGTTTTTCAGTGGTTTGCTGAGGTTTGGCTCTGGTAGCTATAGGCTTCACCGGTTTTACTTCCGTTTCCGGTTTTATGGTAACCGGTCTGATTAAGGGAAGATTACAGATGACAATGCCGCCATTATCAGGTTTATCCGCAAAAGAAGAAAGCAATAAATCCAAACCGATAATGGATAACAGGAGTAAAGCACCACTCAACAGTGCTATAAAAGTAGTTCTGGCATTTTCCTGACGCAATTGGTAGGCACCATATTTTTTGTTTCTGTCTTCAAAAACCAGATCAATCCAGTTTTTGTCATAAATACTAACGTTTGACATAAAAAATTGTTTTAGAGTTAAGTATTTATACTACATAAGCGAGGTGTTTAAGTATATAACGCAACAAATGATAAAATAGTATAAATAATGTTAAATATTTATAGATATAGAGGATGTTTTTCCCTAAAAGGTTGGGAAGCGCTAAAGAAATTTTTTAAAAAAAGAAAAATTATTTTGTGCTCTCGATGATTTCTGCCAAGAGTTTTTTGGCGCGAAGCAGTTTGATTTTGACGTTGCTCAAAGGTTCACCAAGCTGTTCGGCAATTTCCTGATAACTCATTTCCTGAAAGTAACGCAGTTGGATAACTTCCTGATAATGCGGTTTCAGTTCTTTGATGAATTGCAATAAACGCGATAAGTTTTGTTCGGTGATCAAGTCGTCTTCTGCCGATGGGGAACTATCAGCTACATTGTAAGCCTGCTGATCTTCCTCATCTGTGATTTCTACAAAGAGTGTAGATTTCTTTTTGCGAAGCAAATCAATGTGCACATTTTTGGCAATGGCAATCAGCCAGGTGTTGAATTGAAATTCGGGATTGTAAGTGGCAATTTTGTCAAAAGCTTTCGAGAAAGTTTCTATGGTAATGTCTTCCGAATCGGTTTCGTTTTCGGTGCGTTTGAGCATGAATCCGTATACTTCGTTCCAATAATGGTCGAGCAAAAAAGTAAACGCTACTTGGTCACCTTTCTTAGCTTTCTCTATGTAGTTGTTTATTTCCAATGTACCGGTTTTGAAAAGGTATTGGTGATAAAAACATTCAGTTGGGTAAAAATCAAAGTGATTTCAATGATGGGAAACCAATACATTACGTCTTTTTCTTTTAGTTTTCCGGCAGCAAACCCCATGCTTATCCAGGCAAAGATATAACGGAAACCAATAATACTAACCACAGCAATCCATTGAAATTGAAAAGCTAATAAGATAATCGGCAATAACAAAAACAACAATTGCGAAGCATAGAAAAGACTCAATTGGTTTCTGTCGAACATTTTATAGTGCTTGGCAGTCGATACGTGGCGACGTTTTTGGGTAAACCAATCTTTAAAAGATGTTTTAGGCTCAGAATAAGTAAAGCTTTCCGGTAAATAGCAAATGGTAGTATTGTCACCGGTCGCCGCCTGATTGATGAATAAATCATCATCGCCCGAACGGATTTTCATATGATCCATAAACCCACGCACTTTGAAAAATTCATCTCTTCGGTACGCCATGTTGCGACCAACACCCATATAGGGTTTACCTAGTTTGGCCCAAGAAAAATATTGAGTAGCTGTCAATAAGGTTTCAAAACGAATGATTTTATTTAGGAAGGAATTCGGAATCTTGTCATAAGCTCCATATCCCAAAACGATACTTTTTTGAGTGGTAAACTGCGAACTCATCGAAGTGATCCAATCTTTGGAAGTAGGATAGCAATCGGCGTCAGTAAATAGCAGGTATTCGTATTTGGCGGCTTTGATACCAAGGGTTAAAGCGAATTTTTTATTGCCCCAAAAGGCTTCGTTGTTTTCTACTTTGACCAATTTCACATTCGGATATTGCTTTTCAAATTCCTCAAAAAGCTCCAGTGTATTATCGCTCGAAGCATCATCAATCAATACGATTTCGAAGGTAGCGTAGTTTTGTTCGGCCAATAATGGTACAAACTTTTTGACATTTTCTTCTTCGTTTTTAGCACAAACAATTACCGAAATCGGAATTCTTTTGGGCGTAACGGTTTGTGGTTTAGCAAAAGAAAATTTACCAAAAACTACAATATAATAAAGGAATTGAACAACAACTACGGCAATAAATAGACAGAATAGAGTTAGTAACATAGGGCTTTTTCGACTTTAAAAAGGTCTGCAAATGTACAAAATCAATTGTGAACTTCGAATGAAGAAAGATGAAATTTTACACCGCTTATTTTCGGTTCTCTTTCATCTCATTAGCCACAGCAATAGCTTGATTGTCATTGGTTTTTTCTAACTCGGAAACAATATTTTTGTAGTTTTTATCGTCACGGTTTTGCGATAATTTTTTTTGAGCTTCTATGGCTGTAATTTCAATTTCAAAAGCAATAATACCACGGGCTTCGCGCATCGTCTTTTCGGACAAGGCTTCCACACGAACCGGTTTTTCCGATTTGGCTTCGTACTTGTCAACTAGTTTTTTCAACGAATTAACGGCTTGTTCGTGATTGTAGATTGTTACTTTTCCATACACATGAACGGCCAGATAATTCCAGGTAGGTACGTTTTCATGGTCATACCAAGAGGAAGAAATGTAAGCATGCGCTCCCGAAAATACTGCTAAAACTTCGTCGTTGGTTTTGAAACTTTCGGCTTGCGGATTCAGTTTAGAAACATGTCCAACTAGAATCTGTTTTCCGCTTTCATTTAGATCCAACACCAACGGAATATGGGTGGCCCAAAGTTTTCCATTCGTTTGATTGATCAAAACCGCAAAGCCATTCTGATGGATGAAGTGCTGAATTTCTTCCTGATTTTCGTTTTTATAAAGTTCCGGAATATACATGATTACTGGAGTTTAGTCGGATTTTGAATTTGATATACCACACCGTCGTGTACATCAAAATTGAACTTTTTGACAAAGGTCATCTTTATTTTTTCTAAGACTTTAATTGAGGCTGTATTTTCTTCCATGGCTCTGCCCACGATGGTGTCGAGATGTAAAGTGGTAAAGCCATAAGCAAGACAAGCTTGAGCGGTTTCTGTGGCATACCCTTGGTTCCAGTAGCGCTTAAAAAATCGAAAACCCACATCCACTTCATCCAAATCGGGAGCATATTTTAAACCGCACCAGCCCAGAAACGCTTCGTTGGATTTGGCAATTACCGCCCAACGACCGTAGCCATATTTTTGATATTGGTCGTAATTTTGGAGAAAAGATTTGGCTTCTTCGATATTGGCAAAGGCTTTATCGCCAGTGTATTTTATAACGTCTTCGTCTTGATTTAATAAATAGAAATCCGGAGCATCATTTACAGTCAATTCTCTGAGATAACAACGTTCAGTTTCCAGTATTAGTTTCATGTTAAATCACATTTACTTCCGCTTCAATGGCAATACCGAATTCCTTTAGAATAGTGGCTTGAATGTCTCTGGAAACCGCTAAGATTTCCTGCCCGGTGGCGTTGCCATAATTGACTAAAACCAGTGCTTGATTTTTATGAATTCCCGCATCGCCAAAACGCTTGCCTTTAAAACCGGCTTGTTCAATCAGCCAACCGGCCGGAACTTTGACCTGGGTTTCCGAAACCACATAGTGAGGCATATTAGGATGATGAGCATGAATCTTATCATAATCCACTTTTGGAATAATAGGGTTTTTAAAGAAACTGCCGCTGTTACCCAATTCTTTCGGATCGGGCAGCTTGCTCTGACGTATGGCAATTACCGCATTACTGACGTCTTTTAAAGTGGGAGTTGTTACGTTTTGTTTTTCCAGTTCCTTAGTGATATCACCATAGGAAGTGTTGATTTTATGGTTGCGTTTTGTCAATCTGAAAACTACCGAAGTGATAATGAATTGGTCTTTTGCTTCGTGTTTAAAAATGCTTTCACGGTACCCAAAATGACATTCCTCTTTACTGAACGTTTTCATGTCCTGAGTAGCAATATTCATCGCCTCGCAGGAAACAAAAGTGTCTTTGATTTCTGTGCCGTAAGCCCCGATGTTCTGCACTGGCGTAGTACCCACATTGCCCGGAATCAGTGACATGTTTTCCAATCCACCGAAGTTTTGCTGAATAGTCCACAATACAAATTCGTGCCAATTTTCGCCAGCCATGCTTTCTACCCAAACAAAATCATCGTCTTCTTTGAGCACTTTTCTGCCTTTCAAATCGATGTGAATTACCAAAGCGTTGATGTCTTGCGTAAGCAACATATTGCTGCCACCGCCCAGTATGAATTTTTTCTCGTTTTGGTTTTGCTGTAAAACGATTTTTAATTCGGCTGTTGAATGCACCGCTACAAATTGTCTGGCCTTAGCTTCGATGCCAAAGGTGTTGTATTTTTTTAAAGAGAAATCGGTTTGAATAGTCATTGTATTTCAAAATTGAACTTCACAAAAGTAAAGCAAAGATTTTTAAACGAATTTTTTAAAATAGTTTTTGTACCAAATGTGCAGCATGAAAATCGGCATGATATAAGGCACAAGCTTGGTATTTCCTTGGCGCAATTCGGCTACTAATTTTTTACCATCCAGATTTTCCAAAAAGTTCATTTCAAAAATCGGACTCGTAGCAAAAGCATCCAGCTCTTCTTTAAACGCCGGATATTCCAGCAGGTAAGTATTCCACGGGGCGCTCAACCCAATTTTCCGGAAGCTGATAATTTCTTCGGGAAGTTTGCTTCTCATCGTATCTTTGAGAATGAATTTTCCTTTTTTTCCGGTGAATAGCCACTTGTCATCCAACGTTCCTAATCCGGCAATCAATCGGTAATCTAAAAAGGGCTCTCGGCATTCGATAGAAGTTCCCATCGTACAGCGGTCATTTCGGTCGAGCAACGAGCACATATATGTATGCTGATCAAAATACAAAGCTTGTCGTTGCGGATTATTGGGGTATAATATTTTGGCTTCTTCTAAGATACTGTGGCGGTAGCCGTTGAACGGTTTATCCGCTCTTCCATAAAACTCCTGAATGTCTTCGGGGTACACATTGGAACCGTTGAAGATAACCAAATCATCTACATTATGAATTTTGGAATAGCGCAACAATTTGTCGTAGCGCGGTCTTTTGCTGAATTTTTCTATCGAGCTCAAACCCGAAATCACTTTCAGTAAAGACGGACTTTTTAAGGCCTTGTACCGTACATAACCACCCATCAATTCATCGGCACCTTCGCCGGAAAGCAACACTTTTACTTTGGGTTTCGCCATTTTGGAGACCGCCAAAAGATGCGGTTCGTTCAAGTGCATCAAAGGCTCATCCTGGTAATAAGTGGATTCCAACAGGTTTTGAAATAACGATTCGTTGTTAAGTTGGGTGTTGTTAAATGTATAGTTGTATTCTTCGGTAATTTTTTTGGCCAAAAAAGACTCATTGTGTTCATCTTCGGCAAAACCAATGTTAAACGTATTGATGTTTTTGAAATCCTGATGGTATAACGAGGAGAGAATAGAGCAGGAGTCAAGCCCGCCGCTCAAAAGCACTCCCACAGGAACATCACTCACCATACGAAGTCTCACCGATTCAAAGAAGGTTTCTTCAAACCAACTTTTAGGATTTTTAATGGTTGGAAAATTTTCGATTTCTGATTTTAAACTCCACCATTTGTTGTAAGTCGTGTACCCATTGTTTTCCAAAACCATATAATGTCCCGGGAGTAATTTTTTTACCCGATTGTACAAAGTGTTTTCGCCGGCCACAAATCGGTTAAAGAAATATTCATCCATGCCGTTTTCTGAAATTTCCAGCGGAACTCCGGCAGTGAACAGCGCTTTTTGTTCGGAAGCAAAATAAAGACAGTTTTGATAAAACGCGTAATACAACGGTTTGACACCCATTCGGTCACGCGCCAAAATCAATTTCTTTTCTAAAGTATCCCAAATAGCGAAAGCAAACATGCCCTGCAATCTTTTCAGACACTCCAGGCCGTAAAGTTCAAACAGCATCATCAAAACTTCAGTATCAGAACCTGTTTTTATGGTTAATCCTTTGCTTTTTAATTCGCTGTAAAAGGATTTGTAATTATAAATTTCGCCATTAAAAACGATAACATATCTTTTGTTTTCAGAGAAAAAGGGTTGATGTCCGGCGGCACTGGTATCGATAATTGACAAGCGTCGATGCCCTAAACCAATATTGTCCTGGATAAAAAATCCGGCATCATCCGGACCACGATGCTCCAAGGCATCGCGCATTTTCAAGAGCTGGCTTTCGTCAACTTTGGTATGGTTAAATTTTAAAATACCGTTAATACCACACATAGTTAGTTCGCTTTTGATTTTAGGGTGATTAATTCATGGTAAGCCGCTGCAATTTTCTTCATATTGATGATATAGTTGGCATTTTCTTCTACAAATTTTCGGTTTCTTTCGACTACTGCTTTTCTCCAAATGTCTCTTTCAAAAGCTTCGATGATTTCCTGAGCCAAAATTTTATCATTCCCATTTGGGATAAGTATGCCGTTTTCATGATTGTTGATCCAGCTTCTGTTGCCCGGTAAATCCGTTACTATGGGGAAACAACCGCAAGCCATGGCTTCAAATAAAGAAGCTGAAACGCCTTCTGTAGTGGGCATACTGATGTAAAAATTAGACTTTTGCAACAATTCGGCCACTCTTGTATTTGGAGTTCGCCCTTTAAAAATCACTTGATCTTGTATGTCTAAATCAATAGCTAATTTTTGGAGAGATTTCATCATACTACCGCCTCCAATGATTCGAAGGGTAAACGGAATATTTTTCTTTTTAATTTCGGCAAAAGCCTTTAAAATAACCTCATGTTTGTACTCCGGCTCGAGCGATCGGGTAACAACGGCCTCAATGGATTTCAGGTTTTGAGTCTCGCTAAAAGTAAAATTTTCCAGGTTAATTCCTTTAGGCAATTCCATTACTTTGGTCATGTCTACCTTACTTTTTTCCATATGATCCGACATAACTTTACCCCAGGCATGGATTAAATCGGCCTTTTTGAAAGCGTAATCCTGTAACATTTTTTTAAAAGGATACAAAGGAGAATGGTGTGGCCAAAGATCCGTAATTCCTTGCTGGGCAATTGCTACCGGTCTTATTCCGGTTAGCGCTGCTAGAAATCCATAACTGGTGGTTCTTTCGGCTATGACCATATCGGCTTTATACGATTGCGTCATTTTTTTTATTTTGAAAAAAGTGAGAAACAATTCAAATAACCGTCTGAGTCGACTCACTCCAACGCTACTTTTTTTGAGCTCCCAAGTGACAATTTCAAAATCGCCAAATTCTTTGAGACCATTCATCCAAGTAATAGCGTCAGCGCGGTAGGTTTCTCCCAAAAAAAGAATTCTTTTTTTTGCCATCAGGGTTTAGTCTTCGGTTTCTAAAGCGCGGTTTAGAAAGTCATTTAAAGGTTTTAACACCAGTAGTTTTTGAGCCACAATTTTACTGAAATCTTTATCGGTAAAGAGTTTGTCGTCAATTTTTTCAGAAGCGGTAAAGCTTTTCAGTTTCAAAAATTCAATGGCCGGATGATTGGGTTCAAAATCTTTTGGTGCTTTTTTCAGCATATTGGCTTCTTCGCGAGTGAGCTCTTTGAATTCTTTTTTGAAATTTTTATCATTGACAATGGCTTCCAAATCTTCATGGAAAAAGGCAATTTCCTTGCGGATTTTCTTCAATTCCTCGGGCTCCGGACACCAAACGCCACCGGCGATAAAGGAGTTTCCTTTCTCAAAATGAACATAATAACCGGGACTGTTTTTACGGAATTTATTTTGGGTAAACCAAACGCCCATATTGGTTTTATAAGGCGATTTGTCTTTAGAAAAACGAATATCCCGATTGATGCGGAAGGTACAATTCTTAACTTCCAAAGGCTCTAACGATTTGTCCAAAGGTTTCATTTCAGCCAAAAGCGAGGCGATATAACTGTGATAGTCTTTCTTGTAATTTTCATACCTTTTTTTGTTGGCATGCATCCAATCTGTATTGTTGTTGGCCACTAAATCGGCTAAAAACTGAAGCGCTTTTTTGGTAATCATTTTATAAATGTTTTTTTAAATCCTCTTCCGAAATAAACCCGGTGTTTCGCCACACTTCTTTGCCATTTTCATAAAGAATAACCACAGGTAACGAATCCAGTTTTAGCTCAGTTACCAATGTTTTGTTCTTATCGGCATCCAGTCTTACGATGGGCATTTTACCTTTCATGTCATTTTGCATTTTGATAAGATATGGTGCCATTTTTTTGCAAGGGGCACACCATTCGGCATAAAAATCAACCAATACTTTTTTGTCTGATTTTATCAGCACATCAAATTCTTCATCACACATACCTACCACTTTACTGGATGGTTTGCCATATCCTGTGGCGTTCCATTTCATGATGCCACCATCTAAATTGTATATTTCTTTAAAGCCCAGTGCAGCTAATTTATTGGATGCTTTTGCGCTTCGGCCACCCACTTTGCAATACACAAAAATCGGCTTGGATTTGTCTAAAGCAGTCACTTTTTTAGCAAAGTCATCCCCAAACCAATCCATATTAACAGCATTATCCAAGTGTTCTCCCTCGTATTCTTCTGGAGTTCTGACATCTACTATTTGTGCATTTGGAGTGCTGTTTAGTTTTTCGGAAAACGATTTAGCATCAAGTGTTTGTACCTCTTTGGCTTGTTGTCCCTGACAGCTTAGGAATAGAAAACAGAGTAATACTATGGAAAGAAATTTTGATTTCATGTGTTGCAAAAATTTGACGCTAAATTACAAATTTGGATAATACTAAAGAGTAAATATTTTATAACTCTGATGGGTGGTTTTGACTATGTTTTCGGTGCGTTCCGGATGAGTGTCAGAAATGAATAATTGCCCGAATTCTTCGTTGTTGACCATCTCAATTATTTTGCTCACGCGAAATTCATCCAGTTTGTCAAAGATATCATCAAACAACAGTATCGGTTTTTCGCCGCTTTGTTTTTTGACAAAATCGAATTGGGCCAATTTTAACGCAATCAGAAATGACTTTTGCTGGCCTTGGGAACCAAACTTTTTAATCGGATAGTTGTCGATTTCAAACGATAAGTCATCTTTATGAACGCCCACCGAAGTATATTGTAAGGCTCTGTCTTTAGTAATGTTTTCTTCCAATAAAGTCAACGTGTCTTTTTCGAATAAATCACTTTGATAAACCAATTGCACTGTTTCGGCAGAATTGGTAATTTCCTGATGGTATTGGTTGAAAATCGGTATGAAATCATTTAGAAACTGCTTTCTTTTTTCAAAGATAGCTTGTCCTAATTGGTTCAATTGCTCATTATAAATACTTAAGGTATCTTTTTCAAAAACATGATTCAACGCAAAATACTTCAGCAAGGCGTTGCGCTGACTGATGATTTTTTGGTATTGAATAAGCTTTTGCAGATAGGAATTATCCAATTGCGAAATAACGCTATCGATGAACTTTCGTCTTGTTTCGCTTCCTTCCACAATCAAGTCTCTGTCGGCTGGCGAAATAATCACCAAAGGAATGAAGCCGATGTGGTCGGAGAATTTTTCGTAGAGTTTGCTGTTGCGCTTCAGGATTTTCTTTTGGCCTTTTTTCAGGCTGCACAAGATTTGTTCGGAGCGGTCATTTTTTTCGAATTCGCCATCCACTACAAAAAACTCTTCGCCATGTTTGATGTTCTGTACTGCCAGCGGATTGAAATAACTTTTCCCATTGGCCAAATGATAAATGGCGTCGAGGATATTGGTTTTGCCAATGCCGTTTTTGCCCACGAAACAATTGATTTTGGCATCAAATTCGAAGGTAGCTTCCGAAAAATTTTTGTAATTGAGTACTGAAATTCGCTTTAAAAACAATTTGGTTTTGTTTGAAATTAGTGTTTAAACTCCTTATTTATGAGCCGAAATGTTCCATTTTTAAGTGTCAATCTCCATCCATAAAGTAAAGAGGTGCAAATTATTCAAAAATATCGATAAAAATAGCTTTCATTTATCAATAAAAATTTTATTTTTGCGCACACTAAATTAAAATAAATGGCAACTTTTAACAAAAGAGGATATAGAGAACCAAAAGAAAAAGACGTAAAGTTAGATAATAACTATATTGAAAATGTAAACGTTGACGAGAAAGACAGCGCAACGGCAAAAGCATTTGATACCTTAGATCAAACCGCTTCTAAAGCAGAAGATTTTGTAGCTAAAAATCAAAAATACATTTTAGGTTTTCTTACTGTGGTAGCGGTGGCTACTGTTAGTTATTTATTATATCAAAAATTTATTGCTGAACCAAACCAACAAGAAGCAGCTGAAGAATTATTTGTAGCCCAACAAAACTTTCAAAAAGCAGTGGATGGTGGTGTTAAAGCCGATTCATTATACAATTTAGTATTAAAAGGATCTGAAGGAAAATTTGGTGTAGTGAAAATCGCTGAAGAATATGCCGGAACAGATGCCGGAAACTTGGCTAATTACTACGCAGGTATTTCTTATTTGAATACTAAAAAATATGCAGAAGCTATCACAAGTTTGGAGAAATTCTCTTCAGATGATATCATGTTAAGCACTTTGGCTAAAGGCGCCATCGGAGATGCTTATGCTCAACAAAACAAGCAAAAAGAAGCTTTAGATTGGTATCTTAAAGCGGCTGATGCCAATAAAAACGATTTTACAAGACCAAGATATTTATTGAAAGCCGGGAAAACTGCTTTGGTATTAGGAAACAAAGCCGATGCGGTTAAATATTTCACCGATATCAAAGACAATTACGATGCTTCACCGGAAGCACAACAAATTGATGCTTTGATTGGATTAGCACAATAAATTGAAAAATAATATTTTGAAAAAGGATTAAGGATGGTATCTTTAATCCTTTTTTATTTTAAACAATAAAACTATGGCAACTGCAAATAAAAATTTGTCTAACTATAATAAAAGTACACTTCCAGACGCCAAAGATTTTCGGTTTGGGATTGTGGTTTCAGAGTGGAACGATCATATCACTAACGGACTATATGCCGGAGCTGAAGCCGCTTTATTAGACTGTGGTGCTTTGCCGGAAAACCTGATTCGCTGGAATGTTCCGGGGAGTTTTGAATTGGTTTACGGTGCCCAAAGAATGATTGTCACGCAGGAAGTAGATGTGGTCATTACCATTGGCTGCGTCATCAAAGGGGAGACCATGCATTTTGAATTTGTTTGCGAAGGGGTGACTCAAGGTATCAAAGATTTGAACGTACAAACTGATGTTCCGGTAATTTTTTGTTTACTGACCGATAACAACGAACAACAATCCATTGACAGAAGCGGTGGTGTTCACGGGAACAAAGGAACTGAAGCGGCCATAGCCGCTATTAAAATGGCTGAGTTGAGAAGAAAATCGGGCGAACCGCTATCATAAATCGTTTGTCGAAATACTATAAAATGAAAGCCTATTCCCTTGTGAATAGGTTTTTTATTTTTAGCAAATTATTAGCTATAAATCCCAATACTTTTTCCTTAAATTTGCTTACTTTGGTTTGGAAGAAACAAACCATTTCAAACGCCTTAACCTTAAACTTTTAAACTGAATTAATGTCGAGTATCATTCAATTACTTCCCGATCATGTCGCCAATCAAATTGCTGCCGGTGAAGTAGTACAACGTCCTGCCTCTGTAGTTAAAGAATTACTGGAAAACGCCGTGGATGCGAAAGCTACCGATATCAAGTTAATTATAAAAGACGCCGGAAAATCATTAATTCAGGTGATTGATAACGGCTCAGGCATGAGTGTCACCGATTCGCGTTTGTGTTTTGAGCGTCATGCCACTTCCAAAATCCGTCAGGCCGAAGATTTATTTTCTTTGCATACCAAAGGGTTTCGTGGCGAAGCCTTAGCCTCCATAGCGGCGATTTCGCATGTGGAAATGAAAACCAAACAGGACCAGGAAGAACTCGGAATTCACCTTATCATTGAAGGCAGTAAGTTTGTTTCCCAAGAACCAGCCGTTTTGCCAAAGGGCACTTCGTTTGCTATCAAAAATTTATTTTTCAACATACCGGCACGCCGTAATTTTTTGAAATCAGAAACGGTGGAACAACGCCATATCGTGGATGAATTCCAACGGGTAGCGATGGCGCATCCGAACATTCATTTTACGATGTACCACAACGGAAGCGAAATGTTCAATTTGCCGATTTCGAATTTCAGACAACGCATCGTTAATATTTTTGCCGGAAAGACCAATGAGAAATTGGTACCCACCAAAGAAGAAACCGAGATTGTCAACCTCCACGGATTTATCGGAAAACCTGAATTTGCCAAGAAAAACAGAGGCGAACAATTCTTCTTTGTCAACAACCGATTTATCAAAAGCGGTTATCTGCACCACGCGGTTATGGCGGCTTACGAAGGTTTGCTGAAAGACGGAGCCCAACCAAGTTATTTTTTATACTTAGATGTTCCGCCACATACCATTGATATCAACATTCATCCGACCAAAACCGAAATTAAGTTTGACGATGAACATGCTTTGTATGCTATTTTGCGTTCGGCCATCAAACACAGTTTGGGACAATTTAACGTCGCGCCAGTACTCGATTTTGATAGAGATCCCAATTTAGACACGCCGTACCAATACCAAAATAAAGAAGCCGAATACCCAACGATTCAGGTGGATAGAAGTTACAATCCGTTTTCGGAAGACAAACCAAGTAAATCTTTTGCGTCTTCGTCTAATTATAAAAAACCGGAAGCGCAGCCCAGCTGGGAAAGCTTGTATGTTGGCTTAAAGCAGGCCGGGCAGGAAATTGCCGAAATGACTTTTGAAAACGATGCTGTGACTTCGTCTTTGTTTGAAGAAAATGAAATAGAGCAGGAAGTAAAGCGGACGTATCAGATTCACAAAAAATACATTGTCAGTCCGATAAAATCGGGGATGGTCATTATCAATCAAAAGCGGGCACACGAACGTATTTTGTATGAAGAATTTTTGACCAGCATGACGATGCATCAAGCCTCGAGTCAGCAGATGTTGTTTCCGTTGCAGTTGTATTTTTCGGCTGCTGAAATTGAATTGGTCAAAGAATTGCAGTTGTCTTTAGAAAATACCGGTTTTCTTTTTGAAAGCATAAACGAAGATCATGTGGTCATCTCCGGATTGCCTGTCAATGTGACCGAAAGTGAGATTTCTATCGTTTTGGAAGAGTTATTGAGTGATTTACAAGACGGGATTCCGGACAGCAGTTTTTGCCAAAATGACACCATTGCCAAGTCGATGGCGCGAAGTTTGGCCGTAAAAACCGGAACCTATTTAACCGAAAAAGAACAGGAAAATCTAGTGCACAATCTGTTTGCCTGCAAAGAACCGAATGTATCACCTTTTCAAAAACCTACTTTCGTCACCATGAGTGTCGAAGATTTAGATAAAAAATTCAGCGTATGATGCGAATGACCGAAACTGTTAAGCAGTTATTGATTATCAATATTATATTTTTCATTGGATCCCAGTTTGTGAGTGTGGCTTATCCGTTATTTTCACTCTATTATCCGGAGAATGCTAACTTTAGAATTTGGCAACCCATTACACATATGTTCATGCACGCGCCAATGCCCAACCTGATGCATATAGTGTTCAATATGTTTGCATTGGTTTCATTTGGTAGTGCTTTGGAACATTTTTGGGGCGCTAAGAAATTCCTTTTCTTTTACATTTCCTGTGGATTGGGAGCCGCTTTATTGCATACGGGAGTAAATTATTTGCAAATACATTCGCTGTTAAACGAAGTTTCCAGCCTGAACCTGTCAAACGCTCAAATCCATACTTTACTGAATGCTGATTATAGAGCTATTTTTGATGAAAATGGAAAAATGCTTGCCGGAAATATCAAGACTATTTTGGATAATAGTCATTGTACTCAGGAGCAATTTAATAAAATATCAGAGGCAGCCATGATTTCGCAAACGCCGGTTGTAGGTGCTTCCGGGGCTATATATGGATTGCTAACCGCTTTTGCTTTTATGTTTCCAATGGCCGAACTGGCTATTATCTTCATCCCAATTCCTATTAAAGCCAAATATTTTGTACCGGGATTATTAGCGGTTGATTTATTTTTAGGATTCAAAGGAAGTTCTCTTTTTGGCAGCGGAGGTACCGGAGTTGCTCACTTTGCCCACGTGGGTGGTGCTTTGTGCGGTTTCCTAATGATGTGGTATTGGAAGAAAAATCAGTTTAATAAAAATCGCTGGGATTAAAAATGAACTTACTAGAAGACTTAAAATTTCAATACAAGATAGGTAATGTCAGTGTCCGATTGATTTTTTGGAACCTATTGCTTTTTGCTGTTCCGGAAGTTTTTTTCGCCGTGGCCAAGCTTTTTCATCTTGATATTGATTACTTGAGTTTTGTTAGTTTGTCAACCAATTGGAGCGAATTAGCCTGGAAACCTTGGTCTGTTTTGTCGTATGCTTTCTTTCATGCGGGCATTATTCATTTGGTTTTTAACATGATAATGTTGCATTTTGCCAGCCAATTGTTCCTTACTTATTTTACTCAGAAACAATTATTGGGCGCTTATATACTAGCGGCTATTTTTTCGGGCACGGCGTATTTAGTGGGATATCATTATTTACCGGCATTGCAGGGAGTTGTAACATCCATGGTTGGTGCGTCGGGTGCTATTATGGCCATATTGCTGGCCACCACAACTTACCAGCCCTTTATGGATGTCAGATTGATGTTGTTTGGAAGAGTAAAACTTTGGCAAATAGCCGTACTATTGCTTTTCCTTGATTTGATTCAGTTACCGATGAATAATACCGGCGGACATATTGCGCATTTAAGTGGTGCCTTTTTTGGTTATATTTACATCAAGTTGCTGCAAAATGGTACCGATTTGAGCCGAATAGTAACCGCTGTTTTGGATTTCTTGGGTTCTTTATTTAGTAAAAAGCAATCCACTCCGTTTAAAAAAGTGCACGTAAACCCCAAAAAACCTGCTGCAAAAAGAGAAAGTAAAATTGTTGCCAAAGATAAAACCCAGCAACAGCTTGATGAGATTTTGGATAAAATCAGTCAATCGGGTTATGACAGCCTGACCAGCGAAGAGAAAGAATTTCTCTTTAAAGCCGGGAAATAAAGTATAAATGAAGAAACTATCGTGGTTTAACAAAGTGATTTTTGCAGGCAATATAGTCGTAACTGTATTGACCTTTGTGGCTTATGTTTTACCGTTTCTGGCACCCAAAATGTTTCCGCTACTTTCGGTTCTCACGCTGATTCTTCCCTTATTTCTAATTTTAAACGGCATATTTTTTATTTATTGGTTGCTGCAATTGAAGCGACAAGTCATGCTTTCGGGCTTGGTGTTGCTTTTGGGCATTACGTTTATCAATAAATTCTACAAGTTTTCCTCTAGCGATTTGCCCGAAGAAGAAAAAGATTTCAAGGTAATGAGCTACAATGTTCGCTTGTTTAATCTATTTGACTGGATTCCGAATCGAAAGGTGGGCGATACTATTTTGAGCTTTATCAACGAGCAAAACCCTGATATTTTGTGCATACAGGAATATTCAGAAAACGCTAAAGTAGATTTGAGAGTCTACAAGTACAAAGCTATTTTCATGGAAGGCAACCACATCAAAACCGGACAAGCGATTTTCTCCAAGTTTCCGATTTTCAACCAAGGCGATTTTAAAATTCCGGAAGCCGGAAACAATGTGATTTTTGCAGATATCCGAAAAGGGAAAGACACGCTCCGCGTATACAACATCCACTTGCAATCGATAAAAATTTCGCCTGATGTGAATGAAATTCAGGAACATGTGGATGCCATTAACCAAAGCAAATCACAACAGGTTTTTGCCCGAATCCGCGATGCTTTTAAAAAGCAGCAACAGCAGGCAGCCATTTTAGTCAATCATAAAAAAGAGTGTCCTTATCCGGTCATTATCTGTGGGGATATGAATAACAGCCCGTTCTCTTATATTTATCGCAATATCAAATCGGATTTGTATGATTGTTTTGAGGAATCCGGAAACGGTTTTGGGCAAACGTATAAATTCAAGTACTATCCGGCGCGGATCGACTATATTTTTGCCAGTAAAAAAATGAAAGTAAAAAGTTTTACGACTTTTGCCCAATTCGAAAATTCAGATCATTTTCCAATTATGACCCGACTGTCATTCGCAGAATAATTACAAAGCCTGTTTTCTCAAATAATCCAACGCATACCGCCCTTCGTTGAACAACAAATCCAAAATGGAAAGGTTGTTTAAATACCCGTGCTTTTCGCCAAAAACCTGAGTATAAGGTTCAAAAACGGCCATGTCTTTCTTGCCGTTAATCAGATTTCGATAGTCTGTTTTATCGGTCACTTGATGGAAATATTCCGAGCTTTCATCATAATCAAATTCCAGTTTAAGACATTTCGAAACAATGGACATGGTTTCCAGATTTAAGTCCATCAGGAAAGTGTGTTTCTTTTGAAAAATGGGAAGAATATCATCTTCAAAATACTCAAAGAAAGGCGAAGTTCTGTAAGCCGCTTCTAAGGATTTGAAATGTTGTTTCTGCCAATCGAAAGCCGTTTCTAGCTTGATGTCTTTGGTTCGCTGATGTGCTTCTTTAGAATGCTTTACAGGAATGTTGAGCATTTGAATGCCATTCGGACTGTAAATGTACATTCGGTTTCGGTTGGTTTGTTTTTGGAAATTATCATCCATTTCAAAAGTCACTACACCAGCTTTGGCAATGGCCACAAAATGACTGATGGAAGGAAAATAACTAGGATGTAGTATAATATTGCTCATGTGGTTTGGAAAGGATTTCAAAGTCAAAAGCCATAAAGCCTTTAGCAGACGATATGACTTTTTAAATTTTCAAATGGTTTAATTTTCAACTGGATTAACTCTTATTTGCTTTTTTCTTTTTCCAAAAATAATCTCCAAGCACATATAAAAATACTAAGCCAAGGAAGTATTTCAAGTAAGATTGTGGTTGTCCATCACCGCTAACAGTAGTGAATAATCTTTCCCAACGAATTTTGTGCAACCCTTTTCCGTTAGCATCCCAACTCATCCAAATAAATACCGGTTTCCCTACAATGTGATCTTCTGGAACATAACCCCAGTAACGACTGTCTTCGGAATTGTGACGGTTGTCTCCCATCATCCAGTAGTAGTTTTGTTGGAAAGTATACGAAGTTGCTTTTTTGTTGTCTACATAAATATCACTGCCGACTACTTTTAAATCGTGTTTTTCATATACCGAAATAATTCTTTTGTAAAAAGGTAACGATTGAAGCGTTAGAGCCACTGTTTTTCCGGCTTCCGGAATGTAAATAGGACCGAAGTTATCCGCATTCCAGTTTGGCGTATGGCTGAATATATTCGATTCGCCTTGCTTGGAAATTATACGGGTAACCGATTTTATTCCGGGAACGGCTTTCAATTGACTGGCTCCTGCAAAAGTTAAAGCTCTAAGAACAATCGTGTCTCTAGCCTCGCTTTTGAAACCGGCACCATCCGTACAACCAATGTCTTTTAGTAAATAATCGAAATCAATATTGGCAGCAGCATCATAAGTCACATAATATGAAAACTGAGGCTTAGCTCTTTCCGGTAAAATTAATTCCTTGCCATTGATAAAAACCACTCCGTTTTTAATTTGTAATGAATCACCAGGTGTTCCCTGACAACGTTTTACATAGTTTGATTTCTTGTCAACAGGTTTTATAATGCTTCTACCCGAAGTGTCAAAGAATTTGTAAACGGTATCCGCCGGCCAGTTGAAAACAACGATGTCATTTTTCTGTACTTTTTGGAAGCCCGGAAAACGGAAGTAAGGTAATTGTGGCCAACTCAAATACGACTTGGTTTTCAGAATCGGTAAAGTGTCATGCACCATAGGCGCTGCTACAGTTGTCATTGGCGTTCTGGCACCATAATGAAACTTGCTCACAAAAAGGAAATCACCAATCAATAAGGACTTCTCCAAAGAGGAAGTCGGAATCGTATAAGGCTGCATCACATAAGTATGTACCAAAGTAGCGACCACCACGGCAAAAAGCAACGAGCTGATAGTATCACCGGTTTTGGTTGTGGCTACCAAACTTCTGTCGGCTATGTATGTAACGTCTTGAGTGTAGTTGATATAAAAAATATAAAGCCCACAGGTAAAAATCCCTAAAAGGGTATCAGTAGTAGTTTTTTTGCCAAAACTTCTCAGGGTTTCCACCCAAACCACCGGAAACATAATCAGGTTGATAATAGGAATGAAAAGTAATATCGTCCAAAGCGATGGTCTTCCGATGATTTTCATCAAAACGATGGAATTGTAAACCGGTACAAAGGCTTCCCAAGATTTTCTTCCTGCTTTTTCGTATAGTTTCCAGGTTCCTAAACCGTGAACGATTTGAACTGCCAGGAAGAATATAAACCATTGAATTAGTGTCATTTTTATGTGTATTTGTTTATATGATAATCAGGTTATTTGCTATAAGTCTTAGAACTTTCATTTTGTTACTTCAAATCTAAAACATCTTTCATAGAGAAGATGCCTTTTTTGCCCAAAATCCACTCGGCGGCCAATACAGAACCCAAAGCAAAGCCTTCGCGATTGTGCGCCACATGCTTGATTTCGATAAAGTCTACATCGGAATTGTAGTAAACACTGTGCGTGCCGGGAACATTTTCAATGCGTTTGGCTTCTATGTGGATTTGATTTTCAGTAGCCGTTTCTTCTGTCCACGAAGTATAATCGGTGTTTTCAATAATGCCTTTGGCTAATGAAATAGCGGTACCGCTCGGAGAATCCAGTTTTTGGGTGTGATGAATTTCTTCCATCGAAACTTTATAGACGTTGCTGAACTTCGCCATCATTTTGGCCAAATACGAATTCAGTTCAAAGAACAGATTCACGCCCAAACTGAAATTAGAACCATAAAGAAAAGCACCGTTTTTCTCCTGGCACAAAGCCGTCATAGCTTCATAACGGTCTAACCAACCGGTAGTTCCGGAAACTACTGGGATTCCGGCTTCTAAGCAAGTGGTGATGTTTTCAACCGCTACGCTGGGAATACTGAAATCAATAGCAACATCAGCTTTTTCTAGTCCTTCATAAGTATTGGAACTGGTTTTGCGAAGCACAATCTCATGGCCTCTTTGCAAAGCAATGTGTTCAATTACTTTCCCCATTTTTCCATATCCCAGAAGTGCTATTTTCATCAGAATTTGTAATTAAATGACAAACCAATATTGGTTTTGTAGTTGATATCGTTTTGATACACATCAGGCTGAAGAGACAATTTATCACTGACATTAAACTGCAACAAATGCGCATCCACATTGGCATCTACGATGTTGAGGATGTAAAAACCAACACTCAGCAGCAAGGATAAATCCCGGTTCCGTTGGTAAAAACGTTGTGCCTGAATCAATCGGGCATCATCAAGATACTGGAATTCATCATCTTCAAAACCCGCTAACCGGTGTTTGTAGGCATCGCGGTATTTGTGGTATTTTTTGTTGTTGGAAATATAAAAATACAAACTCGTTCCGATAGCCCCGTAAACAATGGGAATCTTCCAGTATTTTTTATTGTAAGCTTGCCCCAATCCCGGCACTATAGCCGAATAGAAAGCGGCTTTGGAAGGCGCTAACGGATTGATTTCTTTGTCTTTCGAACTTACGGTGTCTTTGATGACCAGCGCATTGCTGATAGTCTGAGAAAAACCAGCTTGGTTTCCGAGTAGAAAAAAGAGGATAGCTATGTAGAATAAACGAGTCACTAACCTTTTATTAGTTTGATGATTCGATTAAAATCTTCTTCCGAATGAAACGGAATGGTGATTTTACCTTTCCCATTACCGGCTACTTTGACATCAATTTTGGTTCCGAAGAAATTCACAAAAGCTTTTTTCTGTTCTTCCGGAATGGCGAAAGCGGTTCCTTTTTTGGCTTTTGGAGCAGCAGGTTTGATGCTGTCCTGATAGTTTTTTACCAAAGCTTCGGTCTCCCGAACCGAAAGGTTTTGACTGACAATTTTTTGGTAAATATCAGACTGAATATCATGATCTTCAATATTGATAATCGCACGACCATGGCCCATACTGATAAATCCGTCACGGATTCCGGTTTGGATAATCGGATCTAATTTCAACAAACGCAAATAGTTAGCAATCGTAGACCGTTTTTTGCCCACGCGCTCACTCATTTGTTCCTGCGTCAATTGGATTTCATCAATCAAACGTTGGTACGAAAGCGCAATCTCAATCGGGTCTAAGTCGTGACGCTGAATGTTTTCTACCAAAGCCATGACCAATGACTCGTTGTCATTCGCAATTCGGATGTAAGCAGGAACCGTAGTCAATCCCACTAATCGGCAGGCACGCAAACGGCGCTCTCCCGAAATCAATTGGTATTTATTGAAATCTAATTTACGAACGGTAATCGGTTGGATCAACCCTAGTTCTTTGATGGAAGAAGCCAATTCCTGAAGGTGTTCTTCATTGAAATTGGTACGGGGTTGAAACGGATTAATCTCAATGGCTTCAATATCCAATTCGATGATATTGCCCACCACTTTGTCGGCATTTTTATCGCCAACGGATTTGATATCGTTTTCAGGATCTTTCAGCAAAGCCGATAATCCTCTTCCTAATGCTTGTTTCTTTATAGCTTTTGCCATAGCTTGTTAACTGTTTTTCTTGATAATTTCCTGTGCCAAACTTAAGTAGTTCGTGGCTCCTCGGCTCGTGGCGTCAAAGTTAATGATACTTTCTCCAAAACTTGGCGCTTCGCTTAATTTTACATTGCGTTGAATAATAGTTTTGAACACCATATCGTTAAAATGCTTCTGAACTTCTTCCACCACTTGGTTTGACAAACGCAAACGCGAGTCATACATCGTCAGTAAAAGACCTTCAATATCTAAGTTGGGATTGTGTATTTTTTGTACGCTTTTGATAGTGTTCAGCAATTTGCCTAACCCTTCCAAAGCAAAATATTCGCATTGAATTGGAATCACGACGCTATCAGCGGCGGTTAAGGCATTTAAAGTCAACAAACCTAAAGACGGCGCGCAGTCAATTAGGATGTAATCGTATTGGTCTTTTACGCTTTCCAAAGCTTGTTTTAGCATGTATTCGCGGTTTTCTTTGTCAACCAATTCGATTTCAATGGCCACCAAATCAATATGTGCCGGCACTACCCAAACATTGGGAGCGGAGCAGGCTATGGTAGCTTCTTCGGGTGTATTGCTGTGTTCCAGGATTTGATAAGTACCGATTTCCACACTTTCCACATCAATGCCTAAACCGGAGCTGGCGTTGGCTTGAGGATCCGCATCAATTAAAAGCACTTTTTTTTCTAAAACACCCAGTGATGCGGCCAGATTTACAGAAGTTGTTGTTTTACCGACACCACCTTTTTGATTAGCAATAGCAATGATTTTACCCATTTGTTTTTTGTAGATTTTGAGCGGTAAAAATACAATTTATTATGGGTTTGTCAAGGCTTATTTGTTAACATTCTGGTAAAGTTTTGAAGAGTAGTCGGATGCCGTAAAGGTTTTTTTAGTGAACTTATTTATTCCCTTTATTCTTAATCATCATCTCCAGCATATCCCACATTTCCTGCGGAATTTTCTCCAGTATATTGAATTGTCCGGCGCCTTGTAACCATTCACCGCCATCAATTACAATCACTTCGCCATTGATGTAAGCAGAGAAATCAGAAACTAAATAAGCCGCTAAGTTGGCCAGTTCCTGATGGTCGCCAACTCTTTTCAAAGGCACTTTTTTGGCCATATCAAATTTCTCAGCTAAGTCGCCCGGCAATAATCGGTCCCAGGCGCCTTTGGTGGGAAACGGTCCGGGAGCAATGGCATTCATGCGGATGCCGTATTTGGCCCATTCTACCGCGAGGCTTCTTGTCATGGCTAAAACGCCGGCTTTGGCAGTAGCACTTGGTACTACATAACCGGAGCCAGTCCAGGCGTATGTAGTTACTATATTCAGGACATTACAGTTGGTTTGCTTAGTTGCTATCCAGTGTTTTCCAAAAGCGAGGGTGCAATTTTTGGAACCTTTCAGTACAATATCAATAATGGTGTCAAAGGCATTGGCCGATAATCTTTCGGTAGGCGAGATGAAGTTTCCCGCTGCATTGTTTAGCAAAACATCTACTTTGCCAAAGGCTTTCAAAACTTCAGCCAGCATAGCTTCCACTTGATCGTAATGACGAACATCGCACTGCAATGGCAGGCATTTTCCGTTGGTGGCTACTTCCAATTCGGCGGCTGTGGTTTTTAGTTTTTCCAAATCACGGGAAGTGATGGCTACTTTGGCACCCAATTCCATAAAATATTTAGTCATGGCTTTGCCCAAGCCACTTCCGCCGCCGGTTACTACAATTACTTTATCGGCCAAGGCATTATCGCGAAGCATTTTTGCTGAAAAATCCATACTGTTTCTATTTTTTAGTAAAGATATAAAAGTAATTCGCGTAAAAAAATAAACCGGATTACAGTCGCAACTCTAATCCGGTTTGGGGCAATTAACTTATGGTAAACAAAACAATTTTTATTTTTTGATAAACTTTTTGGTGAGGTGTTCCGAAGCATTATTCACAGTAATAAAGTACAGGCCGGAACTTAAATCGCTGACATCCATAGTGTAAACATAGCCTGAGTTTCCGGTTACGGTGTTTTGTTTTACCAGTTTTCCCTCGGTGTTGACAATGATATAGTCTACCTGACCTTGTGTTGCGGTAGTAGTGGTAATATTTAATTCGTTGTCTACCAAGGTTGGATATACTTTTATTTTCGAAGTAAGTTCATTGGTGTTCAGATTTAGCGCAGCAAAATTAGTAACCACATTGTCAACAATTAATCGACTGCCAAAGTTGGGTGTAGAGCCTTCTTTGGCCATGCTAAATGAGATAATCATCGAAGCCGGTGCCGCATTTGAAGTATAAGTAATCGGCTCATATATATACTCAAATTGATTGTGAGTTCCCGATATATCAATAGTAGCGTGGCCAATTTCATTGCCATCGGCATCCGCTACTTGTATTTTGGCTTGGGCAATATCATTACCTACAGGCATAAACTTATAGTAAAAACCCAACATAGAGACATTGGCATTAGGTTCAATAGGAATGCCCGGATTCCAGCCCGGACTGTCTTGTTCAGGATCACTGAAAATAGTAGCGATTCCCGGAATAACCGTATTTTGTGTCACGTTGAAGGCATTGGATATTTCCATAGCATAGTTGCCGGTTTGGGGTTCGGTAGAGACATACACCATGGAAGGAATGCACCAGGTATATTGGATTTGGTCGCCAAAACTTTCCCCAGTCTGCGGGTCAAAACCCGCTTGCTGCACAAAGGTCATTCCCCAGTTGGTTGGCGTAAAATTACAGGTGATGTTTTCAAAGTCGCCATTCACGACTTGCGAAAAACTACTGTTACCGGCAAACAGCAACAGCGCCAAACTTAAAAAGTAATTCTTTTTCATAGTAATGTTTTTTAGAGGTTACGGAAATTCTTTTTCATAGCAATTTCTAAAACCAAAAGTACCTATTAAGAGGGAGTTGTACTATTTTTTCAGGTTGACAAAAGGTAAACAAGCCTATGTTTTATGGCGCTTACAGTGTTTTTTGCTGTTAAACGGCAAGTATAAAATCGGTTAGATTTTCCTCGGTGTTCAATTGTAGTTTTTTGCGCAATCGGTGGCGGGCGGTTTTGACACTATCAGGAGAGATATTTAAAATGGAAGCCATTTCTTTAATCGACAGATTCAACTTGATGAGCGCGCAGATTTTTAAGTCGTTGGCACTGATGTCCGGATATTTTTGTTTCAAACGGGTGTAGAAATTCTTGTTGACGCTCTCAAAATAGTTATCAAAATCCTTCCAGTTGTTGTCCTGAACGGTGTATTTGTGGACTAATTTTTTAAGTTCACTTTCGGTATTGGGATCTTTCTTGCTTAAGATGGTTTTGATTTCGTCCAGCAGTTCGTTTTTCTCCAACATCTGAATAGTGATGGCGCTTAACTGACTTTCTTTGTGTTCCAAATCATTATTAAATTGCTCTTCTTTCAACAGTTTTTGTTCTTCCAGTAGTTGTACCAAATCTTCTTTGGCTTTTAACAACTGCTTGTCTCTTTTGTTGATTCTTTTCAGGAAGAAATATAAAAACGAAAAGACAACAATCAGCAGGCCTAAAACGCTTATCAGTAGGTAATTGGTGAGTTTAGAAACTTCTTTTTCGGCAGAGATGAGTTTTAGTTTGCGGTTCTTTTCGGAGACTTCAAACTGTACTTCCAGGCTTTTTTCGATTTGTTGTTTTTCGGCGGAATAAAAACGGTCTTTGAGCGTAATGATTTCGCTTTGCAACTGGCTAACTTCCTGAAAATTGTTTTGCTCCTTTTTGATGGCAATCAGCGTTTCGAGCGTTTTAATTTCGAATACTTTATCGCTTAACCCTATGGCAATGATTCGGGCTTTGTTACAGTAATTCTCGGCAATTACAAGGTTTTTATCAAAATCCAGCTGCCATTTTCCCAACGCAATTAATGCTGTCACCTGAGCTTGTTTGTTTTGTGTTTTTTCGGCTAAGGCTAATGCTTTTTGGAAATACTGCAAACTATTTTCTTTTTGGTGCTTCTTTTGAAGCAGGGTACCGATTTTGCAATAGGAGGTAGGCAAGTAGGCTACGTTGTTTGATTTTTCAAATTCGGCTAAAGCCAAGCTATAGTACTGTGCTGCCGCTTCGTTTTGATTTTTCAATTCATAAATACTGCCCAAACTGTTATAGGCCAATCCCAAAGTCCCCGAAGCATCCTTCTTGTTTTCCAGTTCGGCAATGACTTCTTTACTTAAGCGCAGGGCATCGTCGTATTTCTTTTGCCGACTGTAAATGGTACTGATTAACTGCAGGCATTTGTATCTTCCGAGGGTGGCTTTTTCGGCATCGGTTTTTTCCAGAGCGTTGTATTCGTTTAAGGCTTTTGTGGCAAACTGCAAGCCTTTTTCCAAGCTGGCGCCATACGAACAGATGCCGAGATAGAAATAGGATTCCGCTTTGTCTTTGGTATTGTTTTCTCTTCTGGCTTTCTCATTGGCTTCCCAAAAATACCGAAAGGCAGTATTTTCATTATCCTTAACCAGTTCGGCCCAGCCTTTTTGAATCAGTGCATTGTCTGAGGATTGTGCCCTTGACCCGCTAAAGACAAGAAGTAAAAGTGCTATCGCTAAGGATTGGAATACTTTCATACGCCAAAAGTAGATTTTTTTTGAGTGATGGTGGCCAAAACTAGGTTGACATCAAGTAAACAGACCGCAGTTATCATAGCTTTTTTAATCGTTCGGCGGCGGCTGTCAGCGTGGCATCGTCTTTGGCAAAACAAAAACGAATGCATTTGGTGTCTTTTCCATTGGCATAGAAAATAGAGATAGGAATGGTGGCTACACCCAATTCGGTGACCAGTCTTTTAGTAAACTCCAAATCACTTTCGTTGGAGATGTTGGCATAGGAAGCCACCTGAAAATAGGTGCCTTCGCAAGGCAGTAATTCCAGCTTGGTTTCTTTTAATAAACTTCTGAAAAAATCTCTTTTTTGTTGGTAAAAGGAACCTAAGCTTTTAATATCAACGATATCCAAATACTCTGAAATGGCCACTTGTGCAATACTGTTGACACTAAAAACCAAGAACTGATGCACTTTTTTGATTTCGGTCATCAAGTATTCGGGAGCGATTACGTAACCAATTTTCCAGCCGGTAATGTGAAAGGATTTTCCAAACGATGACACACTGATGCTGCGGTTCCATAGTTTTGGGCGGTGGTGTATTGAAATGTGTGGCGTTTCAAAAGTGATGTATTCATATACTTCATCCGACAGCACAAGTAGGTTTGGAAAGGTTTCCAGTAGTTTTTCCAATTGCAGAAAGTCGCTTTCCGTCCAGTTTTTCCCGGTTGGATTGTGCGGATTATTGGTGATGATGAGTTTGGTTTTTTCGTTTGTTGCGTTGTTGATGGCTTCCCAATTGGGGGTAAAATCATCGTTTAGTGCAACTCTGACAGGTTTGGCACTGCTCAATAAAATCGGGGCTTCGTAACAGTCATAACTAGGGTCAAGAATAATGACTTCTTCATTGGGGTTGACCAAGGCTTGTAGGGTGGCAAAAATTCCTTCGGTGGCTCCGGCCGTGATTAGTAGTTCGGTTTTTGGATTGACGGTCCTTTGGTAAGATTGTTGCGTGAGTCTGGCGATTTTATCTAACAAAGGGGGATAGCCCGCCATGGGGGTATATTGATGCACATTCTCTTTAGTTAAACGGGCCAGTATGGAAGTCAATCGTTCATCCACCGGAAAATTAGGGAAGCCTTGGGAGAGGTTGATGGCGTTGTATTCGGTTGCCATTTGCGACATCACGGTAAAAATGCTGGTGCCTATATGTGGGAGTTTGGACATGTGCTTATTTTAGGAATTTAAAAGTACGGTTTTTGTGGGTGCTATAAGGCCCTGCCATCTGATTTGGTGAAAAGAGTAGTGAGCGTTCTGGCCCAATACCGTGGCACCTGATACTCGTTTTGCAAATGGGCTACCACATCATTTGACTTTTTGTTTTTGGCATCAAAGGCGGTGAGAATTTGAATCCACTCGTCTATGGTCTTGCCGGTTTTTTCGATGACTTGTTCGTCGGACACGTCCCAGTATTCTTTTTTCATGGTTGCTTTACTTTGGATATCAAAGATAAAAAAAGCACCTCGATGTGAAGTGCTTTTTATCAGTAAGTGGCTGTAATTTATTTTTTTTCTTCTTTTGGCATGTCGGATGCTCCCATGTCACGGATACAGGTGTACTTGCCGTCTTTTTTTACAAACAGACTCATGTAGTTGCCTGAGGACGTTTTTGCGCCGGTTGAATCAACCACAGTATAGCTTCCGATTTCTACTACTTGGTTACCGTCACTGGAAGGAAATACTTCATTGGCCTTGTAGGTTACTTTGGTTCCTTTGGACGTCTTTTTTGAACGATCCAATAACTGGGCATCAATGGCTGCTTTGCCTACGAGTGGCGCCATGTTTTGGTCATAGCTGGTGGCATCCTCTGCATAATACACTATGGTTTCCGGTTTGCCAGAGTTCATGGCGTCAGCAAAAGCAGTTTCCATGGTTTGTAATTCGGCTTTGATTTTGTCATTGTCTACTGCGGGTGCCGCAGGAGCTTCTTCTTTTTTTGGATTACAGGCCATTACCAGCGTAGTAATAATCCCTAAAGCAATCCCGGTTACAATCTTGTTTTTCATAAAATTATTGGTTTAATGATTAGTAATTTTAGGTTACTCCACAAGATTAAGGGTTGTTAAATATAAGGATAAATTCTTGGAAATCAGTACTACTGCACGGGTAAATATAGAAACAGCACGCGGTTAGTTGATGGTTTGTTGTTTAAGACGATTAGGTATTCATTTTTTCCTGATTATAAAACATCCCGCTCAGGTCAGTAAAATAAACTGTTCCCGAAGGGTTTTTTAATTTCTGTACGGAAATCATTCAACTTCCGTACGGAAATGACTTAAGTTCCGTACGGAAATATACTAACTTCTGTACAGAAATGAATAAATTGTTATACATTAGTTTAAAAAGTGATGCGGTTGGACGCAATTTTTGTACCTGATGAAGTAAAAAAGTAATCCTAAATAAATCGATTCTTATGGCAGTACAGTTCAAAATGGTAGCCAAACAAAACAATTTGGTCTCACCTCCCGAAGTTAAATATTACCCTTGTGCCGTGCATCAGGGGGAAACCAATTTAGACATGTTGGCCTCGTTTATTGCCGACAGTTCTACGATGAGCCGGGCCGATTGTTATGGGGTCATTATGGCCTTAACCGAGGCTATCTCATATGCATTAAAGCAAGGGCAGATTGTAAGAATTGACAACCTGGGCACTTTCCAGCTCACGCTGCAGGGCACCGCCGCCGATGATCCTGAGGCCTTAGGCAAGTCGACCATCAAAGACACCCGAATTGTCTATAGACCGGCTGCGTCCTTAAAGCGCGATTTAAAGACGATTACGTTTAAACGGATGCGATAGTGAATATGAATCTATAGTTTACTGCCCCACGGTTCTTTTGTATTCCCGATTCATGATGGTCTTCATCTTCAATGTTTTCATGGCGGGTGTAATGATATGATGCCGCCAGTTTTTAAGTTTTTTACTGCGCATCAGGGAATACACCGCAATACCCGTCAGGATGATGAGTACAATGGGCACGGTATTTTTTACAGTGGGCATGATGGTTTGACTGAAAGGGTTTTAGGCTTACTAAGGTACGAAAATCTCACTCAATAGTATATTGTAACATTGATAATAGTTTGGGTATTATTTTTCAATAAGATTCCAATACTTGAAATCAGGATTCATATATTGAATTATATTCGAATATAATAAAAACCGGACTATACTCCGTTGTTTAATAGTCTACATTTAACAACTTTTGTTAACATGGATATTAAACAAAGATTAGGGCTCAAAATAAAAGAGTTGCGAAAACAAAAAGGTTTATCTCAAGAAAAACTCGCCAACTTGGCTGAGATAGACAGAACCTATCTTCCAACAATTGAGAAAGGAGAAAGAAATGTTTCAATAGAGGTTGTTGAAAAATTAGCGAAGGCCTTAGATGTTAAAGTAAAGGACTTATTCGATGAATAGGGCTTATTATGCCAGTTCTATTACTGATTTTCTTATTGAGAATAGTGATGCAGTTTATGGTAAAATCTCTGGAAATTATGATTTAAATAAATTGACTATTCAACAAGCTAATGCCTGGAAAAAGCAAGTTGAAATTTTGAAGCAAACCTTATTCTCTTTAAAGGGGAAAGTCTATTTTGAATTCACCATTCCAAGAATGGGTAAGAGAGTTGATAATATCTTAATTATTGATAACTGTATTTTTGTCTTGGAATTTAAAATAGGCTCTGAAGTATATGATAAATATGCCAAAGATCAGGCCTTTGATTACGGATTGGATTTGAATAATTTTCACGAAGGGAGTCATAATCAAAATATTATACCAATATTAATAGCTGATAGAGCACCATCAACTCTTAATACTTTGTCAAAAAGCATAGATAATTTGCACGAAACGATTTATGCAAATTCACATAATCTTCAAAAGATAATTGAAACTTCACTTCAACATTTTAAATCTGCTGATAAAATAGATGTGAAGTCTTGGGAAGAATCAATATATAAGCCAACTCCAACAATCATCGAAGCAGCCACAGCTTTATACAAAAAACACAATGTTTTAGAAATTTCTAGAAGTGATTCTGGAGCAGAAAACTTATCAGTAACTTCTAATTGTATTTCAGATATAATTGATTTTTCAAAACATAATCAAAGGAAAGCAATCTGCTTTATAACTGGTGTTCCGGGTGCAGGTAAAACTTTGGCTGGATTGAACATCGCAAATCAACGTTCCAATTATGAAAAAGAAGAACATGCTGTTTTTCTTTCGGGAAATGGACCATTGGTTGATGTATTAAGAGAAGCATTAGCAAGAGATAAAGTTAAAACGGCAAAAGAAAATGAGGAAGTACTTTCAAAAGAAAATGCAAAATCTCAAGTAAAATCATTTATTCAAAATATCCATCATTTTAGAGATGCTTCTTTGCAAGATAGCAAGGCACCAATTGAAAAGGTAACAATCTTTGACGAAGCTCAAAGAGCTTGGACTAAAGAGCAGGCCTCGAGTTTTATGAAGAGAAATAAAGGAAATTCCGAATTTAATAAATCAGAACCTGAATTCCTTATTGAGGTTATGGATAGGCATAAAGATTGGTGTACAATTGTTTGTTTAATTGGTGGTGGACAGGAAATAAATACTGGAGAAGCAGGACTTGAAGAATGGATAAGACCATTTGAAAATAAATTTGATGATTGGGATATTTATTATTCGACTAAAATAGTTGAAGACCATAATTATATTAAAGACGATAAAGCTTTAGTAATATTAAAAAGTAGAAATGCAGAGAAAAAGGATGAATTGCATTTGTCCGTTTCATTGAGGTCTTTTAGAAGTGCTCAGTTATCAAACTTTATTCAAGAGGTTATTAATAATGATATATCAAAAGCCAAAAGCATTTATTTAGAATTTATTAAAAGAGATTATCCAATTAAAATCACCCGTGATTTAGATAAGGCTAAAAATTGGTTGAATACAATGGTTAGGGGGAATGAAAGAACTGGAATTGTAGCATCTTCCGGCGCCGTACGATTAAGACCATTTGGATTGAATGTAAAGGCTAAAATTGATGCGCCAATCTGGTTTCTCAATGCGCGAGAAGATATTCGTTCATCATCTTTTTTAGAAGAGGTTGCTACTGAATTTGATATTCAAGGACTAGAACTAGATTGGACTTGTGTCGCTTGGGATGGAGATTTACATCATCATAATCATCAATGGAATTATAAAAAATTTACTGGAACAACATGGAAGAATAACAACAATTCTGAAAGAGTACAGTACTTGATTAATTCTTATAGAGTTCTATTAACTCGTGCAAGACAGGGATTGGTAATCTATATTCCTAATGGCAATAATGAAGATTTAACTAGACCATCGTTTATGTATGACGGCACTTTTGAATTTTTTAAATCCATTGGAATTGAAGAGATATAATAAAACCATTAAAAAATGGGCGATGTATTGTTAAGTGTTAGCTTATTTCGTACCTCGCCATGACGGCAAGGAGGTCTTATAAACATTTAATTATCAATATTTTTTCCATCTAAACCGGTTGATAACTAATAGGTTAAAAAACAATGCTTAGTGATGCTATTTTGTACCTTTAGCATCATTAATTTTTAAATTCAATTGTGATGAAAATGTTAGTAAACGTTGTTCTTCCTATTGAGCCATTTAACTCAATGGTAAGAAATGGTACTGCTGGTCTTGTAATCGGTCGTATCGTTGAGGAAATTAAACCCGAAAGTATTTATTTTTCCGAACAGGATGGAAACCGCGGTGCCGTTTTGGTAGTCGAGGTTCCTAATGCCAGTGCGATACCTAGTATCGCTGAACCTTGGTTTTTGAATTTTGAAGCGCATTGCGAATTCCGAATCGCGATGACTCCGGATGATTTACAAAACGCTAACCTCACTAAAATTGCCGAAAAGTGGCAAGATGTGTCGGTATTACAAAACTAAAAAAAAACAGAAAACCACTTCCTAAACAGAAGTGGTTCTTTATATGTAGTAACTTTTTGATTTAGTCTTGCAGTAACACTTCTAAAATACTAATCGCGGCTTTGTAAACAACGTCCTCTGGGTGCATCCCCTTCAAGGAGTACCATTTCAGTATGTAAGAACTGTGCCGCGGCTTCCGATTCTTTCACTTTGACGGCAGAGCGCGCTACCATTTCTGATTCAAACCCAGTTAATATACTTTTTCGCACGCCGGCTTTTCTCCATGGAGATGAAGGTTTGCATTCTTTGGCTATGGCCCTAGCCAGCGCGAGTGCATCCAGTAATGCCTGGTTTGCCCCTTGTCCTTTGAACGGGCTCATAGGATGGGCGGCATCTCCAATCAGGATGCAGGCACCACTTTTCTCCAGCCAGGCTGCCTCGAGTAATGCCCTGTCGTACACCGGATAGCCGGATAGGTGTGTTTCCGGAGTGGCAGCCACAATTTGAGGAATGGGATGGTGCCATTGGGTTCTGCGGCTGGCTTCCTGTTTGAGAGCCTGCACGCCCTTAGCACTCAGCGCTTTCGCCTCCTTTTCCGGTATGGGGTAGCTAAGTTGCCACATTACGGAGTCAGACGCATAAGGCATTATATAGATACGCTCATGGCCATTAGCCGTTTGGAATACCGTAGCTGAATCGAGTAAAGGACTGTTATGACCTTCAAGAGCTGCCAAAGGGCAAATCCCTAAGATAACCATACACCCGAGGTAGCGCAAAGGGCTAATGTCTTCTCCAAGCAACAGGCTGCGCAACGCACTGCGAATGCCATCGGCACCCACCACGAGGTCGGCCTTGGCCGTTTTCATCTGGCCATTCACTTGAAAGTTTAGGGAAACACCTTCGTCTTCACATTCTTTAAAACCGGTTAATTGATGGCCCCATTGTATCTTTTCATGTCCGCCGAGTTGTTCCAGCAATGCCCTGCGCAACGACTGCCGTGCGATATGGATATTTCTGCGTTTCAGGGGCTTTTCTGAATGGGAGGACAGCCACTTTCTCATGCCCCATTCCCCAATTACTTTTCCTTCGGGGGTATGGACTAGGTGTCTTGTTGATACCACACCTTCGTTCAACGAAAAAATACCCAATCCGGCAATGGCTTTACTGGCTTGCTGCAGCGTGAGACCATAGCCTTGGGTTCGGGCATCGAAGCTGTTATCGCGTTCGTAAAGGGTAAAAGGGATGCCGCGGTGTAAACAGGCAACGGCTAGCGCTACGCCACCTATACCAGCTCCAATAATGGCCACGTGTGGGTAGTTTTCAGTATCGGCAACAGGAGGCTCTGCAGCCGCCAGCAGTCCCGATCCGGAACAGGTGAGGCAGGCATCTAAATGGGGTTTGGGCAGAACGGGTGCTGCTCCTTCGCCCTTCGTTTTTTCAAATTGTTCTAGGGCTGCCTGAAATTCGAGCCGGACTTTCTTTCGAAGGCGGCGGCTTTTTTTGCCAAGTCCCTGGCATTCCCGACAGGTAGTCCAGCTGGCTTTTATATTTTCTTCCTTTTTCACTTACTCTTCTAACAGTACCTCAAGGATAGTTATTGCGGCTTCGCTAATCTTAGTCCCGGGACCAAAGACAGCAACGGCTCCGGCATCAAACAAGAATTGGTAGTCCTGTGCCGGAATAACGCCACCTACGATGACCATAATGTCTTCGCGACCGTATTTTTTTAGTTCTTCTATTACTTGGGGAACGAGTGTTTTATGTCCGGCAGCTAAAGAGGAAACGCCTAAGATGTGTACGTCATTTTCGACGGCTTGTTTGGCGGCTTCAGCAGGGGTTTGGAATAGTGGTCCAATATCCACATCAAAACCAACATCAGCATAACCGGTGGCAACTACTTTAGCGCCACGGTCGTGTCCGTCCTGACCCATTTTGGCAATCATGATACGGGGGCGACGGCCTTCTTTCTTGGCGAAAGCGTCGGCTAATTGTTTGGCTTTTTCAAAGCTTTGATCGTTTTTGATTTCTTTACTGTACACGCCGCTGAAACTTCTGATTTGTGCTTTATAGCGACCGAAAACCACTTCTAATGCCTCACTGATTTCACCCAGTGTGGCTCGGTTTCGGGCTGCTTCTACGGCTAAAGATAGTAAATTATCATTGCCGTTTTTAGCACAGTCGGTTAATTTTGCCAAACAGGCTTTCACTTTATCGTTGTTCCGCGTGGCTTTAATATGCTGTAATTGTTCGATTTGTTGTTTGCGCACCATTTGGTTATCGACATCCAAAATGTGCAAGGGATCTTCTTTGTCTAAACGGTATTGGTTGACCCCTACAATGATATCTTGTGAGCTGTCGATACGCGCCTGTTTGCGCGCGGCAGCTTCTTCAATTCTTAATTTCGGAATGCCGGCTTCGATGGCTTTGGTCATTCCGCCAAGGCTTTCCACTTCTTCAATCAAAGCCCAGGCTTTATCGGCTATTTCCTTGGTCAGACTTTCTACATAATAACTGCCGGCCCATGGGTCGACGGTTTTGCAGATTTTGGTCTCTTCCTGTAAAAATATCTGGGTGTTACGGGCAATGCGTGCTGAGAAATCGGTGGGCAATGCGATGGCTTCGTCTAAGGCATTCGTGTGTAATGATTGTGTTCCGCCAAAAGCAGCAGCAGCAGCTTCGATAGCCGTACGTGCCACGTTGTTGAACGGATCCTGTTCGGTTAAACTCCAGCCCGAGGTTTGGCAATGGGTTCTTAGCGCTAGAGATTTTTCGTCTTTCGGATGGAATTGCTTTAAGAGTTTGGCCCACAACATTCTTCCGGCACGCATCTTGGCGATTTCCATAAAATGATTCATGCCAATCGCCCAAAAGAACGATAGGCGGGGTGCGAACTCGTCTATTTTCATTCCAGTCGCTAAACCGGTTCTTATATATTCTAAGCCATCGGCCAAAGTGTAGGCCAACTCAATATCGGCGGTAGCTCCGGCTTCCTGCATGTGGTAGCCCGAGATGGAAATGGAGTTGAACTTCGGCATTTTTTTGCTGGTATATTCAAAAATATCGGCAATGATTTTCATCGAAGGCGTAGGTGGATAGATGTAGGTATTTCGCACCATGAACTCTTTTAGGATGTCATTTTGGATGGTTCCGGAGAGTAATTCGGCTGCGACTCCTTGTTCTTCGGCCGCTACTATGTAAAACGCCATAATCGGCAATACGGCACCGTTCATCGTCATGGAAACTGACATTTCATCTAACGGAATCTGGTCGAATAAGACTTTCATGTCTTCGACTGAATCGATGGCTACTCCAGCTTTTCCAACATCACCAACCACTCTTTCGTGATCGGAATCATACCCTCTGTGCGTAGCCAAATCGAACGCTACGGATAATCCTTTTTGCCCGGCGGCTAAGTTTCTGCGGTAGAAAGCATTACTTTCTTCAGCGGTGGAGAAACCGGCATATTGGCGGATCGTCCACGGGCGGCGCACATACATGGTAGCGTAAGGCCCGCGAAGGTTAGGGGCAAAGCCCGCTCCAAAACCCAAGTGTTCCAACCCTTCTAAATCTTGTTCAGTATAGATGGGTTTGAGTTGGATGTCTTCAGCGGTTTGGAAGCTTTCCTTTTCAGAAACTTTGTACTTCGTACTTTGTTCTTCTAACGTTATATGTTGAATGTTTTTTCTCATTTTGTAAAGGTGCTAAGGTTCTGAGGAACTAAGGTGCTAAGGTTTTATTCTTGTGCTAGTCGTTCCTGCTCTAACTTTTCAGCTAACCGTTTTTCGATGACCGGCGTGATCAACGTTTTGCGGGGATTTTGTTTGAGGAATGGATACAATTCTAAATCGCCTTTCATCTTGTCATTCTTGTTGGGATACTTGTTGGTGCCCAATAAAACTTCTTTCCCACTATCAAAGAGTTCTTGTTCTTTGGCGGCGCTTTCGCTGATTTTCTTTTGAATATTTCCTTCAATCAATTGCGTAATCAATCCGCCTTTTTCTTCTATTTCCTTGAACAAAAGCAAGGCTTTTTCGGCTAATTGCTCGGTCAGAGATTCTATATAATAAGCACCATCCGCCGGATTATTTACTTTATCGAAATAACTTTCGTGTTTTAAAACCAATAATTGGTTACGCGCAATTCTATCACCAAATTCATTGTCTTTATGATATAAAGCATCATAAGGCAAATTCGCCACCGCATTGGCACCGCCCAAAATAGCACTCATGCATTCTGTGGTCGTGCGCAGCATGTTGACGTTGTAATCGTAAAGCGTTTTGTTGCGTTTGGTGGGCGTCACAATGATATGACAATCCAAAGTGTGGTTGTATTCCCTGGCCAACGTATTAAATAATAATCGCAATGCTCTTAATTTGGCAATCTCAAAAAAGTAATTGGTACCCACAGCCACTTCAATGGTTATCGGTTGGTTTACAACTTTAATTCGGTTGAAATAGTCATTGACATGCGCCAAGGTATAGGCCAATTGCTGTACCATATTGGCGCCGGCATTTTGGTAAATTCCTGAACTTATGGTTAGAAATGGAATGGCTGTTTTGGAAGCAATATTGTTCAGTTTGTCAAAGTCTTTGTCTAAGTTGTCAAACCAGTTGCCGTCTTTTACTAACTGTCCGATTGGATCGATTTGGATGGTAATGTTGGCGTTGTTTTTTGAAGTAAAATCATTGATTTTGGCAACGAAATCGATAGCGAGGAACGGCAAATAAAAAAAATACGCCGTGTCTTCCAACGGAAGCCCCTGCATTAATTCTTCTAGGGAAACCGATTCGTTTTCAATAGTAAAACGGATGCTTTCGGCACCGCGGTTTAAGGTGTCTAAAGCGCGTTCGTTTGATTTTTTAACATCGTGTACAAAGATGTTTTGCAGTATCGAGAACGCTTTCTCAGGAGTGTTGATGCCTAATCTAGTGGTGTCTTCATCGCCATGGTAAAACGGCTTAACTTTGATGCCTTCGGGAGATTCCCAAACCAAAGTGTCATTGTAATCAGCGCCTTTGAGTTCGTACTGAATTTGCTGTTTCCATTGTTTGGATGAAACGGGTTCGAACCCATTAAATAAATGTTCCCCCATGATGTTGTCTTATAAAGATTTTGAACTGGATTGCTCTTCTTTGATGGAGTCGCCTTCAAATTCAATGATGTAGATGTCTTCGCTGTCGCGTTTCATATAGTATTTCTCGCGGGCGTATTTTTCAATCTGGTCAGGATTTTTGAGGAGTTTGATATTTTCCTCATCTTTTTTAATCTCGTCCTGATAGTATTTTTTATTGTCTTCGAGTTCGTTGAGTTGTTTGTTTAGTATGCGGTGTTCCATATAGGAAGTATTGTCTAGGAACAGCATCCAAACGGTAAAAAAAACCAACACGATAACGTAGCGGTTCCCCAGGATTTTGAGGATAGGATAGGCATCGGTCAGGTTTTTAAAGTAACTCATGTATTAGGTAATTCTTTGGTTGATTACAGCTCTTACCACATCAATGGCCACCGTATTGTATTTGTCATTCGGGATGATGATATCGGCAAAGGCTTTAGTAGGTTCGATGAATTGTTGGTGCATGGGTTTTAACGTCGTTTGATAACGGTTCAACACCTCTTCCATATCACGGCCACGCTCGGCGATGTCTCTTTTTAATCTTCGGATTAGACGTTCGTCTGAATCGGCATGTACAAATATTTTGACATCGAATAAATCGCGTAGTTCCGGATTGGTTAGAATTAAAATCCCTTCTACTATGATTACTTTTCGCGGATGGGTAACGATGGTATCGTCGGTTCGGTTGTGTGTAATGAAAGAATATACGGGCTGTTCGATGGTTTTTCCTTCCTTCAAATCTTTCAGGTGTTGTACCAAAAGATCAAAATCGATGGCTCGAGGATGGTCAAAATTGACTAAGGCTCTTTCTTCAAAACTTAAATTGTTGTTTTCTTTGTAATAGGAATCCTGAGATAATACACCCACTTCAGTTTTGGGTAATTCGTTCATAATTTGGTGAACGACAGTCGTTTTTCCGCTTCCTGTTCCCCCCGCAATTCCAATAATAAGCATAATAGTTGTGTTAGTTTTATATCCAACAAAAATAGAAATTATATCGAAAGAGAATTTCGTTTTTGATAAAATGTTGAAAAAGAATAAAACTTTAAAAAATATTTTGATTCCTAATTTTTAGTGGTATATTTGCCCCTCGTTTTCGGGGTGTAGCGTAGCCCGGTTATCGCGCCTGCTTTGGGAGCAGGAGGCCGCAGGTTCGAATCCTGCCACCCCGACGAGTAAATCCTTTCTGTGAAAACAGAAAGGATTTTTTATTTGGAAAAAAAGCCAAGCTTGCTTGAGCTATTTTTCCAAATAAAAAATAGTTTGGATGGAACATCCAAAGGATTTACTTGTGATTGAGCCCTAAATCAGGATATTTAATCCTGCCTAAGAAACAGCCAAGCTTGCTTGAGCTATTTTTCCAAATAAAAAATAGTTTGGATGGAACATCCAAAGGATTTGCTTGTGATTGAGCCCACTACAGGATCACAAAGTAATCCTGCTAATCATTTATCCTAAGAATTAAGAACGTTCTCGCTAGCCCCGATAGGAGCAAACTACCACGTAGTGCGGATAGCGGGAGGATTCGTCCTGCATAAGAAAATGCTGTGCTCCAGATACTTTTTCAACAATAACATAATCTTATCCACAAATTGCATTTAGCAATTGACAGGCTAATTTAATTTCGACTTAAAAGATTTACATTTGCACCCAAATTAAACTTCAAATCATGTCAGATACTATAGAAAAAATCAAATGCCTTATTATAGGTTCGGGGCCTGCGGGGTATACCGCTGCTATTTATGCGGCCAGAGCCAATATGAATCCCGTTTTATACCAGGGAACACAACCGGGTGGACAATTAACCACGACTAACGAAGTGGAGAATTTTCCGGGATATCCTGATGGGGTTACCGGACCGGAAATGATGGTGCAACTGCAGGAACAAGCCAAGCGTTTTGGTACGGATATTCGTGACGGTTGGGCAACGAAAGTAGATTTTTCGGGACCTGTGCATAAAGTTTGGATTAACGATGCGATTGAATTGCATGCAGAGACCGTAATTATTTCTACCGGAGCTTCGGCTAAATATTTAGGGTTAGCTTCCGAGCAACACTATTTGCAAATGGGTGGCGGTGTTTCGGCCTGTGCTGTGTGTGACGGATTCTTTTACAGAAACCAAGAAGTAGTCATAGTAGGAGCAGGGGATTCGGCTTGTGAAGAGGCCCATTACTTATCGAAACTTTGTAAAAAAGTAACGATGCTGGTAAGAAGTGAAAAATTCAGAGCTTCCAAAATCATGGAAGAGCGCGTTCGCAAAACCGAAAATATCACTATTCTTATGAACCACGATACTGTTGAGGTTATTGGTGACGGACAGGTAGTGAATGAAGTAAAAGCGTTGAACAAAACCACCGGCGAAGAAATTACGATTCCGGCAACCGGATTCTTTGTGGCAATTGGGCACAAACCGAATACCGATATTTTTGCGGATTACATTACGTTAGACGAAACCGGTTATATCATTAACGTACCAGGGACTTCTAAAACCAATGTGGCCGGTGTTTTTGTAGCCGGAGATGCTGCCGATCACGTGTACCGTCAGGCAATTACTGCTGCGGGAACGGGTTGTATGGCGGCTTTGGATGCGGAACGTTATTTAGCTGCTTTAGACTAATCTTTATAAAAGGATACTATAAAAAAATCCCGCCTGAATAAGGCGGGATTTTTTATTTTTATTTGGTTGTTGGTTTTTTCCGGATGACCGCGCTGTCGGCGAAATGTTTTAAGTCGATTTTTACAGGCTCGCCATACAATTCGAGTTCACTGTTGCCCGACGCATTTATAGTGGCAATATTACTCACGGTAATGCTGCTTTTGGAATAGCCTGCCGTTTCTATAGTTCCGTTTTTCGCGGTTAGTTTTTTTCCAAGGAAATCAGTGTTGTTGTCTAAGCGGAGTTTTAAATCGATGACGTCTCCTTCTACTTCTGCGGATGATTTTTGGTACATATCAAATCGCATTTCGCCCGAAGAGATTAACGCTTTAACATAAGCGCTTTTGCTGATGTCAATCGCTGTTTTTTCCGATTTTAAGTTTAATTCTACTTTTGATTTATCGTTGGCCATCAAAGTGAAATTCTTGGTTTTGGCATTCAAAAACAACTTAGCATAGTCATAACTTTTAAAGGTAATATTGTCCAAAGTCACATCGGATAAGGCCGTTACATTGGTTTCGTCTTTGGCTATGACCAAATTGAATTTATCCGTATAAGTCACCCGAACACTTAGTTTTTTATAACTGGATAAATCTTTGGATGTGGATATTCTAAGGTTATTGCCGGCGATTTTGTAGTCAACCAATTCGATTAAATTATCATCGGCTTCAATTTCGAGACCGCATTCGTTTCCTTTTACCAAAAAGACTTCCAGATTGTCTTCCACTTCAATGCTTTCGAAGCTTTCGACTTGTTTTTGTTCTAATTTAACAATTTTGGATCCTTTTACTTTTTCTTTCTTTTGACCAAAAGAAACTGCAGTAAGGAAAAGAAAACTCAGTAGGATAATTTTTTTCATAGAGGTTGGCACAGTTAGTTTTACTTCGTACAATTAGACCCAAAGGTCTCGAGTGTCAAAAATAGAAAAAAAAACATCCCAATGAGAATTGAGATGTTTTATTAACTTATTCTTTCGAAACGCTGCCGCCCGAACTTTCTTCTTTGGAAACGGTTTTAGGCGAACCATTATAATCTATTGAACTTCCGCTGGAAGCTTTGGCGTTTAAACTAATGCCGGGATGCACTTCGGTGGAGCTACCGCTACTGGCTTCAGCAATGACATCGTTGACTAACAAATCCCGTGCTTCTATACTGCTTCCGCTGGAAGCGGCTGTTTTTAACTCGAGTGCTTTTCCTTTCAGATTTAAGGAACTGCCACTGGTAGTTTCGCAGTCAATTTTGTCGTATTCGAGTCTAAGTTCTGCCTCACTGCCGCCGCTGGTTTTGACTACAATATCGGTACCATTGAGTGTGTTTTTGGACGAAACCGAAGACCCACCGTTGACTTCAATAGCACTTAATGATGGCAATCTTACGTGGATGTTTTTAGTAGCATTACCATTAATATCGTCATCTGCAGTGATGGTAAGCATACCGTTTTCGACTCTGGTGGTAATGTGTTCCTGTAAATTGTCGTCGGCTTCTACTTCTACCCAATAGCTGTCTCCTTGTTCGAGAGTGACATTCAATCCGCGGTTTACTACAATTTTTGAAAAATTATTGTCAACGTTGCGCGTTTGTTTGGTTACATTTCCGCTACCGTCAATACCGTTGCCTAAATCTATTCGGGTATGGCAAGAGGCGAATAAGGCTACCAGCATAGTAACAGCGATACATTTGGTACAAAGTACAATGAACTTTCCCATGGTTAATTGGTTTTAATGATTACTCCGTGTTGGTCAATGGTTAATTTAGTCGATTTAGATGAAGACTGCGCTGGTTCCGCTACTGGGGCTTCCGTTGCCGGTGGTGCTGGTGGAGCCGGAATAGCTTCAATTGCAGCACCATCTATATCATTGTATTCATTTTCGTCAGCCGGGCAGTCTAAACATTTTACCTGATTGGTATCTACTTTATAAGTATAGTTGTCTGAGCTATAGTGTAAATTAAAATATTGATTATCCGATTCGTCAAAGGATTGTACGCTTTTATCCACTTTGAACAGCGTTCCTTTTGGCAAATACAAATACAATTCTACGTGTTGGTCTCTGTATTTGCTCGCGATTTCCGTTAGCAAATAATTGTCTAAGAGCAATTGGTTCCCCACTATTTTATAGCCATATTTGATTTTTTCGGCACGGCTGTTGGCTTCGGTATAGGATTTTCCTTTGGCCAGTTTTTCAATTTGTAAATAAGGTTGAGTTTTGTCAGTACCTTTTATTTCAAAACGAACGTTATTAGAATAAATCACTTCGTGTTTGGCAGAGTCCTGAGTGAAAACAAAATCCTGATGCTCATCCATGTTTTTCGAAAAGAAATCGTTGTTTACGAATTTAATATGAAGCGTATCGGTTGGATTCACGGCTAAGGTTTCTTTTTTGACTGTTTTTCCGTCAAAAGCCAGTTGTGTAGCTTCGTTTATTCCTAAAGAGATTAAGATTCCCACTGCGATAATCCAAACGGCCAGGAAGCTATATTTTGCTACATTTCCGATCGATTTTAAATTGGTTACCAATAATTTCAAACCTAAAATAAGTAAGAAGAACAATGGAATGCCAAAGGCTAACAGGAATAAAATTCCTTGAATCCAAAGTGGTGTTTCCAAACCAATTGGCGTGTTAATGTGGTTTAAGATAGTATTGGCGGGCAAAGAGGATGAAAACATCATTACGATGGAAGCGATTAAGATTCCAAGCAAGGCGAATGAGGAAAAGATTAAGATGAAAGCGCCTAATACTTTGGCGAAAGCCCCAAATACTTTAATTATAACATCTCCAATTCCGCTGCCAATTTTTTCGGCACCGTTTTTTACCTGGTTGCCCATTTTGTCGTAATCGGCATTTTTGAATTTGTTGGTTACGCTGTCAAACTCTTCTCTGACTTTCTTTTCGATATTCGAAATGGTTACCGGTTCTCCGGTCATTTCCAATTTTTCAGAAGTAGTGATGGCTTTTGGTGTGGCTATCCAGAAAATGAAATAGGCAATTAATCCGGAACCTCCGACGAAAGTAAAAAATAAGAAGGCAATTTTAATCCAAACGGCATCAATGCCTAAGTAGTGGCTTAACCCTGTGGCTACTCCGGCAATAGTTCCTCTGTCTTTATCTCGGTACAGTTTTTTAGATCTTGTATAAGGATAAAATGGTTCCGGAGCTTTGTCGTCGTTGTCGTCGTCAATTCGGTAATCTTCCGGTTGTCCCATCACTACAATTACTTCATCCACATCTTTGTTATTGATGACGTGTTTGTCGCTTTTTTGTTTTTCAGTCAGCAATTCGGCCACACGCATTTCGATGTCTTTCATGATTTCGTCTTTCCCTGATGAATTGGAAAGCGAACGTTTTATAGCTTCGAAATAGCGAGTTAATTTTTGGTATGCATCTTCATCTATGTGAAAGAATAAACCACCTATATTAATATTTACTGTTTTGTTCATGATTATTATTTATTAGTTGTGATGATGTTTACAGCGTCAGACAGTTCAGTCCAGGTGCCGTTCAATTCAGTTAAAAATGTTTTTCCCAATTCGGTCAAACCATAATATTTTCGTGGTGGTCCCGAGGTTGATTCTTCCCAACGATAATTGAGTAATCCGTCGTTTTTAAGTCTTGTCAGCAGTGGGTAAACGGTTCCCTCAACTACAAGCAATTTGGCGTTTTTTAAAGTGTCTAATATTTCAGAGGTGTAGGCATCTTTCTCTTTTAGGACAGACAAGATACAAAATTCTAAAACACCTTTACGCATCTGGGCTTTTGTGTTTTCAATATTCATAATGCATGATTTAATTTTTTTTGATTACTAATTCGTTTCTTGATTGATGATTGAAACTAATGATGGCTTCGGTTGATGATTATGATTGATGATTTTTAATTTTCGGACAGACTGACAATCAAATTGGATTGTTTCTCTCCTTTTAGCAATACTGTGTATTTTTCGTTTTCCTCCATGGTAAATGCCAGTTTGTTTTCGCCCTGTTTGTGGTATTTTTTCGAAAGCACCACTTTGTTTTGTTTGTCGGTTACCAAAACATTAACCTCGTCTTCTAACTTTAAGTTGAATTTTAAATTAACATCTACGGCTTCATTAGCTACAATTTCGAATTGATGATTTTCTGGTTGTGCCAAAGTTGTTTGTGTTGACAAATTTTTGATTTCAAGGGCATTTTTGTCTTGTGCCAAAAGCTTGGTTGTCATGGCAACCAGCATTGCTGTGATTAAGATTAATTGTTTCATTTTGATTTGATTTTTAATGATTGATGATTATTTTTTTGTTTTTTATTGATTATTTAAAAAACGGTATGCTCAATGGGTATTTATAGTTTTCGCCGTTGGATGATTTGACCGCGGCATGGATGATTAAAACGAATTCCATAACTTTCATAAAGGCAAATACTAAAACGGTTACTATGCCGAGGATGGTTAAGCCACTCATGTTCCCGTGACATAAATTGTGAATTAAAAATTCGTCTTGGTGAAAGTTAAAGTGAAAAGGGATGTTTTTAAAAATGGCATATAAAAAAATCGGGATGGCAATGGCACATAATATAATGCTGTAAATGAAGATACTCAATTGAAAATTCAGCACTTGTTTTCCGTTTTGATCTACAAATTCCGATTCGTTTTTCTTAGAACTCCAAATGATAATTGGGAAAATATAATTCCCAAACGGAATGATGTACTGTGTTAAAGCACTAAGATGTAGAAAAGTAGCTGTATTTTTTTCGTTGGTTGATGTCATGATTTGATTTTTTGATGGATGATTAAAACTCTTTTTTAACAATACTATAGATAGACCATTAATTTCTTATACAAAGATACAATTAAAAAAAGGTATTATGCAATACAAAGTACTTAAATTTAACAAAAAATTAACATTTAATAAAACAGTAAAATCGACTTCGTTTTTTGTACTTTTATAGCAAAATCAAGCACTTATGGAATTTTCTCCTTCAAAACTGAATAGTTTTTTATTTTTCAAATTACCGTCAGCTTTTTGGAGTGGGGTGCGTGTTAAATCGATTTCACCTCAGGAATGCGTGGTAACCGTTAAGCATCGTTGGTTCAATCAGAACCCTTTTAATTCTATGTATTTTGCAGTGCAGGCCATGGCGGCTGAACTCACTACGGGCGCTTTGGTAATGATGCAAATCAAGAATTCGGGAAAGAAAATCTCCATGCTGGTTGCTAATAACAATGGCAATTTTACCAAAAAAGCCACCGGCAGAATAACATTTACTTGCCAAGACGGTCATTTAATAGAAGAAGCTATTCAGAAAACTATCGCCACCGGAGAAGGCCAAACGCTCTGGATGAAATCAATTGGGGTAGATGAAAAAGGCAACCAAGTTTCTGAAATGAACTTTGAATGGAGCATTAAACTAAAGGCCTAACAAACGTTAAACCCATGATAATTGTATTTTTTTTAATACAATTAGATAGTAACTTTGAGTAAAATTATTCAAATGAAAATTCTGATTACAGGCGCAACGGGTTTAATTGGTAAGGAGTTAGTAAAACTGTTATTAGCTAAAAATCATTCCGTTCATTACCTCACTACTGCCAAATCAAAAATAGCAAATCAAGCCAATTATCAAGGTTTCTACTGGAATCCTGAAGAAGGAAAAATAGATGAAAATTGCATTTTTCGTGTAGATGTTATCATCCATTTGGCCGGAGCCAATATAGCCAAGCGGTGGACCAATGCTTACAAACAGGAAATCATTGAGAGCCGGACACTTTCCGGTGAACTGCTTTTCAATCTGATTAAAAAACATCCGAATCATCAGATAAAACAAATTATCTCCGCTTCCGGCACTGCCATTTATCCGGAAAGTTTTTCCAAAGTTTATGATGAAAGCACTACCGAAACCGAAGACAGTTTTCTCTCCAATGTAGTCAAGAAGTGGGAGGAAAGTGTTAACCGTTTCCAAGTTTTGGGCATAAAAGTCTGTAAACTCCGTACCGGAATAGTACTTTCCAACAAAGGAGGTGCTTTACCCGAAATGATAAAACCAATAAAACTGGGCGTTGGTGCCGGTATGGGTTCCGGAAAACAAATCCAATCCTGGATTCATATCCATGATTTGGTGGCTCTATATTACTTAGCTGTTGAAAAACAATTAGAAGGAATTTACAACGCCGTAACACCCAATCCGGTCAGCAATCAGGAATTGACAAAAGCGATTGCCAAAACCTTGAAGAAACCTTTATTCCTTCCCAATATCCCAAAATTTGTAATGCAGTTGCTGCTTGGCGAAATGTGTTACCTTCTTTTTTCCAGTAAAAATTTATCGGCTCAAAAAATAACAGCTGCCGGATTTCAGTTCCAATTCCCCGAAATTGAAAAGGCGATTAACGACTTATATGCATAAAAAAAGTGCTGTTCTTGTAACAGCACTTTTTTTACTATAAAGATTGTTGAATTAATAATTATTACAGCTCTAAGCCAACCTTAACGTATATTCCTTTGAAATACAGGAACAAATCTAATCAAAACGAAAACGTAATAGTCTTAAAATTTTATTAAATTTTGATTAAGATAATTTTCCGGTTTTGAGCTTGTTGTTATCTTTTGGCAAACAAAAAATGGTGACAATTTGACATTTTTAAAGAATTGGCAGTACTTTTGCAATCCAATTGAAGCAAATGAAAATCAAGAATATTTTTAAAAATAAAACAGAAATGAATACGGAAAACACGGATAAAGAACCTATTGAAAACGAAACCGAAAACGTGGTTAATGAAGTAGAAACAGCTGAAGAACTGAGTGTTGAAGCCAGATTGGAAGAGGAATTAGCCAAAGAGAAAGATAAATTTTTACGTCTTTTTGCCGAGTTTGAAAACTTCAAAAAAAGAACCGCTAAAGAACGCATCGATTTGTTTAAAACTGCCAATCAGGAAGTTTTACAGGCATTATTACCGGTTTTAGACGATTTTGACAGAGCGATGACTCAAATTTCAAAATCTGAAGATGAAGTGTTGTTAAAAGGCGTGGAGTTGATTCATGAAAAATTAAAAAACACTTTAGTTTCCAAAGGGTTAGAGCAGGTGGATATCAGAACCGGTGACAGTTTTAATGCTGATTTTGCCGAAGCCATTACTCAAATTCCGGCGCCAAGCGATGACTTGAAAGGAAAAATCGTGGATGTTGTGGAAAAAGGATATAAATTGGGCGACAAAATTATCCGTTTCCCAAAAGTGGTTATTGGTCAATAATAAGATACTATGAGCAAAAAAGATTTTTACGAAATATTAGGCGTTTCCAAAAATGCTACTGCAGCCGAAATTAAAAAAGCATATCGAAAGAAAGCTATTGAATTTCACCCTGATAAAAATCCAGGAAACAAAGAAGCCGAAGAGAATTTCAAAACAGCGGCCGAGGCTTATGAAGTATTGAGCGATGCTGATAAAAAAGCTAAATACGATCAGTACGGTCATGCTGCTTTTGAAGGTGCCGGCGGATTTGGTGGTGGTCATCACATGAATATGGATGATATTTTCAGTCAGTTTGGGGATATTTTTGGTGGTGCTTTTGGCGGCGGCGGATTCGGCGGATTTGGTGGAAATTCAGGTGGACAACGTCGAGTGAAGGGAAGTAATCTTCGTATCAAAGTCAAATTGACATTAGAGGAAATAGCCAATGGTGTTGAGAAAAAAGTAAAAGTAAAACGCAAGGTACAAGCTCCGGGCGTGAAATATAAAACCTGTTCTACTTGTAACGGTCAAGGGCAGGTATTGCGTGTGACCAATACAATTTTGGGACGAATGCAATCGGCTACGACTTGTCACGTTTGTGGGGGTACAGGACAAACTATTGAAAGCAAGCCGACTAATGCTGATGCACACGGAATGATTTTGGAAGACGAAACCGTTTCTATCAAAATTCCGGCCGGTGTTGTTGATGGGATGCAACTGAAAGTTTCCGGTAAAGGAAATGACGCTCCCGGAAATGGTATCGCAGGCGATTTAATTGTAGCAATTGAAGAGCAGGAACACGAATTTTTAAAGCGGGAAGGTGAGAATCTTCACTACGATTTATACATCAGTTTTGCTGAAGCGGCTCTTGGGGTTTCCAAAGAAATCGAAGCTGTGAATGGGAAAGTGCGAATCAAACTCGAAGAAGGCATTCAATCAGGTAAAATATTGCGGTTGAAAGGCAAAGGTATTCCAAGCCTGAATAGCTACGGAAATGGCGATTTATTGGTGCATGTGAATGTTTGGACACCTAAAACATTAAGCAAAGAACAACGCCAGTTTTTTGAGAAATCACTAACTGATGAAAACTTCATTCCGAAACCTGAAAAAAGCGACAAATCTTTTTTTGAAAAAGTAAAAGATATGTTTTCATAATTTAAAAAATAGTTTTACATTTGGGTATTACTTGGAAACAAGTAATTTCTTTTTCATAGCAATTTTTCCCATCCTTGTGTTACAATAAGGGTGGGTTTTTTGTTTTCTTTAACATTCTTTTTAGTGCAAATAGCTATTTTTACACAAACTAAAAATGGTATGAGCAATATCCTCGAAGTAAACAAAGTCGTGAAGCAATACGGTGATTATACCGCGCTCAACGAAGTTTCTTTAACCGTTCCCAAAGGCAGTATCTACGGACTTCTCGGTCCGAATGGCGCCGGAAAAACGTCCCTTATCCGAATCATCAATCAAATCACGATGCCCGACAGCGGGGAAATCATTCTGGATGGTGAAAAATTAAAGCCCGAAGATGTTAGTGTCATTGGTTATATGCCCGAAGAAAGAGGATTGTATAAAACAATGAGAGTAGGAGAACAATGTCTGTATTTGGCTCAATTGAAAGGCTTATCCAAAGCGGAAGCCAAGCATGAATTAGACTATTGGTTTGACCGTTTGGAAATACAAGGCTGGTGGAATAAAAAGATTCAGGAATTGTCAAAAGGAATGGCGCAGAAAATCCAGTTTGTGGTAACCGTTTTACACAAACCAAAATTGCTGATTTTGGACGAACCGTTTTCCGGTTTTGATCCGGTGAATGCCAATTTGATTAAAGACGAAATCATCGAACTAAACAAACAGGGAACTTCCGTAATCTTTTCGACACATCGCATGGAAAGCGTGGAAGAAATGTGCGACCACATCGCTTTGATTCACAAATCCAACAAACTCATCGAAGGCAAACTGACCGATGTCAAAAAGCAATACCGAACCAATGATTACGAAGTGGGAATTTTGACCAATAACGTGGAAGGACTGATGTATGATTTGTCACAGAAATTCACCTTATCACAAACCGATTTTAAATCATTAAACGACGAACTGAAACTGCAAATCAATCTGGGAACTGCTACACCGAATGAACTGCTGAACACTTTGGTACAACGTGGGCAGGTGACTCATTTTGTAGAGAAAATCCCGAGTGTGAATGATATCTTTATCCAAACCGTAAGCGAGAAATAATGAACAAACTACTACTCATCATCAAAAGAGAATTTATTGCCAAAGTGCGCAACAAATCTTTTATCGTTATGACTTTTTTAAGTCCGCTGCTGTTTGTTGCCATTGGAGTTTTTGTAGGCTATTTGAGCACTATGAAAGCCGATTTGAAAACCATTGCCATTCACGATGAAACCGGAAGATTTGTCCATGAATTCAAAAGTGACAAAGAATACAAGTATGTTGATTTGTCTCAGGTTGATTTGAAAATTCTTAAGGATAGTATCGTCAAAGAAAGCTACGAAGGACTGTTAATCATCCCAAAAGTGGCCGATAATACCAAGTTGCAAAAAGGAATTCAGTACGTTTCCAATGACAGTCCGAGTGTTGGTTTTATAGATGATTTACAAGATATTATTGCCAAAAAAATCACAACCGAAAACTTCCAAAATGCCGGTTTAGATACGTTAAAAATCAATAATGCTAAAGCGGATGTTTCCATTAATTTGGCTAAAGCTTCCGGAGAAGAAGCCTTAAAAGGGTTGAACGAAATCAAAATTATCATAGGAGGAGCCTTTGGATATCTGATTATGATGTTCATTATTTTGTATGGAAATATGGTGATGCGAAGCGTTATCGAAGAAAAAACCTCGCGCATTATTGAAGTGATTATTTCCTCGGTAAAACCGTTTCAGTTAATGATGGGTAAAATCATCGGAACTTCCTTGGCCGGAATTCTGCAGTTTCTTATTTGGGCTCTTTTGGGACTGTCCGCTATGTTTGTTTTATCGACAATGTTTGGGGTTCACATGGGCGCTACAGGCGGAGTACAAGGTCAGGCAATGCAGGCTGCTCAACATGTTGATGGGAATGAAATCCAAATGTATATCAAAGAATTATGGAACCTTCCGATTGCTACTATATTGATTTCATTCATAATATACTTTATCGGAGGCTATTTTTTATACAGTTCGTTTTATGCATCTATCGGTGCGGCTGTTGACAATGAAACAGATTCGCAACAATTTCTGTTACCGATTATCATGCCTTTAATCTTAGGCGTTTATATCGGATTCTTTACCGTAATGAATGATCCTCACGGAACGGTGGCAACGGTGTTTTCGATGATACCGCTAACATCACCCATAGTGATGATGATGCGAATTCCTTTTGGAGTACCGCTTTGGCAAATTATCTTGTCAATGGTATTGCTTTTCGGAACGTTTTTCGGCGTAGTGTGGTTTGCTGCCAAAATCTACCGTGTTGGTATTCTGATGTACGGCAAAAAACCAACCTGGAAAGAACTCATCAAGTGGCTGAAATATTAACAATCCGCCATATTCACGGCAACAGCAAGACCTCCTTCGGAGGTTTCCTTGTATTTGGAATTCATGTCTTTGGCCGTTTGCCACATGGTATCGATGACTTTGTCTAAAGGCACTTTGGCATTTTTGGCATCAGTTTCCATGGCGAGTTCCGCGGCGTTGATGGCTTTGATGGCGCCCATGGTGTTTCTTTCGATACACGGAATCTGAACTAATCCACCAATAGGATCACAGGTCAATCCTAAGTGATGTTCCATCGCAATTTCGGCAGCCATTAAAACTTGGTCGGGAGTACCCCCCATGACTTCGCATAAAGCGCCAGCAGCCATAGCAGAGGAAACGCCAATTTCAGCCTGACAACCACCCATAGCGGCTGAGATGGTAGACCCTTTCTTGAAGATGCTTCCAATTTCACCGGCCACCATCAGGAATTGTTTGATTTGCTTTTCGTTGGCCTCATGATTTTCTATCACCATGTAATACATCAATACGGCAGGAATTACTCCGGCACTACCATTGGTAGGAGCAGTAACAACTCTTCCTAAAGCAGCATTGACCTCATTAGTGGCCAAAGCAAAACAACTTACCCATTTTAAGATTTGGCGAAATTTCACTTCGGTTTTGCGAATGGTTTCCAGCCATTCCTGAGGATTGGAATAATTGGCCAAACCAATCAATCCTTGGTGCATATCAAAAGCGCGACGACGGACATTCAATCCACCTGGAAGTATGCCTTCGGAGTGGCAACCAATGTACATACATTCGAGCATGGTGTGCCAAATGCGCATTAGCTCGCTGTTGACTTCGGCTTCCGGACGCATTGAGATTTCATTGGCATACACGATTTCCGAGATGCATTTGTTTTCGGTGATGGTGTACTGTAGTAGTTCTTCGGCATTTTGAATCGGAAATGGGAAAGCGCATTTAATAGCTAATTTCTTTTTGGCATTGATGCGTTCTTCTTTCACCACAAAACCGCCACCAATAGAATAGAAGGTTCCCATATAATCACTGCCATTGCTTATGTGTGCTGTAAAAGTCATCCCATTGGCATGAAACGGCAGGAAGTTTTTGTTGAAAACAATATCGGTCTCCGCATCAAAAGGAATCAGCAGTTCATTGGCTAACTTGATTTGATGTGAGCTTTTTATCGCGGTGATAATTTTATCAATATTTTGCACCGGAATGTATTCCGGATCCTGACCACTCAATCCTAACATTACAGCATAATCAGTTGCGTGGCCTTTGCCGGTTAGGGATAGTGAGCCATATAAATCTACTCTAATTTTGGTGACTTTATCTAACAGGTTTTCGTCTTTCAGTTCATTCAGAAAACGTTCTGCGGCACGCCATGGGCCTAGTGTATGGGAACTTGAGGGGCCAACACCAATTTTGAGCATGTCAAAAACGGAAATGCATTCTTCCATGGTACTATATCGATTTAGTTGGGACAAATATAGAGAATTATAAGCTATGGAAGGCAGTCGCTACACGATGAATATGCTGTTTATTTCTCATAAAATTCTATGGGTAAATCATCAGGATCGGCTGTAAAAGTGAAGCGTTTGTTAGTGATTTCATCGATGCGGATAGGTTCCGTTATTACCCCAAACTGTGCCAAATGATGGATAACTGTTTCCAGATTTTCCACACTAAAAGCCAAATGCCGTAAACCAACAGCCTCCGGTCTTGACGGACGTTGTGGCGGGTTAGGAAACGAGAACAATTCAATCACATAGTGTCCGTTTAACGAAAGATCAAGTTTATAGGATTGTCTTTCGGCGCGGTAAGTTTCATTAATAACTTTAAGTCCCAAAATGTCAATGTAGAATTTTTTGGAAGCCTCATAATCGGAACAAATAATGGCAATGTGGTGAATGCTGTTAATCATGGTTATTGAAAAGTGTCAATTTAAGGATTAATAATTATAGGAGTTCCAATGGAAACGGCTTGGTACAATTCGTCAATTTCATCATCTGTTACGCCTATGCAACCATTAGTCCAGTCTTTGAACCGATGAAACTTTCCGAGCCGACCTTGGCCATTCAACAATCCGTGGATTTTAATATCACCGCCCGTTGGTTTCCCCAACTTTTGAGACAAAGCCCGGTCAGCGTCATTAGGATAGGAGATGCCTAAATTTTTGTGACAAATGCTATGGGGGTTTTTGGCGTTGATGGTATAAGTTCCTTCGGGTGTTTTTTCGTCACCTTCGCAGGTCTTGTCGCCAATAGGAGCATCTCCCAAAGCAATTGTATAGGATTTCAAAAGTGTATTTTCAGCATACACATTCATCAGTCGCTTGGATTTGAAAACGACAATACGGGTGACTTTTTGGGTTAAGTCTAATTTTTTTTCCGGCCAATAGTAATAAGTTGTTGGAATAAGAATCATCAAAAAAAGGAAAAGAAAGGCTTTTTTCATTCGTTTGTAAAGAAATTGCTGTTGTGTAAAAATAACAAAAACAAATCAGTAATGTAATAAATGAGTTTATACGACAAATCCAGAGTGTTTAAAGCCTGCCTCATGAAACAGCTTGGAATCCTACTATAGCTGTTTACATGGGTTTCGGTGCAATTTCCTTAGTAGAAATGGCCGACACTTTATTTTCGTTATTGACTGTTACCTGAAGTTCTTTTTTAAAGTATTTTTTTTCATAATCCACACTGTAGCGAAAAACGTATTCATCGGTTACTTTGTTGTGTGTAATATCGATGAGGTTGAGTCCTTTGTATCTTCCATAGCGTTGGTTAATCTTTTTGCAAGTGTTGGATATTTTTTCTTTGGTGGCATTTTGGCGCACTTTGTCAGTGGCTTCAGTACTGCTAAAAGCTTTGAATCGTGAGGTGTTGCAGGCATCAAGCAGTCTTTTGCCTAATTCGTATGCTCGGTCTTTTTTTACGGTTTCTACTTCATCTACTTTCACCAATTCTATCGTTTTATCAACAGCTGGGCTTTTGCTTTTGCAGGAAATGAGTAGTAGTATGCTACACAGTAAAATAAAATTTTTCATAATAGTAAGGGTTAAAGGGTTGAAAATGTTCTTTATATGAAAAAGACAGACCAAATTTACGAGCGGAGTTTTGTTAAAATGTTATACAATTTTGCGGAAGATTTATAACATCACTACATCGGAACAAATCATTTTTCCGTATATGGTTTTTAGCATTGAATTTGTATTTTTGAAAACCTAAAAGTGTTAGTAAATGAAAATCGTTATATCGCCTGCTAAATCGTTGGATTTTGAAACCGTTGTTCCCACGCAACTTCACTCAGAAGCTGCCTTTTTGAAGCAATCCAATTCGATTCAGAAAGTGTTGAAAAAGAAAAAGCCAAAGCAACTTTCCGCCTTAATGGATATTTCGGAAAAACTGGCTGAACTGAACTGGCAGCGCAATCAGGATTGGCAAACGCCTTTCGCTCCGGATAATGCCCGTCAGGCGGTTTATGGTTTTAATGGCGATGTCTATATCGGACTGAATGCTTATACTTTACCGCCGGAAAGGATTGAAGTATTGCAAAACAAATTGCGCATTCTGTCAGGACTGTATGGTATTTTAAAACCGCTCGATTTAATTCAGCCATATCGTTTGGAGATGGGAACAAAGTTGCAGGTGGGTAAAAACAAAAATCTCTATGAATTTTGGAAAACAACGGTTACTAAATCACTAAATGCAGAATTAACTAAGGGAGAATTGTTCCTTAACTTAGCCAGCAATGAGTATTTTGATGTGGTCGATACCAAAAAACTAAAAGTGCCGGTAATCACGCCCGAATTCAAAGATTACAAAGACGGCAAACTGAAAATGATTAGTTTTTTTGCCAAAAAGGCGAGAGGATTAATGGTGAGGTATATTATTGACACGAATGCAGAAACGATAGATGATATCAAAGGTTTTAATTATGAAGGCTATGCTTTTGATGCTAATTTGAGCAAGGGAAACACGTTGGTTTTCACAAGATAAATTTTTAAAAAAAAAGGCATAAAAAAAGCTCCCATTTGGGAGCTTTTACTATTTGAGATAGAAGTATTCTTCATATTCCATGCTGGTTTCACGGGTGACTTTGCGCTGGTCACGGGCTAATTCTCTCATGGCTTCGACGCCTTTTTTAGCACAGCGTTTTACTTTGATTAACCGTTTAGAAAAATCCAACAATTTGTTGGCATCTTCCGGACTTAATTTTGCTTTTAATTCGTCTACAAAAGACGAGAATTCGCGGACTACTTCTCGGTTTTCATCATAATCCGTTTTCAAATCGTCTAACAATTCATCGATTTCTTTACTGATTTCTTTGCAGTGATCTTCGCTTTTTTTGTGAAGTTCCTCAATGATTTTCTTCTCTTTATTACCAAAAAGTCTCATGATGATTTGATTTAAAGTTGTTTTGTTTTGACAGCGTTAAACCAAATTTAAGAAATTGTTTTTAGAAAAGACACAAATTGTTAATAACTTGTAAATTAGTCGATTAATGCATAGCTTCGCTCATGTCGACTTTGTTTTTCCCTTTTTTGACTAACAAAATAAACGGAATACAAATCAGGAAAAGAACCCCCAAATACAAGAATACATCCATATAGGAAAGTACCGTGCTTTGTTTGGTTACGCCGAAGTCTAAAATTTTATAGGCTTTTTGTAAAGCAACTTCAGGGCTGAAACCTTTGGCCATAAATCCTCTTTGCAAAGCGTGAATTCGGTCCTGTACATTGACTTTCGTTGCGTCTAAATGTGCAATCAGATTTACTCGGTGTTCCTGTCCGAAACGAGCCAAAAATGTAGTAATAATGGCAATCCCAAAGGAGCCACCCAACTGACGCATCATTCCGGTAAAAGCGGCTCCTTCTCCGATGCTTTTTCCTTTTAAGGCAGAAAGTGAAAGTGTTGTTATTGGTACAAAAAGCAGTCCTAAACCTAAACCACGCACAATTAATGGCCAAAACATATATTCTTCACCCGTATCAGGTGTCATCATGTTGTGCATCCAATAGGTGAAAATAAAGAAAGCCAGAAAACCAAGCGCCACTAAATAGGTTTGTGGGACACCCCGTTGTATCAGTTTTCCAATCATTGGCATCATAAAAGCCACCGTAATGGAACTCGGTACTAAAAGTAAACCGGCATCCGTTGCGGTCCAACCCAAAATGGATTGGGTGTAAATCGGAATGATAAAAGTAGAGCCATACAACCCGAATCCCATAATGAAACTCATGACCACGCCGACTCGCAGATTACTGTCCTTAAGTACTTTCAAGTTAACAATGGGATGTTTATAGGTTAGCTGTCGCCAAATGAAGAAAAACAAACCAAAGAAACTCAGTATAGTAAGCGCTGTAATGGTGCTGTCATTGTACCAATCATCCTGCTGTCCGTGCTCTAAAACATATTGTAACGAACCAATAAAGGCGGAAAGCAATACAATTCCAATCCAATCCACCTGATTGGCTTTTAGTTTTTCGCCATATTTTGGACTTCTTACAAAAGATAAGGTCAGCATAGTAGCGATAATTCCTATCGGCACATTGATATAGAAAATATAAGGCCAGGAGAAATGATCTACCAAATACCCTCCTAATGGCGGGCCAAGCGTAGGACCTACAATAACTCCCATACCATAGATGGCCTGAGCCATACTGCGTTTTTCGATAGGATAACTTTCGGTGATAATGGTTTGTGCGGTCACCAATAAGGCACCACCGCCAAGTCCCTGTATGAATCTAAAAGCTACCAATTCCCATATATTATCGGCATTACCACACATGAAAGAAGCGACGGTAAAAATGATAATGGAAGCGGCAAAATAATTTCTACGCCCGAATTGTTGGGACAACCAACTGGTCATCGGAATCACAATTACATTGGCAATAGCATAAGCGGTAATTACCCAAGCCACATCAGTTAGCGAAGCACCCAGACTTCCTTTCATGTCGTTTAACGCCACATTTACAATGGTGGTGTCTACGATTTCGAGCAAGGCACAAAGCACCGCCGTAATGGTAATGATTATTCTGCGATAGCCATATTCTACTAAATCTTCCTGAACTACTGCTGCTGTTGCCATTTTGTTCTTTTAAATTCCAAATTATTTCAAAATTACGTCTACATCTACATTCATTCCGGAACGCAACAGTTGTAATTTTTCTTTGTCATTGTTTGCCGTGAAATTAATTCTAACCGGAAGCCTTTGTACTGTTTTTACAAAGTTTCCGCTGGCATTGTCTGGGGGCAAAAGGGAGAATTTAGAACCGGTAGCTGGTGAAAACGAACTTACTTCGCCTTCAAATTCGGTATCAGGAAACGCGTCGATTTTTAGTTTTACTTTTTGACCTTGACGCATTTTGTCTAATTGGGTTTCTTTGAAATTAGCGATTACCCAGGTTTCGTTATTGTTTACGATGTAAAATAATGATTGTCCCGGTTGTACTAATTGTCCTGGTTGAATATCAACGGTTGATACTTGACCGTCAATAGAGGCGGTAACAACGGTATATCCTAAATTTAAATTGGCAGCTTCCAGTGTTGCCTGTGCTTTTTTTACATTGGCTGCAGCCACTAAAACCTGTTTGCTGCTCACATTCGATTTAGAAGCGGCCACTGATTTTTGGAATGAAGAAGCCTTTTGTTGCTCTTGCAGAATGTGCACTTGGTTTTCAGCTTCTTGTTTGGTTGCCTCGGCTTGTTCGAATTGTTGTTTGGTAATCGAATGATTTTTATACAAATTGCTGTAACGGTCAAAATCGGCGGCAGCTCTTCTTAATCTGATTTTTGCGGTTTCAATATTTCCGTAAGCCGATTGCACATTGGCATTGGATACCGAAACTCCGGCTTCTGCCGAACCGATATCAGCTTTGGCTACTTCTAAATTGCTTTCGGCAGCGACTAAAGCCGCTTTGGCTTCTTCTACTTTTACGATGTAATCGCTGTTGTCAATGATGAAAAGGGTGTCACCTTTTTTAACGACATCATTGTCTTTCACCAAGACCTTAGTGATGTAACCGCCCACTCGTGGAATGATAGGATTCATTTTTTTGGCTAATTGCGCGTCATCGGTAGTTTCGTGCGACAGCGAATGTATGTATTTGTATCCGCCATAAGTCAAGCCTACAGCTAATAATCCGATGAATATTAAGGTGAATTTTTTATTTGTTTTTTTATTTTCCATGGTTTTGAAAATTTTAGTTTTGAGTGATGTTTAGAGATGAAGTCAGTTTTCCTGAGGCAAATTGTAATTCGTAATATTTTTGAGCCACATCGGCTTTTGAAAGCGCCTGATTGATTTTGGCTTGTAATTGTTGGTAATCCGCTTCCAGTAAATCATTGGTATCAGAAAGGCTGTTGTCGTATTTGTCTTTGACGATGCGATAGTTTTCGGTAGCTTGTTCAACGGCTTTACCATAAACGAGACTTTGTTTCAACGACAGATTATAGTTTTGTTGTGCCTGAAATACTTCTTCTTTGATTTGGTCGTTCATTAACGACACCGCAATTTCAGTTTCTTTGGCTTTGCTTTGTGCCAGTTTTACCTGTTTGCCATTTTTGAAGATATTGGATAAATCATAAGAAACGCCAACACCCACATTCATCGCATTGGTAACGGTTAAGACATTATTCAAATCAAAAGCAATGTAACCGCCCGTTAACGATAAGGAAGGATAATAGTTTCCGCGTGCGATTTTAATAGCGCTTTCTGAAGCGGCTTTTTTAAGTTCCAATGCTTTCAAATCGTTTCGTTCTCCCAACGAAGTATTTCCCTGATTGCTGGCCATGTCTCTTTTCACCGCTTCAATATCAATCTCCACTTCGGTATCCTGCGGAAGTTTTAAAAGGGTTATGAGTTTATAATTGGCGATTGCTGTGTTCTTTTTAGCATTATCCAAAGACAACTGCACATTGGATTGTTGCAATTGGGCTTTCAACAAATCGTTGCGGGCAATCAAACCGTTTTCTTCCATAGCTGTGAAGTCTTTCACGCGTTGATCGGCAGTTTTTAAATTGTCTTCGATTAGCATTGTCATTTGTTGCGCTTTGAATAAACTGGAAAACAAATCCACTACTTCCAATCCGATTTGCTCTTTAGAGTGCTTTTCCGAGAACGTTTCGGCTTTGTATAGGCTTTCAGACTCCTTGATGCTGTTCTTTAGCTTAAAACCGTTAAAAATAGGCATGGCTACATTGACTTGTCCAATCATCAGTTGGTCGATCTTCAATGGAGCTGATGATCCCGATGATGAACCACTGCCACTATCGTTATTGGATTGTATATTCGAATCGACGTGCGCGCTGGATAATCGCAAGTATTGTCCCGAAGCTTTCACGCTTGGGTAGCGATTGTTTTTGGTATTGTCCAATTCCAATTTGGAGGTTTCCACTTTGGTTTTGGCAAGAGCCGCGTCATCACTGTTGGTAACAGCAATTTCTACCGCTTCTTTCAAGGTCAGTAGTTTTTTCTCTTGCGCTTGGTTTTTGGTAAAAGCCAAAAGGAGAAAGGCGAGGAGAACCAGTTTATTAATTTTCATAGACTAAAAGTGCTTTTATGGTTTTTTGAATGTGTTGTGTGAGTGTAGTAGTGATGTAATTCTCGTAAGCTTCTTCGGTTTTTAAATCCAGAATCTTTAAGTACAAAGGTTTGTTCATCTGAAACTGGAAATAGGTACCCATGATAATAGGAGGAAGCAGGGCAACGTTGATGTCTTTTTGGAATTCGCCGGAATCTTGTCCTTCTTTGATGATGTTTTTGAAGGTTTCTAAATTGCTTCTCTTCATATCCGTAAAACTTTCAAAGTTCAGTTCTCTTTTTTTGGTAGAAAACTCAAAGTGTAGAATTTGATAGATGCAGCGGTTTTTATTGATGCGGCTAATGTATAGCTCGACCATTTTGTCAACCTTAGCGAAAGGAGGGATGTTTTCATTATACAGACTTTCCAGTTGCAGGCGCATGTCTGAAATCCGATTAAGGACTAAAGCCTCCAACATTTTTTCTTTCGAGCCAAAGTAGTAGGATATCATCGCAATGTTGACATTAGCTTTTTTTGCAATGTCTCTAACCGAAGTTCCATCAAAACCTTCTTCGGCAAATAGCTGTTCGGCTACCTGAAGAATCTCTAATTGCTTTTCATTAAATTCAGTCATGATTTGTATCGTTTGTAAATCGGGCACAAAGTTAAACAACTGTTTAAATTAAACGTTTGTTTAAATTAAATTTAACATTTTTTTAACATCAAAAAGCATCATAGATAAATTCTATATAGAGTATTTAAAATACTAATTATCAAATATATGTTAAAATATATCTAAAGTATATTTTGGATAAATTTTGAAACTGCAGAAATATTATTATTGGTGATGAATTGGATAAAACTGCTACCGATGATGGCTCCTTTTTGGTGTTTTGTAGCTTGTTGAAACGTAGTTTTATTGCTGATTCCGAAGCCGATTATTTGTGGATTTTTCAAATCCATGGCGGCAATTCTCTCGAAATACGCCAATTGATTTTCATCAAAACGATCTCTACTCCCTGTTACGCTGGCAGTGCTAACCATGTAAATAAAGGCATTGGAATTAGCGTCAATCAATCGGATTCGTTCATCTGAAGTCTGGGGGGTGATTAAGAAAATCATGGCAATTCCGAAGCTTTCAAAGAGTTTTTGGTATTCGGAAAGATAGATTTCAAGCGGTAAATCCGGAATGATTAAGCCGTCAATGCCGGTTTCCTGGCATTTTTTTAGAAAGTTTTCTACTCCAAATTGTAAAATTGGATTAAAATAGCCCATAATGACTAGAGGGATGGCAACTGTTTTTCTAATGTCTTTCAATTGTCCAAATAAAATTTCAGAAGTCATTCCGTTTTTTAAAGCTTGTGTAGAGCTGGCTTGTATGGTTGGTCCATCAGCTAACGGATCACTAAATGGTAACCCAATTTCAATCATATCCACGCCGTTTTCTGCTAATTTTTCTATTAAACTTTTAGTATCGTTTAAATTAGGAAAACCTGCTGAAAAATAGATAGATAGTATTTTTTTGTTTTCTGATAATTTATGTTGAATACGATTCATTGTTATAACTTAAAATAATTGATATATGTGTTCAAATCCTTGTCGCCACGCCCCGATAAATTAATGACAACCACTTCATCCGGTTGAAATTTTTTATACTTCAAAACGGCAAAAGCATGCGCGCTTTCTATGGCAGGAATGATGCCTTCGGTTTGCGCCAGCTCCATTCCGGCCTGCATGGCTTCATCGTCAGTAATAGCTATGAATTCGGCTCTTTGGGTCTGATATAAATTAGCATGCATAGGACCCACGCCCGGATAATCCAATCCGGCTGAAATAGAGTAAGGTTCTGTGATTTGTCCGTCATCGGTTTGCATTAACAAGGTTTTACTTCCGTGAATGATACCGATTTTCCCCAAAACAGAAGTAGCAGCACTTTCCCCAGAATTCACTCCTTTTCCGGCAGCTTCCACAGCGATTAGTTTTACTTGGTTCTCATCTAAAAAGTGGTAGAAAGCCCCGGCAGCATTACTCCCACCGCCCACACAGGCAATTACATAATCTGGATTTTCACGATTTTCCTGTTCTAAAAGCTGCGCTTTAATCTCCTCTGAAATCACACTTTGAAATCGAGCTACCATATCAGGATATGGATGAGGTCCAACGACCGAACCAATGATGTAGAAAGTGTCTGTCGGATTGCTAATCCAGTCGCGAATCGCTTCATTGGTGGCGTCTTTCAGCGTTTTGGAGCCAGAACTTGCGGGACGAACTTCTGCACCTAGCATTTTCATCCGGGCTACATTGGGTGCCTGGCGTTCAATATCAACTTCGCCCATGTACACAATGCATTGCAGACCCATGAGTGCGCAGACCGTTGCGGTTGCTACGCCATGTTGTCCGGCGCCGGTTTCGGCTATGATTCTGGTTTTGCCTAAGCGTTTGGCTAAAAGAATTTGCCCAATAGTATTGTTAATCTTGTGCGCTCCGGTATGGCATAAATCTTCCCTCTTTAAGTAGATTTTGGTGTTGAATTGCTTAGATAATCGTTTGGCAAAGTATAATGGTGTTGGTCTACCAACGTATTCTTTCAAAAGAGAATGTAATTCTTCCTGAAAGCTTGATTCAGCTGTCATTGACAAATACTGCTGGCGCAATTCTTCTACATTCGGATAAAGCATTTCGGGAATAAAAGCCCCGCCAAAATCGCCGTAAAAGCCTTTTTCATTGACGTTGTATTTTGAATTCATAACTGCTGTTTTATATTTTGAATAAATTCTTTTAAAGTTTCTCGGCTTTTCAAGCCGGGTTCGATTTCGAACTTGCTGTTGAGGTCGATGGCGAGGCAATTTTTCGCGTATTTCTTTTTTAAAAAAAGTTCTATTTCCATTGCGTTCCCTAAGCCAATTCCACCACTTAAAATGTATGGTTTTTGCAAGTGATAATTTTTTAAAATCGTCCAATCGAAAGCCAAGCCGTTACCACCATAATTATCGCCTTTGGTGTCAAAAAGAAAATAAGAACAATAATTAATATAATTATTTAATATATTGAAATTAAAAGTCTTATTGATATTAAATGCTTTTATGACTTTAATTAAATTGGTTTCGATTAAAGCACAAAATTCAGCGCTTTCCTCACCGTGTAATTGTACTAAATCTAAATCATATCGGTTTATTTTTTCCTGAATTTCTTCGTATGAAGCGTTCACGAAAACGCCCACTTTTTTAATTGATTTATCAAAGACTGGAATGTTGTTTTCAAAAAATCTGGGCGATTTCTCGTAGAAAATAAAGCCTAAATAATCAGGCTGCAATGCTGCTATTTCGGAAATATTTTCCGGAAACTTCATCCCACATATTTTGATTTTTACAGCCATTATCCTTTTAATTGATGAATGAATTGTTCTAAACTTGCTCCGGGATTGTCTGCTTTCATGAAGTTTTCACCAATGAGAAATCCTTGAAAACCTATACTTTTCAACAGTCTGATGTCCTCAATCTTACTCAAACCACTTTCTGAAATTTTGACAAAATCATCCGGAATTTGAGTTACTAAATCAACACTATTCAGCAAACTGATCTCGAACGTTTTGAGATTTCTGTTGTTTACACCAATGATATCAAGGCTTGGCATTGTTGATTTTTCTAATTCTTCCAGATTGTGCACTTCCAACAGCACTTCTAAAGCAATGGATTGAGCAAACTCCGAAAGAGATTTGATTTCTTCCCTAGTCAAAACGGCAGCAATCAACAGAATGGCATCAGCACCGCTGGACTTAGCTTCCAGAATTTGATATTCATCGATGATGAATTCTTTTCGCAATAACGGTGTTCTGACCGCTGCTCTGGCCAAAATTAAATCGTCCAAAGAGCCGCCAAAATACTGGGTGTCTGTTAAAACAGAAATCCCGCTGGCACCTCCATTTTCATAGCCTTTCACTATTTCTTCCACCGAAAAACGGTTGTTAATAGTAGCTTTGGAAGGGGAACGTCGTTTGTGTTCGGTAATAATTCCGAAGGGTGAATTGATGATGGATTTGCTCAAAGAGTTCGTTTTTGTGTTGAACAAATCGGTGTTTTCCAATTGCTGCATGGAAACGACTGCTTTTTTCAAAGCAACTTCCCTCTTCTTGCTGGCGATTATTTGATCTAAAATGGTCATTAGGCTTGGCTGATTTGTTGGAGTTTTTGTAATTTCTCTAAGGCTTTTCCCGATTGTAAACTTTCTTTGGCTTTCGCGAAAGCATTTAAAACAGCGCTGTTTTCAACCGTTGCAATAGCTAAAGCGGCGTTGGCACAAACCACATTTTGCTGGGCTTCAGTGCCGTTTCCGGAAATGATATTCATAAAAATAGCTGCTGATTCTTCAATGGTAGCTCCGCCTTTGATGTCTTCAAAGAATAATTTAGGCAAAGCAAAATCGGTAGCATTAACAATACTTTCCGACGATTTGGTAATCATTTTGGCATCGGCGGTTAACGAAATTTCATCATAACCATCCAAAGCATGCAGTATCGTATAATTCACATTGGTATTTTGATACAAATAAGCGTACATACGCGCCAATTCCAGACTAAAAACGCCAACCAACTGATTCTTCGGAAACGAAGGATTTACCATAGGTCCCAGCATATTGAAGAAGGTTTTGACACCTAATTCCTTTCGGATAGGTCCCACATTTTTCATGGCAGGATGAAAGAGTGGTGCGTGCAAAATGGCGATGTTGGCTTCTTCCATGCATTTAGTTAAAAAATCTTTGTCATTACTGAATTTCACGCCCAATGTTTCCATTACATTGCTCGAACCTGATATGGAAGAAACCCCGTAGTTTCCATGCTTGGCGACTTGAATCCCAGCACCGGCCGTAACAAAGGAAGCTAAAGTCGAAATATTGAACGTGTCTTTACCATCGCCACCGGTTCCGCATAAATCAATGGTGTTGTAAGCCGAAAAATCTATCGGAATGCAAAGCTCTAAAAGCGCTTCCCTAAAACCGGAAAGTTCTTCAATGGTAATGTTTCGCATCATGTACACCGTGAGAAACGAGGCAATCTGGCTCGGATTGTATTGCCCAGAGGAAATGTTGACCAAAACGGCTTTAGCTTCTTCTTTGGACAAGCTTTCGTGGTTGATTAATCTGTTGAGTATTGTTTTCATGGGGCTTATGAGTTAATCCAGTTGGCTAAAATTTGTTTTCCGAAAGGCGTTAACACACTTTCAGGATGGAATTGTACGCCTTTCACGTCTAATGTTTTGTGGCGCAATGACATGATTTGACCGCTTTCATCTACGGAAGTAATTTCCAAAATTTCCGGGAATCCTTCCTGACTGACTACCCAGGAATGATAGCGCCCGACTTCAAATTCATTTGGCAGATTCTTAAATAAAGCTTCATCAGCAACCGATTGTGTTACTTTGGTGGCAACGCCATGAAAAACCTTGTCTAAGTTCGTTAAACGGCCTCCAAACACTTCTCCAATGGCTTGTTGTCCTAAGCATACGCCCAAAATACTTTTGCTTTCGGCATAGTTGGCGATAACCGCTTTCAGTAAACCCGCTTCATCCGGAATTCCGGGACCGGGAGAAAGCAGGATTTTGTCGAATGGAGCCAATTCCTCCAACTCAAATTCGTCGTTTCTGAAAACGGTTACCTCGGCATTTAAATCCTCTAAATAGTGAACCAAATTATAAGTAAAACTATCGTAATTGTCGATGACGGCTATCTTTTTCATAATGAATTGTTATATAGTTTCTGCTAATGCTAAAGCTTTGTTGAGTGCTCCTAATTTATTATAAACTTCCTGCATTTCGTTTTCTTCGGTCGAACTTTCTACGATTCCGGCACCGGCCTGGTAATGCAATTGATGGTTTTTGGATAAAAATGTCCGGATCATAATGGCGTGATTGAAGTTACCACTAAAATCCATAAAACCAATGGCACCGCCATAAAACGTTCTGTTTCTGTTTTCGATACTTTCGATCAGTTGCATCGCTTTGTGTTTTGGAGCGCCGCTTAAGGTTCCGGCAGGGAAGGTGTTGGCCACTAGTTTCATCGAGCTTCCGTTTAGTTTTCCGGTCACTTTGGAAACCAAATGAATCACATGGGAAAAGAATTGGATCTCTTTGTACTTTTCAACTTTCACTTCAGTACAATTCCGACTTAAATCATTGCGAGCCAAATCGACTAACATCACGTGTTCGCTGTTTTCTTTTTTGTCTTCCGAGAGTTTTTTGGCCAATTCGGCATCTTGTTCGTCATTACCGGTTCGCTTGAAAGTGCCGGCAATTGGATGAATTTCGGCATGATTGTTTGAAATTACGAGTTGCGCTTCGGGCGAAGAGCCAAAGATTTTGAAATTGCCATAATCAAAAAAGAACAAATAAGGTGACGGATTGATATTTCGCAATGCTCTGTAAACATTGAATTCATCGCCTTTAAACGCTTGTGAAAACCGTCTTGATAACACCAATTGAAACACATCGCCACGGTGACAGTGTTTTTTGGCCAACCCCACATTACTTTTAAATTCATCATCGGTTAAATTGGAAACTGAATTGCCTTCTTTGGTAAAGCTGTAGCTGGCAAAGGTTTTGGTTTGCAATAATTGCTCAATTTCCTTGATATTATTGGTCTCATCAATGCTGTGGCAAAAGATATACGCTTCGTTTTTGAAGTGATTGATGGCGATGATGTTTTGGTAAACAGCATAAAATAATTCGGGAATCGCTAAATCATTTTCCTTTTTGCTGATGTCAATTTTTTCAAAATACTGCACCGCATCATAACTCATGTAGCCGAAAAGTCCGTTGTTGATGAACTTAAAATCGGTTTTCTCGGGTTGGAATTGAGAAGCAAACGCTTCTATCTCTTTTGGAATATTGACAGTTGTGGAAATGGTTATTGCTTCTGAAGTTCCGTCAGGAAAAGTTTTGACAAGGCTGTTGTTTTCCATTTTGATGGAAGCGATAGGATGGCAGCAGATATACGAAAAACTGTTGTCAGCCGTGTGATAGTCGCTGCTTTCGAGCAAAATGCTATTCGGAAATTTATCTCTGATTTTCAGGTAAATACTAACCGGCGTGATGGTATCGGCCAGGATTTGTTTGAAGTTCGTATGGAGTTGATAGGTTTTCATAATTTGATTTTTAGCATAAAAAAAGGGCTTGTCGTGATTGACAAGCCCTTTTTGATATTTCGATTTTAAAATATACTTATAGCAGACCGCTTCACGACGTTTGACGTAAACTGTTCCACCACCAAGTATTGTTTAAAATGTTGTTCATTTTTCTTTTTGTATGAAACAAATGTAGCTAAGTGTTTTTTAATTTCAAACAAAAAATAAAAAAAACCTCGAAAATTTCTTTCCGAGGCTTCTCTTTTCATAGCAATTATTCCCAGTGATTAGAACTGTAGGTTAACAGTTAAATCGAAATCGTCGTTGATGGTTTTGTCTCCAAGATTGTCAAAGAAACTACCTGAACCGTATTTAATTCCGTATTTGGTTCTGTTGATTTTTAATGTTGTGGTAGCTGTGTTAGCTTTTGTAGTCAAATCAAAAGTAATAGGATTGGTAATTCCTTTGATGGTTAAATCAGCCGTTACCGTGTATACTCCGTTGGCTTTAGCAGCAATTTTTGTGAATTTCAAAGTCGAAGTTGGATTTTTTTCTGTTCCGAAGAAATCTTCTGATTTTAAGTGACCGTTTAATTTGTCTTTCCATTCTCCTGATAAGTCAGTCGAAGTTAACGAAGTCATATCTACAGTGAAATTACCACCGGCAACTTTTCCTTTTTTGAATATCAAAACACCTTCTTTTAAGTTAACAGTTCCTGTGTGTTCTCCTGTTACTTTTTTTCCTACCCATGTCAAGGTACTTTTATCGGCGTTAACTTTTTTACTTTGTGCTGTAGCAACGGTTGTTCCGAAAGCTACTACTAATGCGATGGCAATTGTTTTTAAATTTTTCATTTTTTAACTTGTTTTTAATTATTGATTATAAATTGATAAATAATTCTTCGTTTGATTTACGCACTTTGGCGTAGTGTTGAGTATCATCTTCTGAATGACGATATCCGATGGTGGCTACCAGGGAAGCATTTAATCCTAAAGCTTCCAATCCCAGAATTTCATTGAATTTTGCCGGTTCAAAACCTTCCATTGGAGTAACATCAATATTCAATTCCGCAGCAGCATTCAATAAGTTGCTTAAAGCAATATAGGTTTGTTTGGAGGTCCAGGTGTTTCTGTTTTCTAATGGTAACGTAGTGATTTTTGATTTCATGAAGTCGCTATAACCTTGCAAAGCATCTGTTGGTAAACCTCTGGTGGTGGCAACATTGTTGATGTAGGAATCAATTTGAGCATCGCCAAAATCAGTAATGTTGGCAAAAACCAATAGGTGAGAGGCATCTACAATTTGTCCTTGTCCCCAGGCAGCCGGTTGTAATTGAGCCCGTAGCTCCGGGTTTTCTACAAAAATTACTTTGTACGGCTGTAATCCGTAGGAAGAAGCGCTTAATCGGATGGCTTCTTTCAAAGTGTCTAAATCTTCGTTTGATACTTTTTTGGCAGCATCAAATTTTTTGGTGGCGTAACGCCAGTTGGCATTTTTTATAAAATTACTCATAGTTAGTTATTAATTAATAGTTCTGTATTTTTCTAATAAAGTGTTTAATTGTTGTACTTCTTCTTTGTTCAAATTGGCCGCAAAAATCTGCTCGTGCTCGTTCACTTTCGGATCCAACTCGGCTAAAACATCCAATCCTTTTTGGGTAATCAGGACTTCAATTTTTCTGCGATTGTCGGGGCAAACTTCCCGGGTGACAAAATCCTTGAGCAGTAATTTGTCTATCAATCGGGTAGTGTTACTGTTTTTGGCCAGCATGCGTTCCTGAATGACGCACATATTGGCCGGGCAGCCTTTCTGACCGCGAAGGATTCTCAAAACATTGTATTGCTCACCGGATAAATCATAAGGTTTCATGAGTTCACTAAACTTATCATTAATCACATTCTGAGTATACATGATATTCAGGATAACTTTCTTCGCATCATCCATGGCTACTGTCGATTTTATGATGTCTTCGATTTTCATAATTACTAGTACAATATTTGTAGGTACAAATGTAAAACATTTTATAGTTGTATATACAAATGTTATGTTATTTTTTTGTTAATTTTTTTGAGACAGAATAAATCATAGGGCAGTAGCTTATTTTCGCTTTTCTATTTATTCGAAATGGAATACATTTGTTTTTCAAAAAATTGTACTATGAATTTATCACAACAAGATTGGGCAGACCAATTAAAAGCAGATGCCAACGCTGTTATATTAGATGTTAGAACCGAAGACGAATGCCATGAAGGGATCATTCCCAATGCGATTAATATTGACATCTATAAAGGACAAGGGTTCATCTATCAAGTTGAGGAATTAGACAAATCCAAAAACTATTATGTTTACTGCAAAGCCGGTGGCAGAAGCGCTCAGGCCTGCGCCGTTATGAACCAAATGGGTTTTGAAACTACTTATAATCTGGAAGGTGGTTTTATGCAATGGAAAGGCGAAGTAGATTTTCCAAAGGAATAAATCTTTTATGAAGTAATGCTTCGTAACTTTGTTTTTCAATCAGTTGAATCTCCAAAATGAATATTCCAAACAGTACTCTGAAAAGAGTGGTCATCATCGGTGGCGGATTTGCCGGAATCGCTTTAGCCAAAAAACTCAGAAACAAAAACCTTCAGGTGGTGCTGATAGACAAGCACAATTACCACACGTTTCAACCGTTGCTGTACCAAGTGGCAACCGGTGGTTTGGAAGCTGGTTCTATTGCTTATCCCATTCGAAAAGTGATTCAGGAGTATCAGGATTTCTACTTTCGATTAACTTCGGTCAAAGAAATAGATACTAAAAATCAGAAAATAATTTCTGAAATTGGCGATTTGCACTATGATTATCTGGTGATTGCCACGGGTTCTAAAACCAATTATTTTGGCAACAAGGAAATCGAACGCAACTCGATGTCGATGAAAACCATACCGCAATCCCTGAACATTCGCAGTTTGATTCTGGAGAATTTCGAGCAGGCGGTTTTGACCAAAGACGTGAACGAGAGTAATCCCTTGACCAATTTTGTTTTGGTAGGCGCCGGACCAACAGGAGTAGAGCTCGCTGGAGCTTTGGCCGAAATGAAAAAAGCTATCCTGCAAAAAGACTATCCTGACTTAGACATTTCCAAAATGCAAATCAACCTGGTGCAAAGCAATGACCGGGTGTTGAATACCATGAGTGAAAAATCGTCACAGGCGGCCGAAAAGTTTTTGGAAGAGTTGGGCGTAAAGATTTGGAAAAACGTTCGCGTGACCAATTATGACGGAAGAACCATCACCACCAATTCTGATTTGACTTTTGAAACCGCTACGGTTATCTGGACAGCCGGAGTGCAAGGCGCCGTTGTTTTTGGCTTGGATGCCAATTCATTAGTAGAACGAGTGGCTCGCATTCGGGTCAATGAATTCAATCAAGTAAAAGGGTATGATACTATTTTTGCCATCGGCGATATTGCTTCAATGGAAACTGCGGATTATCCGCAAGGACATCCGATGATGGCGCAACCGGCTATGCAGCAGGGAAAATTGTTGGGCGACAATTTGGCAAAATTAAACAGTGGCCGAATCATGACGCCTTTTGTGTACAACGACAAAGGTTCCATGGCTACTATCGGAAGAAACCTGGCGGTAGTTGATTTGCCACATTATCATTTCAGTGGCGTATTTGCCTGGTTTGTTTGGATGTTTGTGCATTTGTTTTCCCTAATCGGATTCAAAAATAAAGCCGTAGTTTTCCTGAATTGGGTGTACAATTACATCCGATTTGATAGGGAAGGCCGCTTGATTATTCGCCCGTATAAAAAGAAAAGTTTCATTACTTTTACTAGCGATGAAGTTTAATGGTTATGAAAAAAACACTTTTATTCTTATTGCTAGTCTTTTTGGTTTCTTGTAAATCGACTTACCTCGATTCGAAAAAATCACCAACTTTACTTGATATCACTAAAGAAACCGATGACAACGCTTTTGTCAATCTGAAAAATTACAGCAACGATTTTGTGTTTGACATGAAGTATGCCACCGCTGATAATTTCCTGAAAGAAAAAGTATATCCATGCGAAGAATGTTTCCTCAGAGTCAAAACCATCAAGTCATTGCTCGAAGCCAATAAAGCATTTTTGAAGAAAGGCTACCGCATCAAATTATACGATTGCTATCGCCCATTGTCTATTCAGAAAAAAATGTGGAAAATTGTTCCGAATGCCAATTTTGTTGCCAATCCCAAGAAAGGTTCCATTCACAACAAAGGTGGAGCCGTTGATATTTCCTTAGTCGATTCGCTTGGCGTGGAAGTGGATATGGGTACCAAATTTGATTTTTTTGGCGAAGAAGCCAGTCATTTATACCAAAATTTGCCGTCTACTGTTTTAGAAAATCGAAAGTTTTTAAAAGACATCATGCTGCAATACAACTTCAAATCCTTTGATTCGGAGTGGTGGCATTACAATCTGAACAATAGTGCGGCGGATAAAGTGTCTAATTTAAAATGGCGTTGCGACGATTAGTTTTCAACACACTTTATATAATTGATAAAGAAGCTTTCGGGCTCGTATTTGACTTTATCCAATTCGGAAACAAATTCGGTGCGGAAAGGAAAATCAACCGTTTCGCCTGAAAATTTCACTCGCATATAAGTTACGGGTGATGTTTTTAACTCTTCGTAGTTGTCTTTGGCAAACAAAAAGGTGCCACCCATTATTCGGTTATTGACATTCTTATCATCGCGTAGCAATGTCCCACAAGTGTCGTTTCCTGAATAAATCAAAGTGACTATTTTACCGTTGTTCAATTGCAGATAAATTCGGGTGTTGGCATCAAAACAATTGGCTTTGATAAACTCGTTACTCTTTTGTATGTATTGAATTTCCACAGCTAAAAGACCATTGGTGTTTGACAATGCAAAAAAAATGTTGGTAGTATTTCCGGCAAAACTTCTTTCAAAAATCATCTGTTGTTTAGTCGATTTGTAGGTACCCAAGCTATCGGTCACATTGGAGTCGATTTCGCAGGGTTTTTGGGCAAAAGCTGTAATGTTTAGAAGTAGAAATAAAGCTAAAAACAGGTTTTTCATGGGTTTATTGAATTTTGCTGCAAAGTAAAACTATTTTGGAGTTATTCGCATCAGTTGTGAAAAAACAATATAGCGAGCCCCCTTCTTTAATTTTCCACTTTTTGCGAATGGTTTCCACCGAATCGGGAAAATTTCGAGTGGTGATATTGGCTTTCTTGTTTTCCAGAAATTGTTTCATTTCGGTTTTGGTATATCCAATGCTATTTTCAATTTTAAAAACCCTTCCCGGAAAATCAATCAAGTTATCCGAAGTATATAAATGGGAATGTTGGTGTAATTTCTCGAGATCAAATCGAGCCGGAATCACATCAAAACCACCCGATTTCATGATGGCCGCATTGGGCTCGTAAACATATTTTTTGGGGAAACCATAAGAAACACTATTTTCCATTGAATTCATTTCAAAAGAAAAGGTTTCTGTTTTGTCTTTTACCAAATTGGCAGTACAAATTTGGATAGGTACTGTAGCATTCTTTTCCAAAATCCAGAGCAACTCTTTGACTTCATTTTCAACCGCTACAATATGAATGGCCGTTACATTGCTGAGTTCTGATAATCCAGCGGTAATATCAAGAATGGGTGCCGTTTTTATCATGATATTTGGAGCAAATTCAAAATAAAAATTCAGCAACTCAGGAACATTTGGCAAACAATCCTGTAGCATGAAAACTTTGCCTTTCGCATCGTTTCGTCTGGAAGGATCTATGTAAATCCAATCAAATTTTTTGTTTGATTTTTTAAGAATTTTCAAGCTGTCATCAGCTATACATTCAATATTTGTAGCACCTAATGATTCAAAATTATGGCGAACAATTTCCGAAAGTTCGTCGTTGATTTCGCAATGAATAACGTCCTTTATTTTTTTGGCAAAATAATAATCATCCACCCCAAAACCACCAGTTAAGTCAATCAGTTTTTCGCCCGAAACCAATTCAGATTTGTATTTTGCTGTTTTCTCAGACGAGGTTTGTTCCATCGAAATTTTACCCGGATAGAGTATATTCTTAGTATGAAACCAAGTAGGTAGTTTGGTTTTTGCTTTTTGTCTGGCTGCAATTTGATTTAATATGGCAATCCAGTCAATAGTAGGGAATTTGTTTTTCTGCAAAGCCAAAACCGCAACATCAGTGTCGGTATTTTGGGAAATGAAATCCTGAATTTCTCTCGTTAACAGGGATTCTTTTTGCATGGAAAAAGGCGCTTTTTTGGTAGCAACAAGTATAAAAAAAACTCGCCACAAGTAGCGAGTTTTTAACAAAAAATATAAAATTATTATTATGGCTGTGCGAAAGAAAATCTAGGTCCACCGGAAACAAAGATGGCATCGATTCTGGCTTTTTGACCCAATGAGAACATGTACATTCCTCTGTCATCGGTATAATCCATATAATTCATGGTCATTTCAACCGGAGTTCCTGAACATGTGCTGTAATGCGGATAGGCTGGTACACCAAAGTTTGCTGAATCGTGATTTGGTGTATCGGCTACTAAATCATTGCCACAATTGGCATCCCCCCAAATATGACGTAAGTTCAACCAGTGTCCAACTTCGTGCGTCGCTGTTCTTCCTAAATTATAAGGATAACTGGAGCTTGAATTGCTGTACACTCCAAAATATAATGGGTCAATTACGACACCATCCGTTGCTGATGAACCACCGGGAAACTGAGCGTAACCTAAGATTCCACCGCCAATAGTACCTACCCAAAGGTTTAACTTAGTTGTTGGGCTAGTTGGATTAAGTCCACCGGATTTTGTTTTTTTGATGGCATCTCTGGTTCCCCAAGATGACTTGGTTGTTGCTTTTCTGATTACTTGGTCTAATACAAAAGAAATTCCAACATTGGCTTTTACTCCAGAAAATAGCGCAGGAACTTGATTGAAATCCGTATTTTGAGCATTGAAATCTTTATTCAAAACATCAATCTGTGATTGAATTTGTGCTGCTGAAATATTCTCAGCGGCTGTTCTGTAAAGTACATTTACCACTACAGGGATAACGATTTGACCGTTAACCAATTTGCTTTGATGCAACACCGCATTTTCAGTAAAGGCTTCAATTTGACTCATTTTGGCAGCCAATCCAGGATTTTCCTGAAGTTGTCTTTCTAAAACTTCCTGTGAAGCGCAAATCCTTCTGGAAGCTTTGGGTTGAGCATCATTGGTGCTGTCTTCTTTCTGACAAGAAAACAAAAGCAGCATAGTTGCTAATGATAAACAGATTTTTTTCATTTTACTTTAAATTTTTAGTTAATAGGTTAGCACAATTTTAAGAAATAATGAAGTAACTTGAAAAAAAAGCAATGTTACTTTTCAACAAATCGATGAACAACATGAAATTTTAAGGTTTTACGGAAAAATTGAGTTTTTTTCGCGAAAGATAAAAGCTACTAAAGTGTTAGTTTTTAAAAATATAGCTCAAAATATTAGCTCCCATTTTTAATGCTTTTTCCCGAACGTCTTGTGGATCATTGTGCACTTCGGGATCTTCCCAGCCGTCACCTAAATCACATTCGTAAGTGTAAAGCAACACCAAACGGTTGTCAATAAAAATACCAAAGGCTTGTGGTCGTTTGCCGTCGTGTTCGTGGATTTTTGGTAATCCGTTGGCAAATAAATTGGGTTTTTGAAAAATAGGATGGTTGGCTGGAATTTCAACCAAGTCATTGTTGGGAAAAATTCGTTTGATTTCCCGGCGAATGTATTGGTCCATGCCATAATTATCATCGGCATGAAGAAAACCGCCTGACAATAAATAGTTTCTCAAATTGATTATTTCGGCATCGCTGAAAACCACATTGCCGTGGCCGGTCATGTGTACAAACGGATACGCAAAAATATCAGGACTTCCAGGTTCTACGGTTGCCGGTTTGGTTTTGATATTGGTGTTGATAGTTTGATTAGCATATTTAATCAAGTTCGGTAATGAAGTAGGGTTGGCATACCAATCGCCGCCGCCATTGTATTTTAATAAGGCAATTTCCTGGGAAAAACCAACGGATGATATCAATAAAAACAGAAAAAAAAGTCTTTTCATAAAGGCTGAAATGTTATGCTTCATTTTTAAAAACTACGGAATGACAAGCCACAATGGCAGCCGTTTCAGTTCGCAAACGCGTAGTTCCCAAAGATACAGGAATAAAGTGATTCTCGAGAGCGATTTGAATTTCATTAACAGAAAAATCACCTTCAGGACCTATCAGCATGGTCACATCTTCATTTGTTTTCAGTTCGTTTTTCAAGGATTTTTTATCTGTTTCTTCACAATGCGCGATGAAAAGTTGCCCTGATTTTTGGGTTTTCACAAACTCTTTGAAAGCAATCGGTTCATTCAGTTTAGGCAAATAATAATGCAACGATTGTTTCATGGCACTTTCGAGAATCTTCTGAAATCGATCGGTTTTTATCACTTTTCGTTCGGAATGTTCGCAGATGATTGGAGTGATTTCCTGTATGCCGATTTCGGTAGCTTTTTCCAAAAACCATTCGTAGCGTTCGTTCATTTTGGTTGGAGCCACGGCCAAATGCAATCGAAATTTTGGTGTTTCCTGTTTCTCAAACGAATTGATTTTTACCGTGCATTTGTTATCGGAAGCAATCGTAATTTCGGTTTTGAATAAAAAGCCTGCCCCGTTGGTTACATGCAAAACATCACCTTCTTTTTTGCGCAATACCTTGATGATGTGCTTGCTTTCTTCTTTGTCAAAAACAAAAGAAGTAGCCGATTCCGTGATATTGGGATTGTAGAATAACTGCATCTTTAAAATTCAATTCGGGCTTTAGAAACTACTTTGGAGTCTGAGAATTTATCATGTAAAAACTTCTGATAGCCCACAATTCCTATCATCGCAGCATTATCGGTAGTGTATTCAAATTTTGGGATAAAGGTTTTCCAACCGTATTTGTTTTCAGCTTCTTTTAGTGTTTGTCTAATGCCGGAATTAGCGGAAACTCCACCACCAATAGCGATTTGTTTGATGCCGGTTTCGGCTACAGCCAATTTTAGTTTATCCATCAAAATTTCGATAATGGTATGTTGCACCGAAGCGCAAATATCGGCTTTGTTTTCTTCAATGAAATTTGGATTTTCCAACACATTTTTCTGAACAAAATACAGTATCTGGGTTTTCAAACCAGAGAAACTGAAATCCAATCCGTCTACTTTTGGTTTGGTAAACTGGTATTTTTTCGGGTTGCCTTCTTTGGCAAATTGGTCAATCAACGGACCGCCGGGATAGGGAAGGCCTAGTATTTTGGCGGTTTTGTCAAAAGCTTCCCCCACCGCATCATCAGTGGTTTCGCCAATGATTTCCATGTTGAAGAAGTGGTTTACTTTTACAATTTGAGTATGTCCGCCCGAAATGGTTAAGGCCAAAAACGGAAACGTTGGTTTATCAAAACCTTCTTCTTCGATAAAATGGGCCAAAATATGAGCGTGCATATGATTCACCGCAATTAATGGAATATTCAACGCCATGGCCAAAGATTTGGCAAAGGAAGAACCAACCAAAAGCGAACCCATCAGCCCCGGACCTTGTGTAAAGGCAATGGCTGAAAGTTGTTCTTTGGTAACATTGGCTTTTTTCAAAGCCACATCAATCACGGGAACGATGTTTTGTTGGTGTGCCCGCGAAGCCAGTTCAGGAACCACGCCGCCGTATTCTTCATGAATGCTTTGTCGCGCCACCACATTGGAAAGCACCTTGTCACCCTGCAAAACTGCAGCAGCAGTATCGTCGCAAGAACTTTCAATAGCCAGAATAAAAACTTCTTCGGGATGCATAAAAGGCACGAATTTTGAGTTATATTTGACATTCCAACAGGAAAATCAAATGTAAAGATTTTTGCAAAGGTAATTTTCTTTCCCAAGTCATTATAATAATTGGAAAAAAATAAGACAAATACTGGTTTTGTAAAGTTCAGGAAGATATTGATTCGCACCATAGTGGCGCTCCTTTTTCTTTTCCTGATTATGAGTATTGCTCTTTCATTGCCGGTGGTGCAAACCAAAATTGCCCATTATGCCACCGATAGGCTCAACAAAGATTACGGCACCAATATCAATATTGACGAAGTGGCGATAACGCTTTTTGGCGGTGTTAAACTAAAGCGGGTTTTAATTCTTGACCACCATAACGATACATTGATTTATTCGCAAAGAATCAAAACCAGCATCCTGGACATGAAGAAATTAATCAACGGGAAATTGCTTTTTGGTGATTTGCGTTTTGATCACTTTTATCTTCAGATTAAAACTTACAAAAAAGAAAAAGAAACCAATCTGGACTTATTCATAGCAGCTTTTGACGATGGGAAAAAGGCCAGCGGAAAGTTTTTGATGACTTCCAAAAATATCTATCTCAAAGACAGCCGGTTTACGATGATTGATGAAAATCGCGCCAAACCCAAGGATGTCGATTTTACCAAGCTCAATGCGCATCTGAAAGATTTCATGATTAAAGGCCCGAATGTTACTTCCAACATCGCCTCGATGACTTTCCACGACCATCGTGGCGTTACCGTTGATAATTTGCTAGCGGATTTCACCTATACCAAGAAAAATATCAAGTTAGAAAACCTGGCGGTAAGAACGCCCGAGTCTTATTTGAAGGGAAAAGTTATTCTGAAATACAACAAAGACGATCACGACTTCAGCGATTTTAATAATAAAGTTAAATTTGATGTGGCCATTGACAGTGCTACGCTGTCTACCAATGATATTCGCCATTTTTACAAAGAATTGGATAAAAATCAAAAGTTCTATTTGAATTCCAAAATCAAAGGAACGATGAATAATTTTTATGCCACGCATCTGTTTTTGCGCGATCAGAAAAACTCGATTATCAAAGGAGATGTCAATTTCAGGAACCTGTTTCCACGAGCTCCGGGTTCTTTTTATATGAAAGGCGATTTCAATAAAATTTCCTCTAATTATACCGATTTAACCAAGCTGTTACCCAATGTTCTCGGCAAAAAACTACCAACTTCTTTAGCGAAACTAGGACAATTTAATTACAGCGGAACGGCCGAAGTTACTCAGAAATACATCAATACTAATTTTGTAATGAACACGGCATTGGGTATCGTAGAATCGGATTTGCACATGTCGGATTTGGATAATATTGATAACGCCCAATACAAAGGAAATGTCATTCTCGACAATTTTGATGTGGGTGCTATGATGAACGACAACACCATCGGGGAAGTGAGCTTGAATTTGGATGTAGAAGGCAAAGGTTTTACCCGAAAATATTTGAATACCACCTTTGTCGGCGATGTTTCTGAAGTGAAATACAACGGCTATAATTACACCAAAATTATTGTAGACGGTAGCTTTAAAGAGCCTATGTTCAAAGGAAAATTCTATATCAACGACCCTAATTTATTCATGGATTTCAACGGGACGGTAGATTTATCCAAAAAGGAAAACATCTATGATTTCCATTCTAAAGTAGATTATGCCAATTTGGTAAAACTGAACTTTATGAAAGATTCCATTTCGGTTTTCAAAGGGGACATTGTGGTCAAAGCCAGCGGCAATTCTTTTGATAATCTGAAAGGTGATTTTGTATTAACCAATGCTTCTTATCAAAACAAAAAGGATCAATATTTCCTGGATTTACTGACGGTTAATTCCAGTTTTGATGCTGCCGGCGAACGAGCCATCACCATTAATTCGCCTGATGCAATTGAAGGTTCGGTAATTGGAAAATACAAATTCAGCCAATTGCAAAAAATGGTGGAGAATTCCTTGGGCAGTTTCTATTCCAATTACAAACAAAATAAAGTGTTGCCAAATCAATACCTGAAGTTCAATTTTGCGCTCCACAGCAAAATCATAGAGATATTCAATCCCGATATTTCACTGGCACCGAATACCACTTTGAAAGGAAATATAAGCTCGGATACGAAGAATTTCATATTGGATTTTAATTCACCAAAAGTGACGGCTTACGACAATACGTTTGATAAAATTTTAATTCAGGTAGACAATAAGAATCCGTTGTATAATGCCTATGTGCAGATGGATTCGATAAAAACCAAGCATTACAAAATCAGGGATTTCAGTATGATTAATACGTTTTCGAATGATACGCTGCATTTCAGAACGGAATTTAAAGGCGGGAAATTGGGCAACGATTTTTACAATCTGAATTTGTACCACACCATCAACAAAGACAATCAAAACGTGATTGGATTCAATAAATCGGAACTCCAATTCAAGGATTATTTGTGGTTTTTAAATGAAAAAGAAACCGCGGATGACAATAAAATCGTTTTTGATAAAAAGCTGAGCAATTTTTCGTTTGATAATTTTATAATCTCGCATGGCAATCAAAACATCAATTTTGGCGGAACCTGGAATGGCAAAAAAGACAAAGATTTGGAACTCACATTTGACAATGTCAATCTGAATAAAGTCACGCCCGATGTCGAGAAATTCCGCTTTGACGGAAACCTGAACGGAAAGATTAATTTCAAGCAAAGCAATAATATATTCCAGCCCACCTCCACGCTTAGGATCGATAGTTTGCAGGTCAATAATATCGCGCTGGGTCGAATGAATTTAGACATTAAAGGCGATGAAACGCTGAGTAAATTTCACTTAAATTCTACCTTAGACAATCAAAATGTGGAAGCCTTTAGTGCCAACGGAGATATAACCGTGGCAGGCAATCAGACGCTTTTGGATATCGATTTGAATTTTGACAAATTCAATTTAGGTATTTTAGGAAAAATAGGAGGCGAGGTGATTACCAACATTCGCGGATTTGCTTCAGGATCCGCCAGAATTGATGGTGATTTCAATAATTTAGATTACAACGGAAGGTTGTTTGTGACAGATGCCGGCCTTACGATTCCGTACCTCAATACAGATTATGTCTTTGATAATAATTCAATTGTTGATGTTACCGAAAACAAGTTTATCATCAGGGAAACCAATATTACCGATACCAAATTTGACACCAAAGGAACCTTAAGTGGTTTCATTAAGCACAAACAGTTTGGTGATTGGCAATTGGATTTAGCCGTTAATTCCAAAAGACTTTTGGCGCTGAACACCTTGGATCACGAAGATGCCGCGTATTATGGTAATGCTTTTATGGACGGTTCTGCAACCATAAAAGGGCCAACCAATGCCTTGATGATTCGGGTAGATGCCGAGTCTGCGAAAGGAACCGATATCAAAATTCCGATTAACGATGCCGAAGCTGTTCAGGAGAACAGTTATATTCATTTTTTAAGCACTCAGGAAAAAAAGAAGAAGAACAACGTAATTGCTCAAACCAAGAATTACAATGGTCTTCAGATGAATTTTGAATTCGATATCAATCAAAATGCCAGCATTGAAGTTATATTGAATCGGGAATCGGGACACGGTATGAAAGGAAAAGGACGAGGAACGCTGAATATGAGTATCAATACGCTTGGCAAGTTTGAAATGTATGGTGATTTTCAGGTGTATGAAGGGACATATAATTTCAAATACGGAGGTTTGATTGATAAAAAATTTGAAGTTAAAAAATACGGTTCCATAGTATGGGACGGGAATCCGATGGCGGCTACATTGAACTTGGAAGCCGTTTACAAAACCACTGCCAATCCTGCGGTACTGATTGACAATCCTTCGTTTAATAAAAAGGTTGATGTAGAAGTAAGCATAGCCGTAAAAGGAAATTTGGCCAATCCGGAACCTGATTTTAATATTAATTTTCCAACGGTCGGCAGCACACTAAAATCTGAAATTCAATACAAACTGGACGATAAAGATACCCGTCAAAAACAGGCCTTGTATTTATTGGCTTTTGGTGGATTTTTGAGTCAGGATGGTTTGAATCAATCGCAAACATCTAACATAGCATTTGAAAAAGTGAGTAGTGTTTTCAATGATATTTTTTCAGATGAAAACGGCAAACTTAATTTAGGGATTGATTATGTCACAGCCGATAAAACGCCTGGTTTAGAAACTGATGGACGCTTTGGTGTTTCCGTTTCTTCTAAAATCAATGACCGAATTACCGTAAACGGAAAAGTTGGGGTGCCGGTTGGTGGTATCAATGAAACTACTGTAGTTGGTGATGTGGAAGTGCAATACCGCGTTAATACCGACGGAACTTTGAATCTTAGAGTGTTTAACAAAGAAAACGACATTACTTACATTGGTCAGGGAATTGGCTATACACAAGGCTTGGGAATTTCGTATGAAGTTGATTTTGACACCTTCAAAGAATTGGTAAATCGAATGTTCAAAAACGCCAAGCTGAATAAACTAGTCCCAAAAAACGACGAAATCCACGATTCGAGCCTGCTTCCCGATAATATGCATTTTTCGGACAAAAAGAAAGACGATAAGAATAAGAAAACCCCGGATACTCCTCCGAACAAAGAAGCTATTCCTTCTGAGGATTAAATCTCGAAGTCCTTTCCTGTCTTTCACAAACTAAAAACTTATCAACGAAAACGATTGAATTTCCCTTATTTTATTAATATAGTAATACTATGGGCAAAAAACTGCGTCTTGTTTGTTAATTTTACATTTTAATACTGAAAAAATGTCAAAAACCATAAAAAAAATAGGTGTCTTAACTTCGGGAGGTGATTCTCCCGGGATGAATGCCGCCATCCGTTCGGTAGTCAGAACCTGCGCCTATCACAATATAGAATGTATTGGGATTTACAGAGGGTACCAAGGGATGATAGAAGGCGATTTTAAAGAAATGGGACCCAGAAGTGTGAACAATATTGTGAACAAAGGCGGGACTATTTTAAAGTCGGCTCGCTCCAAAGAATTCATGACCGTGGAAGGCCGTCAAAAAGCCCACCAACACTTAGTCAATGCCGGAGTAGATGCTTTGGTAGTGATTGGTGGAGACGGTTCGTTTACCGGTGCCGAAGTATTTAACGAAGAATTTAATTTTCCTGTGATGGGCATTCCGGGAACCATTGATAATGATATTTTCGGAACCAGTCATACCCTTGGCTATGATACGGCCTTGAATACCGTTGTGGAATGTATTGATAAAATCAGAGATACTGCCAGTTCGCACAATCGTTTGTTTTTTGTGGAAGTAATGGGAAGAGATGCCGGGCACATCGCCTTAAATGCCGGAATCGGGGCTGGAGCTGAAGAAATTCTGATTCCAGAAGAAGATTTAGGATTAGAGCGCTTGTTAGAATCTTTGCAAAAAAGTAAGGCTTCTGGAAAATCTTCTAGTATTGTTGTGGTGGCTGAAGGCGAGAAGATGGGGAAAAATGTTTTCCAACTCAAAGATTATATCGAAGAGCATTTGCCGGAATATGACATTAGGGTTTCGGTACTGGGGCACATGCAACGCGGTGGCGCGCCTTCTTGTTACGACCGGGTTTTGGCGTCAAGATTAGGCGTAAAAGCGGTAGAATCGCTACTGGAAGGAAAAACCAATTTTATGGTAGGAGTGTTAGCCGATAAAATTGAACTAACACCATTAGAACAAGCCATCAAAGGCCATTCGGAAATCGATAGAGAACTGCTGCGCATTTCAAATATCATGTCAACTTAAAAGGATATTCGGTTATTTGTTGATTCGGTAATTCGATGACAAAACAACTAACCACATGTAATAAATTATAAAATAAACAATAAAAGAAAAAATGTCAAAAGTAAAATTAGGAATTAACGGTTTCGGGAGAATTGGAAGAATTGTTTTCAGAGAAACTTTTAATAGAGATAATGTAGAAGTAGTAGCTATCAACGATTTATTAGATGTAGATCACTTGGCTTATTTATTAAAATACGATTCAGTTCACGGTCGTTTTGCCGGGAAAGTAGAAGTAAAAGACGGGCAACTTTATGTAAACGATAAATTTATCAGAGTTACAGCCGAAAGAGATCCAAAACTAATCAAATGGGATGATAAAAACGTTGACGTTGATGTGGTAGCAGAATGTACCGGTTTCTTCACAACTATCGATACAGCCAAAGCGCATATTGATGGTGGTGCCAAAAAAGTAATCATTTCTGCGCCATCGGCTGATGCTCCAATGTTTGTAATGGGAGTAAACCACTTAGAGGCAAAAGCTACTGATTTAGTAGTGTCTAATGCTTCTTGTACTACGAACTGTTTAGCGCCATTGGCCAAAGTAATCAATGACAATTTCGGAATTGTGGAAGGTTTGATGACTACGGTTCACGCTTCAACCTCTACACAAAT